>JAESFN010000052.1_pt1 | contig 374494 bp, 348 predicted proteins | sample 9269411 | NCBI WGS metagenome assembly JAESFN01 (sample SAMN14505399, study PRJNA617100) | algae metagenome | isolation source: Iphinoe sp. HA4291-MV1 and co-occurring heterotrophs from trail next to... | place: USA: Maunawili Falls, Hawaii | collected 2009-07-25
GCCAATGCCGAGGTCGAGGTCCTGTCGGTCAACGACTATGCGGCGACGGCTGCGATCAACCTGACCGGCAACGGCTTCGGACAGCAGATCTTCGGCAATGCCGGGGCCAATGTCCTCAATGGCGGCGGCGGGGCCGACAGCCTGATCGGCGGGGGCGGGGCGGACAGTTTCGCCTTCACCACCGCGCTTGGCGCCGGCAATGTCGACAGCATCGCCGACTTCGTCGCCGGCCAGGACCGGATCTTTCTCGACGACAGCGCTTTCACCGGCCTCGGCCTTGGCACTCTCGCCGCCACCGCCTTCCGCACCGGCAGCGCTGCGCAGGACGCCGACGACCGCATTATCTACAATCCGGCAACCGGAGCTCTCCTCTTCGACCCAGACGGCAACGGCGCCAGCGCCGCTATCCTGTTCGCAACCCTTCAAACGGGACTCAACATCGCTGCAAGCGACCTCAGCGTGATTTGAAACGGCCTCTTTCCGGCCTCATTGGCTTGGCACCGGGGGGCAACGATCCTAAAGGGCCAGTATGACCGACAGAGACGAGACCTTCGACAAGGTCGCCAAGCTGATCGAACCCTTCAACAAGAAAGGCGTCCCGCTTGCCGACGAGACCAGCTTCGCGGGCGATCTGGAATGGGACAGCCTGGTGGTGATGGACTTCGTTGCCAATGTGGAGGACGAGTTCGACATTCTCATCACCATGAACATGCAGGCCGAGATCGAGAATGTCGGCCAGCTCGTCGACGCGGTCGAGACGCTGAGGGCCGAAGGCTGAACCGATGACCGACGCCCTTCGCCAGGCGGCGACCGCCGACGCGTCGCCCGCGGACCTCTTGTCCAGGTTCGATCCGCTGATCGCCCAGCGCGAGGCGTTGCTTGCGACCGGCGTCAGGGATCCGTTCTCGCTCGTCATGGAAGAGGTGCTCTCGCCGACCCGTGCGATCTGCAACGGGCGTGAGACGATCCTGCTCGGCACCTACAATTATATGGGCATGACGTTCGATCCGGACGTCATCGCCGCCGGCAAGGCCGCGCTGGACGAATTCGGTTCGGGCACGACCGGCAGCCGGGTCCTCAACGGCACCTATCAGGGCCACAAGGAATGCGAGGAGGCCCTCAAGGAATTCTACGCCATGGACCATGCCATGGTGTTCTCGACCGGTTATCAGGCCAATCTCGGTATCATCTCAACGATCGCAGGCAAGGGCGATTATGTCGTGCTTGACATCGACAGCCACGCCTCGATCTACGACGGCTGCAAGATGGGCGACGCCGAGATCGTCCCGTTCCGTCACAACGACGTGTCCGCGCTGGAGAAGCGCCTCGGCCGCATTCCCGAGGGTGCCGGCAAGCTGGTTGTGCTCGAGGGCGTCTATTCGATGCTCGGCGACATCGCGCCCCTGAAGGAGATGGTCGCCGTCTCGAAGGCGGCCGGCGCCATGGTGCTGGTCGACGAGGCGCATTCGATGGGCTTCATCGGACCCAATGGCCGCGGCGTGGCCGAGGATCAGGGCGTGCTCGACGATGTCGATTTCGTCATCGGTACCTTCTCCAAGAGCGTCGGCACGGTCGGCGGGTTCTGCGTTTCGAACCATCCCAAGTTCGAAATATTGCGCCTCGTGTGCCGCCCCTACGTCTTTACCGCCTCGCTGCCGCCCAGCGTGGTGGCGACTGCTGCGACGTCGATCCGCAAGCTGATGCACGTGCCCGAGAAGCGCGCGCATCTGTGGGAGAATTCGCAGCGTCTCCACGCCGGCCTCAAGGCGCTCGGCTTCCAGCTCGGCTCCGACACGCCGCAATCGGCGATCGTCGCCGTCATCATGCCCGACCTCGAGAAAGGCGCCGCGATGTGGGAGGCGCTCCTGGCGGAGGGCCTCTATGTCAATCTCGCCCGTCCGCCCGCGACGCCGGCGAACATGACCCTGCTGCGCTGCTCCCTGTGCGCCGAGCATTCGAGCGAGGAGGTCGGGCAGATCCTCCGGATGTTCGAGAATGCGGGCCGGGCGACCGGGGTGATCTGACCGTCCGGTGCCCTGCGACCCGGGGTTCGAATTCCTTTCCAACTTGTTAACCTTGTTCTATTAAACCCGCCCTGATGGCGGACGAAGGGTTCGATACCGTTCCCGAGGAGGGGGGGCCGTCCACCTGGCGGGCGGTGTGGGTCAGTGCGGGTGCGCTGCTGGCCACGCTGGCGCTGATCGCGCTTATCTTCATGATCACATGGTCGAACCGTGCCCGGGACGAGGCGCTCGACTGGGAGCGCAGGACCTACCAGGTCATCGTTCTCACCCGCACCATCGATGCGAGCGTTGCGCGATCGGAAGCCGCGCTCGGTCGCTATGTGCTCGACGAACAGCGGGAGACCGGCACCGACTATTATAACGAATGGCGCGCCGCCGATTTCCGGATCGGCCAGCTCGAGCGGCTGCTCCGCCAGGACCGGGAGCAGGCGGACCGCGTCGCCCGGCTCGACCGGTTGTTCAACCAGCGCAATGCCGAGCTCGCGCCTGCGGCGAGCGCCGCCCAGCGCGGCGAGGGATCGGGCGGGCTCGGCCTGCTCTATCAGGCGGCGGCCTCTCCGACCCTGCCCGAACTGCGCCGGTTGCTTCAGGAGATCGCGAGCGCCGAGCGGGCGAATCTCGCCCGGCGGGTCGAGGAGACCCAGGGGCTGGTCGCCCGGGCCGACACCTACACCGACTGGCTCGGCTGGCTCGCGATCCTGATCGGGCTGGGCGCGGTCGGGCTCGCGATCCTGGCCTGGCGGGCGTTCCTCGATGGCGTCCGCGCCCGCGGAGAGGCTGAGACGCAGACGCTGCGCGCGATGGCGCTCGATGAGGCTGTCCAGGCGCGCACGCGCGAGCTGGTGGATGCCAATGCGGCCCTGAAGGCGGAGGCGACAGAGCGCGCGGCGGCCGAGGCGCAGCTCCATCAGGTTCAGAAGATGGAAGCGGTCGGCCAGCTCACGGGCGGGATCGCGCACGATTTCAACAACATGCTAGCTGTGGTTGTGGGCGGTCTGGATCTCGCCCGTCGCAAGCTGCACGGTTCCAGGCGCGAGGTCGAGTTCCATCTCGACAATGCGATGGAGGGTGCGACCCGTGCGGCAGCACTCACCCGCCGTCTGCTCTCCTTCGCCCGCGCCGAGCCGCTGGTGCCCGAGGCCGTCGCCCCGTCCGAGCTCGTCGAAGACATGCTCGACCTCGCGGATCGCGCGATCGGCGAGCGTATCCAGGTCCATACCCGTTTCGCCGCGGAATCCTGGCACGTCTGGGCGGACCGCACGCAGCTCGAAAATGCGATTCTCAACCTCGCAGTCAACGCCCGCGATGCGATGGACGGGGCGGGCGACCTGACGATCGCAGTCGACAACATCACCCTTGCCGCCGGCGCCAACAAGGTGCTGGAGCCGGGCGACTATGTCCGCATCCAGGTCATCGATACCGGCAGGGGCATCCCGCCAGAAAACCTGCACCGCGTGTTCGAGCCCTTCTTCACCACCAAGCCGCTGGGCAAAGGCACTGGTCTCGGCCTCTCCCAGATCTTCGCGTTCGCCCGCCAGTCCGGCGGCGACGTCACGATCGAATCCGAGATCGGCAAAGGCACGCTCGTCTCGATCTTCCTGCCACGCTCCGCCGCCGCCGCGGACAAGGCCGCGGCGCGCGCCGCCACCCGCCAGCCTGCCCCTCCCGTAGCCGGCGGGGTTCGCGGCGCGGGTTCGATCCTCGTCGTCGAGGACGATCCCAGGGTCAGCCGCTCCACCATGGATGCGCTGGAGGAGCTTGGCTACCGCGCCGTCGCCTGCCCGGGCGGGCGCGAGGCGCTCGATCTGCTCGCACGAACCGCCGATTTCGATCTTGTCGTCACGGATGTGATGATGCCCGGCATGACTGGCACCGAGCTTGCGGCCGAGGTCCGCCGCCGCTTCCCCCACATCCCGGTGATGTTCGTGACCGGCTATGTCGGCGAGGCGGGCGAGACCGAGGACCTGCTCGGCGGCGAATTGCTGCGCAAGCCGTTTACCGTCGCCGCGCTGGCCGACACGGTGGCGGCAGCGCTTCGCGGCGGCGTCAACGGATCGCGCCTCGACGCAAGAGGCGAGGCAGCAGCCTGAGCGCGCCGAGAATCGGCCAGCGTCGCATCCAGGGTTTCACCTCGATGTTCGCGCCGGCGTGGCGATTGATCTTCCAGGCCAGATAGTCGACGCCGCCGGCAAAGGTGGTCGTGGCCTTGGCAAGCCGTAGCAGGGTCAGTGCCTTGCCGCCGATCTGCCGACGCCGCCAGGCGGCAGTGGTCGCCTTTCCACCTGCCTCCGGCAGCGGCCTGGCCAGGGCGGCCGCGCCGATCTGCCGGTAGTAACCGGCGTCAGCATCGACGATCGATTCCGATCGCCCCGAACGCTCGGCGCGCAGCTCCGCACCATAGGTCAGCGCGAAGCCTGCCCGGAACACGGCGAGCGGATCGTCCCGGCCTTCATCCATGGTGGGTCGGGTCAACGCGAACAGCGTCGGTACGCACTGCGTCACGCTGGCCGCAACGCTGTCGCGGGCCGACGCGTCGCTGAACCAGACCAGCCGAGAAGGCTGGGCGAACCGGGCCCAGACCGACACGCTTCCTGCCTCGATCCCGCATTCGCGCGCGAAACCGGCTTCGCTCAGGACTGCATATTTCGAAATCAGGCCGTCATGCGCGAACGGGAACACATTGGGCGGCACCGCCCGATTGGCGAGGGTCAGCCAGGCGCTGTCATAAGCCTCACGATAGTCCGATACGATCAGGTAGAAATCGAGCATCAGCCCGTCGAGCTCGCGTTGCCTGAGACACGAACCGTAGAAGAGCACCGCCCGCGCCGCGTCCGGATATTCTGCCGCCAGGGCCGCGGCCATCGCGGACACCCTGGGGTCGACCGGCCGCGCCAGCTCTTCGGCGACGAGATTTTGCAGGGGCTCCATCGCCGACCCTTAGCGCTCTCGCGCTCCCAGTGGGAGGGGCGTCCCGATCGCCACGTCGGCTGATGCTCAGCCGGACTCCGAACCGTGCAGATTCAACAGCGAATCCATCAGGCTCTCGTCGGCGCTCGAGCAGACGCCCAGGACCGTCGCCTCGTCGAAACCCTCGGCGACGACGTAAGCGTGGCCCATCTGGGAATCGATGTAGATCGATTCCCCCCGGTCGAGCACGACGGGATCGTAAAATTCGGTGTGGACCTCGATCCGGCCGTCCAGCACGTAGATATATTCCTCACCGGTATGACGGACGAGGTCGCCGAATTCCTCGACGGTCTTGGCGCGGATGTTGGTCACCACCGGGATCATGCGTTTCCGGCGCAGCTCGGGGCAGAGATAATGATAGTCGTAATTGGGCGTCGTCACCTGGATCGCCTTGTCGATCCGGCCGATGCTCCGTCGGGCGGTCACCGGCGTCTGGGCGGCCTCCTCATCCTCGGCGAACAGCTCCGACATGCGCATGCCGAGTCTTTGACTAAGCTGCTGAAGCTTGTCGTACGTCAGGGTCAGCCGGTCATGCTCGACCTTGGAGAGCGTGGAGACCGGAATGCCGCTGCGGTCGCTCATCTCCTTGAGTGTCCAGCCGTTGTGCGCCCGAAGGCTCTTGAGCAGCTGGCCCAGCGTCGGCTGGCCGCCTTTGTCCAGATCGGAACGTGCCACAAATCCCCGCGTTGACAATTTTCCAATTAGGACATTATGTCCTGTTTGGGATTAAATTCGATCACCACAGCAACTTTAGCCGGTCGAACCGCGAGAGGCAAACGCCCGCGCCGGCGCGAAGGGGGGAGGATGCGCTACCTCACGGGATTCGCCGCGATCGCGTCTGCGCTGCTGCTCGGCCTTGGTGCGCTGGCGCAGCAGCCGGCGATTCGGCCAGCGGCGTCGACGCCGCCCGCGCCGATCGTGCGTACGTCGCTGGCGGCGGCGGGCGATGTACAGCTCACGCCGGAGGACGCCGGTATCTGGCTCGACGGCTTCATGCCCTATGCGTTGCGCCGCGGTGACATTGCCGGGGCGACGGTGGCTGTGGTCCGCAACGGCGAGGTCATCGCGCTGCGCGGCTACGGCGTCGCCGACGTTGCGACCGGCCGGCCAGTGGATCCCGCACAGACAATGTTTCGCCCGGGTTCGATCTCGAAGCTCTTCGTCTGGACCGCGGTGATGCAGCTCGTCGAGCAGGGGCGGCTGGACCTTGACCGGGACGTCAACGCCTATCTCGACTTCACCATCCCGGCGCCGGACGGCCAGCCACTGACGCTGCGCAACATCATGACCCATCGGCCCGGCTTCGAAGAGTGGCTGCGCGGCCTCATCTACAACGGGCCCGACCAGATGGCTCCTCTCGGCGAGGCGCTGCGTCGGCGCATTCCTGCGCGGATCTTCCCGCCCGGCTCGACGCCAGCCTATTCGAACTACGCGACCGCGCTCGCGGGCTACATTGTCGAGCGCGCCTCCGGGCAGCCGTTCGAAACCTATGTCGAGCGCCATATCCTCGCGCCGCTCGGCATGTCGCATTCGTCGTTTCGCCAGCCCCTGCCGCCGGCTCTGCAACGTCATATGTCGCAAGGCTATGCGCGCGCGTCCGGCCGGGCGATGCCCTACGAGTTCGTCGGTATCGCGCCCGCCGGAAGCCTGGCGACCACGGGTGGCGACATGGCCCGCTTCATGATCGCGCACCTCGACGAAAATGGCGGGGCGCTGCTGCGCCCGGCGACGAAACGGATGATGCACCGCACGATCACGCGCGCCCTGCCGGGGCTGAACGGCATGGCGCTCGGCTTCTACCAGCAGAACATCAATGGCCGGCAGGTCATTTCCCACGGCGGCGCGACCCAGTGGTTCAAATCGAACCTGTGGCTGTTCATCGATGACGGCGTCGGCCTGTTCGTTTCCCTGAACAGCGCGGGTGCCGGCGACAGTTCCGCCGCGATCCATGCCGCTCTGATCGAGGGTTTCGCCGACCGCTATTTTCCCGCCCAGGCCACGCGCACGCGGATCGAGCCCGCGACGGCCCGCCGCCATGCGGAGGAGATTGCCGGCACCTATGTGTCGTCGCGTCGCGCCGAAACGGGCTTTTTGAAGCTCGGCGAGCTGTTCGGTCAGCCACGGATCTCGGTCGATGGCGAGGGGCGCCCGGTGACGCCGTTCGCGCCCGCTGCCGGCGGCGGCGCGCGGCGCTGGGTGGAGATCGCGCCCTATCTCTGGGAGGACACCACCAGCCATGCCCGCTTCGCCGCGCGGGTCGAGAATGGCCGCGCGACGCGTATCGGGTTCGACAGCTCGCCGGTATCGGTGCTGGAGCCGGCCCCCTGGTACAGCTCCAGCGCCTGGCTGCTGCCCGCCTTCATGCTGGCGCTCGGCACGCTGTTCCTCACCGGCCTGTCGTGGCCTGTGGCCGCGATCGCCCGCCGTCGCTTCGGGGCCGCACTCGCCCTCGAAGGGCAGGACCGCAACGCCTACCGGCTGGTGCGGCTGTTCGCCTGGATCGTCTCGCTGGTCTTCGCCGGCTGGATCCTGGCCCTGTCGATGCTCGAGGACCTCGACAACATCAACGGTGGCCTCGACTGGCTGATCCGGCCGCTCCTGATCCTCGGTGCGATCGGCATCATCGGGCTTGCTGCGGCGGCGCCGTGGAATCTCTGGCGCACATGGAAGGGCAGGCGTGGCTGGATCGCCAAACTCTGGGGGCTTCTGCTCACGTTCGCCGCACTGGTGATGCTGTGGATCGCAGTGGTCTTCCATCTTTTCAATTTCAGCCTGAGCTACTGACCGGTGGTGACGGCGTCCGACCATGGATCGACGGCAAGTCCGGCTGCGCAGGCAGTACGGTACGCTGTCGTTCCGGGGATAAAGGGGAGGTGGCAATGCGTTACCTGAAGGCACTGATCGCCGGGAGTCTGGCCTTGGCCGGCCTCGCCGCCATTGCGCAGCAACCGAATCCGCTGGCGCCGGCGCCGGCGAGGCCCGCAGCCGAAGCGCCGGCGCCGGCAGCGTCGACACCGGCCTTGGCCGGCCGGCCGCAGCTCACGGCCGAAGACGTGAACGCCTGGCTCGACGGCTTTATCCCCTACGCACTTGCGACCGGCGACATCGCCGGCGGGGTCGTGGTGATCGTGCACAACGGCCAGGTCATCGCGCAGCGCGGCTATGGCTTCGCCGACGTCGCGCGGCGCACGCCGGTCGATCCCGCGCGCACCCTGTTCCGGCCCGGCTCGGTCTCCAAGCTCTTCACCTGGACCGCGGTCATGCAGCTGGTCGAGCAGGGCAAGCTCGATCTCGATGCGGACGTGAACCGCTATCTCGATTTCCAGATCCCGGCCTACGAAGGCCGGCCGATTACCTTGCGCAACATCATGACCCACACGGCGGGTTTCGAGGAGCAGATCAAGGGCCTGCTCTCGACTCGCGACCCGGGGACGGCGCCGTATGAAGACCTGCTGAAAAACTGGATTCCGCACCGGGTCTACGCTCCGGGCAGCACGCCGGCTTATTCCAACTACGCGACGAGCCTGGCCGGCTATATCGTCCAGCGCGTCTCGGGCGAGCCGTTCGACGACTATATCGAGCGTCATATCTTCGCCCCGCTCGGCATGGCGAATTCGACATTCCGGCAGCCGCTGCCGCCGCGCCTGAGGCCGATGATGGCGACCGGCTACCAGCAGGCGTCGGGCGAGCCGGTCGGCTACGAATATGTCGGGCCCGCCCCCGCCGGATCGCTGTCGGCGACCGGCACGGACATGGCGCGATTCATGATCGCACACCTGAACAACGGCCAGCCGCTGCTGCGCCCCGAAACGGCGCGGCTGATGCACACCACTGCCGCGCGCGGCGTCGGCCCGCTCAACCGGATGATGCTCGGTTTCTACGAAACCGACATCAACGGCCACCAGGGCATCGGCCATGGCGGCGACACGATCGGCTTCCATTCCGATCTCCAGCTCTTTCCGGACGACAAGATCGGCATCTTCGTGTCGTTCAACTCGGCCGGCCGGGAGGGTGCCGTCGGGGGCCTCAGGAGCGCGATCGTCGAGGAATTCGCCGATCGCTATTTCCCGGCCCCGCGCGACGCGCGCCGCGTCGATGCGGCGACCGCGCGCCAGCATGCGGAGCTGCTCGCGGGAACCTGGACCAATTCGCGCGGCTCCTTCTCGAGCTTCATGAGTGTCCTCGATCTCTTCGGCCAGGTGAAGACGGGTGTCGATGCGGAGGGCCGCCCGTCGGTTCCATTCATGAACGGTCTCAACGGCGCGCCGCGCACCTGGGTCGAGATCCAGCCCTTCGTCTGGCAGGATCAGGGCAGCCATGAACGCCTCGCCGCGACCGTGGAGAACGGCCGCATCGTCCGCTTCAGCGTCGACACGATCGCCCCGTTCATGGTGTTCGACCGGGCGCCCTGGTACAGGTCCTCGGCCTGGCTGGTACCGGCGCTGCTGCTCAGCCTCGCGATCCTGTTCCTGACGGCGCTGTTCTGGCCGGTCCGCGCGCTGGTCCGCCGCAAGTTCGGCGCGACGCTGGCGCTCGAGAAGCGGGAGCTCACCAGCTACCGGCTGGTCCGCGGTGCGGCGTGGCTGATCCTGCTGGCGCTGGCCGGCTGGGCCTTCGCCATCATCACGATGATGGGCGATTTCAACAATTTGAGCCCCGGCTTCGATCCGGTCATCTACACCCTCCAGATCCTGAGCTTTGTCGCCTTCCTCGGCGGGCTCGCGGTGATGCTGCGGGATGCCTGGCTCGTGTGGCGGGGCGATCGCGGCTGGAAGGCGAAGGTCTGGAGCCTGGCTCTCGTCTTCGCCGCCTTCATCATCACGTGGATCGGCTTCGCCTTCCACCTGCTCAGCATGGGTTCGAACTACTGATGGGCAAGCGCAGCCTGACGGTGAAGACGGAGTTGCTCCGCCTCACTGCCCCTTTCCGCATCTCGGGCTACGTGTTCGAGCATCAGGACGTCCTCGTCGTCACCATCCGCGAGGACGTCCATGCCGGACGCGGCGAGGCCTCGGGCGTCTATTATTCGGGCGACAATATCGCCCATATGATTGCGGCGGCGGAGTCTGTCCGGGGCGCGATCGAGGCGGGCGCGAGCCGGGCGGAGCTGCAGTCGCTGCTGCCGCCCGGCGGCGCCCGCAATGCGCTCGATTGCGCCTTGTGGGAGCTGGAGGCGGCGCGGGCGGGGCAACCGGTCTGGGCGCTGGCCGGACTGGAGCCACCCCGGCCGCTGCTCACCACCCTGACGCTCGGCGCCGACGATCCGGCGCGCGTCGCGGAGAATGCGCATAAACTCGACCAGGCGCGCGCGCTCAAGCTGAAGCTCACCGGCGAGATCGAGGCCGATCTCGGCCGGATCGAGGCGGTGCGATCCGTCCGGCCCGATGTCTGGCTCGGCGTCGACGCGAACCAGGGCTATCGGCGCGAGGATCTGGACCTGCTGGTCGAAGCGCTGGTCGCCAGCGATGTCTCGCTGCTGGAGCAGCCGCTGGCACGCGGGCGCGAGGCCGATCTGGAAGGATATGGCTCACCCATCCCGATCGCCGCCGACGAAAGCGCCCTGAGCCTCGCTGACGTGCCCGGCCTCGCCGGCCGGTTCGACGTGGTCAACATCAAGCTCGACAAGTGCGGTGGATTGACCGAGGCCCTGGCGATGGCCGCCGAGGCGCGCCGGCTCGGCCTCAAGGTCATGGTCGGCAACATGGTGGGGACCAGCCTCGCCATGGCGCCGGCCTACCTGATCGGTCAGTTGTGCGATTTCGTGGACCTCGACGGGCCGGTCTTCCTCACCGAGGATCGCGTGCCCGCCGTCGTCTATCGCGACGGATATATCGCGTGCGGCGAAGATGTCTGGGGCGGCGGCGGGAGGCTCGCGGCGTGAGCACCGCGCCGGTACCGACCTGGTTCGGCCAGCCGCGCGGTCTCACCATCCTGTTCCTCACAAACATGTGGGAGCAGTTCTCCTATTTCGGGATGCGGGCACTGCTGGTCTACTACATGACCCGCACCCTGCTCATCGAGCAGGAGACCTCCTCCTTCATTTACGGCCTCTATACGGCCTTTGCCTATTTCACGCCGATCGTCGGCGGAACGATCGCCGATCGCTGGCTGGGCAAGAGGCGCGCCGTGATCATCGGTGCGAGCATCATGGCGGCGGGCCATTTCCTGATGGCGTTCGAGCCGGTCTTCTATGTTGCGCTGGCGACGATCGCGATCGGCAACGGCCTGTTCCTGCCGACCCTGCCGAGCCAGATCAACGATCTCTATTCCGCCGGCGACCCGCGCCGGCCCTGGGCGTACAATGTCTACTATGTCGGAGTGAACATCGGTGGCTTCCTCGCGCCCCTGATCTGCGGGACGCTGGGCGAGTTCTACGGCTGGCACTGGGGCTTCGGCGCGGCCGGCATCGGCATGCTGGCCGGCCTCGTCATCTATCTCGCCGGCGCGAAATATCTGCCGCCCGAGCCGCCGCGCGCCGAGCCGGAAGTGCTGCGCGCCGGTCGGCGTGGCGGACGGCGCGACATGATCCTGCTGCTCCTCGCCATCGGCCTGGCCGTCACCGTGTTCCGCGGCGCCTATGAGCAGGTCGGCAACACGGTCGCCCTGTGGGCCGGGAGCGGCGTCGACCGGGCGGTGGCGGGACTCACCATCCCGATGACCTGGTTCATGTCGCTCAATCCGCTGCTGGTCATGCTGATGACGCCATTCCTGCTCGCCCGCTGGAAGCGCAAGGCGGCGGCGGGGCGCGAACATTCGCCGCTGCAGAAGATGGCGATCGGTGCGCTGATCGTCGCGGCCTCCTATCTCCTGCTCGCCGTCGCTGCGGCGCTGAGCGGTAATGCCCAGGCGAGCTGGCTGTGGCTCGCCGCCTACTTCGTCATCTTCACGCTGGGCGAGCTCTACATCCTGCCTAACGGCCTCGGCCTGTTCGCCCGGCTCGCGCCGCCGCAGTTCGGGGCGACCACGGTCGCCGCGTGGTTTCTAGCCATCTTCGCTGGCAGCTTGACGGCGGGCCTCGTGGGCACCCTGTGGAGCCGGATGGGACCCGCACCCTTCTTCGTGATGTTGACCGCCATCGCCGTGGTTGCGGCTGGCTTGCTGCTGCTGCTGGACCGCCCGGCACGCCGCGTCATCGCCCGCGCGGAGGATCCCTGGAAGGCGCAGCTGCAGACAATCGACCCTGAGAAGACGATCTCAGCCTGATTGGTTTGACAAATCTCTATCTAGGACATTAATGTCCTAAATAGAAAATACAAACCAAGAGGGGATGATGGTGAGTCGAGCAAGCCTCAGCCGTCGCAACATGCTGAAAGGTACCGCAGCGCTGGGCGCGTGCGCCTTCCCGATGATCAATGTCGGCCGCTACGCCCTGGCCGGAGCGCAGGAGCGGACCTATTCTGCCCGCGCCGTCGCCCTCGTCGAACAGGCGCTCGTCATCGACATGCTGGCGATCCCCAAACTCGATTTCCGGCCCGAAGCCTACAGCCGGCCGCTGAGCGAGGCGGAGGTGGCGCAATGGCGCGCGTCCGGCATCACCGCGATGCACAATGCGATCGGGCTCGAAAGCCGCGAGGACGCCCTCACCTATCTCGCCGCGCAGCAGGGTTTCGCAGGGCGGCAGCCGGAACTCTTCCAGCTCGTCGACATCGCCGAAGACATCGATCGCGCCAAGCGGGACCGGCGGATCGCGATGATCATGGGCATCCAGAACGCGTCGCAGTTCGCCACGGTCGAGGACGTCGAATTCTTCCATGGCCTCGGCCTGCGCTGCGCCCAGCTCACCTACAACAACCAGAACCGGATCGGCTCCGGCAGCACCGACCGGGCGGATGGCGGCATCAGCACGTTCGGCGAGCAGATCGTGCGGGCGATGAACCAGGCCGGCATGCTGATCGACGTGTCGCACAGCGGCGACCGCACGACGCTGGACGCGATCGCGCTCTCCGCCGGGCCGATCGCCTTCACCCACACCAATTGCCGCGCGCTCACCAGCCATCCGCGCAACAAGACGGACGAGGGGCTGCGCGCGCTCGCGGCCAAGGGCGGCGTCGCCGGCATCACCGGCGTGCGCATGTTCGTACGCGACCGCGATCCGACCAATGTCGGCCATATGGTCGATCATATCGAGCATGTCGCGCGGCTGGTCGGCATCGAGCATGTCGGCATCGGATCGGATGCGGACCTCAACGGCTACGACGACATGCCGCCGGACCAGTACCAGCAGCTCAAGGCCTCCTACGATCGGTCCTACGCCTTCCGCGAGAAGATCGACATCGATGGCTTCGATCACCCGCGCAAGATCTACGACCTCACCGAGGAGCTGATCCGGCGCGGCCACACCGACGCGCATATCGCGCTGATTCTCGGGGGCAATTTCAGGCGCTTGCTGGGCGCAGTCTGGACGCGACCGCAAAGCGGCGCGTGATGAGGGAAGGGGAGGACAAGGTGAACAATTTCGGTCACATGCGTCGGGCGGCGCTTCATGGTTCCGCGGCGCTTGCCGCCCTGTGCGCGGCGGCGGTCGCCCAGGCGCAGAATGGCGCCGCCGGGCAGGCTGGTGCCGACAGCGGCGAAGACGAGATCGTCGTCACGGCCCAGAAGAGAACGGAGCGATTGATCGAGGTTCCCGCGTCGATCAGCGTTCTCGGCGGCGAACTCGTCGAGCGGTTCGGTGTGCGGCAGCTCACCGACACCGCCGCGTTCGCCCCGGGGCTTCAGATCGACAGCGGCGGCACGCCGGGCCAGACGACGGTGTCGCTGCGCGGCATCGCCCCGATCGGGGCCAGCGCGACGGTTGGTGCCTATATCGACGACGCGCCGGTCGGCTCGAGCTCCATTTATGCGCGAAGTGCGGCCTTCGCCGCGGATCTGCTTCCTTACGACATCGACCGGATCGAGGTGCTGCGGGGCCCGCAGGGCACGCTCTATGGGGCGAGCTCGATTGGCGGGCTGCTCAAATATGTGACGCGGCGGCCCGACCTCTCCGGTTTCGAGGTCCGCGCCGGCGGCGAATTGTCGCTGGTCGAAAGCTCGGGCGACATCGGCTATGCCGGCCGCGTCGGCGTCAACCTGCCAATCGTCGCCGGAACGCTCGGCCTGCGCGGCAGCTATGCCTATCAGCGCAGCCCCGGCTATATCGACAATGTCCGCACCGGCGAGGACGACGTCAACGGCGTCACGCAGCAGAGTGCGCGCATGGCCCTGCTCTGGCGCCCGGATCCCGATATTTCGGTGAATCTCGGGGCGCTCTGGCAGTCGATCGACACCGACGGGAACGGCGTGGAGACCTACGTCATTCCGCCGCAATATAACGGGGCGAATACCGACAGGGTGCCGTTCAGCGCCCTTGAGCCGGTCGCCGGCGGACGATCGGCGACCTACCAGCTGCCCGAATTCTTCACCAAGGACCTGCTCTTTCTGTCGGGCACCGTGGAATGGGACCTCGGCTTCGCAACCCTGGTTTCGGCGACCACCTATTCGGACACGAACACGGTCCAGCATGGCGACTTCAGCGAAGTCTACGGCATCATCGTTCCGCTGCTCGATCCCGGCATCACCACCGGATATTCGGTGTTCGAGATCGAACTGGATCTCGAGAAGTTCACCCAGGAGGTGCGGCTCGCCTCGCCCGGCAACCAGGCCTTCGAATGGATGATCGGCGGCTTCTACACCCGCGAGAAGAGCGGCAATGCCCAGATCGTGACCGCCCAGCGGGCGGACGGGAGCTTCATCAGCGGCTTCAACCCGCTCGCCGTGGCGGGGCTGCCCTCCACCTATGACGAATATGCGATCTTCGGGAATGCGACCTACACGTTCGGAAACGTGTTCGAACTGTCCGCCGGCCTGCGCTGGGCGCGCAACGTCCAGGATTTCCGGCAGATCAGCGACAGCGCCGTCGGGCTGGTCCCGACCGCCGACACGCCCGGCACGTCGGCGGAGAGCGTCTGGACCTACTCGGCCAGCGGCCGGCTGATCCTGAGCGACCGTGCCTCGCTCTACGCGCGGATTGCGACGGGCTACCGGCCGGGCGGCCCGAACGTGATCGCGGTCGGTGCCCCGCCGCAGGTCGGCTCGGATTCTCTCACCAATTACGAGCTCGGCTTCAAGGCGGAAACGCCGGCCCGCGACGTCAGCGTCGATGCGGCCCTGTTCTACATGGACTGGCGCGACATCCAGCTCAGCACGAGCCAGAACGGAGTGAGCTTCGCCGTCAATGCGGGACAGGCGCGCAGCCTCGGGTTCGAGATCTCGGCCAGCGTCAGGCCGACCGCCGGCCTCACCCTGGGCGTCAACGCGGCCTTCACCAGTTCGCAGCTTTCCGAAGACGCACCGGACATTAGCGGGCGCGATGGCGATCGTCTGCCCGTGGTGCCGAGCAGCGCGGTTTCGCTGGTCGGCTCCTACGAGTTCGACGTCGGCGCTGGCTGGGACGGGCAGTTGGGCGGTGCGTTGCGCCTGGTCAGCGAGCGCTTTTCGGCGATCGAGAGCGACCCCAACAGCGTGCGGCTGCCGGGCTATGCCACGATCGATCTCAACGCCTCCATTTCCAACGGAAGCTGGACGGCGCGCGTCTTCGCGCGCAACCTGACGGACAGCCGCGGCCTGCTGAGCGGGGGGCTCAACACCAACGCCTTCAATCAGCGCTACAACGCGACCTTCTCGCCGATCCAGCCGCGCACCATCGGCCTCGCCGTCGACGTCCGGTTCTGAGCGTGCAACCACTTTCCGCCTTGTCCGCGAGCAACTTTGGACGCCTTGATCCTATGCTGGACCTGCCGACGCCCTATCTCCTGTTCCTCGGGGACGTCACCGATGCGGGCTATGCAAAGACCGCCTTCGGCCTGAGGGATTGGGCGCGGGACAGGTGTATCGGCGAATATGCGCTGCCGGGTGGAGCGGTGTCGGCCGGGCTGCCCCGCCTGTCACCGGGCGAAGCAGCTGCGCAAGGGGCCAGGGCCATCGTCATCGGCATCGCCAATACCGGCGGTGTGCTGAGCCCGAGCTGGATTCCGGCGCTGCTGGAGGCGCTCGACGCCGGGCTCGACATCATCAGCGGCATGCACAACCGGCTCGGCGATCATCCGCTGCTGCGCGAACGCGCCGAGCGGCTCGGACGGCGGCTGATTGACGTGCGGCGCCCTCCCGTCGGGATCCCGATCGCGACCGGTCTGAAACGCAGCGGCAGGCGCCTGCTCACCGTCGGAACCGATTGCGCGCTCGGCAAGAAGTACACCGCGCTGGCGATCGCCCGCGCCTTCGACGCGCGCGGCGTTGACGCGGATTTCCGCGCGACCGGGCAGACCGGGATCATGATCGCCGGCGGCGGCATGCCGATGGATGCGGTCGTTGCCGATTTCGCCGCCGGCGCCGCCGAACTGCTGAGCCCCTATGCCGATCCGGACCATTGGGACGTGATCGAGGGGCAAGGCTCGATCCTTCATCCGGCCTATTCGAGCGTGTCGCTGGCGTTGCTGCACGGCAGTCAGCCGGACGTCGTCGTCGTCTGCCACGACACGTCGCGATCGATGCTGCTGGGTCATGAGCCCTTTCCGGTGCCGGGCGTCGAGGAGGTGATCGACCTGACCCTCCAGCTCGGGCGGCGCGTCAATCCCGCGATCCGCTGCGCCGGTGTGGCGATCAATACCTCCGCCCTGGATGTCGATGCCGCGGCGACGTTGCTGGATCGGGAGTCGGCGCGGCTCGGCCTTCCCGCCGCGGATCCGATGCGCGGCGGTGCGCGGTTCGAGCGCCTGCTCGACGCCTGCCTCGGCTGATGTCCGGCGCGGCGGAAAGCGGGCCGAGCTTCTTCCAGCGCTTCCTGCTGCCGGGCCTCGCCTTCAAGGCGGTGGTGATCGGCGGCGGCTATGCGACCGGGCGCGAGCTGGTCGAATTTTTCCTGCCGAGCGGACCGTGGGGGGGCATCGCCGCGATCGCGCTTGCCACCTGCGTCTGGAGCCTAGTCTGCGCCGCGACCTTCCTGTTCGCCCGGGCGACAGGTGCGCTCGACTACCGGACCTTCTTCCAGAATCTCCTGGGCCCGTTCTGGGTGGCGTTCGAGGCCGCCTATTTCCTGTTCATCATCCTCGTTCTCGCCGTGTTCGGCGCGGCAGCGGGGGCATTGGGGGCGGCCGCGCTCGGCTGGCCGGAGATCGCCGGCACGCTGCTGCTGATGGCGGGGATCGTGTCCTTCGCCGCCTTCGGCAACGCCTCGGTGGAACGACTGTTCAAATGGGTGTCGGTGCTGCTGTACGGCGTCTACGCGGCCTTCCTGATCCTGGCGCTGCTCAGCTTCGGCGACCGGATCGCGGCCAATTTCGCGTTGCCGGCGCAGAGCGACGGCTGGGCGCTGGGCGGCCTCACCTATGCGGGCTACAATGTCGTCGGCGCCGTCGTCATCCTGCCGGTCGTCCGTCACATGACCAGCAACCGCGACGCGGTCGCCGCCGGGCTGATCGCCGGGCCGCTGGCGATGCTGCCCGCCTTGCTCTTCTTCGTCTGCATGATCGCCTACTATCCGGCGATCGGCGCCGAGACGCTGCCGTCCGATTTCCTGCTGGCGCAGCTCGATATGCCGGCCTTCCGGCTGCTGTTCCAGCTGATGATCTTCTCGGCCTTGCTGGAGAGCGGCACCGGCCTCGTCCATGCGATCAACGAGCGGATCGACAAGACCTGGCAGGCACGCCGCGGCACCGCACTTTCCGCCACCGCCCGGCTGGGCGTGGCGGGCCTGCTGCTCATCGGCTCGATCTTCCTCGCCACCCGCTTCGGCCTCGTGGCGCTGATTGCCGAGGGCTACGCTTTCTTCGGCTATGTCATCCTGGCGATCTTCGTCCTGCCGCTCGCGACGATCGGCGTCGCACGCATCCTCAAATCGTCTTCCGGAGGCGCTCATGTCCCGACTTAAGGGCCTTGCCATTTGCCTGCTGCTGATCCTGCCGGCGCCGGCGCTGGCCGATCCGCCGGCCGGCTTCGCCGAGCGCGTCGAGCGGCTGCGCGAGAGCCTGGGCGTCCCGGGCGCCACGATCGCGATCGTCGAGAATGGCCGCGCCACCATGGCGCAGGGCTTCGGCGTCCGGCAGGTGGGGCGGCAACAGCGCGTCGATGCCGACACGATCTTTTCCACCGGCTCGACCGGCAAGGCCTTCACCGTCGCCGCGCTTGCCCTCCTCGTCGATCAGGGCCGGATCCGGTGGGACGACCGAGTGATCGATCACATGCCGGACTTCCGCATGTGGGATCCCTGGGTGACGCGCGAGATGACGATCCGCGATCTGCTCGTCCACCGCAGCGGCCTCGGCCTTGGCGCCGGCGACCTGCTGTTCATCCCCCGGAGCGACCTGTCACGTGCCGAGACAGTTTGGCGCCTGCGCCACATCCGCCCGGCGACCAGCTTTCGCAGCGGCTATGCCTATGACAACGTTCTCTACATGGTGGCCGGCCAGCTGATCGAGGAGGTGACGGGCCAGACCTGGGAAGAGTTCGTCCGCCGCAACATTTTCGGCCGGCTCGGCATGAACAGTTCGACGGTCGACGACACCACCCGTCTCGCCAGCCCCAATTATGCCCGGCCGCACGCCCGTTTGAGCGGTGCGATCCGCGGCATCGGCGACCAGGAAATGCTCGGCCCCGAAACCGACATTGCGCGCAATGCGGCGCCGGCCGGAGGGCTTGCGATCAGCGCCAACGACATGGTCCACTGGCTGAACACCCAGCTCGCCCGCGGCGCCCTGCCGGGCGGCGGGCGGTTGTTCAGTGAGGCGCAGTCGCGCGAGATGTGGCAGCCGGTGGTGATCCAGCCGATCGGCGAGATGCCGGAGACCCTGCGCGCCACGCAGCCGATGTTCGACACCTACGCGCTCGGCTGGGACGTACGCGACTATCGCGGCGCCAGGATCGTCTGGCACGGCGGCGCGGTGTTCGGCTCGCTCGCGGCGGTGGTGCTGATCCCGGAGCGCAATGTCGGCTTCTACATCGCGGTCAACAGCGAGGAAGGGGAGATGGTCCGCGGGCTCATGTACGAGCTCATCGACCATTATCTCGATCTGCCGCGGGACAGCTGGCCCGAGAAGCTGCACGACTTCGTCACCCAGCGCCGCCAGGCCGCGCTCGAGAGCCTGCAGGCGCCCGCGGCGCAGCCGGCGCGGGTCGGCCCGTCGCTGCCGCTCGCCCGCTATGCCGGCGACTATAACGATCCCTGGTACGGCACGATCAACGTCCGCGAAGAGGGCGGCCGGCTGACCGTGGCCTTCCCGCACTCGCCGGGCCTCACCGCCACGCTGGAGCATTGGCAGTACGAGACGTTCCGTACCCGGTTTAACGACCGGAACATGGAGCCCGCTTACGTCACCTTCCAGCTCGACGCGGAGGGCAAGGTCGACCGGATCACGATGCGGGCGGTCTCGCCGCTGGCGGATTTCAGCTTCGACTATCACGACCTGGAATTCCGTCCGGCGGCTGCGGCAGCGGCGACGCGATGAAACCGCTCTTGGCCCTTGCTTCGGCGCTGGCGCTGATCGGCGCGGCGCCGGCGCCCGAATATGACATCGTCATCCGGGGCGGCCGGGTGCTGGACGGTGCCGCCAATCCCTGGGTGCGGGCCGACGTCGCGATCGACGAGGGACGGATCGTCCGGGTCGGGCGCGTTGCCGGACGCGGCGCGCGGGAAATAGACGCCGCCGGGCGCTACGTAGCGCCGGGCTTCATCGACATGATGGACCAGTCGGGCGAAGTGCTGCTCACCGCCAATGCGGCCGAGAACAAGCTGCGCATGGGGGTGACCACCGTTATCGCCGGCGAGGGCGGGACGCCGGTTCCCGCCGCGGAGATCGGCAACTATTTCGCGCGCCTGGAGCGGCAGGGCATCGCGATCAATTTCGGCACCTATTATTCCGCCGCCCAGGCCCGGGTGCAGGTCATGGGCGAGGCGGACGGCCGTCCCACCCCGGCCCAGATGGCGGGCATGGAGCGGGAGGTCGAGACGGCGATGCGCGCCGGCGCTTTCGGTATCAGCAGCGCGCTCATCTATCCGCCAAGCAGCTTCCAGACGACAGAGGAGCTGATCGCGCTCGCCCGGGTCGCGGCGCGCTGCGACGGCTTCTACGCCACCCATATGCGCGACGAGAGTGCCCGCCTGGTCGAGGCGGTCGAGGAGGCGGCGCGGATCGGGGCGGAAGGCGGCGTCAAGGTCGAGATCTTCCACCTGAAGGCGGCCTATGCGCCCGGCTGGGGCACGCTGATGCCCCGCGCCATCGCCGCGATCGATGCCGCGCGCGCGCGGGGCGTCGACATCGCCGCCGACCTTTATCCCTATACCGCCGGCGGCACCGGCCTCGACGTGACGGTGCCGAGCTGGGCCTGGGCGGACGGGCCCGCTGCGGGCCTGCAGCGGCTGCGCGATCCCGCGGCGCGTGAACGGATGAAGCGGGAGCTGGCGGCCGGCCCGATGCCCGGCTGGACGAACCTCGTCCATGCCTCCGGCGGCTGGCGCAGCGTCGTGCTCGCCAATGCCTTCCTTCCCGCCTACGCTCGCTTCCATGGCCGCAATTTCGAGGAGATCGGCCGCACGCTGGGCCGCGATCCGGCCGACGTCGCGTGGGACATCATGGTCGAGGCGCAGCCCAACCGGCCGATGGCGCTGTTTTTCATGATGAGCGAGGACGATATCGCGCTGGCGCTGCGCCAGCCTTGGCTCAGCATCGGCTCCGACGCGGCGGCCGCGGCGAGGTTCGGCGAGGTGGATGCGCTGGGCCTTCCCCATCCGCGGGCCTACGGCACCTTTCCGCGGGTCATTGCCGAATATGTCCGGCGCCGGAACGTGCTCTCGCTGCCCGATGCGGTGCGGCGGATGAGCGGCTGGCCGGCGCAGCGTATGGGCCTTTCCGACCGCGGCCTGATCCGCGAAGGGCTGCGTGCCGACGTCATCGTCTTCGACTATGACCGGTTGGAGGACAATGCGAACTGGGAGAACCCCACCGCGGCACCCGCGGGCATCGACACCGTGATCGTGAACGGCCAGCTCGCGATCGACGATGGCCGGCAGACGCCGGCCCGTGCCGGCCAGGTCCTGCGCCACGCCTGCCCCGGTTGATAGCGCCAGCACAATCGGCGCTGGTGGCCGCGAATCAGGTGGGTTCGCCGCGGCTCCAGGTCGCCGTCACCGCGAAACCGGCATCGAGCGCGACCAGATCGGCCCACGCGCCGGGGGCGATCCGGCCGATCTCGGCGCTCATCCGGAGGAAATCGGCGGGATACTGGCTCGCCATTCGGAGCGCAGCCTCGGGGGCGACGCGCAGCATCGCCATCGCGTTGCGGACGGCGAGTGCCATGTCGAGGTCCGACCCGGCGAGTGTTCCGTCGGCGTTGACGCAGACCCCGTTCTCGACATGGATCGGCTGGCCCTGCAGCATGAAGGTCTTTTCCGCCATGCCGACGCTCGGCATCGCGTCGGTGACCAGCATGAATCGCGCGATCGGCTTGCAGCGCAGCGCCAGGCGCATCGTCACCGGATCGATGTGGCGCCCGTCGACGATCAGGCCGCACCAGCTGGCCTCGTCCTCGAGCGCCGCGCCGACCGCCCCTGGCTCGCGACTGGTCAGCGGCGACATGGCATTGAACAAATGGGTGAAGCCGGCGAGGCCGGCGTCGAGCGCGGCGCGGATGTCGGCATAGCGGCCATTGGTATGGCCGGCCGAAACGATGACGCCCGCCTCGACAAGCCGCCGGATCATGGCCGGGGTCGTGCGCTCGGGGGCGAGCGTGACAAGGGTGCGGCCGTGCTTCAGGCCGGTCAGTGTCTCGAAACCCTCGTCGTCCAGGTCACGGATCTTGGAGGAATCGTGGATGCCCTTGCGGCGGCTGTTGAGATAGGGGCCCTCGATGTGGATGCCGAGCACGCCGGGCACGCCCGCCTCGATCGCGGCATCGACGGCGTGGACCGCCTCGCGCATCACTGACAGGTCGTCGCTGATCAGTGTGGGCAGGAAACCGGTGGTGCCGAACCGGCGGTGGGCGCTGCCGATCGTCGCGATCGTCTCCACCGTCGGCGCGTCGTTGAACAGCGCACCGCCGCCGCCGTTCACCTGCACGTCGATGAAACCGGGGACCAGCATCGCGCCGTCGAGGTCGATGCGGCGGACGCTGGCGGGAACGTCGGACGGCGCGAGTATGGCGGCGATGCGCCCGTCCTCGACGAGGACCGTCTTGCCCGTTTCGAAGCCGGACTCGAGCAATATGTGACCGTTGTGGAAGGCGGTGAGACTCATACCGTCTCCGTGACTTTGGCGAGATGGGGTGGATGGTCCGGGTCGAAACCGCGCGCGGCCGAGAGCGTCACCGCGGCGCGGTAGAAGCTCTGGATCTGCAGCATCGGCTCGAGCGCCGGATCGTGGGCCACGCTCGGCAATGCCTCCGTGCCGGTGACGAAGACGTCGGCGCCGCGCGCGGCCATGTCGCGGACCAGTTCGTCGATACTCTCCCCGGTCTCGTCCGACTGGCGGAAGACGAGGAGCGGCAGATCGGGGCCGACCAGGGCCATCGGGCCATGACGCAGCTCGGCGGCGCTGAACGCCTCGGCGTGGAGGCCGCAGGTTTCCTTGAGCTTGAGCGCGGCCTCCTGCGCGATGCCGAGGCCGAGGCCGCGGCCGATCACATAGAGGCCGCGTGCGCCGCGCAGCCTCTCGACCAATGACGACCAGTCCATCGTCCACGCGCGCGGGAGCAGGGCAGGGGCCTTGGCAAGCGCCTGCGCCAGCGGCTCGTCCTCGCCCCAGGCGGCGACGAGCGCGGTCAGTGCGGCGAGCGAGGCGACGAACGATTTCGTCGCCGCGACGCTGGTTTCCGGCGCGGCGTGGAGCGGGAGGACATGGTCGGCCGCGGCGGCAAGCGGCGACCCGGGATCATTGACCAGCGCGACCGTCAGGGCGCCGCCCTGCTTCGCCGCCGCCATCGTGGCGATGAGGTCCGGGCTGCGCCCCGACTGGGAGATGGCCAGGCACAACATTCCCTGGGCGGCGGACGGCGCGCCATAGACCGAGGCGACGGAGGGCGCCGCGGACATGGTGGGAAGGCCGAGGCGGGTTTCGATCAGATATTTGGCGAAGGTCGCGGCATGATCGGAGCTGCCGCGCGCGCAGGTCATCACCCCCCGCGGCGGGGCGTGGTGCAACCGCTTGGCGATCGCCGCGACGGTATCGCGATTGGCAGCCAGCTGTGCGGCGACCACGGCGCCAGCCTCGGATGCCTCGGCGAACATGCGGGTCTTGGCGGGGTCGATCATCCGAGCGCGTTCAGCTCTGCGACGAAATCATAGGCGTCGCCACGATACCAGGACTGGGTCATCTCGACCGCGCGGCCGTCCTCAAGGAAACCGCGGCGCTCGATCAGCAGGCCCGGCGCGCCAGGCTCGATCCCCATCAGTTGGGCTTGCGGCCCGTCGAACAGCACGGCGCGCAGCCGCTGCAGAGCGCGCACTGGCCGCGTACCGGCGGCGGCCAGTGCCTCATAGAGCGAGCCGCGTACGACAGCGAGGCTGGGGAGAGCGAAGCCGGGAATGGTCGAATATTCGAGCGCCATCGCGAAATCGTCGGCGTAGCGGATGCGGTTGAAGCGGTAGACCGGGGTGCCAGGGCTGAGACCCAGCATCAGCGATTCGTCCGGCGTCACCGCACCTTCTGCGCGCGAGATCCATTCGCTACGCGAACTGCGGCCGCGCGCCGCCATGTCCTCGGAGAAGGACGTCAGTTTCGAGAAGCTCTTCTCGACGCGGCCCGATATGAAGGTGCCCGCACCCTGGCGACGGACGAGGAGTCCGTTCCCGACCAGCCCTTCCAGAGCCTTGCGGATGGTGATCCGCGACACCGCAAAATCCTCCGCGAGATCGCGCTCCGAAGGCAGTGCTTGTTCGGGCTTCAGCGCGCCCGATTCGATCGCGTGGCGAAGCCGTTCCTCGAGCCGCTTGTAGAGCGGCCCGCGGCCGTCGTCGGGTTCAAAACCGATCTGCGCTGCCAGGCTCATAGGTTGGTTGGTCCCCTCTCTCCGGCAATCACATAATACCAATCAGTTACCATTTTCCAGATGTTTTTTGCTGTGAGATTACGTTTTTCCGTAACAATTCTCTTGACGCCACGAGAAGTCTGACAGATGGTCCGCTTATTGGTCATCGTTTGGTATCAGATTGGTTCCACTGAGCGAAACCACCGCAAGCCCGGGACAACGGGCAGCAGGCAAGTGGGGAGAAAGTCAATGATCCGTCAGCTTCTGATTGGTTCTGTCAGCGTGTGTGCGTTGGTCGGCGCAGCGGCGCCGGCCTGGTCCCAGGACACCGCGCAGGGCGCGGGAGCCCCGGACGGGGAAATCATCATCACCGGCATTCGCGGCTCGGTCGTCCAGTCGATCGAGGCGAAGCGCGATTCGGATGTGATCGCCGACTTCCTCACGGCAGAGGATATCGGCCAGTTTCCGGACCGCAACGTCGCCGAGGCGCTGCAGCGTGTTCCGGGCATCGTCATCAACCGCGAGTTCGGCGAGGGCGAGCGCGTCTCGCTGCGCGGCACCGCACCGAACCTCACCCGGACCCTGATCAACGGCCACGCGGTCGCGACCGCCGACTGGTTCATCCTCGATCAGGTCGCCTCGACCCGCAGCTTCAACTACCTGACCCTGCCGTCCGAAATCGTCGGCCAGCTCGACGTCTACAAGAGCCCGCAGGCGGACATCGAGGAGGGCGGCATCGGCGGCACGATCAATGTGCGCACCCGTAACCCGCTCGATCTCGCGCCCTTCACGATCTCGGCCTCCGCGGAGATGGTCTATTCGCAGCTGCGCGATTCGGTCGATCCGCAGGCGTCGGGCCTGGTCAGCTGGCACAATCCCGCCGGCACGTTCGGCATCCTGATCGGCGGCGTCTACCAGCGCCGCGACATCCGCCGCGACGGCGTCGAGATCTTCGGCTACCGCTCCTTCCCGGCGGGCGGCGGCCAGAATGCGCTGGTGCCGACGTTCATCGGCTCGGCGCTCTTCACCCAGGAGCGCGAGCGCTACGGCGGCAATATCGGAATCCAGTTCCGTCCCTCGGACCAGTTCGAGGTGAACTTCACCGGCATGTATTCGCGGTTCAACGCGGACAATATCAACCGGAACTACCTCGCCTGGGGCGAGCAGGCGCTGGCGGGCGGCGGCGTCCTCACCAACGCGACCATAGAGAATGGCGTGGCGGTGGCGGGCACCGTCACCTCGCCCAATGGTGGCACGACGGGCTCGGCGATGGTCTACGACACGATCGCCCGTACTGCCGTCGCGGAAACCTGGTTCGCCGATCTCGACGTCACCTGGCGTCCGAGCGACGCCCTCACCATCCACCTCCAGGGTGGCTGGACCAAGGCGAGCGGCGACACAAGGGGCGAGAACTTCTTCGAGGTGTCCGCGCCCGGCAGGTTCAGCTACGATCTGCGCGGCGGCACTCCGCAGGTCAGCTTCGCCAGCCCCAATCCGCTGTCGCCGACCGGCAACCGGATCGATTTCGCCAGAATCCAGTCGGTCACCAACGACGATGAGGAGAAGTATGTCTTCCTCGACGTCGAGCATGAGGTCGACTGGGGTCCGCTCGAAGCGCTGCGGGTCGGGTTCAAGTTCACGGACCATGACCGTGCCGCGGATCGCCTGGCCACTGCGGGCGGCATTCTCACCCCCGGGCTGCGGTGCGGCGGTGCGCCCTGCCTCGCGAGCGACTTCGCGGGCGGGTCGCTCCCGGACAACTTTCTGGGCAGTATCGGTCAGGCGGGCACGCTCAGCGACTACTGGACGGTCGATGCGAACCGCCTTGCCCAGATCTACGGCGCGCAGGATGCGACGATCGCGCGCCGATTCGAAGTGCCGGGCAACATCTATTCGATCAACGAGAAGACCTATGGCGGCTACGCGCTCGCCCGCTTCCGTGGCGAAGGCTGGCGGGGCAATGTCGGTGTCCGCGTCGTGCGAACCGACCAGACGTCGATCGGCAACATCATCGGCGGCACCAATCCGCAGTTCACCAACCCGTTCGGCGGCTACACACCGTCCACGGCGGAGCGGTCCTATACGGACATCCTGCCGAGCGCGAACCTCAGCGTCGATCTGTCGAGCCGCGTCGTGCTGCGCTTCGCGGCGGGCCGGACCGTCACCCGCCCCGACTTCGTCGATATCACGCCCGGCACCGATCTCAATGGCACGGCCCTGACCGGCCGCGGCGGCGACCCGAACCTCGATCCCTATCGGGCCAACCAGTATGACGTGTCGGTCGAATGGTATCCGGACCGCGAGACGCTGGTCGCGCTGGCGCTGTTCTACAAGGACATCCAGTCCTACATCGTGAACACGACCTCGACCGAGATCCTGCCCGGGACCTATGTGCCGGGCACCGAGCCGGCGGGCTGTGTCCCGGCGGGCGCCGCCAACCTGTTCAACTGCCCGTTCCAGATCAACCGCCGGTCGAACGGTCCGGGCGGCCGCAACCAGGGCTTCGAGTTCCAGCTGTCGCGCCCGATCTGGCAGGGCTTCGGCGCGATCGTCAACTACACCTACTCAGACGCCCAATCGAGCAATGGTGATCCGATCCCGGGCAACAGCCGCCACACGCTGAACCTCACCGGCTATTACGAGAATGACTGGCTGTCGGCCCGCCTCTCCTACAATTACCGGTCCAAGTTCTTCGTCGATATCGACCGGGCGGCGCCGCTCAACCAGTCGTCGACGGAATCGCTCGATGCCTCGCTGAACGTCCGGATCACCGACAACATCTCGCTGACCGCCGATGCGATCAATCTCACCCGGGCGTCGATCGCCCAATATTCCGGCACGCCGGACCGGCCGCGTGCGATCTATGACAACGGGCGGCAATTCTACTTCGGCGTGCGCGTGCGCTACTAGGAGACGAGTCGGGGCTGCATAGACAAGACCATGCTCCGGCGGAGGATGTCGCGCGTGCCCCGATTTGCCGTACCGGCCCTGCTTGCAATCTGGCTGTCGGCTCCCGCCCTGGCGCAGGAGCCGGCAGCCGCCTTGCTGCCGATGCCGCAATCCATTGTCGCGCAGCAGGGGAGCTTCGCCGTCTCCGCGCGCACGGCAATCCTTGCCGCCAGCGATGACGAACGGCGTGCGGCGGAACGGTTCGCCGACCTGCTTGGGCGGACGACAGGCACGCGATTGACGGTGGGAGGCGATGCCGGGCCCGGCATCGCGTTCCGGACCGTAGCGGGGATGCGACCTGAATCCTACCGGCTGGAGGTGTCCGCCAGCGGCGCGACGATTACCGCCTCCGACTATGCCGGCCTGTTCTACGGCGGCGTCACGCTCTGGCAGCTGCTGACCGCCCGGCCCGGCCTTGCTGCCGAGGCGGTCGTCATCGAGGACGGGCCACGTTTCGGCTGGCGTGGGCTGATGCTCGACAGCGCGCGCCATTTCCAGCCGCCCGAATTCGTCATGCAGCTGATCGACTGGATGGCGGCCAGCAAGCTCAACCGCTTCCACTGGCACCTGACCGATGATCAGGGCTGGCGCATCCAGATCAACCGCTATCCGCGCCTCACCGAAGTCGGTGCCTGGCGTGTCCCCGCGACCGCACCCGGCGCGCCGACCCTGCCGCACACCGGCGGCTACTACACGCAGGACCAGATTCGCGAGATCGTCGCCTATGCGCGCGAGCGGGCGATCGAGATCGTGCCTGAGATCGACATGCCGGGCCACGCGCTGGCCGCGGTGCGCGCCTATCCGGAGCTGGGGACGGGCGTCGTGCCGCCGCCGGGGATCGAATCCGACTGGGGCGTCTTTCCCTACCTCTACAATGTCGAGGACGGCACCTTCACCTTCCTCGAAAACGTGCTGGACGAAGTGCTGGCGCTCTTCCCGGGCACCTACATCCACATCGGCGGCGACGAGGCGGTGAAGGATCAGTGGCGCGCCTCGCCACAGATCCAGGCGCGGATGCGCGCGCTCGGCATCGCCGACGAGGCAGCGCTCCAGAGCTGGTTCATGGCGCGGATCGGCCGTTTCCTCGATACGCGCGGACGCCGGCTGATCGGCTGGGACGAAATCCTGGAGGGCGGCATTCCGGCCAGCGCCACGATCATGTCCTGGCGCGGCATCGACGGTGCGGTCCATGCGGCACGTGTCGGGCACGATGCGGTGCTCTCGCCCGCGCCCGTCCTCTATCTCAATCACCGGCAGGCGGGCGGGCCGGAAGAGCCGCCGGGGCGCGGGCAGGTCGTCTCGCTGGCCGACGTCTATGCCTTCGACCCCGCCCCGCTCTCGCTGACACCGGACGAGCAGGGGCATATATTGGGGCTCCAGGCGAACATGTGGACCGAGCACGCCCGCACAGGGGAGCGCGTCACCAGCATGATATTCCCGCGCGCACTCGCGGTGGCGGAGCTGGGCTGGTCACAGCGCGCGACGCACGATTATGCGGGCTTCGTCCGCCGGCTGGTGCCGCAGCTGGAAAGGCTCGGGACCATGGGGCTGCGGCCTTCGGTGAGCGCGTTCCGGCCGGTCGCCAGCGAGCGTCTCGATCCGGCCGCCAACCGCGTCGTCGTCACCTTGTCCAATCAGGCGGAAACGGATGTGCGCTACACACTGGACGGCTCGACGCCGACCGCAGCCTCGCCGCTCTACGCCGCGCCACTCAACCTTGCTTTGCCTGCGCGCCTGCGCGCCGCCGGCTTCCTCGGCGCCGATGCGCTGCCCGGCGGCCTCGATCGTACCTTCGATGCCGCGAGCGTGCAGCGGCGCGACGACACCCGGCTCAAGCTGTGCACCGAGAGTATCGCCTTGTCGCTGGAGGATGATGCGCCGGCGGATGGGCCGCGCGCCGTCTTCCTCACCGACATCCAGAATCCCTGCTGGATCTACGAGGACGCGCCGCTGGATGGCGTCACGGGAATCGAGATCGACGTCGGCCAGATCCCGTTCAACTTTCAGATCGGCCGTGACATCGAGCGCATCCGCTTCCGCCCGCCCGCGACCCCGGGCGGCGAGATGGAGGTGCGAGTCGGCACCTGCGAGGGCGAACGGATCGCTGTCCTGCCGCTCGGCCCCGCCGCCGCCAACCCGGCGGTGACCCGCCTCCGCGCCCCGATCGTGCCGCAGCGCGGACGGGCTGACCTCTGCTTCACCTATACGGCGACCGGACCCAACCCGATGTGGGCGATCGACGCGGTCCAGCTGGTGCCGGGATCGTGACCGCGATTGCGCTTTGCGCGCCCTTCGCGGGCTGGGTCGTTTCGCTCGACGAAGTGCCGGACGCGGTTTTCGCCGAACGGATGATGGGTGACGGGCTCGCCATCGATCCGCTTGAGGATGTGCTGTGCGCGCCCTGCGACGCCGAGATCATCTCCGTTTCCGCGACAGCCCATGCCGTGACGCTCCGTCTCGCCAACGGAGCAGAGTTGCTGATTCATATCGGCCTGGAGACGGTGGCGCTGGGCGGCAGCGGCTTCACCGCGCATGTCGGGCCGGGGCAGCGGGTGAGCCGTGGCGATCCGCTGATCTCGTTCGACCTCGACCTTGTGGCACGGATGGCGAAGAGCCTGGTCACGCCGATCATTCTCACCTCCGAAGGTCACCGGATCGTACCGGCCGCTCTGGATCGGGCCGTGGCCGCAGGCGATCCGATCGCCGAAGTGGTGGGCGGGCAGGTGGCCCGGACGGATGTCGTTGCGGAGCAGGTCGCGCTCCGCGTCGGCGTCGTGATCAACGTGCCCAACGGCATTCACGCGCGGCCTGCCGCGCGGATTGCCGCCACCGCCAGGCGTTTTGCGTCGGCACTGGAGATCGAAGCGGCCGACAGGGCGGCCGATGCCCGGAGCCCGGTCGCGCTGATGACCTTGGGGCTGGTGGAGGGCGACACGGCGACTCTGGTCGCGCGTGGCCCGGATGCGAAGCCGGCGCTGGTGGCGCTCAAGCACCTTGTCGAGGTCGGCCTTGGGGAGGCACATGAGGCCGCGGCGCTCGCTGCGGTCGCGGCCGCACCCGTCGGGAATGGAAAGCTGCGGGGCGTCACGGCCGTGCCGGGGCTTGCCGTCGGGCCGGCCGCGCATTTCGCGGCAGCGGAGATTCGGGTCGAAGAGCGGAGCCAGGGCGCACAGGCGGAGCGCCATGCCCTCGCCGCCGCCCGCGTGATCGTGGCGGCGGAGCTGGTGCGACAGGGCGGCAGCATCGCGCTGGCGCATGAGGGGTTGCTCGATGATCCCAAGCTGCTCGCGCTCGCGGATGCCGCCATCGCGGCCGGGCAGAGTGCGGGCGTGGCCTGGCAGGCGGCGATCCGGGACACTGCCGGGGCGCTGCGGGCGACCGGTCAGGCGCTGCTGATCGAGCGGATCGACGATCTCCACGATCTTGAACGGCAGGTTCTCGCCGCGCTGGCCGGCGAAGCGGAACCGGCGCCGCGCAGTTTCCCCGAAGGGGCGATCCTGATCGCGGACCTGCTCTTTCCTTCGGACATGATGGCGCTCGACCTGACGGGGATCGGCGGTATCTGCACGGCGCGGGGCGGGCCGACCTCCCATGTCGCGATCCTTGCCGCCTCGGCTGGCGTGCCGATGCTCGTCGCAGCCGGCGACGCGGTCGCGCTTGTTGCCGAAGGACGAACCGTCGTCCTCGACGCCAGCGGCGGCTGGATCGACCCGGTGCCCGACGAAGGCGCGTTGGGGGATGCGCAGCGCCGCGTCGATGCCCATCGCGAGACGCAGGTCGCCCAGGCGGCGGCGGCGGCGAACGAATGCTTGATGGCCGACGGGACACGGATCGAGATCTTTGCCAATCTCGCCTCTCCGGGCGACGCGCATCGCGCCGTTGCGGCGGGGGCCGAGGGCTGCGGGCTGCTGCGTACCGAATTCCTGTTCCATGACCGCGCGGACGCCCCTTCGGAGGACGAGCAGGCGGCGGTCTACGAGGCGGTCGCGCGCGGGCTGGGCGGCCGGCCGCTGATCGTGCGCACGCTCGACGCGGGCGGCGACAAGCCGCTTCCCTATCTCCCCCTGCCGCACGAGGAGAATCCGGCGCTCGGTCTGCGCGGTGTACGGCTGAGCCTCGCCCGGCCGGACCTGTTGGCGACACAGATGCGAGCCATTCTGCGCGCCGCGCCGGCCGGCGACATCCGGATCATGGCGCCGATGATCGTCGACATCACGGAGCTGCGCTTCGTTCGCGCCTTGCTCGATCGGTCGGCGGCCGACCTCGGCGTGGACGTGGTTCCGCTCGGTATCATGGTCGAAACGCCGGCGGCGGCCCTGCTCGCCGGCAGCCTGGCGGCCGAAGCCGATTTCCTGTCCGTCGGAACCAACGATCTCACCCAATATGCGCTGGCCGCCGATCGGGGAAATCCGGCCACCGCGGCCCGGATCGACGCGTTGCACCCCGCGGTGCTCCGCCTGATCGCCGCAACCGGCGAGGGCGCCCGGCGGCATGACAAATGGTTCGGCATCTGCGGCGGCGTCGCTTCGGATCCGCTTGCCGCGGCCATCCTGATCGGGCTCGGCGCGACCGAGCTTTCGGCAACACCCGCCGCGATTCCGGCGCTGAAGGCAGCGGTACGGGGACTGACGATGGACGGATGTCATGCCCTCGCCGCCCGGGCACTGGAGGCGGAAACCGCCGAGGCGGTGCGCATTCTCGCTGCCGAAGCACATGCGCCTGTTCTGGAAGGAGCCACGGCATGAAGTTCGGCCTGGACCGTCTCCAACCCCTGGGGCGTGCCCTCATGCTGCCGATCGCGGTGCTGCCGGTCGCCGGTCTGCTGCTCCGCCTTGGCCAGCCCGATCTCCTGAACATCGCCTTCATTGCGGCGGCCGGGAGCGCGATCTTCTCGAATCTCGGCCTGTTGTTCGCGATCGGTGTCGCCGTCGGCATCGCGCGGGAGAATCACGGCGCCGCGGGCCTTGCCGGCGCAGTCGGCTATCTGGTGACGATCGAGGGCGCCAAGACGCTGCTGGTCATCCCGCCCGACGTCACCGCCGCCTATGTGGAACAGGCCGGCAAGGATCTCGCGTCCGCCGCCTATGCCGCAAGCGAATTGGCCAAACTGAGCGTTCCCGCCGGCATTCTCGCCGGGCTCACCGCCGGCTGGCTCTACAACCGCTACGCCAATATCAAGCTGCCCGAATATCTCGCCTTCTTCGGCGGGCGCCGCTTCGTGCCGATCGCCGCAGGGCTCGCAGGGATCGTCGGCGCGATCGCGTTCGGCCTCGGCTTTCCCTGGCTCGAACAGGGGATCGACACGCTGAGCCGCTGGGTGGTGAGCTCAGGGCCGATCGGCCTGTTCATCTACGGCGCGCTCAACCGGCTGCTGATCGTGACCGGCCTCCACCACATCCTCAACAACATCGCCTGGTTCATCGTCGGCGATTATGGCGGCGCGACCGGGGACCTGCAGCGCTTCTTCGCCGGTGATCCGAACGCGGGCGGCTTCATGTCGGGCTTCTTCCCGGTGATGATGTTCGGCCTCCCTGCCGCCTGTCTCGCCATGTACCGTTCCGCGCTTCCCGAGCGCCGCAAGGCGGTGGGTGGCATGCTCCTCAGCCTCGCGCTGACCTCCTTCCTGACCGGGGTGACCGAGCCGATCGAGTTCACCTTCATGTTCCTCGCGCCGCTGCTCTATGCGGTCCACGCCGTGCTGACCGGCCTTTCGATGGCGCTGATGGACGCGTTCGGTATCCGGCTCGGTTTCAGCTTCTCGGCGGGCCTGTTCGACTATGTGATCAATTTCGGCTCCTCGACCCGGCCGCTGTGGCTGCTCCCGGTCGGTGCTGCCTATTTCGCGGTCTACTATGCGGTGTTCCGTTTCTGCATCCTGCGCTTCGATCTCAGGACGCCCGGGCGCGAGGTGGTGAGCGCGGTGGCGGAGGTGATCGCACCGGTGGATGACCACGGCCGTGCCGGGGCCATGATCGCCGCGCTCGGCGGTGGCGCCAATCTCCTCACGGTGGATGCCTGCACCACACGCCTGCGCCTCGAACTGGCCGATCCGGCGCTTGCCGACGAAACCCGGTTGAGAGCGCTTGGCGCACGTGGCCTGGTCTCGCCGGGCGGCAACGCGCTTCAGGTCGTGCTCGGGCCGCAGGCGGACCAGGTGGCCGGGGAAATCCGCGATGCGCTCGCCATGGAAGGCCATGCGAAGACGCCCCTGTCGGTCCTGCTCGATGCACTGGGCGGCGCCGCGAACGTCAGGGCGCTGGCGGCGACATCCGGGCGATTGCGCGCGGAGGTTCAATCCGCCGACCGCATCGATGCCGCCCGCATCGAAGGCCTCCGCGTGCGGGGCTTCGCGATCGCCTCGCCGACCAGCATCCACATCCTCGCCGGCGACCGGGCCGCTCGGTGGTCGGAGGAATATGCCCTGGCATCGGGATCTTCAGGCTCGCGCTAGCCTCCGCTCCGCGGTCAGCTCGCCGTCCGGATGCGCTGGCTTTCGCGCGGCGGGGAGAACTGGATGTCGGGGGCGGGGCCGCCTTCGACCTTGACCAGCGGCGCCGAGGGCGCGTCGATATCGGCGTCGATCAGGATGATCGTCGCCGGCCGGGTGGTCCCGGCGAAGAGCAGCACGGGGGCGTCATTGCCCTGCGCCGCCCGGACTCTGGGACGGCGGAGCACATAGGTGCCGACCTCGCCATGGAAGGAGAAATGCGCCTTGCCGCCGGTGCCGCCCCGCCACAGCGGATCATGGCTCTGGCAGTCCTGCAGCGTGCCGCTGTTCCAGAGCCGGTAGTTGCGCTTGTTGGCGCGCGCGACGCAGCCGGCCATCAGCACGCCCGACGACTTGAGGTCAAAGCCGCCATCGGTGCAGTCGGTGGCGGTGCAGCTTTCATAGCGGATCGCGCTGTTGCCGCGCTCGTCGGTGAAGCCATCGCCGTTCCAGTAGGCGGTCGATTCCCGGGTGACCTCCCGGAAGCCGTGCGCCTGGACCCGGCGATAGGTGATGTCGTTCGCCTGGTCGTCGAGTGCGAAGCCGACGCAGTTGCGTGATCCGCCGGTCTGCTTGCAATTGGCGACCACGTCCTCGACGAGGCCGTGCGAGGCCTGATAGCGCAGGCGCAGGAAGCCGCGTTCGAGATGGCCCGCCGTCATCCGCCGGATGACGAAATCGCGCAGCGAGGCATCCGGCACCCCTTCGGCCGTGGCGTCGAGAAAGCGGTACATGTTCCAGGCCTGGCATCCCTCCAGGATGAAATTCCGGGCAGGGGTGGCGACCCGTACCGCCCCGTTGCCGAGGTCGAAGAACCGGCAGTTGCGGATATACATGTTGTCGACCGCCCGGAAGGCCTCGCCGCCGATCAGCCCGACATTGTTGCCGCGGTCGCCGCGGAAGGTCCGGCCCTGGATCACGGTGCGGTTCTGGACGAAAGCCGGGGTGGCGAGACTGGCCAGCCCCCCGGCGATCATCGCGCGGCGCGTGAATGCGGTGTCCATGCGGTCAAATCCCTTGCAGAGTGAGGCCCAAAGTGACCTGGTGGCGGACAAAATCGCGGCCGGGCGACGCGCCGAAACTGTCCTGGTCGCGGGCCTCATATTCGGCGTCGAGACGCAGCCGCGGCGACAGGCGGTAGCTCGCGCCGAGCGTCGCCCGCCGGATGCGGTACCGCCGGTCGATGTCCTCGAACCGGTCGCGCTCGTAGCTGAGGCCGGCGCTCAGGATCAGGTTGCGCAGCAGCTCGTAATCGGCCTGCACGCCGACCCGGCTCGCCACATAGGCGCCGGTGCCGATCGTCGAGGCCTCCTCGACGCCGCGCGAGGCGGTGAGGCTCAGCGTCAGCAACTGGGTGACCGTGTAGTCGAGCCGGCCCCGGATCGCGAGGCCGGAGACCGTCGAGAAGAGCGGGCTGGCGAAATCCTGGGCGAAATAGCCGGCGCTGATCCGGCTGCGGATCAACGGGGTGAGCATGAAGCTCGCCCCGGCCTCGATCCGGTAGCCGCGTGAATCGCGCTCGGGCTGAAGCGGCTGGCGGTTGCGATAGTCGCGGCGGTTGACCGAGGCGATGGCGAAAATCGAGCGCTCCGGCCCCAGTTCATATTCCGCTGCAAGCTCGGCCGTGTAGAGCGTGCGGTTGCGGAAACCTTGGTCGATCGGTTCGCCGAAGGCGTCGACGCCTTCGCTGTAGCTGCGATCCTCCGCGCCTGTCCTGCCTGCGACCCGCAGCCGGTTGAATGTCCGCGCGGCGCCGACGAAACCGGATCGGACATCGTACTGGCTCGGCACCCGGCTGTTGAGCGGCGCGGCGGGGTCGGTCAGCGCTTCCGTTTCCCGGCCGATCCGCGCCCCGGCGAACAATCCCGTGTCGCGGCGCGGCGTGTAGCGGATCGCGGTGGCGAGCGCATAGTCGGTCGTGCTCTGCCCGTCGAACGCGAGATACTGGCGCCGGTCGATCTCGGCCTCGGCCTCGACGGCGAGACCGCCCGAAGACCAGTTCGCCTGCAGATCGGCGATACCGCGCAGGGCAATGTCGTCCGTCGCATTGCCGATGGCGAAGATGTTGCTGTCATAGATCGCCTGCGCCCGCCCGCGCGGCATCACCTCGATCGTGCCGATCCGCGCCGGGACCGGGTCGTAGAGCGGTTGCGGCCGTTCGCGCACGGTCACGAACCGGCCGCGCGGGAATTCGAGACCCTCGAGCCGGAAATCGTTCAGCAGATCCGGATCCTGCGCGAGACCGGCGGAGGGGGCGCCCGCACAGCACAGGATCGCGGCACAACGCAGGGTCAGCGCGGCGCGCGGAGCCATTGCGGCTGTCCATTGGAACCGGGCGTTGCGACGGACGCCTCCGCCAGCGCGTCCCCGATGACCTCCCAGTAGCGGTCGACCGAGGCCGTGACCGAGAAGGCATCCGCCCTGATACGTGCCGCGTGGGCGTAGCGCTGGCGAAGGTCGCGATCCTGAAAGCGCCGCAGGCCTTCTGCGAGCGCGCCGCGATCGTCGCAGGGCACCAGCAGGCCGTGAGCTGCGCAATCGAGACCGGACCGGCCGCCGCGCGGCCGCTCGCCGAGGATCTCCGATGGCCCGGACGGGCAATCGGTCGAGATCACCGGGAGGCCGAGCGCCATGGCTTCGACCAGCCCGTTGGGAAAACCCTCGGCGTTGGACGGAAGGGCGTAGCAGTCGGCAGCAGCGATCAGCGGGAACGGATTGTCGAGGAATCCGGGAAGCAGGACGCGCCCACCGAGGTCCCGGTCGGCGATCCGGTGCTCCAGCGCCGCGCGTTCCGGCCCTTCGCCAAGAATGACCAGCTTTCCGGGAACGGCCGCGTCGGCGAAGGCGTCGATCAGCAGCGCGAAATTCTTGTTGGGCACCAGCCGCCCCATGGCCACGACATAGGGCGCGTCCACCGGCGACGCGACCGGCTCATTCGCGCGCGCGCGAATGAGATCGTCATCGACAGGATTGGCCAGGACGCGGATGCGCGCGCCCGCGACTCCGAAATTCCGGCAGAGGTCCTCGGCCACGCCCTCCGACACGGCAATGACCCGGCGCGCACGCGGATAGGTCAACCGGACGAGTTGCCGGCTCACCCGACCCGAAAGACTGCGCGGCAGATGGGCGCTCGTATTGACCCGCTCGCTGATCGCGAACGGGATGCCGGTGCCTGCGGTGGCCAGGCACGCCGCCACGTTGGAACGGGTGAGGAAGCTCAGCACCAGATCGGGCCGTTGCGCGCGGACCAGCCCCCGCAGCCGGCGCGCACTTTGCGCAAGGCCGCCGCCGGCATCCAGGTGATGGACCGGCAGCCAGTCCGGCGGGGCATAGGCCGAGGGTTGGTTGTCGAGCAGTGCCAGCGACATGGCGAAGCGATCCCGCCGGTCTCCCGAATAGCGCAGCAATGTAGCCATCACCCGCTCGGCGCCGCCGCCGGCGAGAGAGTTGATCACGAACAGGATACGTTTCGGCATGGCAGGGTGTTCCATGGCGCCCAACGCCATGTCGCGCCGCAGCAACGGCGCAAAGCGCATTGCGGCAGCCCGTGAGCCCGAAGTGGTCCGGCCGAAAGAGCTAGGAGATCAGAGCAAGAACGCCGGCAATGGCGATCCAGAGCAGGACGGCTGCACCGACCGCAATCCACGCGCGCGCCGGCACGCTCAAGCCGCGGCCCTTGCCGGAAACCGGCGTTCCGGCGGCGTCGCGCGCATCGCGGACCTGGGCTTCGAGCCCGGCGTCGCTGTCGAGCGGGCCGCCTTGTCCGGATTGGGCAAGGCCGGCGAGCGCCAAGACGTTGGGACGACGGGCAGGACCAAGGCCGGCGGCGAATGCCGCGACACCATGGGCAGACTCAGCCCGCCCGAGACGGCCTTCCGATCTGCGTGCTCCCCTCGACATCGCCCCGGCCTTCGAACTCCCGCCGTCCTTCCCGTCGGACGGCGCCTTCACTCACGGCGCTGAACATCGCGTAACCGCAGATCAGCGCAAACAGGATCAGCCCCTCGATCTGCCATAGCGCCATCGTGGCCAGATTCAAAAGGATGAATGAGAACTGGGCGACGACCAGATCGGTGCGGATCGCGCGCCGGGCCCGGGCGGCCAGCAGGTACATCGCCGTCCACCACCAGAGGAGCACGGCAAGCCCGGCGAGACCGAGCTCGAACAGGAAGGCGATCACGGTGTTGTGCGGATAGACGCGGAACCAGTCCGACCAGCTGTCCGGTCCGAAGCCGAACAGGTGCTGCATCCCGGTCGAACCGAGCCACGCGTAGATGTAGCCCGACCAGATATAGGCCCGGCCGGAGAGCAGTCGCCGCTCCTCCAGGGTGAACTCGGGCTGCGGCTTGATGTAGGCGCCGGGGTCGGTGAGGAAGACGGCAAGGTCGCCGAACCGCTCTCCGGTCGTGACGGTGATGACGGCGAGCGCGAGGAAGGCGACCAGCAAACCCGCGCCGATCAGCAGGAAGCGTTGTCGCGGGCGGAACAGGCCGGCGGAGCGGCTGATGAAGATGGTCGCCGCGAACGGGAGAAGGGCGATGATCGAGGTCCGGTAGTTGGCGAGCACGACGCCGGCGAAGATCGTGGCGAGCAGCGCGACCTTCAGCCAGCGCGCCAGACCGGTCGCGAAGGAGACGACGATGAAGAAGGTGATGAGTGCGACCGAAAAGGCGGCCTCGTGATTGTAGCCGCCGATGTAGGAACGTGATCCGTCCAGCTCTGACGCCTTCACCAGCCCGGTCGCAACCGACAGCCCCTGAAAGACGAGCAGCGGCACGAAGGCGAGGATCAGCCGGCGGAACAGGTCGCCGGGCAGATTGTCCCTGAGCGCCTCGTAGGTCGCGATCAGCAGGGTGCAGAAATAGACATATTTGACGATCGTATCGAGCGCGGTGAACAGGCCGGCGTTGAGGTGGGCGCTGACGAGCGCGATCAGGATCAGCCCATAGACCGGGACCAGAGCCTTGAGCAGCAGATAGCGCTTGTCGACGAGCAGCAGGCCAAAGCCGGTGACCAGGATCGATCCGATCGCGGTCAGGCTCAGTCCCGCTGCGATATCGCGATAGGTGACGACGTGGAAGACGCTGAGGATGTAGCGCAGCCAGATCGCGCCGATCAGGAAGCGCGCCGCATCGCCGTGCAGACGGCGCCCGGCGAGGTAAAGCGGCACGGCGAGCAGGGCCGTGACCGCAAGCAGGATCGGGATCGGAAAAGAAGGCGCGCCGCCGACCGGATCCATGGCTCAGCCGATCCGGCCCAGGCTCATTCCTGCCTCCTCAGCTCGTTTGCCACGACTGCGATTCCGGAAAGCGCGGCCGCCGCGACGAGGCCGAGCAGCAGGAACATCCACGGGCTTGGGGCAGACGGGAGGACCGGTACCTGCGCCTCCGAAATGGCGCGCGCGCCGCTCGATTCCGTCCCCTGCCGGGCCACCGCCTGACGGTAGTTGTCCAGGAAGGCCTGGTAGATGGATCGGGTCGATTCCGCGTTGCGCTCCAGCTCGTTGAGCCGGACCGAGGCGGCATTGTCGGCGGCGAGGCGCCCCTGCAGCCCGCCGATCGAGCCGCCGATCGACGCGGTGCGCTGCCGGGCCACGTTCGCCTCGGTCGAAAGGCTCGCGGCAATGCGGCCGAGCTCGGCCTGAATCTGGCGATCGGTGTCGGCGACCTGCTGGTTGACGCGGATGAGGTCGGGGTGGCGCGGGCCGTAGCGCGCCGACAGGTCCGCCGCCTGCGCGCCGAGCTGGGCGCGTTGCTGGCGAAGACCGCTGACCACGCTGGATTCGAGCGACGCGGTGAACGATTCCGAAGGACTGCGACGTGCGGCGGAGATGCGTGCGTCCGCCTCCGCCTGTTTGGCGCGCGCCTCGGCGAGCTCGGTGTCGAGCGTCGACAGCTGCTGCTGGGTGATCGAGCTGGTGTCGGACGCCGCGAAGAGCTGGTGCTGCGCGCGGTAGTTGGCGACCGCGCTTTCGGCGGCGAGCACCTCTCCCCGCAGCTCCTCGAGCCGGGTCCCGAGCAGCCGGGCAGCGCGTTCGGTCGTACCGGCGCGACCCTCGCGCTGCTGATCGATATAGGAGGCCATCACCGCGTTGGCGACGCGCGCCGAGGTGCCCGGCTCGTGCGCGGCATAATGGATGTCGATCGCGTAGGAGACCCCCTGCCGCTCGACGTCGAGCTGGCTGGCGAGGATGCGGACCGCCCGGTCGCGGGCGGCCGCCGGCGCCGCCGGACCGGTGCGCGCGGCGGTTTCGACGAGGTCGGGGTTGAACTCCGGGTTCTCGATCAGGCGCAGCGCGTCGACCACGCGGCCGAGCAGGGCAGGGGATCTGATGACTGCGACGGCCGTGTCCACGGTGGGCGAATCGGCCGGGATGACCGGCTGATCCCTGTTGGCCGGCGCCAGCGGGTCGTCCGGGACGCGCTCGACCATCAGCTGCGCGGTCGCGACATAGATCGGGTTGGTCGACATGTAGAGAGCGGCAGTCGCCCCCAGCGCGAGGACCGAGATCAGCACGATCGGCAGCCAGTTGCGGCCTACCGCCCGCGCGATGTTGCGCAGGTCCAGCATTTCGTCCCGCTCCGCCTGGCGCGCAAGGGGGGTGTCGCGGTCGACGGCGAACTGGTCGTTGGGCATTCGATATTCCTCCTGGCCCCCCGGCAAATCGTCAGGGACCGGCGGCGACCGCTCCGGCTTCGCGGGACTTGACGGCGCCATAGATCCGCCGCCGTAACTCGCCGGGCACGACTTCGATCCCGCGCACCATCAGCCAGGTGCCCCAGCCTTCGGGCAGATAGATGGCGGAGCGCAGCTCCGGCGAGATGCCCCCGCTCTTGAAGGCGAAGCGGGCGTAGAGGCCGATCTGCTGGTTGACGAGCCTGCGGAGCAGGCCCTGCACCGCAGGCGAGGCGCCGGCCATCAGCGCCTGTGCGCTGCGCACCAGGATGGGCACGCCGGTGGTCCGCGTCGTCTTGCTGACCTTGTTGTCGGAATCGCGGTGGAATTCGGCGGTCGGCGCCGGCATATGGACGAACGGCGCTTGCGCCGCAGCGCGCAGCCACAGATCCTTGTCGCCGCCGCGCGTCGCAAGCCCTGCTGGGAACAGGCCGGCGTCCAGCAACACCTCACGCCGGAAGGCACCGGCGCCGGTCCAGACCGGACATTCGCCCAGTTCCAGCCAGATCCTGAGAAATCCCTCGAAGTCGGCCGGCTGGTCCGCAGCGGCGGCGAGCAGCGGCGACGTCTTTGAAATCCGGCGCCGATCCGCGAAGACGTGGGTGAAACGGCTCGCTGCGCAACCTGCGTCCGGATGGCGCGCGATCGCCGCGGCGAGGCCGGCGAGATGGTCCGGCGTCCACAGATCGTCGGCATCGAGAAAGGCAATCCAGTCGCCCTCTGCCGCCTCGATCCCGAGGTTGCGCGCGGCATAGCCGCCGGGGCCCGGTACCTCGCGCCGGAGTTGCACGACGCGCGGCTCGTCGAGCCCGGCGAGGATATCGCTGCTGCCGTCGGTGGAGGCGTCGTCGATGACGATCACCTCATGCGGAGCACAGGTCTGGGCGAGGGCGCTCGCGACCGTGGCGGCGACGTGCCGGACCTTGTTGTGGACCGGGATGACCACGGAAAATCGTGGCGACATGGGGTTGTCGCTCCTCATCCGACGACGCGAGACTTTGCGGTGCTGAAGCGAGCCTGCCCGCATTTCCGGCGACCGATGGGAGCCGTATAGGCCCCTCATTGGTTATTGTGCAACGCGGCAAGGCGGCATCTATCCCCTTGAGGCCACGGCCGAACGCGGATCGCAGGACGGGAGCAGGCATGGCGTTCGCCGAGCCCAAGACACGGATTCTGGTGGTGAGCCTGAAGGGCGCCGAAGCGCGTCGCGAGGCCTTCCGCGCGTCGGCGCGCGAGGCCGGCATGCCATGGGATTTCTTCGATGCCTGTGAAAGCCTTCACCCCGATCTCAACTATCCGGAGGACGAGGCGATCGTCGCCAAGGGGCGGCCGCTGACCAGGGGCGAGATCGGCTGCTACTCCAGCCATTACGAGGCATGGCGCCAGCTCGTCGCCGGCCCCCACGACCAGTATGTCGTGCTCGAGGACGATGTGATCGTCGACTGGGCCTACCTCGCCGCCTTCGCCGCCATGGACCATGCGGCCGCGGGTCACGACTATATCCGTCTCTATTACAAGAAGCCGGCGCCGGCGCGGATGCTGGAGCGCGATTTCGGCGCGCGCACCCGCTGGCTGACCGAAGTTTCGGGCTATTGCTTCGGCACCCAGGGCTACCTCATCACCCGCCGCGCCGCGGCGATTTTCCTCGCGCATCTGCAGACCGTGCGGCGCCCCGTCGACGACGAGATGGACCGCAGCTGGTCGCACGGCGTGCGCAACCTCGCCGTCTTCCCTTTTCCGATCATGGAACGGGCTGAGGAGAGCGGCATCGGCCTCAAGCGTTTCGAGGCGTTCGACATCCCGCCGCGCCTGAAGCTAAAGCGCGCGATCGCGCGCCGCCGCGAGCGGCTGGCGCTCCACGTCCACGGCCGGGCCCGCGCGCTCTGGGCGCGCTGAGAGGTGCCTGCGTGAGCGATACCCCGCCGGCCGTGCCGGAATTCGATCCCGAGTTGCGCGGCAAGACCCGCCGCTCGATCGGCTGGACGATCACCCGCACGCTCTCCGACCAGCTCTTCTCCTTCGCCGTCTTCGTTGTCCTCGCCCAGCTGCTGACCCGGGAAGAGATCGGCGTCTTTGCCATGGCCTATGTCTTTGCAGAGGTCGGCCGGATCATCGCGACCAGCGGCCTCACCCAGCTCATCGCCCGCGCCGAACGGATCACGCCCCGGTTCATCGACACGGTGTTCTGGACCAATCTCGGCGTGGCGCTGGTCTACGCGTTGCTGCTCGTCGCCGCGGCGCCGTTCCTCGCCGAACTTCTGAACCAACCCTCGGCGACGCGGCCCTTGCAGGTGCTGCCCTTTGCGGTGGTGATCAACGCGTTCGGCGCCTCTCACATGGCACTACGCCTGCGCGAATTCGGCCATCGCACGATCGCACTGAGGTCACTCCTCGCCGGCCTGATCGGCGGCGGTGCGGCGATCGCGGCGGCCTTCGCCGGCTGGGGCATCTGGAGCCTCGTCGTCCAGCGCCTTGTCACCGAAACGATCGGCGCAGTGCTCTCCTGGACCTCCCACCGCTGGGTGCCGGGCCGGGCGTTCGACCTCGGCCAGATGCGCGAGAACCTCAGCTTCGGCGGCAACCTCACCGTCGCCCAGCTCACCTTCCTGTTCCTGGTGCGGCTCCAGGATCTGCTGATCGGCGCCACGCTCGGCGCGGCGGCGGTCGGCGTCTACCGGGTGGCCTGGCGGACCACCGAGATCATCGGCAATGGCGCGATCCAGCCCTTCGCCTCGGTGGGCCTGCAGACCTATTCGCGGCTCCAGTCGAACCTCGCGGCGTTGCGTGACGCCTATCAGTCGACGCTGCGCGCCAGCGTCACCCTGTCCTTCCCGGCGCTGGTCGGATTCGGCGTGCTCGCACCGCATGCGGTTCCGATGATCTTCGGCGAGAAATGGCATGATGCCGGCACGCTGGCGCAGGTCTTCGCCTTCATCGGCATCCCCTTCGCGCTCAACTATTTCGCCTCACCCGTGCTCGGTGCAATGGGCGATTCCGGCAGGCAGCGCACCCTCGCCATCGTCCAGCTCGTCGGCACCCTCGCGCTGACCCTGCTGGCGCTGCCGCATGGCCTTCTCTGGGTGGCGATCGCCTATGTGCTGCGCGCCTACCTGACGCTGCCGCTCCAGATCCTGTTCCTGCGCCAGGCCTCCGGCATCCGCTTCACCGACACCTGGGCCGCGATCCGGGGGCCGTTCCTCGCCGCCGCCGTCATGGGTGTCGCCGTCTGGGCAGGCAAGAAGAGCTGGGAACGGATCGGCCCGGTCGACTGGCCCGCGCTCGCCATGCTCGTCGCGGGCGGCACGATCCTCTACTTCGCGCTCCTCCTCCTCATCTCCCCGGGCCATCGCGGCCAGCTCCGCTGGTGGCTCAAGCAATGGAAGGCCCGCCATGCCTGACGGACCCGAACCCGCCCGCGCCTGCATCGCCCGGCTGCAGACCCGGCTCGACGAACATCTCGCGCCGCTGATCGGGGAGTGGCCGGTCGCGCTGGTCGACTACCCCGACCACGCCAATGTCGGCGATTCGGCGATCTGGCTCGGCGAGACCGCCTGGCTGCGCGACCGCGGCCTGACCCCTGCCTATGTGAGCACGATCCGCGTCCATGATCATGATGCGCTTGCCGCCGCCGTGCCCGAGGGCCCGATCCTTCTCCACGGCGGTGGCAATTTCGGCACGCTCTGGCAGGCGCATCAGGACTTTCGGCTGGCGATGCTCGAGCGCTTCCCGGGTCGCCCGATCATCCAGCTCCCCCAGTCGATCTTCTTCGACGACGAGGCCGCCGTTGCCGGCTGCGCCCGCGCGATCGAGCGGCACGGGAGGTTCACCCTGTGCGTCCGTGACGAACCGTCGCTGGAGTTCGCCCGCCGTCATTTCCCGTGCGAGACCCTGCTGGTCCCCGACATGGCCTTCGCGATCGGCCCGCTCGCGCGCCAGCCGGCGGCGGCGGACATCTTCTGCCTGCTGCGCACCGATCACGAGCAGGCCGGCTTTCGCAAAAGCCGCCTCGGGCCGCCGCGCGCGATCACCGGCGACTGGCTGAAGGACGACCGCAATGCGCTGCGCCGCACCGCGATCGGCACCCGCCTCCTGAGTCTGATGGATTCGCCCGATGCCGCGCGCGCCCGGCGCTATGAGCGGCAGGCCTGGTCTCGTGTCCGGCGCGGCATCGCCCAGCTGTCGCAGGGCCGCGTCGTCATCACCGACCGGCTGCACGGTCACATCCTCTCGACCCTGCTCGCCATCCCCCACGTCGCGCTCGACAACAGTTACCGCAAGATCGGCAATTTCATCGACGCCTGGACGGGGCGGCTGGATATCCTGCGTACAGCAGCGAGCCTCGACGAGGCCGCTACGGCCGCGGCCGGTCTGCTCGGCGAAGCGCGCCGCGCGGCCTAGGAGTCTTTGGAACCGCCGTTCGCCCTGAGCCTGTCGAAGGGCTGCCCTTCCTTTGCTGAAGACGGGAAGGCGGGGCTTCGACAAGCTCGGCCCGAACGGATCCTTTTCCAGTTTTACAGGCTCCAGCCGGTCACCTCGCGATAGACTTCGAGGGTGCGCTCGGAGATGCGGTCCCAGTCGAAGGCGCCGAGGAACGCCTCGCGCTTGACCGCGTAGCTGGTGGCCGGTCGACCGAGCCGTTCGACCAGCGCATCGACGTTGCCGACCGGGAAGTAGTGATTTGGCGGAAGGCCGAGGTCCCGGTTCGGCTCGATGTCGCTGAGCAGCATCGGCGTGGCGCAGGAGGCCGCCTCCAGCGCCGCGATCGGCAGACCCTCATGATAGGAAGGCATCACGAACAGCGCCGCGTGCTCAAACAGTTCGCGCACCGTCGCGCGGTCCTGCAGGCCGGCGAAGCGGACGCGCTGGCTTTCGCGCTTCCGGAGCGCGGCCGCGTAGCCGCTCTCGTGATCCGCCCCGCCGACGATGACGAGCATGCGCGGATCGCGCGCGCGCGCGTGCGCATCGACCAGGTCGTGCAGGCCCTTCTCCGGCACCAGTCGGCCGACGGCGAGGATGTAGTTTCCGGATGTGAGACCGAGCCGGTCCAGGGCGCCGCCCGGCCCGGCGGGGAGTTCCGGGACACCGTTCGGAATGAAACGAATTCGCTCCGCGCCGGCGGGGTAAGCTCGGCGCAGCCGCTCGGTCAGTGACGGCGACACAGCGATCAGGCGGTCCGCGGAACGCAGCGCGAAACGTTCGCCGAGCCGCAGCATCTGGCGTGCGACGAAACCCCATTTCGCCCGGCGGTAGTCTTCGCCATGGTGGGTGACGACGACGCGCAGACCCAGCATCCGGGCGAGGGGGGCCAACAGGGCCGGACCGATCGCATGGATATGGACGAGCTTCGCGCCCTCGCGTCGAGCGGCGAGCACCGAGTTGAACGTTGCGATGATCGCTTCGAACGAGCGCGAGCGCGGCGAGGCCACCGGCAGGATCCTGACGCCACGATGCTCGCTCTCGCCGGGCGCCACATAGGGCCTGCGTGCGAAAACGGTGATCGCCGCGTCCGGCGCCAGCCGCTTCACCCGCGGCAGCAATTCCTCGCAATGGGTCTCGACGCCGCCCATCACTCCCGGGATACCGCGAAGGCCGGTGACCGCGATTTTCATGGCTCGGGCCTCAGAACGCGTTGCGATGTACGACGACGCCGAAGGTCCTGAACAGGATCACGACGTCCAGCCACAGCGACCAGTCGCGCATATATTCGAGGTCGGCCGCCAGCCGGTTCTCGAGGTCGCGCGAATGGTGGGTCGCGCCGCGATAGCCACGCACCTGGGCGAGGCCGGTCAGCCCCGGCGCGCAGGCGTGGCGCAGCCAGTAGCGCCGGTCGATATCCCAGAAGAGCTTCTCGCTCGCCGTCGAGCCGAGGGCGTGGGGCCGCGGGCCGACCAGACTCATGCTGCCGAGCAGCACGTTGAAGAGCTGCGGCAGCTCGTCCATGCTCGTCGCGCGCAGCCAGCGCCCGACCCTGGTGATGCGGTTGTCGTCGCGACTGGCCGAGACATTGCCGCAGGCGTCGGATCGCTCGGCGCGCATCGAACGGAACTTGTACATCCGGAAGATGCGGTTGCCGCGCCCGATCCGCTCCTGGACGAACAGGATCGCGCCCGGGCTGTCGATGCGGATTGCGATCGCGATGGCTGCCAGCAATGGTGCGAAGAGGAAGAGCATCGGGACGACGACGACGAGATCCATCAGCCGTTTCAGCGCGACCTCATGCAGGCTCGGCTGGCGAAAGATGGCGTAGCGATGGCCGAAGATGTCGACGGGCTCGGTGCTGAACGGCAGCGCCGGGCTGGCGGCGCGCACCTCGCCTGAGACGCCGGCGCCCTTGAGGATCAAGGTCCAGCTCTCCTCGCGCTCGGGCGGACAGGCGATGGTGACGCGATCGACATTCTTGAGCAGGGTGCCGACCCGGTCGAGCATCAACGGATCAGAGAGATCGGCGGAAAGGCCGGCGCCATGGGCGTTGACGACGAGCTGGTGCGCGGCGCCTTTCACCGGCACGCCGTCGGCGATCACCAGCTCGCTCACCGGCTGGCGCTGCAGCGCCCAGTCGGACACGAATCGCATCCCCGTCCGCGACAGCATCAGCAGCGGCAGCGCCAGACCGAGGGCATAGGCGACGAGCCAGATGTTGAACACGTGCAGCACGCCGACCTGATGGAGCATCATCACCGCAATGGCGGCGGCGAGAAGCAGCGAGAGGATCGATCGCAGCGCCCCCTTGGCCGGATCGGCGAGCGCTTCAACGCTGTAGGCGCGCTGGCTCAGGGCGAAGGCCACGAACAGCGGAAGGATCACCCCGGTCAACCGGGCGCTCTGCCAGCCGACCGGGTCGCGGAACAGCGCCAGGCTGGCCAGCGCCAGCGCCAGCACCACCGCGGCGCCGTCGAGGGCGGCGAGAACGACGTACAGTCCCAACCGCCGGCGCTGCTTGTTCGGCAGCTCGACCTGATCGACATGATCGGCGGGGAACGAGTCGATGAGGGCCGGTTGCGTCTCGACCTTCATGGCATCGGCATAGGCGTTCATCTGTCGCTCCACCGGGTCATTGGCGGCCCTTCGTTATGCGTCGAAGGTGACGTCGAAACGGGGTTCATTGTGCATTGCACAATCTTCAGGCGCCCCTCGGTTTCGGCAACAACGCTTGGCGGGTCATTCGGGATTTTACAGTTGGCCTGCAACCGCCACGCGCTGACCGGGTTCCAAAATACGGCCAAATTCCGCGGTTCCTGCGGCGACCCGTTCCGAAACACGGTTGATGACGATCCGGCGACGAGCGACCCTGCGGCTTTCCCCGTATCCGGGGCCCGAGGCCGCGATCGACGTGAAATTTTGCGCTGCAACATGGCAACCGACGCGGCGGTGGATCGTTACGCGCGCGCATGCAGTCACATCCTCAACGCCTCCGCTTCCGGCTGGTCTGGGCCCTCATCCAGTCGGATCTCTATCGTTATGCCGGGACCGTGCGGACGCGCGCCTTCCTGAAGCACTACCTCTTTACGCCGGGCTTCAAATATACGGTGGTGATGCGCCTGTGCGGCTATCTGAAGCAGCGGCGGGCCACCAGATGGACGCTCTATCCGCCGTTCAAGTTCCTGCTGCTGCGCTACCGGTACAAATACGGGATCGCGATTCCCGAATATACGAAGATCGGCCCCGGCTTCTTCATCAACCGCTTCGGCGGCGTGATGATCAATGGCGACGCGGTGATCGGCGCCAATTGCAACGTCACGCATGGATCGATGCTCGGCCAGCTCAACCGGGGGCCGAAGGCCGGCTCGCCGGTGCTCGGCGACGATGTCTTCCTCGCCGCCGGCTGCAAGGTGATCGGCAGCATCCGGATCGGTGACCGCGCTGCGGTCGGCGCCAATGCGGTGGTGACCAAAGACGTGCCGGACGATGGCGTGGTCGGCGGCATTCCGGCGAAGCTTCTCTCTACCAGGGGGTCGGAGGGCTATATCAACCGCCGGGTCTGGCCGGACGTGTCACAGGGTTTCCGGCCCCATCCTGATCAGGATGGCTAGAAATGGCGCTCCGCCACCCGCACGATGTCGCCCGGCCGGACGGCGAGATCGCTGGTCAGCGTCACCTCGCGCTCCTCGGCCTCGCCGGCGCGCTTGAGGAAGATCGCCCTCTGCCGCGCGCGATAGGTGAAGCCTTCCGCGCGGGCGATTGCGGCGAGCGCGGTCATGCCGGGCTGATAGGGGAATTCGCCCGGCTGGTTGACCTCGCCGAGCACATAGATCGGCCGGTAGCTCAGCACCTCGACGACCACGCTCGGACTCTGCAGGAAGCCGCTGGCGAGCGCGGCGGTGAGCTCCTGGCCGAGCGCCTGCGGCGTCTTGCCCGACGCCTGCAGCGTTCCGACCAATGGGAAGGCGAGATCGCCGCCCGCGCCGACCGTATATTCGCCGGTCAGCGCCGTCTCGCCATAGGTGGTGATGCGCAGTCTCTCGCCCGGCGCGAGCAGATGCTCGGGCTGCGCCCCACCGCTGGCGGCGCCGATGGGGAAGGGGCCCTGCGACGCGCAAGCCGCCGCGAGGAGGCCGAGAAGGAAGAGCAAAAACCAGCGCATTCGAACGTTCCTGCCCCCGTTGGTTGGACAAAGTGCCTTCAGCCGGCGGCGGCGCGACGGATCGACTGAAGCGCCAAACGGGATGCGACGCTCCGGGTTCCGTCGCCGTCGCACGCTGGAACCGGCCTGGCGCAAGCGACGGCCTCCGACGCCCATCGCCTTGGCGGGCGAAACCCGTTAGACTTCGCGTCCACAGTCGGGAGCCGGGATCAGCGTGCAGTCGTTCGGAATTGCCGGGAGCGGCGTTTACGTCCCGCGCACACGCATCCTGTCGGACGAGCTCGACGCAAGGGCCGGCCGCGCCGCCGGCGAAACCGAAGACCGCATGGCGATCCGTTCCCGTGCGTTCGCCGACGAAGATGAAACCTCCTCCTTCATGGCCGCGCATGCGGCCGGGGCGGCGCTGGCGAAGGCCGGCTGGCGGGTATCGGACGTCGACGTGCTGATCGCCGGCTGCAGCGTGATGGAGCAGCCCATTCCGGGCACCGCCCTGCTGGTGCAGCGGCGGCTCGGGCTGGGCAAATCGGGCATTCCCGCCTTCGACGTCAACGCCACCTGCCTGTCGGGTTTCCTTGCGCTGGACATGGCGTGGATGGGGCTTGCGCTCGGCCGCTGGCGCCGCGCGCTGATCGTCACCGCGGATGTCGCATCCGCGGCGCTGGACCTTGCCGATCCGGAGGCGTCGCTGATCTTTGGTGACGGCGCCGCCGCGCTCGCCGTCTCGGCCGAGGGCGATCATCGCCTGCGCGCACGGCGCTTCGAGAGTTTCGGCGACCATGCCGATCTCTGCCGCCTCGAGGCGGGCGGAACCCGGCTGTCCCCACACCGGGATCTCGACCGCTTCCTCGCGGCCAGCCATTTCCGGATGGACGGGCCGGCGCTGTTCCGGGCCACCGCCCGCCATTTCCCGGGCTTCCTCGACCGGCTGCTGGCCGATGCCGGGATCGACCGGGCGCAGATCGATCTCGTCATCCCGCATCAGGCAAGCGCACCGGCGCTCCAGCATCTGCAGGCCGTGCTCGGCTGCGCTCCGGAGAAGATGGTCGATATCTTCGCCGATCACGGCAATCAGGTCGCGACCAGCCTGTTCCATGCGCTCCACGTCGCCAACACCGACGGCCGGCTGCGGCCCGGGATGACGGTGCTGCTGGTCGGCAGCTCGGCCGGAATCTCGCTTGCCGGGGCTGTGCTCGAATGGTGAGCTGCCGCGCGCTGGTGACCGGCGCCACCGGCGGCCTCGGCCGGGCTCTGGTCCCGGCGCTGCTCGAACGGGGCTATGACGTGCGCGCGACGGGACGTGATGCTGCCATCGGCACGGAGGGCCCCGCGCCCTTCGCCACGGCCGATCTGGTGACGGACCCGCTGGCGCCGCTGCTCGACGGCGCCGGCATCGTTTTCCATCTCGCCGCGCTTTCGGCGCCCTGGGGTCGCGCGGCGGATTTCCGGGCCGTGAATATCGATGCGACGGCCCGGCTGCTGGCCGCGGCGCGGGCGGCGGGATGCCGCCGCTTCGTCCATGTCTCCACACCGTCCATCTTCGCCGAGCCGCGTGCCCGGCTCGATCTCGCCGGGGAGTCGCCACCCGCGCGGCGCCTCGCCAACGCCTATGCCGCGACGAAATATGCCGGCGAGCGGCTGGTGCGCGCCGCCGACGGGCCGGACATGCGCACGGTGGTGCTTCGTCCCCGCGCGATCGTCGGGCCGCACGATCGGGTGCTGCTGCCCCGCCTGATGCGCGCGGTGGAGGCCGGACGGGTGCCGCTGCCGGGGGGTGGCGCAGGTCTGGTCGAGCTCACCGACGTGCGTGACGTGACGGCTGCCCTGATCGCCGCGGCGGAATGCGACAGGGCGGCGGGGCGCGTGTTCAACATTTCCGGCGGCGTGCCGCTGACCGCCCGGGCCGTCGTCGAGCGTGTCTGCGCCGCGCTCGGCAGGCGTCCGCGGCTGGTTGACCTCCCCGTCTCGCTGGCGATGCTGCTCGCCGGTGCGGCCGAGCTGGCGGCGCGTATCGGCGGCAGGGAGCCGATGGTCACGCGCTATGCCGTGATGACGCTGGCCTTCTCGCAGACCTTCGATCTGCGCGCGGCCCGCGAGGTGCTGGGCTGGGCGCCCCGCATCCATCCGGACCAGGCTATCGCCAACGCCCTGAAGGCGGCATGATGCGCGAACTGGCGGTCAAGGGGTTCCGCGTCGGTCATTGCCTGCATCCGCAGATGATGACAATCCGTGGCGGATCGTTCCGTCCGGCGGTCTATCCGGCGATGGCGATGCTGCTGGTCCATCCGGATGAGGGGCCGATCCTGTTCGACACCGGCTACGATCCTGCCTTCTTCGCCGCCACCGACCGGTTTCCCGAACGGCTCTACCGCTGGCTGACGCCACCGACGCTGCCCGAGGGCACCGACATCGCCTCCCAGCTCGGGCGCGCCGGCATCACGCCCGGTGACGTGCGCCATGTCGTCCTCTCCCATTTCCATGCCGATCACATGGCCGGCCTCCACCATTTTCCGGACGCGGCGATCCACTGCGCGCGCGCCGGGCATCACGCGGCCTGCAGCGGCGGGAGGGTCGCTGCGCTGCGTCGCGGCGTGCTGCGGGCGTTGATTCCGCCCGATTTCTCCGCCCGCGCCCGCTATTTCGAGGAGGCGCCGCGCGTCGCGCTGCCGGCAGACCTCGCGCCGTTTGCGGACGGCGCCGATGTCATCGGCGACGGTTCGATCCTTGCTGTGGAACTGCCCGGCCATTGCCCCGGCCATTGGGGCCTGGTTGTCCGGGATTCGGCCGTCGGGCTTCATTTCCTCGTTGCCGACGCGGCCTGGTCGAGCGAGGCGATCCGGCGCAACCTGCCACCGCCGGCATTGACCCGCACCTTCCTCGGCGACGCACGCAAGGGCGTCGAGACGCTGGCGAGGCTCCATGCGCTCCATCGCCGCAATCCCGATCTCCGTCTCACGCCGTGTCACTGTGCCGAACGCGTCGCCGAGCTGACGGGGCCGGTATGAGCCCGCGCGTGCTGGTCACCGGCCTGCGCGCGCCGGTGGCGATCGACTGCGCCCGCGCCTTCAGCGCCGCCGGCGCCATGGTGCACGGTGCGGAATCGGTGACGCCCTGGGCGGCGCGCTGGTCGCGGGGGCGCTGGCCGATCCACCGCGTGCCGCCGCCGCGACGGGCCTTCCCGGCGTTCCGCGCCGCGATGAGGGGGCTGGTTGACCGCCACGACATCTCGCTCGTCGTGCCGACCTGTGAGGAGGTTTTCTACGTCGCCGCGGCCGCCGAAGCCGATGGCTGGCTCGACCGCCTGTTCGCACCGCCCCTGGCGACACTGCGGACGCTGCATTCGAAGGCCGGGTTTCCGGCCTTTGCCCGCGGCCTCGGCCTCGCCGCCCCGGAAACCCGAAGGATCACCGATCCTGCGGCGCTGGCCGGGTTGCCGGGTGAGACGCTGGTGCTCAAGCCGGAATTCTCGCGCTTCGCGGCGCAGACCCTCATCCGACCGGACACGCGCACGCTGCGGAAGATCGCGGTCAGCCCCGAGGCGCCCTGGGTCGCCCAGCCCTTCGTCGCGGGCGAGGAAATCTGCCTCTGGTCGGCCGTCCATCGGGGGGCCGTCACCGCGTTCGCCGCTTACCTACCGCGCTGGCGGCAGGGCCGTTCGGCCGCCTATGCCTTCGAGGCGATCGATTGCCCGGCGGCAGCCGAGATCGCGCACCGCGTGGCGGCGGCAACCGGGATGACCGGCCACCTGAGCTTTGACATCATCCTGGCCGCGGACGGATCGGCAGTGCCGATCGAATGCAATCCCCGCGCAGTCAGCGGCCTCCATCTGTTCGACGCCGAGGCGGAACTGGCGCGGGCGATGTGCGGCGAACCGGTCGGCAGGCCGCCAGCAGGCCGGCTGCGCCATCTCGCCCCCGCCATGCTGATGCTTGGCCTGCCTGCGGCCGTTGCCACCGGACAGGCCGGCCGCCTTCTCGCCGACTGGCGCACCGGCGAGGATTCAATCGGGCGTCCGGGCGATCGGGCGCCAGCCTGGGGTGCGCTCATCGACGCCGCGCGGTTCGCGCTCGTCGGGCTGTCGCGGCTGCGTGGCCCGGCCGGCCAGACGACCGACGACATCGAGTGGAATGGCGAGCCGATCGGATGAGCGTCCTGCTGTTCGATCCGGCGTCTCCGCGTCCCGATGCCTGGCCTGAGGGGCGCGAGGTCGAACGGGCGTATCTCGAAGGCATCGCCCGGGCAGGCGTCGGCGCGATGGTGCGCAATGTACGGACCGAATGGCGGGCGGTGCGTTCGGGCGATCGCGTCTATCCGCTCACGATCAATTATGGCCAGACCGGCGATTCCTATGTCTGCCTGCCCCACAGCGCCTATGCGCTCTATGCGCGGCGGGAGATCGAGCTGGTCGGGATGGGGGGCGTCGCGCCGTTGCTGTCGCCTCTCGTCGGCGCGCTCGGCGGATGGCTGCGCCGGGCCGGGATCAACCGCATCGTCCACATCGACAACTGGCTCTTGTCGACCAACCTTCACGGCGACTGGGATGGTACGGACCTGCCGGCGATCCGCAGGTTTCTGGCAGACCGCTATCCCGATCACATCCTCGCGATCCGCTCGGTCGATCCCTGGTCGAGCCCGGGGCTGACCGCCGCGGCCCGCGCTGATGGCTGGACGATGGTGCCGGGCCGCCAGATCTGGGTGACCGACGATCTCGCCCGCGACTGGCAGCCACGCAATGACACGCGCAACGACCGGCGGTTGCTCGGGCGGTCCAGGCTCGCCATCGAGACGCTGGATGAGATCGTCCCGGCGGACGCCGCGCGGATCGCCGACCTCTACCACCAGCTCTATGTCGGCAAATATTCCGCGCTCAACCCCGTCTTCACCCCGGCTTTCGTGATGATGACCGATGCAATCGGCATGATCCGCTACCGTGTCGCGCGGGCGGCGGGCGGCACGATCATGGCCGTCGCGGGCCTGTTCCAGCGCGGCGACGTCGCGACGCCGCCGGTGGTCGGCTACGACATGAGCCGGCCGCGCGCCGAGGGGCTGTACCGGATCGCGTCCTGGCTGTTCGGCGACGATGCGCTGGTCCGCGGCGTCCGGCTCAATGGGTCGGCCGGCGCCGCGGAGTTCAAGCGCTTGCGCGGCGCCCATGGCGTGATCGAATATTGGGCGATGCACACCGCCCATCTCGGCGCCCGCCAGCGGCGGACGATCGCGATGCTTGCCGGCGCGCTCGAACGCTGGGCCGTGCCGATGATGCGGCGGCGCGGCCTGTGAGCGGCTGGCCCGCCGCTGTCGCCGCCGGCTGGCATCCGGTGGCGTGCCTTGAGGAGCTGGGCGGGCGCCCGCTGGCGCGGCGGCTGATGGATGTGCCGCTGGTCGTTTTCGCCGGGCGCGAGGGACCGGTGGTGCTCCGCGACCGCTGTCCGCATCGGGCCATGCCGCTGTCGGCCGGCCGGCTCGCGGAGGGAGCGATCGCCTGCGCCTATCATGGCTGGCGGTTCGGGGCGGGCGGGCGCTGCGTCGCGGTGCCCGGCGCGACAACTATTCCCGACGCAGCGGCCGAAGCCTTTCCGGTGATCGTCCGTGCCGGGCTCGTCTGGACCAGCCTCGCGCCGGCACCTGCCGATTTCCCGCGCCTGCCTCCAGCGATGGAGGACGCAAGCCTTGACCGCTTCTGGTGGGCGGTCGCGGCGTCGCGGGCGCGCTGTCTCGACGCGCTGGAGAACCATCTCGATCCCGCCCATCCGCACTATCTCCACCCCTGGATGGTCCGCGCGCCGGATCGGCGGCGGCCGGTCCGGGTCACGGTGCGCGTCGATGCCGACGGTGCCGAAGCGGTCTATCGGGAGGATTCGCGGCCCGCCGCCTGGATGCCGCGGCTGCTCGAAGGACACCGGCTGCGCAGCATCGGCCGCTATTATCCGCCGACGATCGGCGAGGTGGCGTTCGAGGGCGAGACCGGGCTGAAGCTGTCTATCGCCGTCATATTCGTGCCCGAAGGCAAGGATGTCACCCGCCCCTACGCCCACTTTGCCACGCCGTGCCGGTTCGCGCCGGCCTGGCTCAAGCGCTGGGTGCTGAAAGCGTTCCACATCCCGGTGCTGCGGCAGGATCGCCGGGCACTGGCCCTGCAGGCGGCGGCGATCGCCGAGCAGGGGGAGGAGCGCTATGCGATCGGCCCGCTCGACCTGCTCGGCCCGGCGATCTGGGGTTTCGCCAACGGCCGACCGCCGGCGCCGACGGAGCGGGAGATCGAGCTCCTGCTCTAGTCCGGCCGCCAGCGCCGCTCGACCCGGCGCAGCTTGCGGTCGAACGGCACGTCGATGCCGCGGGCGACCATGATGTCGAGCGGCGCGAGATCCATCCTTGCCGCAAGCCTGGCGAGGTTTGCGCGCACCGCTGTCTCCACGTCGGGCGGCAAGGCGGCGGCGAGCCGCACCTCGATTGCCGACGGGCCCAGCTGGGCGATCCGGAAATCGTCGATCCGCGGGTCGGCATCGACGATCGCGTTGCGCAGCACGTCGGGCGTGACGGGGCGCAGTGTTCCGCTCGCATCCGGGCACAGGAACACATCGTCCTGCCGCCCTTCGATCCGCTGCACCGGTTGCAGCGCCGAGCCGCAGGGGCAGGGCCGATCGTCGAGCTGGAGCAGATCGTTCATCCGGTAACGCGCCATCGCCTGGGTCCGGCGGGTGAAGTCGGTCACGACCGGTGCGACCAGCCCGTCCGGCCCGTTTTCCCATTCGAAATGCACGGCATCCTCGGCGAGGTGCAGGGTGCCGTGCGGGCAGGCGACGCCGAACAGGCCTTCGGTGGCCATGTAGATCTCGCGCACCTTCCGCCCTGTCGCGCCCTCGATCACCGCGCGGTCGAGCGGATCGAGCATTTCGGCGCCGCTGAAGATATGCGTCGCACCAAGCCGGCCGGCCTCGGCGAGCAGCCGCAGCACCTTGGGCGGCGCGACGATCGTATCCGGAGCGAAATCCGCGAGGCGATCGCGCCAGTTCTCCATCCCCTCGGCCAGATCGAAGGCGCCGAGCGCGATCCGGCTGCCGGAGCCGGCGGCGCGATAGAGGGTCGAGATGCCGGGCAACGCCAGCGCGACGCGATGCCGGCGCCACAGGGCATCGGGCAGTGTCTTGGCGAGCAGCGTGCCGAGCCACACGAACCGCTCCGCATCGCTGATCACATAATAGCCGCGATTGCCGCTGGTCCCGGTGCTGCGCCCCACCGGATAGCCGGCGACCGAGGGGCGGCCGGCCGCCACCGCCGCGCGCACCGCGTCGAGGGTGAGCCCGGGCATGTTCAGTGCCTCGAAGTTCGCAAGCAAGGTCGCCTTGTCGAGCACCGGCCAGCCTTCAGGCGTATCGCCCCGATCCTGATAGAACGGCACATGGCGCACGAGATGGCGGCCGAGCCTGGCGAGCTGCCGCGCCTGCCAGGCGTCGATCCGGGCGCGGCTCGAGAGCCGGTGCCCGAGCCAGCGGGTCCGCGCATAGGCGCGGGCGGCGACGATCAGGCCGGAGGCAGTGCGTATCATCCGCCGCCCTTCTGACCGGGAAACGGCGCCGGGCGCAAACCCCGTCATCCGCCGGGGCCTGAATCTGGAAAGAATATGGCGCCGGCTTTTTCCACGCCGTGCTCAGGATCGACCCGGATCGCCGCCCTAAGCCGTTCATGGGCGCCGCCGGCAACGGCAGTGTCCGCAGTGAAGCCAGCGGGGAGGCGGCTTCCGTCAGGACATGCGGCTGCGTGCCTGGCGAACGCACGATCACCTGCTGGAAAATAGAGCCCGAATTTTCGGGCAAAACCCAATGTAATCATGCGTTTGGAGATATGTTATGTCTAGGCATGGAGTTTATCCGCACGATATCGTTCCGCCGCGGTCGAAATATTACGATTCCGGCCGCTTCGGCCGGCTGTTCGGCAAGCTGCCGGCCTTTGCGCCGGACACGCCGGACGTGCGCGCGGCGCTGCTCGATATCGGCAAGCCGGGCGGGATCATGGACGCGAAGGACAAGCTTTCGGAAGGGCCGGTCAGGCTGATCACCGATCCGTCGCTGCAGGTGAAGAACAGCGACAATCCGATGCTGACCGCGGGCATGACCTTCCTCGGCCAGTTCCTCGACCACGACATGACGTTCGATCCGACGTCGAGCCTCGAGCGCCAGCAGGATCCGGAGCAGATCTCTAACTTCCGGACGCCGAGCCTGGGCCTCGACAATGTTTACGGGTCGGGGCCGGGCGCGAGCCCGCACCTCTACGACCAGAGCGCGACCGGCAAGGGGATCAAGTTCCTGGTCGAGCCGACCGGCACCGCGAACAGGTTCGACGTGCCGCGCAACGCCCAGAAGGTCGCGCTGATCGGCGATCCGCGGAATGACGAGAATCTGATCGTCTCGCAGCTCCAGCTGGCGATGCTCAAATTCCACAACGAGGTGTGCGATTACGTCAGGACCAGGATCAAGCTGACGGCGCCGGACCAGATCTTCGCCGAGGCGCAGCGGATCGTGCGCTGGCACTATCAGTGGATGGTCGTCCACGAGTTCCTGAAGAAGACCTGCGGTGACGCCGTGGTCGACGACATCCTCCAGAACGGCCGCAAGTTCTACAAATGGCACAACGAGCCGTTCATCCCGGTCGAATTCTCGGTCGCGGCCTACCGCTTCGGCCACAGCCAGGTGCGGCCGTCCTACCGGGCGAACTTCACCGGCAATCCGGGCAACACGCCCTTCTTCGCGATGATCTTCACGCCGACCCCGTCCGATCCCGCCGATCCGGACGACCTGTCGGGCGGCCATCGCGCGCCGCGGCGGTTCATCGACTGGCCGACCTTCTTCGATTTCAGGGACGGCAATGTGAAGCAGAACAAGAAAATCGACACGACACTGTCGACCGCCTTGTTCAAGCTGCCCGGATCGGTGGTCGCCAATCCCGATCCCAAGACCAATCCGTCCTCGCTGGCGTCGCGCAACCTGCTGCGGCACCTCACCTTCTCGCTGCCTTCGGGCCAGCGGGTGGCGAAGGCGATGGACCTGCCCGTGCTGTCGACGGGCGATTTCGACGACCTGAAGGCGCACGGCCTCGACGATCGCACCCCGCTCTGGTTCTACATCCTGCGCGAAGCGTCGGTGATCGAGAATGGCGAGCGGCTCGGCCCGGTCGGGGCGCGGATCGTCGCCGAGGTGTTCCTCGGCCTGATCCAGGGCGATCGCTCGTCCTACCTCTCCCAGGAAGCGGACTGGGAACCCTTCCTGCCGACCGTCGATCCTTCGAAGAAGGGCGAGGACTTCGCGATGGTCGATCTGCTCAGGTTCGCCAAGGTGGCCTGAGCCGGGGGCCGGCGCGCCGGTGCCTTCGGGGCACAATGGCACCGGCGCGCCCGATACCTTTGCAGGGATGTTCCCTCATGATGCTCATGATCTCGTGCAACGCTTTCTCCGCAAATCTCCACGTTCAGCAGGGCAAGGACCGGTGCGAATGTTCCCAATGTTCGCACTGGCCATGGGAGCTTCGGAAACCGGCCCTGTGGCAGGGCGATGCGCATGGATGCGCATGGCGGATCGACGATGGGAAAGAGCCGATGTGGAACATAACAAAAACATACACTGTAGGAAAGTCCGCCGGGAAGGCGGGCGGGCTGTCCATCGCCCTGCCTGGAGAGGCACGGCAGCTCGCTGACCGGCGAGGACTTCGTGGCGATCACGAATCTGGAAAGATTCTGGGAGAGTCTTTTCCAGCTTGCCCTCAGGATCGGCGCGCGCATGTGCCCTAGACCGGCTCCCGGCGCCGCCCGCAAGGCGCGCCCGGTACAGGCGTCGTACAAGCGTAGGGGAGGGGGGTGCGCCGGTTTCCGCTGGGCAGAGCGGGATCGGTCCACCCGGTTCCTTCAGGTTCAACCCTCCTTCGCCGCCCTCCGCCAGCGGGTGAGGGCGAATTCGGTGTAGCCGTTGGGCGTCGCCGTGCCGTCGAGGATCAGCGCCCTGGCCGCCGCGAAGGCCGGGCCGTCGAAGCCCGGTGCCATCGGCCGGTAGGCGGGGCCGCCTTCATTCTGGCGATCGACCACCGCCGCCATCCGCTCCAGCACCGCGATCACCTCCGCCTCGGTCACGATGCCGTGGTGCAGCCAGTTGGCGATGTGCTGGGAGGAGATGCGCAGGGTGGCGCGGTCCTCCATCAGGCCGATGTCGTGGATGTCCGGCACCTTGGAGCAGCCGACGCCGGCATCGATCCAGCGCACGACATAGCCGAGAATGCCCTGGCAATTGTTCTCCAGCTCCTCGCGGATTTCTTCGGGAGAGAAGCTACGCCCGGGCGCCAGCGGCGGAGTCAGCAGCGTGTCGAGCTCGCCGGTGACCGGCGCCTCGGCCAGCCTGTCCTGAACCGCCAGCACGTCGATCTCGTGATAGTGGAGCGCGTGGAGCGTCGCGGCGGTGGGTGAGGGGACCCAGGCCGTCGTCGCGCCCGCCTTCGGATGCCCGATCTTCTGGGCGAGCATGTCGGCCATCCGGTCGGGCGCCGCCCACATGCCCTTGCCGATCTGCGCCTTGCCCTTGAGGCCGGCGGCGAGGCCGATGCCGACATTGCGCGCCTCATAGGCCCGGATCCAGCCGGCGTCCTTGATCTCGCCCTTGCGGATCACCGGCCCGCCTTCCATCGCGGTGTGAATCTCGTCGCCGGTGCGGTCGAGGAAGCCGGTGTTGATGAACACCAGCCGTTCGCGCGCGGCATGGATGCAGGCGGCGAGATTGGCGCTTGTCCGCCGCTCCTCGTCCATCACGCCGATCTTCAGCGTGTTCCGGGGGAGGCCGAGCAGCTTCTCGACCCTGCCGAACAGCGCGCAGGCGAAGGCGACCTCCTCCGGCCCGTGCAGCTTGGGCTTCACGATATAGACCGAGCCGGTGCGGCTGTTGCGGCTGCCGCCCTTCAGGTCGTGCAGCGCACAGAGCGAGGTCACGACCGCATCGATCATCGTCTCCGGCATGGCGACGCCGGCGATCGTCACCATGTCGCTGTACATGTGATGGCCGACATTGCGGACGAGCAGCAGTGCGCGGCCCTTGAGGCGGAGCGTACCGCCGCCCGGTGCGTCATAGTGGCGGTCCGGCTCCAGCGCGCGCTCCTCGGTTCGGCCGCTCTTGGCGAAGCTGGCGGTGAGCGTGCCCTGCATCAGGCCCAGCCAGTTGCGGTAGACCAGCACCTTGTCCGCCGCGTCGACCGCCGCGACCGAATCTTCGCAGTCGACGATCGTGCTCAGCGCCGATTCGATGACGAGATCGGCGACGCCGGCGGGATCGTCCCTCCCGATCGCATGGCCGCGGTCGATCACGATCTCGATGTGCAGGCCGTGATTGCGCAGCACGATCGCGTCCGGCGCGGCCGGATCGCCGCGCCAGCCGGCCAGTCTGCCGGGCTCGACGAGGGTCGAGGTCCCTCCGTCCAGATCGGCGACGAGGGTGTCGTCGATGATCCGGTAACCCCGGACGTCGCCATGCGCAGCGCCGTCGAGCGGGGCAGCCTGATCGAGCAGCGCCTTCGCCCGGGCGATCACGCGCGCGCCGCGCGCCGGATCGTAGCCGCCGCCCGGCGGCAGGTCGCCGAGCGCATCCGTGCCGTAGAGCGCATCGTACAAGCTGCCCCAGCGGGCATTGGCGGCATTGAGCGCATAGCGGGCGTTGGTCACCGGCACGACGAGCTGCGGGCCCGGCGTCGCGGCGAGCTCGATGTCGACATTGGTGGTCTCGATGCCGAACGGCGCCGGCTCGGGGGCGAGATAGCCGATTTCGGTCAGGAACGCCGTGTGGGCGCCGACGTCGAATGGCCGATCGGCCCGCGCGCGATACCAGTCGTCGATTACGGTCTGCAGCGCGTCGCGCTTGTCGAGCAATTCCCGGTTGCGCGGGGCGAGATCGGCCAGCAGCGCGGCGAACCCGCTCCAGAAGGCGTCCGCCGGCACGCCGGTGCCGGGCAGCGCTTCGTCCTCGATGAAGTGAACGAGGCTGTCGTCGACAGTCAGGCCGGATCGTTCCACTTAAATCTCCTCACCCGCCGTTCGCCCTGAGCCTGTCGAAGGGCTGTCCTTTCCTCCCGAGAAAAGAGAAGGGCAGGGCTTCGACAGGCTCAGCCCGAACGGTGTTTCAATGACCGTTCGCTCAAAGCTCCTTGAGCGGCACGCCGGCATCGGCGAGCCGCGCCTTGTCCGGCGTCATCCCCTCGGCCACCAGTTTGCGGCCCTGCACATAATCCTTCACCGCATTGACGCAGTCGAGTGCGATCACGCGGCCGTCACGCAGATAGACGACCGAAAAGCTCCGCGCCGCCGGATCGCCGCGCAGCACGCGCTCGTCATGGCCGATGGAGAGGCCCACGGTCTGGAGCTTGAGGTCGTACTGGTTCGACCAGAACCACGGCACCGCGGCATAGGGCTCGGCCGTGCCGATGATATGTTTCGCCGCCGTCGTCGCCTGGTCGGTCGCGTTCTGCACCGATTCCACCCGGACGCGGCTGCCGGCGGCGAAGCGGTTCTCGTGGGCCGCGCAGTCGCCGACCGCGTAGATATCCGGCAGGCTGGTGCGGCAATAATGGTCGACCTCGACGCCGTTGCCGGCCGCGGCGCCGGCCGCGGCGAGCGGCTCGACGGCAGGCAGAATGCCGACGCCGACGATCACCATCTCGGCCGGGATCACCTCGCCGTCGGAGAGCTGCACGCCGGTCGCGGCGGTGTCGCCCAGGATGCAGTCGACGCCGATGCCGGTGCGCAGCTCGACGCCATGGTCGCGATGATCGGCCTCGTAGAAGCGCGAGATCTCTTCGCCTGCGACCCGCGCCAGCACGCGGTCGAGCGCCTCGAGCAGCACGACCTGCTTGCCGAGCTTGGCGAGCACCGCGGCGGCCTCGAGGCCGATATAGCCGCCGCCGATCACCACCACCCGTGTGGTGGTCGCCAGCTCGTCCATCATCCGGTCGACATCGGCGCGGCTGCGCACCGCGTGGACGCGCGCCAGATCGTGGCCCGCGCAGGCGAGCCGCCGGGGCCGCCCGCCGGCCGCCCAGATCAGCTTGTCATAGCCGATCGCCGCGCCGTCCGCGGTCGTGACGCTACGGGCGTCCGCATCGACGGCGGTGACCTGCCGACCGAGCAGCAGGCTGACGTCGCGCTCCGCCCAGAAGGTCTCCGGCCGGATCAGCAGCCGGTCGAACGTCTTCTCGCCGGCGAGATACTCCTTGGAGAGCGGCGGGCGCTCATACGGGAGTTCCGGTTCGTCGCCGACGATCGCGATCGAGCCCTCGAACCTGTTCTGCCTCAGCGCGATCGCTGCCTGCGCGCCGGCATGGCCGCCGCCGACGATCAGGACGTCGTAACGATCCACCGCGTCCTCCGTCATCAGGCCGCCGCCGGGCGGTGGATGGCGCAGAGCTTGTGGCCATCCGGATCGCGCACATAGGCGAGGTGCATCGGCCCGAGCGCGCCGTCGCGCAGGCCGGGCGGATCCTCGATCGAAGTGCCGCCGTTCGCGACGGCGACGTCGTGGAACGCCCGCACCTGCTCGGGCGAGTCGCATTTGAACCCGATCGTCCCGCCATTGGCGAATGTCGCCGACTCGCCGTTGATCGGCTCGGAAACGCACAGCGTGCCGCCATTGTGGCGGAAGAACAGCCGCTTGTGCCCGGTCTTGGTGACGTCGGGATGCGGCTCTCCGGCAAAGCCCAGCGTGCCGAGCACCGCCTTGTAGAAGACCCTGGACCGCTCCAGATCGTTGGATCCGATCATGATGTGGTTGAACATGGCTGCTCCCTCCTTGCCGGATCAGTAAAGCACGACGCTGCGGATGCTCTTGCCCTCGTGCATCAGGTCGAAGGCGTCGTTGATCCGGTCCAGCTTCATGGTGTGGGTGATGAGATCGTCGATGGCGATCTTGCCGTCCATGTACCAGTCGACGATCTTCGGCACGTCGGTCCGCCCGCGCGCGCCGCCGAAGGCCGACCCCTTCCAGACCCGGCCGGTGACGAGCTGGAACGGGCGGGTGGCGATCTCCTTGCCCGCCTCGGCGACGCCGATGATGACGCTCTCGCCCCAGCCGCGGTGGCAGCATTCCAGCGCCTGGCGCATCACGTCGGTGTTTCCGGTGCAGTCGAAACTGTAGTCGGCGCCGCCGTCGGTCGCGTCGATGACCGCCGCGACGACCTTGTCGAAGCCCACTTCGGCCGGGTTGATGAAATGGGTCATGCCGAACTTTTCGGCCATCGCCCTTTTGGCCGGGTTGATGTCGACGCCGATGATCCTGTCGGCGCCGACCAGACGCGCGCCCTGGATGACGTTGAGGCCGATGCCGCCGAGGCCGAAGACGACGACGTTCGATCCGGGCTCCACGCCGGCTGTCCAGATCACTGCCCCGACGCCGGTGGTGACGCCGCAGCCGATATAGCAGATCTTGTCGAACGGCGCGTCGGGGCGGACCTTCGCAAGGGCGATTTCGGGCATGACGGTGAAGTTCGAGAAGGTCGAGCAGCCCATATAGTGATAGATGGTTTCAGACCCGAGTTTGAAGCGGCTCGTTCCGTCCGGCATCACCCCCTTGCCCTGGGTGGCGCGGATCGCGGTGCACAAGTTGGTCTTCTGGCTGAGGCACGACTTACACTGCCGGCATTCCGGCGTGTAGAGCGGGATGACATGGTCGCCGACCGCGACCGAAGTCACGCCCGGCCCGATCTCGCGGACGATGCCGGCGCCCTCATGGCCGAGGATCGAGGGGAAGATGCCCTCCGAATCCTTGCCCTCCAGCGTGTAGGCATCGGTGTGGCAGACGCCGGTCGCCATGATCTCCACCAGCACCTCGCCCGCCTTCGGGCCGTCGAGATCGACCTCGTGAATCTCCAGCGGCTGATTGGGAGCGACGGCGATCGCGGCGCGAGTCTTCATGGACCGGAACCTCTCCTGACGGACGGCGAGCCGCCCCCTTAGGAGAGGCGCGGGCGATCAGGCAACAGGTTCGGCAACCTCCGCCCGGGAAACCGCCGCAACGCCCGGCGCGAGCGCGGCATGGAAGACGTTGAGGAGCCGGCGGCGAAACTCGTCCGGCATCGGCCCGTCGCAATCGTCATGCGCGCACATGATCGATTTCGTGACGAGGCCGCCGAGCAGCACCAGCACCGCCATGCCCGCCCGGTGCTCCGCATCCTCGCCGCCGCCCAGCAGCGCGGCGATCGGATCGAGCACGTCGTGGTGGATCATGTCGTGGCCGATCGCCGCCGCCTGCGGCGAGGAGGCGGACCGCAGGATCATGATCAGCCGCTCGATATGCACCTGATCCTGCTTGGTCTCCTCCTCCTCGAAGAGGCCGGTGAAATAGGCGGCCAGCTCGTCCGGGGCGAGATCGGTCCGTAGCTTGTCCTCGCGGCCGTGCGAGAGGACCTCGCGGAACAGCTCCTCCTTGCTGCCGAAATAGCGGCTCACCAACGCGACATCGACGCCGACATCGCGCGCGATGTCGCGCAGGCCGACATTTTCGTAGCTTTCGCGCAGGAAGCGCTGGCGGGCGGCTTCGAGCATCGCGGCACGCGTATCGAGAGCGCTCTTACGGCGGCGCTCGACCATCTCCCCCAAGGTCATGGGCGCAAATCCTAGCAGTTACACGGACATAATCAACAGCCGTTGACTTTTATGTCTACAGGTGTTGACACGGCATGAACAGGCGCTAGAGGCGACTGTCGCATCAGGGTAGAACGCTGTGGCCGAACCGTGCCCGGCAGCCAGACGAGTCGAAAGAATAATATATGCGCGTCAAGGGGTTATTCATTCCGATGCTTCTTGCGGCGACTCTTGCCGCCTGTGGAGGCGAGCCGCCGCCGACTCCGCCGCCGCCATCGGTCACGGTCGCGCAGCCGCTTGCCCAGGAGGTTCGCGACTGGGACGACTATGTCGGCCGGTTCGAGGCGGTGCAGAACGTCGAGGTGAAGCCGCGCGCGTCGGGCTATCTCCAGGCGATCCATTTCCGCGACGGCGACTATGTCCGCGCCGGCCAGCTGCTCTTCACGATTGATTCGCGCCCGGCCCAGGCCCAGCTCGATCAGGCGCGCGCCCAGCTTGCGCGGGCCGAGGCGACCCTGGTCAACGCCCGGACCGAGCTGGCTCGCTCGCGCACCCTCGCCCAGTCGCAGGCGGCGAGCACCGAGGAGGTCGAGCAGCGTCAGGCCGGGCTCCGTTCGGCCGAGGCGGACGTCGCCGCCGGCCGCGCCAACGTGCGCGCGCAGGGGCTCAATGTCGGCTTCACCCGCGTCGTCGCGCCGATCTCGGGCCGCATCTCGCAGCGCCGGGTGACGCCCGGCAACGCCGTGACCGCCGACCAGACGGTGCTGACCACGATCGTCTCGACCGACCCGATCTATTTCACCTTCGACGGATCGGAGGCGCTGCTGCTGCGCTACCAGCGGCAGAATGCCGGCCGCGGCGAGGTCGGCAGCGAGGTCCGTATCCGCCTGCAGGACGAAGCGACGTTCGACCGGGTCGGGCGGCTCAATTTCGTCGACAATGCGATCAACCCGGGATCGGGCACGATCACCGCGCGGGCCGTCGTCCCCAACGCGGACGGCTTCCTGAAGCCGGGCATGATCGGCCAGCTCCGGCTGTCCGGCACGCCGGGCTACCGGGCGCTGCTCGTCCCCGACAGCGCGATCGCCACCGACGGCGTCCGCCGGATGGTCTATGTCGTCGACCGCGAGGGCAATGCGACCGGCAAGCCGGTCGAGCTCGGACCGCTCGTCGGCACCCTGCGCGTCATCCGCAGCGGCATCGCGCCGCAGGAGCGCGTCGTCATCGACGGTCTCCAGCGCATCCTGCCGGGCCAGAAGGTCAGCCCGCGCGCCGGCCGCATCCAGCCGCCGACCGATGCGCAGGCGCCGGCCCCCACAGCCCAGTCGGCTCCGGCCTCGATCGCGACCCCGGTCGCGGCGGGCGGGCGCTGAGTTCGGCGGTTAGCGGGAGCGCACGGGCGTGAATATCTCAGCCTTCTTCATCGATCGCCCGATCTTCGCGGCGGTGATCTCGATGTTCATCACCCTGCTCGGCGTCTTCGCCTATCCGGCGCTGCCGCTCGCGCAATATCCCGAGATCGCCCCGCCGGCGGTCGCCGTCGTCGCGGCCTTCCCGGGCGCTTCGGCCGAGACCATGGCGGAGACGATCGCGGCACCGATCGAGCAGGAGATCAACGGCGTCGAGGGCATGCTCTACATGCGCTCGAACTCGAGCCAGGGCCTGACCTCGATCACCGTCACCTTCCAGCCCGGCACCGACATCGATACCGCGCAGGTGCTCGTCCAGAACCGGGTCGCACTGGCCGAGCCGCGCCTGCCCGATCAGGTGCGCCAGATCGGCGTCACCGTCACCAAGCAGGCGTCCGACTTCCTGATGGTCGCGGCGCTCACCTCGACCGATCCGGCCGTCAACATCGACTATGTCGGCAATTACGCCCAGTCGCGATTGCGTGACCGCCTGCTGCGCCTGAACGGCGTCGGCAACGTGCAGGTGTTCGGCGGCGGCAATTATTCGATGCGTGTCTGGATCGATCCGGACCGGGCCGCGGGGCGTGACCTGACGGCGGATGAAATCGTCGCGGCGCTGCGCGGCCAGAACGTGCAGGTCGCCGGCGGTTCGCTCGGCCAGGCGCCGTTCAATCGCGGCAGCCCGGCCTTCGAGCTGCCCGTCCAGGTCCAGGGACGCCTCGCCGATCCCGCCCAGTTTGCCGAGGTCGTCCTCAAGACGGACACCGCGACCGGCGCGATCACCCGGCTGCGCGACGTCGCCCGGGTCGAGATCGGCAGTCAGGACTACAGCATCCGCGGCTCGTCCAACGGCCGGCCCAGCGTCTTCATCGCGATCCAGCAGCTTCCCGGGTCGAATGCGCTCGATACCGCGGCCGCCGTGCTTGCCGATCTCGAGACGGCGTCGCAGGATTTCCCGCCGGGCATGGAATATTCGGTCCCCTACAACCCGACCGAATATGTGCAGGCGTCGGTCGAGGCGGTGCAGCGCACGCTCGTCGAAGCGGTCATCCTGGTCGTCATCGTCATCATGGTCTTCCTGCAGACGTGGCGCGCGGCGTTCATCCCGATCATCGCCATCCCGGTCTCGCTGATCGGCACCTTCGCGGTGCTGCTGGCCCTCGGCTTCACCATCAACACCCTGTCGATGTTCGCCCTCATTCTCGCGGTCGGCATCGTCGTCGACGATGCGATCGTCGTGGTGGAGGCGGTCGAGAAGCATATGAGCGAGGGCCTCAGTCCCCGCGACGCCGCCCACCGGACGATGCACGAGATTTCCGGGGCGCTGATTGCGATCGGCCTCGTGCTGGTCGCGGTGTTCATCCCGGCGGCGATGATTTCGGGCATTCCCGGCATCTTCTACCGGCAGTTCGCGGTGACGATTGCGGCGTCGGCGGTGATCTCGACGCTCGTCTCGCTCACCCTCTCGCCGGCGCTCGCCGCCCTTCTCCTGAAGCCGCACAAGAAGCGCGAGGAGTCGGCGGACGGCGAAGGCGGCGACGCGCACGCCCATGACGGTCCGCGCTGGCTGCGTCCGATCCGCGTCGCCGGGGACTGGTTCAACCGCGGCTTCGACTGGCTGTCCGACCGCTACGGCGCGTTCACCGGCAAGGTCGTGCACCGGTCGGCGATCATGCTGGTCATCTACGGCGCCCTGCTCGGCCTGACCGTGTGGCGGCTCAACGCGACCCCCACCGGCTTCATTCCCGACCAGGATCAGGGCTTCCTGATCGGTGTGGTGCAGCTGCCGCCGGGGGCGACGCTCGACCGGACCGACGCCCTGATCGGGCGCGCCCGCCAGATCGTTTCCCAGAATCCGATGGTGGTCGAAACCGCAGCCTTCGCCGGCCTCGACGGATCGACGTTCAGCCCGGCATCGAATGCGGGCATCCTGTTCATCCGCCTGAAGCCGCATGCCGAGCGGCGCGGCGGGGACAATTCGGCGGCCGCGCTGGCCGGCCAGCTGATCGGTGCAGTGGCGGGCGCCGAGGAAGGGGCGCAGGTCTTCTTCCTGTCGCCGCCGCCGGTGCCCGGCCTCGGCAATGGCAGCGGCTTCTCGATGATGGTGCAGGATCGCTCCGCGGCCGGCTATCAGGCGCTGCAGGGCGCGACGTTCGCGATGATGGGCGCCGCCCAGCAGAATACCGATGTCGCCCAGGTCTTTTCCTTCTTCAACACCGGCAGCCCGCGGATCGAGGCGCAGATCGACCGTGATCGCGCACAGCTGCTCGGGGTCCAGCCGGCCCAGGTCTATGCCGCGCTCGGCACCTATCTCGGCTCGACCTACGTCAACGACTTCAACCTGCTCGGCCGCACGTTCCGCGTGACCGCGCAGGCGGAGGCGACGGCGCGCGACGATCTCGCCGATGTCGGCCGGCTCCAGGTCCGGTCTTCGTCCGGCCAGATGGTGCCGCTCTCCGCGGTCGCGACGTTCAATTATGGCAGCGGCCCGGTGCAGGTCGCGCGCTACAACATGTATCCGGCCGCCGAGCTGCAGGGGCAGACTCCGCCTGGTGTCTCGTCCGGCCAGTCGCTGCGTGCGATGCAGGACATGGCCGCGCAGGTGCTGCCGCGCGGCTTCTCCTACGAATGGACGGGCCTCGCCTACGAGCAGCAGGCGGCGGGCAACACCGCGCCGCTGGTGTTCGCGGTGGCGGTGCTGTGCGTGTTCATGGTGCTGGCGGCGCAATATGAATCGCTCACCCTGCCGCTCGCCGTCATCCTGATCGTGCCGATGTGCGTGCTGGCGGCGATGGCGGGGATCAACCTGCGCGGGCTCGACAACAACATCCTGACCCAGGTCGGGCTGATCGTGCTGATCGCGCTGGCGGCCAAGAACGCCATCCTGATCGTCGAATTCGCCCGCCAGGGCGAGGAAGAGCATGGCATGGATCCGTGGGAAGCCGCGGTCTACGCCGCCCGCACCCGCCTGCGCCCGATCCTGATGACCAGCTTCGCCTTCATCTTCGGCGTGATACCGCTGGTGATCGCGGTGGGGCCGGGCCAGGAGATGCGTCAGGCGATGGGCACCGCGGTGGCGTTCGGCATGCTCGGCGTGACGATCTTCGGCCTCATCTTCACGCCGGTCTTCTACGTCGTAACCCGCCGCCTCAGCCGCTATCTGCCGAAGAAGGCGCAGAAGGTGAGCCATTATCCCACCGCCTATGGCTCTCCCGCCCAGGGCGTGATGGCCGACGAAGCCCCGACCGGCGGAGCGACGCGATGAAGCGCATTCTCATTCTCCTGGCCGCCCCGGCGGCACTGGCCGGCTGCGCGGTCGGCCCGAACTATGTGAGCCCGACGCCGGATGCGCCGAGCCAGCAGCCGTTCGTCAGCGCCGCGTCCCCGGTCTTCACCGGCGACGAGCCGACAGGCCGCTGGTGGAGCCTGTTCCGCGATCCGCAGCTCGATGCGCTGGTCGAGCAGGCGCTGACCGCCAACACCGATCTGCGGGTCGCCGCCGCGAACCTCGCCCGGGCCCGCGCGTCGCTGCGCGAGACCCGCACCGATCTGTTCCCGAGCACCACCGCCACGGGCAGCTACAGCTACAGCTACGGCCAGCAGGCCTCGCAGGGCGCTCCGGCGGGCGTGCCGGGGGTCGGCGATCCGACCGACAGCTACAGCCTCGGCTTCGACGTCAATTATCAGGTTGATCTGTTCGGCCGGGTCCGGCGCGCGATCGAGGCGAGCCGGGCGGACGTCGGGGCGGTCCAGGCGGCGTTCGATCTGACCCGTGTCACCGTCGCGGCGGAGACGACCCGCGCCTATGCCGACGCCTGCAGCTTCGGCCAGCAGCTCAATGTCGCGCGCGAGACGGTCCGCATCCAGGAGCAGAGCTTCGATCTCACCCGCCGCCTGTTCGAGGGCGGCCGGGCGACCGCGCTCGAATCCAATCAGGCGGGCGCGCAGCTCGATCAGGTCCGCGCGACCATCCCGACGCTCGAATCGGCGCAGCAGTCCGCTTTGTTCCGCCTCGCCGTACTCACCGGCCGCCCGCCGGCCGAATTCCCGCGCGAAGTCGCGGCCTGTTCGCAGCCGCCGGCGCTGGCCGAGCCGATCCCGGTGGGCGACGGCGCGACCCTGCTCGCCCGCCGTCCGGATATCCGTCAGGCGGAGCGCAACCTTGCGGCCGCCACCGCGCGGGTCGGGGTCGCGACCGCCGATCTCTATCCCAGCATCACGCTCGGCGGCTCGATCGGCACCACGGCGCTGTCGACGGGCGACCTGTTCTCCGACGATTCCTTCCGCTTCAGCCTCGGGCCGCTGATCTCGTGGAACTTCCCCAACATCGCGGCCGCGCGCGCGCGCATCGCCCAGGCGGAAGCCTCGGCGGACGCGGCGATGGCGACGTTCGAGGGGACCTGGCTCAATGCCCTGCAGGAGACCGAGAGCGCGCTCACCGCCTATGCGCGCGAGCTCGACCGGCAGCGCGCCCTGCGCCGCGCCCGCGATCAGGGCGCGGAGGCGGCGCGGATCGCGCGGCTGCGCTATCAGGCCGGCCGCGAGAATTTCCAGATCGTGCTCGATGCCGAGCGCGTCCTGGCGCAGACCGACGCGGCGCTGGCGCAGTCGCAGCAGCAGCTCTCGACCAACCTGATCACCCTGTTCCTCGCCCTCGGCGGGGGATGGCAAGATGCGGATGCCGAGGCGGCTTCCTAGGTCGTCATCCCGGACTTGATCCGGGATCCATGAACTCGGACTTTGGGGTTACTTTCGAGTCTCGCGTTCATGGATGCTGAATCAAGTTCAGCATGACGTTTTTCGGGCAGTTGAAGGACAAATTTCCAATTCAGGTCTGGCGGTGAGCAATTCCTTGCTCATCGCCCACAGGGGCTTGCACTCCCGTCCAGCGTTCGTCAGTCTGCTGCGATGCAGCAAGGCGGAATCGTTTCGCTGGACGGGGAGAGTCGGATTTGGCGAGAGGGCCAAACGCGCAGGGTCTTTATGACCCCCGCCACGAGCATGACTCGTGCGGGATGGGGTTCGTCGCCCATGTGAAGGGCGTGCGCTCCAACGCCATCGTCGCGCAGGGCCTCCAGATACTTGCCAATCTCGATCACCGCGGCGGCGTCGGCGCGGACCCGCTGATGGGTGACGGGGCAGGGTGTCTCATCCAGATTCCCGATGCGTTGTTCCGCGACTGGGCGGAGCGGGGTCGCCTCAGCCTTCCGGCGCCCGGCGACTATGCGGTGGCGATGTGCTTCCTGCCGCGCGACGAAGCGAGCCGCGCGGCCGCGATCGAGCGGTTCGAGCGCTTCATCCGGATCGAGGGGCAGGTGCTGGTCGGCTGGCGTGACGTGCCGACCGACACGACCGGTCTCGGCGAAGCGGTGCTGGAGTCGATGCCGGTCCTCGCCCAGGCGGTGATCGCGCGCGGCCCCAATGTCCGCGACCAGGACGCGTTCGAGCGCAAGCTGCTCGCGATCCGCAAGCAGACCCAGAATCCGCTGGAGGCCGAGGCGCTGAAGCGCGATCTGCCGGGGCTGCCGGATTTCTACGTCGCGTCCCTGTCCAGCCGCACCCTGGTCTACAAGGGGATGCTGCTCGCGACCCAGGTCGGCAGCTTCTACACGGACCTCACCAATCCGCTGACCACGTCCGCGCTGGCGATGGTCCATCAGCGCTTCTCGACCAACACCTTCCCGTCCTGGCGCCTCGCCCATCCTTACCGGTTCATCGCCCACAATGGCGAGATCAACACGGTGCGCGGCAATGTGAACTGGATGAACGCGCGCCGCCGCACGCTCGAATCGCCGCTGATCGGCGCCGATCTCGACAAGATGTGGCCGATCATTCCCCACGGCCAGTCGGACACGGCCTGTCTCGACAACGCGCTCGAGTTGCTGATCGCCGGCGGCTATTCGCTGCCGCACGCGGTGATGCTGCTGATCCCGGAGGCGTGGGCCGGCCATGCGCGGATGGAACCGAAGCGCCGCGCCTTCTACGAATATCATGCGGCGCTGATGGAGCCGTGGGACGGCCCCGCCGCGATCGCTTTCACCGACGGCCGGCAGATCGGCGCGACGCTCGACCGTAACGGCCTCAGGCCCGCGCGCTTCCTCGTTACCGACGATGATCTCGTCGTGATGGCGTCCGAAAGCGGCGTGCTGCCGATCCCTGAGGAGAAGATCGTCCGCAAGTGGCGGCTCCAGCCGGGCAAGATGCTGCTCATCGACCTTGAGCAGGGCCGCATCGTCGAGGACGAGGAAGTGAAGGCCCGGCTTGCCGGGGCCGAGCCCTATGGCGAGTGGCTGGCCGAGACCCAGTTCGATCTCAAGGATCTGCCGCCGGGTTGCAATCCGCTGCGCCGCCCGCCCGACGACAATGTCTTCCGGCGGACGCAGATGAGTTTCGGCTACACGGACGAGGACCTGAAATTCTTTCTCGCGCCGATGGCGGCCAGTGCGGACGACCCGGTCGGATCGATGGGCACGGATACGGCGCCGGCCGTCCTCTCGGATCGCGCGCGGCTGCTCTACGACTATTTCAAGCAGAACTTCGCGCAGGTGACCAATCCGGCGATCGATCCGATCCGCGAAAGCCTGGTGATGAGCCTCGTCACCATGATCGGCCCGCGCCCGAACCTGCTCGGCCATCAGGCCGGCACGCACAAGCGGCTGGAGGCCTCCCAGCCGATCCTCACCAACGAGGATCTGGAGAAGATCCGCTCGATCGAGGAAACGCTCGACGGCGCGTTCCGCACGCTGACCCTCGATGCGACCTGGCCGAAGGGCGGCGACGCCCAGTCGCTCGAGGCCGCGCTCCAGCGCCTGTGCTGGGAAGCGACCGAGGCGGTGCTCGCCGACATCAACGTGCTGATCCTCTCGGATCGCGCGGCGGGCACGGACCGCATCCCGATCCCGGCGGCACTCGCCACCGGCGCGGTCCACCATCATCTGATCCGCCAGGGCCTCAGGATGCAGACCGGCCTCGTCGTCGAGACGGGAGAAGCGCGCGAGGTCCACCATATGTGCGTCCTCGCCGGCTATGGCGCGGAGGCGATCAACCCGTGGCTCGCCTTCGACACGATCGACGATCTCGTCATGCAGGGCAGGATCGCGGTGCCGGACCGGGCGCGCGACAATTACATCAAGGCGCTCGGCAAGGGGATGCTGAAGGTGATGTCCAAGATGGGCATCTCCACCTTCCAGTCCTATTGCGGCGCGCAGATCTTCGACTCGATCGGTCTCACGCAGACCCTTGTCGACCGGTATTTCACCGGCACCGCGACGACGATCGAGGGCCTCGGCCTTGCCGGGCTTGCCGAGGAAACCGCGCGGCGCCACCGCGCTGCCTGGGGTGCGGCGGACAATGTCCTCGATCCGGGCGGTCTCTATGGCCAGCGGATCGGCGGCGAGGAGCATGGCTGGACCTATGACAGCATCGCCAACCTCCAGCATGCCGTCCGCGGCAACCTGCCCGAAAAATACCGCGCCTTCGCCGACGAGTTGAACGCGCGCAGCCGACGCCTGCTCACCATTCGCGGCCTGCTCGATTTCAGGCCCGCCGGCCCCGCCATCCCGATCGAAGAGGTCGAGCCCGCAGTCGAGATCGTCAAGCGCTTCGCCACCGGCGCGATGAGCTTCGGCTCGATCAGCCGCGAGGCGCACACCACGCTGGCGCTGGCGATGAACCGGATCGGCGGCAAGTCGAACACCGGCGAGGGCGGCGAGGAGGTCGACCGCTTCTCGCCCCTGCCCAATGGCGATTCGATGCGCTCGGCGATCAAGCAGGTCGCTTCGGGCCGCTTCGGCGTCACCGCGGAATATCTGGTCAATGCCGACGATCTCCAGATCAAGGTCGCGCAGGGCGCCAAGCCCGGCGAGGGCGGCCAGCTGCCCGGCCACAAGGTCGACAAACATATCGCCGCCGTCCGCCATTCCACCCCCGGCGTGGGCCTGATCTCGCCGCCGCCGCACCACGACATCTATTCGATCGAGGACCTCGCCCAGCTCATCCACGACCTGCGCTCGGTCAATCCGCCCGCGCGCATTTCGGTGAAGCTGGTCAGCGAGGTCGGCGTCGGCACGGTCGCGGCGGGGGTCGCCAAGTGCATGGCCGATCATGTCACCATCGCCGGCTATGAGGGCGGCACCGGCGCCTCGCCGCTGACCTCGCTCACCCATGCCGGCCTGCCCTGGGAGATCGGCCTCGCCGAAACCCAGCAGACGCTGGTCCTCAACGGCCTCAGGGACCGCATCGTCGTCCAGGCCGACGGCGGCCTCAGGACCGGCCGCGACGTCGCGGTCGCCGCCATGCTCGGCGCCGACGAGTTCGGCTTCGCCACTGCGCCCTTGATCGCTGCCGGCTGCATCATGATGCGCAAGTGCCACCTCAACACCTGTCCGGTCGGCGTCGCGACGCAGGACCCGGTGCTGCGCGCCCGCTTCACCGGTCAGCCCGAGCATGTGATCAACTATTTCTTCTACGTCGCCGAAGAGTTGCGCGAGATCATGGCGGGTCTCGGCGTCGCCCGTCTCGACGATCTGATCGGTCGCGCCGATCTCCTCGCCAGTGCCGATGCCGACGCGCACTGGAAGGCGAAGGGTGTCGATCTCGGCAGGCTTCTTCACCGCCCGGCCGGTGACCACGACCGCCGCGCCACCCAGCGCATCACCCGCGACGCCGGCACGCCGATCGACCGCCACCTGATCGAGGCGCTGGACGGCCCGCTCCCGGTCCGCGTCGAGCGCCGCGTCACCAATGTCGACCGCTCCTGCGGCGCGCTCGCCTCGGGCGAGATCGCCCGCCGCCACGGCCATGCCGGGCTCCCGGCGGGCAGCGTGCACGCCGTTCTCACCGGCACCGCCGGCCAGAGCTTCGGCGCCTTCCTCGCCCGCGGCCTGACGCTGGAGCTGATCGGCGACGCCAACGATTATGCCGGCAAGGGCCTTTCTGGCGGCACCCTCATCGTCCGCCCGCCCGACGTTGCCCCGCGCGAGGCCGCCGCCAACATCGTCGTCGGCAACACCTGCCTCTACGGCGCGACCGAGGGTGAGGCTTTCTTCTCGGGCGTCGCCGGCGAGCGTTTCGCCGTCCGCAATTCGGGCGTGGTTGCGGTGGTCGAGGGCACGGGCGACCATGGCTGCGAATATATGACCGGCGGCCTCGTCGTCGTGCTCGGCCCTGTCGGCCGCAACTTCGCCGCCGGCATGTCGGGCGGCATCGCCTGGGTCTGGGATCCCGGCGGCCAGCTGGAGGCGCAGGGCAATCTCGCGGGGATCGAGCTGGAGGCGGTCGAGGACAGGGAGCGCCTGCGCGAGCTCGTCCAGCGCCATCGCGACCTGACCGGCAGCCGGCGCGCCGCCGATCTCCTCGACAACTGGACCATTGCCCTCGGTCAGTTCGTCCAGGTCATGCCCACCGAGTATCGCCGCGCGCTCGCCGAACTCGCGACCATGGAGGCGGCGGAATAATGGCCAACCCCACCGGCTTCCTCGAGATCGACCGCAAGGACCGCGCCTATCGCCCGGTCGCCGAGCGGCTCGAACATTGGGACGAGTTCGTCGAACCGTTCGCCGTCGACGCGACGCGCAGGCAGGCGGAGCGTTGCATGGATTGCGGCATTCCCTTCTGCCACTCCGGCTGCCCGGTGAACAACCTGATCCCGGACTGGAACGACCTCGTCAGCCGCGACCAGTGGAAGGCGGCGCTGGAGCGGCTCCACCGCACCAACAACTTCCCCGAATTCACCGGCCGTGTCTGCCCCGCGCCCTGCGAGGCGAGCTGCACGCTGAACCTTCAGGACAGTCCGGTCACGATCAAGACGATCGAATGCGAGATCGTCGACCGCGGCTGGCGCGAGGGCTGGATTGTCCCGCAGAACGCTCCGCGCGGCAGCGGCAGGCGCATCGCCGTGGTCGGCTCCGGCCCCGCCGGCCTCGCCTGCGCCCAGCAGCTGGCCCGGATGGGCCATTCGCCCACCGTCTTCGAAAAGTCGGACCGGATCGGCGGTCTGCTCCGCTACGGCATCCCCGACTTCAAGATGGCCAAGGATCTCATCGACCGGCGCATCGCGCAGATGGAGATCGAGGGCGTGATTTTCCGTCCGCATATCGAGGTGGGCGTCACCGTTTCGGTCGACCGGCTGATGGACGATTACGACGTGATGGTCCTCGCCGGCGGCGCCGAGCAGCCGCGTGACCTGCCGGTGCCCGGCCGCGACCTCGACGGCGTCCATTATGCGATGGACTATCTCACCCAGTCGAACCGCCGCGTCGCCGGCCTGCCCGAGGCGAACGCGCCGATCCTCGCGACCGGCAAGCATGTCATCGTCATCGGCGGCGGCGATACCGGCTCCGACTGTATCGGCACCGCCAACCGGCAGGGTGCCGCCTCGGTGACCCAGCTCGAAATCCTCCCCGAACCGCCCGCCAGGGAGAACAAGGCGACGAGCTGGCCGCTCTGGCCGATGAAGCTGCGGACCTCCTCGTCGCAGGAAGAAGGGGCGGAGCGCGAATTCTCCGTCGTCACCTCGCGCCTCGACGGCGAGGATGGCCGCGTCACCGCCCTCGTCTGCGAGCAGGACGGCAGGGAGATCGTGTTGAAGGCCGATCTCGTCCTCCTCGCCATGGGTTTCACCGGCACGCCCAGGCCCGGCATCGCCACCCAGGCAGGTGTCGATCTCACTCCCCGGGATACGATCGCGACGGACCTCGGCCGCTACGAAACCTCGCGCCCCAACATCTACGCCTGCGGCGACATCCGCCGCGGCCAGAGCCTCGTCGTCTGGGCGATCCGCGAAGGACGGGAGTGCGCTGCGGCCGTGCATGCGCATCTGATGGCGGAAGCGCGCATCTAGGCCCGTCGTCATGCCGGACTTGATCCGGCATCCACCTTCCTTCCGCGCATGTCCTGACCTAGCCTCATCGCATGGAGCGGGATCCCGCCGTCTACATTCTCTCAAGCGGCTTTCACGGCACGCTCTACATCGGCGTCACCTCAAATCTCCTCCAGCGGATCCACCAACATCGCGCCGGCAGCCTCGGCGGCTTCACCGCGGAATATGCCGTCAAACGCCTCATATGGTTTGAAATGCATGCCACCATGGACAGCGCCATCGCCCGCGAGAAGCAGCTCAAGAACTGGCAGCGAGCCTGGAAGGCAGCACTGATCGACGAGACGAATCCGACATGGCGCGATCTCGCCGAGGACTTCGGCTTCGAATCGCTCATCGAAAGAAAGGTGGACCCCGGATCAAGTCCGGGGTGACGCCTGTCATTTCGTCATGCCGGACTTGATCCGGCATCCACCTTCTTCAACGAACTTCCGCTCGCCACCTTCAGAGTCCCCGGCAGTCGCTCGGTGCCCGCTCGCCCCTGAACCGCGCGTCGATCCAGTCGAGCGTCGCCCCGGATTCGGTCCGCGCCACCGTCCCGTGCTCGCCGCCGGGAACGGAGATGAAGCGCACAATCTTGCCGTTCGCGCAGGCGCGCCGGACGAAATCCTCCGTCACCGCCGGCGCGACGATCACGTCCGCCGTTCCCTGGACGACGAGCAGCGGAGACGGCACCGCGCGCGGCGACGCGTTGTTCTCCCGCATGAGGGCGCCCCAGGGCTGGATGCGGGAGAGGTCCAGGCCCCGGAGGGCACGCTGCACCGCCGTGACACCGAGGATCGTCCGCAGCCGCGGGCGGCGGCCCGTTTCGAGGCAATTGTTGTCGGCGAGGCGGATCATGATGTTCCGGGTGGAACGCGATCCGATGGCGGAGAGCGGCGCATCGAAATGGCGCGACCAGCTCGCCGCCGTGAAGGAGGTGAGCATCGCCCGCGCATTCTGGTCGCTGCCTTCCGCGAAATTGCGGGCGAGGTCGGTCGGCGGCACGATCGCGGCGATCCCGACCAGGTCGAGGTCCGGCGCATAGCCGCGGGCGAGCTGGCCGGTCCACAGCGCCGCATGACCGCCCTGCGATTCCCCCCAGACGGCGAAGCGCGATCCCGCCATGGCTTCGGGCACCGCGCGCGCCGCACGGACCGCGTCTAGCACCGACTGGGCGGTGCTGGTGCCGACCAGATAAGGGTGCGGCATGTCGGATCCGAGGCCGGGATAGTCCGGCGCGACGATGGTGTAGCCGCGGCGGATCGTGTCCTCGAGCGCGGGAATGTCGGTGAAATTGTCGGTGCCGAGCGATGGGGCGCAGCGGCGCGCGATCCCGGTGGTGCCATGCGTCCAGGCGATCACCCGGCGTGGCTCCCGCCCCGCCCGTTCGCGCGGCGCGATCACCATGCCGGTGACTTCGATCGGCCGGCCCCGGTCGCTCGTCGTCCAGTAGCGGACCCGCCAGGCGAGCATGCCCGCCGGCGCCTCGCGCACCGGCTGCGCATCGATCAATGTACCCGCGCGCTGCGCTGACGCGACCTGGGGTGCCGAAAGCAACGCCAGCCCGGCCAGCAGTCCCGTCAGGGTTCCGAGAATCCCCCGCATGCGTCGAACCTACCGCAAGTTCCGGTTTCGCAATAGACCGCACTTTTCCGAGGGTTCGAGGAGCACCGCCATGCCCCATTTCCTGATGTTCTATGATCTCGCGCCGGACTATCTCGAGCGCCGCGCCGCCCTTCGCGAGGACCATCTCGCCTACGCCTGGGCCGCGGCCGGGCGCGGTGACCTGGTGCTCGGCGGCGCACTGGCCGAGCCGGCGGACCGGGCGGTACTGCTCTTCGCCGGCGAGACGTCCGACGTGGCCGACGCCTTTGCCAGGGGTGATCCCTATGTCGTGCACGGCCTCGTGACGGGCTGGACGATCCGTCCGTGGACGACTGTGGTCGGTGCGGATGCGGCGACGCCGGTCGGCAAGCCGGCCTGATCCTCCGGAAGGCGGATTGTTGGATACAAATAGGATTTCGCCTGTCACCGTGGCGGGATGACGCCCGCAACCCGCCTTGCACCGCGCCCCGGCACGCCCCGGCCTTTCGGCCACCCGCGGGAGGCCGGATTTTTTCGTCCAGGGGAGCTGAACTTTAGAACCTTCCGCCGAACTTTTCGGCTTGCGCCCGGATCGCGCGCTGGCCAGAGGCAGTGACGCCATGACCGATTTCTACCGCATCCGCCGCCTGCCGCCCTACGTCTTCGCCGAAGTGAACGCGATGAAGGCGGCGGCGCGGGCGCGGGGCGAGGACATTATCGATCTCGGCATGGGCAATCCGGACGGCGCGCCGCCCGCCCATGTCGTCGACAAGCTGGCCGAGGTTGCCCGCAACCCGCGCGCGCACGGCTATTCGGCCTCCAAGGGGATTGCGGGTCTGCGCAAGGCGCAGGCGGCCTATTACCAGCGGCGTTTCGGCGTCGATCTCGATCCCGACAGCGAGATCATCGTAACCCTGGGCTCCAAGGAAGGTCTTGCCAATCTCGCCCAGGCGATCACGGCGCCGGGCGACGTGGTGCTCGCGCCCAATCCCTCCTATCCGATCCACCAGTTCGGCTTCATCATCGCCGGCGCCGCGATCCGCTCGATCCCCGCCGCGCCGGGGCCGGATTTCTTCACCCAGCTCGAACGGGCGGTGCGCTACACCGTGCCGACGCCGAAGGTGCTGGTGATCGGCTATCCGTCCAATCCGACCGCCTATGTCGCCGACATCGATTTCTACCGGCAGGTCGTCGATTTCGCGAAGGCGCATGGCCTGTGGGTCATCTCCGACCTCGCCTATGCCGAAATCTATTTCGGCGACGTGCCGACTCCTTCCATCCTGCAGGTGCCGGGCGCAAAGGATGTGGCGGTCGAGTTCACCTCCATGTCCAAGACCTATTCGATGGCGGGCTGGCGGATGGGCTTCGCGGTCGGCAACCCGACCCTGATCGGCGCGCTCGCCCGGGTGAAATCCTATCTCGATTATGGCGCCTTCACGCCGATCCAGGCAGCGGCCGCCGCGGCGCTCAACGGACCGCAGGACATCGTCGAGGCGAACCGCCAGCTCTACAAGAGCCGCCGCGACTGCCTGGTCGAAAGCTTCGGCCGCGCCGGCTGGGACGTGCCGCCGCCGGAGGCGAGCATGTTCGCCTGGGTGCCGATCCCCGAAGCGTGGCGCAAGCAGGGCTCGCTCGAATTCTCCAAGCGGCTGCTGCTGGAGGCCGGCGTCGCGGTCGCGCCTGGCTCCGGCTTCGGCGAGGAAGGGGAGGGCTATGTCCGCATCGCCCTGGTCGAGAACGAGCAGCGCATCCGCCAGGCGGCGCGCGGCGTGAAGAAGTTCCTGGCCGGCTAGGTGCCTGCTCGCGAGAGCCGGCTGGACTCTTTTGCGATATCACCGTTCGCCCTGAGCCTGTCGAAGGGCTGTCCTTTCTTGAGGTGGAAGAGAAGGGCAGGGCTTCGACGAGCTCAGCCCGAACGGTTCTGGAGGATCCGGCGCTAGAACGGCCACCACCAGCGCCGTTCGGGGCGCGGCGCCGGCACGCAAGCTTCGCGCACCTGGGCGATGGCGGGGCCAGCACCGGCGATGCGGAAGGTGAGGTCGACGGGCCGTTCCTCGATGTCGCGGGCGCGGATGACGAGCTGCTCCGACGTGCTGAGCCACTGCAGGAAGGAATCGACCCGGCGCCGGCCGACCAGGATGGCCGTGTCGTCCCGGATGTACCAGTTGAGCCGCTGCGGCCGGTTGGAATCGAAGCGGTAGGTCAATGGCCGGACGCCGACGAACACGTTGCCGCGCTGGAACCAGCTGGTGAACCGCAGCTGCACCTGGATGTTGGGGACGTCCTTCGAGATGCCGAGAAGGTCGCCGATCGGGTCGGGGAACTCGCTGGTGAGACCAGAATGCTCGATCGGGTTGCAGGCGACGATGATCTGGTTGCGATTGTCGTTCAGGACGGCGCGGGCGCGAACCTGGTCGGTGATCGGATCACGCGTGATCTCGGCGGTCATCGGCCGCGGCGGAACCGCCGCTGCCAGCGCCAAGGCAGTCAGAAACATGTCTAAATCCCCCTCACCATGGTGGAATAGGGCGCGGATCGGGCGGACGCAACCGTGGCACGCCTGCCGGGTTGCGCACTCTGGCACACCTGCCTAGCACTGTCGTGCGCCGGCCTGGCCGGTATCGGCTTCGGCTTGGGGGTGATCATGCGGCATCCGGCGGCGCCCGAATTCGACTTTCGGCCGGCCTGGCGGCGCGACGACGCGGCGATCGAGGCCGACGCGATCGCGCTGTGGAGACGGCTCGGCATCCTGCCCCCGGATGTGGCGCCCGAAGCGCGGGCCAGGGAGCTTGCGGCGGCCGCCTACAAGGACGGAGAGCTGGTCGGCGTGATGACCGCTACGCTGCAACGGATCGAGTTTCTGCGGGCGCGCTTCGCCATGATTCGCGGCGTGGTCGACCCGGCCCACCGCCGCGGCTATGCAATCAGCGCGCTGGGCGGTGTCACGCGGGACCTCGTCGAGCGCTGGGCCGAAGCCCATCCCGAGGAGCGGGTCGCGGGAATCGGTGCGGTGATCGAAACACGCGCATTCGACGCGTTCCAGAAGAAGCCGGTCTGGCCGAACACCCGGCTCGCCGTCGCCGGCTATACGCCGGACGGGCGTCAGATCCGGATCGCCTGGTTCGACCATTTCCGGCTCGATTGAGGCTCAGCCGGGCGGCGTCAGCGGCGCGAATTCATTCTCGAACGAGGTGAGGCTGCGGATCTCGGCAGTGTGCGGGCCCACGGCCATCGGGCAGACGGCGTCGGGAATGACGGCGACGTCGAACAGCTCGCCGATCGCGCCGTCGAGCCGGATCCATTCGACCATGTCGCCGGTCTTGAGGTCGATGACGCCCAGCCCGCACCAGCCCGCGCCACCCCGGCGTGCGATCTCGCCCTGGAGCGGCAGGCCAGCGAACGAGCCCTCACGCGGGTGCGACAAGGTGGTGATCGCGTATCCGGCGTGGAGCGCGAGTCCGCGCAGGAAACCGGGGCAGAAGGCGATGTCCGCCTTTGCCCCCGTGGCCGGATCGATCCGCACCAGCATGCCGCGCCCGGATTCGAGCAGCCAGACACCGTCCGTTTCCACCCGCGGGCTGTGCGGCATCGACAGGCCTTCCGCGACGATCCGGTCGCCACGCACATCGACGAGAATGCCGCCGTCCGACCGTCCGCTGCGCCAGCCCTCGGCGATGTCGGACCGGCTGATCGCCGTCGCGTAGGCCGGCACCCCGTCGCCCATGGCGAGGCCGTTGAGGTGGCAGCGGTCCTCACCCGCCAGGCCCGAAATGAACGCAGGCTTCCAGACCGGCCGGAAGCCGTGCACCGGACTCAACGTGGCGAGGCAGTTGTAACGGGTCGCGACGAAGATCAGCCGCCCGGCTCCGTCGAGCGCCAGCTCATGCAGGTCGATATCGCCGGTCGTCTGGGCGAGGCGCGGCACATAGAGCCGGTCGAAGTCGCCATTGGCCCGTTCGTGCGGCGCGAGCACATTCTCCAGCCGCCAGACCTGGAACAGCGAACCGAGATAGATCTGCCGGGGCGTGACGTGCAGGCCTGTCGCCCGTGCGAAGTCCTGCTGGTGGAACGAGATTCTCCCGTCCGGCAGGCGGCCGACCAGGAACAGCCGGCCGGTCTGGTAGGAGGTGAAGGCGAGGCTGCATCCCGTTCGCGCCAGCCAGCCCGCAAGCCCGCGGGATGCGCTGATCCGCGTGTCGTTCGGCCCGCCACCCTCGCCTGCCGTGCTCAGCGTCAGGCCCGATGGCCCCGTTTCGGTCTCTCCCGTCATCGCCCCGTACCGGTATCGCCATGACCCTGGGCGGGATCGCCGCCCTCTTCCAGATAGCGGACGATGTGATCGGCGGCGGCTTCCGGGTCCATCGTCAGCGTGTCGATCCGGATTTCAGGCTGCTCGGGCTGCTCGTACGGAGACGCGATGCCGGTGAAATTGGCGATCTCGCCGGCCCGGGCCCGGGCATAGAGGCCCTTGGCGTCGCGCCGCTCGGCTTCCTCGAGGGACGTGTCGATGAAGATCTCCACGAAATCGCCGTCGCCCATCATCGCGCGGACCATCTCGCGTTCGGCGCGGAACGGGCTGATGAAGGCGGCGAGGACGATCAGGCCCGCATCGGTCATCAGCTTCGCCGCCTCGCCGGCGCGGCGGATGTTCTCGACCCGGTCGGCGGTGGTGAAGCCAAGATCGCGGTTGAGGCCGAGGCGGACATTGTCGCCGTCCATCAGGAAGGTGTGGCGTCCGCGCGCGTGCAGCCTCGCCTCGACAAGATTGGCGATCGTCGATTTGCCGGCGCCACTGAGGCCGGTGAACCAGAGCAGCTTCGGTGCCTGCCCCATCAGCGCCGCGCGGCGTGCCGGCGTGACGTCAATCGCCTGGGCATGCACGTTCCCGGCGCGATAGAGGCCGAAATGGATCAGGCCGGCGGCGACCGTGTTGTTGCCCAGCCGGTCGATCAGGATGAAGCCGCCGAGCGAACGGCTGGTCTCATAGGATTCGAAGACGATCGGCCGCGCCGTCCAGAGGTTCGCGGTGCCGATCTCGTTCAGTTCCAGCGTCTTCGTCGCCAGTGGCTCCAGCGTGTCGATGCTGACCTTGTGCTTGGGCTTGTGGACGGTGGCAGGAACGGTCTGCGCGCCGAGCTTCAGGAGATACTGGCGGCCGGGCAGCAGGGGCGCGTCGCCCATCCAGATCAGCGTCGCCTCGAACTGGTCGGCCACCTGCGGCGGATGGTCGCGATCGACGACCATGTCGCCGCGCGAGCAATCGACCGGGTCGACGAAGGTGAGGGCGATCGCCTCGCCTGCGCCGGCCTCCTCGAGATCGCCGCCCATCGTCACGATCCTGTCGACGCGCGCCTGCCGTGCCGAAGGGAGGATCAGAACCTCGTCACCCGCCGCAACGGCGCCGGCGGCGATGGTGCCGGCATAGGAGCGAAACACCCCGTCGCGGATGACATGCTGGACGGGCATCCGGAACGGCCCAGGCGCCGCCTGGCGGACCTCGACCGTTTCCAGATAGTCGAGAAAGCGGGGCCCTTCGTACCAGGTCATGTTCGTCGACGGCGCGATGACGTTGTCGCCATCACGGGCGGACAGCGGAATGGCGACGAGATCGGCACCCCCGATCTGGTCGAGGAACGCCCTGAACTCGCCCCGGATCGTGTCGAACCGGCGTTGATCGAAACCGACCAGGTCCATCTTGTTGACGGCGAGGCAGAAGGTGCGGATTCCGAGCAGCCGGGCGATACAGGCATGTCGCCGTGTCTGGCGGAGTACCCCCTTGAAGGCATCGACCAGCACGACGGCGAGATCGACGTTCGATGCGCCGGTCGCCATGTTGCGGGTATATTGCTCGTGCCCGGGCGCATCGGCGAGGATGAAACGCCGCCGTGCGGTCGCGAAGGAGATATGGGCGAGGTCGATGGTGATGCCTTGCTCGCGCTCCGCCTCAAGCCCGTCGGCGATCAGCGCCAGATCGGTCGCGCCCGCGATCCGGTCCTCGGGGATCGCGCCGCTGTCGCGCAGCAGCCGCCCGATCAGGGTGGACTTGCCGTCATCGACCGAGCCGCAGGTCATGAAGCGCAGCATGGATTTCATCGGCGCAGGTTACTGGCGGAGCGGCGCATTTCAAACGCTTTGACTTGCATCGCCGCGCGTGCGCGCTTAAGCCCCCGCTATGCGACGGCCGCTCCGTGAGGGGCGGCCCTTATTGTTTCCGGAGGATTTCATGGCCCAGCCGCTCATGCCCCACGCGACGGCCAGCTGGCTCGTCGACAGCACAGCGCTCACCTTTCAGCAGATCGCGGAATTCTGCGGTCTGCACATTCTCGAGGTTCAGGCGATCGCCGACGACACCGCGGCGACCAAGCTCACCGGCCGTGACCCGCTCCGCTCGGGCGAGCTCACCATGGAGGAGATCGAGAAGGGGCAGGCCGATCCTGCCTACCGGCTCCAGATGCACCGCGAGCCCGACCAGGCCGTCCGCACCAAGGGCCCGCGCTATACGCCCGTGTCCAAGCGCCAGGACAAGCCGGACGGCGTCGCCTGGCTGATCCGCAACCATCCCGAGCTGTCGGACGGCCAGATCGGCAAGCTGATCGGCACCACCCGCACGACCATCCAGGCGATCCGCGAGCGCAGCCACTGGAACATCGCCAACATCCAGCCCAAGGATCCGGTGACCCTCGGCCTCACCTCGCAGCGCGAGCTCGATGCGTCGGTGGCGAAGGCGGCCAAGGCGGCGGGGATCGAGGCCGTCCAGAACGACGCGGGCATGGTCCGCGATCGCGAGGCGCTGATCGAGGAACTGCGCGCCGAGCGCGAGGCCGCCGCCCGCGAGGCCGAGGCGGCGCATGCCGCCGAGGGCGACGGCACATCCGACCAGGGCTTTGTCGACCCGTTCCGCAGCTGAGCCGCCGGCGCCCGACGCGTCGCTGGCCGATGTCCCGCACACCCATCGCGGGCTGACCTATCCCTTCGGCCGCGCCGGGCCGGACGCGGGAACGCTGCGGGAGATAGCCTCCGGGGTCGGCTGGACCCGGCTGCCCGTGCCGGGTGCGCTCAATCACATCAATGTCTGGGCGCTGGAGGACGAGGGCGGCGTCGCCCTGGTCGATACGGGCTTGAACATTCCGCCGTCGCGAGAGGCTTGGGACGCCGTGTTCGCCGGACCATTGGCCGGCAAATCCGTGACACGGGTCATCGCCACCCACTTCCATCCCGATCATATCGGCCTGGCCGGCTGGCTGACCGCGCGGTTCGGCGTGCGGCTGTGGATGTCGCGCGGCGAATGGCTGTTCGCGCGGATGCTGACCAGCGACGTGCGCGAGGCGCCGCCGGCCGAGGCCTTCGCGTCCTGGCGTGCGGCCGGCTGGGATGATGATCAGATCGCCGCTGCGGCCGCGAAGGGCTGGGGCCAGTTCGCGTCCATGGTGAGCCCGGTACCGGTCAGCTATGTGCGGATGCGGGACGGCGACACCGTCCGGATCGGTGCGCGGGACTGGCAGGTGGTGGTCGGATCGGGGCATTCGCCGGAACATGCCTGTCTCGTCGACCTCGAGGGCAGGATGATGATCGCGGGTGACCAGGTGTTGCCGCGGATCACGTCCAACGTGTCGGTCAACCTGTCGGAGCCTGAGGCCGACCCGCTCGGCGAATGGCTTGCCTCGATCGGGAAGCTGAAGAGGCTGCCCGGCGATCTGCTCGTCCTGCCCGCCCATGGCGAGCCGTTCACCGGCCTCCACGCCCGGCTTGATGCTCTTGCCGAGGGACATCGCGGCCGGCTCGACGCGCTGCACGCGCATCTGTCCGAGCCCCGCCGCGCGGTGGACTGTTTCGGTGTGCTGTTCGCACGGGCGGTCGGTGAGCATCTCGGCCTCGCCACCGGCGAAGCCATGGCCCATCTTCGCCACCTTGAGGTCGAGGGGCGCGCCGTCCGGGAGGTTCGCGACGGCGTCCATTGGTACAGGTCCGTCGCGTCCGCTTGACCCGGGCGAGCGTGGCGATCAATGCTGCGTGCATGACCGATCCGCGACCCGACCTGTCCGAGCTCTCCTTCGAGGCGGCGCTGAAGCGACTGGAGGAGATCGTGCGCAAGCTCGAAAGCGGCGAGGCGCCGCTCGACGAGGCGATCGAGCTCTACAACGAGGGCGACCGTCTCAAGACGCAATGCGAGGCGCGGCTGCAGGCGGCGCAGGCGCGGATCGAGCAGATCCAGTTCGGCCCGGACGGTGCGCCCTCCGGCACCGTGCCGTTCGGCGGCGAATGACTCCGGCCGTGGCGACCCGGCAGCCGACGCTCGAATCGGCGCTCGTCGAGATCGGCGGCGAGATCGACCGCGCCTTCGAAACGCTCCTGCCCGTGCCGTCGGACACGCGCGCGCGCCTCTACGAGGCGATGCGCTACTCGGCGATCGGCGGCGGCAAGCGCATGCGTCCGCTGCTCGTTGCCGCCGGCTGCAACCTGTTCAAGGTCGACCGTGCCCGGGCTCTGCGCGCCGGCCTCGCGGTCGAGTGCATCCACGTCTATTCGCTGATCCACGACGATCTGCCCTGCATGGACGATGACGACCTGCGCCGTGGCAAGCCGACGCTGCACCGGGCGTTCGACGAATGCACTGCGATCCTCGCCGGCGATTCCCTCCATGCGCTCGCCTTCGAGATTCTCGCCGACGAGGCCACCCACGAGGATCCGTTCGTCCGGGCCGAGCTGGGCGCCGCGCTGGCCCGCGCCTCGGGGCCGGACGGCATGGCCGGCGGCCAGATGATGGACCTGATGGCGGGCGAGGTGACGCTGGATCTCGCTGCGGTAACCCGGCTCCAGCAGCTCAAGACAGGGGCGCTGATCGGCTGGTGCCTGGAGGCGGCGGCGATCATGGGCAAGGTGCCGCCGGAGGGGCGGACCGGCCTGCGCGGTTATGCCCGCGATATCGGCCTCGCCTTCCAGATCGCCGACGACCTGCTCGACCACGAAGGCAGCGAGGAAAAGACCGGCAAGCGCGTCGGCAAGGATGCGGACGCCGGCAAGGAGACTTTCGTCTCGCTGCTCGGCGCCGGGCGGGCGCGCCAGCAGGCCCAGGCGCTGGTCGATCAGGCGATCGATCATCTTCGCCCGTTCGGCGAGGAGGCGGAGCTGCTGCGCGCGGTCGCCCGCTTTGCCGTGGAACGCGATCACTGACCCCGGGAGCGGGAACATGAAGGCAGCGGTCTATCCGGGCACGTTCGATCCGATCACGCTCGGCCATATGGACATCATCCGCCGGGCCGCGCACCTCGTCGACCGGCTGGTTGTCGGGGTCACCACCAACCCCTCCAAGTCGCCGATGTTCACGGTCGAGGAGCGGCTCGACATGGTGAAGCGCGAGACCGCGGGGGTCGCCGACGGCAAGATCAGCGTCGTCTCGTTCGATTCGCTGCTGATGGACTTCGCCGTGCGCGAGGGCGCGTCGATGATCGTCCGGGGCCTGCGCGCGGTCGCCGATTTCGAATATGAGTATCAGATGGCGGGCATGAACCAGCAGCTCAATGCGAGCATCGAGACCGTCTTCCTCATGGCTGACGTCTCGCTCCAGCCGATCGCCTCCAAGTTGGTCAAGGAAATCGCCATCTATGGCGGCGACATCAGCCGCTTCGTCACGCCGGCGGTCGCCGCGCAGGTGCGCGAGCGCGTGAACCAAATCGGGCGCAGGGGCAGTTGATCCGAGCTTGAGGCGCGAAGGGTGGCGCCCTACTAGTCGTCCGCACGGGGGCCGGATCGGGATTCGAGGTTTCATCATGCGTTTGTTTTCCATGTTCGCCGGATTGGCCGGCCTGTGTCTCGCGACCTCGCTTCCGGCGCAGGAGCCGGTGACTCCGCCGGCAACCGCGCCGGCCGATCAGGAGCCGGCACCCGTCCCGGCGCCGCCGACCGAGCCACCGGCTCCAGCCCCGGCCCCAGGCGGAGAAACCCGGACCCGGACATCCAGCGAGCCTCCCGCTGCGGCGCCTGTCGTGCCGGTGTCCGCGCCGGTGGCGCCGCCCGCACTCCAGCCCGACAACACCTGGAATCTCGACCTGTCGAACGGCGGGCGCGTCGCGATACAGCTGCGGCCCGATGCGGCGCCGAATTCGGTGGATCGGATCAAGAGCCTGACGCGCCAGGGATTCTACAACGGCGTCGTCTTCCATCGCGTGATCCAGGGCTTCATGGCCCAGGGCGGCGACCCGACCGGGACCGGCACCGGCGGCTCGCAACTCCCTGATCTCAATGCCGAGATCAACGGTCTGCCGCATGTGCGCGGTGCCGTCGCGATGGCCCGGGCGCAGGACATGAACAGCGCCAACAGCCAGTTCTACATCATGTTCGCACCCCGGCTGGTGATGGACCGCCAGTACACCGTGTTCGGCCGCGTCGTGAGCGGCATGGGCCTGGTCGACACGATCGAGCGGGGCGAACCGCCGCTCAATCCGACCCGGATCATCCGCGCGTCGCTCGGGTCGGACAATGTTCCGCCGCTGAGCGCCGATCAACTGCGCGCCGAAGGTGAGCGACTGGCCGCGGCGCAGCGCGCGGCGGCCACCGCCGCAACCGCAGCCCAGACACCGGCCCCGGGCACGCCGGTCGTGCTGGTCCCGGCGCCCGGCACAACACCGCCTCAATCCCAGCCCGCGCCGACGACGCCGCAATAAGGTGCGGGTCGACCTTTTCGACTTCGACCTTCCCGCCGACCGCATCGCCCTGAGGCCGGCCAGCCCGCGCGACAGCGCGCGACTGCTGGCGGTCGCAGGCGACGCGCGCGCGGACCATGTCGCCGCCGACCTGCCGGGATTGCTGAAGGCAGGGGACGTGCTGGTGTTCAATGACACCCGGGTCATTCCGGCGCAGCTCGAAGGGATGCGGGGAGAGGCGAGAATTGGCGCGACGCTGCACAAGCGCGCGGGGCCGCGCGCCTGGCGTGCGTTCGTGCGCAATGCCAAGCGCCTGCATGACGGCGACCGCGTTGATTTCGGCGAAGGTGTCGCGGCATTGGTGACGGAGCGCGGCGCAGACGGATCGTTCCTGCTCATCTTCGAAGGGGAGGAGCCCGTCGAGCTGCTGCTCGCGCGCGCCGGCCGGATGCCGTTGCCCCCCTATATCGCCGGCCGGCGCCCAGCCGACGCGCGCGACGCCGAGGACTACCAGACGATGTTCGCGCGCGAAGAGGGAGCGGTGGCCGCGCCAACCGCGGCGCTTCATTTCACGCCGCGCCTGATGGCGGCGCTGGCCGGGGCCGGGATCGGCCACGAGACGCTGACCCTCCATGTCGGCGCCGGTACCTTCCTGCCGGTCAAGGCGGACGACACCGAGGCGCATGCAATGCATGCCGAATGGGGCCGGATCGACCTTGCCACCGCCGACCGGCTGAATGCGGTACGGGCGGCTGGTGGACGGGTCATTGCGGTGGGGACGACGTCACTGCGCCTGCTTGAAAGTGCGGCGGGCGATGACGGCCTGATCGGCTCGTTCGAGGGCGACACCGCCATCTTCATCACGCCCGGCTACCGGTTCCGCGCGGTCGACGGCCTCGTCACCAACTTCCACCTGCCGCGATCGACCCTGTTCATGCTGGTTTCGGCGCTGATGGGGATCGAGGTGATGCAGGCCGCCTATGCCCACGCGATCCGGGCGGGCTACCGCTTCTATTCCTATGGCGATGCAAGTTTGCTGCTGCCGGAGCGGTGACTCCGGAACGGGTCACCGCTCCACAGATACGGAACGGCTACTTCGTCGTGTAGCCGCCGTTCACGAGGATCGTCTGCCCGGTCATCCACCAACCCTCGGAGACCAGCAGGCGGATCCAGGGCACGATATCCCGGATATCGGTGAGACCGGTCGTCGAGAAAGGCGACAGGGCGGCGGCGGTCTTGTGATAGGCGACCGCTTCCGCGCCTTCGGCCGGGTAGAAGAAGGGTGTGTCCATCGGCCCCGGGCCGATCGCCGTCACGGAAATGCCGCGCGCGCCGAATTCCCTGGATGCCGCCCGGGTGAAATGCTCGACCGGCGCCTTCGTACCGGCATAGGCGGCGTAGAAGGGCGTATAGGCACCGAGCAGCGAAGTGACGAGGGTCAGGACCTTGCCATTGTCGCTGACCTGCCGACCGGCCTCCTTGAGGAAGAAGAAGGCCGTCTTGGCGTTGACCGCGCTCATCTCGTCATATTCGGCCTCCGAAATCTCGGTCATCGGCTTCTTCAGCACCTTGCCGACCGTGTTGATCGCGATGTCGATGCCGCCCATCGCCGCCTTGGCGTCGGCGAAGAGCCTTTCCATGGCGTCCGCCGAGGTGAGGTCGCCATGGAAGGCGTGGGCCTCGGCGCCGGCGGCGCGCACCGCGGCCGCGGTCTCATCCGCAGCCGCCTGTGTGGCCGGGCTGTTATAGTGGATCGCGACGGCGCCGGCGCCATGGTCGGCCAGATCGCGGGCGATCAGCCCGCCCAGGTTCTTGGCACCGCCTGCAATGAGCACTTTCCTTCCCGTGAGACTGTGGTCGGCCATGATGAACTCCTTCACGATTGTCCGGTGACATCCTGATCCGCTAGGTCATGGGTATAAAGACGCCGATTCTGACAAGACTTGTCGGCTCCGGCGAACAATGGAGCTGCCCAGCTGGACCGGATCGATCTCTTCCGTGCCTTTGTCCACGTGGTGGACGCGGCGAGCTTCACGCGTGCCGCCGACCGGCTCGGGCTGCCGCGTTCCTCCGTTTCGGCGGCGATCCGTGCGCTGGAGGAACGGGTCGGCACGCGGCTCCTCAATCGCACCACGCGCCATGTCGCGGTCACGCCGGACGGCGCCGTCTTCCACGAGCGCTGCCTGCGGCTGCTCGCCGAGGTGGACGAGGCGGAGTCCCTGTTCCGCTCGACGGACGCACGCCCGGCGGGCAAGCTGTCCGTCGACGTGCCGGGACGCATCGGCCGGCTGATCATCGTTCCGGCCCTCGCGGACTTCTTCGCGCGCTATCCCGAGATCGAACTCTCGCTGGGCGTCACCGACCGGGCGGTGAACCTGATCGAGGAGAATGTGGATTGCGCGCTGCGGGTCGGGCCGCTTGGCGATTCAACCCTGATCGCGCGCCGCATCGGCGATCTGCCGCTTATCAACTGTGCCAGCCCCGCCTATGTCGCCCGCTTCGGTACGCCGGCGACGGTCGCCGATCTCGAGCGCCATCGGGCTGTTCTCTACGCGTCTCCCACCACCGGACGGGTGGAGGAATGGGAGTGGGTCGAGAACGGGATCGCGCGGACCTGCCGCCTGCGCGGATCGGTCACGGTGAACGGCGCCGAGGCCTATGTCGCCTGTGCCCTGGCCGGACTGGGGCTCATCCAGATCCCCGCCTATGACGTTGCCGGTCATATCGCGCGCGGCGAGCTCGTCGAACTGCTGCCCGATCACCGCCCGGCGGCGCTGCCGGCAACCCTGCTCTATCCCCATCGCCGACATCTTTCGCGCCGGCTCAACGCCTTCATGGACTGGGTCGGCGAGCTGCTCGCGGGCCATCTCGGCACGCCGGCGTGTGCGGGCTCGTACGAGCGGGCGTTGGATCAGCCGGTGACCCAGCGGACGGCGGGATCGTTGAAGTCGATCACTTCGTCGAGCTCGCGCACATTGCGGTAACCATAGCCGACCAGGTTGATGAAGGTCTGGATGTTGAGGGCGAGCTGGACGCGCTTCAGCAGGACCGGCGGGGCATCGTTGCGGAAATTGTTGTTGCAATAGATCAGGATCGGCCGGCCGGTGTCGCCGATCACCCGGGCGAGGCTTTCGGCCGTGAAATCCGGAAGCGGCAGGTTCACGGCGCCCTCGATATGGCCGGCGCGAAAGGCGCTTTCCGAGCGCGCGTCGAGAATCAGGACGTCGGGCTCTGTCGCCAGGGCCGAAAAGGTACGCCAGTCGACGAGGCGTGCCTGGCGATAGGGTTCCACCTCGGCGGCGAGCGTCTGGAAACCGGCATAGTCGATCTGCGGATTGCGCGGCTGCGCAATGGTCGCGGTGGCGGACATGGCGAGCAGCAGGGCGAGGGCGGTACGGCGCATGGCGGCCTCCTTTGCAGCAACCTCGCTACGGCAACGAAACTGTCGCGGCTCTGAACGGCCGAGGTTAACCGACCTCGACGCCCTTCCAGAAGGCGATGCGACCGGTGATCTCGGCGGCTGCGGGCTCGGGATCGGGATAATACCAGGCGGCGTCCGGATTCTCCGCGCCGTTCACTGCGAGCGTGTAGTAGCTCGCAGTGCCTTTCCATGGACAGATCGTGTGGTTGTCGCTGCCGCGCAGGACCGAAGGGTCGACCGACCCGGCCGGGAAATAGTGATTGCCCTCGACGATCACCGTATCGCCGCTCTCGGCGATCACCGCACCGTTCCAGATCGCTTTCACCATCGCAGGCCTCCCGAGACCAATATGGGGTCGCGCCCGCGCGGGGGAAGGGATTCCAAGGGCGTTTGTCAAGGTGTGTTGCTCACTTGACACAGTGCGGCTTTCATTTCGACCTGACCTTGTTCCCGTTCATCCGGGGGCCATCTGGGCGGCGGCCAAAAGGCCCGGCCGGACCGCGCAATGCGGCCGGTCAGAACAGAAGAAGGACCTAGAATGACCATCAAGACTTCGCTGATTGCGGCTGCTGCTCTCGCCGCCTTTGCCATTCCGGGCGCCGCGCTGGCGCAGGGGGCGGGCACCGCGCATCCGTATGTCGGCGCGCAGGTCGGCTATCATGACCTCGGCGTCGACGCCGACGTGACGGCACCGCCCCTGAACATCGACGACAACGCGCTGATTTTCGGCGCCTACGCCGGCGTCGACTTCGACGTCGCGCGCAATGTCGTGATCGGTGCCGAGGGCAATTTCAACTTCGGCAACAGCGCGATCGACAATGAATATGGCGTCGCGGCCCGCATCGGCTATCGCACCGCCAACGGCTCGATCGTCTACGTCCGCGGCGGCTATCAGTGGGTCAACCTGGACGTTGCGAACTTCACCGGTGTCGCGAACCCGCCGGCCGGGATCGACGACACGGCCGGCGACTATCTCGTCGGCGTCGGCGCGGACATCGCGACCGGCAGCCGCGCGCGCATCCGCGTTGGCGTCGACACGATCGCCTTCGACTCGGTCCGCCCGACGGTCGGCGTGAACTTCGCGTTCTGATCGATCGCAGGAAGAAGCGGGCGGCCGGTCGGGCATCCGACCGGCCGCCCTTTTTTTGTGCCCGCCGCCTAGAGCGCGCGATCCGCGTAGATCGACATCGCCTCGGCGATGAACTCCGGGCAGCCCGGCATGTCATTTTCATAGGTGCCGCGAAACTCCGGATTCTCGACATAGAAGCGCCCGAGACCGCGAAAGGCTTCGGCATCGGGCGTCCAGCTGTTCGAGACCCAGGCATAGTGCCGCGCGGTCACCGCCTGCGCCGTTTCCGACCCCGGCTCGGCGCCCTCGCGGAACAGGCGGGTGAAATCGGCGCGGATCTCCTCCATCTCGCGCCTGATCTCCGCGACCTTCTCCTTCGAGAAGGATCGCGCCTTCTCCTGCGCCGTGCGCACCGCCTCGGCGCCCCAGAATTTCTCGGATTCGCTTTCCCACCGGGCGCGGGTTTCCGGCGAGATACCGGCGTACAGATCATTGTCTTCCATCTCTTCGTCCTTCTCCAGCGACTCGATCGTGCGATCGATGGTGCGGATGAGGTCGCGGTTGCGCGCGATCCGGTCTTCAAGCGCGGCGCGATGTCCGCGCAGCGCCGCGATCGGATCGAAGGCGGGATCGTCGAGAATCGCACCGATTTCGGCGAGCGGCAGCCCGAGCTCGCGGTAGAACAGGATCTGCTGGAGCCGCAGCAGCTCCGCCTTCCCGTAATAACGATAGCCGTTCGCGCCGATCTCGGCCGGTTTGAGCAGGCCGATGGCGTCGTAATGGTGGAGCGCGCGCACGCTCACCCCCGCCGCCCTCGCCACCTGCCGCACCGTCCGCATACCCTGCCTCCTCATCCATGAGGACGCCCCTATCGGGTCTCACGCCGCGTCAGGGTCAAGCAGGAAAATTAGTTGACAAAGGCAACTATATCACCGCAATCTGCGGACATGACCGATGCCGTTCCTGCCATCCGGGCCTTCAACCGCTTCTACATGCGCTTCGCCGGCGCGCTCGACGCGCACTATATGGCGAGCGAGCTTTCGCTGGCCGAAGCGCGGCTGATCTACGAGATCGCCAATCGCGAGGCGCCGGTCGCGACGGATCTGCAGGCGGTTCTGGGTCTCGACGCGGGCTATGTCAGCCGGATGCTGCGGCGGTTCCAGGCCAAAAGCTGGATCGCGCGGGGGCGGGGCAGCGACGCACGGCGCCGGCCCATCTCATTGACGCGGGAGGGCCGCGCGATGTTCGATGCCCTCGATACGCGCACCCGCGCCGCGACCGCCGCGCGGATCGAGGGGCTGGGCGAGGCCGATCGCGAGATGCTGGTGGAGGCGCTGAAGGCCGTCACCGGCCTGCTCGGCGGCGGTGAGGCGCCCTGGCACATCCGCACCTTCCGGGCCGGAGACCTTGCCCTCATCGCCTCGCGCCAGTCGGTCCTCTACGAACCCTATGGCTGGAAGCGGCCGATGGAGGTGCTGCAGGGGGAGGTCACGACCGCCTTCCTCCGAGAGTTCAAGGAGGGGCGCGAGCAATGCTGGGTCGCCGAGCGCGGTGGCATGATGGCGGGCGCGATCATGCTGGTCGATGCCGGCGAGGGCGTCGGGCAGCTCCGCCTGCTCCATGTCGAGCCGTGGGCGCGCGGGCTCGGCATCGGCTCGGCGCTGGTGGCGGAATGCGTCGGGTTCGCGCGGGAGGCGGGCTATCACAAGGTGCGGTTGTGGACCCACACGGTGCTGACCAGCGCCCGGCGCATCTATGAGGGGCAGGGCTTCCGCATCGTCGAAACGGCGGAGCATCATGAATTCGACAAGGCCGAGCAGGGAGAGATCTGGGAGCTCTCCCTGCGTGACTGAGCTTCATTCGTTGTAGGTCGCCAGCACCTCTGCAAGCGGCACGTGACCCAGGAAGCCGCCGGCGCCGGCCGGGGTTTCGTCGTCCTCGATCGCCTGGGCGAACCGCACCGCAGGATCGGCCTCGATCCGCTGGCGCAGCGCCTTGAGCTTCGGATAGGAATCGCCGTCCACTGCCTGATGATATTCGGCCCATCGGGCGACACCGATCAACGTGGTGTCGGCGAGGGTCAGCCGGTCGCCGGCGAAGAAATCGCTGTCGCCGATCAGGGCCTCCAGCTTTTCGTGGCGCTCCGCGACCTGGGTCCGTCCGAAGGCGCGGAGCGAAGCGAGGAAGGCCGGATCGGCGTCTTCCGTTTCCAGCGCCACCCAGAGCGGCGTGAAGGCGGCGGTGAAGCCGGTGTTCACGAAGGCGGCCAGCTGGCGCATCCGGTCCGCTTCCGGCGTGCCGGGCGAAAAGCTGATCCGGCGCTCCGGATCGCGGGCCTCGAGCCAACCGGCGATCGCCATGGTCTCGGTCAGCACGCGGCCCTGATCGGTGATCAGCACCGGCGTCTCCAGCCGCCCGTTGAGGCGCGCATAGGCGTCGTTCTTCATCTCATTGAGCATGTCGACGCGGGTCAGGCGATAGGGCTGGCCCAGCCGCTCGAAGGCGGCGACGAGGCCCAGCGAGCTTCCTGCCGGGAAGCCGTAAACAAGGATCGGTTCCATAATGTCTGTTTCCGTGATCTAAAGGAAGTCACGCTGCGCAGCTGGGCTGGTATCTAGGCGCTGGAGCTTCCAAGTAAATTACGCACCATTTTGTAACCAGGCGGACCCCATGAAAGACGTCGTATCATATTGCCCGATCGAGGGGGTCATGCGCGTGCTGAGTGGCCGCTGGCCAACCTTGCTGCTCTATTATCTGAAGGATGGAACCAAGCGATTCAGCGACCTGAAGCGCGACAATCCGACCGTGTCGCACCGGATTCTGACGCTCGAGCTGCGCAAGCTGGTCGAAGCGGGGATCGTGCGGCGGACGGCCTATCCCGGATATCCTCTGCGGGTCGACTACGACCTGACCGATGCCGGCCTGAAGCTGGTGCCGCTGATCGACGCCCTGAGCGACTGGTGGGAGGAGACCGGGAATGAGCGGCTCGGCCGTGCGTCATCGCCGGAGGAGGGGCTGCGCTCGGCCGCCTGACCGCTCGCCGTCTTGACCGGCTTGAGTTGATGTGTGCTACGTATGTAACACAATCATCGACGGAGCCTTGTATGAAAATCTCGACCGCCATCATTGTCGGCTTGCTGGCAGCCATGCCGGCGGCGGCGCAGACGGGCGACAAGCCTGCACTGCTGATCGTCGGCACGCCGCATTTCGGCAATCCCGGGCGCGATGTGGTCAATGTCCGGGTCCCGGACGTCCTGTCCCCGGAGCGTCAGGCGGAGATCGAAGCGGTCGTCGAGCGGCTGGCGGCCTTCCAGCCGACGCGCGTTGCGGTGGAATGGCCCGCAAGCGAACAGGCGCGGCTCGACCAGCGCTATGCGGATTACCGTGCCGGCCGCCACACACTGACCGCGAACGAGCGCGATCAGATCGGCCTGAGGCTCGCCGCCCGGCTCAATCTGCCGCGGGTCGATGCCGTGGACTGGAGTGAGAACGCGCCCGGGCCGGAGTCCGACTATGATTATCCCGCCTGGGCCGAGGCGCATGGCCGTGGCGCGGAATTCCGGACATGGGTGAGCCAGTTTCAGACCGAGGCGGACGCGAGCGCCCGGCTCATGGCCTGTACGCCCGTCTCCGCCTGGGTGCGTAGCGTCAACACGCCTGGCTATCGTCTCGGCAATCACCGGACCTATTATCATGTCGCGCAGATCGGCGACCCCGCCGGCGCCAATCCGGGTGCGGCCTGGGTCGGGACCTGGTACACGCGCAACCTGCGCATCCTGAACAACCTGCGCGGTCTGGTCCGCAATCCGGATGAGCGGATCATTGCCATCTACGGCGCCGGCCACGGCTATCTGCTCGAACAGCAGGCGCGGGAATCGGAAGGTTTTGCGGTGGCGGACACGTTGCAGTGGCTGCCGACCTCGGCGCGGGACGCATGGACGCGCTGCCCCGAATGATCCCAAGGACCCAGGCCCATTGCCGGTCATGGGTCTGGGTCCTAAGGGGCGGCGGATGACTGCCGCTCCGCGTTTCGATTTCACCATTTCCGCCACCGACGGGCGTGCCCGGACGGGCACGATCCGGATGCGACGGGGCGACATCCGCACGCCCGCCTTCATGCCGGTCGGCACGGCGGCGACGGTGAAGGCGGTGAAGCCGGCGGATGTTCGGGCGTCCGGCGCCGACATCCTGCTCGGCAACACCTATCACCTGATGCTGCGGCCGGGCGCGGAGCGGGTGGCAAAGCTGGGCGGGCTGCACCGCTTCATGGGCTGGGAGCGGCCGATCCTGACCGACAGCGGCGGCTATCAGGTGATGAGCCTTTCCGAGCTCACCAAGGTCAGCGAGGAGGGCGTTTCCTTCGCCAGCCATCTCGACGGCAGCCGGCACATGTTGAGTCCCGAGCGGTCGATGGAGATCCAGACCCTGCTCGGGTCCGACATCGTCATGGCGTTCGACCAGTTGGTGAAGACCACGGATACGGACGCGGCCCAGAAGGCGGCGATGGAGCGCTCGATGCGCTGGGCGAAGCGCTCGCGCGACGCCTTCGACGCGCTCGGCAATGAAGGCGCGCTGTTCGGCATCCAGCAAGGCGGGCTGGATGAGGGGATGCGCAAGGCCTCGGCGGACGCGCTGATCGACATCGGCTTCGACGGCTATGCGGTCGGCGGCCTGGCGGTGGGAGAGGGGCAGGAGGCGATGTTCGCCTGCCTCGATTTCGCGCCCGGCCAGCTTCCCGCCGACAGGCCGCGTTACCTGATGGGCGTCGGCAAGCCCGACGACATCGTCGGCGCGGTCGAGCGCGGCATCGACATGTTCGATTGCGTGCTGCCGACACGGAGTGGCCGGACCGGCCAAGCCTTCACCCGTGACGGGCCGATCAACATCCGCAATGCGAAGTTCGCGGAGGACCCGGAGCCGATCGATCCGGACTCGCCGGTCGCCGGCTGGTCGAAAGCCTATCTCCATCACCTCGTCCGATCGAACGAGATTCTCGGCGCGATGCTGATGACCGAGCACAATCTCTGGTTCTACCAGCGGCTGATGGCCGAACTGCGCGCCGCGATCGCCGGGAACCGCCTCGCGACCTACGCCGAGGCGTTCCGGGCGCGCTATCGGGGTCGCTGAGTCTCCGAACTGTCCTTTTCCTGAAATCGCGCTGCCATCCCGGCATCCGCGCCGTGTCACATCTCCACGCCATAGGCGGCTGCGGGGCGGTCCTGCCCCCTGATTCTCCAATGCAGCAGATGGGGCCTTGCGATGAACGATCATGCGCTTTCGGGCGGCTATACGGACGGCGACGTCGACACGAACCTTTCGGGCAATCCGCACCTCTCCGACATGATCGAGGCGCGCTATTCGCGCCGCCAGACGCTGCGTGGCGGTGTCGCGGCGATCACGCTCGCGGCGTTCTCTTCCGGCCTGCTTGCCGCCTGCGGCGATGACGACGGTGGCGCGATCGACAGGGGTGTGACCGCGGGCCAGAACGGCCAGACCCGCGCCGGCAAGACCGTGACGCTGACCGGCACCGTGCAGGGCAATATCGGCCAGGGTTACTGGGAGCAGACGTCCGGCCCGGCGGTGACGCTGAACAACGCGGGCACGAACGTGGCGTCGTTTACCGCGCCCGCGGTTTCCGGCCCGACGCCGCTCGTCTTCCGTTTCAGCGCGCGCGATGCGCTGGGCGGGCAGACCTATACCGCCGAAACAACGATCACCGTCGATGTGGCCATCCTCGATTTCACTGCCGTCGCGAAGAATCTCGACGACAAGGTGACGGTGCCGGCGGGCTACACGGTCACCGTGCTCTACCGGCTCGGCGATCCGCTCGCGAACGGCGTTGCCGCCTATGCCAATGACGGCAGCGACACCAATTTCGCCCAGCGCGCCGGCGATCACCACGACGGCATGTATTATTACGGCCTCAACACGACCGGAAACGGGCGGGACGACAACAACAGCGAGCGCGGCCTGCTCGCGATGAACCACGAGAATATCAACCAGTCCTATCTCCACCCGGCCGGCCCGACCGGCAACGGCACGTCGACGCCGCGCCCAGAGGGCGAGGCACTGAAGGAGATCGAGGCGCACGGCGTCAGCGTCGTCGAGGTCCGCCGCCAGAACGGCATCTGGGCCTATCAGCCGGCCTCGACCTTCAACCGCCGGATCACGCCGAACACGCCGGTCCAGATCAACGGCCCGGCGCGGGGCAGCGCGCTGCTCAAGACGGCCTTCTCGAAGGACGGCACCCAGGGCCGCGGCACGATCAACAATTGCGCGCTCGGCACGACGATCTGGGGCACCTACCTGACCTGCGAGGAGAACTGGGCCGGCTATTTCCGTCGTGCCGCCACCGACAACGCCAATCGCAGCGCGCGCGAGGTGACGGCGCTCAACCGCTACGGCGTCTCGCAGGGGGCGAACGGCAGTTATGGCTGGGCCAGCGTGACGCCGGCGGGTGGCGCGAGCGACACCCGCTTCCGCCGCTGGAATGCCACCGTCGACACCACCCAGGCAGTTGACGGCACCGGCGACTATCGCAACGAGATGAACCAGTTCGGCTGGGTGGTCGAGATCGACCCCTATGACCCGACCAAGGCGCCGCGCAAGCGCACCGCGCTCGGCCGGCTTGGCCACGAAGGCGCCTGGCATGGCCAATGGGTCCCGGGCCGCAAGGTCGTGATCTACACCGGCGACGATTCGCGCGGCGAGTATCTCTACAAGTTCATCTCCGACACCGCCTATGTCGCGGCCGATGCCCAGGCGGCGGACCGGCTGGCGATCGGCGACAAATATCTCGACAAGGGCACGCTCTACGTCGCCAGGTTCAGCAGTGACGGGAAGGGCCAGTGGCTGCCGCTGGTATTCGGCCAGAACGGCCTTACCCCGACCAATCCCGCCTTTCCGTTCCAGGATCAGGCCGACGTGCTGGTCCATGCCCGCCTGGCTGCGGACGTGGCCGGCGCGACCAAGATGGACCGGCCGGAATGGACCGCGACCAACCCGGTGAACGGCGAGGTCTATCTGACGCTCACCAACAACAATGCGACGGTGCGGCCGCTCAACGGCACCGACGCCGCCAATCCGCGCCACTACAATGACCCGAAGGGCGCCACGAACCAGTTCGGCAACCCGAACGGCCACATCCTGCGGCTGCGCGAGGACGGCAACAACAGCGACGCGCTCGCCTTCACCTGGGACATCTACCTGTTCGGTGCGGGCGCCGATCTGAACGCTGCGAACATCAACCTGTCGGGCCTCGATGCGACCAACGACTTCTCGAGCCCCGACGGCCTGTGGTTCTCGCGTCCGACCAGTCCGGCCGGCCAGGCCATTCCGCTGCTTTGGATCCAGACCGACGACGGTGCCTATACCGACGTCACCAACTGCATGATGCTGGCCGCGCTGCCCGGCAAGGTCGGCGATGGCGGCGCGAAGACGATCACCAACACCGGCGCGGGCGGCGCGACCGCGACCCAGTCGACCTTCGTCGGCGCGGCGCCTGGCGTGAGGCTGAAGCGCTTCCTCGTCGGCCCGAAGCAGAGCGAGATCACCGGCATCGATTCGACGCCGGACGGGCGCACGATCTTCGTCAACATCCAGCATCCCGGCGAAGATGGCGGCCCGGCCAACATCACCAGCAACTGGCCGCAGAGCCAGGGCGGCACGCCGAGCGGCCGGCCGCGCTCGGCGACGATCGTCATCACCAAGGACGACGGCGGGATCGTCGGGCTCTGATCTGTCCCTTGAGGACCATGGGGGCGGGCGAGGTAGGCCCGCCCCCCTTCTTCGTTTTCGATCCGTAACCACTGGCCGACCGCTCCAGCCGTCGCTAAGGAGCTTTCCAGCTGCTCCGCGCTAGTTGGATTCGAACGGATGGTTTCGAAGATCGCGGGGCTTTGCGCGGCGGCGTTGCTCGCCGGCTGCACGACCAATCCCTATGGACGGCTGGAGCCGGTGTCGGACGCGGAACGGGCGGGGCTCGATTGCGCCGCCATCGCCGCCGAGATCTCGCGCATCGAGGTCTTCGATGCGCATGTCGGCGAAGTGGCACGCGCCACCGCACTCACCGGCCATCAGACCGGACGCGGCTATGGCGCGGCGGATTCGAAGGTCCGCCGCCGCGCCGAACGCTCGGCGTCGGAACGGCGGCGGCAGCTCTGGAGGCTCGAGGCCGAGCGCGGCTGCCGCCGCTAGGAGATCAGCTCCGCCGTCGTGACGGCCTCGCAGAATTCGAAGGCGAGGGTCGCGACATGGGCGTCGTGGACGGCCCGGGCCGCGATCGTGCCGCCCCGTCCGTCCGGCAGATCGAAACAGTCGCAGGCATCCGTGGCGAGCACCATCGTCCAGCCCAGATTGGCGCCGGTGCGGATCGTGGTCGAGACGCACATGTCGGTGGTAATGCCGAAGGCGACGATCCTTTCCGCACCAAGCCGGCGCAGGCGCAGGTCGAGATCGGTCCCGATGAAGGCGGAATTGACGCTCTTCGGCACCACCGGTTCTCCTGGCAAGGGTTCGAAGCCTGCGCGGAAGCCGTTGCCCCGGTGGCCGGGGGCAAGCGTCGAGCCGGGCTGTACCGAATCGTGGCGGACGTGGATGATCGGCGCGCCCGCCGCCCGCCAACGGGCGAGCAGGGCATGCCCGTTGGCCTCCATGTCGCTGTTCCAGCGCCGCGGCCAGCTGGGGTCGTCGAAGCCCTGCTGGACGTCGATGGGCAAGAGGACGGTCCTGGACAGATCAAGGGTCATGCGGTTCTCCTTCACTGGAGCCCTTGCCCCCGCGCGCTGCCGGTTTCATTGGGCAATGTGACGGCAATGCCGGCAGAATGCCGGCGGGAGGACATGATGGACGACAAGGACCGGTTGCTCGTCACCCTGCTTCGTCGCGACGCGCGTCAGCCGGTGGTGGCCCTGGCCCGTGACCTCGGCCTCTCGCGCACGGCGACCCAGGACCGGCTGGCCAAGCTGCAGGCGTCGGGTGCGATCGCCGGGTTCACCGTCGTCGAGGGAGGGAGCGCGGCGGCGCGGGAGAGTGCCTATCTGACCGTGACCTTCGCGGCGGGCTTTCGCTGCCCCCAGGTGGTGCCCAGGCTCAAGCACATCCCTGCGGTGGAGACGATCCATTCCGTCACTGGCCCGGTCGACCTCATCGTCCGTGTGTCCGCGGAGACGGTCGGCGGGATCGAGGCGGCACGGGCCGCGATCGCCGCCACGCCGGGCGTGGCGGACGTCTCAACCCATATCGTACTCGAGCGTCACCTGGGCTGATCGCTCGCCTTGATCCTTGCGAGCCGCGCCGCCGCATCAGCGACGATCCGCCGTTGACGAGCGGGCATGGCCGAAGCCCATTCGGCGATCTCGTCGAGGGTTCGGCCGCAACCGGTGCAGATGTCCGCGCCCGGGTCGAGCACGCAGACGAGGATGCAGGGGGAGGGCACCGCCTCCTTGGACATCGCCCCTAGGTGCCGAAGCCCTGGCCGAGGAAACCCGGGACGGGGCCGTTCCAGCCGTCATCGGCCTTGTCGTCGTCGGGCTCGGGCCGGCGCTCGCGCCGCGGCGTGCGTTCCGGCTTCGCCGCGGCGGCCGGACGATTGGCCTTCGGCTCCGGGCGACCGGCGCCGGACGCCGGCCTCTCGTCGCGGCGCGGGCGGCGCTCGCGGCTGCGGCGAGGTTTCTCGTCGGTGTCGGCAGCGTCCGTATCTGCTGCCTCGGTCGAGCGCGTGCCCTTGCCGCCGTCCAGCTCCGGAATCTTCGTGCTGGTCAGCTTCTGGATATTGTCGATCGCCTCGGCGTCGGCGCTGGTCACCAGGGTGATCGCCACGCCGGTCTTGCCGGCGCGGCCGGTGCGGCCGATGCGGTGGACATAATCGTCCGGATGCCAGGGCACGTCATAGTTGAAGACGTGGCTGACGCCCTTGATGTCGAGTCCCCGGGCGGCGACGTCCGATGCGATCAGGATGTTGATCTCGTCCGCCTTGAAGCGCTCGAGCTCCCTGATCCGCTCCGACTGCTCCATGTCACCGTGGATCTGGCCGACGCTCAAGCCGCCACGCTTCAGGCTGGTGGCGAGTTCGCGCACCGTCGTCTTGCGGTTGCAGAAGACGATCGCGGTGCGGACGTCGCCGTGGCGCAGGATATCCGCCAGCGCGTCGCGCTTCTTGCGGGAATCCACGCGCAGGATGCGCTGGTCGATCAGCACATTGGTCTGCGCCGGACGGGCCACTTCGATCTGCTTGGGATTGGACAGGAACTTGTCCGCCAGCTTCTTGATCACCGGCGGCATGGTCGCCGAGAAGAGCAGGGTCTGGCGGTTGGCCGGCAGCTTCGAGCAGATTTCCTCGATGTCCGGGATGAAGCCCATGTCGAGCATCCGGTCCGCCTCGTCGATGACGAGCAGGTTGCAGCCGGTGAGCAGGATCTTGCCGCGCCCGAACAGGTCCATCAGCCGGCCGGGTGTCGCGATCAGCACGTCGACGCCCTTTTCGAGAAGTTTCACCTGATCGGCCATGTTGGTGCCGCCGATCAGCAACGCCATGTTGAGCTTGTGATGCTTGCCGTACTTCTCGAAATTCTCGGACACCTGCATCGCGAGCTCGCGGGTCGGCTCGAGGATGAGCGATCGCGGCATGCGAGCGCGGCTGCGGCCCTGGCCCAATATGTCGATCATCGGCAGGACGAAGGCCGCGGTCTTGCCCGTTCCGGTCTGGGCGATGCCGATCAGGTCACGGCCCATCAGGACCGAGGGGACGGCCTGCTTCTGAATCGGCGTCGGCGTGTCGTAACCGGCCTCGGTTACGGCGCGGAGCAATTCGTCGGAAAGGCCGAGGTCGGCAAAGCTCATGGATGATCCGGGATGTGCGGTTCCGATGGCGCGGGGCCGCTTCGTCCAGCCGCTTGTGCGAAGCGGCTCTGCTTGTCAAGCAAGGCGGTGTCGACCGAAGCGTTATTCGTCCACGGGATAGAGCGTGCGGAACTGCTCGATCTCGCATTCGGCACCCGCGCGCGAGCGGATCGAATCGCGGTCGGCGCACACCCGGCCGTCCTCCGCCGCGGTGACATAGAATCCGCGGTAGAAATCGAGGGCCGGGCAGCGGCCGCCCAGCCGCGCGCGAATGCGACGGCGATCGTTGAGGATCAGATCGACATTGTTCTCGCCGAGCTGGCCGAGGCCGGCGATGCGGGCAGCGGGGATGCAGCGTGGCCCGCGTCCCTCGCGCCAGGTGACCGGGCTGGCCATTGCGCCGCGCCCGACCCGGGTGCGCGGAATGCGGATGATGACCTGCTGGCGGATCGAGATGCTGCCGGACTGGGCATAGTGAAGGCGCGACTCGTCGACGTTGCCGCCGAAAGCGAGCAACAGCAGGGCAGCCGCGCCCAGCAGCATCAGACGACTCTCTCCATCGTGGCCATGGCTTTCACGGCGGATTGTTGAACATCGGATGAATTGCTCCGTCGAAACGCGCGCACTATCTGCCTGTCATGGCTCTTCCATCCACGTTCCTGCTCGACCGGCTCGCCGCGCTGCTTGGTCCGAAGGGCTATTCGGTGGATCAGAACGCAATGGCGCCGTGGCTGACCGACTGGCGGGGACGGTTCCACGGGGCCGCTGCGGCCCTGCTGTCGCCTGCATCCCGCGAGGAAGTGACGCAGGTCGTCCGGCTCTGCGCGGCCGAGCGCGTACCGCTCGTACCGCAGGGCGGGAACACCTCGATGGTTGGCGGTGCGACCCCGGACGGATCGGGCGCCGCACTGATCGTGTCCTTGCGGCGTATGAACCGGATCCGCAGCCTCGACGCGGAAGCCGGTCTGGTGGTCTGCGAGGCTGGAACGATCCTCGCCGACCTCCATAGTGCGGCGCTGGCCGCGGGGCGCCGTTTCCCGCTCAGCCTCGCCGCCAGGGGCTCGGCGACGGTCGGTGGCCTGGTTTCGACCAATGCCGGCGGCACGCAGGTGCTGCGCTTCGGCACGATGCGCCGACTCGTTCAGGGGGTCGAGGCAGTGCTGCCCGACGGCAGCCTGTTCGACGGGCTTGCCGCGCTCAGAAAGGACAATCGCGGCTATGATCTCGGCCAGCTGCTGATCGGGGCGGAAGGGACGCTCGGCATCGTCACCGCGGCGAGCCTCAGGCTGGTGCCGGCGATCGGCGAACGGGCGGTGGCCTGGATCGGCCTCGAAAGCCCCCACGCGGCGATGCGGTTGCTGCGCCATCTCGAGGCCGCGACCGGCGAGGCGGTGGAGAGTTTCGAGCTTGTGCCGCGGCTGTCTCTCGACCTGGTTCTGGCCTGTGTTCCCGGGACGCGCGACCCGCTGGAAACGGCCCATCCCTGGTATGCGCTGATCGAAGCGGTCGCCCCGATGGGTGCGCCCGGACCGGCCGCGGCGCTGTACGAAGCCCTGCGCGCTGCGCTTGAGACCGGCATCGCATCGGACGCGCTCGTTGCCGCCAGTGAAACCCAGGCAGAGGCGCTGTGGCGCCTGCGCGAGAGCATCGCCGAGGGCGAGAAGGCGGCCGGGCCCGCGGCCAAGCACGATATCTCGGTTGCGGTGGCCGATATGCCACGCTTCGTCGCCGAGGGCGGAGCCGCAGTCAGGGCGCGCTTTCCCGGAACCCGCGTCAATGCGTTCGGGCATCTCGGCGACGGCAACATCCATTTCAACGTGATGGCGCCGGAAGGAGCAGGGCCGCACTGGCTGGAGACGGAATCGCCGGCGGTGACGGCGTTCGTCCACGATCTGGTCACGGCCGCCGGCGGCTCGATCTCTGCCGAACACGGCATCGGTCAGATGAAGCTCGCAGAGCTCGCCCGGCTCGGCGGCGCGGCGCGACTGGGCGCGATGCGGGCGATCAAGCAGGCCCTCGATCCCGAGGGGATCATGAATCCCGGCAAGCTTGTGCCCGCTTCCGACGCGGCGGGATAGAGGCCGTTCGACGCCACCCGATACAGGTTCGTCGACGATGCTCAGGACGGGCTTGCCTAAACAGCGCCCGCCTCATAGACCGTTAGGCCGAAATCCGCGGCACGCTTCGGCGTGCCTTTTCAATCCCACGATGGAGATTCCCATGGCGTCCCAGCCGCCGACCAACCTTCCAGTCATGTACAATGACCTGCTGCCGCTTTCGAGCACCGTGCACGGTGCATTCCACAGCCGTTCGAGCGACAAGGCACCCTTCTTCGCCAAGATCCATGCGGTGCCGCTGACGGCCGACGAGTTCATCCACGCCCAGCGTTATACCCCGATCGTGTTCGCGAGCGGCGACAGTCCGGTGCCGCTGGCGCTGTTCGGATTGAATGAGGGGATCAACACCTTCGTCGATGACGAGGGCTCACCGCACAATCCGTTCTACGTGCCGGCCTACGTCCGCCGCTATCCCTATATGCTCGCCCGGCTTCGTCCGGATTCGCAGGAGCTGTCGCTTTGCTATGATCCGACCACCGATCTGGTCGGTGCGTTCGACGAAGGCGAGGCGCTGTTCGCGGACGAGAAGCCGACCGACTATCTCAACAACATCCTCAAGTTCTGCGAGGATTTCGAGGTTGCCGGCCAGCGCACCGCGGCATTCGTGAACGAACTCAAGGCGCTCGACTTGCTGATCGACGGCGAGGTTTCAATCCAGCCCGAGGGCAGCGAGCAGCCGTTCGTCTATCGCGGCTTCCAGATGGTGTCGGAAGAGAAGTTCCGCGACCTGCATGGCGACCAGCTGCGCAAGCTCAACCAGAATGGCATCCTCGCCCTCATCATGGCGCACCTGTTCTCGTTGTCGCTGATCCGTGACGTGTTCGGGCGGCAGATGTCGCAGGGCAAGATCCCGGCGGCGCCGATCCCGGTCGACGCCTGACAACTCCGGGAAGGGTCGCGTCTTCGATCGCGGCCCTTCCTGCGCCTTCCCCCACGGTTTCTGACGATCGCGCGCGCTGCGCGTGAAAGATTGTGCGTCTGTCATTGAAACTGAAAAAATCGCGACTATCTCGGTTGTGCGTCGTCGTATTTCCCCCCTTTGCGGCGGCGCGATGCACCTCCTTCGCGAGGTGCTCCTCCCTGAACCTGGGCCGCCTCACGGAAACGTGAGGCGGTTTTTTTTTGGATTTTCACGATGGCCGGCTCTCGATCGGCCTCTCACGGCCTATCCGATCGTCGGGAAACCGGATGACGGGAAGGCCCCGGCTCCCGTCCCGGCGTCTGCGTTCTATTCCGCCGCGAGCGGCTGATCCATGCCCTGCAGACGGCTGGCCAGTGCGTCGGCGACGGCGGCGATGAGCCGGCAGGCACCGGCGAAGCCGGGCCCGGGGGCCTGGAGACCGGTGTCGAGATAGGCCGTTCGATCAATCTCGATCTGGAGCGCATGGATGTTGCGGTCGGGCCGGCCGTGACGGGTGACGACATAGCCGCCGGCATAGGGAACATTGACGGCTGTGCGATAGCCGAGCGCGCAGGCTGCCGACACGGCGGCGTCGAGCAGGGCCGGGGTCGTTGTCGTCCCGTGCCGGTCGCCGAAGATGACGGCAGCCTCGCCCTCCGGGCGCGGCGGCATCGAATGGCAGTCGAGCAGGATGGCTGCGCCGAACCGGTCGCGGGCGCGCTTCAGTGCCATCTCAAGCGCGGCATGGTAGGGGCGGTGAATGTCGATGATCCGGCGGGTCAGTTCCTCGCGGGGGAGACGCGCGGTCCAGATCGCGCCCATGCCGGTGATCCGGGATGGCACCAGGCCGATGCCGCCGCGGGTGCGCGGGGACTGGATCACGCCTGCTGGCGAGAGCGGCGGCGTCACCAGCGCCGGATCGATCTCGCGTTCGTCGCGGTTGAGGTCGATCTCGGCCCGCGGCGCCCGGGCGATGAAGGTGGTCACGCCCGCCTCGGTCGCCCGCCATACCAGCCGGTCCGCCAGCCGGTCCTCAAGCATTTCCAGCGCCGACAGAGGCAGCCGCGATGCAGCCAGGAGGTGGGCGCCATAGGTGCGTCCGGCGTGGGGGACCGAGATCACCACGGGAGATTCCGGCTGCACGGGGCCCAGTCGAACGAAGGGCGGCTCGGCTGCGGCGCTGGTCATGATCGGTTCACAAGTAGAGCCAGGTTGGGACAGGCGCAATCTCGCGTTCGGGGCTGCTGGTAAATGCGGGGCGCCCGGCGCATAAGCCGCACGAGGAGTCGCCTTGGAAGCCAATGGTCGGGACGCGCGGATGCTGAGAATCCTTCTTGCCGAAGACGATGACGCCATGCGCGTCTATCTCGCCCGTGCACTGGAGCGGGTCGGCTACAAGGTCACCGCGGTCGACAGGGGCACCGCCGCGCTGCCGCTCCTCGAAACCGAGCGTTTCGACCTCCTGCTCACCGACATCGTCATGCCGGAAATGGATGGCATCGAGCTCGCCCAGAAAGCGGCCGCGCTTGCGCCGGATATCCGGGTCATGTTCATCACCGGCTTTGCCGCGGTGGCCCTGAAGGCCGGGCGCAAGACGCCGGACGCCAAGGTCCTCTCCAAGCCCTTCCATCTCAAGGATCTGGTCGGCGAGGTGGAGCGGATGTTCCAGAGCGAGGATCAGCACGGGCGGCTCTAGCGCCCGCATTCCGATCAGCCGGGGAACGGCCTCGCCTGGCTCTGGCCGTTGGGGCCGCGGATGGTCCGGCGCACCGCTTCGACGATCTCGCGGTCGATCGCCGCCCGTTCTTGCTCGGGCAGGCGTTGATAGGCCTCCTCGGAAAGGCTGTGTTTCTTCAACACCTCGTCGCGCGCGCGTTCGGCCGGAGACTTGGCGGCTTCTTCCCTGAAGGCCGCGAGGGCGGCGTCGAAACTGGCCTGCCGGGCACCGGCGGTCTCGCCGGGGCGCCCGCCGAGCGTGGGAGACTGGCTTGAACCGACGGGATTGACCGACATACGGAGTTCCTTTGCAGGGATTGCTGGCTGGGCCGCCCGTTTGACAGCGCGATGCTAAATTTACGTTAACCATGGCTGATCCTGCGCCGGGTCGCGACTTTGCGGAAAAGGCGCCTTGCGCCGCAGCAATCGCCTCGCTACATGCGCCCCCTCGTGGGCGTGTAGCTCAGTGGTAGAGCACTGTGTTGACATCGCAGGGGTCGCAAGTTCAATCCTTGCCACGCCCACCATTTTCCCCAGGCGATGTCATCGGCTCAGGCCGCTTCCAGCGAAGCGCCCTTGCCATCACTTGCGGCAGGTTGCCCCCGGGGGCCTGCGCTTCAGGCTCGCCAGCGAGCGCTTCGATTTCAGTCTGTCTTCATCCAGCTGCTGCACCCTCGCCCGCAGGCGCGAGTTCGGTGCGGATTTCGACGCCACCCTTGATCGCCAGCGTCACCGGAGTGCGCTCGGCGATTTCGGCGAGCCGCGCGCGTTGCCCGGCGTCGAGCGGCCCGTGCGGGGTCAGCACCCGTTCGATGTGGTCGCCGTCGCCGGACTTGAGATAGCGCAGCGCCACGTCGAGCGACTCCAGCGGCCAGCCCTTGCGCTCCGCATACATCTTGAGCGTCGCCGCCGTGCAGGCGCCGAGCGCGGACACCAGCAGGCCGAAGGGTGGCGGGCCGGTGTCGCCTCCGCCCAGCGCCTCGGGCTCGTCGGCGACCAGCCGGTGATGGCCGGTCTGGATCTCCACCGCATAGCGCGTTTCACCGATATGGGCCTTCGCCCAGCCGAGCTGCAGGTCATTGTCCGCCATGGCCAACCTCCCTCACGACATCGGGTTGGGTGACGCCGGCGGGTCCTCCGGCAACGGAATGAACTCGTCATGGTCGAGGTCAGGCAGCTTCATCCGCCCCGCCCTCCAGTCCGCCTTCGCCTGCTCCAGCCGCGCCTGCGAGGAGGAGACGAAGTTCCAGTAGAGGAAGCGTTCGCCCAAAGGTTCGCCGCCGAGCAGCATGACCTGTGACGGTTCGAGCGCGGCGAAATCGGCCGCGCCCGGCGCCATCACCAGCATCTCGCCGGCCTCGTGACGCACGCCGTCCATCTCGATCGCGCCGTCGGCGATGTAGAGCGCCCGCTCGGCATGGCCCTCGGGCAGGGCGCCGCGCGCGCCTGCATCCATGTCCAGGTGGGCGTAGAAGAGTGGCGAATGGGTGTGGACGTTGGCGTGGAGGCCATAGGCATCGCCGGCGATCAGCCGCCCGCGCACGCCGCCGTCCGTCCAGGTCGGCAGGTCCGCGCCGTCATGATGGGCGAAGGCGGGATCGGCCTCCTCGTCGGTCTCGGGCAGCGCGACCCAGGCCTGGATGCCATGGAGATGGTCACCATGTGCCCGGGCCTGCTCGAATCGCTCGGAATGGGTGATGCCGCGGCCGGCGACCATCCAGTTGACCTCGCCGGGCCGGATCGGCTGCTCGGAGCCGACGCTGTCGCGGTGCATGATCTCGCCGGAGAAGAGATAAGTGACGGTCGACAGACCGATATGCGGGTGCGGGCGCACGTCGGCGGTCCGCGGTACGCCCGCCGGCATGTCGAGCGGCCCCATATGGTCGAAAAACACGAAGGGCCCGACCATCCGCCTTTTGGCGAAGGGCAGCACCCGCCCGACCTCGAATCCGCCGAGGCTACGCCGCCGCTGGGGAATCACCATCTCGATCATCTCGTCGTCTCCTTGCCGGGTGAGGCCGACTCGTCGCCGGCCAGTGTCCGTCCGTTGTGCCGCAAAGAAAAGGGCGCCCGGCCGACACCGGGCGCCCAGGCCATTCAGGCCGCCATCTGGCCGAAGCGGCCGCTGTTGAAGTCGGCGATCGCCTGCTCGATCTCCGTCTGGCTGTTCATCACGAACGGGCCATAGCCGACGATCGGCTCGTCGATCGGCTCGCCGGTCAGCACCAGCACGGTCGCGTCGCCATCGGCATGCACGTCGATGCCAGCGCCGTCGCGGCCGAGCAGCACCATCTCCGCCTCGCCGGCCGGCCGGCTGCCGCCGACCGTGAGGTGGCCGGAGAGCACGACCAGCATCGCGGTGTGCCCTTCGGGCAGGTCGAGCGTCAGATCGGCGTCGCGGTTGAGCCGGACGTCCCAGACGTTGACCGGGGTGAAGGTCCGCGCCGGCCCCGTCACGCCGCCGAAATCACCGGCGATGATCCGGGCCCTGCCGGCACCGTCGGACAGCTCGACGACCGGGATGTCCGCATTGACGATCGACTGATAGCCGGGCGCGGTCATCTTGTCCTTCGCTGGCAAGTTGACCCAGAGCTGGACCATGCGGAACGGCCCGCCCGCGGCGGTGAAATGGGGCGAGTGGAACTCCTCGTGGAGGATGCCGCCGCCCGCCGTCATCCACTGCACGTCACCGGGCCCGATCACGCCGCCCTGGCCAGTGGAGTCGCGATGCGCGACCTCGCCGTCATAGACGATGGTCACCGTCTCGAAGCCGCGGTGCGGATGCTGGCCGACGCCGCGCGGGGACCTGGCGGGGTCGAATACCCAAGGGCCCGCATAGTCGAGCAGCAGGAACGGGCTCACCTGGCCGCCGAGGCTGTTGTAGGAGAAGAGCGAGCGCACCGGAAAACCGTCGCCCACCCAGTGGCGGTTGGGATTGCTGTACACGCCGAGAATGGTCTTCATCGTCCGTCTCCGTGGCACCGCGCGGAAGAGGCGGTGCGCTTGTCATCCGTTATAGTCGTGGGACGAACGGGCGTGTAGGTTGCCGAACCGGACTCAGCGTCCTATCAGCAGGACGATGCAGGACCTCAACGATCTCTATTATTTCGTCCAGGTCGTCGACCATCGCGGTTTCGCGCCGGCGGCCCGGGCGCTCGGTTTGCAGAAGTCGAAGCTGAGCCGCCGCATCGCCTTGCTCGAGGACCGGCTTGGCGTGCGTCTCCTCCAGCGGTCGAGCCGGCGCTTCTCCGTGACCGAGATCGGCGAGGATTATTACCGCCATTGTCTCGCGATGCTGGTCGAGGCGGAGGCAGCGCAGGCGGCGATCGACCGGGTCCGGGCCGAGCCGCAGGGCGTGATCCGGATGAGTTGCCCCACCGCGCTGCTCGCCTTCCAGTTCGGCGCCCTGCTTGCCCGTTTTCTGGCGCTCCATCCCAAGGTCGAGATCGACCTCGACAGCACCAACCGGCGGGTCGACGTGATCGGCGAGGGTTTCGACCTCGCCATCCGCGTCCGCCCGCCGCCGCTCGCCGAAAGCGAGCTCGTCATGCGCCGCTTCGACGAGCGCAGCGTGCGCATCGTCGCCAGCCCCGATCTGCTGCGCAATCTGCCCGTCACCCTGCCGTCGGATCTCGCCAGCCTGCCGAGCCTCGACTTCGGCCCGGCCGCGGGCGGGCATCGCTGGCGCCTCACCCATGCCGACGGCACCGTCGCCGAGGTCCGTCACGCGCCGCGGCTGGTGACGGACGACATGGCGGTGCTGCGCGAGGCCGCGATCGCCGGCACCGGCGTCGTGCGGCTGCCGACAATGGCGGTCTGGAACGATCTTCGCGAGGGCCGCCTCGTCACCGTGCTGCCGGACTGGCGCCTGCCAGGTGAGATCGTCCATGCCGTCTTCCCCTCGCGTCGCGGCCTTCTCCCGTCGATCCGTGCGCTGCTCGATTTCCTGGCCGACGAATGCACCGCCCAGCGTCGCGCGATGGCGGGTGCGGACCAGGAAGACTTCGTGCCCGCGCCAATGGCGGAATGACCACGAGGATACATCTTCCCATGGGGAGGGTTCCATGCGGATAGCTTGCATCACGATAGCCTTGGTCCTCGCGCTGGTCGCACCGGACCTTGCGGCGTCCCAACCGACCCCACCGGCCATCTCCGTTCCCCCGATCGACTATGTCGGCCGGACGCTCGCCAACGGTGCGCGGGTCTACGCCATCCGCGACACTGCCTCGGCGACCGCGTCGGTCAATGTGATTTACGACGTCGGCCAGCGCGATGATCCCCGCGGGCGGGGCGGGTTCGCGCACCTGTTCGAACATCTCATGTTCAAGACGACGCGCAACCTGCCGGAAGGGGTGACCCCGTTCGTCGGTGCGATCGGCGGCGAGACCAATGCGACCACCCTGTTCGACAACACGCTCTACTACATGACCGCGCCGGCGAACCGGCTGGAGGCCCTGCTCTGGGTCGAGGGCGAGCGGCTGCGCAATCTCGTCATCGACGAGGCATCCTTCCGGTCGGAGCGCGACGTGGTGAAGGAGGAGCTGCGCCAGCGCATCTTCGCCCGGCCTTATGGCCGCATCCTGCACCTGCTGCTGCCGGCCTGGACCTTCGACGGCCATCCCTATCAGCGCCCGATCGGCGGCACGATCGCCGACCTTGATCAGGCGACGCTCGCGGACGTGCTCGACTTTCACGAGACCTACTACCGGCCGGACAATGCGATCTTCGTGATCTCGGGCAATTTCGATCCGGCCATGCTCGATGCCTGGGTCGACCGCCACATCGGTTCGATCCCGCGACCTTCGACGCCGATGCCGCGCGACCGGGCGATCGGGACGGAGCGCCGGGCTTTGACGATCGATGCCTATGCGCCGAACGTGCCGCTGCCCGCACTCGTCTTCTCCTGGCGCGCGCCGCCGGCGGGCGATGCCGACGTCGCCGGCCTCGCCGTGATCGAGGCGATCCTGGCGCGCGGCCGCTCCGGGCGCCTCCGGCGGGAGCTGGTCGACACGCAGCAGCTTGCCTCCAGCATCACTTCCTTCAACTTCCCGACCCGCGACGGCCATGCCTTCTCGTTCACGGTGACCCTCGCCCAGGGACAGGACATCGCCGCGGCGGAGGCGGCCTTCGGGCGCGAAATCGCGCGGCTGCGCGACGTGCCGGTCGCCGGGGACGAACTGGCGGCGGTCAGGAATGCCATGCTCGGCGATGCGCTCGCCTCCCGAGAGGTCGCACGCGACCGGGCGGTCGAGCTGGGTGACGCTGTCGCCTTGACCGGCGATCCGGCAACGGCGGACCGGCGGCTCGCGGCGATCCGGAACATCACGGCCGGGGAGGTGCAGCGGATCGCCCGGCGCTGGCTCGCCGATGATCGCCGTGTGACCATCCGCTATCGCGACGAGACCGGCCGGCCGGCCGGCTATGCCGGCGACGCTGCCCCGGACATCGCCGCGCTGGGCACAATCGTGCCGCCGGCGACCCGGCGGCCTGCAACCCTGGCGGCGGACGGCGAACGGGCCGCTCCGCCGGCTGCAGGCGCCGAAGCTCCGCGCATGATTCCCGCCATTGCCGAGCGGACCTTGCGCAATGGTCTCAACGTCGTCGCGGCCCGCTCCACGGAGATTCCGCTGGTCACGCTCAAGCTGGTGATCGGCGGCGGCGATGCGTCCGACCCGGCGGGGCGCGCCGGCCTCGCCGACGTGATGGCGGCACTCGCCCTGCGCGGTGCCGGCGGGCGCGACGCGGGGCAGCTCGCCCAGGCGATCGCCGCGCTCGGCGGATCGATCGCGTCAGGCGCCGATCCCGACGCGACCAGCATCACGCTCACCGTGCCTGCGGCCAATGCGGCGGCGGCCGGCGACCTGCTCGCCGACATCGCCCGTCGCCCCGCCTTCGGTGCCGGGGAGCTGGATCGTGTCCGCCGCCAGCAGGCCGATGCGCTCGCGGTTTCGGCGCGGCAGCCGATGCAGGCGGCGCGACGCGTCCTGAACGGTGCGATGTCCGACGTGTTGCCGACAGCCGCCACGCTGGCCGCGATCGTCCCAGAGGATATCGCCACGGCCTACCGCGCCGGCTGGGGGCCCCGCAATGCGACACTGATCGTCACCGGTGCGATGACCGGGGATGAGGCTGCCGCCTTGGCCGACCGGCTGTTTGGCGACTGGCAGGGTGGCACCGCCTTCGTGCCCGCACGCCGCGCCGCGCCCACGCCGCAGGTGCTGGCGGTGGACATTCCTTCGGCCGGCCAGACGGCGGTTCTCGCCGGCGTGCCGGCGGTCGGCCGCGACGATCCCGCCTGGCCGGTCTTCCGTCTCGCCAATGTCCGTCTCGGCTCCGGGCGGCAGAGCCTGCTCAACGAGGAGATCCGGGTCCGCCGCGGCCTCAGCTACGGCGCCGGCAGCATCATCGAGGAGCGGCGCAGCAGCCCGTTCGTCTTCGCCGCCACCCAGACGCGCAACGAGGCGGTCGATCAGGTCGTCGGGCTGGTGCTCGATCAGATGCGCCGCCTGTCGGCCGAGCCGATGACCGCGCCGGACCTCGCCATCCGCGCCGCCGCGCTCGCCAACACGCTTGGTTCGGACACCGAGTACAGTTCCGGTCTCGCCGACTATCTGGCCCGGCTGGTGGCCGCCGGCGTACCCATGACCATGGCCCGTGCCGAACTGAGCGGCGGCGAAGGGCCGGGCCCGGCCGACATTACCCGCTTCGCCGCCCGCTATGTGCGGCCGGAAGCGGCGACGATCGTGGTGGCCGGAGATTCGCAGGTCTGGATCGAGGCGCTCCGGCATCGCTTCCCAGGCCTGCACCAGGTGACGGTGGACGGCACGCCCGCCAACTAGGCGGGGCCGGTCACCACCGGCAAATCGTCGCGAGCACCCCATTCGGCCCAGCTGCCGTCATAGAGGGCGACGTCCTCATTGCCGAGCCGCGCCAGAGCGAGGGCGATTCCCGCGGCGGTGATGCCCGATCCGCAGGTGGCGGTGATTGGGCGCTGCGGATCGATGCCGCTTTCCGCCACGACCATCTTCAGCGCCCCGGCCGATTTCAGCGTGCCATCGGTGTTGAGCAGGCTCGCCAGCGGCAGGCTGCGCGCGCCCGGCATATGGCCGCTGCGCAGACCCGGCCTGAGCTCGGGCGCCTCGCCGCTGAAGCGCGCCGCAGGGCGGGCATCCGCGATCTGGACGATATCCGACGCAAGGTCGTCCCGAATGCCGGCGAGGCTGCGGACCAGCTCGGGCCGGAAGTGCGCGGTGAAGCGGGCCGGCGCCGGATCGGGATCGCCGTCGGCGACCGGGCGGCCCTCGGCCTCCCATTTGGGCAGGCCGCCGTCCAGCACCCGCACATTGCGGACACCCATGACCCGGAATGTCCACCACACGCGCGCCGCCGAGAACATGCCGACGCTGTCGTAGACGACGATATCGTCGGTATCGGCAATGCCCAGTGCGCCGACCGCTTCGGCAAAGGCGACCGGATCGGGAAGCATGTGCGGAAGGTCGGTGGCCGGGTCCGCTATTCCGTCGATGTCGAAGAAGACCGCGCCCGGAATGTGGCGGGCGCGATACTCGGTGGCGCCGTCACGGTCGCCCAGGTGCCAACTCGCATCGATGATGCTGAGACCCGGTCGGCGCATGCGGCTGGCGAGGTCTTCGGTCGAGATCATGGGGTCGGACACGAGGTGGCTCCTGCTATGGACTGGTCGAGGGAAACGATGGCCGAACGCCGGGTTTCCGCCGTTGACCGAAACCAGTGGCGGATCGTCCGTCTTTGTTCATCGTCCCTTGATGAGAACGACAATCGAGGGGGAGGACTGCATGCGCGTCGTGTCGAGGCTCTGGGCGCTGTTGCTCCTTGTGCTTGGCTTCGGACTGGCCGGGCCAGCCACCGCGGAAGTCAATTTTGCCGTCTCGCTTCCCGCGAACGCACAGGGGCCCGTCACCGGGCGCCTGATCGTCGTCGTCTCGCGCAACCAGAGCCCCGAGCCCCGCCTTGCCGTCGCAATCAACGGCCCACCCGCCTTCGGTACCGACGTCGAGGGGCTGAGGCCCGGCGCCGTGGCGGTCGTCGATGGCCGCGCCGACGCCTATCCGGTGGAGAATCTCGCCGCGCTGCCGGCCGGCGACTATTGGGCGCAGGCCGTCCTCATCAGATATACCCGCGTCACTCGCTCGGATGGCCACACCATCTGGGTGCCGATCCCGAACGGACCGCGTAGCTTCTCGACGATGATGGCCGGCAATCTTTACAGCCGTCCGGTCCAGCTCACCGTCGATCCCAACGCGAACCGGAGGGTCGAGCTCGCGCTGACCGAGACCATCCCGCCGATCGAGCCCGAGCCGGACACCCAGTATATCAAGCGTGTCCGGATCCGCAGCGAGATCCTGTCGCGCTTCTGGGGCGTGCCGATGTATGTCGGCGCCGAGGTGCTGCTGCCGCGCGGCTTCGAGGATCATCCGAACGTCCGCTATCCCTCGGTCTACACGTTCGGACATTTCGGCGGACCGTTCAACTTCACCACCGATCCGGCCACCAACACGCCCGGCGCGCAGGCCAATGCGCGCGACGCCAATGTCCGCACCGGCTACGAATTCTCGCAGGAATGGCTGGGCGACAATTTTCCGCGCTTCGTCGCGATCACGCTCGATCATCCGAGCCCCTATTTCATCGAATCCTATGCCCTGAACTCGGCCAATAACGGCCCCTATGGCGACGCGATCACGCAGGAGCTGATGCCCTATCTCGAGCGCGAGTTCCGGCTGATCCGCGAGCCATATGCCCGGATCGTCGAGGGCGCCTCGACCGGCGGCTGGGAGGCGCTCGCCATGCAGGTCCATTATCCGGAGCTGTTCGGCGGGGCGTGGGTATTCAATCCCGATCCGATCGATTTCAGCCGCTATCAGCTTGTCGACATCTACCAGCGCGACAACATGTTCAACCTGCGGCTGAACGACTGGCTGAACCAGGAAACCCCGTTCCGCCGCTCGCGCGAGGGTCATCCGCTGCTTTCCATGCGTCAGCTCTCCCGGCTCGAGGCGGTGCTCGGCTCGCGCGGCCGTTCCTTCTACCAGCTCGGCATCTGGCAGGCGACGCACGGACCGGTCGGACCGGACGGCTATCCGGTGCCTTTGTTCGATCCGCGCACCGGGGCGATCAACCGCGAGGTCGCCAATTACATGCGCGACAATGGCTATGACCTGAGCGCTCATGTCCGCAACAATTGGGCGCGGCTCGGTCCGCAGCTGCGCGGCCGGCTCAACTTCTTCGCCGGCGAGATGGACGATTTCTACCTGAACCTCGCCGTCTACCAGTTTCAGGACATGATCCGCGAGGTCGGCGGCGCCGACTACCCGATCCGTTTCGAATGGGGCCGGCCGAAAAAGGGCCATAACTGGCACCATACCGATTGGGCCGGCGTGGTGCGCGAAATGGCCGAGCATGTCCGCCGCAACGCGCCGGCGGGTGCCGACACGGCGAGCTGGAACTACTGACCAGGGAGAAGGATATGGGCATGCTCCGTCTCAAGCTTGTCGCCGCGCTGGCGGTGGCCGTCGGGGCGGGCGCGCTCATCCCGCTGACCTTCGCCGCGGCCGACACCGAGCCCAAGGCGACCCATTTCGACGAAATCAGCGTCAACCGGCTGAACATCGTCGAGCCCAACGGCCGCTACCGGCTCGTGCTTGCCAACAGCGCGCGGTTTCCCGGCCTGTTCATGAACGGGCGGGAATATCGGCATCACAGCCGCACCGGCGGCGGCATGCTGTTCTTCAATGATGACGGCGACGAGGTCGGCGGGCTCACCTACCGCAGCGATGCGGCAAGCCGCGCAGCCAGCGCCGGCATCACCTTCGACCAGTACAAGCAGGACCAGACCGTCTCGCTGCTCTACGGCGAGTCGAACGGCCAGCGCCAGGCCGGCATGCGCGTCTGGGATCGGCCGGACAACTCGATCGAGCCGCTGATGCAGATGAGCGACCGCGCGGCGCGCGCATCCACCGATGCCGAGCGCCAGCGCATCCGCGAGGAGATGCGCGCCCATGCCATGGCCAATGGCGGCGTCGGTGCCGAGCGGATGTTCGCCGGCAAGGTGCAGGGCGATGCAATCGTCCGCCTCGCCGATCCGCAGGGGCGGCCGCGACTCGTGCTTCAGGTCGATGCGAACGGCGCGCCCAGCATCCAGTTTCTCGACGAGAATGGCGCGGTCGTGCGCCTGATCACGCAATAGCCTTACCGGAGTCACGCCGACGACGCGCATTTTTCACCTTTCCGCTACGGGAGCCTTGACGGACCCGGCGATCGATGATGCGATGCCTTATGGACCATAGCCATCGAGTCCGCTGGTTCGCGCGCGAGGTACTCCCGCACGAACCGGACGTTCGCCGCTGGCTGGCCTCGCGCCTGAGGGGCCTCGAATCCTGTGACGTCGACGAGGTGATCCAGGAGGCCTACGCCCGGATGTGGGCCGCGGACCTGGACAAGGTCGCCAACGCAAGAGCCTATCTCTTCGTCACAGCGCGCCACATCATCGGCGAGCATCTGCGCCGCTCGCGCATCGTTTCGATCGAGCTGATGGCGGACCTCGAAGTCTTGAACATCGTGGATGATGAGGTAAACGCGCATCGCCGCCTCAGTGGAAAGCAAGAAATCGAGCGGTTGAATGAAATCATCTCAAGACTCCCCCCGAAATGCCGGCAGGCGTTTCAACTGAAAAAGTTCGGCGAGCTCTCGCAGCGGGAGATCGCCGCGCGGATGGGCGTCGCCGAGAGTACGGTGGAAAAGCATCTGGCCAAGGCGCTGCGCATTGTTGGCCAGGAAATGAAAACGACCGCTGACGAGGCGGAGGTTTCGGGCGTTGATGACAGGAAGTTCTGGAAGTGGGGACGACATTGAGGCCGCAGCCGCGGCCTGGGCTGTGCGTACGGCCGAACGCCCGCTAACCGGCGACGAACAGCAGCAGCTCGATCACTGGCTCGGTGCCTCCAGCCGCCATCTCGGCGCCTATGTGCGCGCCCAGGCGATCTGGAGCGATACTGACCGTGTCGCGGCGCTCGACGATGTCTCGCGTGGCGACCTGCCCGACGTCCGCCCGCCGATCCGCTGGGATCGCTTCGCCATGGCCGCGTCGCTCGCCGTTGCGGTGATCGGCGGCGGCATCGGCTACGACCAGCTCGCCGGGCGGGTGACGACGTCGCGTGACGAAGTGCGCCGGCTGGTGCTGGCGGACGGGTCGGTGGCGGTGCTCAACGGCGATTCGGCGCTGCAGGTACGCTATGACGGCGGCGCCCGGCGGGTGGTCATGCGCCGCGGCGAGGCCCTGTTCGAGGTCCGGCATGGCGATCCTCGCCCGTTCCTGGTCACTGCGGACGATGTCACCGTGCGGGCGGTCGGGACCCGCTTTGCCGTCGGCCTCGAGGGCGACGATGTCGAGGTTACCGTGGAAGAGGGCGAGGTCGCCGTCGCCGGAAACGGCCCGCGCGCAGCGTCCCGCGTCGTGCGCCGCAACGAGCAACTCGTGGCCGCCGCCACCGGGGCGCGACGGGCGATGCTCGAGCCCGACGAGGTCGAACGCCGGCTCGCCTGGCGGCAGGGTCTGCTCGTTTTCGACGGCCAGTCGCTCGGCCGCGCCGCCGAGGAGGTCAATCGCTATTCGCGCGTGCCCGTCACGATCGACGATCCGACACTGGCGCGCGCGGAGTTCGTCGGCGTCTTCCGGATCGGTGACGGGCGCGCCTTCGCCCATGCCGCCGCCCAGGCGTTCAACGGCGAGGTCCAGGAACGCGACGGTCGCCTGCATCTGACGCGGCAGCAGAACTCGCCGTCCCACTGATCGCAAGGCCGTCGCGAAATCTGACGCGCGCAACGCCACCTGCGACCCCCGACGGACTTTGTGTGAAATTGTCGCAAAAGAGTGGCGGAATGTAACCCTCCATCGCTCGTTCCCCGTGGCGGACAAATAAGTCCGCGTCCGACGGGAGGGCGTCGAATGAGCAGGGCGGAAAATCACAAGCGGGCGGTGCGTGCGGGTCTGATGGCGAGCGTGGCTGGAGCCATTCTCTTCGCCAGCCCTGCGGTCGCGCAGGACCGGCAGCGTTTCAATCTCTCGGCGGGCGATGCCGCGCAGCGCGTTCAGACGCTCGCGATCCAGTCGCGCGTCCAGGTGATCGCGCCGAATGCGGATCTGGCCGGCGTGACCACACGCCCCGTGACCGGCGAGTATACGCCGGCCGAGGCGCTTCGCATCATGCTCGCCGGGTCTGGTCTCGAAGCGGCCCCCGGCAATGGCAGCACGCTCGTCATCCGCCGTGCTTCGCAGAGTGTGGCGCTTGCCGCCGACTTGCCGAGCGAAGGGCAGGGAAGCGAGGCCGGCAATCGGGAAACTGCCCAGGCTGAACGTGACCGCGAGATCATCGTCACCGGTTCGCGCATCGAACGGACGGGCGTCGATACCGTCCAGGCAGCCACCGTCACTGATTCTGCCGAGATCGAACGGCGGGGCTACACCAATCTCATCCAGGCGTTGCAGGATACGCCGGGCTTCGCGCCCGCCTCGAACAGCCCGCTCCAGACGACTCAGGGCAATCTGAGCATCGCCCAGAGCTATTCGAATTTCTTCGGGCTCGGTTCCCAGCGCACCCTGACTCTGGTCAACGGCCGGCGCTTCGTGTCGTCGAACTCGGCGTCGGGAATCGGCGCGTCGGCGGCGCCCGGATCGCAGGTCGACATCAACCTGATCCCGGTGAAGCTCACCGAGCGGATCGAAACCATCGCGATCGGCGGCGCCCCGGTCTACGGATCGGACGCGATCGCCGGGACGGTCAACTTCATCCTGCGGCGCGACTATGAAGGCCTCGAAATCGACGGTCAGGTCTCGATCAGCGAGCGCGGCGACGCGGCCAACCAGACCGTACAGGCCATTTTCGGGCGCAACTTCTTCGATGATCGGCTCAATGTCGTCGTCGCCGGCGAATATTCGCGCCAGGAAGGCATGTTGCTGTCCAACCGCTTTCCCGAGTCCCTGGCTCTGGTCCCCAATCCGCTCGACACCAGCCGGACGGACGGCATTCCGGCGCTGAGGGTCATCGAGCAGCGCATCGCGATCATGACAGAGGGTGGATTGCCGCATCGTGGCACCGTTCCGGCCGATCCGACCTACCTGACCCTGGATGGCCGGACGGTCGCGAATGGCGGCACCCGTGTCCAGTTCGGCTCGGAGGGGCAACTCATCCCCTACACACTTGGAACGCGCTATACCGGCGACAGCGGCGGGGCGTTCCGGAGCGGAGGGGACGGCGTCAATCCCGCCGATCACGCCCTGCTGCTCTCGCCCAACGAGCGCATGGTCTTCAACCTGCTCACCAATTTCGACGTGACCCCTGACATCAATGTCTATTTCGAGGGGTCCTACGCCCACACCGAAGGCACCAAGCTCAGCGACCTCTTCCAGTTCGGCTCGGCCGCCCTGGGCGGGCCGCTGCTGACGTTCCGGGCGGACAATCCCTATCTTTCGGATCAGGCACGCGGCGTTCTGGCAGCCAACGGCATTACCGGCAGCGGCACGTTCAATCTCTCGCGCAACCTCAACGATGTGGCCGACAGCCGCCCCGCCCGCAACGAGCTTGATGTGTACCAGATCGTCTTCGGGGTCCGTGGCGATGCGGTCATCGCGGGCCAGGACTGGGACTGGGATCTCTCCTACAACTATGGCCACAGCGAGAGCGTCGCCGAATTCAACCAGATCAATCGCAGCCGGCTCCTGCTGGCGATTGATGCCGTGAATGTCAGTGGGACCATCCAGTGCCGCAGCGGTGGCAGCTGCGTCCCGGTCAACCTGTTCGGCGAGAACGCTTTCTCTCGTGAGGCGGCGGAATACCTGATCGATGTTGGCGTCGGCACCAGCACCAACACCCTTGAGGAGTTCCAGGCGAACGTCAGCGGCCGGCTGCCGTTCGGCCTGGTCGAACCGATCGCGATCAGCTTCGGCGGCGCGCATCGCAAGGAGACCGGCGAGTTCATCGGCAATGACATCATCAATGGCGGGTTGACGTTGATTGGCGGCGGCTTCGCCTTTCCCGATGCCCCGCGGCGCGGCTTCAGCACCAGCGAGTTCTATGGCGAGACCCGCATCCCGCTGATCAATGACGAACTCGGCTTGCCGCTCATCCGGTCCGCCGAGTTCGAGGGCGCCATTCGTTATGTCGATCACTCGACCGCCGGCGGCGATATCACCTGGTCGGTCGGTGGCCGGCTCAATCCCCGCCTTGGCGCGTTCAGCGAAGGGCTCGTCCTGCGCGGCGTTTTCACCCGCGCGATCCGCGCGCCCGCGATCCGCGAGCTGTTCCTGAACTCAACCCCAGTGGCGCGGGCCGGCAACGATCTGTGCGATCCGAGCCGGATCAATTCAGGGCCCAATCCCACGGTGCGGGCTGCGAACTGCCGGGCCGCTTTGGCCGCGGTCGGCGTCACCAACCCCGCCGCTTTCAGCGCAACCACCAACGGCCTGTCGCCGCTGGGAACGCTCGGCGGCAATCCCGATCTCGAGAACGAAAAGGCGAACTCCTGGTCGATCGGCCTCGTGTGGCAGCCGCGGATCATCCCGCGGCTGCGCCTGTCGGTGGATTACAGCCATATCACGCTGACCGGCGCAATCGCCCAGTTCACGCTCGCGTCCGCCCAGGCCGCTTGCTACGACAGCCCCAATTTCCCCAACGAAGGCGCGTGCAACGCCTTCCGCCGCTATACGGCGGCGGAAGCGGCGCAGGTGACACGAACGACCCGTGTCGCCGGCGACATCGCCGAGGGCTATCTGGAGAGCTTCTTCAACAGCGCCCGGCTCGAATTCTCGGGCATTATCGGCGAGATCGACTACCGTATTCCCGTCGGCAATTTCCTCAATCCTGGCGGTGGCCAGGGTGGAATCCGCTTGGGAATCAAGGCTTTCTACATCGACAGCTTCCAGACCCAGACGTCTGGCGCGGCCATTCCTATCGAGGCTTCCGGCACGGTTGGCACGCCCGAACTGCGCCTGAATGGCCGGGTGGGTTTCGAATTCGACCCGTTCGATCTGGATTTCCAGGTGCTCTGGAACAGCAGCACCGTCGGTTCGCTCACGCTGACCGGGGAAGACACACCGATCAATGAATATGGCGATTATACGCTGGTCAATGCGACGCTGGGCTTCAACGTCAACGATCAGATGCGTCTGCAGTTCATCGTCCGCAACCTGTTCGACCGCGAGCTGCCGTTCGCGGCGGAGGTTACACGCCCGTTCGGGGTGTACGATCCCATCGGCCGGACCTTCACGGCGACGGCGTCACTGAGGTTCTAGGAGGTATCCGTGGGAGGGGGTGGAATGTTGCGGACGGCCCTGATCGCCCTGCTGGTGCTCGCGCTCCCGTCCGGAGCGTGGGCCCAGCCCCCGCGTACCTATACGATCGAGCAGCTGATGGCGGCGGATTCGCTGGGCGGCTTCTCCTTCTCGCCGGACAACAGCAAGCTGCTCGTCACCAGCAACCGCACCGGCATCGCCAACATCTACGTGATGCCGGCGACCGGCGGGGAGATGCGGGCGCTCACCAGTTCGACGGTCGAGACGGTCGGCTCGCTCGGCTATTTCCCCAGCGACGAGCGCATTCTCTACACCAGCGATCAGGGTGGCAACGAGCGCGCCCATATCTATGTGCGCGAGCTGGATGGCACCATCCGCGACACGACGCCGGGCGATCGCCACGTCGCCCGCTTCGTCGATTGGGCGCACGACGGGCGCTCCTTCTTCGTCCAGATGAACGATCGCGACGCCCGCTTCTTCGACCTCCACGAGATCCGGGTCGACGACAATGGCGCCTACCGTTCGGAGCGCATCTTCGAGAATGATCGCGCCTATCAGATTCGCGCCGTCAGCCCGGACCGCCGCTTCGTGGCGCTGAGCCGGATCGTCGATAACCAGACCAAGCATTGCTATGTCTACGATCGGCAGGAGAGGGCGCTCCGCCAGCTCACCACCGAGGGCCGGCCCGTCGCCTGCGAGCCGCAGGCCTTCGCCGCGACCGGGCACAGCCTTTTCTACACCACCGACGACGGCGGCGAGTTCACCTTCCTCGTCCGTCAGGACCTCGACAGCGGCCAGCGCAGCACGGTCTTCCGGCCGGAGCGCTGGGACGTCTCCGGCGCCGGTTTCTCGCGCGACGAGCGCTATCTCGTCGTCTCGGTCAACGAGGACGCCCGTACGCGCCCCTATCTGTTCGACGCGGTGACACTCCAGCCGGTCCGGTTCCAGAACCCGGCGCCCGATGCCAGCGTCGGCCTGGTGATCGCCAACAACGCCCCGCTGGCAGTGATGGCGACGTCGAACGGCGCGACGCCCGGCGATTTCTACCTGCTCAACCTCGACAACGGCGAACGCCGGCTGCTGCTGCGCTCGCAGGCGCCCGAGGTGAACCAGGCCGATCTCGTCGCGGGCGAGGTCGTGCGCTTCCGCTCCTATGACGGGGTCCAGGTCCCCGGCGTCCTCTATCTTCCGCGCGGCGCGCGGCGCGGTCAGCGGCTCCCCGCGGTCATCCACGTCCATGGCGGCCCGGGCGACGAGAGCCGGATCGGCTACCGCCCGCTCGTCCAGTATCTCGTCAACCACGGCTATGTGGTGTTCGAGATCAACAATCGCGGCAGCTCGGGCTCGGGCCGCACCTTCTACCATCTTGATGACCGCCGCCATGGCAATGCCGATCTCGACGACGTCGTCGCGGCCAAGGGCTGGCTGGCGCGCGAATACAATGTCGATCCGGCGCGGGTCGCGATCCAGGGCCAGAGCTATGGCGGCTACATGACGCTCGCCGGCCTCACCTTCCGGCCCGAGGAGTTCGCCGCCGGCGTCGACATTTACGGCGTATCGAACTGGCCGCGCCTGCTTGCCGCCACCCCGGCGTGGTGGGAGGATCTGCGCCGCCTGCTGTTCACCGAGGTCGGCGATCCGGAGCGCGATGCAGATTACCTGCGCAGCATCTCGCCGCTCTTCCACGCCGATCGCATCCGGCGACCGCTGCTCGTTCTCCAGGGCCAGAATGACCCGCGTGTCCAGCCCAACGAGAGCGAGGACATTGTCGCTCGCGTCCGCGCCAACAATGTGCCTGTGGAGTATGTCGTCTTCCCCGACGAGGGCCACGGCTTCCGCAAGAAGGCGAACCAGATCACTGCCTATCGCACGATCCTCAGGTTTCTCGATCAGCACTTGCGGGGCGGCCGTCCCCGGTGAGCCGCCCCGTCGCCACCCCCGCGAGAGCGATGCGCCAGCTTCCCCTTCAAGGTCCCCGAAGCGAAGCCAGCCCTTCACCTGCTCTCGCGGGGGTGCTTTCCGGGTCATGAGCGCCAGTCTCGCCATCGGCCGCCGCGAATTGATCGCGGGTAGCCTGCTCCTTGCGGCTCGACCCGCCTGGGCGATGCAGGCTGGAAGCGAGAGCGAACGCCTGTACGCGTTTTTCGAGGAGGTCTGGCAGCGCGACCTCGCCAGCGATCCGGCGATGCGGTCGGGCCTCGGCCTGCGCTCGGGCCGCGATTCCTGGCCCGACATCAGCGAGGCGCGGGCGGAGGAGATCGCTGTGCGCACCCGCGGAGACCTCGCGGCACTGCGGCGCTTCGACCGGCGTGCACTGACGCCGGAGGCCGAGCTCAGCTATCGCCTGTTCGAGCACAGCAACGAACAGGCGCTGACCGCCCACCGCTGGCGGCTCAACCGCTATCCGGTCTGCCAGATGCGAGGCCCGCAGCGCTCGGTTCCGCAGACCTTGATCGACAATCATGCCGTCGTGTCGCGCGAGGATGCCGAGGCCTATGTGACCCGGCTCCATCGGGTGAGGCCGTATATGGCTGCCATCGTCGAACGTCTCGACGTGCAGGTGCGTCACGGCGTCCGCCCGCCCCATTTCTCCTACCCGCTGGTGATCGCGAACTGCGAGAATCTGCTGCGCGGCGCGCCATTCGATACCTCAGGCGCGGACAGCCCCATTCTCGCCGATTTCAAGACCAAGCTTGGCCGCGCCGACCTGCCGGACGCGGACAAGGCCCGGTTGATCCGCGATGCCGAGGCCGGTCTCCGCGACGGCTTCGGCCCCGGCTTCCGCCAGCTCATCGACTGGCTGCGCGCCGGCGAGCGGAGCTTCGCCCGCAACGACGGCGTCTGGGCGCTGCCCGAGGGCGACGCTTATTACGCCGCGGCGCTGGAGATGGAGACGACGCTGCCGACCAGCGCCGCCGAGGTCCATCGGCTCGGCCATCAGGAGGTCGCCCGCATCCACGGCGCGATGCGGGCGCTGATGCCGCGGCTCGGCTTCTCCGGCACGCTGCCGGAGCTGTACACCTACGCCCGCTCCAATGATCGCTTCTACTATCCCGACACGGACGAGGGCCGGGCGCGCTTTCTCAATGAGATGCGCACGAAGATCGACGAGGTCATGGCGCGCCTCGGCGAGGTCATGACGCTGCGTCCGCGCGCGCCGGTCGAGGTGCAGCGGGTACCGGCCTGGCTGGAAGTCTCGGCCGCCACCGCTGGCTATTTTGCGCCGCCCGCCGACGGTGCCCGCCCGGGGCTGCTGCTCGTCAACCAGCGCAACATGCGCAACCTGCCGGTCTACGAACTCTCCGCACTCGCCTATCACGAGGGCGTGCCGGGCCATCATCTCGAACGGGCGATCTCGCAGGAACTGACCGGCCTGCCCAGGTTCCGCCAGTTCGGCGGCTACACCGCCTACAGCGAGGGCTGGGCGCTCTATGCCGAGCAGCTGCCGCTGGAAATGGGCCTCTACAGCGACGCCTGGCAGGAATTCGGCCAGCTTTCGATGGAGCTGATGCGCGCCGGCCGCCTGGTGGTCGACACCGGCCTCCATCACCTGCGCTGGTCGCGCGAGCAGGCGATCCAGTGGCTCGACGAGAACACGCCCTCCAATCATGCCGACAACATCACCGCCGCCCAGCGCTACATCGTCACCCCCGGCCAGGCCTGCGCCTACGAGATGGGCAAGCTGAAGATGATGGAATTGCAGACCCGCGCCCGCACACAACTCGGCGCCCGCTTCGACGTCCGGCGGTTCAACGACACTTTGCTCGGCGGCGGGCCGGTGCCGCTGCCGATCCTCGACGAGATCGTGACCCGCTGGATCGAGGGCGGAGGCGGCGCGGCATGATCACCCGGCGCCAATTCGGTTTGACGGGCGGGGCGTTCGCGACCCAATTCTGGGCCGCACCCCTGTTTGCGATCCAGAGCGACGAGGACGCGCGGCTCAACGCCTTCTTCGACGCGATCTACCAGCGCGGGCTCGATCGCAGCCCGATCGCCCAGTCGCGCCAGGGTCTCAGGACCAGTCAGGACAGATGGGACGATCTCAGCGAGGCGCGTGAGATCGAGCGCCATGCCGAGCGCCAGCAGGATCTTGCGCGGCTGCGCACCTTCGATGTCGCCCGGCTGTCGCCACAGGGTCGGCTCAGCTACCGCATGTTCGAGCGCGACGCCGGGGAATCGAACCGCAACTGGCGCTGGCGCAATCACGGCTATGCGATGACCCAGATGGGCGGGATGCACACGCGCATTCCCACCACGCTCCTGAACAGCCATCCGATCCGCACCGCCGTCGACGCCGAGGCCTATGTCCTGCGGCTCGAGCGGGTCGCGCCGCTGATGGCGCAGGTGATTGCCGAGCTGGAGCGGCAGGAGGCCGCTGGCGTGCGGCCGCCGCGCTTCGTCTTCCCGCTGGTCATTGGCCCCTGCGAGAATCTGCTGCGCGGCGCGCCCTTCGACACGTCGGGGGCGGACAGCCCGTTGCTTGCCGACTTCAGGACCAAGCTCAGCGGTTCCGACGTGCCGGAGGGAGACCGCGTCGCCCTGATCCAGCGTACCGAGGCTGCCCTCAGCGGCGGTTTCGCGACCGGCTATCGCAACTTGCTTACCTATCTCCGTGCAGCCGAGGCACGGGCCGATGAAGTCGACGGTGTCTGGAAGCTGCCGGACGGCCCGGCCTTCTACGCCGCCCAGCTCGAAGCCTATACGACGCTGCCACTGGATCCGGCCGACGTCCATGCGCTCGGCCTCCGCGAAGTCGCCCGTATCCATGATGAGATGCGCGCGATCATGGCCCGTACCGGTTTCACCGGGTCGTTGCAGGATTTCTTCGAGTTCATGCGCACCGACCGGCGCTTCTATCATCCCGACACCGCCGAGGGCCGCGCCGCCTATCTCGCCGAGGCGAACGCGCTGCTCGCCGAAATCCGCGCGCGGCAGGGCGAATTGTTCGGTCGGCTGCCGACCAAGGAAGTGGAGGTCCGCGCAGTCGAGGCCTGGCGCGAACGCTCCGCGCCCAAGGCCTCCTACACCAATCCGCCGCAGGACGGCTCGCGGCCCGGCATCTTCTACGTCAACCTCGCCGACATGGGTGCGCAGCCGCGCTACCAGCTCGCCGCGATCCTCTACCACGAGGCGATCCCCGGCCATCATGTCGAGACGGTGGTGGCCCACGAGCTCACCGATCTGCCGCGTTTCCGCCGTTTCGCCGGCGTTGCCGCGTTCAGCGAGGGCTGGGGCCTCTATTCGGAGCTGCTGCCCAGGGAGATGGGCCTCTATGCCGATCCCTGGTCCGATTTCGGCCGGCTCTCGATGGGGCTGATGCGCGCCTGCCGGCTGGTCGTCGACACCGGCATCCACGCGATGCGCTGGACGCGGGCGCAGGCGACGGCATATCTCGATACCAACATGCCGAGCAGCCACACCGACAATGTCCGCGAGATCGACCGCTACATCGTCCTGCCGGGGCAGGCCTGCGCTTACTATATCGGCATGCAGAAGATCCTGGAGCTGAGGACAAGGGCGCGCCAGCGTCTCGGATCGCGCTTCGACCTGCGCGCCTTCCACGATCGGGTGCTCGGCAGCGGCCCGCTGCCGCTCCCCATGCTCGAGGAGCAGATCGACGCATGGATCGCCGCATGAGAGTCTGGCTACGCAACCTCCGCCGTGCTCCTGCGAAGGCAGGAGCCCAGTTGCGGCGCTTGCTCCGGGCTCCTGCCTTCGCAGGAGCACTCCTGTGCACGATGACGGCATCCGCACCCGCGCAGGAGCCTCAAACCATCTACATTCACGCCGGCCGCCTGCTCGCTGATCCCGCGACCGGCCGCATCCTCACCAACCACACCATCGTCGTGCGCGACGGCCGGATCGCCGAGATCCGCGACGGCTTTGTCGGCGAAGGCGACGTGGTCGATCTGCGCGACAGCTTCGTGCTCCCCGGCCTGATCGATTCCCACGTCCACATCTGTCACGAGAACGGGCCGGACGACGCGCTCCGCCGTGTCCGCCAGACCCCCGCCGACCTAGCCATCGACGGCGTTCATTATGCCCGGATCACGCTGGAGGCCGGCTTCACCACCGTCGCCGACGTTGGCGAGGAGAATGACGCGATCTTTGCGCTCAGGAGCGGCATCGCCCGCGGCCGGATCGTCGGTCCGCGCATCCTTGCCGCCGGCAATGCGCTGAGCCCGCATGGTGGCCCCGGTGATCCGGCCGGTTATCGAGGCGACGTCGGCCATGTGCTGCGGCGGCCCAGCCTCTGCTCGGGCGCCGACGATTGCCGCCGGGTCACGCGCGAGACGATCCATCGCGGCGCCGACCTCATCAAGATCGTCGCGACCGGCTCGGTCCTCTCCGATACCGCACAGGGCCTCGGCCAGGTGTTCACCGACGACGAGATGCGCGCGATCGTCGAGACCGCCCATGCGCTCGGCCGCCGCGTCACCGCCCATGGCCACGAGGCGGGCGCGATCAACGCCTTCCTGCGCGCCGGCGGGGATTCGATCGAACATGGCACCAATCTCGATGCGGACTCGATCCGGCTGTTCCGCGCCAACAATGCCTATCTGGTCCCGACCCTGCTCGCCGGCGATACCGTCACGCGCTGGGGCAACGATCCGAACAGCGGTTTCTCCGCCGCGATCCGCGAGAAGGCCTTGCTCGTCGGCCCGCGCATGATCGACTCCGCCCGCCGCGCCCATGCCGGTGGCGTGCGCATCGCCTTCGGCACCGATTCCAGCGTCAGCCGTCATGGCGAGAACGCCCGCGAGTTCGGCCTGCTCGTCCAGGCCGGCCTCACACCGCTACAGGCGATCCAGGCCGCAACCGTCAACGCTGCCGACCATCTCGGCATCGCCGATCAGGCCGGCACGATCGCCGCCGGCCGGGCCGCCGACATCGTCGCTGTGCGCGGCGATCCGCTCGCCGACGTCCATGTCCTGGAGCGCGTGTCCTTCGTCATGCGCGACGGACGCATCTACCGGAGATAGCGATGTTTTTCCTCGCCTTCGCCGCGGCCGCCACCGCGCCGCACTACGATCTGCGTGCCCGTTTCGACCCGCAGGGGCGGCTTGATGCCGAGGTCACGATCACCCTGCCGGACGATGTGCGCGACAAGAGCTTTCTGCTTTCCCGCCGCTTTATCCTCGAAGGCCTCCAGCTCCCGCCCGGCGTGATCCTCGTTGCAGCCGAGCCCAGCGACACGCCGGTCGACGGCCTCTACCGCTACCGCTTCCAGGCGCTGCCCGGGTTTGAGGGCCCGATGCGGCTCGGCTTCCGCTATTCGGGGCCGATCAACTATCCCGACGACAATGGCGTCACCGCCTTCCGTCCCGAAGGCTATGAGCTGTTCATCGACCATATGTGGTTCCCGGTCGGCGCCGACATCCAGACCCGCTTCACCCTGAACGCCGAGTTCGAGGGGTTTGCGCCGGATCTCGTGCCGGTGGGACAGGGCGAGGTCACCCGGACGCCCACCGGCGTCCGCGTTCGCCGCGATTTCCTCGACATCGATGTGCCCCTCGTCGCAATGCGCGGGCTCCAGCGGGCGCAGGCCGAGGGGGTGGAGTTCTTCGCGCCCGATCTCACGACGCCGCGCGCCACCTATTACGTCCGCCATTCGGAACAGGCGGCGCGGTTCTTCGGCCAGTGGTTCGGGCCGCTGCGCCACACGGTCCGCATGGCGCTGGTCCGCCGTAGCCGGACGATGGCCTACGCGCGCACCGCCTACACCGTCTATCCCGAGCGCAGCGCCGGCGAGGCCGTGCCGGAGATCGGCGTCGCGAAGACTTCGGCACACGAGGTGGCACATGCCTGGTGGATGCTGGCGAGCCCGGTCACCGACGATTTCTGGCTGGTCGAATCCGCCGCCGAATATTGCGCGGTTCGCTACATCGAGGCGACGTTCGGCGCCGAGGAAGCCGAACGTTTCCTGGCCGAGAAGCGCCGCGTTTCGGCCGATGCCGGCCCGGTCATGGGCCATGGTCGCCCCAACCGCGTCCAGCTCTACCAGAAGGGGCCGCTGCTGCTCTTCGATCTCGAACGCCGTATCGGCCGCCCGGCGATGGACCGGCTGATGGTCGAGATGTCGCGCGAGACCGACCACACCACCGCGGTGTTCCTGCGCCTGCTGACCAGCATCGCCGGCGCGGACGTTGCGACGGAGTTCGAGCGGGCGTTGCACACCTAGGCGGCAGGCGGCCGGTTCATCCGTTCGCTCCGCCGGCGCAGCAGCTCGGCGGCACCGAGCAGCAGGGTCGAGAGCAGCACCAGCAGGGTGGCGGCCGCGGTGATCGTCGGGCTGATCTGCTCGCGCACCCCTTCGAACATCTGGAGCGGGATGGTGCGCTGGTCCGGTCCGGCGACGAACAGGGCGACCACCGTCTCGTCGAACGAGGTCATGAAGGCGAACACCGCCCCGGCGGCGATCCCGGGGGCGATCAGCGGCGCCAGAACACGCAGCAATACCGTGTGGGGCCGCGCGCCGAGGCTGGAGGCCGCCCGCAGCACTTCGAAGTCGAAGCCTTGCAGCGAGGCATGGACGACGACCACGACGAACGGGATCGCCAGCACCGTGTGTGCCAGCACCAGCCCGACGAAGCTGTTCACCAGTCCCATCGGCGCGAACAGGAAGTAGAACGCGATCGCGACGATGATCACCGGCACGACCATCGGCGCCGCGAACAGGCCGATCAGCAGCGGTTTCAGCCGCGAACGCATCCGCGCCAGCCCGATCGCCGCGAGCGTGCCGAGCGGTGTCGCGATCAGCATCGTGGCAATCGCCACCATCAGGCTGTTGCGCAGCGCGTGCGTCCAGGCGGGGGAGTCGAACAAAGCCGCGTACCAGCGCAGCGACAGCCCTTCGGTCGGGAAGACCAGAAAGGCGCTCGGATTGAGCGAGATCGGGACGACCGCCAGCGTCGGCAGGACGAGGAAGGCGAAAACCAGCGCGCAGAAGCCGATCAGGACGCCGCGTCCGATCCGCTGCGCCGGCGTCCGGTAGGGCGTCACAGCGCTCATACCGGCACCGACCTGGCGAGATAGCGTCCCGCGAACAGCATCAGCGTCAAAGGTACCAGCAGCAGCAGGCTCAGGGCGGCCGCCATCCCCCAGTTCAGCGACTGGTTGGTGTAGAAGGCGATCGACCCGCTCACCATCTGGTCCGCTCCGCCCCCGACCAGTGCCGGCGTGATGTAGTAGCCGAGCGCCAGGGTGAACACGATGATCATGCCGGCGAACAGGCCGGGCAGGGTCTGCGGCAGATAGATGCGCAGGAACACGGTGAGCGGTCCGGCGCCAAGCGAGGTCGCCGCCCGCATCTCCCCCGCGGAAATGCCCTTCATCACGCCGTAGAGCGGCAGCACGAGGAAGGGCAGCAACACGTGCGTCATCGCGATATAGACCCCCAGCCGGTTGTAGATCAGCGCCAGCGGCGTTTCGACCAGCCCCAGCCCGATCAAGGTCTCGTTGAGCACGCCATGGGTCTGGAGAAGCACCACCCAGGCGGTGGTCCGGACCAGCGCCGATGTCCAGAAGGGCAGCAACACCAGGATCAGCAGCGGATTGGCCCAGCGCGGCGGCAGGGTCGCGAGCAGATAGGCCACCGGATAACCAAGCAGGGCGCAGAGCAGCGCCACGACCGCGCTGATCCAGAAAGTCCGCAGCAGGATGTCGACGAACACTGCCTGCTCCGGTGCAACGCGGACGATCCGTCCTTCCCCGTCGAGCCGCCGGTCCACGGAGGCGAGCAGGTAGAAGCTGGTCGCTGGTCCCGCGGCATGGCGCATCGCGGTCCAGACGGCGGGGTCGGTCCACCGCCGGTCGATCCGCGCCAGATCGTCGAATCCGCGCACCGAAGTGCCGCGGTCCAGCGCGTCGCCGGTCGCGTAGACGAGGCTGCGCGAGCCGACCACGTCATAGTTGAGGCGGTTGGCGACCCGGTTCAGCGTTCCCGCGCGGCGGGCCGCCCGGATCTCGGCCCCGAGCGTCTCCGCCAGGCGATCGTCCGGCCGGCCGTCTCCGTCCCATGCCCGCAGCATCTGCGCGGTGTCGGGCCAGGCCGTTGGCAGCTCTGCATCACTGATCGAACGGGCGAGCATCAGCAGAACCGGGCCAAGGAAGGCGACGGCGAGGAATACCAGCAGCGGCGTGGTCAGCGCCCACGTCCAGCCACCCGCGCCCGGCGCGGCCGGCCGCCGGCTCGGCGCCCCGCTAACGGGCCAGCCAGGCGTTGAAGCGCTGCGTGAGCTGGTCGCCATATTCCACCCAGAAGTTCGCATCGAGCTCGAGCGCATTGGTCATGTTGCGCGGGTCCGACGGCGTATCGAGCTTGAGCCGCGGATCGACGATTTCGTTGGCGCGGCGGCTGGTCAGTCCGGTCGGGATGAACTGCGGGAGCCGCACCTGGTTCTCGGGCCGGGTCATGTAGCGCAGGAGCTGCATCGCCTCGGCCTTGTGCGGGCTGTTGGCGAGCACCACCCAATAGTCGACCGCATAGATGTTGCCGTCCCAGCTCGTCCGGAAGTTTCGGCCTTCGGTGCGGTTGGCGACGATCAGGCGGCCGGGGCTGGTCACAGACATGGCGACCTCGCCGGAACCCAGCAGGTCCGGAACCTGCGAGATCGACGACCACCAGACGATGTGGGGTTTCAATTCGTCGAGCTTGCGGAAGGCACGGTCGATGCCGGCGGGGGTACGCAGCACCGAATAGACTTGGTTGGCCGGCACTCCATCGGCCATCAGTGCGAATTCGAGCGTGTATTTGGGCGTCCGGCGCATGCCGCGGCGACCGGGGAAGCGGCGTACATCCCAGAAATCCGCCCATGTCCGGGGGCCTTCACCCTGTATCCGGTCGCCGTCCCAACCGATCAGGTAGGACCAGAGCATCGCGCCGACGCCGCAATTGTGGACTGCGGTCGGGATGAACGCTTCGCGCCCGCCGAGCGACGACCATTCGAGCGGCTCGAACAGCCCTTCCTCGCAGCCGAGGATCAGATCCTCGGTCTCGACCTGGACGACGTCCCAACTGGTGTCGCCGCCGACCACCCGGGTGCGGATCACGCCGACGCCGCCATGCCAGGTGTCCTCCTGCAGCCGGACGCCGGTCGTGCGGGTGAAGGAGTCCCAATAGGCTTGCCGGTGCGCTGCCTGTGATGATCCGCCCCAGCCGACCACGGTAAGCGGCCGGGGGTCGGTTTCCCGGGAGCAGCTGGCCGCTCCGACCAGCAGGCCGGCGCAGGCGATCAACTGGAAAAGACGTCTCATTCCGCCGCCTCCGTCAGCGCCGGTTCGGCCGGAAAGGCAAGGCAGCGGTCGGCGCACCAGCCGACGGTCAGCGGCGCGGACTGCGCCAGCGCCGCCCGGCCCGGGGCGCGCATCGTCAGCGTCGCGCCGCCCGGCAGAACCGCGCGGACGCGGCTGTGATCGCCATGATAGACGAGCTCTTCGACCGCGGCGGAGAAACGGTTGCAGGGTACGTCGCCGCCGGGCTCGGTCAGCACATGTTCGGGCCGCACCGTCGCGAGCACAGCATCGCCGGGCGCGATCGCGCCGACCGGCGTCGCCTGCACGACAAGATCGCCCGCGATCCGGATCTCGCAGGTCGCCTCGCCCCGTGCTGTCACCACCCCCGGGATGCCGTTATTCTCCCCGATGAACCCCGCCACGAAGGCGTTGGCCGGCCGATCGTAGATGTTCTGCGGCGTGTCGACCTGCTGGACAAGTCCCCCGGCGAACACCGCGATCCGGTCCGACATGGTAAGCGCCTCGGTCTGGTCGTGGGTCACGTAGACCACGGTGGCGCCAATCTGGTGCTGGATCTGCTTGATCTCGCTCTGCAGCCGTTCGCGCAACTGCCGGTCGAGCGCGCCGAGCGGTTCGTCCATCAGCACGATATCGGGCCGGAAGATCAGCGCCCGGGCGAGCGCGACCCGCTGCCGCTGGCCACCCGAAAGCTGGTCGGGCCGGCGGTCGGCCAAGCCTTCCAGATGCACCAACGCCAGCACCTCGGCCAGTCGCGCCCCGGCCTCCAGCCCGCGGATGCCGCGGACGTCCAAAGGAAATTTGATGTTCTGTCCCACGGTCATGTGCGGGAAGAGGGCGTAGCTCTGGAAGACGACGCCCATGTTGCGCCGATGCGGCGGCGTGCCCGCGATCGACCGGCCGGCAAGACGGATGTCGCCGCCGGTCGGCGCCTCGAAGCCGGCGAGCATCATCAGCGTCGTCGTCTTGCCCGATCCCGACGGGCCGAGCAGGGTCAGGAACTCGCCCCGGCGGACGGCGAGATCGAGGCCCGCCACCGCGGGCCGGCCGCCGTCATAGACTTTCTCGACGCCGACGAACTCGACGAGGGGACAATCGGGGTCCGGCCGGGACGTCGACAGCATCAGGCCTCGACGGGCGCGTAGACCGCGGCCAGCCGTTTCACGCCCTCCTCGATCTGCGCGACCGTGGCGTAGCTGTAGGACAGGCGGACATGGTTGCGCGGGGCCGAGGTGTTGCCCGGCCAGGCCCGCCCCGGCGTCGCGAAGAACTTGCTGCCGGCGATGATGTTGACACCCGCCGCCGCCGCCCGTGCCGCGAAGGCGTCACCGTCGACGTGGGGCGGCAGCGTGACCCAGACATAATAGCCGCCCTCGGGCACATGGAGCGTCGCCCCCGGAAGCTCTCGCCGGACGGCGGCCACCATCGCGTCGCGCCGCTCGCGATACAGGGCGCGGACCCGTTCGACATGGGCGGGGAAGGCGTCCGACCGGGCGAACTCGTAGATGATCCGCTGCACCAGCGGCGAGGAGCCGCCGTCCGATTTCAGCTGGATCAGCCGCGCGATCAGCGGTGCCTCTGCCGCGACCCAGCCGATCCTCAGGCCCGGCGCGACCAGCTTGGAAAAGGTGCCGAGATGGAAGACGATTCCGTTGGAATCGAGCGCCTTCAGCGACGGCACGTGATCGCCTTCAAAGCGGACACGGCGATAGGGCGTGTCCTCCACGACCGGGATGCCCTCGCGCACCGCGACTTCGATCAGCCGACGACGGCGGTCCTCCGGCATGGTCGCGCCCGATGGATTATGGAAATCGGCGACATTGTAGATGAGCTTGGGCGGCGGCTTGCCTCCGGCGCGCCGCTCGGCCAGCGCGCGCTCCAGCTCGTCGATCAGCAGTCCGTCCGCATCCTGGCCGATCTCGACGAACTCGACGCCGAAGCTGCGGAAGATCGGGATGGCGGTGAAATAGGTCGGCGCGGTCACCACCACCGCATCGCCCTCGTCGACGAGCAGCCGGCAGACCAGCTCGAGCCCGTGCTTGGCGCCGTTGACGATCAGGATGTTCTCCGCACCGAGCGCGCAGCCGTCCTCGTTCATCATGCCGGCGAGCCAGCCGCGCAGCTCGGGCTGCCCCTGCGGCGGCGAATATTGCAGGGCCTCCTCGCGCCAGCGGGTCAGCGCGTCGGCGGCGAAGCCGGTAAGGTCCGGCAGCAATTGCGGGGCGGCGAAACCGGAATCGAAGGGAATGACGCCTTCGTCGAGCTCGCCCGGAAAATGCGGCGCCGGAAAATTCGGGGACAGGGCCGCAGCACGACGGGCAAACCGGTTCTCGATCACGTCCTTGCACACCCCCGCTGAAACCGGCCCGGAACTTTGGGCCGCTCTGCACGAAACGATGCGCGTGGCGGTCGCATCCGCCATCTGGACGCGGGAAAAGTTGATGGGTGAGATCGAACCGAGAGGCCCCCACTCCGTTCGCCCTGAGCTTGTCGAAGGGCTGCCCTTTCTTCTCACCGTAAAGAGAGAAGGGCACGGCTTCGACAGGCTCAGCCCGAACGGTGTTTAGGGGGAGTAAGACTCCGGGTGGCGGATTGCCCCGCGCCATGCATCGTCATCACCAAGCGGTGTGCACGCCGTCATAGAGCAACGGGGGTGGCAGAAGCGGAATGAAGCGGATTGCGTGCGCATTGCTTCTTGCCGTGGCCTGCACGGCGCAGGCGCAGACGGCGGCGCCCGATCGTGCCGATCCGTTTCCGAGCACCTACCAGCGCCCGCAAAGCGCGCCGCTCGCCATCACCGGCGCGCGCATCCTCACCGGGACGGGTGCCGAGATCGCAAATGGGACGCTGCTCATACGCGACGGTCTCGTTGAAGCCGTAGGCGAGGGGCTGGCTGTTCCGGATGGCTATCAGGTGATCGACGGGCGCGGCCGCTGGGTGACGCCCGGCATCATCGACGCCCATTCCCATCTCGGCGCCAATTCCGCGCCCAGTACGCCGCTCAGCAGCGAGGCGAACGAAGCGGTTGCGCCGAACACCGCGGAGGTCTGGGTCGAGCATTCGGTCTGGCCGCAGGACCCACAATTCCGCCTCGCCCGCGCCGGCGGGGTGACGACGCTGCTCGTCTTGCCCGGCTCGGCGAACCTGTTCGGCGGCCGCTCTGTGACGTTGCGCAACGTGCCGGCGACGACGGTTCAGGAGATGAAATTCCCGCGTGCCCCCTACGGCCTCAAGATCGCCTGCGGCGAAAATCCGAAGCGCACCTATGGCAGCCGCGGCCGCTCGCCGGCCACCCGCATGGGCAACATCGCCGGTTTCCGCCGCGCGTGGATCGACGCGGCCGACTATGCGCGCCGGGTCGAGCGCGCCCGCACGGGCGGCGGCGAGCCCCCGCGGCGCGACCTCCAGCTCGAGACGCTGGCCGGCGCGCTCAACGGCGAGATCCTGATCCATAACCATTGCTACCGCGCCGACGAGATGGCGGTGATGCTCGACATGGCGCGCGAGTTCGGCTTCCGCATCCGCGCCTTCCATCACGGCACCGAGGCCTACAAGCTGGCGCCGCAGATCGTCCGCGAAGGCGTGTGCGTCGCGACCTGGGCGAGCAGCTGGGGCTCGAAGATGGAGGCGCTCGACGCGGTCGAGGAGAATGCACCGATCATTCACGCCGCCGGCGGCTGTGCGATCATCCATTCCGACGACGCGACGCTCGGCCAGCGACTGAATCAGGAGGCCGGGATCGCGCTCACCGCTGGCCGCCACGCCGGCATCCAGATCAGCGACGGCGAGGCTATCCGCTGGATCACCTCCAACCCGGCCCGCGCGCTCGGCATCGAGGATCGGGTCGGCACGCTGGAGCCCGGCCGGATGGCGGACGTCGTGCTGTGGAGTGCCAATCCGTTCAGCGTCTATGCGCTGGCCGACCGCGTCTGGATCGACGGCGCCCCGGTCTGGGATCGCGCCGATCCCGCCTGGCAGCGTCCGTCCGATTTCCTGCTCGGCCAGCCGGGCCAGGAGGCGGCGCGATGATCGCGCGACTGCTCGCCTTGCTGGCGCTGGCCACTGCGCCCGCCGCGGCCGAGACCGTCGCGGTCACCAATGCGCGCCTCGTCACCATGGGGCCGGCGGGAACGATCGAGCGCGGCACGATCGTGTTGCGCGACGGGCGTATCGCGGCGGTCGGGGCGAATGTCGCTGTGCCCGCTGACGCGCGCGTGATCGACGCCGGCGGTCGCATCGTGACGCCGGGGCTCATCGCTGCGAACACGGGCCTTGGCCTTGTCGAGGTGCGCGCGGTGGAGGCCGCCAATGATCGCGCCGCCGACATGGCCGGGATCAGCGCCGCCTTCGACGCCGGCGACGGCCTCAATCCGGATTCGCTGCTCGTCCCCGTCGCGCGGCTCGGCGGGATCACTCGCGCCATCACCACGCCGGCCTATGACGACAGTCCGGGCCGCGAGATGCTGTTCGCCGGCCAGGCGGCCGCGGTCGCGCTGGGCGGGCCGATGCTCGTGCACCGCGGCGTCGCGATGGTGCTGGAAATGGGAGAGGCCGGCGCCGAGCGTGCCGGCGGCGCGCGCGCGGCAGAGCTGGTCGCGCTGCGCGCCAACCTTGCCGAGGTGCGCGACTATGCGCGCCGGCGCGCCGCCTATGATCGCGGCGAGACGCGCGACTACTCGCTGTCGCGTGCCGATCTCGAGGCGCTCGTCCCGGTCGTCGAGGGCCGGATGCCGCTCCTCGTCAGCGCCAGCCGCGCCTCCGATATCCGCGCCATCCTGACCCTCGCGCGCGACGAGCGTCTCCGCATCATCCTCGAGGGCGCGGCCGAGGGCTGGCGCGTCGCCGACGAGCTGGTCCGCGCCCATGTGCCGGTGCTGCTGACCCCGGTCGACAACATCCCGGCCTCCTTCGAGACCCTCGGCGCGACGCTGGACAATGCGCGCCGCCTGCAGGCCGCCGGCGTGCTCGTCGCCTTCCAGGGCAACGGCAATCATCGCGAGCGCGAGCTGCGCTACAATGCCGGCAATGCCGTCGCGGTCGGCCTGCCGTGGGAGCAGGGGCTCGCCGCGATCACGATCAATCCCGCGCGCATCTTCGGCCTTGCCGACCGGGTCGGCTCTCTGGAAGCCGGCAAGGACGCCGATCTCGTGATCTGGGACGGCGATCCGCTCGACACGCTCGGCCGCCCAGGCGCCATCTTCATCCGCGGCGAACCGCAGCCCATGGCCTCGCGCCAGACGCTGCTCCGCGACCGCTACATGCCTTCAGGAGGAGCCCGACCATGAACGCCAACAAGCTGCTGATCGTCTATTCTGCGGTGCTGACCGTGGCCTGCGCCATCGGGCTCGGCAGCGGCGCCATCGCCAATCAGGCGCCGGGCAACGAGAAGGCCAAGTTCGGCGAGATCGACGTGCAGCGGATCAACATCCGCGAACCCGACGGCACGATCCGCATGGTGATCTCCAACACCGCGCAATCGCCCGGCATCTACTGGCGCAATGTCGAGCGCCCGCACCCGAGCGGCCGCCGCGGCGCCGGCATGCTGTTCTTCAACGACGAAGGCACGGAAAATGGCGGCCTGACCTTCAGCGGGCAGCGCACGCCGGAGGGCAATGTCTCGGGTGGCGGCCATCTGAGCTTCGACCAGTATGAGCAGGACCAGGTCATCCAGCTCACCCAGAGCGAATATAACGGCCGGCGCTGGGGTGGCATGGTGGTGAGCGACCGCCCCGATTCCCCGCTCGATTTCGACCTTGCCCAGCGTATCTCTCAGATGCCCGAAGGACCGGAGCGCACCGCCGCGATCCAGCGTGTCCAGGCCGACGGCACGTTCGGCCGCCAGCGGGTCTGGGTCGGCAAGACCCGGGACCGGGAATCAGCGGTGTTGCTGAGCGACGCGATGGGCCGGCCGCGCATCCGTATGCGGGTGACGCCGGAAGGCGCCTCGGCGATCGACTTTCTCGACGAGAACGGCCAGGTCGTCCGCTCGCTGACCCCGCAGAGCTGATGCGGCGCGCCGCGGTCGCGTTCTTGCTGTTTGCGCTGGCGGGGTGCGCGGCGGGCGAGCGGCCGGCGGCCGCGCCGCCCACGCCTGCGCCGCCGCGTGCGGGGCTGGAGGCGGCGGCGGATCCGTATCCGAGCACCTATCGCCCCGGGCCGAGCCAGCGCATCGCCATCGTCGGCGCGACCGTGCTCACCGGCACCGGCGCCGAGATCGCCAACGGCACGGTGCTGCTCGCCGGCGGCCGGATCGAGGCGGTCGGCGCCGGCCTGCCGGTGCCGGAGGGCTATCAGCGGATCGACGGGGCCGGCCGCTGGGTGACGCCCGGCGTGATCGACGCCCATTCCCATGTCGGCGTTTGGTCGCAGCCCGAATCCGTCGACGCCCATAACGACGTCAACGAGCTGACCGAGCCCAACACCGCGCAGGTCTGGGCCGAACATTCGCTGTGGCCGCAGGATCCGGGCTTCGACACGGCGCGGGAGGCCGGCGTCACCACGATGATGCTCCTGCCGGGCTCGGGCAACCTGTTCGGCGGCCGCACCGTCACCGTCCGCAACGTGCCGGCGCTGACCGTTCAGGAGATGAAGTTCCCGGGCGCGCCCTACGGTCTCAAGATCGCCTGCGGAGAGAATCCGATGCGCACCTATGGCGGGCGGGGGCGCTCGCCGGCGAGCCGGATGGGCAATGTCGCCGGCTATCGCCGCGCCTGGATCGAGGCGGCGGACTACCGGCGGCGCCAGGACGCCTGGCGCCGCAGCGGCACCGGCGATCCGCCGCGCCGCGACCTGCAGCTCGAGACGCTGGCCGGCGTTCTCGCGGGCGAGATCCTTGTCCAGAACCATTGCTATCGCGCCGACGAGATGGCGATCATGATCGACGTCGCACGCGAATTCGGCTTCCGCATCCGCACCTTCCACCACGCCAACGAGGCCTACAAGATCGCGCCGCTGCTGGTGCGCGAGGACATTTGCGTCGCCACCTGGACCAGCTGGTGGGGCTACAAGATGGAGGTGTTCGACGCGATCGAGGAGAATGCCGCGCTCGTCCATCAGGCCGGCGGCTGCGCGATCATCCATTCCGACGACGCGACGGTGATCCAGCACCTGAATCAGGAAGCGGCGGCGGCGCTCTCCGCCGGCCGCCGGGCCGGGCTGAACATCAGCGAGGGCGAGGCGATCCGCTGGATTACCGCCAATCCCGCCCGTGCGCTCGGTATCGCTGAGACCACCGGAACGCTGGAGCCGGGCAAGCGGGCGGATGTGGTGCTGTGGAGCGCCAATCCGTTCAGCATCTACGCGCGCGCCGACCGGGTCTGGATCGACGGCGCGACGGTGTTCGATCGCCGTGACCCCGCCTGGCGTCGACACTCCGATTTCCTGGTCGGCCAGCCCGGGCAGGAGCTTCGCCCATGATCCGTTTCGTTGCGGCCCTCGTGCTGTTTTTCGCCGCGCTTCCGGCACAGGCGGAAACCGTCGCCATCGTGAACGCGCGTCTGCTCACCATGGGCCCGCAGGGCGAGATCGCGCGCGGCACCGTCGTCGTGCGCGACGGCCGGATCGCCGCCGTCGGCGAAAATGTCGCCGTGCCCGCCGGCGCCCGGGTGATCGACGGCAGCGGCGGCATCCTGACCCCCGGCTTCATCCAGGCGGACAGCACGCTGGGCGCGGTCGAGGTCAGCCAGGTGCCGCCCAGCGCCGATCGCGCGACCCACCACGATTCGATCAGCGCCGCCTTCGACATCTCGCTGGGCCTCAACCCGGATTCGATCCTGCTTCCCGTCGCGCGGCTCGCCGGCATCACCCGCGCCGTCGTGACGCCGCTCTACGACGATCGCGGCAATCGCCGGCTGCTCTTCGCGGGACAGGCGGCAGTGATCGACTTGGGCCAGCACCCCGACATGGTCACGCGTCCGCGCGTCGCGATGGTGCTGGAAATGGGGGAGAGCGGCGCCGAGCGTGGCGGCGGTGCTCGCGGCGCGGAGATCGCGGCGCTGCGCGCGCTACTGGACGATGTTCGCCATTTTGCCCGCAATCGGGCGCTCTACGACCGCGGCGCCGGCCGGCCGCAAACGCTCTCGCGCATCGACCTTGAGGCGCTGATCCCGGTCGTCGAGGGGCGCATGCCGGTGATCGTCAAGGTCGATCGCGCCGCCGACATCCGCGAGGCCATCGCCTTTGCCCGCGACGAGCGACTGCGGATCATCCTCGACGGCGCGGCGGAAGGCTGGCGTGTCGCCGGCGAGATCGCGCGCGCCGGAGTACCGGTCATCCTCGATCCTCTCTCGAATCTCCCCCGCAGCTTCGCCGAGCTCGGCGCGACCATGGAGAATGCCGCGCGCCTGGACACCGCCGGTGTCACCGTCATCCTCAAGACCGGCAGCGGTGTCGCCCACCGCGCCCGCGAGCTGCGCTACGGCGCCGGCAACGCCGTGGCCTACGGCCTCCCCTATGAGGCTGCGCTCGCATCGCTGACGATCAACCCGGCGCGGGCCTTCGGCGTGGCCGACCGGATCGGCTCGATCGAGCCCGGAAAGGAGGCGGATCTCGTCCTCTGGTCCGGCGATCCCCTCGAGCCCTTGTCGCAACCCCGCGCGATCCTGGTGCGCGGCGTCGGCTACCCCCTGTCGGCTCGACCGCTCGACCTGCGCGACCGCTATTTGCCCGCATCACGCCGGGATTGATCTCGCACCAGTTCGGCGCGAGTGAGCGGCTATCGCGGCGTTTCGCCCGTCTCGAACGCCTCGAGCGCGCGCCGCAGGTCGGCGGTCAGCCGCTTGAGGTCGTTCTTCGGCCTGTTGCCGCGACAAAGCCGGGCCAGGCATGCGCGCAGATGCGCCACGTCGATGCCGTCGGCGGCAAGGCGCTTCACCAGTGCGTCGCTGAGCGTGTCGCGACCCAGCAGGCATTCCAGGATCGCGCACCAGTCGGGGCCGTCCTTGCCGCCGTTGCCGGCCGGCGGGCGGTCTCCGCCATGCCAGACCGCCGCGGTGCGGATCGCCTCGCGGGTGAAGCGCTGATCACGGCCCGTGCGGCCCCTTGCGAGGACGCGGAAGCGGTAGACGCCGCTCTGCGTCGCGGTGCGGGTCGCCTGGAATGCGCCCGGCTCGCCGGCGACCGGGATCAGGTTGATCAGGCTTTCCTGGCCATCGGGCCGGACGAGTTCCGCCGCGACGTTGGCCTGGCCCTTGAACGGCGCCCCATATTCGGTGAGCAGCGCGCGCGCCGTGAGCGTTGCGCCCGGCTCCATGCTGCTCTGATGCACGGCCGTGGCCATTCTGAGGTTGGAATAGGCGGCGACGCTCGCCGAATAATGGATGGCGGGGCCGTTCGCGATCGCGTCGTGGCCGGCCGCGGCAAAGCGCTTCCAGAATTCCGGATGGATGGTGAGCAGCAGATGCCAGCGGCCGGCATGGCCGGGGACTCCGTCGGCGAGCAGCGGCAGGCCGGCGCGCATGTAGAGCGCGCGCGGCGTCGTCCGCCCGGTCAGTGACGGATTGCCGAGCGCGACCGTTTCGCCCTCCGGCGTTTCGAGCGCCATGGTGAGGTAGTGGGCGGGTCGGCCCAGCACCATCGCGGTGATCTCCACATCGGAATCGGTGACGTGGAACGGGATCCGGTCGACCACGCCCGGTCGCGCCCAGCCCTCCGGATCGAGCACGATCTCGTTGTTGTTCACGCCGGCGAGGATCTGGACGTAATATTTCTCGAGCAGGAAGGTCTCGTCCTGAGACAGATTGCCGGTCATCAGCAAATAGCCGCCGGTGCCGCTGGTCAGCGCATTGAGCGTCGCCGGCTGGATCTGTTCGGCCGTCCCCATGCCAATCGCGAACACCTGGGTGTTGATGACACCATCCGCGACGTCAGCGACGCGCTTGTCTGCGGTCTCGATTCCGTCGGTCAGCACGATCATCGCCCTGTGGTCCCAGCTGCCCGGCGCATCGTCGAGCTTCGTTCTCGCAAGTTCGATCCCGTCGCCGATCGCGGTCATGCCGGAGGGGTTGGCGGCGAAGGCGCCGATCGCGTTGATCGCATCGTCGCGCCCGCCGCCATCGCCCGGCGCTCCGGCGGTTTTGACGTCCATGATCGGGTGCGGGTCCTGATCATAGGCGTTCACGCCGATCCCGTTGTCGTCCCACAGCAGGTCGGCGAAGACGCGGGCGCTGTCCTTCAGCACTTGTTCCTTGGTGCGGCCCTCGTCGGTCACGTCGAGCATCGAGCCAGACTGATCGAACACCAGCTGGGTCGCGACAGTCGGCCGCGCGACCACATTGGCGTCGAGGGTGACGACGAAATCCTCGCCGGTTTCGAGGCAGCGCAAGGTCACCTGCTGCGCGGCGACGGGGCCGACCGCGCCGGCGGTGAACCGGAACCAGAAATAGGCGCGCCAGGGCGTCGGCCCCGAGGGTGAGGCGACCGTGACGGGCTGGCTTTCCAGCGCGAAGGGCGCGTTCAGCGGCGTGGTGGCCTCGAATGTGACGGGGAAGCAGCTGTTGCAGTCGAAGCGCGCGGCGCGGACGACAGTGAGCCCGGTCGGCACGTCGTTGAAGTTGACGTTGAGGGTTGCGAGCTCGATGTCGCCGCTCGGCGCCGGCTGCGAGAAGGGCGCCATGACGTCGAGGATCGCCTGGATGCAGACCGGACAGAAGGGCGAGAGCGTGGTCTGCATCATGCAGGACCAGACCGGCCGGTAGATGCCGCAGCGGCTGTACTTGGCGCCCTCGAATGTTCCGACGGTGCCCGCCGGAAGCGGATTGATGCCGATGTCGGACTGCGTGCAATTGTGCGGGTTGGCGCGCGTCGGCACGTCCGGACCCGCGGTCACCAGTGCCGACCATTTGACCAGCGCAGGGTCGGGCTCCGTGCTGACATTGGGCTGGGACGGCTCGCCGCCCTCCCACACGTCGGGGCCGTCATAATCATATTCGTCGGCGAGGCCGAAGGCGGAATGGCCGAGCTCGTGGATCGCCGTCTCGCGCCAGTCGTTGCCGCCGGTCGAGAACCAGCCGATCGACCCCGCCGCGCCGCCGCGTTCCGGATCGTTCACCAGCACCAGGATCTGGTGCCATTCGGGGATCCAGTCCTCCACCGTGTCCTGGACGAGCGCGACATTGCCACCGACGGCGCGCTGCTTGTCGCCGCCGACGCAGAAGGTGGCGTCGAAATAGGTGTCGACGAAATCGCCGGTGCCATTGCCGTCGGCGCAGTTCGGCTTGTCCGCGCCGGAATCGGTCGACGTCACGTCGAGCCGGTAGATGTTCATCGCGCAGGTGAGCTCGGGCCGGTCGAACGGCGGCTCGGCGAGCAACTGGTCGGTTACCCCCTGCGCGTCGCTGGCGAACTGTGCCATCTCGCTGGCCCGATAGCCGTCGGAGACGATGACGAGATTCCAGCGGATTGAAGGCGGACCGGAATCGAACAGCTTGGTGAGGCCCAGCACGGAACCGTCGGCGGCGCCCATCACCGTGACTCCCTGCTGTCGGTGAGGTCTACGAAGAGGAGGTCTCGTCGCATCGGTGCGGCGGCCTTGGCGCCCTTCTGCAGGCTCGGCCGGCGGCCGATTTCGTGGACCAGCACCAGCGATCGCGCGCGCTCATGCGCCGGGACGATCACCGAAACGAGAGTGCGCGGCCCGACCCCGGTCAGCCCGAACGGCTGCCTCGGATCGCCGGTCGGATATTCGCGTCGTTCCGGAACGAGCGCGCTGATCTGACGGCGATAGAGCGCATCTCCCTTCTTTCCGCGCAGCTCGACGAAATGGCCGGTGACCGTGCCATCGGACGTCATATGCGTCTCGCCGGCCGGCGCGCGCATGACCAGCCGGCGGATGGAGCGAAGCGCCAGCTCCTCCCCCTCGACTTCAAAGGTCAGTCGATAAGCCTCGTCCATCTTGTCTTCTCCTCGGACCGGCGCGGTGCCCGTCACGTGTTCGGGATAGGCATCGGGGACCGCAGGGGCGCCCCGTCACCGGCAGAAGAGGCCTGCGCGATAGCCGCGATATTCGCAGTGCCTGAAGAAGCGGAAGCCGAGCTTTGACGCGACGCGCAGCGACGGCTGGTTGTCGACATGAATCAGGCAGACCGTCGACTTCAGAACCGGTTGAGCCTCCAGTGCGTCGATGACAGCCGCCGCCGCCTCGCTCGCATAGCCCTGCCCGCGAAACTGGGACGCGATCGACCAGGTCATTTCCGGGAAATCGTCGAATGCCGCCCCGAGGCTGCGATGGAAGGACGATCCGCCGACCAGGCCGGCGAAACGACCGCTCTGCTTTTCGCGCACCGTGAACACGCCATAGCCGGCCAGCAGCCAGTAGCCCACGTGGCGCAGGAGCAGGTTCCACGATTCCTCCTGCGACATGGCGCCGCGCTCCGAATAGCGGAACATCGACGAATCCGCCGCCATTCGGCCCAGGGCGTCGAAGTCTTCGGAGGTCGGCATTTCGAGGCGCAACCGATCCGTTTCGATCCGCCGCGGGAAACGCGGAGCCGTCAGGCTCGGTGCGAGCCGCGGCGGTTGCGACAGCCGCGCCACAGGTACGCGCCGTTCGTCGATCGCCGGGAGCACGGGGCCCTCACCATCGGTGTCGTTGGCCACCACGCCGCGTCCGAAAAGCCGCGCGCATGGCGGGCTCTGCGGGACGCGCGCGGCCGTGTCATGCCCGGCATCCCATTCCGTCATCGACGGGGCTCCGCAGCGCGCGAGGGCGCAAGAGCGGCTGGCGCGGGCACCGGTTCCGGTTGCGATGGCATAACGATAGGCGGTGGGGGTGAAGAAAGCGCCCAAGACGGTCTCCCTGGAGTCAGAATGAGGATGTTGCCGGCCAGGATGCCGAAAGCGATGCACAATGCGTCGGTTACCAAAGGGTGCTGGGTCATCGGTCCTTTCCTGTAACGATCCGGAAAACCCGGTCGCCGGCATGGGAACGGGATAGCGGGCCGCTTTGCGGCGATCCTGAGAACCGGCTGGAAAAGCGCGCGCCAGATTCTTTCCAGATTCCGGCCCGCAGCGCCGCGACGGACGAATGGCTCGCCGCCTTGCCGCACCACCCAATTGTGAAATATGGTAGGCTGTTCCCAGCCGAAGCTGTTGTCGCGCCGTCGGAGGCCAGTGCCATGCCGAGTGATATTGATCGCGATTCCGACCTTTCGTTCGGTGAATTCGTCATCGTTCGGGCCGATGAGCGCGTCGTCGGCGCGAACGGACCGGTCAAGCTGGGGCGGAAGGCCTACCGCCTGCTGCTGATGCTGGCCGAGCGCGAGGGACAGCTCCTGACCAAGGATGCGCTGTTCGCGTCGGTGTGGGATGGCACCATCGTATCGGAATCCGCGCTGACCTCCGTCATCAAGGAGCTTCGTCGCGCGCTCGACGACCAGCCGGTCAGTCCGCGCTATATCGAGAGCGTCTACGGCCGCGGATACCGGCTGTTGCCGGCGGTGAGCCGATGCCTTCCCGCGCGCCTGCGTGCGCCTGATCAGTCCGCCTTTCGCACGGCGGAAACCGCAGGGCCCCTCGGCCGGGCGCCCTTGCTGTTCGTGCCGCCGTTCGACGACGGCGCGATCAGCGGCATGAATCCCCATCTGGGCGCTGTGTTGCACGAGGAGGTCCTGATCGCGCTCTCGCGCTTCCGGGATATCCGGCTGGTTTCCGATCTGGGGCCGTCTCAAGCCGCCGACCGGTTCGGCAAACGCGACTACCGGCTGAGCATTCGGCTTCTCCGTCATGGCGAGACGATTCAGGCGTTCACGCGCATTTCGCGGCTGTCATCCGGCGCGATCATCTGGGCAGATCAGATGGCCCTGGCGTCAGGCAATCCGATGCAGAGCGTCGACGACATCGCGCGCCGCGTGGCAGGGATCGCCTTGCCGCGCCTGCGCGACGACATGCTGCGCAACATTCCGGAGCATCCCGGCGATGCCTATGATCAGTATTTCGTCAACCGGTTGCGAATGCGCGATCTCGATGCGCTCGAGGACGGCAAGGCGGTCGCCGCCGCGTGGGAACATCTGATCGACGACCATCCGGAACTGGTTCAGGCCTATCCGCCGCTGAGCCGCCTCTACAATACCGATTATGGCTTTACCGGACTGGGCGCGACCGGCCGGAATGAACGGCGACGCGCCTACGAGCTCGCCCACCGGGCGATCACCATCGATCCCACCGATTCTCATCTGCACACCGCCAAGGGCTGGTGTCATCTCTGGGCCAACGAGCCGGACCTCGCGAACCGCCATTTCGAGGAGGCGCTGCAGCTCAATCCCTATCATCAGGAACGATTGGTCGAGGCCGCCACCGGCTTCATGTTCCTGGATGAACTGGACCGCGCCAGCGAGGTCCTGGAGCGATGTCGGGCCCTGACGGGTTTCGCGAGCGAGGCGCCACAGGAAGAGGAGGGGCTCCTGTTCCTCCTCCGGCATGACTATCGACAGGCGGCCGAGGCGCTCGCTCTGGCCAGGCGGGTTCACCCCGATGACCGCGTGAAGGCGCGGCCAAGTCCGCTCACCCGGCTCTATGCGCTTCTCGCAGCGGCAGGCGCGGGAGAGGCCGGTCTTGCGGTGCAGGCCAGCGACTGGCGCCGGTCGGTTGAAGCGCGTTGGGCGGGGCCGGACCCGCTCGATGATGCCGGGCTCAAAGCGTGGATTCTCTTCCACAATCCATTTCAGCGCGAGGGGCGTCGGGCCTGGCTGCTGTCGCTGGTGGCGCTGGCGCTCGCGCCGGAGGATCCAGCTGAACCGAACAGGCTTCGGCCAGACTCGCAAGGAAAACTGTCCGCACGGGGCTGACGGGCTTTCGCCGGGCGCCGCCTGGGCGAAGAGCCACCTCGAGACATTCACGGGCATCAATCTGTTTCTGCGCCACGGCAGACTGGCGGATCCATGCAGCCAGCGTCGTCGCGGCTCCCCCCTGCAGGGCCGCCGCGGCGATGACATCCTGCCAGGTCCTGTCCAGATAGTGGAAGCTTCTCGCACTGCGCAGCAACATGTCCGCTTCCATGCGGGTGATCGCACGTAGGCGAAGAGCGCGCCGAAGGGTCGCGCGGACGTCGACCAACGGCACGGACAGCGGACGCCAGTTCCAGTCGACAGGGCCGTGCGCCAGCGCCACCTCGTCGTCGCTGGTGATATGCCCCGCCGCATAGGCGCGGAAGATGGCGCCCACCCCCTCCATTCCGAAGGGCACCATCTCGGCCGCCCGCAAGGCGCCGATGCTGCTCGCGCCCAGGATACGAACTCCACGTGACAGGAGCTCCAGTATCTCCTTGTGCCGGACCGCGGGCCGATGATCGAACCAGCCGTCGATGACGCACACGACATCCTCCGTCCCGGCGTCGAGCCGCAGGAGATCGCCGGCCTCGCAGGGAGGTCGCCAGTCGACCTCCGGAAAGACCGACCGGTCAAGGGACGACAATGAGGGTCCGGCGAAAACTATGAGGCCCATTGTTCCGGCCGTCTTGTGCGATGCGACGATGCGAGTCCCGGGACGAAAAGTTTGACGACATGTATTCCCGGGACGGGGGCGCCGAGCCGCCTGGTAATGATCTGCAGATAACCCTGACGCTCCAACGCCTCGTACACGCCGGGGAGCGAGGTCGGCCCCGGCGCGATTGCGCCCCACGACCTGCACGGGAAGCCGGGCGGCGCCGGCGGGACCGGCGGGCCCGCGCCCAGGCCGGGCATATAGTCGCGGGGAAGAATGTCGTCGCGTGCCCCTGCGATCAGTGTCAGGCGCGACTGGACGGCTTCGGCGAAGGCCCGGAACAGCGCGATCTCGGGATCGGCATCGGTCGCCGAGCCCATCGACATGCGCTGCTGGCCACCGAACTCCGCCGGCCCTGAAAGCGTGCAGACGAACACGGGCGTGCCGACAATGGAAGGTGGCGAATGGATGGCAAGGGTCGCGCCGCAGGTCGCAAGCCGCTCCCGCCAGTGATCCAGCCAGGCCAGCCCGATCGATCCGGGCCGGAGGGCAGTGACCATTCGTTCGATCGGGCTGCGTCGCATCCATTCGCCGATCGCATCCCGTTCGATCACCTCCAGCAGTGCCGTCCACAGGGCCTCATCCGCACTCGTGCCGACCGCGAGGCCGCTGCTCGATCGCTCGAACGGGCTGGGCGTGTGCCGGGTGAAATCGAGGGACACCAGATCGTGCGGCAGGAAATGCTCGCCGCCGCCGATGAGATTGCGGGCAAGACACCATTTGACCGGGCCGGCTGCATCTGCGGCGAGCGTGCGGGACCGAAGATAGTCCGTCAGTGCCGGCGCGCGGGCGTCCGGCGGGAGCGATTGATAGGTCGAGAGCGGCCCGTCCGCTTCGACCGCCTCCGCCGCATGGCTTTCGATCGCTTCGCAGAGCGCGCCGATCCTGGCGTCGAGTGGCGTCGCCCCCTTGCCCTGGTGGACGCTGAGCGCGCGGCCGGCCGGCCGTACAGCTTGCCAGACGGGGAATCCGATCCTGTCGAGACCGGTGACGTCGGCGAGCCGGGTCACGCCGCTTGCCTGCGCGCCGGCGATCGCCTGCGCCAGGAACGACGCGGCTGGCACCGCACGCGCAGGAGCAGGGGGTGCCTGGATTTCGGCCGTCACCGACCGGCGATCAGAGGTTGCCTGGCTCCGCATTCGCGAAGAAGGCGACGGGGCCGTGGGTGTAGAGCGTCGCCTTCACCGGCTCGCCGGACGCGAGCAGGCCCTGCAGCCTGGACGCTTCCTGCCGTTGCTCGGGATCTGACTGGCCCGGATCATATTCGAGGACGGCGACGGAGAGATAGATCCTGCCCTGATGCTCGATGAGGAACTGGGGCTCTCCAAGAGCAGGCGTCGAAGCTGTGCTGATATAGACGGTTCTTGGATCGCTCGGCATCTGGAGTTCCTCCCTTTATGGCGTGGTAGCATGGGCCATGTCGGGGTTGGTAGCCGGTTTCGGTTCGCTGATGACCATCCTCGTCGACGAGAGTGCCAGGCTCGTCGACAAGAATGCAAAACGGATTCGGACACGAGGCCTCCCGCGAGCCAGGCCAGGACGCTCACGGCGGCGTCCGGCCTGCTGGACCGGAGGTCGATCAGCTCATTGCAGGCTCGTTTCCCGCACCATGATGCGCCCGATCGACCGCCAGATTGCCGCTGCCACGCTGTCGCCGCGCGCGGGCACGACCACCCGCCCGGCCATCGGCTGCAAGATCCCCGTCCCCGCCCGGCGTTCGGCGACGAGGTGCAACACCAGCATGGGATCTTTGGGGGCGACGGCCCGATCGGCAGGATCCGGCACCACGGCGATCGGGCCGCCATTGGTCGACGCGAGCAGCGGGTCGCCCAGGCGGGAGACCGCGACGCTTCCGGCCTCGTCGAGACGAACCCGCCATGAGGCGGCCATGGCATCATTGGGTATGAAGCGGCCCACGGTGCCCGGGATGAGGCGCCAGCCGGCGGTTTCGGGGGCGTAGGCGCGGACATCATACCGATCGTCGGTGACCACCCGGAGCAGGGCGGTCCGGCCATTTGTCCAGGCGCCCGGGACCAAGTCGCGCGGCAGATCGACGACCCGGCCGCCGATCTCGGCGCGCGGCGCGAGGGCCAGGCGCCGGCGCGCATAGCCGGCAAGCCGGTCGCGCTCGGCCGCAAGGCTCTGCTGAAGCATGGTGGTGTTGGCCAGATCCTCCTGATCGGCGACGCCGCGCGCGAGCTGGCTTTCGAGCTGGGCGATCCGGAGCCGGGCCTGCGCCTCGCCGAGATCGAGTTCGGGCGAGGACAGTTCGATGAGCGGTTCGCCCGCGCGGACGGCCTGGCCGTTGCGAACGAGGATTCGCTCCACACGCGCGGCTTCGCCCGCCACGACCGCCTGGTCTCCCATCGGCGCCAGCACCGCGGGCAGGCTGACCGAGCGATCGAGCGGCAGGAACAGGGCCACCAGCGCCAGGCCCAGCCCCGTCGCCAGCCAGCGCGCCCTGCGGCTGACGGCGATGGCCTGCCGTCGCGCCCACCATTGCCGCATCTCGTCGGCGAACGGGCGGATCAGGAACACGATGACCTCCAGGATGAAGAGCGCGATGCCGAGCGCCTTGAAGAACATGTGGTACACGAGCAGCGCGATGCCGATGTACAGCACGGTCCGGTAGAGAAGCGCGGCGATCGCATAGACGATGAGCCCGCGACGATGGCCGGTCGACAGGGATTCGGGCGGTGGTTCGCGCAGGTCGAACAGCGTCTCGCGCAGCCACCAACGCATCATCGCGAACGCCCTGGGCGCGAGATTGGCGACGCCGAGCGCGTCCGACAGCAGATAATAGCCGTCGAAGCGCATGAATGGGGAGGCATTGATGAGCAGGCTGGTCGCGAGGCTGACCGTGGCGAGGATGAAGGCTGCGGTGCGAAGCGGGCCCTCGGGCAGGAAGGACCACAGGAACAGGGCCAGCGCCGCGACGCTGAGCTCGGCGAGCACGCCCGCGGCGTCGATGAGCAGGCGCTGACGTCGTGATCGCAGTTTCCAGGCGGCGCTGGTATCCGTGTACAGGAACGGGACCATGACGAGGAAGTTGATCCCCATCGACGGAACACGGCAGCCGAAGCGGGTCGCCATATAGGCATGCCCCGCCTCGTGCAGGCACTTCACGAATACCAGTGCGCACAGATAGGCCACCAGCCCGCCGCTCGTCATCAGTGCGGACAGGTCGTCGCCGAAGTCGTCCACTTGGCGCGTGGCCAGGAACAGCCCCATGATCCCGGCCAGGCAGAGCAGGCCGATGCCGGTGGGAGACCAGATCCGGGCGGCGACCGGCAGGGTTCGTCTGAGGAACGCGCCCGGCCGTACCAGCGGGACGCGGATGAAGAGATAGTTGTCGACCAGCCAGCGCCACCATGACCGCTGCGCGGCCGCCCGTTTCTCGACCAGCCGCGCGACGGTATCGCCGCCTTCGTCGCGCAGCAGGCCTTCCGCGCTGGCGAAGCGCAGGAAGGTCGCAATCGCGGCTTCGGCACGGTCGGCGTCATGGCCGTCCGCAATCAGATGGGACCGGATCGCACGGGGGTCGCCCAGGGGCCAAAGCTGCAGGATGCGCTGCTCGAGCTCTCCCAGCTGGAAGAAGCGATGGCGCAGGGGGTCGAACAGGATGAAGCCGGGCGCGCCGTTGACGAGCGGCGCCCCGGGCGCGAGGCGCAGCTCCTGCCGGATGGGGTGGAGCAGCACCGCCACGGCTCAGAAGCCGATCGTCTGGCGGACGCCGGCGATCGGACGGCGCAGCAGCGCATAGGCGAGCGGTGCCCAGCCCCCGCGCACGCGCGCCGTGCCCCGCGATCCGATCCGGGGCGCCGCGCCGCCCGCGGGCGCGGCATCGAGGGCGAAGGCGAGCGTGCCCTGCGGCGTCTCGCGGGCCAGGAAGCTCGCTTCGACCAATGTTGCCGACAATGCCCACAGCGGCTGGGAATCGAGCCAGACCGTGACGGTGCTGCCAGGCTCCAGATGGAGCTGTTCGCGCGCCGGCAGGTCGATCCGGTACCGCACGCGCGCGGGGTCGGCGATCTCCATGATCGGCTGTCCGACATCGACCGCACGGCCTTCCCACTCGCGCCGGTCCGTGAAGATCGCGGTGCCGGCCTGGGGCGCGACGAGATTGGCGCGCCCGAGCAGGTCGCGGGCGTAGCGGTATTCGGCTTCGGCGAGCCGGTACTGCGCCTCGGCGATCGAAATGCCCCGCCCTTCGCTGGCGTCCGAGAAGGCGGCGGACCGGACCTCGTTGAACTCGGCGCGCGCCACTTCGAGCTTTTCGGCGGCGAGGCTGACCTCGTTGCGCAGCCTCACATCGTCGAAGCGGACCAGCGTCTGGCCCCGCGCGACCTGCGCATTGGGGGCGACCTCGATCCGGGTGATGACGCCGCTTAACGGTGCGGTGATGACCGCCGGCGCGGCCGCCACGACCTCGACCGGCGCGAGTACGGAGATACGGACGGGGAAGAGCGCGGCGATGACGCAGGCCGCGGCGATGATGCGGCGTTGCCGCCTGTCGAGCTTCGGAAGCCGGCGGACGGGCCTGTTTGCGGTCAGCGCCAGCCAGGCATGCGCCGCCGTTTCGGCCACGCGACCGGCGCGCATCTTCCGGGCCTCGTCGAACGGCTGCTCACTGGTGAAGAGGAGGCCGCCGAACACCGCGCCGCCGCGGTCCGCCAGGGGGCGCCACAGCCACTGACGGAACGGATAGTCGTCCAGCGCCTCATCCGCCGGCGCCACGAACGCCATCGGGGTGTCGCTGCCGCCAGGGATGGCGGCCTCGATCGCGCGGATCGCCGGCGCGTTGCGGTCGACCGCGACCAGGCTCGACGCGGTCTCGACCCGCATGCCGTCGCCGGCCAGCGCGCGCTTGAGCACGAAGAGCTGGTCGTATCCGACAATGTCGCGCGTCTCGTTGGCGACGAAATAGAGCAGTTCGGGGACGCTGGCCTGGCGGCGAACCGACGCCTCCCAGGCCAGCAGGGCGGCAAGGCGGTCGCGCCCACCCCCCGATGACGGAGCGAGGTTATGAACGCTGGCCATTCGCCGCAGCCTCGGCTGCGCGGCCTGGAGTGGGGAATCGCGCGACGCCGCTCATTCCCGGCAGCACGCGATCATTCTGGTCGACGGCCCCGGTCACCCGAACGGTCTTCGACACGGGGTTCACCGCCGCGCCGAGCCGCGTGACACGCCCGCTGATCGTCTGGCCGGTTTCCTCGACGACGAAGCTGAAGGCGGCGCCCGGCTCGAGCCAGGTGAGCCATCGGGATGGCGCATTCAATTCGACCTCCAGTGTGCCCAGCCGCTGAATGGTCATCAGCGGCTGGCCGCTGGCGGCCACGTCATGCCGATGCGCCTGGCGCTCCACCACCGTGCCGGCGAAGGGCGCGACGATCTGGCACTGTCCAAGGCCGGCCCGGATCGCATCGGCTTCCGCGGACGCCCGCTGGAGATTCGCCTGCGAGACGCCGACATCGTTCGTCCCGATCGCTTCATACCGATCGAGCTCGACATTCGTGTCATAGGTCCGGCGATAGGCGGCGGTCGCCGCCTCGGCCGCGCGCAGCTGCGCGCGCATCTGATTGCAGTCGAAGGCGATGAGCACCTGCCCCTGGCGGAAGCTCTGGCCCACCTCGAACGGCATCTGGGTGATGAGCGCCGTGATGCGCGAGCCCAGCACAGCCTGGTCGCGGGCGCGCACCACGCCGGGCGCGGTCAGCCCCGCAGGCGATGCGGTCGGCGCAGCGGGAGCTGCGGCGCGGCTTTGCTGCGGCGCCGGAGCGGCCGGAACGGGAGAGATTCCATTCTCGTTGTCGGACCATTGCACCTGGCTCGGCGCTGCGGCGTAGACGGCCACCAGGCCGACACCGGCGAGTCCCACGACGGCCAGGGTGCGCAGGCCGGTCTTCGAGCGGAGCTTCTCGATCATGGTGTCCTCCTCATTGCGCGACAGCGGTTTCCCGCTGCGCCCACATATCCCTGAGCGACGCGGCAAGCTGGCTGACGCTTTGCTGGTCCGTCACCTCGGGGGTGAAGCTGTCGATGCCCATCGCGGCATAGAGATTGGCATAGGCATTCTGGGCGTCGGCATAGGCGATGTCGTAGCGGACCTCCGAGACGAGCGAGTTCATCTGCTCGCGCAGCAGCGTCTGCCGGCTGGTCGCGCCGGCGCGAAAGCCGCCGTCGATCTGGCTCATGATCCGGGTCTGGACATCATGGCTGCGGCGCGCGGTATCGAGGGCGGTCGAATAGAGAGCGTAGCGCGCCCGCGCGACATGGACCTGGGTCATCACGGCCATGGCCGTCGCCAGTTCCTGGGCGCGGAGCACGTCGTCCTGGGCCTGCACCGATCGCCTCGCAGCGGGCAGACGGAAGACGTTCATGAGATTGAAGGCCGAGCGCGCGCCATACTGGGCCCAGCTGCTGTTGTAGAGGAAGTCGTTCGAATCCGTGTTGATCCCGATGAAGGCGCGAAGGTTCGGGAAGGCGGACAGGAGCTGGGCATCGAGCTCGCGCCGGTTGATGTGCTGCCGGTATCCGACCTGTCGCAACTCCGGCCGGTTGCGCAGCGCGATCATCACCTGCTCTTCGGCGGCGATGTTGACGGTGGGCAGCGCCGTCTCGCGCGGCGGCATGACCAGCTCGTAATCCGTCCCGGGCTCGATGTTCATCAGGGCGGCGAGCTGCGTCCTCGCCAGCTGCAGTTCGCGCGTCAGCGCGATGATGTTCGCCTCGATATCGATCAGCTCGCGCTGATAGGTCAGCGCGACCAGCGGCGCCGACGTTCGACGTTCGGCCAGTTGCGCGCTGTTGTTCAGCGTGGTCGTGATCGCCGAGCGCAATTGTCCCAGCTGGTCGAGCAGCCGCTGTGCTGACACCGCGCGCCAATAGGCTGTCCTGACGTCCTCGATGATCCGGTTGGAGACCTTGCGACGCTCCTCGGCGGCGATCAGCACCTGATCCGCACGCTGCCGGGCACGTATGTAGCTGAGACCGAAATCGAGAATGTCCCAGCTGAGCGTCAGGTCGCCCGAAAAGACGTTCCGTTCGGAGGAGGTCGAGGGTTCGAGCGACTGGCGATTGGTGATGAGCGAGAGCGACGATGCGCCTGACTGGTTGGACCGGCCGTAATAGCTGGCGTTCGCCACGAGCTGCGGCAGCATGTCGTAGGTGGAGAGCGTCAGCTCGCGATCGCGCAACGCCTGGTTGAGCTGCTCGACCTTGTAGTCGAGGTTGTACTTGAGCGCGCGCGCCATCGCTTCGTAGAGATCGATCGGACCGGCGATCGGCTCCTGCGCGGCCGTAACTGCGGTGCGGACATCGCGCGCCCGTGTGTCCAGCTCGATCTCCGTCATCGGCCGCGGCGTGACGGCGCAGGCCGAAAGCGTGGCGGAAACCGTCATCACGGCGGCCAATCTGCCGAAACGGCGCCCTGACCTGATCGTCCTCATCATGCTGCCCCTCCGAAAGCCTTTTGTAGCGCACTCGCCTCGACCCGGGCCGAGGCCCGGGGCGTAACGATCGTGGCGTCGAGCGGTTTCGCGTCCTCCCGGGCGCCAAGGTGAAGCCCGGCCCCTTCAGTCGGTCGACCGAGCTCGATTTCTCCGCTGCTGCCCTGAATCACCACCGGGGTGCGGGTCCGGGTCCCGTCGGTCCGCTCGACCTCGATCACCAGGTGGAGCTCGCCCATGTCCGCATCGCGCTCGATGATCGCGAAGCCGCGCGGATCCGAATGGAGCCGATCGGAGACATCCGGGCCGCCCGCCGAGCGAATGGTGATACTGGCGATCCCGGCGCGGTCGGCTGCGATGTCGCGCACCTCGATGTAGATCGCGTTGCCGCGAACCACCGATTCCACCATGATCCCTGCGGCCTCGTCGCCGACCGAGAAGCCCGAAAATCCGCGAACCAGATGGTCGCCCCAACGTTCGTCGAACAAACGGTCTCCGGCGTCGCGCTGGTCGCGCAACGCTTCCAGCCGCGCGACCTCGGCCAGCACGGCACGATCGGGGTCGATATCGGTGCCCTGCAGCCAGCGGGCACCGTTCACGGCGCCCAGGACCGGTGGCACGGTCGACAGATCCTGCGTCCCGCGCAGCGAGCGAATTTCGTTCACCGTGATCAGGACCGGGCCGCGAACCACCGGCAGGTCGAGCCCGCGCACCAGGTTCGGATCGAACGATCGCGCCAGGCCGACAGGATCAGGACGGCCGAGGGCGATCAGCTGCTCGACGTCGGCCGACCCGGCCGCCACAGTGACGACGAGGCTCGCTGTGTCGGTGCCGCCATTGCCGTCGGCGATGGTGTAGGTCGCGATCGGAACCGGGCCGTTGAAGTCCGGCTCGGGGGTGAAGGTGTAGCGGCCGTCGGCGCCGATGGTAAGCGTGCCGATGCCGGCCAGCGTGGCCGTCTGCCCCGCCGTCAGCGTCTGGCCGCCCACCGTGAATCCGGTCACTGTCAGGACATCGCCGTCGACATCGGTCGCATTGGCCAGCACGTTGCCTGTGACCGGCGTGTCCTGCGGCGTCGTCACGACCGTGTCGGACGCGACCGGCGGATCGTTGACGGGGCTCACGGTGACCGTGATGGTCGCAGTCGAGAATCCGCCCTGGCCGTCGCTGACGGTGTAGGTGATCGTGTCGGTGCCGTTGAAGTCCAGGTTCGGCGTGTAGGTGATCGTGTTGTCCGGATTGATCGTGACGGTGCCGTTGGGCGCGGTCGCGGCAGTGACCGTGAGCGGATTGCCTTCCGGATCGCTGTCATTGGCCAGCACATTGACGGTGACGGGCACCTCTTCGCGGGTCGCCGCGACGTCGTTCACCGCATCCGGCGGATCGTTCGCTGCGATGACGGTGACCGTGACGCCGATCGTCGCGGTCGAGAAGCCGCCCCGACCGTCGCTGATCGTATAGGTGATCGTGTCGTTGCCGTTGAAATTGCCGTTCGGCGTGTAGGTGATCGTGCCGTCGGGGTTGATCGTGACGGTGCCGTTGGCGGCGGTCGCGGCCGTCACGGTCAGTGGATCGCCGTCCACATCGATATCGTTGGCGAGCACCGGGATCGTGACCGGGCTGTCCTCCTGCGTCGTTGCCGCATCGGGGATCGCGACCGGCGGATCGTTGACCGGGTTGACGGTGACGGTGACGGTCGCGGTCGAGAAGCCGCCCTGGCCGTCGCTGATCGTGTAGGTGATCGTGTCTGTGCCGTTGAAATCCGGGTCCGGTATGTAGGTGATCGTGCCGTCGGGATTGATCGCGACGCTGCCGTTCGCCGCGTTGGCGGTGGTGACGGTCAACGGATCGCCCTCCGCATCGGTGTCGTTGGCGAGGACGGCGACGGTGACGGGCGTGTCCTCGTCGGTCGCGGCAATATCGTTGGCGGCGACGGGCGGATCGTTGGCGGGGGTGACGGTGACCGTGACCGTGGCGGTCGCGGTGCCGCCCTGGCCGTCGCTGATCGTATAGGTGATCGTGTCGGTGCCGTTGAAATTCGTGTTCGGCGTGTAGGTGATCGTGCCGTCGGGGTTGATCGCGACGCTGCCATTGGGGGCGGTCGCGGCGGTGACGGTCAGCGGATCGCCCTCGGCGTCGCTGTCGTTGGCGAGGACGGGCACGGTGACCGGCGTGTCTTCGGCGGTCGTGGCGCTGTCGGGCACGGCGACGGGCGGGTCGTTCACCGGATTGACCGTCACCGCGACGGTCGCGGTCGAGAAGCCGCCCTGGCCGTCGCTGATCGTGTAGGTGATCGTGTCCGTGCCGTTGAAATCCGGGTTCGGCGTGTAGGTGACCGTGCCGTCGAGGTTGATCGTCACGGTCCCGTTTGCCGCGCTTGCCGCCGTCACGGTCAGCGGATCGCCGTCCAGATCCGTGTCATTGGCCAGCACGCCGACGGTGACGGGCGTGTCCTCGTCGGTCGTGGCGCTGTCGGGCGCGGCGACGGGCGGATCGTTGACGGGGGTGACGGTGACGGTGACCGTGGCGGTCGCGGTGCCGCCCTTGCCGTCGCTGATTGTGTAGGTGATCAGCGCCGGACCGTTGAAATCGGCGTTCGGGACGAAGCCGATCGAGCCGTCGGGATTGATCGTCACCGCGCCGTCCGGCGAGCTCGCGGCTGTCACGGTCAGCGGGTCGCCGTCGACGTCGGTATCGTTCGCGAGCACGCTGATCGTGACCGGTGTTTCCTCAGCCGTGGTCGCGCTGTCGTCGACGGCGACGGGCGGATCGTTGACGGGGGTGACGACCACGGTGACGGTCGCTGTGGACGTCCCGCCGCGGCCATCCGAAATCGTGTAAGTGATCGTGTCGGTGCCGTTGAAATCGGCGTTTGGCACATAGATGACCGTGCCGTCGGGATTGATCGTCACTGCGCCGTTCCCGGCGGTCGCGGTCGTCACCGTCAGCGGGTCGCCGTCGATATCGCTGTCGTTGGCCAGCACGCCGATCGTGACCGGCGTGTCCTCGTCCGTCGACGCAATGTCGTTGGCGGCGACCGGCGGATCGTTGACCGGCGCGACCGTGACCGTGACGGTCGCGGTTGAGGTTCCGCCCTGGCCGTCCGAGATTGTGTAGGTGATCGTCTCGGTGCCGTTGAAATCGGCGTTGGGCGTATAGGTGAGGGTGCCGTCCGGATTGATCGCGACGCTGCCGTTCGCAGCGCTCGCGCTGGCGATGATGAGGGCGTCGCCATCGGGATCGGCATCGTTCGCGAGGACCGCGATCGTGACCGGCGTGTCCTCGTTCGTCGCTGCCGCATCATCGGCCGCAACCGGTGGCGGATTGCCGACCGTCCAGGTGAAGCTGGCGCTGGCAGACGCTCCCGAGGGGTCGGTCGCGGTCACGGTCACGGTATAGATGCCGCCACTCACCTGGCTGGCATTTGCCGCGATCGTCCCGGTGATCCGGCCGGTGGCAGGATCGATCGCGAGACCGGCCGGCAATCCGCTCACGGCATAGGCCAGCGTATCGCCATCGAGATCATCGAAGCTGTCGGCGGTCGCCACGTCCACCGTCGCCGCATCCAGATCACTCCGTGCGGGCAGCTGCGAGGCGGTGGGCGCGTCGTTGACGGGAAGGATGGTGATCGTCGCCACCGCGCTCGAGAACCCGCCGAGCCCGTCGCTGACCGTGTAGGTGACGGTCGCGGTCCCGTTGAAGTCCCGGTCGGGCGTGAAGGAAATCGTGCCGTCCGGGTTGATCACCGCTGTCCCGTTGGTCGCGTCGGCCGCGACGATCGTGAGCGGGGAGGCGTCGACATCGTTGGTCAGGACGTCGAGCGCGATCGGGGTATCTTCGTCTGTTGTATAGAAATCGTCCGCGGCGCGGGGCGGCACGTTGGTGATCGTCCAGGTGAACGTCGTCGTCACCGTGCCGCCCTTGCCGTCGTCCGCGGTCACGGTGACGGGGTAGATGCCGTCGCCGTTCGGCCCGCCGGCGGACGCGTTGGACGCGGTGGTCCCCGAAACGATCCCCGTCGCAGGATCGAGGGTCAGGCCCGGCGGGAGGCCGGTGGCGGTGTAGGTGAGAGTATCGCCGTCGATGTCGCCGAACGCGCCGGCGATGGTGACGTTCACCGGATCGGAATTCGTGTCGAAACGGTCGGGCAGGCCCACTGTCGTCGGCGCGTCGTTCCCGGGCGTCACGGTGACCGCGACGGTGGCGCTCGCGGTGCCGCCATTGCCGTCGCTGATCGTGTAGGTGATGATGTCCGGTCCGTTGAAATCGGCATCGGGCGTGTAGGTGATCGTGCCGTCGCCGTTGATCACGACGCTGCCCCGCGTCGCCGACGCGCTGACCACAGTCAGCGGATCGCCGTCCGGATCGCTGTCGTTGGCGAGCACGTTGATGATGGCCGGGGTGTCTTCGACGACGGTCACCGTGTCGTTGGCGGCCGTCGGCGCCGGATTGGCGACCGTCCAGGTGAAGACCTGGCTCGTGCCGAGGCCCGACGGGTCGGTCGCGGTGACCGTTACCGCATAGGCGCCGCCATTCACCTGGCTGGCGTTGCGGTCGATCGTGCCGGTGATCTGCCCGGTCGCGGGATCGATGGACAGACCCGCCGGCAGGCCGGTAGCGCTGAACGTCAGCGTGTCGCCGTCCACGTCCGAGAAGAAGGCCGCGACGGCGACCGGCGCGATCGCCTCGCCGTCATCGGACGACTGGTTGGAGAGGGCGCTGCTGACCGGCGCGTCGTTGACCGGCGAGACCGTGACCGTGACGGTCGCGGTCGAGAAGGCGCCGTCGGTATCGGCGATCGTGTAGGTGATGGTCGCGACGCCGTTGAAATTGGCGGGCGGCGTGTAGGTTATTGTCCCGTCGCCGTTCACCTGCACCGTGCCGGTGCTGGCGGTCGCGTTGGTCACGCTGAGCGGGTCGCCGTCATCGTCGACATCGTTGGCGAGGACGTCGATCGTAACCGGGGTGTCCTCCGGCGTCGTCACGGCGTCGTCGTTCGCCTCCGGCCCGACATTGCGGACCGTCCAGGTGAACGTCGCCGGCACCGAACCGCCATTGCCGTCGCTGGCGGTGATCGTCACCGTGTACACGCCGTTGCTGGCCGGGCCGCCGGTCGAGGCGTTGGGGTCGATCGTGCCGCTGACCACGCCGGTCGCCGGATCGATCGTGAGCCCAGGCGGCAGGCCAGTCGCGCTGAAGGTCAGCGTGTCGCCGTCGACGTCCTGGAACTCGGCCGCGAACGGCACGGACACCGTGTCCGAATCCAGGTCGAACAGGTTGGCGAGCCCGTCCGTGGTCGGCGCGTCGTTGACCGGCGCGACCGTCACCGACACCGACGCGGTCGCGGTGCCGCCCTGGCCGTCGCTGATCGTGTAGGTGATCGTGTCGGTGCCGTTGAAATCGCCGTTCGGCGTGTAGGTGATCGTGCCGTCGGGATTGACGACGACGGTGCCGTGCGCGGCGGTCGCCGCCGTCACGGTCAGCGGATCGCCGTCCGGATCATTGTCATTGGCCAGCACGGCGATGGTGACGGGCACATCCTCGTTGGTGGTCGCCGTGTCGTTGGCCGCGTCCGGCGCCGGATTGGTGACCGTCCAGGTGAAGGGCGATGTCGCGCTCGCCCCGCTCGGATCGGTGCCGGTGACGACGACATTGTAGACGCCGCCATTCGTCTGGCTGGCATTGCTGGCGATCGTGCCGGAGATGATTCCGGTCGTGGCATTGATCGTCAGCCCCGGCGGCAGGCCGGTCGCGCTGTAGGTCAGCGCGTCGCCGTCCGGATCGCGGAAGTTCGCGGCGGTCGCAACCGATGCCGAGGCGCCGTCGACGCTCAGCTGGCCGTTGAGCGGCGGCGTCGCGATCGGGCCGTCATTGACCGGCGTGACCGTCACGGTAACCGTGGCGGTCGAGGTGCCGCCTTCATCGTCGGTGATCGTGTAGGTGATCGTGTCGGTGCCGTTGAAATTGGCGTTCGGATCGTAGGTGATGGTGAGCGTGCCGTCGCCGTTGATCGTGACCGTCCCCCGGGCAGCCGTCGCGGAGATCACCCGCAGCGGATCGCCATCGGGATCGGTGTCGTTGGCGAGCACATTGATCGTGACCGGCGTGTCTTCATCGGTGGTCACGCTGTCATTGTTCGCGGTCGGCCCCGGATTGGTCACCGTCCAGGAAAAATTCTGGGTCGCGCTGAGTCCGCCGGCATCGGTCGCGGTGACCACGACCGCATAGACGCCGCCATTCTGCTGGCTCGCGCTGCGGTCGATCGTTCCGCTGATCACGCCGGTGGCCGGATCGATCGTCAGTCCCTGCGGCAGGCCGGTGGCGCTGTAGGTCAGCGTCGCATTGTCGACATCGCTGAACGCGCCGGCGACGGGCACCGAGACAGCCGCCGCATCGACGCTGGACCGGGAGGGAAGGGTGCCGACCGGGACCGGCGCATCATTCACCGGCGTGACGGTGACCGTGACCGTCGCGGTCGCGGTGCCGCCCTGGCCGTCGCTGATCGTATAGGTGATCGTGTCGGTGCCGTTGAAATCGGCGTTGGGCGTGTAGGTCAACGTGCCGTCGGGGTTGCGCACCACATTGCCGTTCGCGGCCGTCGCCGAAACGACGGTCAGCGGATCGCCGTCGGGATCACTGTCGTTGGCGAGCACGTTGATGGTGACCGGCGTGTCCTCGGGGGTCGTCGCGCTGTCATTGGCCGCGGTCGGACGCGGATTGACGATGCTCCAGACGATTTCCTGGGTCGCGGTCGCGCCGCTCGGGTCGCTCGCGGTGACGATCACCGAATAGACCCCTCCCGGCCGCGCCTGGCTCGCCGAACGATCGATGACTCCCGAAATCACGCCGGTCACGGCATTGATGCTGAGGCCGGCGGGCAGACCGGCGGCCGAATAGGTCAGGGTGTCGCCATCGACGTCGGAGAAGCGGTTGGCCATCGGAAAGGAAACGGTTCCGCCGTCGGGATCGACGAGCGGGATCGTCCTCGGCCCGATCGGAAGCGGCGCATCGTTGACGGGCGTGACGGTGACGGTGACGGTGGCCGTCGCGCTGCCGCCCTGATCGTCGGTGATCGTATAGGTGATCGTGTCGGTGCCGTTGAAATTGGCCCTCGGCGTGTAGGTGATGGTGCCGTCGGGGTTGATCGCGACTGTCCCGCGGGCCGCGGTCGCCGCCGTCACCCGCAACGGATCGCCGTCCGGATCACCGTCGTTGGCGAGCACGCTGATCGTGACCGGCGTGTCCTCGGGTGTCGTCGCGCTGTCGTTGTTGGCGGTCGGCGCGGGATTGGTGACCGTCCAGCTGAAGGCTGATGTCGCGCTGGCGCCGCTTGGATCGGTCCCCGTCACCACGACGGAATAGGTGCCGCCGTTGGTCTGGCTGGCCGACCGGTCGATCGTCCCGCTGATCACGCCGGTCGTGGCATTGATCGTGAGGCCGGGCGGGAGGCCCGTCGCGCTGAAGGTCAGCGCGTCGCCGTCCGGATCGACGAAATTGCCCGCCGTGGTCACCGAGGCGGTGGCGCCGTCGACGCTGATCTGGCCGTTGAGCGGCGGTGTCGCGATCGGGCCGTCGTTGACCGGCGTGACGGTGACGGTGACGGTTGCGGTCGAGAAGCCGCCCTTGCCGTCGCTGATCGTGTAGGTGATGGTATCGGTGCCGTTGAAATTGGCATTCGGCGTGTAGGTGATGGTGCCGTCGGGGTTGCGGATCACCGTTCCGTTCGCGGCGGTCGCGGCGGTGATGGTGAGCGGGTCGCCGTCGACGTCGCTGTCATTGGCCAGCACGGCGATGGTGACTGGCGTGTCCTCGTCGGTGGAGGCAGCGTCGTTCACCGCCACCGGCGGGTCGTTGACCGGTGCCACCGTGACCGTGACCGTCGCGGTGGCCGTGCCGCCCTTGCCGTCGCTGATCGTGTAGGTGATCGTGTCGGTGCCGTTGAAATTGGCGTTCGGCGTGTAGGTGATGGTGCCGTCGGGATTGCGCACCACCGTTCCGTTCGCGGCGGTCGCCGAAATGACGGTCAGCGCGTCGCCGTCGAGGTCGCTGTCATTGCCGAGCACGCCGATCATGACCGGGGTGTCCTCGCTGGTGGACGCGCTGTCGTTCACCGCCACCGGCGGATCGTTGACCGGGGTGACCGTGACCGTGACCGTCGCCGTCGCGGTGCCGCCCTGGCCGTCCGAGATCGTATAGGTGATCGTGTCGGTGCCGTTGAAATTGGCGTTGGGCGTGTAGGTCAAGGTGCCGTCGGGATTGATCGCGACCGTGCCGTTGCCCGCGCTGGCGGCGGTGACGGTCAGCGGGTCGCCGTCCGGATCGACGTCGTTGGCCAGCACATTGACGGTGACGGGCGTGTCCTCGGGCGTTGTCGCGCTGTCGCCGTCGGCGGTCGGCCCCGGATTGGTCACGGTCCAGGTGAAGGCCTGGGTGGCGGTGGCGCCGGCGGGATCGCGGGCGGTGACGACCACGCTGTACACGCCGCCGCCAGCCTGGCTCGCGCTGCGGTCGATCGTCCCGCTGATCACACCGGTGGCCGCGTCGATCGTCAGGCCGGGCGGCAGGCCCGCCGCGCTGTAGCCCAGCGTGTCGCCGTCGACGTCGCTGAAGCGGCCCGCGGTCGGCACCGAGATCGCGTCGCCGTCCAGACTGGCCCGCGCCGGCAGGGGGGTGCCCGCCACGGGGGCGTCGTTGACCGGCGTCACCGTGACGATGACGGTCGCCGTCGCTTCATCGCCATCGGAATCGCGGATCGTGTAGCTGATCGTCGCGGTACCGTTGAAATCGGGATTGGGCGTGAAGGTCAGTGTGTTGTCGGGGTTGATCACGACCGTGCCGCTGGTCGTGGTGGCGGTCGTCACGGTCAGCGGATCGCCGTCGGGGTCATTGTCGTTCGCCAGCACATCGATGGTGACCGGCGTATCCTCGGGCGTCGTCGCACTGTCGTTCGCGGCGGTCGGGCCCGCGTTGGAGACGTCCCACAGGAACACGGTGGAGACGGTGGCGCCGCTGGGATCGGTCGCAAACACCGTGACCGTGAAGGGGCTCGCGTCCGACGCATCGGGCGACAGCGTGCCGCTGATCAGGCCGGTCGCGGGGTCGATCGACAGGCCCGGCGGCAGGCCGGTGGCGGCGAAGGTCAGCGGATCGCCGTCCGGATCCGAAAAGCTCGGGGCGGTCGGCAGCGAGACGGTCTCGCCGTCGACATCGGCCTGCCGCGCAATCCCGGTGGTCACCGGCGGATCGTTGATCGGCACCACGGTGACGGTGACGACGGCGGTCGATTGCCCGCCTTCGCCATCGCTGATCGTGTAGCTGATCGTCGCGGTGCCATTGAAGTTGGTGGGCGGCATATATTGCAGCGATCCGTCCGCATTGATCGAGACGCTGCCGACGCTCGCGGTCGCCGAAATGACGGTGAGCGTATCGCCGTCGGGATCATTGTCGTTGGCGAGGACCGGGATGCGGACGGCGACGTCCTCGTTGGTCGTAACGCTGTCGTTCGCCGCGGTCGGCGCCGGATTGGTCACCGTCCAGGTGAAGCTGGTGCTGACCACGCCGCCGCGCCCGTCATTGGCGGTGACGGTCACGCTGTAGACGCCGCCGTTCACCTGGCTCGCGCTGTTGTCGATCGTGCCGGAGATCACCCCGGTCACCGGATTGATGCTGAGCCCGGCGGGCAGGCCGGTCACGCCATAGGTCAGCGCATCGCCGTCAGGGTCGCTGAACGCGCCGGCCACCGAGATGCTGACGCTCTCATTGTCGGAATCCGCCTGATTGCCCAGCGTGCCGGCGACCGGCAGGTCGTTCACCGAATTGACGGTGACGGTGACCGTCGCGGTCGCGGTGCCGCCCTGGCCGTCGCTGATCGTGTAGGTGATCGTGTCGGTGCCGTTGAAATTGGCGTTGGGTGAATAGGTGAGCGTGCCGTTGGCGTTGATCACCACCGTGCCGTTGATCGCGCTCGCCGCGGTCACGGTCAGCGGATCGCCGTCGGGATCGCTGTCGTTGGCGAGCACCGAAACGGTGACTGGCGTGTCCTCGTTGGTGGTGGCGCTGTCGTTGCCGGCGGTCGGCGCCGGATTGGTCACCGTCCAGGTGAAGCTGGTCGAGACGCTGCGTCCGCCGGGATCGGTGGCGGTGACGGTGACGGTATAGGCCCCGCCGTTCACCTGGCTGGCGCTGCGGTCGATCGTCCCGCTGATCACGCCGGTCGCCGGATTGATGCTGAGCCCGGCGGGCAGGCCGGTCACGGCGTAGGTCAGCGTGTCGCCGTCAGGGTCGGTGAAGCTGCCGGCGGTCGCGACGCTGATCCCGGCCTGGGCATCGGCATTGGTGCGGTTGGCGAGCGGCGTCACCACCACCGGCGGATCCTGGACCGGCGTCACCGTGATCGTCACCTGGGCACTGGCGGTGCCGCCCTGGCCGTCGCTGATCGTATAGTTGATCGTCACGGTGCCGCTGAAATTGGCAGGCGGCGTATAGGTGATCGTGTTGTTGGGATTGATCGCCGCCTGGCCGATCGATGCCACCGCCGCGATCACCGCCAGCGGATCCCCGTCGGGATCGCTGTCGTTGGCGAGGACGTTGATCGTCACCGGCGTGTCTTCGGGCGTGCTGACCGCATCGTTGGTGGCGACCGGGGCCGGGTTGGTCACCGTCCAGCTGAAGGCCTGCGTCGCCGACAGGCCGCCCGCATCGGTGGCGGTGACCCGGACGGTATAGACCCCGCCGCTCACCTGGCTCGCCGAACGGTCGATGGTTCCGGTGATGACGCCGGTCGTCGCGTTGATGCTGAGCCCGGCGGGAAGGCCGGTGACGCTGTAGGTGAGCGTCGCATTGTCGACATCGCTGAAGCCGCCCGCGGTCGCGACGTTGACGCCCGCCTGGCCATCGACATTGTTGCGGGCGGGCAGCGTGCCGACCGTCACCGGGGGATCGTTGACCGCGGTCACCGTGACGGTGACCGTCGCGGTCGCGGTGCCGCCCTGGCCGTCGCCGATCGTGTAGGTGATCGTGTCGGTGCCGTTGAAATTGGCGTTCGGCGTGTAGGTGATCGTGCCGTTGGCGTTGCGCACGACGGTGCCGTTGTTGGCGCTGGCGGCGGTGACGGTCAGCGGATCGCCGTCGGGATCGCTGTCGTTGGCGAGCACGCTGACCGTGACCGGCGTGTCCTCCGGCGTGGTGGCGGTATCGTTGCCGGCGGTCGGGCCGGGGTTGGTCACCGTCCAGTTGAACGCCTGGGTCGCGGTGGCGCCGCCCGGATCGCGCGCGGTGACGACCACCGAATAGACGCCGCCGGTGCCGGCCTGGCTGGCCGAGCGGTCGATCGTCCCGCTGATGACGCCGGTGGTGGCGTTGATGCTGAGCCCGGCAGGGAGCCCGGTCGCCGAATAGGTCAGCGCATCGCCATCGATGTCATTGAAGCGGGACGCGGTGGCGAGCGAGATCGCGGCGCCGTCGAGATTGGCCTGTGACGGGGCGGTGCCGACCGGGACGGGCGCGTCGTTGACGGGGTTGACGGTGACCGTGACATTGGCGGTCTCGGTCGTGCCGCTCGAGCTGACGGTGTAGGTGAAGCTGGTGGTGCCATTGTAATTGGCATTCGGCGTGAAGATCAGCTGGCCGGAGGCATTCAGGCTGACCGTGCCGTTGGCGACGGTGACCGCGGCGCCGCCGGCGGTGATCGCACTGCCGTTGACCGCGGTGATCGCCCGGGCCGGATTTTCGAAATTGTCGTTCGCCAGCACCGAAATCGTAACCGGCGTGTCCTCGTTGGTCGTGGCGGTGTCGGCGACGATGTCGGCGACCGGGGTGACGGTGATGTTGACCGTGTCGAAATCGGCCTTGCCTTCCAGCGTGTTGATGCCGTCTACGAAATTGCCGACCGAGGCGCTTCCGCTGGCGGTGCTGACGGCGCGATATTCGAACCGGATGATATTGCCCGTGGCGCTGTCCGTCAGCTGGCGGGTGTAGGCGCCCCAGGCGGTGTTGCCGTCCGAGAAGAGCTCGTTGAGCAGCACGGTGTCGTCGCCGCCGCCGACGACGCCGTCGGCACCGAGATCGGTCGCGATCACCCGCATCACGTCGACACCGGCACGGCCGCGATGCGCGAAGCTGATCGTGACGTTGCTGCCCGCCGTCGGGGTGAAGTTCTGGAACAGCGCCGCATTCTGGTTGGCGTTGATCTCGGCGAACTGGCTGCCCTCATAGGCCGGTACGCCCGGCCCGCTGCCGCCGTTGAAGCCGGATTTCCAGATCTCGATCAGATTGTCGGTCGCGTCGGTTTCCCAACCCGGCACCGAGGTTTCGTTGACGAGCTGGAAGGTGGTTCCCGCGATCACCGGATTCTCGAAACCGCCATTGGTGAACGCGCCGGCGGGCTGCGGATTGGTGATCGTGCGGATGCTGAGCTGGGCGGGGCCGTTATAGTCGGCGGTCGGCGTGTAGCGCGCGCCCTGCAGCGCCGCGTTGATCGCGGCGATGCTGCCCGAGAAGGTCATGACCGTATCGGCGGTGCCGTCGCCCTGGGTGAAGGTCAGGCCGGCGATTCCGCTCAGCGAGAAGGTCCCGTTGGTGACGTTCAGCGTCACCGTCTGCGTGCCGCCCTCCACATCGGAGATGCTGAGCGCATTGCCGTTGGCGGTCGAGAAGACCAGCGCATTGTCCTCGGCCACGGTCTGGCTGCCCGGCACGGTGTTCAGCGGCGGATCGTCGACCGCGGTCACGGTGACCGTGACCGTCGCGGTGGCGGTGCCGCCCTTGCCGTCGCTGATCGTGTAGGTGATCGTGTCGGTGCCGTTGAAATTGGCGTTCGGCGTGTAGGTGATCGTGCCGTTGGCGTTGCGCACGACGCTGCCGTTCGCGGCGGTGGCGCTGGTGACGCTCAATGTGTCGCCGTCGACGTCGGTGTCGTTGGCGAGCACGGTGACCGTGACCGGCGTGTCCTCCGGAGTCGAGGCCGTGTCGTTCACTGCGACCGGCGCATCGTTCACGCCGGTGATCGTGATCGTCGCGGTCGCCGTGTCGGTGCCGCCATTGGCATCGCGGATCGTGTAGGTGAAGGTCTCGGTGCGGGTCTCGCCCAGCTTGAGGCCGTTGTAGATGCCGTTCTGGACATAGGTGAAGGTGCCGTCGGCACGCAGGGTCAGCGTCGCGCCTGACGGCAGCGTCGTCGCCGTGCCGATGGTGATCGCGCCGCCGGATGCGTTCTGGGCGGCCGAAACGGTCAGCGTATCGCCGCGCGGATCGCTGTCCGCGCCATTGCCGTTGTTGGCGAGGACGCTGCCGGTCAGCGTCGCATCCTCGTTGACCGCGAGAGTGTCGTTCTGCGCATCGGGCGGCGCATCGATCGCGACGCCCATCTCCCACCCGTCGCCGGTTCCGGCCGAGGCGGCCGGGTTCATCCGGACGCTGAAGGTGAGCGTCGTGAAGGTGCCGCCGATCTGGACGCTGCCTGCCGCGGTGCCCGCCGAATTGGTGAGGCTGGACTCGCTTCCGGTGGTGGTGGCGCCGGTCTGGCGCGTGATCGTGCGGGCGGTGCTGTCGACGACGAAATGCGAAGGGCCCGCGAGCTTGGTCAGCGTGGCGCCCGACGTCAGCAGGGTCAGCAGCGCGCTGTTGGAGGTGCCTGAAACGCCGCCGAGCCGATCGAGATGGATCACCGGATTGACCACCGCCTGGCTGAAGGTGATCGTGACCGTCCCCACGTCGGTCGTGTTCGACGATGTCCAGGTGACGCCGAGCGAGGGCTGGTTCTGGGCGCTGTTGTCGAACGCGGCGATGTTGTTGAAGGTCTGGTTGCCGAGGCCGGTGAACGTGCTGGTGCCGGCCGCCGTGAAGGTGACCGTCGTCGTGATCCCCTCTGTGGTGGTGGACGCGCTGCCGGTGCCGATCGTCCAGGCCCCGCTGTTGGTCCTGGCCAGCAGCCCGTCGTAACGGTCCGACGACAGGATCGGCGCGGTCACCTCGCCGCTGCGCGATTCGAGATCCCAGTCGCCGCCCTGCGACGTGGCGCCGGTATCGTCGGCCGAGGCCGCGACATCGGCGCCGGTCGCCTGCGCGATCGCGTCGATCAGCTCCTGGCCCTGTTCGCCACCGCCGACGTCGCAGCCGTAGATGAGAATGTCGCCATCGGCGGACAGTTTCGACCCGATCGACGCCAGCGTTCCCGCCAGCTCCCCCGTCACCGCTGCCCGGTCGATCGTGGTCGTGCCCAGAACGAAACTGTTCGCCGTGCCGTGGCTGACGATATGGATCGCATCGACGCCTGCCCGCCCCGCCAGCGCGGCCATCACCTGATCGACGCCGTCGCGCGCAGCATCGATCAGGACGACCTCGCCGCGCGCCGCCCATTCGCGGGCGAGGTCGGCATAACCCTCCACACCGGTGTCGATGAAGATGATGTCCCTGGCCGAAGAGGCGCTCCCCGCGTCGTCGACCGTGACCGGAGCCTGTTCCGACGGTGCGTCCGGCGCCGGGCCCCCATGCGGTTCGACGGGCGCGTCCTGCCCGCTCCCGGCGTGATCGGGGAAGGTCCCGTCGCTGCCGTCCGCCAATACGTCCACGACCGTTACGAACGCCGCGCCATCGTACATCAGCCGCGGCTCAAGCGCGAGCAGGTGCAATGGAGACTGCGCAGCTCCGGCCAGCAGTATGGAGCGATGTTTCATCCCGACTCTCTCACGAACACGCGTTCATGGACCGCATCTCCGGAAACCCTCCGGTGGCGGAGCGGTTCCGGGCTGCGATCGCACTGGTCGACGGCGCGCAGCAGGGCATTGCTGCGGCCGGTATCGAGGAAGTCACCCCGATCGGGGATGGCAGCTCTTGGCGGCGCGTGGTGGGCTATGGGCTGCGGGGGCGGAGCTGGAAGGCCTGCGAAAACGGCAAGGGGGCGATCAGCTGGCGGGGATCGACGGCCGACGGATCGGCGCCGATCCCACCCGCTGACGACTGTCCCGTCCACCCTCACAAATGCCCCTGCGCGACACGATCGAACAGGATGTATCGGGCCGGAATTTCCGGGAACGCAATGGCGGTTTACAAGATTTTATATATCTTAAAATGCGTTAACCGAGTTTTGGCGAGCATCCGCCGTCATGGCGCGACGGATCGTCGCGGCATTTCGAAAGGAAGTGCCGAATTGCCGGTGCTGGCGTTGCCCGACACGATTCAGCCGGGGCCGGCAGCCGAAGGCATCAAGCTGGCTGGCGCGACATCGTCACCGCGCCGGTTCGACGCCGCCGCTCCCCGGCGCGCGCCAGTGCCGGGGCCGACAAAGCCGCCAGCCTCCAGATCGTCGCAAGGCAAGAGAGGGAATGGTGGACGCACTAGGGCTCGAACCTAGGACCCGCTGATTAAGAGTCAGCTGCTCTACCAACTGAGCTATGCGTCCGTCGCCATTTCGGGCGCGCGGGGGCGGCGTGGCGCCTCCGCGGAAGGGGCCATTTAGGTGCGGCGGCGCGGGATTGCAACCGTCTTAAGAGGGCGGCGTGCCGCGGCGCGGATCGCGGCGGGTCTGGCGGTCGATCGCCATCAGGATGCCGAGGCAGATCATCACCGTCAGCATCGCCGAGCCGCCATAGGAAACCAGCGGGAGCGGGATGCCGACGACCGGCGCCAGGCCCATCACCATCATCAGGTTGATGGCGATGTAGAAGAAGATGGTCATCGTCAGGCCGGCGGCGGTGAGCCGTTCGAACCGGCCGCGTGCCTCGGCGGCGACGCGCATGCCCCAGCGGAGCATCAGGTAGAAGAGGAAGATCAGCACGACGCCGCCGACCAGGCCCCATTCCTCCGCGATCGCGGCGAAGATGAAGTCCGTGTGCTGCTCGGGCAGATACTGGAGGTGGCTCTGCGAGCCGTTGAGGAAGCCCTTGCCGAACAGGCCGCCCGAGCCGATCGCGATCTGCGACTGCTGGATATGATAGCCCGCGCCCAGGGGATCCTGCTCGGGATTGAGGAAGATCAGCACGCGCTGCTGCTGGTGCGGCAGGAGGAAGGAATAGGAGATCGGGATCGCCGCTGCGACCAGAAGGCCGCCGCCGATGAACAGATAGAGCGGCAGGCCGGCGAGGAACATCATCGCGATCGTGGTGAGGACGATCAGCGACGCGGTGCCGAGATCGGGCTGGAGCAGGATGAGCAGGATCGGCGGGGCGAGGAATATGCCGGTCGGCCAGATTGCCGACCAGCGCCGGATCTCGCGCGGCGGGACCATCGAGTAGAAACGGGCAAGGACGAGCACCAGGATCGGCTTCATCAATTCCGACGGCTGGATGCGCAGGAAGCCGAGTTCGAGCCAGGAGCGCGCGCCGCCGCCGATGACGCCGAGCACCAGCGTCAGGATGAGCAGCAGGATGCCGCCGCCATAGCCGACCCAGACGAAGTCCTGGAACGTCTGCGGCCTGATGTAGGAGAGGCCGATGGCCAGGCCGAAGAACATGACGAGCCGGGCGACGTGATTGATCGCCCAGGGCGTCATCGATCCGCCCGCCGCCGAATAGAGCGCGACCACGCCGGCGGCGCCAAGCGCGATCACCACCCACAGGAGACGCCACGGAAGCTCCGCGACCGGGCGCGGGACCAGGGTGAAGGCCATCAGGTCGTGCCGGCAGCCGGCGCCGGCGCGCCACCACTGGCGGCCCAGGCCGCGGCCCGGCGCGCCATCCGCTCGGCAATGTTGCCGCCCCAGGACTGTTCGAGCGGGAGCAGCCGCGCCATCGCCTTGTCCTTGTCGAACAGGTAGGTCATGACGTCGCACGCGACGGGCGCCGCGGCGCGGGCGCCGCCGAGGCCGTGCTCGATGACCACCGCACCCGCGTAGAGCGGCCGGTCGACCGGCGCGAAGAAGACGAACAGACCATGGTCGCGATAGCGCCACGGCGTGCCGGCGCGGCCGCGATTGGCGTCGACGATGTTGCGGACCTGGGCGGTGCCGGTCTTGCCGGCCATGCGGATCCCTTCCAGCGGCAGGCGGCTGCGCCCGGCCGTGCCGTTGCCGTTGACGACCTCGTCCATGCCCGATCGGACCGCAGCGAAGCTGGCCGGGTTGAAAGGCAAAGGCTGCGGCGCCGGATGGCGTTCGCGGATGAGGCGCGGCTGGATGTCGAGGCCGGAGGCAATGCGCGCCGCCATGGTGGCGAGCTGGAGCGGGTTCAGGATCACATAGCCCTGGCCGATCGCCGCATTGAGCGTGTCGGCCTGGCTCCATTCCTGATTGTGCCGCCGCACCTTCCAGGCCGGATCGGGGATCGTGCCATAGCTTTGCGAGACGACCGGCAGGTCGAAACGCTGACCGAGGCCGAGCCGTTTCGCCATCGGCGCGAACCGTTCGATGCCGATGCGCCGGCCCATCGTGTAGAAATAGGTGTTGCAGCTCTTCGCGATGGCGCGGTGGAGGTTCATCGGGCCGTGGACGCCGAGGCAGCCGAACCGGCGCCCGCCGAAATTGTAGCCGCCGCCGCAGCTCACCGTTTCCTCGGGGTCGATGCCCGCTTCCATCACCGCCATCGCCACCGCCGGCTTGAACGTCGAACCGGGCGGGTAGAGCGCGTTCAGGACCTTGTTGATCAGCGGGTGGCGCTCGTCCTGCGCGAGCATATCCCATTCCGAATGGCTGATGCCGTCGGAGAAATTGTTGGGATCGTAGGCGGGCATCGAGGCGAGCGCGAGGATGTCGCCGCTGGTGCAGTCGAGGACCACGCAGGCGCCCGATTCCTCGCCCAGCCGTCGCGCCGCGAAGCTTTGCAGGCCGGCGTCGATCGTGGTCCTGAGCGGCGGGCCGCTGACGTCGGGGCGGGTCCTGAGCTCGCGCACCAGCCGGCCGCGCGCCGTCACCTCGATCCGGGCCGCGCCGGGCTGGCCGCGTAGCCGCGGCTCCATCACCTTTTCCAGCCCCTCCTTGCCGACCTTGAAGCCGGGTGCGAGCAGGAGCGGGTTGCGGTTCTCCGCGTCATATTCGCGGCGATTGGGCGTGCCGACATAGCCGATCAGGTGGCCGACCGCGGCGCCTTCGGGATAAGAGCGGGCGAAGGCGCGCAGCGGCGCGACGCCGGGCAGGTCGGGCAGGCGGACGGTCACCTCGGCGAATTTCTCGAACGAGAGATGCTCGGCGACCGGGACCGGCTGGAAACCTTGCGCAGCTTCGAGATCCTCGCGGATCTTGGCGACGGCTTCGGGCGCGAGGCCGAGAATGCGGGTCAGTTCCGCGATGACGCGTTCGACGTCCTCGATCTGATCCGGAATGAGGTCGACCCGGAAGTCCGAGCGGTTGGAAGCCATCGGCTGGCCGTGCCGATCGACGATCCAGCCGCGCCGCGGCGGGATCAGCCGCTCCTGGATGCGGTTCGATTCGGCGAGATCGGAGTAACGCTGGTTCTGGGCGATCGCGATGTAGCCCATCCGGCCGGCGAGCAGGGCGGCCAGCCCGGCCTGACCGACCCCGATCAGCAGCGCGCGGCGCGAAAAGCTCGTCGCCATGCTCGCTTCGGTCGCCGGCGGGCCCTTCGGCCATTTCATCGCGACAGCCTCCACCGGTCGAGCATCAGCACGATCCGCGCCACCGCCGGATAGGCGAGAATGCCGACGATGAGCTGCGGCACCACCACGGTCGCCATCACGTCGCTGCCCATGAGCAGGGCGATATACCAGGCGCCGACGGTCTGGAAGGCGATCGCGCCGGCGGCGATCAGCCAGTCCATCCAGTAGTCGCGAAACCCGAGCCGGCTGTCGATCAGGTCGAAGACGAGGAAGGCGCTGGTCCACAGCAGCATCGACTGGCCAAGCGGATTGCCGGCGACGAGATCGTTGAGCAGCCCGAGCCCGAGGGCCATGTTCGCCGTCCAGATTTCCGGGCGGAGCAGGCGCCAGGTGATCAGCACCAGGAAGCCGAGGTCGGGAATCAGGGGCGTGGCTGCGACGAAGGGCAGCAGCACCAGCGTGATCGCGGCGATCGTCGAGATCATCGGCACGAAGCGGTTGCGCAGGTCACGGATCGCGACCTCGGTGCTCGATCCGGCGATCCGGCTCATCGCGGCGCCTCGACCGGGGGTGTCGGGCGGGTCTCGACGCCCGGCTGCTGCTGCAAGGCCGGCTGATAACCGGGATTGCCCTGCCGGTTGGCCGGCGTCGAACCGGTGGGGGGCGCAGAGGCGGCAGATGGACGCCCGAGGATCGGCGGCGCCACAGGCTGTTCCGGCGCGGTATCGAGCGGACCCGCGACCGCGGGCTGATAGGCGCGCTGGACGATCGCGAAGTCGGTGCGCGAGGGATCGGCAAGGGGCTGGGCGACGGCCGTGTCGCCATCGAGGCGGATGACCCGCGCGACCGGGACGCCGGGCGGGAAGATACCGCCGATGCCTGACGTGACGAGGATGTCGCCGGGGCGGAACGGATTCTCGCCCACCTCCAGCGTCCTCAATTCGATCGTCCCGTCGCCGCGCCCGACCGCGATCGCCGGCGTGCCGTCACGCACCAGCCTCACCGGAATGTTGCTGGAGCCGTCGGTCACGAGCAGCACGCGCGAGGCCCAGCGGCCGGTCTCGATGACCCTGCCGATCAGCCCTTCGGGCGCACGCACCGGCATGCCGTTGGCGACGCCGGCCGCGCTCCCCGCCGACAGGGTCGCCATCCGTCGTGGCGCCTGGAAGGACGAGCCGACGATGCGGGCCAGCGTGATCTCGTCCGTGGTTTGCCGGGCGAGCCCGAGCAGGCGGAGCAGGCGCCGGTTCTCGGCCTCGGCCGCTTTGGCGCGAACCAGCTCCCGGCGGGTCTCGGCGAGCTGCGCGTTCAGCGTCGCATTCTGCGATCCGGCGCGGAAATAGTTCGAGACGGTGTCGCCGATCCCGCCGAAGAAGCGGACGACGCTGCGCCCGCCTGCACTGACCGGTGTCGTCGCGTCGAGCGCGGCGCCGCGGATGGCCGCGAAGCCGCGCGGATCGACCGCCGCGATGATCAGCAGCAGCACCGCGATGACGATGCCCGCAACCGCGACGACATAGCCCAGGAACAGGCCGTATTGCGCCTTGCGGGAATAGCCCGGCCGGCGGCTTTTCGGTGGCGCCATGAGCCGCGCCCCCTCTCGCGCTAGGCCGTCTGCAGGACGCCGCGGAAGACTTCCTCCTCCATCGCGCGGCCGGTGCCGAGCGCGACGCAGGTCAGGGGGTCGTCGGCGACGGTGACCGGCAGCCCCGTCTCGTCGCGCAGCACTTCGTCGAGGCCCTTCAGCAGCGCGCCGCCGCCGGTGAGGACGATGCCCTGGTCGACGATGTCGGCGGCGAGCTCCGGCGCGGTGTTTTCGAGCGCGATGCGCACGCCCTCGACGATCGTGCCGACCGGCTCGCTGAGCGCCTCGGCGATCTGGCGCTGGTTGATCGTGATCTCCTTGGGCACGCCGTTGACGAGGTCGCGGCCCTTGATGTGGACGGTGTCGCCGTCCTCGCCGTTGGGCGGCGGCTTGGCGATGCCGACCTGCTTCTTGATCCGCTCGGCCGTTGCTTCGCCGATCAGCAGGTTGTGGTTGCGCCGGACATAGGAGCTGATCGCCTCGTCCATCTTGTCGCCGCCGACGCGCACCGAGGTGGTGTAGGCGAGGCCGCGCAGGCTCAGCACCGCGACTTCTGTTGTGCCGCCGCCGATGTCGACGACCATGGAGCCGATCGGTTCGGTCACCGGCATGTCGGCGCCGATCGCCGCGGCCATCGGCTCCTCGATCAGATAGACCTGCCGGGCGCCGGCATTGGAGGCCGCGTCGCGGATCGCGCGCCGCTCGACCGAGGTGGAGCCCGAAGGCACGCAGATCACGATCTCGGGCCAGCGCGGGAAGCGGCGGCGGCCGTGCACCTTCTCGATGAAGTGCTTGATCATCTGCTCGGCGACGTCGATGTCGGCGATGACGCCGTCGCGCAGCGGACGGATCGCCTCGATCTGGTCGGGCGTCTTGCCCATCATCAGCTTGGCATCGTCGCCGACCGCCTTGACGCGCTTGACGCCGTTGATCGTCTCGATCGCCACGACCGACGGCTCGTTGAGGACGACGCCGCGGCCGCGCACGTAGACGACGGTGTTGGCGGTGCCGAGATCGATCGCCATGTCGTGCGACGGGAGTCTCAGGAAATTGAAAAGGGACATGCGCGTCCTTGTCATGTGGGGTTCCGGGCAGTCGTCGGGAAAAGCCCCGACCCTTCCCGAAGGCGTGTCTATAGGATGGTCCCGCGCTCCCGGTCCACAAAGATATGTGAACGCGTCTCGCGGGTTGGCGCGGCTTCGTATAGAGCCGAACCCATGTCAATACGGCGTTTACCCGAGCACCTCGTCAACCGGATCGCGGCCGGCGAAGTGGTGGAAAGGCCGGCCAGTGCGTTGAAGGAGCTGGTCGAGAATGCGATCGACGCCGGCGCGAGGCGGATCGGCGTGACCCTGGCCGGCGGCGGGATCGAACGGATCGAGGTCGCCGACGACGGCTGCGGCATGGCGCCGGCCGAGATCGCGCTCGCTTTGGAACGGCATGCGACCTCCAAGCTGCCCGGTGACGAGATCGGGGCGGTGACCACCTTGGGCTTTCGCGGCGAGGCGCTGCCCTCGATCGCCAGCGTCGCCCGGGTGCGGATCGAGAGCCGGGTGCGGGGCGCTGACGGCTGGTCCCGTACTGTCGACAACGGCAAGGTGGTGGAGGAGGGGCCGGCGGCACTTCCGCCCGGCACGCGGGTCGCGGTGTCGGACCTGTTCGGCAAGGTCCCGGCGCGGCGCAAGTTCCTGCGTTCGGAGCGCAGCGAATATGCCGCCTGCCTCGATGTCGTGAAGCGGCTCGCCATGGCGCGGCCGGATATCGGCTTCACGGTCGAGCATGACGGCCGCCGCACCCTTGCCGTGCAGCCGGGAGAGGATCGGCCAACGCGGGTGGCCGGCCTCACCGACCGCGATCTGGCCGGCAACAGCCTGGCGATCGACTATGTCCGGGGCCCCGCGCGGCTCGGTGGCGTCGCCGGCTTGCCGACCTTCAACCGCGGCGTTGCCGATCATCAGTATCTCTTCGTCAACGGCCGCCCGGTGAAGGACCGGTTGCTGATCGGCGCCGCCCGGGCCGCCTACCAGGACCTCCTCGCCCGCGATCGCCACCCGGTGCTGGCGCTGTTCATCGAGGTCCCCACCGACGAGGTCGACGTGAACGTCCACCCGGCCAAGACCGAGGTCCGGTTTCGCGACCCGGGCCATATCCGCGGCCTGATCGTCGGCGGCCTTCGGCACGCGCTGGACGAGGCCGGGCATCGCTCGGCGCAGCGGCCGAATGCGGGCGCGTTGGGGAATTGGCACAGCGAGCCGATGCGCAGCCCGAGCTTCCCGCTACCGGCGCCGGGGCAAGGAAGCTGGTTCGATTCGTCCGCACGCGCCCCGATGGCCGTTCTCGAACCTCATCAGGGCTATGCGGCGCCTTTGCAGGCGCGGGCCGAACCGGCCGTTGCAGCCGTTCCGCAGGCCCGATCCTTTCCCCTCGGCGTCGCCCGCGGCCAGGTGGCCGCCACCTACATCGTCGCCGAGGCTGAGGACGGTCTCGTCCTCGTCGACCAGCACGCCGCGCACGAACGGCTGGTGCTCGAACGGATGCGCAAGGCGATGGCCAATGGCGGTGTCGCCCGTCAGGCACTCTTGCTGCCGGAAGTGGTTGAGCTGGACGAACCCGCCTGCGACCGGATCGAGGCACGCGCCGCCGAGCTGGCCGAAATGGGGCTGGAGATCGAGCGCTTCGGCCCGCGCGCGATCCTTGTCCGCGCCACCCCCGCCTTGCTCGGCGCCGGCGATGCGAAGGGCCTCGTCACCGACCTTGCCGACGAGCTGGCCGCGTTCGATTCCGCTTTGTCCCTGAAAGAGAAGCTCGATCTCGTCGCTGCGACCATGGCCTGCCACGGCAGCGTCCGCGCCGGCCGCATCCTCTCGGTCGCCGAGATGAACGCGCTGCTCCGCGAAATGGAGGTCACGCCGCACAGCGGCCAGTGCAATCACGGCCGCCCGACCTGGGTGAAGCTGGCGCACGGCGATATCGAGAAGCTGTTCGGACGGAAATGAGCGGAACGAGCGTCTGCTTTCGATCCCGCCTGACCGTTGCGACAGCGATCCGCGCCACCCGCAACCGGACATTGCCCGACAGCGCGATTGGACCCGGCAATTCTCCTGGATGACGACTGGTCACTGAAGAGATACCCGGGCTCCACTGATCGGCAATCAGAATATCCTCCTGGGCTCGCCGGATCTGACGCAATAAAAATTTGGAGCCATGAAAGAGAAGGCGAGGCAATGGTCCATAATGGACCGATAACGGACTCCGATCAAAAGAAATGACTGTTTGATGTTTCTTGACAAGCATCGACTTATTTAGTCGGCTGCCTCCTCCACGCCGGAAGAAGATCGGGTGAACACTCCGGCAATTTCCGCGTCGACCGCGCAGATTGCGCCGAGGAGGGAGCATGCAACTTACCTTCACGAGAAACGGCCTGACTTTCGACCTCTCGCCTGAGCTGATCGTCGTAGCGTGCGACCCGCGTGGCCTTTCATCCGTAATGGGACAAACGTCAGCGGAAAGGGCTATCTTCAAGGCACTGCAGAACTTCACCTTCTTCACCACGACCCTGAAGGTCCGCCCTGTCAGAGGCCAGGATCGAAAGGTGATCCTCGACCCGCAGATCTGCAGCGAAATGGCGGGCATCGTGCACGGCTTCCGAAACGAGACGGCCAAGCAATGGGGACTGGACGTGGCCAACGCCCAGGCAACCAATATCGTCACTGTAGGGCAGATCGTCGCGGCTGGGCCACCGCCGCCTCGCGCAGGATTGGAGGCCAAACGAAAGCTGTTCCTGGACTCGCCGCCGTCGTGGTGGCCTTTCGCGCCCGGCCGCTACGAGATCGTCGAAGTCGAGGAAAACCAGGTCGGGGGAACGCCGCACGTGGCAACGAACCCGCTCTACACACCCTATTTCGACCATTTCGACGTCAACAGCCTGATGGGCGGTCTTCCCTGGAACTGGCTCGACCTGCAGGGCGCCAACGGGACGCTCTATGTCCACGGCTCGACCTGTTTCGAGTCCGTCCTGCACTGCTGGTCCTATTGGCACATCCTGATGCAGCAGCCGCGTGTGCAAGCAGCCCTCCCCCGTCGAAAGGACGCCCTGATCGTGATCCTGGGAGCGGGGCCCAGCGGGCTCCTGGCGGCCATCCAGCTGCGCGCGCTGGGCTACACGTCGGTCAAACTGCTCGAACAAAGCAACCGCTACGCGGGAAAGACCCATTCGCTGCAGGTACCGGACGAGAAGGGCACCACGATCTGCGAGCTTGGCACCTGCTACATGTCGCCCGCCTACGATGCCATGATCGACAGTTTCCGCAAGTTTCGGGTGGGAACCACCGACTACGATTTCACGCAGGGCAATGATCGCGTCGTTATGGGCGCCGCCAACGACCGGGGCATCGTCTACCCGACCAAGCAAGGGCCCAAGGTCATGTCCTTCTCGGACTATGGCATGATGCGGGCGTGTGAATGGCTTGGCGTCCCCTTCGACGCGGGCGGCCGCATCATCGCCGAAGGGGCGCTCGCCGTTGCCGCAGAACAGTATGTCCGCATCCGCAGCGAGATCTTCGACTGCCTCGACTGCGTCATGCCCACCACAATGCCTGCCCACGATCCCTATGGCATCTTTACAAGATCCTTTGCCGCCTTTCTCGATGCCCATTACATGGGCGTTCTCAAGGGCTATCTGGAATATGCCTATGAGATCCAGGGCTATGGGCCGCTCAACAAGATTCCCGCCTATTACGGACTGGTCTGGGTTACCCCCAACATGGCCTGGCCCTGGGGTCCGACGGCGGGCGTCACTGCCTGGAGCCTGGGTTGGGAAAACATTTGGGAGCAAATGGTCGGAAAGCTGGGCCTGGATCCAATCCTTGAAGCCCAGGTAACCCGCATCATCCGGGACGGCGTGGTCGAAGGCGATCCTGCCGTCACAGCGCAATAAGCGCACAGCGACATTCGGCGGAGTCCTGAGTTGTGATCTCCGGGTACTTGCCATCTGCTGCGCGCACCTGCGCGGGCGGGCACACCCGGGAAGGTCTTCTGCCTCGCGCAGCGCGGCTGCGCTGCGGTCAGGCTTTGGCCGATAGCGGAACGTCGGATTTCAGGCGTGAATGCGGGGAAAACCGCCATTCGGCTTTCCGCCGGTCGCGGACATTTCCCAGGCCCCCGGTCCCGTCCATTTTCCTGCATCGATGCTTTCTGCGATGATGGGCCGAATCGGCTCTTTGTCATCGTCCGCCCATGTCCCTTCCGTGCGATGTCGTGCCGGGCGTGGGCGATTTTCGCCCATGGTCAGTGCGAACATTGGGAACATTCGGCAGGACGCAGGTCAGCGTCCGGCGAGGTCCAGCAGCCGTGCCCGCACCGTCTCGATCGGATGGGCGGCCGCCCGGGTCCGGCTGGCGCGCAGGCGCGGATAGCCAGCTTCGGCATCGGCCAGCAGGTCCTTGACGAAGCTGCCCGATCGCACTTCGCGCAGGATGCGGCGCATCTCGGTGCGGGTGTCGGCGGTCACGATCCGGCTGCCGCCCTGCAGCGCGCCGAACTCGGCGGTGTTGGAGATCGCCTCGCGCATGCCGGCGATCCCCCGCGCATAGATGAGGTCGGCGATCAGCTTCACCTCGGTCAGGCATTCGAAATAGGCGATCTCGGGCGCGTAGCCGGCCTCGACCAGGGTTTCGAAGCCGGCCTGGATCAACTCGGGAATCGCGCCCCACAGGACCGCCTGCTCGTTGAACAGGTCGGCCTCGCACTCCTCGGCGAAGGTGGTGGCGAGGATGCCGACCCGGCCGCTGCCGATCGCCGCGGCGTAGGACAGAGCGAGCCGCTCCGTGCCGCCGCTCGCGTCCTGCGCGACCGCGAACAGGCCGATCAGGCCGGAGCCGTTCTCGTAATCCTGCCGCAGGGCGGTCCCCGGCCCCTTGGGCGCGACGAGGAAGATGTCGAGATCGGGGCGCGGTTCGATCAGGCCGAAGCGGATGCTGAGCCCGTGCGCGAAGCCGATCGCGGCGCCTTCGCGCAGGTGGGGCGCGATCTCCCCGGCATAGATCCGCCCGTGATCCTCGTCGGCGGCGAGCAGCATCACGACGTCCGCCTCAGCCGCAGCCTCGGCCGCGGTCATGACCTCGAACCCGTCGGCCAGAACCTGCGCCCGGCGCGCCGATCCCGCGCGCTGGCCGACGATGACCGTCACGCCGCTGTCGCGCAGGTTGAGCGCCTGGGCGCGGCCCTGATTGCCGTAGCCGATCACCGCCACCCGCTTGCCGCGGATCAACGAAAGATCACAATCGGCGTCGAAATAGACCTGCATGATACACCGCCGTTCGCCCCGAGCTTGTCGAAGCCTGTCCTGAGCGCCTGCCTTGCAGGCAGCCAAAGGGGGCTGCCCTTTCTTTCGGGCCTAAGTGAAGGACAGGGCTTCGACAAGCTCAGCCCGAACGGTGGAAGAGTCTGGGGTGCCTTCGAAGCGCGGCCAGGCGGCGGGCGGCTGGTGGCGGAACCAGGTATATTGCCGCTTGGCATATTGCCGCGTCGCGGCCCGCCCGGCGGCGAGCGCCGCCTCCTTGTGCATGTCGCCGCGCAGGAAGGCGGCGATCTCGGGCACGCCGATCGCCTGCATCACCGGCGCGCGCGGCGGCAGGTTTCGCTCCAGCAGCGCGCGAACCTCGCCGATCCCGTCGCCCGAAAAGATCGCCCCGAAGCGGGCGTCGCACCGTTCGTGGAGCCAGTCGCGCGGCGGCAGGAGGAGGAGGGGGCGCAACTCGATCGCGTCGCCGATGCCGCCGATCTTCTCGGCCTGCCAGCTTTTCAATGTCCGGCCGGTCGCGCGCACCACCTCCAGCGCCCGCGCGATGCGCGTCGTGTCGCTGGGCCGGATGCGTGCCGCCGCCTCGGGGTCTTCCCGGGCCAGTGCCTCGTGCGCATCCCCGACGCTCAGCGCGCGAACGACGATGCGTATGCCGGACGGTATGTCCGGCACCGGCGCGATGCCATCGATCAGGGTGCGCAGGTAGAGGCCGGTGCCGCCGACCAGCACCGGCAGTCGCCCGCTGCCCTGCGCCGCCGCGATCTCGCGCCTGGCCTCGTCGGCCCAGTCCGCGGCGGAACAGGCGTTAGCGCCGTCGCGATAACCGTAGAGGCGGTGGGGAGCACGGGCCTCATCCTCCGGCGACGGACGGGCGGACACCACCCGCAAGTCCATGTAGACCTGCGCGCTGTCGGCGTTGATGATGGTCCCGCCAAGCCGCTCGGCGAGGGCGAGCGCAAGCGCCGACTTGCCGCTGGCCGTCGGGCCTGCAATGAGCGCGACCGGCGGCTTTCCAGAGGACTTCATGTTCATTGCGACCCTGATAGCAAAGGACCGGCTGACGCGCGGTGATATTTCCGCGGCCGGGGACGCGGTACGGACTTCGCACGGATTTGCCTGGGTTGAGGAAGGGCGCGCGGCCGACATCCGGCTGGACGGCGACCCGGCTGCGGCGCGAACCGCGCTGGAAGGGCTGTTCGCCGGCGTGGATGTCGTCGTCCAGCCCGAGGCGCATCGGCGCAAGCGCCTGCTCGTCGCCGACATGGATTCGACGATGATCACGGTCGAATGCATCGACGAGCTCGCCGACTATGCCGGCCTCAAGGCCGAGGTTGCCGAAGTGACCGAGCGCGCGATGCGCGGCGAACTCGATTTCGAGGCGGCGCTCGACGCGCGGGTGGCGCTGCTCAGGGGGCTGGACGAGGCAGCGATCGACCGCTGCCGCAGCGAGCGGGTCCGCCTGATGCCCGGCGCGCGGACGCTGGTGCGTACGATGCGCGCGAACGGTGCCTATGCGCTGCTCGTATCCGGCGGCTTCACGCGCTTCGCCGGGCCGGTGGCCGGGGAGATCGGTTTCGACGAACAAAGGTCCAACGTCCTGAACGTCGAGGCGGGGCGGCTCGCCGGAACGGTCGCCCGGCCGATCGTCGGTGCCGCGGCCAAGCGGGAGGCGCTCCTCGAGACCGTCGCGTCGCGGTCGATCGCGCTGGAGGAGACCCTGGCGGTCGGGGACGGCGCCAACGACATTCCGATGATCCAGGCCGCGGGGCTGGGCATCGCCTATCGGGCCAAGCCGGCAACGGCGGCGGCGGCGGATGCGCGGATCGCGGCCAATGACCTGACCGCCCTCCTCTATGCGCAGGGCTATGCGCGCAAGGACTGGGTCGAGGGCTAGGCAGGCCGGCTCATGTCGGCGGCGATGGCGGCCAGCGCGAAGGCGACGGAGCGTTCGCCATAGTCGAAGCCGAGCGTGACGCTGGCCTCGCCGACGGCCTGCACGGAAGCGGAGATCGCACCGGCTTCGGGATGGCGCAGTTCGACGCGGGTGCCGACGGAAGGCCGGGCCGGGGTTTCGAGCACCGCGCCGACCGCGGAAACGTCGCGCAGTGCGGCCGGCGCCGCCTCGCCGGCAACAAGCAGGCACATGCGCCGCCGGCGCCAGCGCGACGCCATGCCCCGTCGGTCGTCGAGAGTGTACGCCTGACCCATCTTTCCGCCCTCTTTGGGGTGCGGAAATAGCCTGGCAGGGGAAAAATTTGGTTAAGTGCGGCGGCTTCTCAGGGAGCGACCGGGAAGCAGGCTTGGCGCGCCGCGGTGCAGGCGGCCGCCGCAGCGGCGCGGCTGGCCAGCGGACCGGCCTGAAGCCGGACGACAGCGCCGGCGCGCACATAATAAGGCTGGAGCCCGCGCAGGCGCGCGCCCACTCCGGTCCAGGCGCTGCGCGCATTGGCTTCCGAGCTGAAGGCGCCGAGCTGGATCCGCCAGCGCCCGCCGGCGGACGCCAAAGCTGACGCGGCGGGCGTATCGGTGCGCGGCGCCGGTCGCGCGGGAGCGGGTGGCTGCGGCGGAGGTGCCGTGGGACGCGGCTGCGGGGCCGGGGTGACGGAGGGAGGAACGCTCGTCGTCGCCACCTGCACCGGCGGCGGGGCCGGCGCGTCGATGCCGGCGCCTTGGGCCGGCGTGGTACGGATCAGCGCGGCCGCGATCTCGTCGCCGCGGGTCCGGTCCCCGGCGCTCAGATGCTGCTCCATCTCGCGCAGCTGGCTCTGTGCGGGCGCGAGTCCCTGGGCGGCGGAGCGGCTCATCATCGCCCAGGCGCGCGGCTGATCGCGCGGCACCAGGTCGCCGTTGAAGAGGGCGGTGCCATAGACATATTGGGCGCGCGGATCGCCCGCCTCGGCGCCGCGCTGGATATAGGGCATCGCCTCGGCGCGGCGGCCGTTCTGGAACAGGATGACGCCGTACATCGCCTGCGCCTCCTGATGGCCGGCGCGCGCGGCGCGCTCATACCATTGCTCGGCGAGGTTGAGGTTCTGCGGAACCCCGCGGCCGAGCCGGTAGGCGTGGCCGAGGTTGAACTGCGCATCGGCGTCGCCGCGGTCGGCGAGCGGGCGCCAGTTGCGGACCGCCTCGTCGTAATTGCCGGATTGCCAGGCGTTGAAGCCGGCTTCGACGCTCGGCGCCGCCGGCACGTTCTGGCCCGTGGCCGGCGCGCTCATCGCCGCCGCCGCGGCGGCCAGGGCCAGCGCCAGGCGCCTGTCGATCCTGTTGGTCAAGAAAGCCTCCACCGGAACTCGCGGTCTTCGCTCTAGCGGCGAATGCTTAACGCGCCCTTAGCATTGTTTTCCCTCGGAAAGCCATCGCGGCCCGGTCCCGGAACGGGCCGAACCCTGCCGCAATGTTAACCGGATTTTAGTCTCGCTGGGGGAAACCGCAGCCAACGTGGGGAACCAAGGATAATATTTCATGCGCGTTCTGGCCCTCTCTTCCCAGAAAGGCGGATCGGGGAAGACCACCCTGTCCGGCCATCTTGCGGTGCAGGCGCAGCGCGCCGGCTATGGTCCGGTCTGCCTGATCGACATCGACCCGCAGGGCTCGCTCGCCGACTGGTGGAACGAGCGCGAGGACGAGATGCCGGCCTTCGCCCAGACCACGGTCGCGCGCCTCGGCGCCGATCTCGAGGTGCTGCGCCAGCAAGGCTTCCGCCTCGCGGTGATCGACACCCCGCCCGCCATCACGATGGCGATCCAGAGCGTCATCCAGGTCGCCGAACTGATCGTCATCCCGACCCGTCCCTCGCCCCACGATCTGCGCGCGGTCGGCGCCACTGTCGACCTGTGCGAGCGGGCCGGCAAGCCGCTCATCTTCGTCGTCAACGCGGCGACGCCCAAGGCCAAGATCACCTTCGAGGCCGCGATCGCGCTGTCGCAGCACGGCACGGTCGCGCCGGTGACCCTCCACCACCGGACCGATTTCGCCGCCTCGATGATCGACGGCCGCACCGTGATGGAGGTCGATCCCGGCGGGAAATCCGCGCGCGAGGTCGAGGAGCTGTGGAACTATATCGCCGACCGGCTGGAGAAGAATTTCCGCCGCACCGTCTTTTCCGCACCGAGCGGCGGCCCCGTGCCGCATGCGCTCGCGCAGCGTCCCGCGTCCGGCTTCGGCCGCCGCGTGATGGGCCAGTGAGGAGGGCGGGATGATGAACGAAGCACGCTACGCCTCACTCTCCTCCGGACTTCTGGCCCGCAAGGGTGCCGCAAAGCCGGCGATGCGCCCGCAGGGCTACAACACCGGTTTCGAGGATCTCGGCTGGAACGACATGGGCCATGGCCATGTCGAAGAGCAGCCGGTCGATACGCTCCACGAGCATGTGCCGAGCTCGATCTCGGCGCTGACGCCGCTGCCGCGCGGCGACGACGAGCCGCTGGTGGCGGCCCAGCGCCGGGCGATCGCCGAGCATTTCGACGCCGACGAGGCGGAGGACGAGGCGCCGGTTCCGGCGGCCCGGCCGCGCAACAAGGCGAAGGTTCTGGCACTGCCGACACGCCCCGCCGCGGCCCCCCTGGGCAAGAAGGCGGCGTTCACACTGCGTCTCGATGCCGAACGCCACCTGAAGCTGAGGCTCGCCTGCGCCGTCACCGGCCGCTCGGCGCAGCAGATCGTGACCGGCGCGCTCGACGACCTGCTCGCATCCCTGCCGGAGGTGGATGCCCTGGCCGAGCGGGTGCCCGCCGGCGCCGCCCGCAGCTGACCGACCCGGGAGGGGGACATGAACAAGACCGCATTCAAGATCGCCGCATCGACGGTCATCGTCAGCATGACGATGGCGGCTGGCAGCACCCAGTCGGGCGCGATGCGCCGTGGCACTGGCCAGGCGGTCGCCCCCGCCAACGCCACAGCCGCGCAACTGCGTGACCAGGCCGTCGCCGCGCTGCAGCAGGGCCGCCTCCCCGACGCGCTGGACGCGATGGAGCGCGCGGTCGCCGCGGCGCCGCGCGATGCCGGCTACCGGCTGGCGCTGGCCGAGGTCTACCTGCGCAGCGGACGTTTCGAATCGGCCCGCGCCACTTTTGCCGACGTGCTGGAGCTCGATCCGGCGAACCTGCGTGCGGGAATGAGCTTCGCGCTGACCCAGATCGCGCTCGGGCGCAACGCCGCGGCGATCGCGCAGCTCGACGAGCTCGACGGCCGTGCCTCGGGCGCCGATGTCGGCCTCGCCTATGCGCTGGCCGGCCGGACCGAGCGTGCGATCGAGATCCTCGAGCCGCTGGCGCGCAGCCAAAGTGCCACCGCGCGCGTCCGCCAGAACCTCGCCCTCTCCTATGCGCTCGCCGGCGACTGGCGCCGCGCCCGCGCGGTCGCCGCGCAGGACATCTCGCCGGCCGACCTCGCGAACCGCATGACCCAGTGGGCGGCGATGGCCCGCCCCGACGCCGGCCCGACCCGCGTCGCCGGCCTGCTTGGCGTCACACCGGCGCAGGATCCGGGCCAGCCGGTCCGGCTCGCGCTTTCGCAGCCTGTGGCCGCGCCGGTCCAGGTCGCCGAGGCACCGCCGGTCGCGGCCATGCCGGCGCCGGCCGCTATGGCGTCGGGCGACACGGTTTCGGATTGGGGCCTGCCCGCCGCGCCGGAGGCAGCGCCCGCGCCCGTCGTCGTGGCCGAAGCGCCGACCTACTACACCCCCGCGCCGCAGGCGCCGGCCGAGGCGCCGAGCCAGGCCGAGGTCGAATATGCGATGGCCGCGCGGACGCTGAGCCAGCCGACGCCGGCCGTGATACGCGCTGCCGCCGTCTCGCTGCCGCCCGCGACGGCCTTCCGCCGCGCCGCGCCGCGCCCGGCCGCTCCGGCGCCGGCCGTGCAGCCCGGCAACAGCCGCTATGTCGTACAGCTCGGCGCCTTCTCGAACGAGGCCAATGCCGAGCGCGCCTGGGTCGACACGCAGCGCCGTTTCGGCCTCACCCCCTATGCGCCGCTCACCGCGACGATCGATCATGAGGGCCGCACCCTGCACCGCGTCGCCGTGTCGGGCTTCGCCAGCCAGGCAGATGCGCAGCGCCTGTGCGGATCGCTGCGCGCCCGCGGCGGCGCCTGCTTCGTGCGCAGCAATGCCGGCGATGCCTCGATCCGCTGGGCCGCCCGCTACGCCAGCGGCCGCACGCGCGACGTTTGAACTCGGGGACGCGTCAGGCTCTTTGCCTCTTGGAAGGGCGGCTGGCGGTCAAGGCCAGCCGCCCTTTTCCATGCCGCGACCAGCCGGAAGCCAGGCTGACACGAGCGCATAAGGTGACAAAGGTAACGGGACGTGGCGTGGAAATTGCGCCCAACCGAGCCTGATTGCGCATAATAGCGGGTCGACGCTCATCTCAACGAGTCAAGGAGCCGATGAGCCGGGAATTCCCGATTCACGGCCAGCCTGTCAGACGAAATCCTATTTGTATCCAACAATCGGAGATGGCGGCTTTCGACCCACTGCGGACATTGGTGGCCTAGCTGCCCGCAGTCGTTGACAGTCTTACTCACATATTACACCCCACTGGGCATGGAAGGCTCACGAATATCCGACCATCCTCGTTGGACCGTCGCGGCAGAAATCGCGGCGATCGTCGCTTTTGCCCTGCTGTCGAAATTTCTGATGAGTCTGCTTTTCTGGCGCTATGCGGGACCAGCCTCGCTACTGCTGACCCTTGGGTTGCTGACCCTGTATATGCGCGTCGTTGGGCTACGGTGGTCGGCGATGGGCCTGGTTCCGCTACCGGGATGGAAGGCCAAGCTGATGGTCCTTCCCCAAGCGGTCCTGACGCTGGTCGCGTTCGCCATCGTCGTCGGGTTGACGACCATCGTCGGACCCGCATCAGGACTCGCGTTCCTGACCGAGGTTCCGGCAGGCGTTGAAAATCGCTGGGGGGATGTTGCCGGTAGCCTGCCCCACTATCTGCTTTGGCTTGGCATCGTCTGGACAGCCGCCGCCTTTGGCGAGGAGATGTTCTTTCGCGGCTACCTCGTCAGCCGTCTGCAACTGTTATTCCCGAACGGCTGGCTTGGGTCGGCTTTCGCAATCATCGTTTCCGCGCTGATTTTCGGTTACGGCCATTTCTACTATCAGGGTTGGCGTGGCGCGGTCGTGACCTGCGGGATCGGCCTGGCGTTCGGCACGATGTTCCTGCTGTTCAAACGCAACCTATGGCCGCTCATCCTGTTGCACGGCATCATCGATACGTTGACGTTCACCGCTATATTCATGGAATGGGAGTAACCATCTCACCCGCAGAGGCGAGGCCGAAGGCTCAATGTCCGCTTTCCACCCATATCAGACACGTCATCTCGTCACCCCGGACTTGATCCGGGGTCCATCTTTCTCTCGTCAGACAGGCAAGAAGGTGGATGCCGGATCAAGTCCGGCATGACGATAGGGCCGGCATGACGATAGGGCCGGCATGACGACAGGGCCGGCATGACGATAGGGGATGTGCGCTAGCCCCGCCGGTCCCGCGTCAGCAAATCCAGACAGGCCATGCGGATCGCCACGCCGAGCTCGACCTGATCGAGGATGAGCGAGCGTTCGCGGTCATCGGCGATCTCGCCGTCGATCTCGACGCCGCGATTCATCGGGCCGGGGTGCATCACTGCGGCGCGGGGCGCGGCGCGGGCGAGCCGCTCGCGGGTGAGGCCGTAGCGGGCGTGATAGTCGCCGAGCGCGTCGGCGACGCCGTCCTCCAGCCGCTCGCGCTGGATGCGCAGCATCATCACCACGTCGGCGCCGTCGAGCGCCGCGTCGAAATCGGTGGTCGAGGCGATGCCGGCGGGCAGGGAGGAGGGCAGCAGCGCCGCCGGGCCGGCGACCGTCACTTCTGCGCCGAGCAATGGCAGCGACCTGAGGTTCGAATTGGCGACGCGGCTGTGCGCGATGTCGCCGCAGATCACGACCTTGAGCCCGTCGATCCGTCCGAAACGGCGGCGGATCGCCAGCGCGTCGAGCAGGGCCTGGGTGGGATGCTCGCCGCGGCCGTCACCGGCGTTGATCACCGGGCAATCCATCACCGCCGCGACATCCGCCGCCGCGCCGTTGGCCTCGTGACGGATGACGAGCAGGTCCGGCCGCATCGCGTTCAGGGTGAGGGCGGTGTCGATCAGGCTCTCGCCCTTGCGCACGCTGGAGGCGGCGGGATGGAAGCCCGAAACCTGCGCGCCGAGCCGTTTGCCCGCGATCTCGAACGAGAACATCGTGCGGGTCGAATTTTCGAAGAAGGCGTTGATCTGGGTCAGCCCCTCCAGCCGCCGGTCGGCCTTGCGGGCGCCGCGGTTGAAGGCGATCCAGGGCTCGGCTTCGTCGAGGATGAGGGCGAGATCGGCGGCGGACAGCTCCTCGATGCCGAGGAGATGCCGGTGGGGAAAGGCTGTGGTCATCAAAGCCGCGCTCTAGCCCAGGGTGCTCGCGCGACTCAAGCGGACTCGGGCCGGCGGCGGATTCATCGACCAATCCGGCACGTTCGACGACGGCAGCTTGCCTCCCGGGCACTGCATGCGCATCCGGCCGGCGATCGTCTGGCAGGAGCCGACAGTTGAAACCGAAGCGCGAGAAAGAACAGGCTCGGGCCCCCGACCTGCTCCGCCTTCTCCGGGATCATGCTTTCCAGAATCAGGTTGTCCAGGATCACGGGGCGGAGCCGCAAAGGCCGGGCGATGCCGACACGGATGATGCGGGGTCCCACGGCATCTGGCTCTGACGGCGCACCGCGCGGTTCGTCGCCGACGATAGTGTGGCGCCACGCCTGATCGAACCGATACGGTCCGCTGGTCGCGGCGACCAGCTCGGGCCATCCGGCGTGACACCGCAAGGACCCGTTCTGGCTATGCCTGCATCGTCAGGGCGTCGATCGCGCCCTGCAGGATATAGGCGGCCGCCATCTTGTCGACCAGCTCCGCGCGCCGGGCGCGGCTGGCATCGGCGTCGATCAGGGTGCGGGTGACCGCCTGGGTCGACCAGCGTTCGTCCCAGAGCAGGATCGGCAGGTCGAGCGGCGCGAGATTGCGGGCGAAGGCGCGGACCGACTGGGTACGCGGGCTGTCGCTGCCGTCGAGGTTCAGCGGCAGGCCGACGACGGCGCCTCTCACCTGCTGCGCGTCGATCAGTGCCCTGAGCGCCGCCATGTCCCTGGCGAACTTGCCGCGCCGGATCGTCCCGGCCGCGCTGGCGATCGTCCATTGCGCGTCGCACAGGGCGGTGCCGATCGTTTTTGTACCCACGTCGAGGCCGATCAGCCGCCCGCCATGAGGCAGGGCGTCGAGGAAATCTGCGGTTCGCGTCGCGATCACGGGCGCCGGAACGCGGCGAGCCGCCGTGCGACGTCGGCGCGGATGTTCGCCCAGAACAGGGCATAATCGTAGACGTGGTAGTTGTTCCCCGGCAGCGCATAGGGGCCCATGTCCGGGAGTGCGCCATTGTCGCCGATCAGCAGGAAGCCGCGCAGGTCGCAGCGCGCCGGGACCGCGCCGGGGCGCAGTTCGGCGCTGCCGAGATCGGCATCGGGAACGAGCGTGCCGAGATTGCGGTCCGCGCCGGCCGCGCCGCCGCGGGCGCCGGTCAGCGGATTGGTGCAGACCATCGGCGAACCCGCCCGGGAGACGCCGCCGGGACCGGTCGAGGCATCGTAGACGTCGGTCACCTGGCTTGGATCGGCCGGCTCGGAGAAGCTCTGCCAGGACAGGAAGCAGCGGGCCTGGTCCGGCGCCTCGCACGGCGGCAACGGCATGGCCGGCACGTCCGCATCCTGGGAGACGGGCCAGCCGATCACATAGGCGGCGGCGATCCGGCTTGCCTCGGGCGCGCCGCGGACGCGCTCCTCGAGCAGGCGCATCAGGTGGAGACTGCCCTGGCTGTGGGCGGCGAGGATGATCGGCCGGTCGGCGGGCGCCTGCGCCAGGAATTGCTCGTAGGCGGCCAGCACGTCGCGCCAGGCGAGGTCGAGCGCCTGCCGGGCATTGTCCTGCGAGGTCAGGAAGGCGCCGAATGTCGCCTGACGATATTTGGGGGCCCAGATCGCGCCGACGCCGTTGAAGGCGCTCGCCTGACTGCGCACGAACAGGGCGGCGCGCTGCTGCGAGTCCGCATCGTCCAGCGGCGCATTCCATCGGGTCCGCTCGAGGAAGCTGGTCGGGTGGATGAAGAAGACCGAAGCCTGCGGCGCCGTCGCCGGCTGCACCCCCTGCGGCGTCCACAGGGCCGGATTGCCCTCGATATCGGGCCGCGCGATCCACATGTCCGCGCGGGCATAGGCGGCCGGCGCTGGTGCCGGCGCCGGCTGGAAGGCGACGCTGGGCACCATCGCCCAGCGCATCAGGTCCTTCTCGAAGGCCGCATAGGCGATGCGCCCGACAACATAGAGGACGAGCGCGACGGCGATGATCCACAGGAAGCAGCCGGCCGGACTTGTTTTGCGTTTTGCCACCCGCACCCTCAAGCGCATGTGCGCGTTCCTGGCAAGCCGGGACACTTGCGGCCCTCGCGCCTTTGCGCGAAGCAAGGGTCATGCAGACGCTCTTGCTGATCGCCGCGCTCGCCGGCGCCGGCCCGGCAGACGATCCCGGTGCCTTCGTGGATGGGCTCTACGCATATTATGCAACCTCCGATCCCGGCCCGCGCGGGGATGAGGAGGTCTACACCGCGGAGATCGTCTCATTGTTCGCGCGCCAGCAGACGCTGGCCGGGCCCGACGAGGTGGTCCGCGACGGTGACGACATCTGCCAGTGTCAGGACTGGGAAAATCTGCGCCTGGTTTCGCGCGAGGTGCATCCGGCGGGCGACAGCCGCGCAGAGGTCGACGTCCGCTTCGAGAATTTCGGCCAGCCCTATCGTGCCCGCCTGGTGCTGGCGCGGACCGGGAACGGATGGCGCGTCGCCGATATTGCCGATTACTATGAGGGGCAGGGGCTGGTCGCGACGCTGCGCGCCGGCATCGCCGAAGTGGAACGCTCGCAGCGCCGCTGAGTCGCCGAACGCCTTGCCGCACCGCAACGTGAATGCTAGCGCGCCCTTCGGATCGCTCGCCGATCCGGACCATCAGGACGTTCGGATCGCGTGCCGGTCCGAACCAGCAGGAACAGCATGTCCGTAGACGCCGCAACCGTTCGCCATATCGCGAAGCTCGCCCGCATCGCCGTCAGCGATGCCGAGGTCGAAGCGCTCGCGCCCGAGCTTTCCGCCATCCTCGGCTTCGTCGAGCAGCTGGGGGAGGTCGACGTCGCCGGCGTGGCCCCGATGACCGCGGTCATCCCCAACGCGCTGCGGCTGCGCGAGGACGTGATCAGCGACGGCAACATCCGGGACGCGGTGCTCGCCAACGCCCCCGTTGCCGAGCACGGCTTCTTCGCGGTGCCGAAGGTGATCGAATAATGACTGTCCTTACCGATCTGGGCGTCGCGGCGATCCGCGACGGGGTCCGCGACGGGGCGTTCAGCGCCCGGGACATCGCCGAAGCCTTCAACGGCGCAGTCGAGAAAGGGCGGGGCCTCAACGCCTTCGTCACCGAAACGCCGGAGCTTGCGCTCGCCGCCGCCGATTCCGCTGATGCGGCACGGGTCTCCGGCGACCTCAAGCCGCTCTCCGGCGTGCCGCTCGGCATCAAGGACCTGTTCGCGACGAGAGGCATCCAGACGACCGCGGGCAGCCGCATCCTCGAAGGCTTCACGCCGACCTATGAATCGACCGTCAGCGGCAGGCTCTTCGCCGCCGGCGCGGGGATGCTCGGCAAGCTCAACATGGACGAGTTCGCGATGGGCTCGTCCAACGAGACCAGCGGCTATGGCAACGTCATCTCGCCTTGGCGGCGTAGAGACGGCGGCAACGCGGCGCTGACCCCGGGCGGCAGCTCGGGCGGGTCGGCGGCGGCGGTCGCGGCGCGGCTCGCCCCCGCCGTCACCGGCACCGACACCGGCGGCTCGATCCGCCAGCCGGCCGCCTTCACCGGCATTTCCGGCATCAAGCCGACCTATGGCCGCTGCTCGCGCTGGGGCATCGTCGCCTTCGCGAGCTCGCTCGACCAGGCCGGGCCGATGGCGCGCGACGTCAGGGACTGCGCGATCCTGCTCGAGACGATGGCCGGGTTCGATCCGAAGGATTCGACCTCGCTCGACCTGCCGGTGCCGCAGTGGGAGGCAGGCCTTGCCGCCGATCTGCGCGGCAAGCGGGTCGGTATCCCGAAGGAATATCGCATCGACGGCGTGCCGGAGGAGATCAACGCGGTCTGGGACCGCGGCATCGACTGGCTGAAAGACGCCGGCGCCGAGATCGTCGAGGTCTCGCTGCCGCACACGAAGTACGCGCTGCCGACCTACTACATCATCGCGCCGGCGGAGGCCTCGTCCAACCTCGCGCGCTATGACGGGGTGCGCTACGGGCAGCGGGTCGCGCCCGAACAGGGCGGCCTTGCCGACATGTACGAGGCGACCCGGGCGGCCGGCTTCGGCGCCGAGGTGAAGCGTCGCATCATGATCGGCACCTATGTGCTGAGCGCGGGTTTCTACGACGCCTATTTCAATCAGGCGCAGAAGGTCCGTGCGCTGATCGCACGCGATTTCGAGCTGGCCTGGGCGTCGTGCGACCTGCTGCTGGCACCGACCGCGCCGAGCGCGGCCTTCGGCCTCGGCGAGAAGACCGGGGATCCGCTCACCATGTACCTGAACGACGTCTTCGCGGTTCCGGCCAGCCTCGCCGGCCTGCCCGCCATGTCCGTGCCCGCAGGGCTCGACGGCCAGGGCCTGCCGCTCGGTCTCCAGATCATTTCCCGGGCGTTCGACGAGCAGACCGTCCTCAATGCCGGCCTCGCCATCGAGCAGCGCGCCGGCTTCACCCATCGGCCGGAGGCGTGGTGGTAATGTCCGACTATCGCATCCAGGGCGTCACGGGCGAATGGGAGGTCGTGATCGGCCTCGAGGTCCATGCCCAGGTCACCTCCAGTGCCAAGCTCTTCTCCGGCGCAGCGACCGCCTTCGGTGCCGAGCCGAACACGCAGGTGAGCCTGGTCGACGCGGCCATGCCCGGCATGCTGCCGACGCCGAACGTCGAGTGCATCCGCCAGGCGGTGCGTACCGGCCTCGCGATCGACGCGAAGATCAACCAGTGGTCGCGCTTCGACCGGAAGAACTATTTCTACGCCGATCTGCCGCAGGGCTACCAGATCAGCCAGCTCTACCACCCGCTGGTCGGCGAGGGCGCGATCACGGTCGACCTGGACGGCGGCGCGACCAAGACGATCGGCATCGAGCGGATCCATGTGGAGCAGGACGCCGGCAAGCTGATGCACGATCAGCATCCGAGCTTCTCTTATGTGGATTTGAACCGGTCCGGTGTCGCGTTGATGGAAATTGTCTCCAGACCGGATATGCGCTCGCCCGAGGAGGCGGGCGCCTATGTCCGCAAGCTGCGCGCCATCCTGCGCTATGTCGGCTCGTGCGACGGCAATATGGAACAGGGCTCGATGCGCGCCGACGTGAACGTCTCCGTGCGCAGGCCAGGCGACGAATTCGGCACCCGCACCGAGACCAAGAACGTCAATTCGGTCCGCTTCATCATGGCAGTGATCGAGCATGAGGCGCGCCGTCAGGTCGACGTGATCGAGGACGGGGGCGCGGTCGTGCAGGAAACCCGTCTCTACGACCCGGACCGCAACGAGACACGGTCGCTGCGCTCCAAGGAGGATGCGCACGACTATCGCTACTTCCCGGACCCGGATTTGCTGCCGCTGGAGCTTTCGGACGCGTTCGTCGCGGACTGCCGCGCCAGCCTGCCCGAACTGCCCGACGCCAAGCGCGCCCGCTACGAAGGGGAACTGGGTCTCAGCGCCTACAATGCCGACGTGCTGACCGCCGAGGTCGAGACGGCGCGCTGGTTCGAGGAATTGCTGGGCGCAGGCAAGGGCGACGCCGCTTTCGCCCAGCGCGCCTCCAACTGGGTGATCTCCGACCTGTTCGGAGCGCTCAACAGGCTCGGCAAGGAGATCGGGGAAAGCCCGGTCACCCCGGCCCAGGGGGCGGCCCTGATCGGCCTCGTCGCCGACGGCACGCTTTCCGGCACGCTTTCCAAGCAGGTGTTCGAGATCATGCTCGAAACCGGCGAGGACCCCGAAAAGATCGTCGAGGAACGCGGCCTCAGGCAGACCTCGGACACGGGCGCGATCGAGGCGGTGATCGCCACGATTCTCTCCGGCAACGCCGACAAGGTTGCGCAGTACAAGGGAGGCAAGGAGGCCTTGTTCGGCTTCTTCGTCGGCCAGACGATGAAGGCGATGCAGGGCAAGGCCAATCCCGGGGTGGTCAACGAATTGCTGAAGAAGGCGCTCGGCTAGCAGCCGCCGGTCGTGCCCCATCGTGCGTTGAGCCGCACGAACGGGGAAAGTGCCCGATCCCTGGCCCAGGAGCCGGTCCTCATCCGGATGAGGAGGCTGCCATGGGATCGATACGCCGCGAAGCCATCGTCGGGGCTCCGGCCGAGCAGGTCTGGGAGCGTCTGCGTGATGTCGGCAATGTCGCCGATCTCTTTCCGGGCGTGCTGACCAACTCGCGTCCAGACGGAGACGGCCGGGTCGTGACCTTCGCCACCGGCATGGTGTTGCGCGAGCGGATCATCGACGTCGACGACCATGGACGCCGTGTCGCCTATGCCGCCGTCGACGGCCCGTTCGCGCATCACAACGCATCCATGCAGATCCTGCCGGCCACCGGGACGACGAGCCGCTTCATCTGGATCAGCGACTTTCTGCCCGACGAACTGCGTACCGATATCGAGCCGCTGATCGATTTCGGTACGGTCGCCTTCGTCAGGCGCTGGGAGCGCTGATCGGGCTGCCGCGATCGCCGGCCGGGCGGGTGCGGGTTTCCGGCGGCGGTGCCGTCTAGGAGGCAGGTTCCGGTTTCCCACCCCCATACCGGACCTCTCATCGAGACCCTCGTCACGGGAAGGGCGGAGCAGCCTTCTCCGAACGGGGAGCCGCGGCCCGGGTGCCGGCGAAAAAGGGGGACGCGTCGCGGTGGTTCCCTCCGCTACGGCGCGTCCGCCCGCCGCCCCGGGCCGCGGCAACCGATGGGCCCCAGCGTTGTCTTTTCAGGAGTTCAGGATGAGACTCGGATATTTCGCGGCCCTGCTGGCCGCGACCGCCGCCGCGTGCCCGGCATTCGCCCAGGAGAGCAATTTTTCCGGAATACGCGGCGAGGTGCGCGTCGGCTGGGACAGCACGGGCGTCGATGCCGCATTCCCGGATCCCGACGACACCGACGAGACGCTCACCGTCGACAATGACGATGACGGCATCACCTATGGCGCCGAACTGGGCTATGATCTGCAGCTCGGCAATGTCGTGCTCGGCGCCTATGGCGGCCTCGATTTCTCGCAGACGGAGCTCTGCGGCGAGGTGCTGGGCGACGATCTCGGCTGCGTCGACACGGGCCGTAACCTGACGGCGGGCGTCCGCGCCGGCTTCGTGCTCGGCGACAGCGTCCTCGTCTATGCGAAGGGCGGCTATTCGAACGGCCGCCTGCGCTTCGACTATGACGGCGACATCGATGACGACGACAATGATCCGGTCGCGTTCAGCCGCAATCGCGGCGGCTATCATCTCGGTGGCGGATTCGAGGTGGCACTCAACCCGAATCTCTATGTGAAGGCCGAATATGTCTATACGGACTATGGTCGTTTCGACTACGCGTTCGGCGACGAGGATGATCCGCTGAGCGCCCGTATCGGCGCCAACCGTCATCAGGCGACGGCCGGCATCGGCTTCCGCTTCTAGAAGGATCGGGGGCGGCGGTCGCACGTGTGCACCGCAGTTCAACAGGGGGAGAGGGAGCCCCAACCCCCCCAGGGGCTCCCTCTTACCCTCTCCGATTTCGGGCGGCTGCCGGCGGGAACCCGAGGCGGGACGGAGGCGTCGTCGCTTCGTCACGATTCGTCTTCAAGGTTTCCCGATGCGCCTGCAGATCGACGTTGCCCTCGACTATCATTTTCCCGAGGCGGCGGACGTCCTGCTGGCGGTCGAGGTGGCGCCGCTGCCCGATCAGAGGCTGATCCAGGATCTCCTCACCGTCGCCGGCGCCGGGCCGCTCCGGCCGATTGCCGGCGAGGACGGGATCGGCCAGCGGACCTGGCTGCGCGCGGAAGGGGCAGTGCGCACCACCTATCGCGCGACGGTCGATGTCGAGCGCGCGCCCGTTCCGCTCGACCGCCTCGGCATCGTGTCCCTGAAGGAGCTTCCGGCCGAAGTCGTGCCCTATATCTGGCCGAGCCGTTATTGCGAGGCGGACCGGTTCGAAGGCTTCGTCGAGAAACGGTTCGGCGACATTGCGGGCGGCGGCCGGATCGCCGCGATGGCCGACTGGATCCGCACCGAGATGGACTATGTGCCGGGGTCGAGCGATGTGCGCACGACCGCGGCCGACGCCTTTGTCGCGCGGCGGGGCGTGTGCCGCGACTATGCGCATCTGCTGGCAAGCTTCGCCCGGGCGGCAGGCGTGCCGGCACGGCTGGTCGGCGCCTATGCCTGGCAGCTCGATCCGCCCGATTTCCATGCCCTGGTCGAGGTCTGGCTCGACGACGGCTGGCACCTCGTCGACGCCACCGGCCTCGCACCGATCGAAGGCATCGCCCGCATCGGCATCGGCCGCGACGCGACCGACATCGCCTTCATGACGATCTTCGGCGTGGCGGAGATGAACAGTCAGAGCGTGGCGGTGGCGCGGATCGACTAGGTCTCCAATCGTTCGCGCCCGACCAGGCGATGCGCCGCATCGAGCGTCAGGGCGAAGCAGGCGGCAAGGAGGACGACGTCCTTGAAGAGGAATTGGGCGAGCGATCCCATGAACGGGAAGCCGTAGCCCTCCTCCCATAGCGTAGCACCAATGGTGAAGCTCAAGGTGACGAGGAAGGTCGCCATGCCCATCAGACCGCCGATGAGGCCGGCGCGGTTCGAGACGGCGCCGAGCGCGATCATCGCGCCGGCGGTCAGTTCAATCACGCCGATCGCATTGCTGGCGCCTTGCACGCCCCAGAGCGGATACATCCAGCCGAACAGCCAGTAATCCTGCGCGATCCGCGCCACGCCCTCCGCCTCATAGGCAGCGAACTTGGCGATGCCGAAGAACAGGAAGATGAACACCATGGACCAGCGGAGCGCGTGAATCGCGGCAGCGGGGTGGGGAAGGGGAAACGGCACCGGCACTCTCCTCCAGGGAAAGCAGATCGTTCGCTGAGCCGTTGGTGTGGTTACCGCGTTCCTACAGCAGCCGCAATTGTGCGCCCTGAGGCGGTTCGAACAGATCGGTGCGGAGCGGCCGGCGTTCGATGTTCAGTCCGTGCTTCTTCACCGCCCGTTCGAAGCGGGTGCGGAGCAGGTCGGCCCAGACGCCCTGTCCGCGCATCCGGCTGAAGAATTCGGGATCGTTGTCGCGGCCGCCGCGCAGCTCGTTGATGATCGCCATCACCTTCTGGGCGCGGTCGGGATAGTGTTCGTCGAGCCAGGCGCGGAAGAGCGGGGCGACTTCGAACGGGAGGCGCACCGGCAGATAGAAGACGCCGATCGCGCCGGCCTCGGCGGCCGCCGCGACGAGATGTTCCATCTCGTGATCGGTGATCGCCGGCACGACCGGGGCGATCGAGACATAGGCCGGCACCCCCGCCTCGGCGAGCCGCTTCACCGCCGCCAGCCGCTTGCGCGGCGCGGGCGCGCGCGGCTCCAGGGTGCGGGCGATCGCCGGCGTGAGCGAGGTGATCGAGAGTGCGACGCCGATGAGGTGGCGGCGGGCCATGTGTGCGATGATGTCGAGGTCCATCAGCACCCGGTCCGACTTGGTGGTGATTGTCGCCGGATGATTCGTTTCCGCCAGGACTTCCAGCAGGCTCCGGGTGATCCGCCATTTGGCCTCGATCGGCTGATAGGGATCGGTGTTCGTCCCCATCGCGATCGGGCGCACCTGATAGCCGCGCTTGCCGAGCTCGGCGCGCAGCAGCGTGGCCGCTTCCGGCTTGGCGAACAGGCGGCTTTCGAAATCGAGCCCGGGGGAGAGATCGTGGAAGGCGTGGCTGGGCCGGGCGAAGCAGTAGATGCAGCCATGCTCGCAGCCGCGATAGGCGTTGATCGATCGGTCGAAGCCGACATCGGGCGACCGGTTGCGGGTGATGATCGTCTTCGGATGCTCGACGGTGACCGTGGTGCGCAGCGGCGGCGCCTCGCCGTCGAGGCCCTCGCGCTCGTCCAGCCAGTCGCCATCCGCCTCGCGAACGGGCAGGTTGAAGCGGTCCGGGGTGCGGTTTTCGGGCGCACCCCGGCCGGGACGGGCGTCGGGCCGGGGCATAGGCAAGAGCTACGCCCGGAAATGGAACATATCAAGAACAGAGTTTGCGGAGCGGCTGGCGCCTATTGCGATTCCGCCTCCGCGCCGCCGCCGGCCTGGGGCGGCGGAGCGGTCATCGCGGTCTGCGTCGGCCGCGGCGCGATGCGCACCGCGGTCGCTCCGGACAGGCCGGGGAAGCGGGGCCACAGGCCGGCGACGAGGGCGCGCCGGCTCGCCGAGCGGTCGGCGGGCTGCTCCTCGTAGATCCAGTAGTTGCGCAGCACGATCGGGACGTAGCCGCGGGTTTCCCAGTACGGAATCGTCTCGAGGAACAGCAAGGGATCGCTCTGGTCGAAGCGCGTGTTCCATTCGCCGATCGGCGCCGGTCCGGCATTGTAGGAGGCGATCACCCGCGGCAGCAGGCCGCCCGTTTCCGGCCGGTCGCGCAGATATTCGAGGTAGGTCTGGCCATATTCCATGTTGATGCTCGGCACGTTGAGCTGGGCCGGGCTGACGCTCTCGCCATTGCGGCGCGCCATATGGGTGCCGGTGCCCGGCATGACCTGCATCAGGCCGCGGGCGCCGGCCGGGCTCACCGCCTCGGGTCGGAAGTTCGATTCCTGAAGTGCGTGGGCGAAGGCCAGCGCTGGATCGACCCGCCAGCCGCGTTCGGGCCGCCAGGAGGGGGAGGGGTAGCGATCGTGGGTCGCGGTGCGCGCGCCGCGCGGGCCGTTATGGGCGAGCCACATCTGGCAGCTCGTCAGGTTGAGCCGGGCGGCGAGGTGGAGCAGCGCCTCGTGCCGGCTGGAGCCGCCGATCCTGGCCTGATGGCGGATCAGGCCGTCGGCGAGCTCGGTCTCGCCGATCTCGGCCAGCGCGACCGCAGCGCGGATGTTGCGCTCGCTCGAGATACCGCGCCATTCCTCGGCGCTCAGCGCGTCGAGCGCGGCGGGGGTGTGGCGCAGGCCGAGCGCGCTCTGGGCGAGCAGGCCATAGAAGGTCTCGCCCTGTCGCGCAGCGGCCTGAAGCCGGGCCTGCACGCGCTCCGGATGGCCGCATGCGGTGTCGGCGCGGGCGGCCCAGTAGTGGCCGGCGGAGGACAGCTCGATGTCGCCCGCGCGTGCCGCGACACTCCCGAAATAAGCGGCGGCGGCGGCACAGTCCTGCATGCGCCAGGAGGCGAGGCCGGCGACCCAGTCGGCGTGGGTCGCCCATTCGGTCGGGCCGGTGCGCGCCATATCGGCCAGGCGCCGCGCGTCGCGGTCATGGCCGTTCAGATAGAAGACCCATGCGATGCGCTGCTGGAAGGCGGTGCGCGCCTCGGGGCTGAGCGCCGCGCTGCGCTCGTTGAACAGGCTCTCGGCCGCGAACGGCTGATCGTCGACGAGCAGCGGATTGATCCGGGGCTCCAGCGCATCGGCGACGGCGTCGCCGCGGATCGCGCGCGGGCGCTGGCGGCGCGGCTGGCCGGCCAGGCCGGCGAGACGCTCGGCCTGCGGGATCCGGGGGAAGGCGGTTGCGCCGCGGGTCGCGGCGAGGCGGGCAAGGTCGGTCGCCTGCGGCAGGTCCGGCGCGCGTTCGAGCAGCCGCATCAACGGCTCCAGCTCGACCCGCGGCGAGCCGGGCGCCGTGTAGAGCATGGCGGTCGCGACATCCTGCAGCGGCCCCTCGGGCATCGCCGCGAGGCGTGCCGATGCCGAGGGCCAGTTGGAGGCGCGCAGGTCCGCGAACACAGCGCGCCAGCCCTCGCGCTCGGCGCCGCCCAGCTGGGCGGGAATGTCGAAGGCGCGCGCCGGGCGGGCGGGGGTCGGCGCTGCGGCGTCATTGGCCATCGCGGGCATGGCCAGGGCGGCGAGGCCGGCAGCCAGCGCGATCCGGGTCAGCTTGCTCATGCCGTCATTCCTTCCATCAGCATCTGGAGATCTTCCCAGGCGATCTTCTTGAGGCTCGGCTGCTGCTCCAGCTTTTCCGGCCGGATGGTTGCCAATGCCTTAACCGGCCCGGCCGGAGTCGACAGATCGTGCCAGCGACCGCGCGAGGCGGCGACGGCGCCGCCGAGCAGCGCCCTGGCGCAGGCATCGCCGAACAGCAGCACGGCCCTGGGCTTCACCAGCGCGATATGATGACGCGCGATCTCGGCGAGCTGCTTCTCCTGGGCCGGATCGAGCCGGCCCGTCGGGGTGCGGAGGGGCGAGAGCGAGGCGAGGTAGATCGTCTCGCGGCTGCGCGGCGGCACCATCGCCGCCAGCATCCGATCGAACAGTTCGCCAGGCGCGCCGGAGATCAGCGTGCCGGCGGCGGCATCGCGCGGCCCCGGCATGTCGACCAGCACCATCAGGCTCGAGGCGGGGTCGCCCGCCGGCGCGATGCGCGGCGCGGCCGGTGCACCGAGCGGCAGGCGTGCGCCATCAACGAACCAGGCGCGGAAGCCGTCGAGATCCCCGGGGATCGGCGGGGCGGCCGGGGCCTGCGGCGGTGCCGTCGGCTCGGCCGGCTTCGGTGCCAGCCAGTTGCGTGGCGCCTCGTCGACGAGCGTGTCGACGCCGGCGTCAGACCACCAGGAAAGGGCGCTTGCCGCCCAGTTCGAGGACATGCCTCGTGAAACCCCCACCGTGGAAACCGCAGGTATAGAGTCAGGGCCCGCCGGGCTGGTCAACCGGATGCACCCTGTTTATCTGCGAGATGTTGGCTGCTTGCGACGAGGGGAGTCCGAATGAGCGAACGGGAGTCGATGCCCTATGACGTGGTGATCGTCGGCGCGGGCCCGGCGGGCCTCGCCGCGGCCATCCGCCTCAAGCAGCTCGCCAGTGACGCCGGGCGCGAGCTTTCGGTCTGCATCCTCGAAAAGGGCTCCGAGGTCGGCGCCCATATCCTGTCCGGGGCCGTGGTCGACCCGCGCGCGCTGGATGAGCTCCTGCCGGACTGGCAGGAGCTGGACAGCCCGCTCACCGTGCCGGTCACCAGGAACGAGCATTGGGTGCTGACCGGGACGGGCAAATGGGGCTTCCCGCACGTTCTGATGCCGCCCTTCATGTCGAACAAGGGCACCTACACGCTTTCGCTCGGCAACCTCTGCCGCTGGCTGGCGGGGCAGGCCGAGGCGCTGGGCGTGGAGATATTTCCCGGCTTTGCCGCCGCGGAGGTCCTGTTCAACGATGACGGCTCGGTGAAGGGCGTCGCGACCGGCGACATGGGCGTCGCCCGCGACGGCACGCACAAGCCTGACTACCAGCCCGGCATGGAGCTGCACGGGCGCTACACCTTCTTCGCCGAAGGCGCGCGCGGCCACCTCACCAAGGAGCTGAAGCGCATCTTCGAGCTGGAGAGCGACTGCGAGCCGCAGGTCTACGGCATCGGCCTCAAGGAGCTCTGGGACATCGCGCCCGACCGGCACGAGCCGGGCCGGGTCATCCACACCCAGGGCTGGCCGCTCTCCGACGCCTGGGGCGGCGGGTTCCTGTATCATCAGGCGAACGGCCAGGTGGCGCTCGGGTTCGTCGTCGCGCTCGACTATAAAAACCCGTATTTGTCACCGTTCGAGGAATTCCAGCGCTGGAAGCAGCACCCGGCGATCCGCCAGTTCCTTGAGGGCGGCAAGCGCATCTCCTATGGCGCGCGGGCGATCAACGAGGGCGGATGGCAATCGGTGCCGACGCTCGCCTTTCCGGGCGGCGCACTGATCGGCTGCACCGCCGGCTTCGTCAACGTGCCGCGGATCAAGGGCAGCCATACTGCGATGAAGTCCGGCATGCTTGCCGCGGAATCCGCCTTCGCGGCGATCGTCGCGGAGCGTAGCGCCGACGTTCTTGCCGACTACGAGCCGAACCTGCGCGCCAGCTGGATTGCCACAGAACTCAACAAGGTCCGCAATGTCGAGCCGCTTGTCGCCAAATGGGGCGGCACGATCGGGACGATGCTGGCCGGGGCCGACATGTGGATGCGCCAGCTCGGCATCGGCCTGCCGTTCACGATGAAGCATCATCCAGACAATGAAGGCCTGTGGCGCAAGGACATCGCCAGGCCGGTCGCCTATCCGAAGCCCGACGGCGTGATCAGCTTCGACCGGCTGTCCTCGGTGTTCCTGTCCAACACCAATCACGAGGAAGACCAGCCTGTTCACCTGACGCTCAAGGACGCCGGCATACCGGTGGCGGTGAATCTGGAGCGTTATGCCGGACCCGAGCAACGATATTGCCCCGCGGGCGTCTATGAGTTCGTCGAGGAGGGCGGGACGCCGCGGCTCCAGATCAACGCGCAGAATTGCGTCCACTGCAAGACCTGCGACATCAAGGATCCCACCCAGAACATCAACTGGGTCGTGCCGGAAGGCGGAGGAGGCCCCAATTACCCCAATATGTAGGTTCGCCGCGCGCGCCGCTCTGGCCGCCGCGCTTGCCGCCGCCGCGTGGCCCGCAACGGCGCGGGTCGAGGAGCGTTCGCCGCTCGTCGCCTATGCCCAGGCCCGGACGGCCGCGTCCGCCGGCGCCCTCGACCGGGCAAGCGCCGACTATGCCAGCGCGCTGACCGCCGCCCCGGACAACGAGGTGGTCGCCGGACAGGCGCTCGGCCATGCTGTCACCGCCGGCGACTGGCCGCTGGCGCTGCGTGCCGCTCGGGTGCTGGAGGCGAAGGGCGCGCTGCTCCCCGACGTCCGCTTCCTGCTGCTTGCCGATGCCTTTCACACCCGCGACTGGCGCGGCGCCCAGCGGCAGATCGATGCGATCGAGCGCGACCGGCTGTTCGCCTTTTCCGTGCCGGTGCTGCGCGCCTGGCTCGCCTTCGGCAGCCGCAGGGGCGATCCGGTGGCGGAGCTGGCCCGTGCGACGGAAGGGCCCGCGGCGGGCTATGCCGCCGAGCATCGCCCGCTGATCCTGCTTGCACAGGGTCGTGCCGAAGGCGCCGCAGAGCTCGCGCAGGCTGCCGAGACCGCTGGCCCGCGCGCGCCGCGCCTGCGCATCGCCGGGGCGGCCGCGCTCGCCCGCCGCGACCGCGCCGCGGCGCTTGGCCTGTTGCAGGGGGACACGCCGTCGCTCCAGATCGCCCGGAGCCTCCTGGATGCCCGCCGGCCGCTGCCGGGCGCGATCGACAGTGCCGAGACGGGCATGGCCGAGTTCCTGGTCAAGCTGTCGATCGACCTCAATTCGAACGAGCTGGCCTCGGTGTCGGCGACGCTGGCGCGCCTCGCCACCTGGCTGGCGCCGGACAGCAGCGAGACCTGGATGGTGGCCGCCGAGTTCGCGGCGCGGCAGGACCGCCATGCCGCGGCCATCGCGATGCTGACCAATGTTCCGGCCGGCGATCCTTTCGCCGCGGTGGCGCGCGACCAGCGTATCCGCCTGCTCGTCGATGGCGACGACAAGTCCGAGGCGCTGCGCGAGGCCGAGGCGGCGGCGGCGCTGCAAACCGCCAGCGCCGCCGATCAGGTACGCCTCGGCGAAGTGCTGATGTCGCTGGACCGGCCCGCCGATGCCGCCGGGGCGTTCGCCCGCGCGATCGCGACGCGCGACGATGCGACCAGCAACTATCCCGAATGGGCCCTGTGGCTGATGCGTGGCGGCGCCCATGACGAAGCCGGGCAATGGCCCGAGGCACGCGCGGCGCTGGAGCGGGCCTACAGCCTCGCCCCCGACCAGCCTCTGGTGCTGAACTATCTGGGCTATTCCCAGCTCGCCCGCCGCGAGAACATGCTGGAGGCCGAGCGGCTGATCCGCGAGGCGCACCGGCTCGCTCCGGACAATGCCGCGATCACCGACTCGCTCGGCTGGGCGCTGTTCCTGAAGGGCGAACGGGACGAGGGAATCCAGCTGCTCGAGCAGGCCGTCGTGGGCGCACCCGCCGACACCGAGATCAACGAGCATCTCGGCGACGCTTACTATGCGGTCGGTCGCCGGATGGAGGCGCGCTATGCTTGGCGCGCCGCGCGGGTCTATGCCGAAGGCGAGGACGCGTCCCGGCTGGACAGCAAGATCGCGCAGGGGATGACGGCGGCGCTGGCGGCGCGCTGACGCGGATGCACGAAACAGCCTATGCCAAGCTCAACCTGGCGCTCCACGTTCGCGCGCGGGAGCCAGACGGTTATCACCGGATCGAGACGGTCTTCGCCTTCACAGACGACGGCGACGGCCTGAGCGTGGCGCCCGGGGAGGCGCTGTCCCTGGCGGTTACCGGCCCGTTCGCCGAAGCGCTGGCGGAGGAGGGTGACAATCTCGTCCTGCGCGCCGCCCGCGCGCTGGCCGAGCGCTGTGACGTCGAGGCGGGGGCCGCACTCACGCTCGACAAGCGCCTTCCGGTGGCGTCCGGGATCGGCGGCGGCTCGGCCGACGCCGCCGCGGCGCTGCGGCTGCTGCGCCGGTTCTGGGGCGTGGATATCGACGAAGCCGGTCTTCATGCCATCGCCGCGACGTTGGGTGCCGACGTCCCGGCCTGCCTCTCGAGCCGAACGATGCGCGGCGAAGGCAGGGGCGACCGCCTGGAGCCGATTGCGCCGCCGGGCCTTGCCGGCACGCCGGTCCTTCTCGTCAATCCGCGCGTCCCCGTCTCGACCGCCGCCGTCTTCCGGGCCTGGGACGGCGTGGACCGTGGGCCACTGGCCGGCTGGGAGGCGGGGCGCAACGATCTCGAACCGCCGGCCCGGGCCCTCGCGCCGGATATCGGCGCCGTTCTGGACGCGCTGTCCGACGCGCGCACCGCGCGCATGTCCGGTTCCGGCGCGACCTGCTTCGCGCTGTTCGATGCGCCGGAGGAGCGGGACGCCATGGCCGATCGCATCGGCGCGTCGCATCCCCGTTGGTGGCGCCTTGCCACAGCCCTGCGCGGTGAGGGCCCTCGTCATGGCTAGGCCGATCCTGACCATTGCGGACGTCCGGGCGATGGTGGCGGACCCCGAGACGCTGCGCACCGCGCAGGCGATCCTGAACGCGATCGGCCGCGCCAGGGGCGGGGAGGCGGGCGATCAGGTCGAGGTCAACGTCGCCGGGGCGCTGAACGCGATGCTGCTGTCCGGCGCGATGATGATCGATCTCGATCCCGCACTGAGAACGCGCAAGGACATGCAGCAAGCCTCGGTGGACGCGGCGCAGCTGCTCGAGATGCTCCTGCTGGTGTTGCGCGAAATCCGGGCGGAGACCGGCAATCATCTGGTCGAGACGATCGGCAGCGGCCACAGCCCGAGGCTGCAGCGATCGGGCGGCAACCCGCGGGTTCACTGATCGCAGCGAATTGTGTCTTGCATGACCCGTGAGTCTCGCTTCGGCACGGTTTCGGGCCCTCGTTAACCATCGGAGCGCGCGGGATTCCGTTGTGGCACGGCCCTTGCTCCGGACGTGGAGACGAGTCGAGGCGCGCCCTGCCGTGCCGACATTCGCCTGCGGTCCCCGCTCCACTGGACGGGCGCCGCAGCCCCCTCATGGCCGGGGCGCCCGTGTGGCGACCCGGCCTTTTTTTTCGCGACAAAGCCCGGCGGGCGCGGCAACAAGGCCGCGATGTTCCAGCTCCGGATCGACGACGGCCTCGCGCGGCTGACCCTCGACCGCCCCGCGCGGCGCAATGCCATTCCCGCGGGGGAGTGGGCCACGTTCACGGCGCGGATCGGCGAGGCCGAAGGTGGGCGGGCCCTGGTCGTGACGGGCGCGGGTGGCGCCTTTTGCGCCGGTGCCGATCTCGCCGACTTTCCGATGGCGCCGGAAGCGGCGGCGCGCTTCCGGCGGGACATGCGCACGGCGCTCGATCGGCTGCGGGAGCTCGCCATCCCGACGATCGCATGGATCGACGGCGCCTGTTATGGCGCCGGTGTCGCGCTGGCCATGGCCTGCGATATCAGGATCGCCGCGCCCGCGTCGCAGTTCGCGATCACCCCGGCGAAGATCGGCATCTCCTATCCGCAGGAGGACGTGCACCGGCTGGTCGAACTCGTCGGGCCGGGCCAGGCGGCGCGGCTGCTCTACACCGCCGGCAGCGTCGATGCGGCCGAAGCGCTGCGGATCGGGCTCGTGGAACGGGTCGGTGCGGCCGGGGACGCGGAGGAGCTGGCCGGCGCGATTCTGGCCAATGCCGACGACAGCCTCGCGACCCTGAAGCGCGCCATCCGTCTCGCCGCCGGCGGCATCCGGGAGGATGAGGGCCAGGATGCGCATTTCGACGCCCTGCTCGGTGGCGCGGAGCTGGTGCGGCGGCTCGAAGCCCGACGGCGGACATGATAGGAACAACCCCATGCGGATGAACCCGGTCCTTCTCCTCGCCTTTGCCCTTGCCGCATGCAGCACGCAGGAGTCTTCCGGCGGTTCGGGTACGGCCGGTGCCGGCGACCGGATCGAGTGCCGGATCGGCGGCGCGGCGCAGTTCGATCGGTTCTGCACGGTCGAGCGCGATGGCGCCGACCTGACCGTGCGCAAGCCGGACGGCGGCTTCCGGCGCCTGCGGATCGTCGCGGACGGCCGCGGCGTCGAGGCGGCGGATGGCGCGCAGCCGGCCGTGGTGACGCTTCTCGCCGACCGCCGCATCGAGGTCGCGATCGGCGGCGATGCCTTCCGTCTGCCCGCGACAGTACGCCCGCAATGACCGGACGCATCGTCCTGACGGCGGCCGGGATGCGTGACGCCGAGGCCGCCGCCATCGCCGGCGGCACGCCGGTCGGGACGCTGATGGAGCGCGCCGGCATCGGCGCGGCGGATGCGATCTGGCGCTATGCCGGCCCGGCCCCGGCGCTCGTCCTGTGCGGGCCCGGCAACAATGGCGGCGACGGCTATGTCGTCGCCCGCGAGCTCGCGGCGCGCGGCGTTCCGGTGCGGGTCGCCGCGACCGGTTCGCCGAACAGCGACGCGGCCCGCACCGCCCGGGCGAGCTGGGGCGGTCCTGTCGAGGACGTTGCCGACACAAGGCCGGCACCGCTGCTGATCGACGCGCTGTTCGGCACCGGCCTTCGCCGTCCGCTCGACCCGGCTCTCTCGGAGCAGCTGAACAGGCTTGCCGCGAAGGCGCGTATCCGGGTCGCGATCGACCTGCCGAGCGGGGTCGCGACCGACGATGGCGCGATTCTGTCCGCGGTGCCGGACTGCGACCTCATTGTCACCTTCCAGACGCTGAAGCCGTCGCATCTCCTCCAGCCCGCCGCCCGCCATATCGGCCGGATCGTCATCGTCGACATCGGCATCGCAACGGAGAGCCGTTTGCACGAGATCGGGCGTCCGACGATCGAAACGCCGGGAGCCGACGCACACAAGTTCTCGCGCGGCCTCGTCACCATTGTCGCCGGCGGCATGGTCGGCGCGAGCGCGCTGGCGGCCGCCGCGGCGATGAAGGCCGGCGCGGGCGCGGTGCGGCTGCAGGCACGGACCTTTGTCGGCGGCGTCCCCGCTGCGATCATCCAGACGCCCGGCGATCCGCTGGCCCGTCTCGATGATGCCCGGATCGGCGGCCTGCTGCTCGGCCCGGGGCTGCTCGCGGACGCCGAGGGCAGGGGCCTGCTCGATGCCGCGCTCGCCTCCGGCCATCCGCTCGTGCTCGACGCCGGTGCGCTGCGCCTCGTCGCAGAGCGCGGGGCGGGCGCCCTCAGGGACCTTGCCAAGATGGCCATCCTCACCCCGCATGCGGGCGAATTCCGCGACCTGTTCGGGGCGGGCGATGGTGGCAGCAAGGTCGAGCGCGCCCGTGCTGCCGCCGCCGCGTGCGGCGCCGTCATCGTCCATAAGGGCGCGGACACGGTCGTCGCCGCACCGGACGGCCGCGCGGCGATCCTCGCGGTCCACTCGCACTGGCTGGCCAGTGCCGGCACCGGCGACGTGCTGGCCGGCACGATCGCCGCCCGGCGCGCTGCCGGGATCGAGGCGTTCGAGGCCGCCTGCGCCGGCGTCTGGCTGCACGCCCGTGCTGCGGCGCTGGCTGGGCCGGCGCTGATCGCCGATGATCTCGTCGCTCATCTTCCGGCCGCCCTCGTCGACTGCCTGTGAGCGAGGCCGATCTCATCGTCCGCCTCGCCGCGCGCGGGGATGGGATCACGGCGGACGGACGCTTCGTGCGCTTGGCCGCGCCGGGCGACACGGTGACGCCCGATGGCGCGCTGACCGCCGGCCCGCACCATGCGACGCCGCCCTGCCGCCATTTTCCGGACTGTGGCGGCTGTCAGCTCCAGCATGTCGACGATGCGGCCTATGTCGCTTTCCTCAGGGACCGCATCGCCGCCGCGCTGGAGGCGCAGGGCGTGCCGGTTCCCGATATATTGGCGCCACATCTCTCGCCGCCGATGAGCCGCCGCCGCGCGGCGCTCAAGGCCGCGGGCGGGTCGATCGGATTCAATGCCGAAAAGAGCCACCGCATCGTCGACATGCGCGACTGCCATATCCTGCGGCCCGAGCTGTTCGCGCTGGTCGCGCCGCTCCGCCGGCTGCTGACCGGCCGCGCCGGGGCAACGCTGACCCTCGCCGATCAGGGCGTCGATGTCCTGATCGAAGGCCTGGCTGTCGAAGGGCTGCAGGCGACCGAGGCGATCGGCGCGTTCGCGGCGGAGAATCGCCTGGCCCGGCTCGCGATCGACGACGGCTATGGCGCGCAGACGCTGTGGGAGCCCGATCCCGTGACGATCGCGCTGGGTGGCGTGCCGGTGCCCCTGCCGCACGGCGCCTTCCTGCAGGCGACGGTGGAAGGGGAGGCGGCGCTGGTGCTGGCCGTGCGGGAGGCGGTCGGGGAGGCGCGCACGATCGCGGACCTCTTCGCCGGCCTCGGCACGTTCGCATTGGCGCTCGACGGGCGGGTCTACGCCGCCGAGGGCGCGCGTGACGCCGCGCTCGCGCTGAAGTCCGCCGCCGGCCGCGCCGGGCGCCAGGTCTTCGTCGATCATCGCGACCTCTTCCGCCGTCCGCTCGACGCCGCCGAGCTCAACCGCTTCGACGCTGTGGTGATCGATCCACCCCGGGCCGGTGCCAAGGAGCAGGCGCCGCTGCTGGCCGCCTCGATCGTGCCCCGCATCGCCTATGTCTCATGCAATCCAAGTACCTTCGCGCGCGATGCGAAGCTGCTGCTCGACGGCGGCTACCGGCTCGACTGGATCCGGCCGGTCGGCCAGTTCCGCTGGTCGACCCATGTGGAACTGGCCGGCAGCTTCACCAGGCCCTGAAAGGGGAAGGATCAGAGCGAGGCGAGCTGCGCGCCGCGCGCCTGAATGAGCGCGACGTCCGGGGTTGGTGACTCGTCAAGGATGTGCACCGTCGCGCCGACCCGGGTCGCCTGGAACAGCTGCCGGGCGAAAGCGAGCGGCAGGCGGATGCAGCCGTGCGAGGCCGGGCGGCCCGGGATCTGGCCGGCATGGAGCGCGATCCCGTCCCAGGTCAGCCGCTGCATGAACGGCATCGGCGCGTTGTTGTAGAGGTTGGAATAATGCTCGCGGCGCTTCTCGAGGATATCGAAGCTGCCGGTCGGCGTGGCGTGGCCGGGGCGCCCCGTCGAGACGGTGGTCACGCCGATCATGGTGCCGCCGCGATAGACATAGGCGCGCTGGAGCGGGATCGAGACCACGATCTCGACCGCGCCGCTCGGCGCCAGTTCCGGGCGCCAGGCGAATTCGCCGGGATCCAGTTCGGTGCCGTCGTTGAAGATCACCGGCTGCTGCGCGGTCGTGACGAAATCCTGAAGGCCGGCAGCGGGCGCGGCCAGCGTTTCGGACAGTCTGTGCATGCCGGTGATTTCGCCGGCGCCTTCGGCTGCGCTCGACTGCACCGGCGCGGCGCCGAGCAGGAGCGCGGCCATTGTGCCCAGCGGCAGCGACTTTGCGATCTTCATCCCTTTTCTCCCTCGAGACGAGGGCAGGCCCTGCGTCTTCGAAGGAGATCGTTAGTCGCGCCACGCCGGAATGCAGGCGGCGCGCGGCGAAGGCCGCTGACTCATCGTCCAACCGGAAAACCTGCGACGAAGCGGACGTCCGGCACGACGAAATGAGGGAGCGCCCGTCCTCGCGATTTCATGCGTCGAATGCTATTCTCGAGCGGAAGGAGTGAGAGCCATGTCGCTGACCCTTCTCATGACCGCACTGGCTGCCTTGGCCGCGGCGCCGGAGCCCCCGAAAAGCGCAAGGGAATGCCGCCGCCACGATCTCCAGCAGGCGACTCGTGGCATCGACCCGCCGCCATCGCCGCGGCGGCTCGATCAGCTGCCGCCGGGCAATCTCGAACTCGCGGTGCAGCGCCAGGTGGATGGCTGCATCGAGCCGACCATCATTCGCTACGGGGTCGGCGCACCACGTCGCTGATCATCGCGGTCAGGCGAGAAAGGCGAACGCCGCGCGGACCGTCAGCGCGTAGAGGCAGAGCGATGCCGTCAGAAAGGCGAGGAAGCGAAAGCGCACGACATTGACCGTCGCCTGGATCAGGCTGTGGACGACACGCAGGCCAACATAGGCCCAGGCCAGCCACAGGCTCGCGCCGCCGCCAGCGCCCATGCCGGCCAGCGCCAGCGCCACCGCGTAGAACAGGGTCGGCTGCTCCATCAGGTGGTTGTAATTGTGCGCCTTCCACTGGACGTGATCCTCAATCACGCCGTCGAGCCGCCCTGGCCGGCTCCCGACCAGCCCACGGATCGAGATCCCCGCCCGCGCCATCGCCGGGAAGCGGGTGGCATAGAGCCAGGCCATCATCACCAGAGTCCAGGCGACCAAAGCGATGACGGGGCCGAGGATCGGGCTATGGGTCATGGAATTCTCCCCCTGAGGATCGCGCCACGGTGGGAGACAAAGCGGCCGACGTAAACCGCAAAATCGGCGGCCAGCCGAGGGGGTTGGGTCAGCGCGCCGCTTCGCCCCGGGCGGACGCGCCGGCGCGCGCCTCGGCAAGGAGGCCGTCCAGCGCTGCCCGGTCGAGTGCGCGGCCCTGGCTCACCACCATGCGGATGCGCCGCGTGTTGGCGATGTCGTCCAGCGGATTGGCGTCGAGCAGCAGGATGTCCGCGGTCCGGCCTGCCGCCAGCGCGCCGTAATGGGCGGCCTGGCCGAGAAAGGCGGGGCCGGTGAGCGTCGCCGTGCGCAGCACCTCGGCGGGGGTGAGGCCGGCCTCGACATAGCGGGCGAGCTCGTCATGCAGGCCCTGGCCGGGATAGTTGAAGCTGTTGAGATAGCCCGCGTCGGTGCCGGCGAGGATCGGGATGCCGGCGTCGCGCAGCATCGGCAGGATGCGCAGGCTCAGCTGATAGTTGCGCCGGCGCGAGGCGACTTCCCCGGCCGTCCAGTTCGCGGCGCGCTGGATGCGCCAGTCATAGGTCGCCCTCAGGCCCGGGCCGATCAGCGCGAGACCCGCGTCACGGCTGTGATCCTCCTCGTTCAGCCAGGCGATGATCCGGGTCATGTTGAGCGTCGGCGTGACCGCGATGCCGGTCGCGGCGAGGCGGCGGTAGCTTTCCCGCGCGTAGGCCGGATCGAAGGTCGCGGTGAGGCGGTCGACCGCCTGGGCATAGGTGAGACGGCCGGCCGCATAATCGGCCGCGACACTGGCTTCCTCGGGCGAGCCCGCCTTGATGAGATAGTCGAGATGCTCGATCGCGCTGAGGCCGGCGTCGGCCGCCTGCTGAATGGTCAGCGCATAGGGCGTGTGGGCCGAGGTCCGAAGGCCGCGCTGACGCGCCGCGCCGACCGCATGGAGGAAGATTTCGGGGCGCAGCGTGTTGTCGGTGATCTTGACGAAATCGACGCCCATGCCCTGCAGCCGGTCGAGCGCCGCATCGACCTCGGCCGGGCTGTCGACCTCGATCGTGCCGCGCCAGAGCGGCCGTGGCCCCTCCAGCTTCGGGCCGGAGGTGAAGATGCGCGGGCCGAGCAGGCTGCCGCTCGCCGTCTCGGCGCGCCAGCGCAGTACATGCTCCGAGATGTCCGCGGCGCAGTCTCGCACCGTGGTGATGCCATAGGCGAGGTAGATCGGGAGCAGCGCCCGGTTCTCGGCGACCAGCTCCTCGCCGCCGCCGAAATGCATGTGCATGTCCCACAGGCCCGGCATCGCAAAGGCGCCGGCCGCGTCGACGGTGCGCGTGGCAGTGTAGCGCGCCGCGATCTCCGCATCCGGGCCGACCGCGACGATGTCACGGCCGCGCACCGCGATCGCCTGCGCCGGCGTGGCCCGGCCCGAGGCGACGTCGATCACCGCCGCGTGGCGGATGAGCAGGTCGACGGCTTCAGCTGCCGTCGCCGGCGTCCCGATCAGGAGCGCAACGGCCGCTGCGAGGAAGAGCGCGGCGATCCGCCTCAATCGAACATCTTTCCGAACGCCCGTTTGGCCCGCTGGCGCCAGTGGCCGCGGTGATAGGCGTCGCTGGCGAGGAGCGGAAGGACGGTGGTCGCCTCGGCGAAGACCATCTGCTCGAGCGCTGTGTTCACCTTGCCCCAGCTCGCCGCCTCCTGGAGGGTCGAGGAGGAGCAGGCGCCGTCGCGCACGTCGGCGACGGTGATCTGCACCGCATATTTGTGCACCTCGACATCGTCGTGGCCGAGGATCTCGGCGCACACGACCGTGTCTTGCACGAAATTCTTCGGCACGCCGCCGCCGATCATCAGCAGGCCGGTGGTGCCCGCCTTGATCTTGATGTCGGTGAGTTCGCGGAAATCGGCGATGGAATCGATCGTCAGGTACGGCTTGCCGGCCTTCATCGCGTCGACCTGATGCTTGACGAGGCCGAAGCCGGCCGACGAGTCGGTGAAGGCCGGGCAGAAGATCGGAACGTCATGCTCGAAGGCGAGCTTGACCAGGCTGTTGTCCTTCTTGCCGTGGGTCTGGAGGTAGCGGCCCATCTCGCGGATGAACGCGCGGGAGCTGTACGCCTTCGGCTCCAGCGTCTCGGCGATCTCGAAGATCGTGTGATCGACGTGCTGGAGCTGCTCCTCGTCGATATAGGTGTCGTAGATGCGGTCGATGTAGAGCGAGCGGAGCGTGTCGTCGTCCGGAATCTCGGTCGCTTGATAGTGCTTGTGGCCGAGCGCCTCGAGGAAATCCATGTCGACGATGGTCGCGCCGGTGGCGACGACGGCATCGATCATGTTGTTGGCGAGCAGGTCCGCATAGAGGTCCATGCAGCCGCCGGCCGAGGTCGAGCCGGCGACCACGAGGATCACCGAGCAGTCCGGATCGGCCAGCATCTGGTTGTAGATGTCGGTCGCGCGGCCGAGGTCACGGCTGGAGAAGCTCATCTTGCGCATCGATTCGACGATCGGGCGCGCGTCGAAGCTCTTGATGTCGATATGCTCGACCACGGTCGACAGCAGCTCCGCCTTGCGGGTGTCGTTCACGGGGGCGTCGGTCATGTTGAGTATCTCCAATTCTTCGTCACCCCGGGGCTTGACCCGGGGTCCACCTTCTTCCGCAAGGAAAGGTGGATGCCGGATCAAGTCCGGCATGACGATTGACTAATGTGTGGCCGTTACAGCGTTACGACGTTGGAAGGAACCGCCCGTTCCTCGGCTTCACCGGTGTAGAGCGACGCCATCGGCTCGTCCCCGGCGATGACCTTCATGTCCGCGCCGAAGCCGTTGAACTGGGTCCGCATCGCGCAGCCATAGGCGCCGAGCATGCCGATCTCGATATAATCGCCGGCACCGACGTCGGCGGGCAGCAGGAACGGCCCGGCCATATGATCGAGATCGTCGCAGGTCGGCCCGTAGAAGCTGAACGCCATGTCCTTCGTCTCGGACTCGGGCTCGCGCAGCAGCTTCACCGGGAAGCGCCAGCCGACATGCGCCGCATCGAACAATGCGCCATAGGCGCCGTCGTTGATGTAGAGCGTGTCGCCGCGGCGCTTCTCGACGCGGACCAGGAGGCTCGCATATTCCGCGCACAGCGCCCGGCCCGGCTCGCACCACAGCTCCGCCGAATAGGAAATCGGCAGGTCCTCGAAGGCGCGGTGGATGACTGCGAAATAGGCCTCGAGCGGCGGGGGCTCCATGCCCGGATACCAGGACGGGAAGCCGCCGCCGACATCGACGATATCGACCGTGACCGCCGATGCGACGATCGCCGCGCGCACCCGCTCCATCGCCTCGAAATAGGCGGCCGGGGTCATCGCCTGGCTGCCGACATGGAAGCAGATGCCGAGCGCATCCGCTGCTTGGCGGGTCGCCATCAGCAGCGCCTTCATCTCGTCCGGCTCCGCGCCGAACTTCGACGCGAGGCTGAGCTTCGAGTGATCGGAGGAGACCCGGATGCGCACCAGCAGGTTGAGGTCGCTCGCCGCGACGCCGTCGGTGGCGGTCGCGCGGACGATCTTCTCCAGCTCGTCCTCGGTGTCGAGGCTGAAGGTGCGCACGCCATGGCCATGATAGGCCTCGGCGATCGCCTCCTCGGCCTTGACCGGGTGCATGAAGCAGAGCGTCGCTTCCGGCAGCGTCTCGGCGACGAGCTTTACCTCGGCGATCGAGGCCACGTCATAATGCGTGACGCCGCTGTCCCACAGGACCTCAAGCAGGTCGGGCGAGGGATTGGCCTTCACGGCATAGAGCGAGCGGCCCGGAAACTTCTCGACGAAGAAGCGGGCGGCGCGCCGGGCGGCGTGCGGACGGATGAGCGTGACCGGCTGGACCGGGCGCTGCATGGCGACGGCGAGACCGTTGGTCTCGTGAGGGAGCGAAGCTAGCCCCAGCGCGCTATGATGCTTGTGCAACTCAAGGGACCTCCAACGGGTAGTTGACTCAAAGCTGCCTTGCGGTTGGAAGTCCCATGGGGCAGCGGACGGGCGATATATGTGCGTTGGACCCCCATGTAAAGACCCGTGATTTCCCCCTTGTTCCCAGAGGTTTGAATGACGAATCGGATGCCCTCGACGAACGGTGTCAGGCAAGCGGCGGCCCGCATCGCCGGTGCGGTGACCGTGACTCCGCTTCTGCCACTCGACCGGGAGGGGCGCCGGGTCTGGATCAAGCCGGAATGCCTGCAGCAAAGCGGGGCGTTCAAGCTGCGGGGCGCGACCAATCGCCTGCGCCGGCTGGACGAGGCCGAACGCGCCCGCGGCGTCGTCGCCTTCTCCTCCGGCAACCACGCCCAGGGCATCGCGGTCGCGGCGCAGCGGATGGGTATCGCCGCGACGATCGTGATGCCGGCCGATGCGCCGGGCGTGAAGGTCGAGGCGACTCGCGCGGCCGGCGCGGAGATCATCTTCTTCGACCGCGCCACCGAAAGCCGGGAAGAGATCGGCGCCCGACTCGCCGCCGAGCGCGGCGCGGTGCTCGTGCCGTCGTTCGACGACGTCGACGTGATCGAAGGGCAGGGGACGATCGGTATCGAGATCGAGCAGCAGCTCGGGCGCCAGCCGCCGCTGGTCATCGTCCCCTGCGGCGGCGGCGGCCTGTCCGGCGGGATCGCGCTTGCCTTGCCCGACAGTGACATCCTGATCGCCGAGCCCGAAGGCTGGGACGACATGACCCGTTCGCTGGCGCTCGGCCAGATCGTGCCGGTCGACCAGCCGGCGCCGCCGACCCGGTGCGATGCGCTCCAGACCACGCTCGTCTCGCCGCTCACCTTCGGTGCCCTGCACGACGCCGGCGCGCGCGGAGTCGCGGTGAGCGAGGATGAGGTCGCCGCCGCCATGGCCTCGGCCTTCCGGCATTTGCGCATCGTCGCCGAGCCGGGCGGCGCGGTCGCGCTGGCGGCGTTGCTGTCTGGCAAGGCCGGCGATGTGCCCGACGGAACTGTCGTCGTGGTGTCGGGGGGCAATGTCGATCCGCTGACGTTCGCGGAGATATTGGAATCGACCACCCCGGTGGGGCGCAACTGAACGATGGCACGGGCGGGGACGAAAAAGCGCGGCTGGGTGGGCCGCATCTTCGGCTGGATCTGGAAGTCGGTTCTCGCCTTCCTGCTGATCAGCGTGCTCTGGGTGCTCGCCTACCGCTTCGTCGGTCCGCCGATTACCTTCACCCAGATCGGCGACCTGGTCGCCGGCAACGGCGTGACGCGCGACTGGATGGCGATCGACCGAATCGACCGGAACATGGTCCGCGCCGTGATCGCCGGCGAGGACAGCAAGTTCTGCGAGCACAACGGCTTCGACCGCGAGGCGATCGAGGCGGCGTTCCGGCGCAACATGGCGGGCGGCTCGGTGATGCGTGGCGGATCAACGATCAGCCAGCAGACCGCCAAAAACGCCTTCCTGTGGCAGGGCGGCGGCTATGTCCGCAAGGGGCTGGAGGCCTGGTTCACCTTCCTGATCGAGCATCTGTGGGACAAGCGCCGGATCATGGAGGTCTACCTCAACGTCGCCGAGACCGGTATCGGAACCTATGGCGCCAATGCGGGGGCCCAACGCTATTTCAACCACGACGCATCGCGCCTGACCCCACAGGAGGCGGCGCGGATCGCCGCCGTCCTGCCGCTCCCCAAGCGCCGTGCTGCGGTCGCGCCGCGCGGCTTCACCCGGCGCTACGGCAACATGATCGCAGCGCGGATGGGCGTCGTTCGCCGCGGCGGTCTGGACGGCTGCGTCTATCGCTAGAAGCGCCGCGACACCCCGACATAGAGTTCGACGTCGTCGGACGCGCGGTTGAGGCCGAGATTGGCGCCGACGTCGATTTGCACTTCGTCGGAAGGCTGCCAGCCGAGAGAGAGGCCGGCGAGTGTCTCGGTCGCGTGCCCGGCCGGATCCTCGTCACGGGTCGCCGAAAATTCGAGCGAGGCGCCGAGGTTGGAGCCCAAATCGATGCCGAGGCCGACGACGCTGCCATAAGCGAGGTGGCGCCCGTCGCCGTCCTCGTCGACCGCGGCGGCCAGCGACGGGGTGAGGGCGAACGAGAACGACCCGCCGAGCTCGAAGGAGACGGGTACGAGTAGGCCGGCCCCCCAGTCTCCCGCCCCGATCGCGCGGCCTCCGGTCGGCAGGCTGACATAAGGCATCACCGCGATGCTGGTGCCCGATCCGTCAGGATTGCGCAGGTTGTGGCGGATGGCGAGCGTCGCATCGCCGGTTCCGCTGTCGCCGACCGTCGGCTGGCCGTTGCCGTCGCGCATCCGGACCCGCCCCCAAGCGGTCCAGCCGACCTGCAATTCGGTGCGGCTGTCCAGCCCCCAGCGGAGCAGCATCTCGCCAGCCGTAAAGGTGTCGGTCCGGGTTCCGGCGTCGCGGTTTCGGGTCCAGTCGCCGATGCCGAGTTCGAGCTGGAGCCGACCCGGATCGAGGGTGCAGGCGGGCGTGCCGAGGCCAGGGCGATCGGGACAGAGATCGCGACCTCCCGTTTGCGCCGAAGCTGGCACGGCACAAGCAAAGGCCAGTATCGCGAGGGGCAGGCGCGCCATCCCCGGCGGCCGCGACCTCAGAACGGCATCTTGAAGCCGGGCGGCAGCTGGAGGCCGCCGGTGACGGCCTGCATCGACTGCTGGGCGGCGACGTCGGCCTTGGCGCGGGCGTCGTTGATCGCGGCGGCGATCAGATCCTCGACCATCTGCTTTTCGGACGGCTGGAGCAGGTTCGCGTCGATGTCGACGCCAATGATCCTGCCCTTGGCGGAGGCCTTGACCTTGACCATGCCGCCGCCGGAGACTCCCTCGACCTCGATCTTGTCGAGATCCTCCTGTGCCTGCATCAGCTTGGCCTGCGCCTCCTGGGCCATCTTCAAGAGGTCGTCCATGTTCGGCATTTTCAAGCGCTCCGTTTCTCGTCGATCGTGTAGCCGGCGAGCTCGGCGTCGGGGAAAGCCTCGAACGCCGCCTTCACGAGGGGCGATTCGAGGACGTCCTGGCGCACCTGCTCTGCCGCCGCCTTCTCCTGATCGAGCAGGGATGGCGACGCCGGTTCGTCCGCGGCGCGGACCTGCCACAGGGCCCCCGTAACCGATTTGAGCGCCGCCGCAAGATCGCGCACGAAGTCGCCGGGCAGCGGCTTGGCGGGGCGGATGACGAGCTCCGGCGGCGCGTAGCGCACCAGCCCGACATAATCGTGCAGTTGCTGGGCGAGATGCGCCTTGCCCGTGTCGCCGAGCAATTTGACCAGCGCCGGGAAGCTCGCCGGCGCCTGAAGCAGTTCGGCCTGACTCTCCGCAGCCCTGGGCGCGGCGGGGGCGGATGAAGCGGCACCCGTCTCGCCGCCCGCCAGCTTCGCGGCGAGCTCGCCGGGGTCGGGCAGATCGGAGGCGTGGATGACGCGCAGCAGCGCCATTTCCGCCGCCTCCAGCGGCGACGGCGCGGCGTGAACCTCTGCAAGCCCCTTCAGCAGCAGCTGCCACAGGCGGTGGACGGCCGCGTAGGACAGCTTCGAAGCCCAATCGGCATAGGCCTCGCGCTCCTCGGCCGACTGGGCGGGATCCTGCCCGCCCCCGACCTTGGCGCGGGTGATGCCGTGGACCGCCTCCAGAAGGCCGCGCAGCACCGACGACGGCTCGACGCCGAGGTCATATTGATCCGTGAGCGCCGCGAGCGCGCCGCGCGCGTCGCCGGCGAGGATGAGGCCGAACAGGTGGCGGATCGCGCCGCGATCGGAAAGGCCCAGCATCTCGCGGACCTGCGCCGCGGTCACCGCGCTGGCGCCATGGGCGATCGCCTGGTCGAGGATGGAGAGGCCGTCGCGCGCCGAGCCTTCGGCAGCGCGGGCGATGAGCGCCAGCGCCTCGGCCTCCACCTCGACCTGCTCCTCGCGCGCAACATGGTCGAAATGGGCGGCCAGCTTCTCGGCCGGGATGCGCCGGAGGTCGAAGCGCTGGCAGCGCGAGAGGACGGTGACCGGGACCTTGTTGACCTCGGTCGTCGCGAACAGGAACTTGACGTGGGGGGGCGGCTCCTCGAGCGTCTTCAGCAATGCGTTGAAGGCGTTCTTGGACAGCATGTGGACCTCGTCCACGATATAGACCTTGTAGCGCGCCGAGACCGCCGCATAGCGCACTGCCTCGATGATCTCGCGCACATCGTCGACGCCGGTATGGGAGGCGGCGTCCATCTCGACCACGTCGATATGGCGGCCCTCGGCAATCGCCCGGCATGGTTCGCAGACGCCGCAGGGATCGATCGTCGGGCCGCCCTGGCCATCGGGGCCAATGCAATTGAGCGCCTTGGCGATCAGCCGCGCGGTCGAGGTCTTGCCGACCCCGCGCACGCCGGTCAGCAGAAAGGCATGGGCCAGCCGGTCGCGGCGGATCGCATTGGCGAGCGTCTGCACCATCGCCTCCTGGCCGATCAGTTCGGCAAAGGTCTGCGGCCGGTACTTGCGGGCGAGGACGCGGTAGGGCTGGGGGGAATCGGTCATGTCCCTGCCAGCCTAGTCGCTCGGTGCGCGCCTGTCGAAGCCGAAGGTCGGCGAAAGCTGACGCGGCTGCGGTGTTCGCGAGAGGTATTGCACCGGCTTCCGCGCCCCGGTCTGCCGCCACAGGAAAGCCGAAAGACCATGGGGCGAGCATCATGACCCCGTAACGTCACAGAAGGCGCGTAGACTGACCGCATCCCAGGAAGAGGTGCGTCATGAAGAAGCAGCTCCTGCCGGTCCTCGGATTCCTCTGCGCGCTGGCCGGGTGCGGCCAGTCCTCCGCGAGCGTTGGAGAGCAGCGCGATCACATCCTCGCGGCCGGATCGTCTACCGTCTATCCCTTTACCCGGGCCGTTGCGGAGGCGTTCCAGCGCAAGAATGCCGGCATGGCCGCGCCGGTCATCCAGTCGACCGGAACCGGCGCCGGCTTCGAAGCCTTTTGCGGCGGTCTCGGCGCCCGCTTTCCCGATCTCGTCAATGCCTCGCGCCGCATCCACCCGGAGGAACTGGCGCAGTGCCGCGCCAACGGCGTCGCCAACATCACCGAGCTCCAGATCGGCATGGACGGGGTCGCGCTGGCGCAGAGCCCGGCCGCCCCGCCGATCCGCCTGACCCGGATCGAGCTCTACGAGGCACTCGCCGCCAATCCCTATGGCGAGCCCAACCGGAAGACGCGCTGGAGCGAGGTCAATCCGAACCTGCCCGACATCCCGATCCTGGTCTACGGCCCGCCCGCCACCAGCGGCACGCGCGAATCGCTCGCCGAGCTGCTGCTGATCGGCGGCTGTCAGGCTGACGCCCGCATGCGCGCCCTGAAGGCCGGGGACGAGGCCGGCTATCATCGCCTCTGCACCGAGATCCGCGGCGACGGCGTCTATCAGGAAAGCGGCGAGGACGACGAGCGCCTGTCGCAGATGCTGGTGGTCAATCCGGGCGCGATCGGCATCTTCGGCTATGGCGCGATCGGGCGCGCCGGCAACCGGCTGCGCGCCGTCGCGATCGACGGCATCACGCCGGACACGACGACGATCGCGTCGCGGCGCTATTCCGGCGCCCGTCCGCTCTACATCTATGTGAAGGGTGACCGGGCCGAAAGCGTGCCCGGCCTCAGGGCGTTCCTCGCCGAATATGCTGCAGCGATCGAGCCGGGCAGCTATCTTGCCCGGCGCGGGCTCGTGCCCGCTGAACAGGCGATACGGCGGCGGACGGCGGAGAGCGCCTCCCGACTCATCCCGCTCACACCTGCCGCCCTGCGCTAGCGGGCGTCGGCGTCGACGGCTGTTGCTGCCGACACGGCCCTGCCTTGCATCCACGCGCCGCGTTCCTCAAGATGCGGTGCCGGCATCATGACACCGAACCCTTCCCGATCCACTCCGATCGAGAGTGCGCTCATTCGGGCCCTGCTGCGGGCGCCCGTGGTCGTGATCGCGGTCCTGTTCTGGGCGTCGAGCTACGGCATCATCAACATCGTCTCGTGGCTGGGTGGCCGGTCCACGCTGATCAGCAATCTGGTCATCGCGGCGCCGATGGTCGTGACCGGCGTGCTGCTCACTCTCGGCATCGGCCGTGCCGACGAATTCATCCGGCCGCGGGGCCTTTGGCTCCGGATTCCGCTCCTCGCGATCGCGATCTTTACCGCCGCGATTGTCCAAGTCGGCGTCGATCGGGCATCGACATTGTTCTTCGCCCATACCCTCTTTCCGGACTGGCAGCAGATCATTTCCGTGCTCGACACGGCGAGGCTGCGGTTCGTCATCTACATCTACTGCATCAAGTTCGCCTTCTGCCTCGCGATCATCGGGCTGGTGCGGGCGCTGGCGTCGATCGAACAGGCCGCGACCCGGGCGGCCGAGATGCAGGCGGCCTACAGCCGCGCCGAGGCGGCCGCGCTCCGGCTTCAGCTCAATCCGCATTTCCTGTTCAACGCGCTGAACTCGATCGCCAGCACCGTCGGCAGCGGCGAGCAGGACGCGGCCGACGAGATGATCGGCCAGCTGGCCGATTTCCTGCGCGCGTCGATCGCGGCCGATCCGATGGCCGATGTGGCGCTGAGCGAGGAGATGGCCACGGTGCGCGCCTATCTCGCCATCGAACAGGCGAGATTCGGCGCGCGGCTGAGCGTGGATTTCCGTTGTGCTCCCGAGGTGGCGGCGGCCCGGGTGCCGAACTTCATCCTCCAGCCGCTCATCGAGAATGCGGTGAAGCATGGCGTGGCCAGGCACCGCGGCGCAGGGTCGATCCATGTCGAGGCGGCGCGCGAGGACGACCTGCTGGCGATTGCGGTGACCAATGTCATGAAGGACCTGAGGTCATCGCCGGACGCGCATCGCGGCCTCGACGGCGCCCGCCCGGGGATCGGCCTGTCGAACGTCCGCCAGCGCCTCGCGATCCTGCACGATCCGCGCGCGCGGCTGGAAACCCTGCCTCTCGACAACGGATATCGGGCGACACTGCTGCTGCCGTACCGCGCCGAGGACCGGACGGCCGGGCACGAATTTTCAAAGACTTCGGAGGTGGGAGCCGGAACGACCCGGAGCGAAATCGTTACGGCTGCTTCCTTCCGGACCTGACCGGGTTGGCGACGACTCCGTCCGCCCGACTCCCGCGGTGCATATGGCGGGAGAGGGTCCGTTATGCAAGGCGGCGGTGACGGGCCCAGCCCCCTCAGGCGAAGGCGCGCGCGATGATACGGCCGACTTCGGCATGGATCCGGTTGCGGACATCCCCCGATGCGTCGCCGCCATCGACATAGCAGGCCATCAGGACCGGTGGGCGGCCCGGGCGCAACGCGAAGGCGATGTCGTTGTGCGCGCCATTGGGGCCGGTTCCGGTCTTGTCGCCAACCCGCCATTCGGCCGGGAAGCCGGCGCGCAGTCGCTCGCGGCCGGTGGTCGAGCGCACCATCCAGCGGGCCAGGCGTCGCCGCGATCCCAGGCTCAGCACCTCGCCGAAGATGAGCGTATGGGTCAGCGCGAGCATCGCGGCGGGCGTGGTGGTGTCGCGCGGATCGCCGGGGAGGTTGGTGTTGAGCGACGGCTCGGTGCGGTCGAGGCGGGTCACGCGATCGCCGCAGCGGCGGACGAAGTCGGTGAGCGCCCCGGGGCCGCCGAGCCTGGCGAGGAGGAGGTTGGCGGCGGTGTTGTCACTCACCTCGAGGATCGCGGCGCAGAGCGCCTCGATCGACATCCGGCCCCGGGCGAGGTTCGCGCGCGTCACCGGCGCATGACCGAGCAGGTCCGCCTCGCCATACGGGAGCTCCTGGGCGAGCGGCCAACGCTCCAGTTCGGTACCGGCGAGGATGGCGGCGGCGAGCGGCAGCTTGAAGGTCGAGCACATGGCGAAACGCGTATTGGCATCCAGTTCGATGCGGCGCTCGCCGCCGTCCCAGGCCGCGACGCCGAGACGTCCGCCGGGGCCGAGGCGTTCGCGCAGGCCCTGCAGGACCTCGATCGCGACCTCCGGCGGCTGCGCGCGGGCGCGTGGCGCGACGGAAAGAGCGGCGAGGCCAAACAACAGCCCGCGTCGATCGATCATGAAGTCCGCACCCTCAGCGTCCTTGCATGTTGTGAACCCCGCCGGGGATACGCACGGTGAGGCACTCCAGTTCCTCGGTCAGCCAGATCTGGCAGGACAGGCGCGAGTGGCGCGTGACGTGGCTGGCGAGATCGAGCATGTCCTCCTCCTCCTCGCTGGCGCGGGGGAGCTTCGCGAAATCCGCCGCATCGATGAGGACATGGCAGGTCGAACAGGCCATCTGGCCCTCGCAGGTGCCCTCGAGCGGCTGGCCGGCATTCTGGGCGATGTCGAGCAGCCGCTCGCCGGCTGGGGCGTCGACGTCCTGCACGGCGGCGCCGTCGGCCGAGATGAAACGGACCCTGGTCATCTTCGGGTCATGCGGCGAAGCGGAGCTGGCGGTCGGCGGCGTCGTTGAGGAGGCCCAGCGCCTCGCGCAGTTCCGCTTCGGTCGTGTAGCGGCCGAAGCCGAGGCGGATGCTGGCATGAGTCTCCGCCTCCGGCAGGCCCATCGCGCGCAGCACATGGCTGGTCTTGCCCGATCCGCTGCCGCAGGCGCTGCCCAGGCTGAAGGCTACGGCGCGCACGTCCGAGAGCAGCCGGACCCCGTTCACGCCCGCACGGCGGATGTTGAGATTGCCGCGATAGCGGTGCGTCGTCGACCCGTTCACCGTCCAGCCCTGCATGAGTTCCAGCGCGATCTCCCACAGGCGGGCGACATGCGCCGCATCGGCGTCAGTCCGTTCGGCGGCCAGCCGGGCCGCGGTGCCGAAGCCCGCGACCAGGGCCGGCGACACGGTACCCGATCGCATGCCGTGCTCCTGCCCGCCGCCGAGCAGCAGCGGCGGCAGGCGCAGTCCATCGCGCACCCACAGGGCGCCGATGCCCTTGGGGCCGTGGATCTTGTGGGCACTGATCGCGATCAGATCGGGTCCGTCCGGAATCTCCATCCGGCCATAGCCCTGCACCGCGTCGCAGAGCAGCAGGCTCCCCTTCGCATGCGCCGCGGCGGCATAGTCCGCGACCGGCTGGATCGTCCCGACCTCGTTGTTGACCAGCATCAGTGCCACGATCCCGTTTTCCGGCAGCGTCGCCTCATCGGCCGGCGGCACCAGACCCTCCGCACCGACCGGAATGAGGCTGGCGCCCGTCGTTTCGAGACAGTGCAGCACCGCGTGATGCTCGATCGCGCTGCCGGCGACGCCGCCCGGTGCGATCCGCGCGCCGCAGGTGAGCGCCCAGTTGAGCGCCTCGGTCGCGCCCGAGGTGAAATGGACCTGGCCGCCCGGCGGCAGGAGCGCTGCGACATGATCCCTGGCCATTTCCACCTTCGCCGCCGCGGCGCGCCCGGCGCGATACTGGCTCGACGGATTGGCATAGCCGTCGGTGCCGGGGCCGCCGAGCCAAGGCAGCATCGCTTCCAGCGCTTCGGGGGCGAGAGGAGTGGTCGCCTGATAATCGAGGTACAGCATCCGAACGGCCGGGGCCTGCTCCTTGTTGCGAACGATTCGCAAAAGTTGCGATTTGCAACCAGCACCTATATAGGGCGCACCGCCCGGCCGCCAGCATCCCGCATGGCGCCGCACAGTCCGGAACACAGTCTTATGCCCGAAGTCATCTTTCCAGGGCCCGAGGGCCGCCTCGAGGGTCGTTTCAATCCGGGTCCCCGCCCGCGCGCGCCCGTGGCCATGATCCTCCATCCGCACCCGCAGGGCGGCGGGACGATGAACAACGCGATCGTGCTCGCGCTCTACAAGACGTTCGTGCGCCGCGGCTTTGCGACCTTGCGGTTCAACTTCCGCGGCGTCGGCAAGAGCCAGGGCATTTTCGACAACGGCATCGGCGAATTGAGCGACGCCGCGAGTGCGCTCGACTGGGTGCAGTCGATCCATCCCGAGGCGGAGACGACCTGGATCGCCGGCTTCTCCTTCGGTGCCTGGATCGGCATGCAGCTGCTGATGCGCCGGCCGGAAGCGCGCGGCTTCATCTCGATCGCGCCGCCGGCGAGCATGTACGATTTCTCGTTCCTCGCGCCCTGCCCGGCGAGCGGCATCATCGTCCAGGGTGACGCGGACGAAGTCGTGACGCCGATCGCGACCCAGAAGCTGGTCGACAAGCTCAGGACCCAGCGGCACATCACGATCGAGCACAAGACCATCCCGACCGCGAACCACTTCTTCGCCAACGAGATGGACCAGTTGATGAAGATCGTGGACGACTATCTCGACTTCCGCCTCGACCCGGGCTGCCCGATCCGCTGAAGCCCTAGCCGGCCCGCCAGCGCAGCGACATGCAGGAAAGGCCCGCGTCGATCTTCGCAATCTCGCGCGTGTCGAGCGGGACGAGGTCGAGGCCGCGCGTTGCGAGCAAATCCAGCGTGCGCGGGAAGGCGGCCGAGACCAGCAGGCTATCGTTGACCCGAATGAGGTTCGCTGCGGCCTCCTCGCCTTGCGGCGTCACCAGTACGTCGTAGCCCCCGAAGCAGGGGGCGAGGGCGGGTGTGGCGATCACGGTCTCCTCGTCGATCAACGCCGAGGCGGTCTTGAAGTGCAATGTGCCGCGCGGCGTCTCGACAATGCGGGCGGCGCGGCCCAGTCCGGCGGCGAGCGCGACGAAGCGCTCGGCACCGGCGCGGTCGGTGCGGGCAGAAAGGCCGATCAGGATCTCGTCCGGCAGGATCAGGACGTCTCCGCCGTCCGCATAGCCCGCGTCCAGCTCCAGCACGCGCGCGAACCGGCGACGGAGCACCGGTGCGATCTCCCCTGCCTCGCCAATCCGGGTCGGCGCGCCCGGCTTCAGGACGATGGCGCCCTCGGGCAGCACGAAGGCCGGATCCTCGACGAACACGGAATCGGGGAAGGCGTCGAGCGGCGGCAGTCTCTCGACGGTGACGCCGGCCGCCTGCAGCGCGGCGACATAGGCATGGTGCTCGGCCAGCACGCCCCCATATGACGGTCCGTCGTGACCGCCGGCGCGCAGGCCGTCGACGACGCTTGACGCCGGGGTCCGGACGATCGCCGCATCGAAATCGAAGACGCGCATCGGGTCAGATGGTCCAGACGAGGACGTTGCCGAGCATGACCAGCGCGGCGACCAGCATCAGCGATCCCTTGCGGCGGTCGCGGCCCTTGAGAATCAGGAAGGCGCCGCCTGCGGCCAGCGCGAAGGCGGCGAGCATCAGGATCGAGAGCATCAGTGCGGGAAGGCCGGACATGGCGCGGTGATGCCATGCGCGCCGGCGTTTCACAAAGCCTTAAGCATGGCGGGCTAGCCTCGGCCCCGTGAGCCATTTCGACCATCGCCAGTTCGATCAGGCGGCCGCCGGCATCGACGCGGCGATCCTGCCGAGCCTGTCGCGCCTCCTCGACGGGCTGCTCGACAGCGCTGCGCTGGCGCGGCCCGGCCATGATGCCGAGGCCTATGCGGCGGGGCTGCGCGCCACCGCCCGGCAGCTCGATGCGCTTGTGGCCCTGATGGGCAGTGTGGCGGAGGCACGCCCCGCGTCGGAATGACGGCGGGCGACAGCCGAGCTCCTGTCGAGGCCAAGCCCAGCTTGCCCTTTGCCTGGGTCTTTCCGGTTGTCGCGTGGCCCGCGGGCGCCGAACGTGGGGCACCCCCTTCTGCGAGACCGGATATGACACGCTTTCCCCTGATCCTTGCCGTTTTGCTCTTCGCGATTCTCCCGTCGATGGCGGCTGCCCAGCCCGCCGCCGAGGCGGTGGTGCGCGAGGATGTCCGGGCGTTGACCGAGGCCGATGCGGCGGCGCTGCTCGCCTTGTTCGACGAGAATTCGGTGATCTTCGGCCTGCCCGACCATCCCGACCGGCTGGCCGGGCCGGTGTCGCCGCGGATCGGCACGCACGCGCTGCGGCAGAGCGCGTTCCCGGCGATGCTGCCGGCGGGCCGTCGGACCGGATGGAGATCGTCGACATGCTGTCGGCGGGCGGGCTGGTCGTCGCCAAGTTCCGGCAGTCCTCGCCGCCCGATTTCGCCGGCGGCACTTACACGCTGATGGTCTTCCGGGTCCGCGACGGCATTATCGGCGAGATGTATCATCTCGCCCGGACCGATGCGATCGACCCGGCGCTGGAAGCGCGCGGACGCGCCGCGATCGACCGTCTCGTGGCGGCCAACAATCGCGGCGATCTCGAGGGCTTCCTCGGCGCCTCGGCCCCCGATCTCCGGTTCTTCCGCAATTCGGATGCGGCCCATGCGCTCGGCGACCGGCCGCCGCGATCGGGCAACGATCCCGCCGCACGCCGCGCCGCCTTCACCCGGATGTTTGCCGAGGGTGCGCCGGCCCAGGTCGAGGTGACCGATATCCTCACCTTCAACGATTATGTCGTCAGCCTGGACGTGGCGCGGCTGCGCGACGGGCGTGTGCTGGACGAGATTTCGATCTACCGCGTCGGCGCCGACGGGCGGTTCACGCACGACTGGCTCATCTACGAACAGGCGCGCTGATGCCGGCAAGATCGAGCAGCCGGTCGCGCAGCCGCAGCACATGGGTGCGCGCCTCGCCGGAGCGGGTCACGACATAATGGCGCTCCGTCCGCGCCAGCACCGGGCCGGGCAAGGCGGTGAGCCGGCCGGCGGCGAGCGCGTCGTCGGCCAGCGGGTGCCGGGCGATCGCGACGCCCAGACCGGCCTCGGCGGCGGCAAGCACCAGATCGTAATCGTCGAACCGCCGGTCGCCTCGGGCCGGCCGAAAGGGCAGGCCGGCGGCGCGGCACCATTCCCGCCAGTCGCCGCCGTCGCCATCGTGGAGCAGCGGGTGACTCAGCACGTCCGCTGCCTCGGAAAGGCCACCCGCCAGCGCCGGTGCGGCGACGGCGAAGCGGGTCTCGACCATCAGCAGCTGCGCGTCGGCGCCCGGCCACTGGCCGGTGCCGAAGCGAACCGCAATGTCCGCCTCGCGCCGATCGAGGCTGGCGATGCGATGCTCGGCGAGCAGGCGGATCGAAAGGTCGGCCGGATCGCCCTCAAGCATCGCCATGCGCGGGACCAGCCAGAGCCGGGCGAAGGACGGAAGGACGCTGAGCCGGATCGCGCCGCCGTTGCCGGCTGCGCGGACGTCGGTCCTGAGCGACGCCAGCAGGTTCAGTGCCCGGTCGACCCGCCGGACGAGATTCTCGCCCACCGGTGTCGGGACGACTCCCCGGCCGTGGCGATCGAACAGGCGCGCGCCGAGCCACATCTCCACCGCGGTCACGCGGCGGCTGATCGCGCCATGGGTGACTCCCAGTTGACTGGCCGCAGCCGAGAAGGAGCCGTGCCGGGCGGCGGCGACGAAAGCGTGCAGCGCGTCCAGGGGCGGCAGGGGTTCCAGCTGTGAATTCTCCGCATGTTTAGCTGTGCATTGAAGGCATAGCTCGAAACCATATCGGCAGCTACCGCCACCTGCGAGGCCGCGATGGAGGCAAGCATGGATGTCGGGTTCGATGTAACCGAGATCGACCGGGTCGAGCCGGAGGTCGTCGGCGATGGCTGCCTGCGCCGCGATCTGCCGTCCCGCGCCGGCATGCGCATCTGGGTGGTCGATATGGCGCCGGGCGCGGTCTGGCCATATGTCGATCATCACGGCGTGGGTGGCGAGGATGTCTTCATCGTCAGCGGCGAGATGATCGAGGGCGACCGGCACCTGCCCGCCGGCTCGTTCGTCACTTTCGCGCCGGACAGCGCCCACCAGCCGCGCACCGAAACCGGCGTTCGCCTGTTCGGGATCAACCTGCTGTGATCTCCCGACGACACATGCTGGCCGGCGTCGCGGCACTGGCCGCGGCCGCTCCGGTGCTGGCAACCCCGACGGCATCTCTGCGAATCCGGCGCCTGTCATGGGCCGGCATCCAGCTGACGCTCGGCGACGCGTCCCTGTTCATTGATCCGTTGACCGATCCGGCCGTCTGGGAGGAAGCGCTGCCCGGCCCGCTGGCGCCGGTCGAGCCGTCGGCCGAGAATTATGTCCTGATCACCCATCGGCACCCGGACCATTGCGACCCGGCGGCGATCCGCGCCGTGCTCGGCGCGCGCGGCACGCTCGCCCATCCGGCGGAGGCCGGCCCGCCGCCGGTCGAGGGGGTGCGCCTGCGCGCCAGCCAACTCAACGCGCCGCAGATCCTTGGCGATTTCACTGCGACGCCGGTTCCGGCGGCGGACGGCTATGGCGATCCGCAGGTCTCCTGGGTGGTCGCGGCCGGCGGCCGGCGCATCTTCCATGGCGGCGACACGCTGTGGCACGGCCACTGGTGGCACATCGGCCGCCAGCTGGGCCCGTTCGATGCCGCCTTCCTGCCGATCAACGGCGCGCGCTTCTCCTGGCGTCAGCCGGCGAGCGATATCCCGGCGGTGCTGACGCCCGAGCAGGCGGTTGCCGCGGCGGTCGTCCTCGGCGCGCGCAAGCTGGTGCCGATCCACTACGGGATCAGGGGCGCCGACGGCTATGCCGAGACCGAGCGGGCGCTGGAGCAGGTCCAGGCAGCGGCCGCGCGGCGCGGCCTGCGGGTCGATCCGGCCCAGCCCGGCGGCTGGATCGATCTCGACTGAGCCTGATCAGTCGCTCTCGAACAGGATCACGCTGCCCGGCGCGGGCAAGCCGTCGATCGGGCGCGCGGGCGCGGATCGCCAGGCGACGCCATTGTCGAAATCGGCGTCGCTCGCATAGCGCCCGACAATGCGGCCGGCACCGAAGCGATAGGGCAGGCCCTCCGAATCGAGCGGGCGAAGACCATCCGAGACATGGAAATGGAGGTGTGGCCGGGTCACGTGCCCCGAAGAGCCGACTTTGGCGATGACCTGCCCGCGCCGCACCGTCGCCCCGACCGAGAGCCGGAGACCCGGCTCGAGATGCTGGTAATGGGCGTAGCGGCCGTCGGGGAGCCGCAGCACGATCATCGCCCCGGTCTCGTCCTCCACATTGCGCGGCGCACCGGGCGCGGCCGGTTCCTTGACCGCGACGACCTCCGCATCGGCGACGGCGAGCACGTCGGCGCCCGATCCGTCCACCGCGCTGGCGCCGGCCGATGCCGGATCGAAGCCGCGGGCCGGCATCCAGTCGATGGCGTGGCGGCCCGGCAGGCGGACGCGGCCGCTGACCGCATAGGGAAAGCGGCGGTGGCCGTTATTGTGGTCGGTCAGATAGACGGCGGTCCACGGGCCGCCGCGCAGCGGCGCGCCGAGCGCGGTGATGACGGGGCTGGTCGGGATGACCGATCCGCCCATGATCGCGACCCTGTCGGTCGCGCCACCTTCGCGGGCCGCGTCGAAGGTGATCCGGTGGGTGAGGAGCGTCGTGCCCCGCCCGGCCCAGGGAACGGACAGGAAAAGGATCGCGCGTTGGCCGGGCGCCAGGCTCCGCGCTTCGCCGCCATCGACGCCGATCCGGCGCATCATGCCGGCCGGGTCGATCCGCGCGACGGCCGCGCCGCTCGCTGCGTCGCGCACCTCGACTGCGGTAAGCGTCAGCGTTCGTCCGGAGAAGTTGGTCGCGTGCAGCTCATAGACGAGCCGGTCCTCGCCATCGATACGCGCGACCGACGGCGTGTAGGGCACCTCCAGGTCCAGCGACTGATAGGGACGGACCTCGGCCGGCTGGGCCGCCTGTACGGCGACGGCGGCGGACAGGGACAGGAGCGAGGCGAATGTGGGCAGCACCGGGCGAGACCTCCATCGGATATGACGGGTCGGCGTCTGGCGTCGTGGGCAGCGGCAGGCGAGCGCCGATCTGCGAGCGGGATCACTCCGCCGGCTGGGCGGGCGCGATCAGGGCGGCGAGATTGTCGCGGAAGCGGCGGCTGAGCCTCAGCTCCTCGCCGGTGACGAGGCGGACATGGGCATCGCCCCGCCCGATCGGCGCGACCTCGCGGACCCGGTCGATGCGGATCAGCGCGCCGCGATGGATGCGGGCGAAGGACTGGGCGGGGAGGCGCCTGGCCAGCGACGCAAGCGGCTCCTCGATCAGGAACACGCCGCCGTCGCCATGGACCTCGGCATAGTCGCCCGCCGCGCCGATCCAGTCGATCGCGGCGAAGGGGATGCGGCGGATCGCACCGCGATTGCGGATCACCAGCGCGTCGGCCTCGGTCGCGGCGGGGGCAGGCGTCTCCGCCTTGCGCGGCCAGCGCAGCCACGCGATCGTGATTCCGACGAGAGCGAGATAGAGCATCGAGTTCGTGTCGAAATTGCGCACGAACATCAGGTCCGCCATCTCCCGGCGCGTCGCGACGGTTTCGCTGCGGTAGACGGGCCAGTAAATCAGGCCAAACAGGCCGACATGCGCCGCAGCGGCGACCGGCCACAGCGCCAGACAGGCGGCCAGCCGCGCCCACCATCGGGCGATCCGGCGCTCGATCGCCGCGGTCGCCGCCACGATCGGCCAGGTCATCAGCGCCCAGATCGAATAGATCGCGCCGACATAGAAGAAGGTCGGCCACCAGTCCTGGTCATGGCCCTGCCAGACCGCGACCAGATAGCCCTGCAGCGACTGGACGAGGGTGACCAGCGTCCAGCCGGCGACGATGAGGGCGCCCCGGGCGAGGCGGCTGTCGGGCATCTCAAGCCGGAACCGCATCGCCCCCGGGGCCCGGCGTCAGGCGGCGGTCAGCAGCCGCCGCTCGCCGGCGAGGTTCATCAGCGCCTTCTGGAGCTTCTCGAACGCCCGGACCTCGATCTGGCGGATGCGCTCGCGGCTGACGTCGTAGACCTGGGAGAGCTCCTCCAGCGTCTTCGGTTCGTCGGTGAGGCGCCGCTCGGTCAGGATGTGGCGCTCGCGCTCGTTCAGCGCCGCCATCGCCTCGATCAGCAACTCGTGCCGGACGCGGGTTTCCTCGGCCTCGGCGACCCGCTCGTCCTGGAGCGGCTCGCTGTCGACGAGGAAGTCCTGCCACGTCCCCTCGCTGTCGTCGCGCAGCGGCACGTTCAATGACGTGTCGCCGCCCATCGCCATGCGGCGGTTCATCGAGATGACGTCCTCTTCGCTGACGCCGAGATCGGTCGCGATCTTGGCGACATCCTCGGGCTTGAGGTCGCCGTCCTCGAACGCGTCGATCTTGTTCTTCATCCGCCTGAGGTTGAAGAACAATTTCTTCTGCGCCGCGGTGGTGCCCATCTTCACGAGGGACCACGAACGCAGGATATATTCCTGGATCGAGGCGCGGATCCACCACATCGCATAGGTGGCGAGACGGAAGCCCCTTTCCGGCTCGAACTTCTTCACGCCCTGCATCAGGCCGATATTGCCTTCGGAGATCAGCTCCGAGGTCGGCAGCCCGTAGCCGCGATAGCCCATCGCGATCTTCGCGACGAGGCGCAGGTGCGAATTGACCAGCTTGGCCGCGGCATCGGTGTCCTGATGCTCGGTCCAGCGCTTGGCCAGCATATATTCCTCTTCCGGCGAGAGGATCGGGAACTTCTTGATCTCCGCCAGATAGCGGTTGAGGCCCGCTTCTCCGCCAGTCGCGGGGATCGTCGCCACATTTCTACCGCTTGCCATGATCTTCACATTCTCCCTGGAGGCCGCATGCCTTCACAAAACCGATGCGACCTGCCCGACTCATACGGTGAGCGCCCCAAACAGTTCCTGAATATCAGATGGAAGGGCGCTTTGGAAGGATAGGTTTTCTTTTAAAACTGGATGGACGAAGCCGAGCTCTGCAGCATGCAGCGCCTGGCGATGAAAGTTCAGCCTTTTCAACAGCTCCCGGTGCTGAGGTTTGGCCCGCCCATAGACCGGGTCGCCGAGCAGGGGGTGGCCGATCGAGGCCATGTGGACGCGAACCTGGTGGGTCCGGCCGGTTTCGAGCCGGCATTCCGTTAAGGAAGCGTCGCGGAACGGGGTGACGATTCGATAATGGGTCACCGCCCTCTTGCCCCGGTTCCCCTCGACGATCGCGATCTTCTTCCGGTTCGCCGCGGAGCGGGCGAGGGGGGCGTCGATCGTCCCGCTTGCCGGGATCGGTATGCCCGACGTGATCGCCAGATAGCGCCGCTCGATGCTGTGCCTTGCGAACTGCGCGGCCAGCCCCTCGTGCGCGACGTCGGTCTTGGCGACCACCAGCAGCCCGGACGTGTCCTTGTCGATCCGGTGGACGATCCCCGGCCGCGCCACCCCGCCAATGCCGCTGAGGCGGCCCGCGCAATGATGGAGCAGGGCGTTGACCAGCGTCCCGTCCGGATTGCCGGCGGCCGGATGGACGACCATCCCGGCCGGCTTGTCGACGACCAGCAGGTGATCGTCCTCGAACACGATCTCGAGCGCGATGTCCTGCGCCTCGTTATGGGCCGGCTTCGGCTCCGGCACGGCAACTTCGTAGGTGCCGCCGGGGACGGCCTTGATCGCCGGGTCGCGCACGGGCGCGCCCTGCGGTCCCACCACCGCACCGCTGCCGATCAGCGCCTTGAGCCGTTCGCGCGACAGGGTGGGAACCGCGGCCGCGAGGGCACGGTCCAAACGCCAGTCGATCGCATCCTGTGCGACCCGCGCCTGAATGATCGATTTCCCCCCGGACATTGGATGGTGAAGATGGGGAGGAAGCGCCGAATTTCAAGGGCGGGACGGGTCGATCATACGGCGTTTGTCCGCCATGGCGGCGGCATCAGCGACGCGTTCAGCGCCTCGACGAAATGGCGCGTGCGTGCGGCGCGCCCGGTCTGCGCGCCAAGCAGCGCAAGCACCGGCGCGTCGGCCGCGCGCCAATCGGGGAGCAGTCGCACCAGCCGGCCGGCGGCGAGGTCGGCCCCGGCGCTCCATTCCGACCGCAGCACGATTCCCATACCCGCCAGCGCCCAGGCCCGTGCCGTCTCGCCGTCGTTGCAGGACAAAGCCGGGGCGATCCGGACCGTGCCGCCGTCTCCGTCCGCCGACGTGAACTGCCACAGGGCGGTGTCCTCGTCATTCTCGTCGATGACGATGCAGTCGTGCCGCGCCAGATCGGCCGGCGTTTCCGGCCGGCCGCGTTCGGCGAGATAGGCCGGGGCCGCGCACAGGATGCGCGCGTTCGGGGCGAGCACGACCCGGCGCAGGTCCAGCAGCGGCAGGTCGCCGATATGGATGATCACGTCCCAGGCGTCGGGTTTGAGGCGGACGGGATTCTCGGACAGTGTGAGCGTGACCCTGAGGTCCGGATGATCGCGGCGCAGACGCAGCACGACAGGCGCCACATAGCGGCGTCCGAACCCGATCGGCGCCGCGACGCGCAAATGGCCGCGCACCATCCCCCGCCGCTCACCCAGCATGTCGGCGACGGCGTCGATGTCGGCAAGGATCGCCCCGGCCCGTTCGGCGAGCAGGCCGCCCTCGTCGGTCAGGGTGAGGCCGCGCGGACTGCGATGGGCGAGGCGAATGCCCAGCCGCCCCTCGATCCCGCGCAGCCGCTGGGTGACGGCCGACGGCGTCACCAGCAGCGACCGCGCAGCCGCGGCAAGGGTGGGCTCGCGGGCAAGGGCGATGAAGAAGCGAAGGTCGTCCGATGACAGCATTAAGTTGCAACTTAATGAATATGCGTCGAATGGTAAATTGACCTTTTCGTCCGACGAGCTACATGCGACATATGTAGCAGGACTGCCTTGTCGCTGCCCGGCTGCACTGTGCAAGTCTGGGTAAGGAGTGCCGAGTGACATCATTGCCTGTTCATCGCCGGAGCCTGTTCGCGGCGCCGCTCCTGATCCCCTTTGCCGGCGCCGCGGGCACCGCGCCGGCGTTCGCAGCACCCCGCCGTCCGGCCGCGCCGCACGCGTTCGAAGGACGGCTGCGCACAGCGGTTTATTCCGGCGCCGAGGGGCCGCCGCGCTGGCGGCTGGCGGACCGGATGACGCATTACGGCACGCCGGGTGTCGGCGTCGCCATCCTGCGCGACGGCCAGCCCGCGTTGCTCCAGGGCTATGGCACGCGGATCGCGGGGCAGGCGCAGCCGGTCGATGCCGACACCGTCTTCTCGGTCGGATCGGTCAGCAAGATCGCGATGGCCACGCTCGTTCTCAGGCTGGTCGCGGCCGGCCGGCTCGAGCTCGATCGCGACATCTCGACCTGGCTTCGGCGCTGGCGCGTGCCTGCGGGGCTGGAAGACGGGCCCCAGGCGATCACGCTGCGCATGCTCCTGTCGCATTCGTCGGGCTTCAACGTCTGGGGCTTCGAGGATTTCGCGCCCGACGAGCCGATGCCCGATCTCGTCCAGATTCTGAACGGCACGCCGCCGGCGAAGAACGAGCCGCTGCGCCGGGTCAACCCGCCCGGCGCGCGCATCCGCTATTCGGGCGGCGGCGTCATGATCGCGCAGATGGTGATCGAGGACGCGATGGGCGCGCCGCTGGAAACGCTCGCCCGGACGCACCTCTTCGGCCCGCTCGGTATGGCGCGCAGCACCTTCGCCAATCCGCTGCCGGAAAGCTGGGGCAACATCGCCCATGGCCATGACGACGAGGGCCGGCCCGAGGCGTTGCCGCGCGGCTATCAGAGCTTCCCCGAATCCGCAGCTTCCGGCCTGTGGACCAGTGCGCGCGATATGGCCGCTCTGGTCGGCGCGCTGATCGAGAGCTACCGGCGTCCGGCGGGCGGCTTCCTGCCGCGCTCGCTGGCGATCGACATGATGACCACGGTCTCGACCGGCCGCTTCGGCCTCGGCCCGCGCCTCGCCGGCGAGGGGGCGGCGCGCATCTTCTACCATGGCGGTTCGAACGCCAGCTACAAGGCGAATATCGAGGGCAACCTGTTCAGCGGCGATGGCGTGGTGACGCTGACCAACGGCGCCGATGGCGGCCGGCTCGGCGACGAGATCCGCCTCGCCGTGTCGGATGTGCTCGGCTGGCCGGGCGACTGGTCGGTCGCGACCATCGATCCCGCGCTCGGTGGCGATCTCGCCAGCTTCGCCGGGCGCTATACGCAGATGCCGGGCCAGTCCTCCTGGGTCTCCGCGTCGGTGGAGGAGGATTACAGCCCCGACGGGATCGTGCTGGCCGTGGCGGACGGGCAGTTGACGATGCAGCCGGCGAGCGGGAGCACCCCGCCGCGTCCGCTCGCGCCGGTGGCCTCGGGCCGCTTCGTGCGGCCGGAATGGCGCGGGCCGCCGGGCGTGCTGCAGCTGGACATGAAGCGCGGCGTCGACGGCAGGACCGTGGGGTTCGTCCTGTCGAACGGCGACGGCCGCCTGCTCTACACGCGCGACGGCCCGGCAGGGTAGGCTGAAACCGTCCGGTCCCTAGCCCGCCGGCAGGTCCGCCGGGACCCGGGTGTTCTGGTCGTGGATCAGCCGCCACTCGCCACTCTCGCGGCGGAAGGTGAAGGTGACCCAGGAGCTGGTGCGCACCGGCTGGCCGTTGTCGGTGTCGCTGTAGAAGCTGCGGGTGGTCAGCACGGCGAAGTCGGGGCCCGAGATCTCCGACAGGATCTCGAACCGGATCGACCAGGTCGGCGAGGCGAAGAATTCGCGGTGGAAGGCGAGATAGGCCGCCCGCGTGTCGGTGCGCGTGCCGTTGGGCAGGATCAGCGTCAGCGCGTCGCCCGAGGTGATGGTGCGCTCCAGCGCCGGCATGTCGCGCGCCTGGACGGCCGCGACATGGGCGGCGAAGGCGGCGCGCGGATCGGACTGGGCGGCCACCGGTGCGGCACAGGCGAGAAGAGCGGGCGCTGCGATCCAGGAAATGGTGCGCATAGTACCTCCCATGAACCGGCACCGCATCGGCGCTCGCAGGGCCGATCGTCAAGAGACTTGATGCGCGCATGCCTTGCAACCGCGACTCGCAAGGGCCAATAGGGGTTCGATCAAGCGAGAGGATCGGGGCTCAGCGGAATGAAATCGCACGAATTCGCCAGTCTGCTTTGCTCGCGCCTGTGTCACGACCTCCTGTCGCCCGTCGGCGCGCTCAACAACGGCATCGAGCTGCTTGCCGACGAACATGATCCGGAGATGCGCGCCCGCTGCCTCGATCTGCTCGCGGAGAGCGCGCGCGCCTCGGCCAACAAGCTCAAATTCTTCCGCCTCGCGTTCGGCGCCGCCGGCGGCTTTGCCGACGAGGTCGATTCGCGCGAGGCCCGCGCCGCGATCGAGGGCCTGTTCGGCGGCGACGGCCGCATCCGGCTCGGCTGGATGGTCGACGAGCCGACGATGAGCAAGGCGGCGCTGAAGGTGCTGCTCAACATCGTCCTCATCGCCGGCGATTCGCTGGTGCGCGGCGGCGGGCTCGATATCGGTGCCGAGAAGCACGAGGGCGGCCTCGACATCGTCGTGCGCGCCGAAGGCCCGCGCATCGTGCTCGATCCGGAGCTCAAGAAGGTCCTGATCGGCGAGACGCCCGAAGACGAGGTCGCCCCCCGCGCCGCCGCCGCCTGGCTCGCCCACAGCCTCGTCGAAGAAGGCCAGGGCCGCATCCAGGTCGCCGACGGCGAGGAGAATGTGCTGCTGATCGGGGCGAGCCTGCCGGCTTAGGGGGCAGGTCGCACTCTTGTCGATTTTGCCGACCTCTAGATCTGAGGTCGGCGGTACAGACTAGCGTGTCGGCGGCAAGCTCTCCGGAATGGCGTGAAGGCGCTGGCGATTGGAGTCGATCAATTCGAACTCGGGCGAGCCGCGATAGGTGGTCAGCCTCGCTCCGGCACCATTTCGATGCATGACGAACATGCTTGCCCCGGCATCCGGATTGGCGACGACCTTGAACACCTCGCCGCCGTTCGCGCCGTCCAGGGTCAGGAGCGCCTCGCCTCCTGTGTCGGTTGTACCGTAGCCGCCCCGCTCATTGCCATCGGGTCCGTTCAGGATGATTCCGGAGATCGCACCGGCGCGTGGCTGGCGGGTTCCGCGCGACATCGGGTCGGGAACCGGCGCGCCTATAATTACGCGCTCGATCCCCTGTTCGTCGACCACGGTGAGGCTTCGAACGCGAAGGTTTTCATTCTGTGGCAGTGCGGTGGTGGCCGCCAAAAGCAGGCCGAAAAGACCGACGAGGCAACCTCCCCCGATCCGCACCGTCTGACGCAACCGGCGAACCTCCTCCTTCAATTCCTCTTCCACTACGTCCTCCTCCGGGCAAACCGATCTTGATGTGCCTGACGAGTGCGATGAACTGGGGCGTCCTTTCCGCTACATTTGTAGCACGTTGTTCCGGGCGACCGGATGAACGAGCGAACTCAGTCCAGCGTCGTCCGGTAGCGCGCCAGCGCCAGCGCCGAGACCGCGCAGACGAACACCGCGAGCGCGAGCAGGCTGGGGCCCATGTCGGCGAAACCCTGGCCCTTGAGCAGCGCGCCGCGCACGATCCGCAGGAAATGGGTGACCGGCATCAGCGTGCCGATCCACTGCGCCCACTCCGGCATGCCGCGGAACGGGAACATGAAGCCGGAGAGCAGGATCGAGGGCAGCAGGTAGAAGACCGAAAGCTGCATCGCCTGCAGCTGGGTGCGGGTCAGGGTCGAGATCAGGAAGCCCAGGCCCAGCGAGCCGATGATGAACAGGGTGGTGCCGAGGATCAGCCCCGGCCAGCCGCCCGCCATCGGCACGCCGAACAGGACGCGGCCGATGATCAGGATGAGGGCGGTCTGGATCATGCCGACGATCACGAACGGCGCGAGCTTGCCGATCATCACCTCCAATGGCTGGACCGGGGTCGCGAGCAGGCTCTCCATCGTGCCGCGCTCGGCCTCGCGGGTGACGCCGATCGCGGTCATCATCACGAGGGTCAGGGTCAGCACGATGCCGAGCAGGCCGGGGACGATATTGTAGGCGGTGATGTTCTCCGGATTGTAGCGGCGGTGGATCACCACCTCGAACGGCTGGGCGGGACTGGCGGGCGGCGCCACTGCGCCGGTGAGATCGAGGCGCAGCGCCTCGCGCGGCAATTGGGCGAGGGCGGCGAGCGCGCTCCCGGTCGCGGTGGGATCGGTGGCGTCCGCCTCGACCAGGATCTGCGCCCGGTCGCCGCGCACCACCCGCCGGGTGAAGTCGCCGGGAATGGTGATCGCGAACTGCACCTGGCCGGTCCGCACCAGCTCGTCGAGCTCGGCCGGCGTGCGGACCTGATGGGCGATGTCGAAATAGGAGGAATTGGCGATGCCGGACACGACCGAGCGGGCGAAAACGCTGTTCTCCTGCACCAGGATGGCGGTTGGCAGATGACGTGGATCGGTGTTGATCGCATAGCCGAACAGCAGCATCTGGATCACCGGAACGGCGAGGATCAGCGCATAGGTGATCCGGTCGCGGGTGAGCTGGATGAACTCCTTGATGAGGACGGCCCCCATCCGCTCCAGCGAAAAGGTCTGGCTCGGCTGACGGCCGTCGGCGTTCACTGGAAATTGTCCTTCACGCTGCCCATCAGATGAATGAACACGTCTTCCAGCGTCGGCTCGGTCCGCGTCCATCTGAACGGCGAGCGATGATAAGGGGCAAGCGCCCGCTCGAGCCCTGCCGCATCGCCGCCGCTGACGTGGAGCGCGAGGCCGAAGGGCGCGGCCATCTCGACCGCAGGGTCCTTGAGCAATTCGGGGGCGAGCCGATCGACGCCGGGCCCTTCGCCGCGCCAGGTGGCGAGCTTCGCTGCGGCGATCACCTCGTCGGCGGTGCCGCGCGCCAGCAGCTCGCCATAGGCGATGTAGGCGATGTCGTGGCAGCGCTCGGCCTCGTCCATGTAATGGGTCGAGACCAGCACGGTGAGGCCGCGGGCGGCGAGTGCGTGAATCTCGTCCCAGAAGGTCCGCCGCGCCTGCGGATCGACGCCCGCGGTCGGCTCGTCGAGGAGCAGGAGCTGCGGTTCGTGCAGCGTCGCGACGGCGAGCGCCAGCCGTTGCTTCCAGCCGCCGGACAATGTGCCGGCGAGCTGCCTGCGGCGCTCGGCGAGCCCGAGCTGCTCAAGCGCCGCGTCGACCCGCTCCCGGATCTGGTCGAGGCCGCGGATGCGGGCTGAGAATTGCAGATTCTCCTCGACGGTGAGGTCCTCGTACAGCGAGAATTTCTGGGTCATGTAGCCGGTGCGGCGCTTGATCTCCCAGCTCTCCGCGATGATGTCGAAGCCGAGCGCCGTGCCGGTGCCGCTGTCGGGTGTCAGCAGCCCGCAGAGCATCCGCAGCGTCGTCGTCTTGCCCGATCCGTTGGGGCCGAGAAAGCCGGTGATCCGCCCCTCGTCGACCCGGATCGAGAAATCCTTCACCACCCGGCGGCCGCCGAACGACTTGTTGAAGCCCTTTGCGTCGATCGCGACGGTCATTCGACCCGCTCCACATCGACCGGCAGGCCGGGGATCAGCGCCGCACCGTTCGCCGGTCGCGCCTCGACCATGAACACCAGCCGGTCACGCGCCTCGCGGCTGTAGATCACCGGCGGAGTGAATTCAGGGCGCGGGCTGACATAGGAGATGGTGGCGCTGAGGTTCCGCGCGCAGCCATCGCAGGAGAAGCGGACCTGCCGGCCCGGCCGGTAGGCGGCAACCTCCGTCTCCGGCACGAAGAAGCGCACGAACACCCGGTCGTCGGGGATCAGGGCGACCACCGGCTGGTTCGCCCCGGCCCATTCGCCGCGCTGGAAGAAGACGTCCTCGATCCGCCCGGCCGACGGCGCGATCGGCGACAGGGTGGCGAGGCGGGCGCTGGTCTCGGTGACTCGACCCTGCGCCTGCGCGACCCGGGCGTCGGCGGCGCGGACCTGGTCCTCGCGCTGTCCGAGTTCGGCGACCTCGATCCGCCGCCGCGCCGCGTCGAGCCGGGCCGAGGCATTCTGGTGCGCGGCCCGTGCCTCGTCGAGCCGGACGCGGGCATAGATGCCACGCCGCACCAGCTCCTGTGCGCGATTGAGGGCGATCCGCGTCTCGCGCACCGAAGCCTCGGCGGCATCGCGGTCCGCCTCGAGCACGGCGATCTCCGGCGGGCGCTGGCCGCGCCGGGCGTCCTCGGCCTGGGCGCGGGCGGCGGCGAGTTCGGCCGCGGCCTGCTCGGCCTGCGCTGCCTGCTGGTCGGGCTCGACCTGGAACAGCCGCGTGCCGCCATCCACCCGCTGGCCTCGCCGCACACCGAGCTGCGTCACCGTCCCGGGCGCGGCGGCGGCGAGATAGAGCGCCTCGCCTTCGATATAGCCCGAGAGCGTCGCCGCCGGCCGGAACTGGGGAGCGAGCAGGCGCCAGACGAGGAACAGGACGGCGAAGCCGGCGAGGACGAGGATGACGATGCGCTGCGGCTTCATGGCCGTGCCTCCGGGAGGACCAGTCCGCCGAGAACGGTCTCGGCATGCTGGCGGGCGATCTCGGGAAGATCGGGATCGGCGCCGCCGATCGGCGTGAAGGTCTCCCGCCAGAGCACGCCGAGCATCATCGGTCCGACGATCGAGAAGGCGTGGATGCGGGGATTGCCGGGCCGGACCTCGCCGCGCGCCTGCGCGTGTTCGATCAGTTCGGAAATGACGCCGACGGCCTTTTGGACCACATCGTCGTGCCAGACCTTGGCGAGTTCCGGAAAGTTGCGCGACTCCCCGACCACCATCTTGGCGACAGCGCCGATCGGCACTCTGGTCACGATCTCCGCCAGGCGGGGAAGGAAGGTACGGATCAGCGTCGGGAAGGGGAGATCGGCGGCGAGGATCGTCGCGCGCACCGTTTCGACGTTCGGCACCACGACCTCGCGCACGACCGCGCGGAAGACATCCTCCTTGGTCCCGAAATAGAGATAGAGCGTGCCCTTGGAGACGCCCGCCCGCCGGGCGATCTCGTCCATCTTCGCGCCCGCAAAACCTTTTTCCGCGAACACGTCGAGCGCGGCGGCGACGATGTCCCGCGGCCGCTCGTCCTTGCGGCGGCGCCATTTCGGTGTCTCGATCCCGGTCATTTCATTCTCTAGTAACTGACCAGTCAGTCATTATCTGATCGATCTCGCCTTGTCCAGCCCTGGTCTTGATTGCCGGCAGGAGCGTCTGCGATCCCGCAGGAGTAGCAGGAGTAAACGCCTTCTTTACCAACCCGCCTCTAAACCCGTGCGGCGCGCAGGTGAGGGGCCATGGACGACCTGATCAACGACTTTCTCGCGGAAACCCGCGACATGCTGCAATCGCTCTCCGGCGCCATCGTCGCCTGGGAGGCCGAACCGGCCGATCGCGAGCGGCTCGACGAGATTTTCCGCTTCGTGCACACGGTAAAGGGCAATTGCGGCTTTTTCGATCTGCCGCGTCTCCAGCAGCTGAGCCATGCGGCGGAAGACGCGCTGGCCGACGTCCGCGCCGGCCGCCGCACGGCCGATGCGCGACTGGTCAGCGCCGTCCTTGCGGTCATCGACCGGATCGGCGAGCTGGTGAACGCGCTCGAAACCGGGGACGCGCTGGCCAGCGACGACGACGAGCAGCTGATCGTCGCGCTGGGCGAGGATGATCACGAGGAGGCGGAAGAGGCCGTGCCGGCGATGGTGGTCGACACCGATGCGCCGGTCATCGATCTCGAGCGGCGCAAGAGTATCCGTTCCATCCGCCTCTCGGTCGACCTGCTCGACCGGATGATGAGCGGCGTTTCCGATGCCGTGCTGGCCCGCAACGAGCTGGCCCGGCGCCTGCGCGATGCCGAACGCGATGTCGCGGTCGAGGCGGCATTCGAGCGTGTCTCGGGCTGCATCGCCGAGATCCGCGACGCGATCACACGCACCCGCATGCAGCGGATCGACAATCTGTTCGCCGCCCTGCCGCGCATGGTCCGCGATCTCTCGTCGGAGCTCGGCAAGCAGGTCCGGCTCGATGTCGACGGCGGTGACGTCGAGCTCGATCGCGAGATGATCGAGATGATCCGCGACCCCTTGAGCCACATCGTGCGCAACGCGATCGATCACGGCATCGAGGTCGCCGCCGACCGGGTCCAGATCGGCAAGGAGCCGGCCGGTCTGCTCCGCATCTCGGCCCGCCAGGCGGGCAACCAGATCCTGATCGAGGTCGTCGACGACGGGCGCGGCATCGACGCCGACAAGCTGGTCGGCAAGGCGATCGCCGCCGGTATCGTCACCGCCGAGCGGGCCGAGCGCATGCCGCATGCCGAGCGGATCCAGCTGATCTTCGCGCCCGGCCTGTCGACGGCCGGCCAGGTCACCGCGATTTCGGGCCGCGGCGTCGGCATGGACGTGGTGCGCGCGAACATCGAGCGGATCGGCGGGGTCGTCGATATCGATTCGCGCTTCGGCCATGGCGTGAAGCTGGTGATCCGCGTGCCGCTGACGCTCACCATCATTCCGGCACTCACGGTCAGCGCAGGGGGCCAGATTTTCGCCATTCCGCGCTCGGCGATCGAGGAGATCCTGCGCGCCCGTGGCGGTGCGGTGCGGATCGACCGGCTGGGCGACGCCAATGTTGCGACCATCCGCGGCCGCCGGGTGCCGCTCGTCGGCCTGCCCGGTCTGCTGGGCGTCGCCGCCGCGACCGAGGAGGCCGAACAGAAACTGATCCTGCTCAAGCCGGCGGGCGGCGATGTCTATGCGCTCGCCGTTGACGCGGTCCACGACCATGAGGAGTTGGTGGTGAAGCCGGCTGCGCCTCTGGTGATGGCGGCAGGTCTCTATGCCGGCACCACCCTGGCTGACGACGGCCGGCCGATTCTGCTGCTCGACCCGTCCGGGATGGCGAGCCGTGCCGGCGTCGGCACCGAAGAGCAGGAGATCGACCGCCGTCCGGTCGCCGCCGATGCCTCTGCGGACGCTGTCCGTGAAACCACCCTGCTTCTCTTCCGCGGCCTTGACGGCGGCCTGCGCGCCGTGCCGGTGCCCGTCGTCGAGCGCATCGAGGATGTCTCCGCCGCAAGCGTCAGCTTCACCGCGGGGCGCCTGCGGGTGCCTGTCGGCGAGCGTATCCTGCCGCTGGCGGGCTGCGCGGAGGCCCCGGCGGACGGGCTGCTGCGCATCCTGCGCCTCACCGACGGGGCGGTTGAGCTCGCCTATGGCTTCGCCGAAGTGGTCGACATCCGCGCGTTGGCGATCGACCTCCAGCCGGCGCTGGTTCCCGGCGAGATTTCGGGCGTGGCCCTCATCGACGGCGCCCAGGTGGAGGTCATCGATCCCTACTGGCTGTTCGCGGCCTTCTCGGGTGAAGCGGCCGATGGCGCCGAACGCCCCACCTGCGCCCTTCCGGCGGGCGATCCGTGGATGGACAACATCCTGCGCCCGCTGATCGAAAGCCTCGGTTACCGCGTCGTGGCTGCCGGTGCGGACGTCGCGGCCGACATCGTCATCGCCAGCGCGGAGACGGATGCGGTCGCGCCGCCGGTGAGTGGCGAGGTGCTGCGCATCCGCGCCCGGCCCGAGCCTGACGGGCACGACGACAGCATCTACCGCTACGACCGCGCCGCGCTGATCAGTGCGCTCGCCCGCCACGGCAAGGACCGCAAGCATGGCTGAACTCACCCTCATCGCCCGCATGGCCGGGCGCCGCGTCGCCTTTCCCGCCTCCGAAGTGGAAGCCGTCGTCGAGCTCGAAGGCATCACGCCCGCGCCCCGCGCCGCCGCCCATGTCGCCGGCCTCTCGGCGCTGCGCAGCCGGGTCCTGACCGTGATCGACGCAATGGCGTCGCTGGAGCTCGGTTGCGCGCTCGATACCGGTCTGGTCGAGGCGATCGTCGTCAATTCGGGCGGCCACCCCTATGCGCTTCTCGTCGAGGAGGTGGAGGACGTGATCGAGGTGGATGGCACGCCGCTCCCGGTACGGGCGCCGATCGGCGCGGGCTGGGACCGGGTCGCGATCGGCATGATCGATGCGGGGGACGACCTCCTGCTGCTCGTCGATCCGCATCTCGTCATCGCCGGACCCATGGCGCAGGCCGCCTGACCGGGGCACAAAGCTCTAACCGTTTAAAGTTGTGCTTACTTCTTGCCGTTACTCTTCTGGGCGGGGCCACGGAGCATGGTAGAAATGAAGAGCTGTCTAGTCGTCGACGATAGCAAGGTGATCCGCAAGGTCGCCCGGCACATCCTGGAGACTCTCAATTTCTCGGTCGACGAGGCGGAGGATGGCCGGCAGGCGCTGACCCGTTGCGAGGCGGCAATGCCGGACGTGATCCTGCTCGACTGGAACATGCCGGTGATGAGCGGCATGGAGTTCCTGCGCGCGCTGCGCGGCTCCGATCAGCCGGCCCAGCCCAAGGTCGTCTTCTGCACGACCGAGAACGACATCGGCCACATCCGGGCCGCCATCGCCGCCGGTGCCGACGAATATGTGATGAAGCCGTTCGACCGCGAGACCATCCACAGCAAGCTGCAGATCGTCGGCCTCGCGTGAACGCGCTTCCGGCGCCACAACGGCGGCGGAGGCCGGATCGGCCGACCGAGTCGCCCATTCGCCTGATGATCGTCGACGATTCGACGGTCGCCCGGGCGGTGCTGTCGCGCATGCTGGCCTCGGAGCCCGATTTCGAGGTGGTGGCGCTCGCCGGCAATGCGGGGGAAGCGCTCGATGCGCTGAAGTCGGTCAGTGTCGACGCCATCCTCCTCGACGTCGAGATGCCCGGGACGAGCGGGATCGAGGCCTTGCCCGACATCATCCGTGCCGGCGCGGGCGCCCGCGTGCTCGTCGTCTCGTCCATGGCCGAGGACGGCGCCGAGGTGACGGTGCGCGCGCTCGCCCAGGGCGCCGCCGACACGCTGCCCAAGCCGGGATCGAGCTCGCCGTTCGGCGGCCGTTTCGCACAGGTGCTGGGCGACCGGTTGCGCCGCATCGGCCGCGCCCGCCCGCCGGCAATGGTGGCACAGGCCGAGCCCGCGAGCCCGATCCGGCTGCGCGCCGGGCTGGAGCGCCCGCTTGGCTGTGTCGCGCTCGGCGCCTCGACCGGAGGGCTTCACGCCCTGATCGGTTTCCTCGGCGGCCTGCCCGCCCGGATCGACGCACCGATCCTGGTCACCCAGCATCTCCCGACGATCTTCATGCCCTATTTCGCGCGCCAGCTGGAGGCCGCCTGCGGCCGCAAGGTCCATGTTGCGGAGGACGGCCGCAAGCTCGAGAATGAGGTCGTCTTCGTCGCGCCGGGCGATGCCCATCTCTGCCTCGACCGGGCAGGCGGCGAGGTGCGGGTCAAGCTCGACCGCCGCCGGGCGCCGTCGGGCTGCTGCCCGTCCGTCGATCCGATGCTCGCCGCCGTCGCCGAAGTCTATGGCGACACCGGGGCGGGCGTGATGCTGAGCGGGATGGGCCGCGACGGCCTGGCCGGCGCGCGCACGCTGGTCGAAGCGGGCGGCGTCATGCTTGCCCAGGATGAATTTTCCTCGGCGATCTGGGGCATGCCGCGCTGCGTCGCCGAGGCCGGACTGGCTTCGGCGGTGCTGCCGCCGCGCGAACTGGCCCGGCGGATCGCCCTGCGCGCGGAGGGATCGTCATGGAACTGAGCAGCGCCTCCCAGCGCATCCTCGCCAGCCTGCTCGAGGCGCGCAGCGGCCAGCAGCTCACCTTCAGCCGGCGCTGGCGGATCGACAGCGCGCTCTCGGCCATCCTGCGCGAGCACGGCTTCGCCAATCTCGACCAGCTCGTCACCCGTCTGGTTTCGAGCCGCGACAAGGCGCTGACCGATCAGGTGATCGAGGCCTTGCTCAACAACGAGACCTATTTCTTCCGCGACAAGCTGCCGTTCGACCTGCTGCTCGGCGGCCCGCTCGCCAAGCTGGAAAAGGCCCGCGCCCGTGAGCGGCGGATCGCGATCTGGTGCGCCGGCTGCTCGACCGGCCAGGAAGCCTATTCGCTGGCGATGAGCTTCGCCGATGAAAAGGCGCGCTGGCTCGGCTGGAAGATCGACATCCTCGCCACCGACCTTTCCCAATCGGCGGTCCAGCGCGCCCGCGCCGGCGTCTATTCGCAGTTCGAAGTGCAGCGCGGCCTGCCGATCATGCAGATGGTGCGCTGGTTCGAGGAGCTGGGCGGCGGCCAGTGGCGGATCGCGCAGGCCCTGCGCGATTCGGTGCGCTTCGAAGCCGGCAACGTCACCGAGCCGCCGCCGGCGCCGGGCCGTTTCGACATCATCCTGTGCCGCAACGTGCTGCTCTACTTCGCGCCCGAGATGCGCCGGCTCGCCTTCAACCGGCTCGCCTCGGCGATCGCGCCCGATGGGGCGCTGATGCTGGGCGCCGGGGAGACGGTGCTGGGTCAGACCGACAAGTTCGCGTCCGATCCGCAGCATCGCGGCCTCTACATTCCGGCGCCGGCCAGGGCCGCCGTCCCCGTGCCGCGCGCCCGCGTCGCCTGAAATCGCAGCCTGAAAACCTTGACGCGCGCGTGCTTTTCGCGCGGTAAGGGCAAGGTGGACGAGATCGTCGATTGCCTGTCACCCAATTTCGACGAGCGGGATCGGCCGGTTTCGGTGATCGTGCTCCACTATACCGGCATGGCGAGCGCCGGGGCGGCGATCGAGCGCCTCTGCGACCCGGAGGCGGGCGTCTCGTGCCACTATCTGGTCGGCGAGGACGGCCGGGTACTGCGGATGGTGCCGGAGGAGAAGCGCGCCTGGCATGCCGGCAAGTCCTACTGGCGGGGCATGAGCGCCCTCAACCACTGCTCGATCGGCATCGAGATCGTCAATCCCGGCCATGAGCATGGCTACCGGCCGTTCCCGGAGGCGCAGATCGAGGCGCTGATTCCGCTGCTCGCCGACATCAAGGACCGCCACGGCATCACCCGCGGCAATATCGTCGGCCATTCGGACATCGCGCCGGCGCGCAAGCAGGATCCGGGCGAGCTCTTCCCCTGGGGCCGGCTCGCGCGGCTGCGCCTCGCCCTGCCGCGGCCGACGAAGAACCTCATGGACCCGAACTGGACCGACGGCGGCTTCCTGCTCGCGCTCGAACGGTTCGGCTACGACGTCGCCGATCCGCTCGCCGCCACCGTCGCCTTCCAGCGCCGCTTCCGCCCCGAGCTGATCGACGGCACGATCGACGGCGAATGCCGCGCCCTGCTGCTCGCACTGCTTCTCCCCGAGCCGCGCGGCGACGATTGAGTGGCGGGCACGGGCGCGGAAGGTTCGAATGTTCCGAATGTTCCCAGTGACCATGGGGTGACGGGGTCGAAGGGTTTCTTGCCTTTCGCGACAGGGGGGGTTCGACGTTTCAAGGAGCCCGTGACCCGGACGCGAAGTCTGAGTCGCGGAGAGCATGTCAGCCGAAATCCTATTTGTATCCAACAATCGGGAACGGCTGCCTTCGACCCATTGCGGACATTCTCGGCTCGGGCCAGAAAGCGACAGCATGAGCGATAGAAGCGTCATCACGCGCGAAAGCATGTTTGAACCGCTGCTGGCCGCGGACCCCTCGTTCGCTCCATCGTGGACAGCATTTTCGGAGGAATGGGATGGCGAGGGTGATCAACCGCTCTACCTCGCCCTAGTCAGCCTAGCGCATCATCTCATTGGACGTCTCAAAGCTGGCGATACGAGCAATTTCGCCGCTGTGTTCGACGTAATTGAGGAGTGGCACCTTCGAGGCGATGCCTATGTTCGCGAGGCAGCGTCGATAGGTCTCCTAGAAGACCTGCAGAACACCAACCTACACGACGGCACAGAACCTGTCGAATTCGAGCCGTGGCTGCGGTCGGAAAGCAAGCTCTGGTGGAAGAAGCTGGATCGGTTTTGGTCGAAGGGCGAGCCGCTAAGCAGCTCCTAGGAATGTCCGCTTTCCAACCCTTGCAGGCGACGCATTGCGCTGGGGTTACGCAGGCGTTCGATGCGCGCTATATCCCGCCCCGCCAGAGGGCCGGGCGGCCGCGGCTTCCGCTTGGACGGGAGGCGAGGAAAGTCCGGGCTCCATGGAACGACGGTGCCGGGTAACGCCCGGCGGAGGCGACTCCAGGGACAGTGCCACAGAAAGCAGTCCGCCGCGCTTCGGTGCGGTCAGGTCGAAAGGGTGGGGTAAGAGCCCACCGCGCGCCCGGTAACGGGGGCGGCACGGCAAACCCCACCGGGAGCAAGACCGAATAGGGGCGGCATACGGGCTTCGTTCCAGCTCGTCGCCCGGGTTGGTTGCTTGAGCGGCGGAGCGATCCGCCGCCTAGAGGAATGGTCGCCCAGGCGGTTTCGGCCGCCGGACAGAACCCGGCTTACAGGCCCTCTGGCATTTTTCTCCGACGCGGAGGTGGTCGAACCGCTTCCGGTTTTCTATTTGAGGTTCGATGGCGCGGCACAGACGATCGGACGATTGGGGCTTTCCCCGCTGGCGGAGCTACGGTTCCGGCCGGCAGGCCGAGCCCGTGCGCATCTGCGACCGCCACGGCTGCGAGGCGCCGGGCGACCGGCCTGCGCCCAAATCGCCGAACAGCCCCGAGCGCTGGTATTTCTGCGAGGCGCACGCCGCCGAGTACAACCGCAACTGGAACTATTTCGACGGCCTGACCGCCGAGGAGGCGGCCGCGCGCGAGGCCGACGAGACCCGCGACGCGAGCGGCTTCCGGCAGGCGAACCACTATGGCTGGGGCGGCCCGGGCGACGGCAGCCGCAGCCGCGACGAGATGCGCGCGCTCGACGTCCTGGAGCTCGAGTCCGATGCGGGCTTCGAGGAGGTGCGGGCCGCCTATCGCCGGCTGGCCAAGGCGAATCACCCGGACGTCAAGCCGGGCGATGCCGAAGCCGCGGCCCGCTTCCAGTCGATCCAGGCCGCCTATGACGTGCTGCGCAAGGCCGAGGAGCGCCGCGCGGCGGCATAGGGATAGGGGCCCCGGAGGCTCTAGTCCGTTCCCATGAAGCTGGCGCTGACATGCGCCACCGGGTCCGCGGCGTCGCCGTCATGGGCGAGCCCGCGGGCGAAGCAGACGCTGCGCGTCACGCCATAGCATTCCGCCCGCCCGAGGATCGTGCGTCCCGGTACGGCGGGCCGCAGATAGTCGACGCGCAGATCGAGCGTTGCCTGCGGGCGGAAGCGGCCGAGCCTGATCCAGACCGCGAGGCTGGTCGCCATGTCCATCAGGCTGATGATCGGGCCGGACGCGATGATCCCGCTCTGCGGCATCCCGACCAGCTGGTCGGAATAGGGAAGGGCGAGCTCCACCCAGTCGTCGCCATGGCCGTGATAGGCGATGCCGATGGCGCCGCCATGGCCGTGCCTGTCGGCATAGCTCATGAAGAGCTTCGGATCGAAGCCCGTCGCCTTGCGCGGACCCTGGCTCATGCGGCGAGCCGCTGCGCGGTCTCGCGGACGAGGGCGATCATGTTGGGGATGCCCTGCGTGCGGTTCGAGCTCAGCTGGGCCTTGAGATCGAAACGGGCGAGCGCCCCGGTGAGATCGAGCGCGACGATCTCTTCCGGCGTACGGCCCTCGACGGCGAGCAGGATCAGGGCCACGATGCCCTTGGTGATCGCCGCATTGCTGTCGGCCAGGAAATGGAGCCGCCCGTCGGGCTGCGCGACGGGATAGACCCACACCGCCGCCGAGCAGCCGCGCACCAGGGTCGCATCGGTCTTGAGCGCGTCGGGCATCGGCTCGAGCGCCCGGCCGAGATCGATCAGCAGCCGGTAGCGGTCATCCGCGTCGAGCAGCTCATAGTCGGCATGGACGTCGTCGAGATTGTGGAAGGACATGCGCGCCAGATAGGCATCCGCCCCCGGCAAGTCACGCCATCATTGATGCGGTCGCCAGCCCATCGCCCCAGTCCGGCGAAACCGGGAGTTTCCTTTTTCCCGAGAGGAAAGGTCGCCGGGAGGGCAGGGCGATACCGGTTTTCGCCGGCATGACGGGTTCCTTCCGCGTGGCTGGCGCTCTAGTCACCCGTGGATGACCGGCGATTCCCCAAGCGACCATGTGGCGTTCGCTTCCGAACTGGCCGATGCCGCGCGCGCCGCGATCGCCGCCGCGTCGCGCGAGCCCGAGGACAAGGGCGGCGGCCCCTTCGATCCGGTGACCGAGGGGGACCGGGCGGCGGAACGGGCGATGCGCGCGCTCATCGAGGCACGCTATCCGGATCATGGCATTGCCGGCGAGGAATATGGCGTGGTGCGCGGCGACGCGCGCTTCGTGTGGAGCCTGGACCCGATCGACGGCACGCGGTCCTTCATCTGCGGCCTGCCGAGCTGGACGACCCTGATCGCGCTGGTCGAGGAGGGGAGGGCGACGGTCGGCCTGATCGATGCGCCGGTGCTGGGCGAGCGCTATGCCGGCTTCGGCCGGACCGCCAGGCTGAACGGCACGCCGCTGGCAACGAGCGGCTGCGCGACCCTGGCCGAGGCCCGGTTTTCGACCACCGATCCCTGGCTATTCGCCGGCGCGGAGGCGGAGGGTTTCGAGCGCGTGCGTCGCGCCACCCGCGTCGCGCGCTATGGCCTCGACGCCTATGCCTATGCCCGGCTCGCCGCGGGCGGGATCGACCTGGTGGTGGAATCCGGCCTGAAGCCGCATGACTACAACGCGCTGGGGCCGGTCGTTCGCGGCGCGGGCGGCTGGTTCGGCAATTGGGAAGGCGGCGACGATCTCTCGGCTGGCCGCGTGGTCGCCGCCGCCTCGGAGCGTCTGTTCGAGGCCGCGATCCGGATGCTCGCCGGCTAGGCCTTGTGCCGCTCCGCCAGTACGGCGGCGACATCGTTCCAACCGAAGTCCCGCGCCTCCATCAGCACGGTCAGGTGATAGACGAGGTCCGCCGTCTCCGAGATGCAGGCGTCGCGATCCCGCGAGATGGCGGCCAGCGCCACTTCGACGCCTTCCTCGCCGACCTTCTGCGCGATCCGGTGCGGCCCTTCGGACAGCAAGCGTGCCGTGTAGCTGGACTCCGCCGGGGCATGGCGGCGCGCCGCCACGATGCGGGCGAGTTGGCCGAGCCAGCCGACGCCCTTCGGCCCGCTTTCGGCGAAGCAGCCCGGCGTGCCGAGATGGCAGGTCGGGCCCGCGGGATCGGCGAGGACCAGCAGCGCGTCATCATCGCAATCGGCATGGACGGCGACCAGCGCCAGCGTATCGCCGGAGGTCTCGCCCTTGCGCCAGAGCCGGTTCTTCGACCGGCTGAAGAAGGTGACGAAGCCGCTCTCCAGCGTCGCGGCCAGCGCCTCGGCGTTCATGTAGCCGAGCATCAGCACCTGCGCCGTCGCGGCGTCCTGCACGACGGCAGGGATCAGCCCGTCGCCCTTCGCCCAGTCGAGACCGGCGATGTCGGCCGCCGTCAGCGGCGCATCTCGATCGCGCATGACGCGAGATACTCCTTGAGATCGGGGATCGCGATGATCCGGTCGTGGAAGACGGTGGCGGCGAGTGCGCCGCTCGCGCCGGCCGCAAAGACGTCGCGGAAATGCTCCGGCGCGCCCGCCCCGCCCGAGGCGATGACGGGCACGGTGACGGCATCGATCACCGCAGCGGTGTGCGCGATGTCGTAGCCTGTGCGAACGCCATCATGGTTCATGCAGTTGAGCACGATCTCGCCGGCACCCCGCTCGGTGGCTTCGCGCACCCAGGCGAGCGTCAGGCGGCCCGAATCGCGGGTGGCGGCGACGCTGCCGGTATATTGCTTGACCCGGAAGGTGCCGCCCCCGGCGAAGCTGTCGACGCCGAGCACGACGCACTGGCTGCCGAAGGCGCGCGCGATCTCCCCGATCAGTTCGGGCCGTTCCAGTGCCGGGGAGTTGATCGAGATCTTGTCAGCGCCGGCGTCGAGGCAGGCGGCGGCCTGTTTGGCGGAGCGGATGCCACCCGCCACGGCGAAGGGGATATCGATCACCCGCGCGATCCGCCCGATCCATTCGAGGTCGAGGCCACGGCCCTCCGCGCTCGCGGTGATGTCGTAGAAGACCAGCTCGTCGGCGCCCTCGTCGCGGTAGCGCAAGGCGTGCTCGACGATGTCGCCGACATCGCGATGGTCGCGGAACTTCACGCCCTTGACCACACGTCCGTCACGCACGTCGAGGCAGGGGATGATCCTACGCGCCGGCAAGGGAGATCGCTTCGGCCAGATCGATCCGGCCTTCCCACAGCGCCTTGCCGATCACCACGCCGGCGGCCCCGGCCTGGGCGAGCGCGACGATGTCGGCGGTGCTGGCGACGCCGCCGGAGGCCTGCAACCCCATGCGCCGCACCCGGCCCGCCGCCTCGCGCACCAGAGGCAGGTTCGGGCCGAGCATCATGCCGTCGCGGGAGATGTCGGTGACCAGCAGATGCCGTCCGTCGGCATATTCCGAGGCGATGTCGTAGAGCGTGCGGCCCGACGTCTGCGTCCAGCCGGCGGTCGCGACCATCGGCATGCCGCCGACGATGTTGACGTCGAGCGCGAGCACGACCCGCTCGCCGCCATGTTCGGCGAGGATCGCGCGCACGGCGTCCGGATCGCGCACGGCGAGGCTGCCGATGACGACGCGGGAGGCACCGGCATCGAGCGCGGCCGCGACCGAGGCGGCGTCGCGGAAGCCGCCGGCGACCTGCAGCTTCACCGGGGCGCTGGCGCTGAGCCGCGCGAGCAGGTCGTGCTGGACCGGCCGGCCCGCCCTGGCGCCGTCGAGGTCGACCATATGGACCCAGTTTGCGCCGGCTTCGGCGAAACGGGCCAGCGCTTCGGCGGGATCGTCCGAATAGACGGTCGCGTCATCGAAACGCCCCTGCGCGAGCCGGACGCAGCGGCCATCCATCAGGTCGATGGCGGGATAGACGATCATGACGCGAGCCAGGCCTTCAGGAAGCGTGCGCCGGCCTCGCCGGAGCGCTCGGGATGGAACTGGGCGCCGGTCACATGGTCCTTGCGGACGACGGCGGGGACCGGCCGGCCATGCGCAGCGCGTGCGATTGTCGCCGAGCCATCATCGCAGGCATAGCTGTGTGCGAAATAGACATAGTCGCCGTCGACGAGGCCGCAGCAGGTGTCGGCGACGTCGAGGCGGCTCCAGCCCATGTGCGGGACCGGGCGACCGGCGGCAGGCGCGAGGCGGCGGACCGCGCCCTCGATCAGGCCGAGGCATTCGGTGTCCTCTTCCTCCGATCGTTCATGGAGAAGCTGCATCCCGAGGCAGATGCCGAGCAGCGGCCGGGTCAGCGACCCGAGCACGCCGGTCAGGCCGCACTCCGCGATCCGCGCCATGGCGAAGCCGGCTGCGCCGACACCGGGCAGAACGACCCGGTCGGCCGAGGCGATCTCGTTCGGATCGGCGGTGAGGCACGGTACCACGCCCAGCCGTTCGAACGCGATCCGGATCGAGCCGATATTGCCGTAGCCGAGATCGACGATGGCCAAGGGAATCGGGCGTGTCACAACACGCCTTTCGTGCTTGGCAGCGCATCGCCATCCCGCGCCACCGCCTGACGCAGCGCCCGGCCCAACGCCTTGAAGCAGGCCTCGGTCTTGTGGTGATCGTTCTCGCCCGTGACTTTCACATGGATCGCCGCACCGAGATTGTCGGCGAAGGAGCGAAAGACGTGGGGCGTCATCTCGGTCGGATAGGCGCCGATATGGCTGGCCGCGAAATCGCCTTCGAAGACGCTGAACGGGCGGCCCGAGAGGTCGATCAGGACCTGCGCTGCCGCCTCGTCCATCGGCAGCGCAAAGCCGAACCGGCCGATGCCCCGCCGGTCGGCCAGCGCCTGCCTGAGCGCCTGGCCGAAGGCGATGGCGCAATCCTCGATGCTGTGATGGCCATCGATCTCCAGATCGCCCCGGCAGGCGAGGGTCAGGGCGAAACCACCATGCGCCGCGACCTGATCGAGCATGTGATCGTAGAAGGGGATACCGGTGTCGATCCGGCGCGGCCCGTCGGCATCGAGATCGATCGCCACCGCGATCTGCGTCTCCTTCGTGTCGCGCACCACCTCGCCGCGCCGCGCGGGCCGATCGCCGGCCACCACGCCGAGCGCCGCGAGTGCGACCGCATTCTCGGCCTCGGTGCCGATGCTGAGTCTCAGCCCCCCCGGCGCGGCATTGGGCCGGAAACGAACCCGGATGCCGAGCGCGGTCAGCCTAGCCCCCAGTCCGGCCGGATCGTCGACCTCGAAGAACAGGAAATTGCCGCCGCCTGAGCGCACGTCGCGCACCATCGACGAGGTTTCGAGCAGGGCTGCCACGCGCGCCCGTTCCCGCTTTAGCCGCTCGATCCGTTCGGCATGGACCGGCCGGCGGGAGGGCGAAAGGCTGGCCAGCGCCGCCTGGATCGACAAGGTCGGCAGCGGATAAGGCGGCAGCGCGCGGGCGATCAGCCCGACCAGGTCGGCATTGCCGATCGCGCAACCGATCCGCGCCCCTGCAAGGCCGTAGGCCTTGGAGAGGGTGCGCAGGACGACCAGATTCTCCCGCCGCGTCGCCTCGACGGCCAGGCTCTGCGCGTCGGAAAACTCGATATACGCTTCGTCCACGACAAGGATCGTGTCGTCGAGCGTGTCGGCGACGCGCAACAGATCGGCCGCCGCGACCGGATTGCCGGTCGGGTTGTTCGGCGCGCAGACGAAGGCGAGCTTGAGGTTCGTCTCGCCGGCCACCGTGGTCAGGAACAGGTCCGGATCGAAATCGAAGCTCCCGGCCAGTCGCGCCTCGATCACCCGCGCACCTTGCAGCCGGGCGAACTGGGCATAGGCGGAGAAGGTCGGCTGGCAGACCGATACCGCGTCCCGCCCCTCGCGGCAGAAGGTACGGATCAGGATGTCGATCGCATCGTCCGCGCCGCGCGTGACGACCAGATTGTCCGGCGCAACACTGTAGAGCGCCGCCATCGCCTGTCTCAGCGCCGCCGGCTGCGGCTCGGGGTAGCGGTTGAGCCCCGCGGCGAGCGATCCCTCGACCAAGGGCGGCCAGGGATTCTCGTTGGCATCGAGCTTGATCGCGTCGGTACCGAACGCATCGTTCGCCTGCGCGGCGATGTCGACCGGCGGCAGCGACAGGATTTCGGGGCGCGCGAGGCGGGCGGCGAGTGACGTCATGCCGCCACCCCCAGCCGCGCATCGGCGGCGCGGGCATGGGCCTCCAGCCCTTCGAGGCGCGCCAGCGCGGCGGCAGGTGCGGCGAGCTGCCGGGCGGCTTCGGGCGTCACTTGCTGGACGCTGATCGCCTTCAGGAAAGAGTAGACCGAAACGCCGCTCCAGGCGCGCGCCGCGCCGTCGGTCGGGAGGACATGGCTGGAACCGGCGAGATAGTCGCCGAACGTCTCGGCGGTGGCATAACCGGCGAAGACGGCGCCCGCATTGCGGACGAGATCGACCAGCGATGCCGGGTCGGCGACGGCAAGGGAGAGATGCTCGGGCGCATACAGATTGGCGATCTCGACCGCCTGCCCGAGCGTTTCGGCGAGGATCAGGCGGGCCGAGGCCAAAGCCGCTTCGGCCACATCCGCACGCGGCAGGCCAGCGAGCTGCGCCTCCACCTCGGCTTCGACGGCATCGGCCAGCGTGGGGGAGGGGGTGACGAGCAGCACCTGCGCCTGTCGGTCATGCTCGGCCTGACTCAGCAGGTCAGCCGCTACGATGGCCGGATTCGCGCCGTCGTCGGCGATCACCAGCAGCTCGCTGGGGCCGGCCGGCATGTCAATCGCCGGGCCGCCGGGCAGGCCCGCCACCTGCGCCTTGGCCTCCGCCACCCAGGCATTGCCCGGCCCGCAGATCTTGTCGACGCGCGGAATGTCCCCGGCGCCGAAGGCGAGCGCGGCGATCGCCTGCGCCCCGCCCACGGTCCAGACCGCCGGAATGCCGCAGATGTCCGCAGCCAGCGCGATGACGGGATCGAGACCGCCTCCGGCGCGTGGCGGGGTCGCGACGACGATCTCTTTCACGTCCGCAGCGCGCGCCGGAAGGGCCAGCATCATCAGCGTCGAGAAGAGCGGCGCGACGCCGCCCGGCACGTAGAGGCCGATCCGGTCGAGAGGCCGCCAGACCTTGCGGACGCTGAGCCCCGGCACGGTCTCGACCTCATGTTCGGCGGGCAGGCTCTTGTCGTGGAAGCGGGCGATGTTGCGGCGGGCGAGGTCGATGGCGCGGAGCTGCTCCGTCGAGAGCGTGCGGCGCGCCGCCTCGGCTGCCGCCGCCACCGGCACCCGTTCGGGCACAGCGCCGTCGATGCGCAACGCCTGGGCGGCCAGCGCCTCCCAGCCGCCGGTGCGCACATCCGAGACGATCGTGGCCACCGCCGCGCGCAACGCGGGATCGCTCCGTCCTTCCGGGCGCGCGAGCGCGGCGCCGCGGCCGGTCTCGTCCAGTGCAGTCCAGTCGAGACGCCGCATCACATCATCATCTTTTCGATCGGCATGACGAGGATGGCCGAGGCGCCGACGGCCTTCAGCTTCTGGAGCGTTTCCCAGAAGACCGATTCCTTGCACACCGCATGAACCGCGAAATGGCCGGGCGTGCCGGCGAGCGGGATGATGGTCGGCGCCTCGGCGCCGGGCAGGATCGCCGAAATCTGGCCTAGCGCCGCTTCGGGCGCGTTCAGCATGATATATTTGGATTCCTGGGTGGCGAGCACGCCCTCGATCCGGCGCAGCAGGTTTTCGCTGAGCTCCTGCTTCCCGGGGTTGAGCACCTTGCGGGTGCGCACCAGCACCGCCTCGCTCTCCATCACCGTCTCGACAGGCGCCAGGCCGTTGGCTTCGAGCGTCGCGCCGGTCGAGACGAGATCGCAGACGAAGCGGGCGATGCCGAGCCGCGGCGCCAGTTCGACCGCGCCGGTCATCCTGACCACGGTCGCGTCGATCCCGCGCTCGTCGAGGAAGCGCCTGAGGAGGCGCGGATAGGAGGTCGCGATCCGTTCGCCGGCCAGCACGTCCGGCCCAGGATAAGCGAAGGCCTCGGGCGCCGCGATCTTCAGCGCGCAGCGGCCGAAGCCCAGAGGCGCCACGACGTCGAAGCGTGCCTCGGGCTGGTCGAGTGCGAACTCCTCGAGCACATTCAGACCGACCATGCCGAACTCGCAGACGCCGTCGGCGACGAAGGTCGGGATGTCGTCGTCGCGCACGAACATGAGGTCGATCGGGAAATTGTCGACCCGGGCGGTCAGCGCATTCTTGCCGTTCTGGATCTTGAGGCCGGCATCGCGCAGCAGCCCGCGGCTGTAGTCCGCCAGCCGCCCCGACTTCTGCACCGCAATGTGGAGGCGCTGGCTGTCAACGAACATCGCCGCCCCCGATCCGGTCGAGCGCGGCGCGATAGCCGAGATGCCGTTCCTGTTTCAGGAAGCGTGCGACGCGGACGATCGTCGTCGTGCTCACCCCCGTCGCGTCGTGGATTTCGCGATAGGTGAGATCGGTCTCGTCGAGCAGGCGGGCGACATGCCAGCGCTCGGCGAGCGTGCGGACCTCGGCGGGCGTGCACAGGTCCGCGAGCAGCCGCTCCATCTCCTGCGGATCGCGCGGCGCACGCAACGCGCGGCACAGATCGGCGATGAGGGCGGTGCTGTCGCGCGTGGGCTTGATGGCGGTCTCAGAGGGCATCGGTTCGTTTCATTGTGTTATTACGTTGTAACAAACCGGCACCTAGCCGCACCGGATCGGGGATGCAAGCGATTCGGTTTTCGCCTTCCGTTTCCCGTCACCCCGGACTTGATCCGGGGTCCACCCGTCCTTTCATCGCCCCACCGAAGAGAAGGTGGATGCCGGATCAAGTCCGGCATGACGAAAGCCGGAAGACCGGCGCAGCATTCCTGCCGGCAACCCCGCTGGCGACCCGCTTCCAATCGGTGTACGTCGCTGCCGCAGATCAGCGGCGAGGAGCGACCATGACGCGCGGTTACATGTCCGGCTTCGGCAATCATTTCGCCACCGAGGCCGTGCCGGGCGCGCTCCCGCAGGGCCGCAATTCGCCGCAGCGGCCGCCATTCGGCCTCTATGCCGAGCAACTCTCCGGCACCGCCTTCACCGCGCCGCGCCACGAGAACCGCCGCTCCTGGCTCTACCGGATGCGGCCGACCGCCGATCACCGGCCTTTCGTCCTTTATGCCGGCGCGCCGCTCTTCGCTCCCGCCCTGCCGGCCGAACCGCTGCCGCCCAACCGCCTGCGCTGGGATCCGGTGGCGATGCCGGAAGCGCCCACCGATTTCGTCGATGGCCTCGTCACCATGGTCGCCAACAAGCCCGCCGAGGAGCTGGATGGCTGCGCCGTCCACATCTACCGCGCCACCAGGGACATGGACCGCATCTTCTTCAACGCGGACGGCGAGCTGATCCTGATCCCCGAGCATGGCCGGCTCGACATCACGACCGAAATGGGCCGGATCGGGATCGAGCCGGGCGAGATCGCCCTCATCCCGCGTGGCGTGCGCCTCCGCGTTGCACTGCCGGACGGGGCGGCGCGCGGCTATGTCGCGGAAAATCACGGTGCGCTCTTCCGCCTGCCGGAGCTGGGGCCGCTCGGCTCGAACGGCCTCGCCGCCGCGCGCGATTTCCTGACCCCGGTCGCCGCTTACGAGGACCGCGAGGGGCCGATCGAGCTCGTCCAGAAGAATCTGGGCGTGCTCTGGACGACGACGCTCGATCATTCGCCGCTCGACGTGGTCGCCTGGCACGGCAATCTCGCGCCCTGCAAATATGACCTGCGTCTCTTCAACACGATGGGCACGGTGAGCTTCGACCATCCCGATCCGTCGATCTTCACCGTGCTGACCTCGCCCAGCGAGACGCCGGGCCGGGCCAATGCCGATTTCGTGATCTTCCCGCCGCGCTGGATGGTGGCGGAGGACACGTTCCGCCCGCCCTGGTTCCACCGCAACGTGATGAGCGAGGCGATGGGCCTGATCTACGGCGCCTATGACGCCAAGGCGGGCGGCTTCCAGCCCGGCGGCATGAGCCTGCACAACCTCATGTCGGGCCACGGGCCGGACGTCGCGAGCTGGAAGGCGGCGAGCGAGGCGGAACTGAAGCCGCACAGGATCGACGGCACGCTGGCCTTCATGGTCGAGACTTGCTGGCCCTATCGGCCGACCCGGTTCGCGCTCGATCATGCCCAGCCGGATTATGACGCGGCCTGGGGCGGTTTCCCGAAGGCGCAGCTGCCCTAGCGGCTGGCCCGCCGGCGCCCGCCGCCGAGCGCCTCGGCATCGCGATTGTAGACGTCCGGTCGGAAGGCGATGCCGCTGTCCCCCGGCGCTGCGGTGAAATAGGTGATGTAGACCGGCACCGGGGCGGGCAGGTCGACATTCTGCTCCCGGCCGCCCTGTGGCACCCGGATCGGGCGGCCGAACAGCCAGCGCGCGAGCCGCGGCGCATCCTCCACCCGGACGCAGCCGGCGCTGAACTGGCGCGACGCCTCGCGCAGCAGGTCGCGCTCCGGCGTGTCGTGGAGATAGACGCCGAGGCGGTTGGGGAACATGAATTTCATCCGCCCCATCGCATTTTCCGGCCCCGGCAGCTGGCGCACGCGCAGCTGTTGCTGGCCGGCGAGAACGGCCTGCCAGTCGACCTCGGATGCCTCGAGCACGCGGGCATCGGAGGTCCAGTCCGACAGCAGCTCGAACCGGCGCTGGCGCAGGAAGCCGGGCCCGGTGCGCAGCACGCCCTCGGCGACGCGCGAGGGGACGAGGTCGGGCGGGATGTTCCAGTAGGGGTTGATCGCGGCATAGCGAATCAGGCCGGCCATCACCGGAGTCGGATCGGTGACGCGGCCGACGACGACGCGCATCGTGTCACGCACCCGGCCGCCCTCATAGACCCAGAGCCGCGCCGCGGCGGCATCGACCAGGATGTAGCGGTCGAGATCGACCGGCAGCAGCCGGGCGCGGGCGAGGTTGAGGCCGAGGGTGCGGCGCCGGTCGACGCCGCCGTTCAACGCGACGAGCGTGCGCGGTCCGACCCGGCCGTCGTCGGGCAGGCCGTGGGCGCGCTGATAGGCGCGGACGGCATTGGAGACCTCGCGGTCATAGGCGCCGTCCTCGGGCTCGATGCCGAGCCGGGCGCGCAGCATCGGCACGCGCGGATCGAGGCTGCCTTCGCGCAGCACCGGCCCGTCGGGCAGACGGATGCGCACGACGCGCTCCGACCCGCCGGTCGCAGCCAGGGCGCTGCGCAGCGCACCATAATAGGGGTGCATCCAGCCGATCCGCTCGAGATGCTGGCCGAGCGACGGCGCCGCGGCGGCTTGTTCGAGCACGCCCCGGATCGTCGGCACGCCCGGCATGAGCTGGCGATCGACATAGAAGATGCCGGTCTCGCGCGGCGGGCGGCGCATGTCACGGACGAAGTCGGCAAAGCGGCGCGACAGCAGGATCTCGGTCTCGGCGAGGTCCTCGGGATGGCCTTCGCGGGCGCGATCCACCGCGCGGGCGAGCGAGCGGACGCGGTAGTCGCCGGAATCGAGACCGTCGAGCCCGGCCGTGTCGAGCAGGCGCAGGAGCGTGTCGGCCTCCGGCCCGATCGTGCCGCCGCGGATCCAGAGCGGCCGGAAGCGGCGCGCCTGATAGAAGGCGCGCATCTCCCGGTCCGGAATGCGGACCGCGTTGAGCTCGGCCTGGACCGGGGCGGGCACGGGCTGCGCGCCAGCGGGCGCCGGCAAGACGGCCAGCACCCCGGCCAGGGCGCAGATGGTGAAAGCGGGGAAGCGCGCCGGCCGGGAGGCCCGGCCGGCGGCTTGTCGGGTCAGCACCGGCACGCGGGCGAGATCAGCCGCGTTCGCCGCTCTGGACGGGGGCCTGATAGGCCGGGGGTGGCGGCGGGGCCGGGCGGCCCTGATAATATTGGCCGTTATAATAATAACCGTCGGCATAGCCGTCATTGTCGCTGTCGGCCCAGACCGCGCCGGCGATGCCGCCGACCGCTGCGCCGATCAGCGCGCCCTCGATCGGGCTCAGACCACCAATCAGCGCGCCCGCGCCCGCGCCCGCCGCGGCACCGATCGCCGCACCGGTGCCGGCGCTGGCGAGCGTGTCGCGGTCTCCGTCATAGGTGGTGCAGGCACCGAGCGACACGGCACCGGCCATCAGCATGGCGAGCAGCGGCTTGTTCATATGAGCCTCCCTGGCAAGTTGAACGCCTGTGGCAGACCCTTCGCATCGCAACACGGCGGATACAGCCCGCAAGCAGCATCGCCCCAACCAGAAGCGTTAACAAAGGTTCCGGCCCTGTGACGAAATGGAGGCGCCCGCGGCTGCCAGGGATGGCGTTCGCACGACGAGCCGAAGCGGATTTGCGATATCCCGCGATATCGTGATCCGGCCCCGCTCGTCGGGATCAGTGCTTGGATCGGCCCGGGAATTCGGCTTCAAGGGGCTGGTGAGCCCCGCCATCCTCAGCTCCGCGATCATGGGCCTTGCCCTGATCCTCTTCATCAGCGACCGGATCCGGCCCGACGCGGTCGCGCTGATCGCGCTGCTCCTCGCCTGGATCACCGGGCTGGTGTCGTTCGAGGAAGCGCTGGCCGGCTTCGCCTCGCCGGCGGTGCTGATCGTCGCGGCGGTGCTCGTCGTTGGCCGCGCAGTCGAGCTGACCGGCGCGGCGCGGGTGATGACCAGCTGGTTCGTACCACGCACCCGCTTCGTCTCGATCCGCATCGGCGGCGTGCTGCTGATGGGCGCCCTGCTCTCCGCGTTCATGAACAACATCGCGGCGCTCGCGATCACGATGCCGGTCGCGGTCACCGTTGCGCGCGAGCACAAGCTGCCCGACAGCGCGGTGCTGATGGCGCTCGCCTTCGCCACCATTCTCGGCGGCATCACCACCCTGGTCGGCACCCCGGCCAATCTCATCATCTCCTCGGTCCGCGAGGACCGGCTCGGCGCGGGTTTCGGCATGTTCGACATGACCCCGGCCGCCGCGGTGGTCGCTCTTGTCGGCGTCCTCTATCTCGCCCTGATCGGCTGGCGGATCACGCCGCGCCGGTCGAACCCGGCCGATGCCGAATTGAACCAGCGCATCTTCGTGTTCGAGCTCACCCCGCCAATGGCCGCTTTTCAGGGCGCGCTGCTGATGAGTGATGCCCGCCGCGGCGTTCGCAAGGCGGGCGCATCGCTGCTCGCCATCGTCCGCGACGGCACCCGGGCCCGGCTGGAAGCGGACGCGCGCATCCATCATGACGACCGCATCCTGGTGATGAGCCGGACCCCGCCGTGGGAGATCGCGCCGCGCGCCGATCTGTTCTCGGACCTCGCGCCGCACGATGCCAGCATCCAGCTCGCCCATGTCTCGGTGATGTTCGGCTCGCCGCTGATCGGCGAGCCCTATGCGGCGATCGCGGCGCGCTCGGGCGGCGCGGTCGAGTTCGTCGCCGCAGGCCCCCGCGCCGCCCGGCTGCGCACTCCGCTCGACACCAACCGGATCGAGTCGGGCGACCAGCTCTACCTGCGCGGCAGCCCGGAGGCGCTGGCGCTGCTCGTCCGTTCCGCCCGCCTGCTCGAGATCGACCGCGAGACCGGCCCGGTCCGGCCGGGGCGACACGCGATGCTGACCGTCGGAATCTATGCTCTCGCCGTGCTCGCCGCGACCCTGTTCGGGGTGCCGACCGCCGGCGCCTTCTTGATGGCGGCGGTCGCGATCTGCCTGCTCCGCCTGATCCCGGCCGACGAAGCCTATCGGGCGATCGACCTGCCCGTCGTCGTCCTGCTCGCCGCGATGATCCCGATCGGCCGCGAGTTCAACGACGCCGGCGGCAGCGACGTCATCGCCCAGACCTTCGCGGCGGCGATGTCGGGCATGCCGCTGGCGCTCACCCTCTTCGCGCTCGGCCTCGCAACGATGGTCCTCACCGTCTTCCTCAACAATGTCGCGACCGCGATCGTGATGGGCCAGGTCGGCATCGCCGTTGCGACCGCGCTCAACATCCCTGTCGATGCCGCGCTGATCACCGTGCTGATCGGCTGCTCCTGCGATTTCCTGACGCCGATCGGGCACCAGAACAACCTGATGGTCATGCGCCCCGGCAACTACCGATTCACCGACTATGCCCGGGTGGGCGCGCCGCTTTGCGTGATCGCGATCGGCGGCGCGGCGTTGATTCTCAGTCGCATCTACGGCTGATCCGGATCACGCTTCCTGCAGCTTGTGTCGCCGCATGGCGTGACGGAGCTGGTCGTAGGTGAGGCTCAGCGCGGCGGCGGCCGCGCGCTGGTTCCAGCGGCATTTTTCGAGAGCGGCGGACAGGATCGCCTTTTCATATTCGGCGATGGCGAGGCGATAGTCGGCGCAGGCGCCCGGATCCCAGGTCGTCGCCAAAGCCGCGGCGACGAGCCCGCCGGCCGGCGGGGTCTCGACGAGCGCCTGTTGCAGCGTCGCCTGAACCGGCTTCATCGCGACGGGGGCCCAGGGGCTCTCGAACGGGTCGAACTGGATGTCGTCGATCGGATCGGTCGGATCGGGCCAGCGATAGACCGCGCGCTCGATGACATTCCTGAGCTCGCGGACATTGCCGTGCCACTGGTGCGCGGTCAGCCGCCCCATCGCGTCCTCGCTGAACCCGGGCCAGACGTCCCAGCCGAGCTCCAGCCCCATGCGCCGGCCGAAATGATCGGCAAGCACCGGAATGTCGCTGAGCCGGTGCCGGAGCGGCGGCAGCGTCACCACCTCGAAGCTCAGCCGGTCGAGCAGGTCGGCACGGAAGCGGCCCTGCTCCACCATGCGGGGCAGATGCTCGTTGGTCGCCGCGACGATGCGCACGTCGACCTGGACCGGCCGCGACGACCCGATGCGGGTGACCTCGCCATATTCGATCGCGCGCAAGAGGCGGTCCTGCGCGGGGCTCGAGAGCGTCCCCAGCTCGTCGAGGAAGAGCGTACCGCCGTTCGCTTCCTCGAACCGGCCGGGGCGCGCCTTGGTCGCGCCGGTGAACGCACCCGCCTCGTGCCCGAACAGCTCCGCCTCGATCAAAGTCTCGGGCAGTGCCGCGCAATTCATGATAATGAGGGGGCCGTCCCAGCGCGAGGAGAGGCGATGAAGCCGCTCGGCGATCAGCTCCTTGCCGGTGCCGCGCTCGCCGATCACCAGCACCGGCCGGTCGAGCGGCGCGGCGCGGCTTGCGCGCTCGACCGCGTCAAGGAAGGATGAGGATTGGCCGACGAGATGCGTGTTGCGCTCCATTCCCGCTTATTGGCGCAATTCACCAACTCTTGGCAAGAGAAGACTGTTTTCGAGCTACCTGAACCCGGTCATTTTTGGCGGTTTTCTGCTACTTTTTGCGCCTGGCACGACCCCTGCTTAACAGAAGCTGTCACCGCCGGATGGTCGGCGGGACGGGACCAAAGACCAAGGTTGCAGGAGACCGGACATGTTCGATTTCGAAGGCTTCACCCGGGTCGCCACCGCCGCGGTTGGCGCTCTCGTCCTTTCGACCCTGACGGTTGCGGCCGCGGTTGGCCCGGCACGGGTGGCGGAGACCGCTTCGCCGGTCTACGCTCAGGCCCACGTCACTGGCCACAACGGGACCGTGGCGCATGGCTGACCCGAAGCGGGTGGTGGTCGCGGCCGAGGAGCTGATCCGGATGAGCTCCCCGAACCGCGACGCCAGAACCCGCCCGGCCCGGCCGTACGTCACAGCTAAGGAGTTCTTTCCCATGGGAATCTTTTCGCGGACGCGCGATATCATTGCCGCCAACGTCACCGATCTGCTCGACAAGGCCGAAGACCCGGCCAAGATGATCCGCATGATCATCCTCGAGATGGAGGAGACCCTGGTCGAGGTCCGTGCCTCGGCCGCCCGCACCATCGCCGACCAGAAGGAGATGCGCCGCCAGATCGACAAGCTCGGCCGGCTGCAGGACGGCTGGGTGGAGAAAGCCGAGCTGGCGCTGTCGAAGGGCCGCGAGGATCTCGCCAAGGCCGCGCTGTTCGAGAAGCAGAAGGCGGCCGACATGGCGGACCAGCTGAAGGCCGAGATCGAGGTGCTCGACGATGCGCTGCGCGCGTCGGAGGCCGACATCGCCAAGCTGCAGACCAAGCTCCGGGAGGCGCGGACCCGACAGAATGCGATCCAGACGCGGATGGAAAGCGCGCACAACCGGGCGCGACTGCGCGAGCTGCATTCCGGGCCGAAGGTCGACGACGCCTTCTCGCGCTTCGACGTGCTGGAGCGCCATGCCGACCTTGCCGAGGGCCATGCCGACGCGCTGAGCCTGGGCGGGCCGCCGCGCAGTCTGGACGACGAGATTGCCGAACTCAGGAACGCCGACAAGGTCGATGCCGAACTGGAGGCGCTGAAGGCGACCCTCGCCAAGCGCACCAACGGCGGCACCGCCGAGACGAAGGAAGGTTGATCAGATGGAAGACGTTTTCATTCCGATCGGCATTGTCGGCATGCTCTTCATCGGGCTGCCGTGGATCATCCTCCACTATGTCAGCAAGTGGAAGACGTCCGCGACCCTGACCACCGAGGACGAGAACCTGCTTGACGAGCTGCACGAACTCGCCCGCCGGCTCGACGACCGGATGGTGACGATCGAGCGGATCGTCCAGGCCGACAATCCGAACTGGCGGTCGGTCGCCTACGACCCCGTCGAAAACGCGCTGGAAGACCGTGCCGAGCGGCTTTTGGGCCAGCGCTCCAACCGCGCGACCTCAAGGAGGAACTGATGGCTTCGCCCCGCACCCGCTTCTACCTCGACAAGATGAACGCCAAGTGGCTGGGCGTCTGCGCCGGGATCGCCGACTATACCGGCTTCGATGTGACGCTGGTCCGGATCGGCTTCGTCGTCTCGACCTTCTTCATCGGGCCGTTCAACTTCTTCGCCTATTTCCTCACCGCCTGGATGGCGCCGCGCAAGCCGGTCGAGCTCTATGATGGCAGCCGCGAAGAGCAGAAGTTCTGGCAGGGCGTGCGCGCCAATCCGCGCCGCACCGCCCGCGACGTCCGCTCCCGCTTCCGCGATATCGACCGCCGCCTCGCCGACATGGAAACCTATGTGACCAGCTCGAACAGCCGTCTCGCCCGCGAGATCGAAGAGCTGCGCTAGATACGAGAGACAGGGGAATCGAGATGAACTTCGCCGGGCCTTCCTTCGTCATCGCGATCATCGCGATCTGCACGGCCGGATGGGTGATCAACAACTGGATCCGCGCGCGCCACGGCTATCCGCTCGAAAATGAATGGTCGGGCATGACCTATCGCGACGGCGAGCCAGCGAAGAACCGCCAGATCGAGCTGCTCTCCAACGAGAATGCCCAGCTCAAGGGTCAGATCGGCCGGCTGGAGGAGCGGCTCGCGGTGCTGGAGCGGATCGCCACCGATCCGGCCGAACGCACCGCCCGCGAAATCGACAGCCTGCGCTGAGCGGCGCATCGCGCGAAATGAGACAGGACCAGGGAGCAGACACGTTATGGACCCACAGAAGTTTGCCGTGATCGGCCAGTTGTTTCCGCTGATCGCCCTCATCACCTGCGTCGGGGTCGCCGGCTGGGTGGCCACGACCTGGCTGCGGATCAAGAACGGCTATCCGCTCGACGGCGCCTGGGGCCAGGCGGTCTATCCCAAGAAGAACGAGGAGGTGGTCGAGCGGGTGAAGCTCCTGAGCCAGGAGAATGCGCAGCTGCGCGCCGAACTGGGCTCGATCAAGGACCGGCTCGCCAATGTCGAACGGATCGTGACCGACGACAGCCACCGCCTGACGCAGGAGATCGAAGCCCTGCGCATCCCGAAGAACTAGGGAGATGGACATGGAAACCATTGGCTTTTTCCTGGTGGTCGTCGGCCTGCCGGTGGTCTTCGGCATCGGCTACGCCGCTTTCGAGCGCTGGCTGAAGCACAAGGAGAAGCTGGCCAAGGCGCTGACCCAGGAGACGGCCGAGAAGGCCGCCCAGTACGCGGCCCATGTCGAGCGGCTGGAGCAGCGGGTGCGGGTGCTCGAGCGGATCGCGATCGACAAGGGCACCCATCTCGCCGCCGAGATCGAGGATTTGCGCGAAGACCGTCCCAACTAGGGCGGCGGGCGCGAGGGAGAAGAAGCATGCAGAGCAGTCATATCATGGTGATCTGGATCGTCCTGATCGTGATGATCGCCAGCGTTTTCCGGGCAAAATACAATCAGGGCCGGCGGCGGGGCCGGGGTGATCAGGACGGTCAGGCGGCGCTCGAGACGGCCGAGACCCGGCAGCTGCGCGACGAGGTCAAGATGCTGCGCGAGCGCCTTCAGGTGCTCGAGCGGATCACGGTCGAGAAGGAGAACAGCCTCGAACGCGAGATCGAGAGTCTCAGGGACCGATAGGACGCGACCATGGCCGATCCGACCCACCTCTTCGCCCTCGCCGCGATCGGCATCCTGGCGGTTGCGATCGCCGCCGCCGCGGCCTTGCGGGGCTGGCAGGGCTGGCTCGAGCTGAAACGGCTGGAGCTTGGCGGCGGCGTCGAGAGCCGCCGCCGCTCCGTGCCACAGCGGATCGAAATGGCCGATCTCAGGGACCGGGTCCGCCGGCTGGAATCCATCGCCAACGGCACGGACTCGTAGCAGCCCCTTTTACCGGGGCGCGGCCAGCCGCACGATGTTGCGCAGCAGATCGTCGCCATGCGGGGTCAGGATCGATTCCGGGTGGAACTGGACGCCGTATTGCCTTGCCTCCGGGTCGCTGATCGCCATCGCCATGCCGTCGATCTCGCCATGGACGCGGAAGCGCGCCGGCGGGTTCGGGGTGCAGAGCGAGTGATAGCGTCCGACGCGCAGCGGATTGGGGAGGCCCTCGAACGGCCCGGTCCCGTCATGGTCGATCACCGAAGCCTTGCCATGGACGATCGCCGGCGCCCCGGTCACGGTGCCGCCGGCTTCGCGGACGATCGCCTGGTGGCCGAGGCAGACGCCGAGCACGGGGGCGCGGCCCTTCGCCTTGCCGATCAGCGCGAGGCAGCAGCCCGCATCCTCCGGCCGCCCCGGGCCGGGCGAAAGCACGATCAGCGCGTTTTCCGCCTCCGCCCGCGCGAGTGCGGCATCGGCGCCGACGCTGTTGCGCAGCACGATCACCGTCTCGCCGAGCCGCTCGAATGCCTCGACCAGATTGAAGGTGAAGCTGTCGCGATTGTCGATCATCAGGATCATTCCGCCGCCTCCTGTCGCGCGGGAAGGGCCGCTTCCGCCGCGGCGATCGCGGAGAGCACGGCCGAGGCCTTGCGCCGCGACTCATCCGCCTCCTTCATCGGATCGGAATCGAAGACCACGCCGGCGCCGGCGCGGACATAGGCGGTGCCGTCCTTCACGACGGCAGAGCGGATGACGACGCCGGTGTCCATCTCGCCGTTGCCCGAGATCCACCCGATCGCGCCGCCATAGGCCCCGCGCCGGGTCGTCTCGAGCGTGCGCAGCAACTCGGTCGCCCGGAGCTTCGGCGCGCCGGCGAGGGTGCCGACATTGAGCCCGGCCTGGAGCGCCGTGAGGGCGTCGTGGCCGTGGGCCAGCCGCCCGTGCACGGTCGAGACGAGATGCATGACGCGTGCATAGCGTTCCAGGCTGAGCAGCCGGGCGACCCGCCGCGTTCCGGGCGCGCTGACCCGCGCGACGTCGTTGCGGGCGAGATCGACGAGCATCATATGTTCGGCCATCTCCTTGTCGTCGAGCCGGAGATCGACCTCCAGCTTGTCGTCGATGTCGGCATGGGCGCCGCGCGGCCTTGTGCCGGCGATCGGCTTGATCTCGACGATCCGGGTGCCGGCTTCACGGAACACCCGTACCGAGGTTTCGGGCGAGGCGCCGAACAGCAACTGGTCCTCGGCCGAGACGAAGAACATGTACGGGCTCGGGTCGATCCGCCGTGCCCGCGCGAAGGCGGCGAGCGGATCGGAGCAGGGCACGCGGAAGGTCCGCGACGGCACGATCTGGTAGACATCGCCCGCCACGATGTGCGCCTTCGCCCGCTCGATGACGGCGGCATAGGCCTCGTCGGACAAGTCGGTCTCGGGTTCGACGGTGGCGTCCGCAGGCGCCGGGTCGGCGATCCGGGCCGGGCGGCGGCAGCGCTCGACGAGGTCGGACAGGCGTTGCATCGCCGCGCCGTGCGAGCGGCGCGCCTCGGCCGGATCGTCCGAGCCGAACGCCGCGCAGACGATCCGCGCTTCGCCGCCCGGTTGCACGACGATCAGGGATTCGGCGAGCCAGAACAGGTAGTTGGGGAATTCGAGCGGATCCTCCTGCCCATCGGGAAGCACTTCGAACATCTCGACATGGTCGAAGGCGATCATGCCGGCGGCGAGCAGGGCGAACGGCTCTTCGGGGGAGAGCGAGGTCCGCCGGACGCTGAGCGCGCGCAGCACGTCGAGCGGGGAGGGGGCGGCGAGCCGGACCGCGTCGTCATCGTCGCCGCAGCGTTCGAAGCGGAATACGATCTCGTCGTTCGAGGCGGCGGCGACATGGTCCGCGAGCTCCCGCGCGATCACCGCCAGCACCTGCCGGCCGCCATGGGTGAGGGCGGTGACGGTCACGTCCAGCCCGCGGCACTCGGCCCGGAGCGCAGCGCGCTCGACGATCAGCGCCTGGGCGCGCGTCTCGAACAGCATCGTGTCGATTCGCGTCCCACCGTCGGTGAGCGCTGCATAGAGATCGAGCGGGTCATGTTTGCCGGACAGACTGCGCTGCAGCGTCAGCGCCTCGCCCGCCCTGGGGAGGGGCGGGGTCATGCGACCTCCCGGCCGACGGCGGCGGCGACCCGGCGGAGCTGCGTCATCAGATCCTCGAACTGATCGGGATAGAGCGATTGCGCGCCGTCGGAGAGTGCCTCGGCCGGATTCTCGTGAACCTCGACGAGAATGCCGTCCGCCCCGCACGCCGCCGCCGCCAGTGCCATTGGCGTCACCAGGTCGCGGATACCGGTGCCGTGGCTGGGATCGACGACCACCGGCAGGTGCGTCTTCTGCTTGATATAGGGGATGGCGTTCAGATCGAGCGTGTTGCGGGTCGCGGTCTCGAAGGTGCGGATGCCGCGTTCGCACAGCACGACCTGGTCGTTGCCCTCGGCGAGGAGATATTCGGCCGCCAGCAGCAGCTCCTCGATCTTGGCGGAGAGGCCGCGCTTCAGCAGCACCGGCTTGCCGGCGCGGCCGACGACGCGGAGCAGCGCGAAATTCTGCATGTTGCGCGCGCCGATCTGAATAGCGTCGGCATGCTCGGCGACGATGTCGACGTCGGCCGTGTCCATGACCTCGGTGACGACCGGCAGGCCGAGCTCGTCGCCGACCTCGCGCAGGATTCTGAGGCCTTCCGGACCGTGGCCGCGAAAGCCATAGGGGCTGGTGCGCGGCTTGTAGGCGCCGGCCCGGAGCGCCTGCGCCCCCGCGGCCTTCACCGCCGCGGCGGTGCCCCGGGTCTGCTCGGGCGTTTCGACCGCACAGGGGCCAGCGATCACGGCAAAGCCACGCCCCCCGATCGCCAGATTGCCGATCTTCACGATCGTGTCGTGCGGGTGCAGTTCGCGGCTGACCAATTTGTAGGGCTGGAGGATCGGCTTCACCGATTCGACATGGGGATGGCTTTCGAGGCGAAGTTCGGCGAGCACGCGCTCGTCGCCGAGTGCGCCGAGCACCACGCGCTCCGTGCCAGGTAAATGAAGGGGTTGCAGGCCTTTGTCAGCAATCTGTTTGAGGAGGTTGTCAGCGGTTTCGGCCGGAGCATTGGGCTTGAGGACGATGATCATCGGGATCGGCTTTCAGGTGCGAAGGGCAAAAAAAGACCCGCCGGAAGGCGGGCCCGTCGGGTCTGTTTGAGGAGGAGACTCGCCTCAGAGCGAGCTCGGCCATCGCCAGACGGGCGCGCGAATCGCCTGCCAGCGCCACCATGCGGTCGCGTGCGAGAAGTTCGGCAGGGAGAACCCGTCGGTCATGGCGCCTGTTTAGGCGGCCTCACCGGGCGGCGTCAATCCGCCGAAGAACAGCCGGAACGCGCGCCGCGCCTGCCCCTCCAGCATGACGAGGCCGCCGACGGCGCCCAGCCCGCGGGCGCGGGCAGCGGCGAGGAGGGCCGTGTCCTCGGGATGATAGACCATGTCGAAGACCAGGGCTTCGGGCGTAGCGGCGTCCAGGGCCGCGAGCAGGGCGTCCGGCATCGGATCGGCCTGAGCCATGCCGAGCGTCGAGGCGTTCACGATCGCCGCTGCGCCGGTCATCGCCTCCTGTGCCCCGTCGAAGGGGAAGGCGTCGACGTCGCCCAGCGCTCGTGCCTTGTCGGGGCTACGCGCGAGGATGCGGACTTGGGCGCCGAGTTCGGTCAGAGCGTAGAAGCCCGCGCGGGCCGCGCCGCCGGAGCCGATCATCGTAGCAATTGTGCTCCGAAGGTCGACGCCTTCCAGCGCCGCGAACACCCCGTCGACATCGGTGTTGTAGCCGGTGAGGCCCGCTGCTTCCGGAACGATGCAATTCACTGCGCCGATCAGCCCCACCGCTGGATCGCGCCGGTCGAGGAAGGGGATCACGGCCTGCTTCAGCGGCGCGGTGACGTTGCAGCCGCGCCAGAAGGGGTCGTCGCGGCGGCTGGCGAAAAAATCGGCCAGTTCGTCCGGCTTCACCTGCGTCGCGTGGTAGGCGGCGTCGATCCCGGCTTCGGCCAGCCAGGCGCCGTGGATGGCGGGCGAGCGGGACTGGGCGATCGGATCGCCGATCACCTCGGCCCAGGGCTTCATGGCTGGCGATCGAGGAAGGCGGCGACGTCGGCGAGGTCGACGCTCTTGTCGACGAAGGCCTGGCCGATGCCGCGCGCGAGGATGAAGGGCAGGGCGCCGCCCGACGCCTTCTTGTCGTGGCGCATGTGCGCCGTCAGCCGCGCGCCGTCTGCGGCCACGTCGGCCCCGGCAAGCGTGGTCGGGAGTCCGACTTCGGCCAGCACATTCGCCGCCCGTTCGGCATCCTCGGGCCCGCAAAGCCCGCGCTCGACGGAGAAACGGAAGGCGAGGGCCATGCCGGCCGCCACACCCTCGCCATGGAGCAATCGGTCGGAAAAGCCGGTTTCCGCCTCCAGCGCGTGGCCGAAGGTGTGACCGAGATTGAGCAAAGCGCGGCTTCCGCTCGTCTCGCGCTCGTCCTCGCCGACGATGGCGGCCTTGGCCGCGACGCTGATCGCGATGGCGTGCGTGCGCGCCGCGGCGTCGCCGGCGAGCAGGGCCGCGCCGTTCGCCGCGCACCAGTCGAAGAAGGCGGGATCGCCGATCAGCCCGTATTTCACCACCTCGGCATAGCCGGCGCGCACCTCGCGCGGCGGCAGCGTATCGAGGCAATCGGGGTCGATCAGCACCAGCGACGGCTGATGGAAGGCGCCGACCAGGTTCTTGCCAGCCGGCACGTTGATCGCGGTCTTGCCGCCGACCGAGCTGTCGACCTGGGCGAGCAGGGTCGTGGGGACCTGCACGAAGCCGCAGCCGCGCTTCAGGATCGCCGCGGCGAAGCCGACCAGATCGCCGATCACGCCGCCGCCGAAGGCGACGATATGATCCGAGCGCTCAACACCTAATTCCAATAGCCTGTCGAGCAAAGCTGAGAGATGATCCCAGCTTTTGGTCGGTTCGCCGGCGGGCAGGACGATCGGCACGATCCCGGCCCCGGCATCGAGCCTGGCGCCCTGCGCCGCCCAGACATTCTCGTCGGTGACGACCACGATCCGGCCGCCGCGCACGAACGGCGCGAGCGCCGCGGCGGCGCGGCCGAGCAGGCCGGACTCGATCAGTATCGGATAGGCGCGCTCGCCGAGCGCGACGTCGATCCGGTTCAACGCGCCTCTCCACACTGGGCGCGGTGGAGCAGTTTGTGGTCGGCGAGGACGAGCGCCATCATCGCCTCGACCACCGGCACGCCCCGGATGCCGACACAGGGGTCGTGGCGCCCCTTGGTCACGATCTCGGTCTCGTTGCCGTCGCGATCGATGGTCCGCCGCGGGGTCAGGATCGAGGAGGTCGGCTTGAAGGCGACGCGCAGCACCACCGGTTGCCCGCTCGAAATGCCGCCGAGGATGCCGCCGGCATGGTTGCTGAGGAAGGCCGGCTTGCCGTCCGGCCCGGCGCGCATCTCGTCGGCATTGGCCTCGCCCGACAGCCGCGCCGCCGCGAAGCCGTCGCCGATCTCGACGCCCTTCGCGGCGTTGATCGACATCATCGCCGCCGCGAGGTCCGCATCGAGCTTGCCGTAGACCGGCGCGCCCCAGCCGGCCGGTACGCCGGTCGCGACGCATTCGACGACGGCGCCCAGCGAGCTGCCGGCCTTGCGGGCGGCATCGATCAGGCCTTCCCAGCGCGCGGACGCCGCCGGGTCCGGGCAGAAGAAGGGATTGGCGTCGATTGCCGCGTCGTCGAAGGATGTTGGATCGATGGCATCGCCTCCGATCTCAACGACATAGGCGCGGATATTGACGTCCGGTATGATCAGCCGCGCCACGGCGCCGGCCGCCACTCGCGCCGCCGTCTCGCGCGCCGAGCTGCGCCCGCCGCCCCGCCAGTCGCGCAGGCCGTATTTGGCGTCATAGGTGTAGTCGGCATGGCCGGGCCGGTAAGCCTGGCTCACCTCCGAATAGTCCTTGGAGCGCTGGTCGACATTGTCGATCATCAGGCTGATCGGCGTGCCGGTCGTCCGCCCTTCGAACGCGCCGGAGAGAATGCGGACCGCGTCCGGCTCGCGCCGCTGGGTGGTGAAGCGCGACTGGCCCGGGCGCCTTTTGTCGAGCCACGGCTGGATGTCCGTTTCGCTCAGGCTCAGCCCCGGCGGGCAGCCGTCGACGACCGCGCCGATCGCCGGCCCGTGGCTCTCGCCCCAGGTGGAGAAGCGCAGTGCCCGTCCGAAGCTGTTGACGCTCACGGCTGTTCCCCGTCTTCGCGCGCGACCACGCAGAACGTGGTGGCATTGTCCTCGCGGTCGTGAATATCGCGCTTCAGGACACGAAGGCCATAGGCCTCGGCGGCCGCTTCGGAGGCAATCACCCCGAGCGTCAGTTCGCCCTGCCTCGCCAGCGCCTCCGCCGCCATCGCCGTGTTCGGCGCCTCTTCCGCCGTCACGCCCGCTTCGTCGCGCCAGCGCAGACACTGGGCGAGCGCCATCGGGTGGCTGGTGATGCGCGCGATGCCGCCCAGCTCGGCGCCCGGCAGGCCGAGCAGGTGCAGCCGGATCGGCAGGCGGTGCCGACCGACGATGAGCAGGCCGCTCTCGCGGATCAGGTCCTCGACCCCCGGCACCGGACCGGCCGTGGAATTGCGCACCGGCAGCATGCCGCGCCCGGCCGCACCGGTCTGCACCGCCTTGATAACGTTGGCGAAGGTGGCGCGCGGAACCGGCGTCCATTCGGGCAGGAAGGTGCGGCATGCCTCCCAGCTGAACGCCCCGGGCACACCCTGGTAGGCGACCTTCATGCGATCCGCGCTCCCAGGCCCTGCATCAGCGGCACGAAGCCGGGAAAGCTGGTTGCGATCATGTGCGGCTCGTCCACCGTGACGGGACCGCGCGCCGCGAGGCCGAGCACGAGGAAGCTCATTGCAATGCGATGATCGCCATGGGTGGTGACCAGCCCGCCGCCGGCCGGCGCGCCACCTGCGACGATCAGCGTGTCGTCTTCAGCACGGGCATCCACGCCGCACGCAGTGAGGCCGGCAAGGATCGCCGCCAGCCGGTCGCTTTCCTTGACGCGCAGTTCGCCGAGCCCGCGCATCACCGTTTCCCCTTCGGCGAAGGCGGCCGCGACGGCGAGGATTGGATATTCATCGATCATCGACGGCGCACGATCGGCCGGAACGATGACGCCATGAAGTCGGGAGGCACGGGCGGTCACCTGCGCCACTGTCTCGCCGCCAACCGTCCGGCGGTTCCCGATCCTCAGATCCGCACCCATGTCGACCAGCGTTTCGTAGAGGCCGGCACGCAGCGGATTCATCAGCACGCCTTCGACCGTGACCTCCGATCCCGGCACGATCAGGCCGGCGACCAGCGGGAAAGCGGCGGAGGAGGGGTCCGCGGGAACGACGACATCGGTGCCCCTGAGGCCACGCCGCGCGCCGAGCCGGACAGTGCCACCGTCGCGTGTCATCTCGCAGCCGAAGGCGGCAAGCATGTTCTCGCTGTGGTCGCGGCTCGGGCGTGGCTCACGCACGATCACTTCGGCCGCGCTGCCGAGGCCGGCGAGCAGGATCGCCGATTTCACCTGCGCCGAAGCGGTGGCGTTCTCGAAATCGATACTGCCGAGGTCGCCGCCATGGACGGTGATCGGCAGCGTGTCGCCGCCGTCGAAACGCGCACCCATCTCGCCCAATGGCCCCGTCACCCGCTTCATCGGGCGGCTGCGCAGCGACTCGTCGCCGGTGAAGGTGGCAGCGACCGGCCGGCCGGCGACGGCGCCCATCAGCAGCCGCGCGCCGGTGCCGGAATTGCCGCAGTCGATTGGCGCCGCGGGCGAGGTCCAGGGCCCGCCACATACCCGCCATGCGCCTTCGCCGGTTCGTTCGACCTCGGCGCCGAGCGCCCGTACCGCCGCAGCCGTGGCGAGCACGTCGTCGCCTTCCAGCAGCCCTTCGATCCGCGTCTCGCCTTCGGCCAGCCCGCCGAGGATCAATGCGCGGTGCGAGATCGACTTGTCGCCGGGAGCCTTGATCCGGCCCCGGAGTGGTCCCGAGGCCTCTGCTGTGAGAGTCATGCCCGCGTCTCCCGGGCGATGCAGAGCCTCAGATGCCCGCAGGCGGCGAGCGGGCGGATGTCCTCGCCGGCGATGGTCCGCTGCTGCAGGGTCACGTCGCTGACGATCGGATAGGTTACGCCGCCGGGCAGGCTGTCGCCTGTGAGGCGGCCGATGGTGAGCGCCAGTGTCTCCTCGCCGGCCATCACCCGGTCGAAGATGACGAGATCGGGGTCCTGGAACAGTTCGGCCCACCAGCGGCTCTGGGCATCGAGCTCGATCACCGCGATCGCCTCGCGGGAACGCGCGGCCTCCAGTGCCTCGTGCGCCTCGGTCGCGATGACGATCGGTGCGGCGCAGCCGAAGCGCTGGCGGGTCGCGTCGGTGACGCGGATCGGCTGGCGCGCCGCGTGGAGGACGAGCTCGGTGCGGCGCTGCGCCTGCAGGCTGACGCCCATCAGTTCGCGCCAGAGCACCGCGATCGTGTCGTGGCGCAGCGCCGCGGCGCGATCGGCGAGGCGGTTCAGCACCGCCTCCTCGCGATCCGGACGGAGCAGCAGGGCGGTCGCAGCGACACTGCGCTTCACCTCGGCGACGGCGAGGACGTGGGAAAGGCGACGCTCGATCAGCTCGAGCAACGTGTCGTCGATTCGGTCGATCTCGGCGCGGATTTCGGCCAGATCGCGGGCGCCCGCGGCGGGCGTGTCGGTGTCGGTCTGAGGCATTTGGGTCCTCGTCACTGCGCCCGGCCCGTGAGGGGCGTCGGCAGCGGATCAGCTCGGATGGTCAGGAAGGTTGAATCGGGTCCCCGGCACGCCTCAATAGACGTACCGGCCGATAAACGAGCCGATAAAATAGGAGCGGAACGCCAGCGCGGAGGGGGTGCGGATGTCCAGCCCTGTGCTCATGGTGATGCTCCTGCCGACGGACCTGTCGCCGTCGCTTTTAGGCTGACAAGCGCGCCCCACGCTGTCAAGAGCCGCCCCGACCCGCCACCCGCTCCGTTCGGGCTGAGCCTGTCGAAGCCCTGCCTTTCTCCTTTGGCGGATTGAAGAGAAGAACAGGGCTTCGACAAGCTCAGCCCGAACGGGTTTGGAAGGTCGGTTCAACGGGTACGAGGTTCGCATGACGATGGAGCGAGGGACAGCCGCCGCGTCCGAGCCCGCGCGGCTGCTGAAGGCCGCGCGGCGAATCGTCGTGAAGATCGGTTCCTCGCTGCTGATCGGCGACAGCGGCGACGCCGCGCGGGCGGACTGGCTGGCGAGTGTCGGGGCGGACATTGCGGCGCTCAGGGCCGAGGGCAGGCAGGTGATCGTCGTCTCCTCGGGCGCAGTTGCGCTGGGGCGGGGCAAGCTCGGCCTGAGGCGCTCGGCGCGGCTCGACCACAAGCAGGCGGCGGCGGCGGCGGGGCAGGCGGTGCTGATGCAGGCCTGGGACGCGGCGATGGCACCACATGGCGTTCCGACCGCCCAGCTGCTGCTCACGCTCGAGGACAGCGAGAAGCGCCGGCGCTGGCTCAACGCCCGGGCGACCATGGAGGTGCTGCTCGCGCAGGGCGCGCTGCCGGTGATCAACGAGAATGACAGCGTCGCCACCGACGAACTGCGCTACGGCGACAATGATCGCCTGTCGGCGCGCGTCGCCCAGATGCTGCGCGCCGACCTGCTGGTGCTGCTCTCCGACGTTGACGGACTCTACACCGGCGATCCGCGGCGCGATCCGGCCGCCGCCCATATCCCGCATGTCGCCGAGGTGACCGGCGCGATCGAGGCCCATGCCGGTGGCGCCGCCGTGGCCGGGGTCGGATCGGGCGGCATGCGTACCAAGATCGTGGCCGCGCGGATCGCGGGCGGCGCCGGCTGTGCCACCGTCATTGCGGCCGGACATGGGGATCATCCGCTCCGGCGGCTGGCCGAGGGGAGCAGGGCGACCGCATTTGCCGCCCACGGCTCGCCGGCCCGGGCCTACAAGCAGTGGATTGCGGGCGCGCTGGAGACGGCCGGTACGCTCGTCGTCGACGATGGCGCGGCGCGGGCGCTGGCCGGCGGCAAGAGCCTGCTTCCGGCGGGCGTGACTGCGGTCGAGGGTGTGTTCGAGCGCGGCTCCTGCCTCACGGTCCGTACTCTCGCCGGCGCCGAGATCGCACGTGGGATCTGCGCCTACACGGCCGAGGAGGCGCGGGCGATCGCCGGCGCATCGAGCAAGGGGATCGAGGCGCGGCTCGGTTATGCGGGGCCGGACGCGTTGATCCATCGCGACGATCTGGTGATGCTGGGCTCATGACGCTGGACGGGAGCATGCTGGCGATGGGCGCTGCGGCCCGTGACGCGGCGGCGGTGCTGCGCGACGCTTCGCCCGAGGTGCGGACCGTGGCGATTCGTGCCGCCGCCGGCCACATCCGCGCGCAGGCCGGTGCGATCCTGGCGGCCAATGCCGATGACGTCGCCAGGGCGAGCGGGCTGGTCGACCGGCTGCGGCTCGACCCCGGGCGGCTGGAAGGCGTCGCAGCTGGCGTCGCGGCGGTGGCGGACTTGCCCGATCCGGTCGGGCGGGAGCTGGCGCGCTGGCAGCGGCCCAACGGGCTCGACATCGCCCGGGTGGCGACGCCGATCGGCGTGATCGGCATGATCTTCGAAAGCCGGCCCAATGTCGCTGCCGACGCCGCGGCGATCTGCCTGCGGGCCGGCAATGCGGTGATCCTGCGCAGCGGATCGGACGCGCTCGGCACCTGCCTTGCCCTCCACGCCGCGATCGCCGCCGGCCTCGCCGAGACGGGGCTGCCGGCGGCCTGCGTCCAGCTCGTGCCAACCGAGGACCGGGCGGCGGTTGGCCTGATGCTGCAGGGTCTCGACGGCGCGATCGACCTCATCATTCCCCGCGGCGGCCGGGCGCTGGTCGAGCGGGTCGAGCGCGAGGCGCGGGTCGCGGTGCTCGGCCACCTCGAGGGCATCTGCCACACCTATCTCCATGCTTCGGCCGAGCCGGCGATGGCCCTGGACGTGGTGGTCAACGCCAAGCTCCGGCGCACCTCGGTCTGCGGGGCGACGGAGTGTCTGCTCGTCGATCGCGAGGTTGCCCCCGCGCTGCTGCCGCCGATCGCCGAAACGTTGCAGGCCGGCGGCTGCGAATTGCGCGGCGACGAAGCGGCGCGAGCGATTGTGTCCGGGATGGCCGTGGCACAGGCGGACGACTGGGGCCGGGAGTATCTCGCGCCGATCCTTGCCGTGCGCGTGGTCGAGGGTCTCGATGCGGCAATGGCGCATATCGCGCGCTATGGGTCGGGTCATACCGAGGCGATCGTCGCAGCCGACGACGGGGCGGCTGAACGCTTCCTCAAGGAAGTCGACAGTGCCATCGTCATCCGCAACGCCTCGACCCAGTTCGCGGACGGCGGCGAATTCGGATTCGGCGCCGAAATCGGCATCGCGACGGGCCGCCTTCATGCCCGCGGACCGGTCGGTCCTGAACAGCTCACGACGTTCAAGTATGTCGTGCGCGGTACCGGCCAGACTCGTCCGTAGGCGGGAAAATTCTCCCAAAGATCGTGCGTTTTGTGCGCCGATCTTGCCGACCGCACCAGGCTATTCCGGTCACCCCGGCGAAGGCCGATGTCGACCTTTTCTTGTTTTGAATCAATGGTTTGAAGAAAGGTGGATTCCGGCTTTCGCCGGAATGACGGGAAAGGGACGCGGCATGAAAATCGTGTACCGTTCCGACACCCGAAATTAAGGGAGTTGACGGATAACCGTTCTGGTCTTCATGCTTAAGGGCAAGCGAACCGGCCGTGCGGGCCGGCTTGCGGCGATAAGGAAAGTGGCACCGATGTTGACGGCTGCACAGTTCCGGAACCTTGGCCTCGCCGGCAATGGCGGGGATGTCGCCGCGCGCCTTACGACCACGATCATTACCATTACCACCACCCGAAAGCGGGGCGGTAGCGGCTGATCACAAGGCCCGGAACCTGAAGGTTCAACCGACCCGCTCCCCGACATCGGCGAGCGGGTTTTTTATTGCCCGAAGCTCGCCGCCCGACACCCAGACAAGAGGCTCGACGAGAATGAACGGACAGGATTTCAACGAGGCGGAACGCAGGCTCTGCGTCCTCAAATTCGGCAGCTCGGTGCTCGAATGCGAGGACGACTACCGCACCTGCGCGCAGGAAGTGTACCGCCACATCCGCGACGGCGAGAAGGTCGTCGCGGTCGTCTCCGCAATCGCCGGAGAGACCGATGCGCTGCTGGCGCAGGCCGGCCGGGTCGGTGGCGATCCGGCCCCGGCCTTCGTCGCCCGGCTGGCGCGGGTCGGCGAGCTTCATTCGGCGGCCTTGATGGGCCTCGCGCTCAACCGGATGGGGGTGCGCACCTGGGTGCTAGATCCCGACGAGATGGGGCTGGTGGCGGAAGGTGCGCCGCTCGATTCCAACCTGACCGGCCTCGACGCCGATGCGGTGAACGCCAAGCTTCGCGACCATGACGTGGTCGTGGTGCCGGGCTTCACCGCCGGTCATGCGGACTATGGTGTGGTGACGCTCGGTCGCGGCGGGACCGACCTGTCGGCGGTGTTCTTCGCCGCGCGGCTCGGCTCGAAGCGGGTACGGCTACTGAAGGACGTCGACGGCGTCTACGCGCAGGATCCGGCGGTCCATCCCAATGCCGAACGCTACGGCGCGCTCTCCTACGAACTCGCCGCCGAGGCCAGCGCCGGCCTGATCCAGCCCAAGGCGATCGACGCTGCGAAGGCGGAAGGGATCACGATCGAGATCGCCGCGATCGGCCATCACGAAGCGACGGTGATCGCCGCCTTGCCGGCGCGGCGCGAAGTGCCGCTCCAGTTCCCGAAGCTGCGCGTCGCCCTGCTGGGCTGTGGCGCGGTCGGGGTGGGGGTGCTCTCCTACCTCCAGCAGCGTCCGGACCTGTTCGAGGTCGGCCCGGTCCTGGTCCGCAATCCCGAGCGCGAGGGCTTCGGCGACGAGGTCTATACGGACGATCTCGACGAAGCACTGGCGGCCGAGCCCGACCTGCTGGTCGAGGCGATCGGCGGCGCCGATTACCCGGCCGACATCATGTGCAGAGCCCTGAAGCGCGGCGTTCATGTCGTGACGGCCAACAAGGCGGCGCTCGCCGGCCACTATGACGCGCTCCATGCCTGCGCCGAGGCGGGCGAGGCCGGGCTGGCCTATTCCTCCGCCGTGGGCGGCGGCGCGCCGATCCTGGAGGCCGTGGAGCGGCTGCGTGAGCAGGGTGGTGTTGTCGCGGTCGAGGGCGTGATGAATGGCACCTGCAACTTCCTGTTGAGCCAATTGGCCCAAGGTGCCGCATTCGATGCGGCGGTGGCCGAGGCGCAGCGACTGGGCTTCGCCGAGGCCGATCCTTCTACCGACGTCGACGGTCATGACGCGGCCGACAAGCTCTCTTTGCTCGTGCGCCGCGCTTTCGGCGTGGCGCTGCCTGTAGCGAGGATCGCGAGAGACTCCTTGCGCGAGGTCGATGCGAAGGCTGTCCGCGCCGCGCTGGCCGAGGGCAAGGTGCTGAAGCAGGTCGGGCGCTGCGTCCTCAACCCGGACGGCTCTGTCGAGGCGTCGGTCCGGGTCGAGGCGCTGCCGGCGGATCACCCGCTCGCCGGCGCGGTCAACGAGGAGAACCGCTTCCTCGTCCGGCAGGCCGATGGCCGGGTCCACGCCGTCTATGGTAAGGGCGCCGGGCGCTGGCCGACGGCGGCGGCCGTGTTCGGCGACGTCATGGACCTGCAGCGACGGCTTGCCGCCGAGGCGCAGGCCGCGCCGCTGAAGCTCAGCGCGTGAGGAGCGGCGTGATGCGTGAACGATCCATGGCGAGCGCGCCGGCCAGCATCGGCAATGTCGGCGTCGGCTTTGACGTGCTGGGCCAGGCCTTCGATGCCGTCCGCGACCGCGTGACCGCGGTGCGCGAGGCGCGGCCCGGCGTCCGGCTCGGCGCCGTCTCCGGTCTCGTCGCCAGCCTGCCGCAGGAGGTCGGGCGCAACACCGCGCTCGCCGCGGCGCAGGCGCTGCTCGATGCCGCGGGCGCCGATTTCGGCGTGCGGCTCGATATCGACAAGGGCGTGCCGGTGAGCGCCGGCATGGGCGGGTCGGCCGCCTCCGCCGTCGCCGCGGCCGTGGCGGTCAACGCGCTGCTGCCCCGGCCTTATGCGCATGAGGCGCTGCTGCCCTTCGCGCTGGAGGGCGAGCGGGTCTCGTCCGATCCGCCGCCCTGGGACAATGTGATGGCGAGCCTGCTCGGCGGCCTGGTCCTCGCCGCGCGCGAGGAGCCGGACTTCGTCCAGCGCTTGCGGGCGCCGTCCGGTGTTGTCGCCGTGCTGTTCCATCCGTCCGCGGAGGTGGAAACGCGCGCGGCGCGCAAGCTCTTGAAGAGCGAGGTGCCGATGCGGGTCGCGGTCGAGCATTCGCGGCGGCTCGCGGCGTTCGTCGCCGGCTGCGTCGGCAACGACATGGGCCTGATCCGCGCCGGCCTCGAGGACGTGCTGGTCGAGCCGCAGCGCCAGCACCTGCTGCCGGCACTGCCGGCGGTGAAGGCGGCGGCGTTGGGTGCGGGCGCGCTTGGCTGCTCCTTCTCGGGGTCGGGCCCGTCGGTCTTCGCCTGGGCGCTGGATGCGGATGCCGACCGGGTCGAGCGCGCCATGGCGGCGGTGTTCCGCGACGCCGGGCTCGCGGCCAATGCCTACCGCGCCCCGGTCGATTCGCCGGGCGCCCGGCTGGAGCGGGACCTGCCCGTCTCGGCGGCGGCATAACGATGCGGTTCACGAGCACTCGCGGGCGGGCGCCCGCGGTTGGCATCGGCGCGGCGATCCGCGCGGGCGCGGCGCCGGATGGTGGGCTCTATCTGCCCGAGACCGCTCCGAAGGCGATCGATGCCGATCTGGCGCTGCCCGATTTCGCGGCGGCGATGCTGGCGCCGTTCTTCGCGGGCGATCCGCTTGCAGCCGACTTGCCCGCGATCTGCGCGGAGGCGCTGGATGTGCCGGCGCCGCTCGTACCTGTCGCGCCCGGCCTCCAGGCGCTGGAGCTATTCCACGGGCCGACAGGGGCATTCAAGGATTTCGGGGCGCGCTTCCTGCTCGCCTGTTTCGACCGGATCGGCGATCCGGCGGGCCCGCTCACCGTGCTCGCCGCGACCTCCGGCGACACGGGTGGCGCGGTCGGCTGCGCGGCGGAGGGGCGGCGCGCGGTCCGGGCGGTGATCCTCTATCCGAAGGGGCGGGTGTCGCCGTTCCAGGCGCTGCAACTCTCCTGCTGGGGCGATCCGGTGCGGGCGCTGGAGGTCGAGGGCGATTTCGACGATTGCCAGCGGCTGGTGAAGGCTGCCTTCGCCGACGCCGGGCTGACCGCGGCCCATAACCTGACTTCGGCCAATTCGATTAATATCGGCCGTCTCCTGCCGCAGATCGCTTATCTGGCCCACGCCGCGGTTCGGGCGAAGCGGGCAACCGGCAAGGATGTCGGCTTCATCATCCCCAGCGGCAATCTTGGCCACGGTTTCGCGGCGCTCTACGCCCGGGCGATGGGCTTTCCGATCCGCCCGATCCTGCTCGCGACCAACGCCAATCGCACGCTCGCGGACTGGAAGGCGACGGGCACCTACGCGCCGCGCGCCTCAATCGCGACCATTGCCAATGCGATGGACGTCGGTGCGCCGAGCAATTTCGAGCGGGTCGCCGCTTTGCCGCCCGAGCAGCGCAAGCTCGGCGTCGAGCTGGTGACAGACGATCAGATCCGGGATCGCATCCGTGCCGAATATGAAACCAGCGGCTATGTTTGGTGCCCGCACGGCGCGACGGCGGCCGAGGCCTATGCGCGGCTCTCCGATCGCGTGCGCGACGAGGCGACGTGGATCGTCGCCGCCACGGCGCATCCGTACAAGTTCGCCGAGACCGTTGAGCCGCTGATCGGCGGCACCATTGCACCGCCGCCGGCGCTTGCCGCGATACGGGATCGCGCCGCGTCGAGCCTCTCCATCCCGGCAAGCCTTGACGCGCTTGCCCATGCCCTTCAACCGCACCACGAACCCACTTCTGCCTGAGTAAACCGACATGTCCCAGGATCATTTGCCTTCCGACGAGATGAAGGGCGGCCCGGCGCGCGCCGCCGCCCGCGCGATGTTGCGCGCCACCGGGCTCGACGATGCAGCCATGGCGAAGCCGATGGTGGCGATCGTCAACACCTGGTCGAACGTCACACCGTGCAACATGCACCTGCGCGATCTCGCCGAGCATGCCCGCCGGGGCATCCGGGAGGCCGGCGCGACGCCGTTCGATTTCAACACGATCGTGGTGACGGACGGCATCTCGATGGGCACGCGCGGCATGCGCGCCTCGCTGATGAGCCGCGAGGCGATCGCCGATTCGGCCGAGCTTGCGGTGCGCGGCCATTCGCTCGACGCGGTGCTGTTCATCGTCGGCTGCGACAAGACCATTCCAGCCGCAGCGATGGCGGCGGCGCGGCTCGATGTGCCGAGCGTCATCCTCTACGGCGGCTCGATCATGCAGGGGCGGCTGGGGGAGAAGAAACTCACCATCCAGGACGTGTTCGAGGCGATCGGCGCGCACAGCGCCGGCACCCTCGACGACGCCGGGTTGCTCGCGGTCGAGAAGGCGGCATGCCCGGGCGCGGGCGCCTGCGGCGGCCAGTTCACCGCCAACACCATGGCGCTGGCGATGACCTTCCTCGGCCTCTCGCCGGCCGGGCTCAACGACATTCCGGCGACCCATCCCGACAAGCCGAAGGCGGCCGAGGAAGCCGGGCGCATCCTCGTCGAGGCGCTGAAGGCCGGCCGCAATGCGCGCAGCCTGATCACGCCGGCAAGCCTGCGCAATGCCGCGGTGGCCGGCACGGCGACGGCAGGGTCGACCAACCTCGTCCTCCATCTCCTCGCCATCGCGCGGGAGGCGGGAATCCCCTCGGGCCAGTTCAACATCGACCTGTTCGACGAGGTCAGCCGTGCCACGCCGGTGATCGCGGACCTGAAGCCCGGTGGCCGCTTCATGGCGCCGGACATGAGCGCGGCGGGCGGCTCGGCTTTGCTCGGCCGACGGCTGATCGACGGCGGTCTCATCACCGACACCCCGACCGTGACCGGCAAGAGCCTGTTCGAGCTGTTCGACGGCGCGGAAGAAACGCCGGGGCAGGAGGTGATCCTCTCCGCCGACAGGCCTTTGAAGGCGCGGGGCGGCTTCGGCATCCTCTACGGCAACATCGCGCCCGACGGCTGCGTGGTGAAGCTCGCCGGCCACGAGCGACTGCGCCACGAAGGGCCGGCCAAGGTCTATGAGGGCGAGGAGGCCTGCTTCGAGGCGGTCACCCATGGCGAGATCGACCATGGCGACGTCGTCGTGATCCGCGGCGAGGGGCCGGTCGGCGGCCCCGGCATGCGCGAGATGCTGGCGATCACCGCCGCGATTCAGGGCCGGGGCCTCGGCGACACGGTCGCGCTCGTCACCGACGGGCGATTCTCGGGCGCGACCTACGGCTTCATGGTCGGCCATATCGCGCCCGAGGCGGCGAAAGGCGGGCCGATCGCGCGGCTTCGGACCGGTGACCGGATCGTCATCGACGTCGAGGCGCGGGTCATCGAAACCGACGCGGATCTCGCGTCTCGCGACCCGGCACCCTTGCGGGAAACCGGTGAAAGCACAGGCGCTTACGCCAAATATGCGCGGCTCGTCGGTTCGGCGTCGCAGGGGGCGGTGACGAGCGGCGCGGATACGGCTTGTTAACCATGCGGCCTGTATCGGGACGATGGAAATTTGGACGCGGGCGATTTTTGGGGTTGTCAGGATTCCGTGCGTCCGTATCCTGAGCGCGATTTTCGAACGGAGCTTTTGGTGAACCTGAACGCGATCCGCGTTGAGACCCTGACGGTGGCCCTCCCGGCCGCCGCGCTCCTTATTACCCTTATCGTACTTATTAGCTTCCCGATGGGAGCGGTCACCGGCTGACGGTCCTGAACGAGACAGGACCAGAAACACGGAACCCCCGCTCCCCACCGGAGCGGGGGTTTTTCTTTGTGCTTTGCGAAGGAGAACCTCAGTGGAAAGAATTTACACCGACGATGATGCGAACCCCGCGGCCCTGAGCGGCAAGGTCGCGATCATCGGCTATGGCAGCCAGGGCCGGGCCCATGCCCGCAACCTGCGCGACAGCGGCTTCGATGTGATCGTCGGCGCCCGCCCGGGCGGCGGTGCGGAGAAGCGGGCCAAGGCGGACGGCTTCGCGCCGGTGACCCCGGCCGAGGCGGCGGCGCAGGCGGGCCTGGTGGCACTGCTCAGCCCCGACATGAGCCACAAGGAGGCCTATGCCGAGGCGATCGCGCCGAACCTCCAGCCCGGCGCGGCCCTGCTCGTCGCCCATGGCTTCTCGGTCCACTATGGCGAGATCGATCCGCGCCGCGACGTCGACATCGTCCTCGTCGCGCCCAAGGGCCCGGGCGATCTCGTCCGTCGCGAGTTCGAGATCGGCCGCGGCGTCCCCTGCCTGTTCGCCGTCCAGCAGGATGCGAGCGGCGGCGCGCGCGACAAGGCGCTGGCCTATGCGCAAGGCATCGGCGGCACCAAGGGCGGCGCGATCGAGACGACCTTCGCCGAGGAGACCGAGACCGACCTGTTCGGCGAGCAGGCGGTGCTCTGCGGCGGCGCGAGCGAGCTGGTCGTCGCCGGTTTCCAGACCCTGGTCGAGGCCGGTTACAAGCCCGAGGTCGCCTATTTCGAATGCCTCCATGAGCTGAAGCTCATCGTCGACCTGATGTACGAGGGCGGCCTCGCCAAGATGCTGCACTTCGTCTCCGAGACGGCGAAATATGGCGACTTCGTTTCCGGGCCGCGCGTCATCAACCATGAGACCAAGGCGCGGATGCGCGAGGTCCTGGCCGACATCCGCAACGGCAAGTTCGCCAAGGACTGGATCGACGAGAACCAGGCCGGCAAGTCCCGCTACCAGCAGATGTACGACGCCGATCTCGAGCAGCCGATCGAGAAGGTCGGCGCGCGTCTGCGCAACCAGATGGCCTGGCTGCAGAGCCAGCCAGCTTCGAAGGCGGCCTAGCGCATGTCCCGAAGCGCTTCAGCCGTCTCACCGTCCCCCACGCAACGGGCGAACCCGGCCGCCGAACTGGTGTCCGGGGCCCGCCTGGTTGTGGAGGCGCTGGAGCGCGAGGGCGTGCGCCATGTCTTCGGCTATCCCGGTGGCGCGATCATGCCTGTGTATGACGCGCTGCCGGGATCAGGCCTGCAGCACATCCTGGTCCGTCACGAGCAGGCGGCGGCGCTGGCTGCCGACGCCTATGGCCGGGTCACCGGCCGGCCGGGCGTGTGCCTCGCGACCTCCGGCCCGGGCGCGACCAATCTCGTCACCGGCATCGCCAATGCCTTCCTCGACAGCGTGCCGATGGTCGCGATCACCGGCCAGGTCGCTTCGCCGTTGATGGGCACCGACGCCTTCCAGGAGGTCGACATCTTCGGGATCACGCTGCCGATCGTGAAGCATAGCTACCTGATCCGCAGCGTCGAGGAGATCCCCGAGATCTTCGCCGAGGCCTTCATGCTGGCCCGCTCCGGCCGGCCCGGCCCGGTGCTGATCGACTTGCCCAAGGACATGGGCCAGAAGCGGATCGCGGTGTCCGGCGATCATCCGGTCGCCGCTGCGCCGGTCTGGCCCGCGCCGGACGGCGAGGCGATCGAGCGCGCCAACGCGCTGATCGCGGCTGCGCGCAGTCCCGTCCTCTATTTCGGCGGCGGCGTTTCGATCGCGCGGGCCGAACAGGCGCTGCGCGATTTCGCCGCCCGCACCGGCATCCCCTCGGTCGCAACCCTCAAAGGGCTCGGTGGCCTGCCGACCGACGCGCCGGGCTTCCTCGGCATGCTCGGCATGCACGGCACCCGCGCCGCCAATATGGCGGTCGACGAAAGCGACCTGCTGATCTGCGTCGGTGCACGTTTCGACGACCGCGCGACCGGCAAGCTGGACACCTTCGCCGCGAAGGCCAGGGTCATCCATCTCGACGGCGATCCGGCCGAGATCGGCAAGCTCCGCCGGCCCGAGGTCGCGATCCCCGGCGACATCGCGCGGGCGCTCGACCTGCTGACCGCAGTCCCCGCCGACATCGCGGCCTGGCAGGCGAAATGTGCCGCCAATGCCGAGCGCTGGGCGTTCACCTATGACGCGCCGGGCAGCGGAATCTATGCGCCCGCCTTGCTCAAGCAATTGAGCGAGGCGGCCGGCGACAGGCTGATCATGACCTGCGACGTCGGCCAGCATCAGATGTGGGTCGCGCAGCATTGCCGCTTTGCCCGGCCGCAGGCGCATCTGACCAGCGCCGGGCTCGGCACGATGGGCTATGGCATCCCGGCCGGGATCGGCGCGCTGTTCGCCGAGCCGGACGCGACCGTCGTCACCGTGTCGGGTGACGGCTCGATCATGATGAACATCCACGAGCTGGCGACGATCCGCCGCTACCGGATCCCGCTCAAGATCGTGCTGCTCGACAATGGCACGCTCGGCATGGTCCGTCAGTGGCAGGAGCTGTTCTTCGACGAGAATTTCTCGGAGGTCGATCTCAGCGACAATCCCGATTTCGCCGAGGTCGCCCGCGCCTTCGGGATCGAGGCGTTCACGATCGATCACCGCAGCGAAGTGCCGGGCGCGATCGACCGGCTGCTCCGGACCGAGGGCCCGATCTTCTGCCATGCCCGGATCGATCCGCGCGAGAACGTCTGGCCGCTGGTGCCGCCCAACAGCGCAAACACGCAAATGATGGAGAAGTCCCGATGACCCCAAGCGCTTGCAACCAGAGCGCCCGTCTCTTCATCGAATTCGCGACCGCGGAGGGCGCCGTCGTGCGCATGATTGGCCTCGTCGAGCGGCGCGGCTTCCTTGTGCGCCGCGTCGCCATGGCCGAGCAGCCCTGCGGCCGCCGCGCGACGCTCACCCTCATGGTCGAGGGCCGTGATCTCGGCCGCTCGGCCGAGACCCTCGCCCTCCAGCTCGGCCGTCTCCACGGTGTCGGCCGCGTCGAAACCGAAACCGCCCTCATTCAGGATCAGGCCGCATGAACCGCTGCCTGATCAGGAGCAACGCCAACATGAGTGACACCCACTCCGTTCGCCCTGAGCTCGTCGAAGGGCTGTCCTTCTTTGGGAGAAAGGGAAGGGCAGGGCTTCGACGAGCTCAGCCCGAACGGTGTGCGGGGTTATTTCAGTTTTCATTTTCGAAAGACAGGTCATGAACCGGGTACGCATCTTCGACACCACCTTGCGCGACGGCGAGCAGGCGCCGGGCTTCTCGATGACCGAGGAGGGCAAGCTCAAGATGGCCCGCACGCTGGCGGCGCTGAACGTCGACGTGATCGAGGCCGGCTTCGCCGCTGCCTCGCCCGGCGACTTCCGCGCCGTCCAGGCGATCTCGCGCGAGATCGAGGGGGCGGTGATCTGCTCGCTCGCGCGCGCCCATCGCGGCGACATCCAGGCGGCGGCGGACGCGCTGGCGCCGGCCAAGGCCAGGCGCATCCACATCTTCCTCGGCACCAGTCCGATCCACCGTGACTTCAAGCTCCACATGAGCCGCGAGCAGGTGATCGCGTCGATCCGCGAGTCGGTCGCCTTCGCGCGCCAGTTCACCGACGATATCGAATTTTCCGCCGAGGACGCGATCCGCACCGAACGGGAGTTCCTGGTCGAGGCGCTGTCGGTCGCGGCGGCGGCCGGGGCGGGGACACTCAACGTTCCCGACACGGTCGGCTACACCACGCCCGAGGAGATTTACGACCTGTTCCGTCACCTTGGCGATCATGTCGACCGCGGGCCGGATGTCGTCTTCTCGACCCATTGCCATGACGATCTCGGCATGGCGGTGGCCAATTCGCTGGCCGCGGTCCGCGGCGGGGCGCGGCAGGTAGAATGCGCCGTCAACGGTATCGGTGAAAGGGCGGGCAATTGCGCGCTCGAGGATGTCGTGATGGCGCTGAAAACCCGTAGCGACACGTTCGGCGCCTCCACCCGCGTCGACACCACCAAGATCATGGCCGCCAGCCGGATGCTCGCCCAGGTCACCAACGTCTCGCCGCCCAGGAACAAGGCGATCGTCGGGGCCAACGCCTTCGCGCACGAGGCGGGCATCCATCAGCACGGCGTGCTGCAGAACCGGGAAACCTACGAGATCATGAAACCGGAAGATATCGGGCTTGCCACGGACGGCATCGTCCTCGGCAAGCATAGCGGGCGCCATGCGCTCGCCTCGCGCGCGGAGGAGCTTGGCTACCTCCTCGAAGGGGAGAAGCTCGACCGCGCCTTCGCCGCGTTCAAGGACGTGGCGGACGAGGTCGGCATCGTCGATACGGCGCGCCTCGCCGCGCTGCTGGCGTCGCTGGACGGCGACAGCGACGAGAAATTGTGGACCCTGTCGCGCGTCGAAATTCGCGCGCCGGCCACGCCCAATGCCTGGCCGGTCGCCCGGGTCGAGCTCGAGCATGGCGACCGCGGCCGGCTGACCGATCTCGCCTCCGCCCCCGGCGCGCTCGACGCCGCCTTCCAGGCGGTGAGCCAGATCATGGGCCTGCCGGCCCGGGTCGACGGCCTCGACATGCAATATGTCGCGGCCGAGGAAGGCGACGAGGGCGGGCAGGGTGCCAATGTTCTGGTCGAGATGCGGATCGAGGTGGAAGGCGAGGTCTTCGCCGGCCGCGCCCGTGCCCGCGACATCCTGCCCTGCTGCGTCTCGGCCTATATCGACGCCGCCGGCAATGCCGCCGCCGTCCGCCGGGTGCGGGCTGCCATGCCGGCGGCTCGGGCGGCGGCTTGAGGAACAGGAATCATGAAACCCCTCAAACCCGCTCATCCTGAGTAGGGACTGAGCTTGGCGAAGGCCCGTATCGAAGGACCACTCGGAAAAGTGATGCGTCCTTCGATACGCCATTTCGACAAGCTCAATGGCTACTCAGGATGAGCGGGTTGGGAGCAGGATAGAGAAAGATTTGAAATGACGCGTATCGTTCTCCTGCCTGGCGACGGCATCGGGCCCGAAGTGATCGAGGAAGGTCGCGCCTGCCTCGAGCTCATTTCCGACGCGGCCGGGCTCGGCTTCGAATTCGAGAGCCATGATTTCGGCGGCATCGCCATCGACCGGCACGGCGCACCGCTGCCCGACGCAACGCTCGCTGCCTGCAAGGCTGCCGATGCGGTGCTGATGGGTGCTGTCGGCGGGCCCAGGTGGGACGATGCACCTGCGCGCCCCGAAGCCGGCCTGCTCAAGTTGCGCGCGAGCCTTGGCCTGTTCGCCAATCTCCGCCCGGCGCGTGTCATGGCGGGAATGGAGGCCCTGTCGCCGCTCAAGGCCGAAGTGGCGGCTGGCGCCGACATCATGGTGGTGCGCGAGCTCACGGGCGGCGCCTATTTCGGCGAGAAGAGCTACAGCGACGACTTCGCCTCGGACACCTGCGTCTACACGCGGGAGGAGATCGAGCGCGTCGCCCATGTCGCCTTCGGTCTGGCCCGGCAGCGACGCCGCAAGCTCACCTCGATCGACAAGGCCAATGTGCTGGCGACGTCGAAGCTCTGGCGCCGGGTCGTGAACGAGGTTGCAGCCGACTATCCCGACGTCGCGGTCGACCATCTCTATGTCGACGCTGCCGCCATGGCTTTGGTCACCAATCCGCGCCGGTTCGACGTGATCCTCACCGAGAACATGTTCGGCGACATTCTCAGCGACGAAATGTCAGTGATCGGCGGCTCTATCGGCTTGCTCGGTTCGGCGAGCACCGGCGCATCGGGCCCCGGCCTGTTCGAGCCGATCCACGGCTCAGCCCCGGACATCGCCGGCTGCGACATCGCCAATCCGGCCGGCATGATCGCCAGCGCCTCGATGATGCTCGACCATCTCGGTCATCACGATCTTGCCCGCCTGCTCGACGCGGTGGTCGAGGAGGTGCTGACCGAGGGCTGTCGTACTGCCGATCTTGGTGGCGACGCACGTTGCTCTGCCTTCGGCGCGGCGGTCCGGACCAGGCTGGAGGCGGGTCTCGCCAGGATGGAGGCGTTGCGCGATCTGGTGGCGATGAACCGGGGCTGCTGCGGATGAGCGAGCGGCCGCGGACCCTCTACGAGAAGATCTGGGACGCCCATGTCGTCGAGCGAAGCGACGACGGCACCTGCCTGATCTATATCGACCGGCATCTCGTCCACGAGGTGACGAGCCCGCAGGCCTTCGAGGGGCTGCGCAGTGCCGGTCGCAGGGTCCGCCGGCCGGACCTGACGCTGGCCGTGCCCGACCACAATCTGCCGACGACTGCGCGGGTCGGCGCGGACGGCCGGCGGCTGCCGATCGCCGATCCGGCCAGCGCCGGTCAGCTCGCCGCGCTGGAGCGCAACGTCGCCGAATTCGGCGTGCCCTATATCGGGGCGACCGACGCGCAGCAGGGCATCGTCCATGTCGTCGGGCCGGAACTCGGCTTCACGCTTCCCGGCACCACTCTGGTCTGCGGCGACAGCCATACCGCCGCGCATGGCGCGCTCGGCTCGCTCGCCTTCGGCATCGGCACCAGCGAGGTCGAGCATGTGCTGGCGACGCAGACGTTGCTGCTCAAGTCCTCGAAGACAATGGAGATCCGGGTCGACGGCACGCTCGGCTTCGGCGTCACGCCCAAGGATTTGATTCTCGCCATCATAGGCCGGATCGGCGCCGCTGGCGGCACCGGTTATGTCATCGAGTATCGCGGGTCCGCCTTTCGCAAGATGAGCATCGAAGGCCGCCTCACCGTCGCCAACATGTCGATCGAGGCCGGCGCCCGCTCCGGCCTGTTCGCGCCGGACGAGAAGACCTTTGCGTATCTGGCAGGTCGGCCGATGACGCCGACCGGCGAGGATTGGGACCGGCTGGTTGCCTGGTGGAAGACGCTACCGAGCGATGGAGGCGCCGGCTTCGACGCCAGCGTCATGCTCGACGCTGGCGCGATCGCGCCCAACGTCACCTGGGGCACCTCGCCGGAAGATGTCGTTCCGATTACGGGAGTCGTTCCCGATCCGGACAGCTTCGACGATCCGGCGAAACGCGAGGCAGCGCGCAAGTCGCTGGACTATATGGGCCTCGCGCCCGGCACGGCGATGCGCGACGTACCGGTCGAGCACATCTTCATCGGCTCGTGCACCAACAGCCGGATCGAGGATCTGCGCGCCGCCGCCGACGTGGTGCGTGGCAAGCGGGTCAGCGGCGGTGTGCGTCAGGCGCTGATCGTCCCCGGCTCCGGCCTGGTGAAGCGTCAGGCCGAGGCGGAAGGGCTCGACCGTATCTTTACCGAGGCAGGGTTCGAATGGCGCGAACCGGGCTGCTCGATGTGCCTCGCGATGAACCCGGACAAGGTGCCGCCGGGCGAACGCTGCGCGTCCACCTCCAACCGCAATTTCGTCGGCCGGCAGGGGCCGGGCGCACGCACACATCTGATGTCGCCGGCGATGGCGGCGGCGGCGGCGGTGAGCGGCCGCCTCGCCGATGTGCGCGATCTGGTGCCGGCATGAGCGACCGTTCGCGCATCGAGGGCCGGGCCTATCCGTTCGGCCGCCGCAACGTCGACACCGACGTCATCATCCCCGCCGCGCACCTCAAGACCATCACCCGCGCCGGCCTCGGCGCCCACGCTTTCGAGACGGTCCGGGCCGAGCCGGGAAACGTCTTCGACGACCCCGCTTATGCCGGTGCGCCGATCCTGATCGCCGGCGACAATTTCGGCTGCGGTTCCAGCCGCGAACATGCCGCCTGGGCGCTGGTCGACATGGGCATCCGCGCGGTGATCGCGCCGGGCTTCTCCGACATCTTCTCCGGCAATGCGTTCAAGAACGGCATCGCCGCCGTCGTCCTGCCGCAGGAGGCGGTCGATCGCCTGCTCGAGGTCGCGCACGACCATCCTGTCACCGTCGACCTCGAAACGATGAGCGTCACCACGCCGCTGCAGGACCGCTTCGTCTTCGCGATGGACCCGTTTCGCCGCGACTGTCTGCTGCACGGTCTCGACGAGATCGGCCTGACCCTCGCCCGCGAGGCGGTCATTGCGGCGCATGAAGGGGTCCCGGGACCCCTTCTTTGGGGGCGCCCGGTTCTGCTTCCGCTCTAGGCGGCCTCGAGCTCCCGCTCGATTGCCCGCAGCAGCGCCGGATCGTCGAGCGGCGTGTCCGGCGCGAAGCGGGCGACGGTCTCGCCGTTCCTGCCGACGACGAACTTCTCGAAGTTCCACAATATTTCGGGCTCGGGATGGATGGGGATGTTCTTGCCGGCGAGCCGCTCGCGCATCGCGTTGCCGTTCGGGCCGTCCGCCCTGGGCTGTGCGGCGGTCAGCGCAGCGTAGAGCGGGTGGCGATCTTCGCCGGCGACGCTGATCTTGGCGAACATCGGGAAGGTGACGTCGTAGGTGGTCGTGCAGAAAGCGGCGATCTCCTCATCCGTGCCCGGCTCCTGCTGGAGGAAATTGTTCGCCGGGAAACCGAGGACCACGAGGCCGCGGTCCCGATAGACGCGGTGAAGCGTCTCCAGCCCTTCATATTGCGGGGTCAAACCGCATTTCGACGCGACGTTGACCACCAGCAGCACCGAACCGGCATGATCGCCGAGCGTCGCGTCCTGCCCGTTGATGGTCTTGAGCGGAATGTCCTGGATGGCGGTCATGACGACTCCTCGTTGTGACGTTGCAACTTAATAGGTGATGCCTTTGGCGGCGAGGCGTTCGTGGAGGCGCGGATCGACCGCGTCCTCATGGGCCTTGCGGATCTGGATGAGCGACGCGAGCGGCGCCTCGACATAGTGGATCGCCTTCCAGCCGTCGGCCTTGCGGCGCAGCACCATGCTGATCCGGACCGGCCCGCCGAACGGCTTGGGGTAGAGCCTGTTGCCGGGCAGGTAGGTGCTCCAGTTGCAGTGGAAGAAGGCGATGGCGACATCCGGCCCGGCCCGGACGGCATGGAGGTCGTGCCAGGTCAGCAGCCGCTCCGCCCTGGTCCGGTCGACGCCCCAATAGGTGTCGATCGCCGCCCATCCGACATGCGGTTCGCACTCCTCGGCGAGGTAGAGGACGTCGGACTCGTCCGCGTCCCAAAGCGCGCGCATCCGGGCCTGATCGTAGACGTTCCAGGCGTCGAAATAGGCGTCGAGGAAATCGGTCAGCTCGCGATGGAGTTCGGTGGTCATGCGGTCGCTCCCAGCTTACGCAGATTGAGCGGGCGGCGCGGGATGCTGACCGCCTTCTGGCGCGTGTAGAAGGCCTCGGCGGCGCGGCCGCCCTCGGCGCCGACGCCCGACTCACGGTAGCCGCCGAACGGGGCGCGCAGGTCGCGGATCATCGGCGTGTTGCACCAGATCGTGCCGGCCGAGATCCGCTCCTGCGCCTCCATGATCCGGGCGATGTCGCGCGACCAGGCATAGCCGACCAGGCCGAAGCGCGACTCGTTGGCGATCCGGTAGGCGTCCTCGTCGGTGTCGAACGGCATCAGCGCCGCAAAGGGTCCGAAAATCTCCTCCTGGCAGAGGCGGTGGGCATTGGAGTCGACCTCGACGATGGTCGGCTGGAAGTAGAAACCGCGATCGAAGCCCGGCGCCCGGCCGCCGCCGGCGAGGATGCGGGCGCCGCTGTCTCCCGCCGCGGGCACAAAGCTCATCACATGGTCGTAGTGCGCGCGCGTTGCGAGCGGGCCGACCTCGGTCGCGGCGTCGCGCGGGTGACCGACGCGGACCTGTTTCGTCCGCGCGATGAAGGCCTCGACGAAGCGGTCGTAGATGCCGCGCTGGACGAGGACCCGCGCGCCGGCGAGGCATTGCTGGCCGTTGTTCGAGAAGATGCCGATCAGTGCACCATCCAGCGCCTGATCGAAATCGGCATCGTCGAAGATGATGTTGGCGGATTTGCCGCCCAGCTCCATCACCGACGGTTTCAGGTTGGCGCCGGCGGTCGACATGATGATCTTGCCGGTGCGCGTGCCGCCGGTGAACGAGACGCAGTCGACCTCCGGATGGCGGACCAGCCGGTCGCCGGTGGTGGCGCCGCCGCCATTGACGAGATTGACCACGCCCGGCGGCAGGCCGGCGCCCTGGATCACCTCGATCAGGCGGGTGAGGCCGAGCGGGTCCTGCTCGGCGGGCTTCAGCACGCAGCTGTTGCCGAAGGCGATCGCCGAGGCGACCTTCATGGAACCGAGCGCCAGCGGCGAGTTCCACGGCGAGATCAGCGCCGCGACGCCGACCGGCTCGCGCCGGACGAAGGTGAGATAGTTCGGCTCCTGCTCGTAGAGCTCGGCCGTCATCTGGCCGATATAGTCGGCGAAGAAGCGCAGATTGCCGGCCGCGCGGACAACCTGGCCGGTGCGCACCTGACTGTAGGGAATGCCGGTATTGCCGCATTCGATGTCGGCGATCTCGTCGGCTGCGGCATCAATGGCGTCGGCGCAGCGGCGCAGCACGGCCTGCCGCTCCTCGACGCTGGCGTTGCGCCAGTCGCCGCGCTCGAAGGCGGCGCGGGCCGAGGCGACGGCGCGGTCGACCAACGCCTCGTCCGCTTCGGGGACGGCGGCGATCACCTCCTCGTTCGACGGATCGACGACGGTGAAGGGCGTGCCGGTGCCGGTCAGGCTTTCGCCGTCGATGATGGCGGTGACGGGATGGGTCATCTTGGTCCTTCCGGGGGAGCGAGCGTGTGGGCGAGGCGCGGGCGCCAGTCGGTCGGGTCCGGCGCGGGCGCGCCGATCAGGTCGCAGAGGCGCAGCGCGAGGCAGAGGTTCGAGGAAATGACGGGCGGCCTGTCCCCCGCCTCCGCGATCAGCGCGAGCGAGGGCATGCCGGTGCCGCTCAGCAGTACGGCGTCGATGCCGGTGCGGCGAAGCGCCTCCGCGGCCGGGCGCGCATCCTCGCTGCCGAGCGCGTAGATGCTGCGCGTATCGCCGCTGCCGGTCTCGATCCGGCGGACCTCCGCGACGTCGAAACCGGCCGCGCGCCAATAGGCCTCGGCCGCATCGGCGAGCGGGGCAGGATAGGGGGAAGCGAGTGCGATGCGCCGGGCGCCGAGCTGTTCAAGCTGCCAGGCGATCGCCGCGGTCGCGGTGACGACCGGATAGCCGAAGCGGCCCTCGATTTCGGCGACGATCTCCGCCTCCCGCGTGGCGCCGACGAGATAGGACGACCCGGTGCAGGCGAAGCCGAAGGCGCCGGGCCGCAGCGTGTCATATTGGGCCAGCGTTTCCTCGAGTCCCTCCAGATAGAGGCGCAGGCGGAAGAGCGGATTCTGCGATCCGCTGGTGAGGCGCACGACCACCATCGCGACGGCCGGCGGCAGCAAAATGCGCATCTCCGCCTCGACCGTCGGGTTGGCTTGGGGCGTGCCGATGCCGACGGTGCCGGCGCGGCCATAGTCATAGCCGCTGCTCATGCGATCTCCGCGGCGCGGTGCAGGCCAGCGATCATCGAGCTGCGCAAAAGGTGCTCGCGCGCCGCCACCGGATCGTCGGCGGTGCGCTGGAGCGCGGTCAGCATCTCGCGGCGGCGCGCAGGATCGCGCTCCTGCATGCGCGCGCGGTTGCGATCGGCCTGCGTGAGGATCTCGGCCTCGGCGATCGGGCGGCGACGGCGGGTGTAGCGGTCGAGCAGGTCGATCGGTGCGCCGTCCAACACCCCGGCGAGGGTCGAAACCAGCTCGAACGCATCATGGATGCCGCCATTCATGCCCATCCCGCCCGAGGGCGAGTTCACATGGGCGGCGTCGCCGGCAAGCAGGACGCGGCCGGCCCGATAATCGTCCACGATGCGCATGTGGATGCGATAGGGGCGAATCTCTTCCACCCTGTGACCGTCCGGCGAGGGCGCGATCTCCTGGAGCTTGCGGGCGATGCTGGCCGGCTCCAGCGCCTGCTCGATCGTCTCCTCGCCGTCGGGATAGAGGCTGCACCGCCACACGCTCGGCAAGCGCAGCAGGCTGAACGTGCCGCCTTCCTTCCAGACATAGTTGACGTTGGAGAGGCCGGGCAGGTGCGCCTCGAACGGAAACCGGGTGGTCGCGAGGATCGTCGTCTCGGGATAGGTCTTGCCGTCGAACGCGAAGCCGAGGGCCTGCCGGATGGCGCTGCGCGCGCCGTCGGCGCCGATCAGGAAGGCGCCGGTGAAGCGCTCCGTCTCGCCCTCGGCGGTGCGGACGGTGACGGTGACCCTGTCGGCGTCCTGCTCGACGGTTTCGGCGGCGAGGCCCATGCGGACGTTGCCGCCGTCGGCGACGATCCGGTCGAGGAGAATCCGGCACAGCTTCGATTGCTCGCATTGCAGGCGATAGGGATGAGCCGTCGAATCGGCGATCACGGCGAGATCGAACAGCGCGCGCTCGCCGGTCGCGTGCAGGCGGATCTGCCAGGTCGGGCTGACCAGGCCCTGCGCGATCAACGGTTCGGCGATACCCAGCGTCTGCAGCATGTCGAGGGTCGGCGGATGGAAGGTCGAGGCGCGCAGATCATCGGGGAGGTCGGCGTTCGCCTCCAGCACGATGAACGGAATCCCCCGTCGCTGGAGCAGCAGCGCGGCCGTGAGGCCGACCGGTCCCGCCCCGACGATGATGACCCGATTCGCCTGCTCCATCCCGCTTCCCTTGTGCTTCTGATTTGTATTAGATATAAGACTATTCAGCCGGCGTAAATGCCGCTGTCACGAGAGATGTGCGGCGTTACAAGGGTGGCGAGACCGCCCGGGCGCGGTCGGAGGAGATGGTCGATGGCAACGCCTGCAGGCACCGCGACGGATCGCAGCAATTCGGCTGTCCCCGACATTGAGGCACTGGCGACACCGACCCTCGACGAGCGTGGTCGGCAGCGTTTCTGCAGCGCGCTGCGCCGCTTCGCCATTCAGGACATGCCGGAACGCCTCCAGCAGGATTTCGAAGGCCGGGTGAAGCCGGCGCGCGAGGCGAAGGGCGAGCGGTTCGACAGCGCCCGCGCGATCGACGCGGCGCTGGCTGGCGAGGATTCGTACCGGTTCTACAGCGTGCTGCGCTACAATGCGCAGGAGATGTGCTTCCTGTCGGTGCAGGAGCCGGTCGAGCGCGCGCTTCCCGAGATGATCGCGGTGGCCCGCGACGCGGCGGCACGCAATCCGGCGGGCGGCACGCTGAGGCTCGATCCGGCCCTCGACCTGCCGCGCTATGTGACCGCGCTCGACGTCCATCTGATGCCTGGCTGCTTCCATTCCGAATGGGCGGATGACGATGTCGCGCAGGGCGCGGTCGGCAGCCTCGGTTCGCGCGTCTTCACGGCCAGCATGAATCACCGCAGCTGGGGTGGTGTCGCCAGGGTGATCAGCCGCTGGGTGCGCCATGCGCGCCCCGATTTCCGGCCGCTGCGCATTCTCGATCTCGGCACCTCCTCGGGCAAGAACCTGCTCCCCTATGTCGAGGCCTTTCCGGGCGCGGAGGCGCACGGCGTCGATGTCGCCGCGCCGCTGCTGCGCTATGGCCACGCCATGGCGGAGCATGAGGGCGTACCGCTTCATTTCAGCCAGCAGAATGCGGAATCGCTCGACTTCCCGGACGGCCATTTCGATCTGATCGTCTCCAGTTTCTTCTTCCATGAAATCCCGGTGAAGGCGACGCGGAGCGTCCTGAAGGAATGCCGCCGCCTGCTCCGGCCGGGCGGAATGATGGTCCATCAGGAGCTCCCCGCGACCAACCTGGTCGACGCCTGGGAAGACTATTTCTGGAACTGGGACACCGACAACAACAACGAGCCCTTCTACACCGCCTTCCGGGCGGAGGATCCGATCGCGCTCTGCGTCGAGGCCGGGTTCGATCGGGCCCGCTGCTTCGCGCAGATCCTGCCCGACGTGAACGCTTGGCCGGACCGCCACGACGCCTTCGGCTGGGATGAGCCCGGCCGGCCGCGGCACGGCAAGGGCGGCTGGTATGTCTTCGGGAGCAGCCTGGCCGACTAGGGGCAGGATCATTCAGAACTCAGGAAAAGGCAGGGGCGCGTCCGCCCCTCGGGAGGGGAATTGCAGGTGAACGATCAAGCGAGCACGACCTATCGCTGGTATGTCGTCGTCCTGCTGCTGCTCATCTTCATCCTGTCCTATTTCGACCGGTTCATCCTCTCGTTGCTCGTCGATCCGATCAAGGAATCGATGGGGCTCAGCGATTTCCAGATGGGACTGCTGCTCGGGCCGGCCTTTTCGGTCTTCCACATGCTCGTCTCGATTCCGCTCGGCTGGTACGCTGACCGGTCGAGCCGCAAATGGCTGCTGATCGCCGGCATCGTCTTCTGGTGCACGATGACGACGATGAGCGGCTTCGCCATGGCGTTCCTGCCGCTTCTGCTGTTCCGCTTCGGCCTCGGCCTCGGCGAAGCGGTGGTCAGCCCCTGCTCGGTCTCGATCATCAGCGACTATTTCAAGCGCGAGGGCCGGGCGCGGGCGATCAGCCTCTACATGGCCGGGCCCTATCTCGGCGCCGGTCTCGCCTTCCTCGCCGGCGGCTATCTGGTCTCGCACCTGCACGAGATCGGCCCGATGACCTTCTTCGGCCTCGGGCCGTTCGAGCCCTGGCAGGCGACCTTCCTGCTGGTCGGCGCGCCGGGCCTGCTCTTCGCGTTCCTGATGCTGACCGTGCGCGAGCCGGCGCGGACCGAGAAGATCAGCGACGCGAGGGAGGGGGAGAACAAGGTCAGCGCGGCCAAATATATGTGGGCGCGGCGGAGCGGCTTCGGCGTGCTCATCGCCGGTGCGACCTGCAACTTCGCGCTCAGCACGCTCACCTTCTGGAACGTGCCGCTGTTCCAGCGCGTCTATGGCTGGGACATCGCCACGATCGGCGCCGTCACCGGCCTGTTCTACTTCACCGCCGGGCCGCTCGGCACCGCACTGGCGCTCTGGGCGACCAAGGCGCTGGGCCGGGGCCGCGAGGACGGCGCGATGCGCACCCTGATCCTCGGCCTGTTCATCGGTATCCCGGCGAGCGTCCTGTATCCGATCATGCCGACGGCCGAACTGGCGGTCGTGCTGATGTTCATCGCCTTCATCGGCAAGTCGGCGGCGACCGCGGGCGGTCCGGCGGCGCTCCAGCTGATCACGCCGGGCGAGATGCGCAGCCGCGCGGTCGCGATCTTCAACACGATCATCACCGTGGTGGGTCCGCTGCTCGGGCCGCCGCTGATTGGCGCCGCGGTCGACTGGTCCGGCGATCCGAAGACGATTGGCCTGGCCTTGTCCGGCTTCGTCTTCGTGATCGGTCTTCCGACCCTGTTCATCGTGACCTTCGGCCTGAAATATTATCGTGCGGCGGCGGACGAGATGGCGGCGATCTCGCGTGCCGGCGCCGAGACACCGGCCGGGACACAGCCGGCGACCGCGTGACCGACGATCGGCAGATCGCGGACGGCGATATGTGGGATGTCATCATTGTCGGCGCCGGTTCGGCGGGGTTGCCGGCCGCGATCTTCGCGGCCCGGCGCGGCGCGCGCGTCCTGCTGCTCGACCATGCCGACAGGCTCGGCGGTTCGCTCTGGGTCGCGACGGGGCAGATGAGCGCGGCCGGCACGCGACTCCAGCAGGCGCAGGGCATTGCGGATTCGCCGGACCTTCATTTCGAGGACGTCATGCGGATCAGCCGCGGCACCGCCAATCCGGGCCTCGTGCGCCTTGCGGTCGATCATGCGGCGGCGACGTTCGACTGGCTGGTCGCCGAGGGGTTCGAGCCGCTGCCCGGGCATCCGGTCACCGGCTACGGTCACGAGCCCTATCGCGTGGCGCGCTATTATTGGGGCGCCGAGGGCGGGATCAGCATCAAGCAGGTGCTGGTGCCGATCGTCGAGGCGCTGGTGGCGGAGGGGCGTATCGACCTGCGGCTGTCCCACGCGGTGACCGGGCTGACCCTGGACGCCGGGGGCGCCGTGACCGGCGTGAAGGCGCGCGATGCAGAGGGACGAGAGGGCGAATTCACAGCCGGCGCCGTGCTGCTCGCCTGCGGCGGCTATGCCGGCAACCCCGGGATGTTCGCGGCGTTGAATGGCTATCCGCAATATAATGCCGCGCCCTGGCCCTGGTCCCGGGGCGATGGCCTGCGCCTCGGCGAGGCGGCCGGCGGCTATGCGCGCGGCGCGGAGAACGTCTACGTCAATTTCGGCACGCTGTTCGATACCGATGATTTTCCGGCGCGGGCGGCGGGGCGGATCGAGCATTTTCCCGAACGGCGGCCACCGTGGGAGATCTACGTCAATGCGCTCGGCGCCCGCTTCGTGCGCGAGGATGTCGAGAGCGTCGACGCGCGGGAGATGGCGCTGCTTCACCAGCCGGATCACCGCTACTGGATCGTCTTCGATCACCGCATCCTGATCGAGGCGCCGCCGATCGTGGTCGGCTGGACGAACGCGGACATGCTGGCGGCATTCGAGCGGGCGGGGCCGGCGTTCCTGACGGCCGGCACCATCGAGGACCTGGCGCACAAGGCCGGGATCGGGGCGGCGGGCCTCGCCAGGGCCGTCGCCGGGTACAATTACGGCGTCGGCACCGGGCATGACTTTCTTGGCCGCCAACACAAGCCGTTGGCGATCGCCGAAGGGCCGTTCCACGCCATCCGCATGCAGGCGAGCGCGGTCTCGAGCACGGTCGGCCTGGCGGTGGACGACGGCCTGCGCGTCATCCGCCGCGATGGTTCGCCGGTCGCCAATCTCTATGCCGCGGGAGAAATCCTGGGATCGAGCCAGACGATGGGGCAGGCGGCCTGCGGCGGCATGATGGTGACGCCCGCGATGACGTTCGGGCGCCTGCTCGGCGACCGGCTGATCCCGCTGGAGCTTGCGTCGTGACCCTGCCGATCCTGACGGCACTGCCGGGCGAGCGGCGCGGCTATGTCGACGGCCCCGACGGGCAGCTCCATTATCGCAGCCACGGCGAGGGGCCGGCGGTTCTGCTTGTGCATCAGGCACCCTGGGCCTCGATCCAGTATCGTCATGTCCTGCCGCGCATCGCCGCGGCCGGCTTCCGGGCGATCGCGATCGACCTGCCCGGCCATGGCATGTCCGATCCGCCGGCCGAACCCGGCATCGAGGCCTATGCCGAAAGCCTCGCGGCGCTGCTGACCGGTCTTGCGGCCACCCCGGCGGTCGTCCTCGGCCATCGCGGCGGCGGCCTGGCGGCGGGTCGGCTCGCCGCCGGGTGGCCCGAACTGATTCGCGGGCTGATCCTCGACAACGCGCCTTATTTCACCGCCGGGGAGCGTGCCGCCCGCATCGGGCGATTCGCCGACCGACAGGATATTGCACCCGATGGCAGTCATTTGACCGACCGCTGGGCCTGGGTGCGCCGCGTTGGCGACGCCGACTGGAGCGACGAGACGGTGCACGTCTCGGTGGTGACCTATTTCTCCCATGGTCCGTGGAAGGAGCACGGCCATTCCGCCATTCCGCGCTACGATTTCGCGCCCGACGTGAACCGGATCCAGGCGCAGACGCTGGTGATCGCCGGCCGGACCGACCCGGTCTTCGAATCAGGGGCAAGGCTCGTAAGTGACCGTCCTGATTGGGGATATTCGGAACTTCCGGGCGGCCCGGGCATGGTTCTGGACCGCCCCGACGAATGGTGCGCAGTGGTGATGCCCTTCCTCGAGCGACTGCGTTGATGCCGGCGTCGCGCTCCGTGTCCGGTGGGGCCGAAGGGCCCCGCAGGATTTCGTTTCGTCGTATCGGAAGACCGGATCGTGGCCGTTCGTGTCGATACCGTAAAAACCGGTGGACAGCGGCTTTATTTGATATAGGAATATGACAATTACAGGACGGGCCGGGCCGCGCATTGCGTCGGTAGAGAAACCTGATGGAAACCATCGCCCGTGTCAGGGAGCGGAAGGGGCTGCTGAAATGATGCTTCGGAAATACAAGTTCGCGCTGCTCGTCGGAGCCTCTCTCCTGTCGACCACGCCTGCATTCGCGCAGGACACCGGCACGCCCGCCCAGGGTCAGGCGTCCGGCGACGACTCCATGCAGGAGGTCGTGATCACGGCCCAGCGCCGCACCGAGCGGCTGCAGAACGTGCCGATCGCGGTCAGCGCCTTCACCGACGAGGACATCGCCAACCGGCAGATCAACAACACGCTCGACCTGATCAACTATGTCCCGAACCTGATCGGTCACAACAACACCGCGCTCGGCACCGCCAACACCTATTCGATGCGCGGCCTCGCCAACACCGAGTCGATTTCCACCTTCGATCCGCCGATCGGCACCTATGTCGACGACATCTACATCTCGCGTCAGGGCGCCAACAATTTTGCCCTGTTCGACGTCGAGCGGATCGAGGTGCTGCGCGGACCGCAGGGCACCCTGTTCGGCCGCAACACGACCGGCGGCGCGATCAACGTCATCATGCGCCGGCCCGGCAACGAGTTCGGCGGCTATCTGGACGTCGGCTATGGCCGCTTCGACCGGGTGCAGCTGCGCGGCTCGGTCGATGTGCCGGTCGTCACCGACCGGCTGCTGACCAAGGTTTCCGGCTACTACATCCGCGCCGACGGCTATGTGGACAATCTCGTCACCGGCGAGCGACTGAACGGCGAGGAGAACTGGGGTCTGCGCGGTGCCGTGCGCGCCTTCCTGTCGGACGGCGTCCGCTGGGATGTGTCGGCCGACTATGTCTCCAACTCCGCGGCCAACCTTCCGCATTTCTATGATCCGACCACCGGCCGGCGCGTCAGCTACACGCCGCTTCGGACCGACACGCCGCTCGGCACCGGCCTGGTGTCGGCGGGGCTCGCCGACATTCCCCTCGGCAATACCGCCAGGTCCTGGTCGATCAGCTCGAACCTCGAGGTCGAGGCGGGTGCGGCGACGATCAACTTCATCACCGGCTACCGGAATCTGCGGCAGGAATATCTGACGGAGAGCTTCGCCGGCATCAGCAGCGCGACCGCGCGCTTCGACGGTGTCAACTTCCTGGGCGGAAGCCGTGGCACCGCAACGCCGCTCGTCAACGACAGCCGGCATCGCCAGTTCAGCCAGGAAATCAAGGTCACCGGCGAAGCGTTCAACAACTTCCTGACCTATGTCGCCGGCTTCTACTATATCAACGAGACCAACGACACGAACTTCGCCAACATCTCCATTCCGCTGACCGGGCGACCGTCGGTCAATGGCGACCGGGTGATGTCGAACGATACCGAAGCGTTCGCCGGCTATTTCCAGGGCGATTTCCACCTGACCGATCGCCTGACCTTCACCGCGGGTATCCGCTATACGGACGAGCGCAAGGACATCGCCTTCTCGCCCAATCCGAATCCGCTGCCGCGCACCGCGGCGCGCAACCAGCCGTTCGACACGCAGGACGTGATCAACGCCGGCATTCCGGTGGAGCTCAACTCGCGCGTCTGGACCCCGCGGTTCGCGATCCAGTACCAGGCCAATCCGGACCTGATGTTCTTCGCCTCGGCGACGCGTGGCTTCAAGTCGGGCGGCTGGAACTCGCGGGCCTATTTCCCCGAAGGGGCCGCGGCCTTCACCCGCGAGACGCTCTGGTCCTTCGAGGGCGGCGTCCGTTCGGAATTCTTCGACCGGCGGCTGCGCGTCAACCTCACCGGCTTCTACTTCAACGATCAGGACACCCAGCTCCCGGGCGGCGGCCTCGATCCGGTGACGGGGACGATCACCTATCTCACCCGTAACGTCGCCGATCTCAGAAACTATGGCCTGGAGGCCGAGATTTCCGCACGGCCGGTGCGCGGGCTCAACGTCTACTGGTCGTTCGGCATCCAGAATGCGGCCTATCGCAACATCAACCAGATCACGCTCGACCAGCAGGCGCGTTGCCGGGCCGGGATCATCGCCAACAATTGCAATGCCGGCATTATCACGCCGACCGGCGAGATCGCCGAGCCGACCCGGGCGCCGTCCTTCACTTCGACGGTGGGCGTCAATTACGAGCTGCAGCTCGGCGGCGGCTATTCGCTGCAGCCGGCGGTCAACTGGAACTATATCAGCGACACCTGGGTCGCGACCTCCAACGATCCGCGCGGTTTCCAGAAGGCGCACAGCATCGTCAATGGCGGCATCACGTTGCGCTCGCCGGACCGCTGGTCGCTGGCGGTCGAGTGCAACAATTGCTTCGACGACATCTACATCACCTCCTTCCTGATCTACCCCTATCTCAACGCGCCGGGGAGCTGGATGGTGCGCCTGCGCTACGACTTCTAGAGAGCGGGGAGAGCGACGGACGCGGGAGGCCTGGGTGCCTCCCGCGCTCCTTTCGACTAAGGTGAGGCATGGCTGAGGCAGGCAAGAGCGGCGTCAAGCTCCCGCGCGTGAGCAAGGGGAAGCGGCCGCGCTACTTCGACGATCCCGCGATCGACCAGGTGATGACCTTCCTGCTCGAGCTGATGGCCGAGACATCTTCCCTCCGCGAACGCGTCGATACGATCGAACGGCTGCTGGAAGAGAAGGGCAGCATCAGCCGCGCTGACATCGAGAATTACCGGCCCGACGCGGCCGGCGAGGCGGAGCGCTCGGCCTGGAACCAGGCCTTCATCCGCAGGGTGATGCGCTTCCACGATCCCCGGTGATCGTGACCGCCTATCCCCATCTCTTCTCACCGGTGCGTGTCGGGACGCGGGAGCTTCCCAATCGCATCGTCCATGCCTCGACCTCGACCCATTATGCCGATCGCGGCCGGATCACCGACCGGCTGATCGCCTATTACGTCAACCGCGCGAGGGGCGGGGCGGCGATGCTGGTCAGCGAGCCGATGGCCATGCTCGGCTGGCAGACGCTGCCGACCCGCCCGCACGTGCTGTCGGGCCTCAACGCCGATCTGCTGCCGCGCTGGGCCGAGGCGGTCGCGCACGAAGGCGGGCTCATGCTCGGGCAGGTGCAGGACAATGGCCGCGGCTTTCGCGCCGGCCACCGCAACCTCGACGCCCGCGGCGCCTCGGCGCTGCCGGACGATCTGAGCTGGACGGTGCCGCGGGTGCTCGAGTCCGGCGAGGTTCACCGGATGATCGACGAGTTCGTCGAGTCCTGCGAGATGCTGGCGAAGGCAGGCTTCGCCGGCGTCGAGATTTCCGCCGGCCATGGCCATCTCTTCCACCAGTTCCTCTCCGCCCGCTCCAATCGGCGCGAGGATGAGTTCGGCGGCGACCTCGAAGGGCGCGCCCGGCTGCTCGTCCTGCTGATGCAGGGCATCCGCCAGCGCTGTGGCGCGGACTTCCTGATCGGCGCCAAGCTGCCGGCCGAGGACGGAACGTCCGGCGGGATCGACCTTGCCGGGGCGGAGCGGATTACGGCCCTGCTCCGCCGCGACGGTGCGATGGACTATCTGACCTATTGCTGGGGCAGCCATTCGGAGACGCTCCACGCGCACCTCCCGGACAATCACGGTCCGCGCACGCCCTATGTCGAGACGATCCACCGCCTCGGCCGCGCCGCCGCGCCGGACGTGCCGCTCGGCGCGCTCGGCCTCATCACCGATCCGAACGAGGGCGAACGGATCGTCCGCGACGGGCTCGCCGATCTCGTCATGCTGGCCCGCCCGCTGGTCACCGATCCGGCCTGGGCGGTGAAGGCGCGGGACGGGCGCGAGGCGGAGATTCGCTACTGCGTCTCGTGCAACACCTGCTGGCACATGATCACCACCGGTCGCGGGTTGCTGTGCGACAACAACCCCCGTGTCGGCGCGCGCGATGAGACGGACTGGCGTCCGGCGCTGGCGGAAGCGCGCAAGCGGGTGGCCGTGGTCGGCGCCGGGATTGCGGGGATGGAAGCGGCCTGGGTGGCGGCGGCGCGCGGTCATGAGGTGCACGTCTTCGGCGCGTCCGAGGAGATCGGCGGCAAGACCCGGCTGCATGCGCTCCTGCCCGGCGGCGAGGGGCTGAGCAGCATCTACGACTATCAGCAACTCGCGGCGCGACGGCATGGCGTGCACTTGCGTCTCGGCAGTCCGGCCGATGCCGGGGCCGTCTGCGCGTTCGAGCCCGATGTCGTGATCCTGGCGACCGGCTCGACCCCGTCCCGCCCGGCCTTCGTCCCGTCCGACTGGCTGGACGAGGGGCTGGTGCCGGACATCCGCGAGGCCGTCCGGCTGTTCGACACGCATCGTGGCCGCAACGCCGGGTCGGCGGTCATCTATGACGAAGACAATGGAGCCTTCACCTACGACGCCGCTGAATTTCTGCTCGCGTGCTTCGACCGGGTCGCGATCCTCACCCCGCGCGAGCGGCTGGCCAGCGACGAATCGACCGTCGTGCGGCAAGGTATCTACGATCGGCTCTATCGGAAGGGGGCGATCATTCTGACATCGGTGCGTCCGACCATCGGCTCGCGGCTGGAAGATGGCGAACTGAGCTATGCCAATATCTACAATGGCGAGCAGGCGGTGCTGCGCGACGTCGCCTTCCTGACCTATGCGACGCCGCGCGTGCCGAACGACGCGCTCGCCGCGCCCCTGCGCGCAGCCGGTCTCGACGTGCGGCTGATCGGCGACTGCCGGGCGCCCCGCATTCCCCTGAGCGCGACGGCGGAAGGCTATCGCGTCGCCATGGACATCTGACGAGAGGAGCTTCGCCCATGTACCCCGATCTCGACGGCAAGGTGGCGATCGTCACCGGCGCGGGGCGCCGCAAGGGGCTCGGCGAGGCGATCGCGCGCAAGCTCGCCGAGGACGGGGTGAAGCTCGTCCTCCACGATCTCGGCAGGGTGGCGGGCGATCTCGCGCCGGTTCATGGCGTCGGCGCCTCCGCCGAGCTCGCCGAGGTCGCCGGTGACATCGCCGCGATCCATCCCGACGTCAGCACCTTCCAGGCCGACATGCGCGTCGAAGCCGAGGTGGCGGCGCTCGTCGCGCACGCGGTCGACCGGTTCGGCCGGCTCGACATCCTCGTCAACAATGCCGGCGTCGGCTATCTGTTCGGCCCGCTCGTCGAGGCGACGCAGGAGATGTGGGACACCGTCCTCAACGTGAACCTGCGCGGCGCCTTCTTCGCCACCAAGCATGCCGTCCGCCAGATGCTGACCCAGGAAGTCCAGGCGGGCTGGGGACGCGGCCGGATCGTCTCGGTCGGCAGCCGCGGCTCCAAGTCGGGATCGGCGCTGACCTCTTCCTACATTGCCTCCAAGCACGGGCTGGTCGGCCTGACCCGTTCGGCCGCGATCGAGCTCGGGCCGGAGCAGATCACGGTCAACGCGGTCTGCCCGAACCATGTCACCACGGGTCTCGGCGCGTGGCAGAACGAGTATATGGCGGCGGCGCGGGGCCAGAGCGTCGACGACTATCTCGCTGCAATGCGGGCACGCATTCCCCTCGGCCGGGTCGGCGAGGTCGAGGACACCGCAAATGCCTGCGCCTTCCTCTGCTCCGGCCAGGCCCGCTACATCACCGGCGAGGCGATGAACGTCTCCGGCGGGGAGGAAATGCACTGAGCGGCGGATGGTCAGGCGATCGCCCCGAGCCGGCTCAGGCCCGCCGCGCCGATCCGCTCGTCCTGCGCCGGCGTCCCGCCCGACACCCCGATCGCGCCGATGCACTGCCCCTCGACCAGCGCGGGCAGCCCGCCCGCCATCGGCAGGTAGTCGGTCAGCCGCAGCAGCGCCGGCTCGGCCGCCAGCCGGTCGGCGAGACGTCCGCTCGGCGCTCTGATCAGCGCCGCCGTGCGTGCCTTGTCGATCGCCACCCTGGCCGTCATCAGTCCGGCACCGTCCATCCGCTGCAAGGTCAGCGGATAGCCGCCCTCGTCGACCACCGCGATCGACATGGCGAGGCCTTCGCCGTCCGCCGCTTCCAGCGCGGCGTCGAGCATCTGCCGGGCGAGATCGGCGCCGAGAACGGGCTTATACTTCATGGACATGGTCCTTTTTCAGTTTCGGGCGGGAGGGAACCGAAAAGGGCCTGCGCTTTTCAGGTTCTTTGATATAGCCGCTCTCATCGACAGGGAGGAACGGGTTCTTGAACGGCAGGAATGACGAGACTGTTGCCATCGACCGGATGCAGGCCGTCCCGCTTTATCATCAGATTTTCCTGCAGCTGCGCGAGGAGATCACGAGCGGCGAGCGCGCCTTCGGCTCGCGCCTGCCGACGGAGCAGGAATTGTCGGCCCAGTTCGGCGTGTCGCGGATCACCGCGCGGCGCGCTCTCGACGAACTCGCCGAGAACCACCTCGTCGAGCGCAAGCGGCGGGTCGGGACGCACGTCACCTTCCGTTCGCCCGCCAAGCCGTTGCAGGGCAATATCGAGCAGGCGCTGGAGTCGCTGCTGAATTTCGGCCGGACCACCCAGGTGAAGCTGCTCGAGGTCGACAAGGTGCCGGCCCGCCCGCCGATCGACGAGGCGCTCGAGGTTCCAGTCGATACGGTGGTGCTGCGTGTCGTCCGCGTGCGCTGGCTCGATGGCCAGCCGCTCGGCCATTTCGTCAGCTACATCCCGGCCGAGGTCGGCGCGCACATGACGCGGGCCAAGCTCAAGTCCACCCCGATGCTGACCCTGATCGAGGAGGCGGGGGTCCGGATCGGCTCGGCCAACCAGACGATCTCGGCGACCCTCGCCGACGCGACGCTCTCGGCGGGCCTGCATGTCGACATCGGTTCGCCGATCCTGCGCGTCAGCCGGACTGTGCTCGACGTGGACGGTCGGCCGGTCCAGCACATCCTCGCCCAGTTCCGCCCCGATCGCTATCAGATCCGCCTTGATCTCGGTTCCTCCCATGTCGGGCCTCAGCTGCTCTAGGCAGTCCAGGTTCCGATTATTTGATATAGAGATAGAACAATTTATCGGCTACGACCAGCGCATTCCCGGGATGTGAGAGGCCGCGCCGAATGAACGACTGGACGACATCGTCGGACCCCGCGCTGCTGAGGATCGCAACCGTCACGACGGCGACTCCGGATCTCGGCGCCTCGGAGCGTTGTTACGCCGAATGGCTGGGCTACCGGACGATCGAGCGCGGCTGGGTCGATCCGTCGCTCGCCCGCAGTTGGGGCGCGCCGGCGGCCGAAGGTGCGCGTTTCTGCACGATGGTGCCGGAGGGCGAGGCGGACGTGTTTGTCCGGATGGTCGAGACGCCGGCTGTACCCGGATACCGCCCGCTCACCACCTTCGGCTGGAACGCGTTCGAGATCATCGTCGATGATGTGGCGAAGCTCGCGGAGGAGATCGCGGCTGCTCCCTTCCAGGTGATCGGCGAGCCGCGCCCCCTTCAGTTCATGCCGTCGATCATCGCGATGCAGGTGGTTGGGCCGGCAGGCGAATGCCTCTATTTCACGACGGAGAGCGGCGACCGCGACGCTTCGATCCTGCCCAGACCGTCGGGATTCGTCGGCCGTACCTTCATCGTCGTCGCAGGCGGGCCGGATTTCGACGCGATGCTGCGCTGGTATGTCGACCATTTCCAGCTGCGCGAACGCCCGGTGCGCAAGAGCAAGGTCAAGGTCCTTCAGGAGGCGCAGGGCCTGGGGCCGGAGGAGACCGTGTCGCTGAGTGCGATCGGCATGAAGCAGCACGGCAATCTCATCGAGCTTGACGGCTATCCGGTCGGACCGGGCCGGATTGCCGGACCGCGGCCGCGCGCGCCGGGCCATCTGCCGCCGGGCAATGCGATCGTGAGCTTCGAGGTGGCCGACCTCGGTCCCTTCGCGTCGATGGCGATCACACCGCCGCAGGCACGGCCGGAATCGGTCTATGCCGGGCGCCGCGCGTGCACGCTGTCCGGCCCCGCAGGCGAGCTTGTGGAGTTGATCGAGATGGATTAATTGTTCTAATATTAGAACATAAGACTTGCTGCCGGCCACCCGCTCTGCTTTCATCGGGTCCGCCGAGGAGATAAGGAGAGCCGGCCATGAAAGTGCGCGATCTTCAGCACGCGGTCCTGCCGCAGAGCAGCGCCGAGGAACAGAGCCGGCAGGGCGCCGTGGTGGCGCTGCGCCGCCTCCTCAACCGTCATGTCCGGCCGCGCAACGTCACGGTGTTCGAGACCGAGGCGGGGCCCGCCTTTGCGGCGGCGCACGGCCGTCAGCCCCAGTCGCCAGCCGAGATCCAGCAGGCGTTTCTGATGTCGCCGAGCTACCGCCTGTGGAGCGCGGCCAATCGGGCGGCGCAGGAGATGATCTGGGTGTCGGTCGGCGAGCCGATCTACCGCGATCTCGATCGGATGACCGGCGCGGCCCGCGATCTTGCAGCGGCATCGGACAAGCGTGGCAGCCTGACGCTCGATCCGGCCTATGATCCCTCACCGGAGGTGGCCGACGTCGACATCCATCTCCAGCCGGGCGGCTATGCGATGGATCGGGGCGAGGATGATATCGTCGCCGGAGCTCTCTACGAGCTCGGCGGCAACGTCTTCTCGTTCGGGCAAGGGATCGGGCGCGGCGACAGCAAGGCAGCCGTGGTGCTACGGCTGCTGGATGAGCATTTCGGCGGATTCCGGCCGAGACGCATCCTCGACATCGGCTGTTCGGCCGGCGCCGCCTCGGCCGCCTATGCGGCGAACGATCCCGGGGCCGAGGTTCATGCCATCGATCTGGGCGCGGGCATGCTGCGCTACGCGCATGCGCGGGCGGAGTCGCTCGGCGTCGGCGTTCATTTCCACCAGATGGACGCCTCTGCCTTGTCCTTCGCGGACGACAGCTTCGACCTCGTCGTCTCGCATAATCTGATGCACGAGATCGGCGCAGAGAAGCGTCGCGCGATGCTGCGCGAGGCGCGACGGGTGGTCCGGCCGGGCGGCATCGTCATCCATCAGGACGTCGCGATCCGCGGCCTGCCGACTATGGTCCAGCAGGTCGAGCGCGACTGGGACACCCATTTCAACGGCGAGGCGCACTGGAACACCTACCAGAATGCCGACCTGATCGCCGACATGAAGGCGGCGGGCTTCGCGCAGATCGAGATCGTCGAGCATGACCTGCCCGCGATCCACGGCGCCAACCGCTGGTACGCGATCAGCGCGACGAAGCCCGCATGACCAGCCAGGTGGAGGCGCTGAACGCCCTGATCGCGACCGCCCGTGGAGAGAGGCCGCAAAGCCTCGCCTCGCGGGAGGCGGAGGAGGTACTGAACGTCACGCTCGCTGTGCTGGTCGAGCTCGCCGTGGCCAACGACCGGATCGATCGCCTGGAACGGGTGGTGGCGGAACTGGGCGGTCGCAGCGTCGAGGCCTTGCGCGACATCCGGTACGATGGCGAGATCGCGCAGGAGCGGCAGGCGGCGACTGACGCCCTGCTGACGCGGGCTCTCCGGATCATGCTCGATCCGAGAGCGCAGAAATGAGTCCGCGCTAAACTCCACCCGTAACTCCGGACTTGATCCGGGGTCCACCTTCCTTTGGGGCGCTGGGAAGAGAAGGTGGATGCCGGATCAAGTCCGGCATGACGAACAGGGACTAGCCTGCTTGCCCCCGCCAGCTGTCGACGATCTCCCCCGCCGTCGCGAACCAGGCTTCCGGCCGCGCCGCGAGCCGCCCCAACAAGCCCTCGAACGCATCCATGCGGTAAGCCAATCCAGTGATGTACGGCGTCAGCGTCAGCGGCAGCATGCGGCCGCCGAAGCGCGTCGCCTCGCCCTTCAGCCAGTCGAATGCGTCCTCCATCTGCTGCGCGACGCTGTCCATCGATTGCTGCTGGACCGCGATCATCTGGCGGTCGGAAAGCTCGTGGTTGAAGGGGAGGCTGACGATCGTGCCGGCGCTCGTGGTCGCAATATAGGGCAGATCGTCGTTCACCCAGTCGCACATATAGTCGAATCCCGCCTCGACCAGCAGCCGTGGCGTGTTCCAGCTCTGCGAGCGGGCGATCGACTGCCAGCCGCGCGGGGCGGTGCCGATCGCTTCGGCCAGCGTGTCGCGGGCCCTCAGGATCAGCGCGCGTTCCTCATTCTCCGGGAGGCCGGTCGCGATCGTGCCGTTCATGTCGGTCGAATGGGCGACGATCTCATGCCCGCCGGCGAGGATGTCGGTGATGATCGAGGGATAGCGCTCGGCGATCGCCGAACTGGTTGCGACCGTCGCCTTCACCCCGGCCTTCGCGAAGGCGTCGAGCAGACGGTAGAGGCCGACCCGCGTTCCATATTCGCGCGCCGTATAGTGGCGATAGTCGGGATAGGGGGTCTGCATGTGTCCCGGCGCGCGGAACGGCGTGTCGGAGGGCGTGATCGGAAACCATTCGAGATTGACCAGAATGGCGACAGCGACGCCCTTGCCGTTGGGCCAGGCGACGGGCGGGCGAGAGAACAGGTTCGACGCCGCATAGAGATCGTGGTCCATCCCCGCGCGGCGCCTGGGATATTCGAGATAGGCGGGATCGAGGCTCATGAATCGGCCTTTGCGTAACGGGCTGCGTCCGCGACGGCATCGTCATAGCCGTTCGCGAGGAAATGGTCGGCGATGTCGCCGGAGCGGGTGATCCACGCGCGCCCGTCGGCGGCGATGTGGCGCAGCACCTCCGCGAACGGGCCGATCCGGTGCGGCTGGCCGATCAGGTAGGAGTGCAACGGGATGCACATCACGGTGCCCGACTGTGCGCCCTCTGCCGCCAGCCGCTCATACTGGCGGATCAGCGTCTCGGCATAGTCCCGCGGCGACATGTTGTAGACGAAGAAGCCGTAATGGTCGTTCACCTCGATGCTGTAGGGCATCGAGATCAGGCGGCCCTTCGCGACGTGCACCGGCCCGGGCTGGTCGTCGTGATAGAGGTCGCACGTATAGGTCATGCCATATTCGGCGATGAGATCGAGCGTGCGCGGCGTGTGGGTGAGGGCGGGCGCGAGCCAGCCCCTGATCGTCTGGCCGGTCGCCTCGCGGACGGTGCGGATCGAATCCTCGATGATCGCGCGCTCCTGCGCCTCGTCCATGCCGTAGCTGTAGCGGGTGTTGTAGATGCCGTGGCTGAAGAACTCCCAGCCGAGATCGTTGGCGTTCGCCACCACGTCGGGATGATGCTGCCAGAGCGCGACGGAGAGGGAGACGGAGCCCTTGAAGCCGTGCCGCTCCATCACCTCGGCGAGGCGCCAGTGACCGACCCGGTTGGCATAGTCGCGGTGGCCATAGCCGACCACGTCGGGATGGGGCCTGGGCCAGCTCTTGCGTTGCGGATTGGCGGGCGGGTCGATCTCGTAAAATTCGAGGTTCGGTGATACCCAGACGGCGACCGACTTGCCTTCCGGCCATTCGATCTTCGCCCGGTCGCGATAGGGGCGAAAATCGTAGAGGCCGGGGTCCTTCTCGCCGTCCCGCATCAGCGCGCCTCCAGCCAGTCGATCACCGCCTGCACCGGCTCGACGTCGGCATATTTGAGCTGGAGGTCGGTGAGGTTCGCGAAATGATAGCTCTCATGCTTGTCCGCGCAGGTCTCCATGGGCACGATCGTGCGGAAGCCGTAGGCGAGGGAATCGACCGCCGTCGCGCGCACGCAGCCGGACGTGCTGCCACCCGTCACCACCACTGTGTCGACCTTGTGCCAGCGCAGGTACGAGGCGAGCGGCGTCTCGAAGAAGGCCGAGGGCATACGCTTGGTGTAGGTGAGGTCGTTCGCGTCGATCTCGCAGCGCGGATCGAAAGCGTGGCGCTCGCTGCCATATTTGATGTTCTGGAGGGAATCGGGCGTATCGGTGCGCGTGCCCCAGACGCCCGCATCGCCGGCATCGCCCTTGTAGCCGACCCGCGACCAGATCACCGGCATCCCCTTTTCGCGGGCGAGGCGGGAGATGGTGTTGATATACTCGATCTGCCTGGGGTCGGTCTCGTAGGCCGTCTTGAACAGGTCGAGCCGCGTATAGGCCTGCTGGAGATCGACGTTCACGATGGCGAGCTTCTCGCCGAAGCCGAACTTGTTGCGCGCCGGATTGGCCATCACCGCCTCGAACAGCTCCCGGGCGGTCTTGTCCTCCCGGATCATCTTCGTGCCGAGGGTCATCAGGCGGTCTCCAGTTTTCGGGTCGGTTGTTCCAGGGCGAAGCCGAGCGGCAGGCCGGCATCGGGGGTGAAGCCGTAAAGCGGCTCGCCCGGCAGCGCCTCCGCGAGAATCTCGCGGACTCTGAGCAGCTTTTCGAGGTCGATGCCGGTTTTGAGGCCCATCGCCTGGAGCATGAACACCAGGTCCTCGGTCACGATATTGCCGCTCGCGCCCGGCGCGAAGGGGCAGCCGCCGATCCCGCCCAGCGAGCTGTCGACCGTGTCGAGACCCATCTCCAGTGCGGCCAGCACATTGGCGAGGCCGAGGCCGCGGGTGTTGTGGAGGTGGATGCCGGTCAGCGCCTTCGCGCCGACCACGCCGCGCACCGCCGTCACCATCTCGCGGACCGCCTTCGGATCGGCATAGCCGGTCGTGTCGGAGAGGCCGACCTCGTCGCAGCCCGCCGCCATCAGCCGCTCGGCGAGGGTCAGGATCTGGCGCAGCGGAATCGCGCCCTCGATGGTGCAGCCGAACACCGTGGAGAGGCTGCCCTCGAAATGGGGGCGCCGCTCAGGCGGCAGCGCGCGAATCGCCGCGGCGATCGCTGCGGCCTCCTCGATCACCTGATCGTGGCTGCGGCGCAGGTTCGCACGGCTGTGCGATTCGGAGACGGAGAGCGGCAGCGTGATCTTGTCCGCCCCGGCCGCGAGCGCCGCCTCGGCGCCCTTGAGGTTCGGCACCAGCACGGCGACGGTGAGGCCGGGAATGGTCTTGGCGAAGGCCGTGATCTCGGCCGTATCGGCAAGCTGGGGGAGGAGCTTCGCCGGTACGAAGCTGCCGACCTCGATCTCACGGACGCCAGCCGCCGCCTCGGCGACGATCCAGGCCTTCTTGGCCGCGGTCGGCATCACTGTCTTGATGCTCTGCAGGCCGTCGCGCGGCCCCACCTCGCTCACCAGAATATCGGTCTGCATCAAACCTCTGCTTGCTTTATTGTCATATATCTATATCAAATCAGCGCAGGTTGTCGAGCCGGTGAAAACGAGCCGGGCGACAGGCGTAGGATGGAGAGTCGGGGGCTTATGGATCCATTGCCGCTTGCGGGGCTGAAGGTCGTCGAGTTTACCCACATGGTGATGGGCCCGTCCATCGGGCTCATCCTGGGCGATCTCGGTGCCGATGTGATCAAGGTCGAACCGCCGGGCGGGGATCATACCCGCCGCCTGCTCGGTTCGGGCGCCGGCTATTTCCCGATGTTCAACCGCAACAAGCGCAGCATCTGCCTCGATCTCAAGAGCGCCGACGGCAATGCGGCGGCCCGGCGCCTCGTCGACGAGGCCGACGTGATGATCGAGAATTTCCGCCCCGGCGCGCTCGCGAAGCTCGGGCTGGGCCCCGATGCGTTCGCGGACAGCAACCCCAACCTCATCTATTGCAGCGCCAAGGGCTTTCTGACCGGTCCCTATGAGGACCGCACCGCGCTCGACGAGGTCGCGCAGATGATGGGCGGCCTCGCCTATATGACCGGGCCGCCGGGCCGGCCGCTGCGCGCTGGCGCGTCGGTGATCGACATTACCGGCGGCATGTTCGGGGTGATCGGCATCCTCGCCGCGCTGGAACGCCGCCACCGGACCGGCAAGGGCGGCCATGTGAAATGCTCGCTGTTCGAGACCACCGCTTTCCTGGTCGGCCAGCATATGGCGCAAAAGGCCGTGACCGGCGGCGCCGCGGCGCCGATGCCGGCGCGCGTCTCCGCCTGGGCGGTCTACGATGTGTTCGAGACCGTGCGGCCGGACGAGCAGTTGTTCGTCGGCGTGGTCAGCGACACGCAATGGACCGCCTTTTGCGCCGCGCTCGATCTCGCGGAGCTTGGCGCCGACCCGGCCCTCGCCCGCAACAACGACCGTGTCCTGCAGCGCGAGCGCATCCTGCCGACGCTGCGCGCGCTGTTTTCGTCCATGACCCGGGAGGGTCTGATCGCGCGGCTTGAGGCGATCGGCCTGCCGTTCGCGCCGATCACCCGGCCGGAGGACCTGTTCGGCGACCCGCACCTGCTGGCTGGCGGCGGCCTCACCGAGGTGACGCTGGAGGATGGCACGGCGGCGATGCTGCCGACCCTGCCGATCGAGATCGACGGGCGAAAGGCCGGGGTGCGGCTCGATCTGCCACGCGCCGGTGCGCACGATGCAGACGTGCTGGAAGAGACGGAGCGCGCTTGAGCCGGACCATCTTCGACAAGATCTGGGACCAGCACCGCATCCGGCAGATGCCGGGCGGCGCCGATCTGATCCTCATCGACCGCATCCTGCTGCACGAGCGGACCGGCGGGGTCGCGCTCAGGAGCCTGATCGAGCGCGGCCAGGCCGTGCTGGCGCCCGATCGCGCCTTCGCGGTCATGGATCATATCGTCGACACCTTTTCCGGCCGCACCGACCGGACGACGATGCCGACCGGCACCGACTTCATCCGCGCTACCCGCGAGGCGGCACGGGCCACAGGCATCCGCCTGTTCGATCTCGACGATCCGGCGCAAGGGATCGTCCATGTGATGTCGCCGGAGCTTGCCATCGTGCTGCCGGGGACCACGCTCATCTGTCCGGACAGCCATACCTGCTCGCAGGGCGCGTTCGGCGCGCTTGCATGGGGGATCGGCTCGACCGAGGCGGAGCATGCGCTGGCGACCTCGACGCTCAGGGTCAACCGGCCGAAAACGATGCGGGTCGCCATTGACGGCCGGCTCGCTGAAGGCGTCACCGCCAAGGACCTGGCGCTTGCGCTGCTCGGCCGCTTCGGCATTGGCGGCGGGGCAGGGCATGTCGTCGAATATGGCGGGAGCGCGGTGGAGGCGCTCGACATCGAGGGCCGTCTCACCTTGTGCAACATGGCCACCGAATTCGGCGCGTTCAGTGCGATCATCGCACCGGATGAAGCCGTTTTCGCCTATCTTGAGGGCCGCCATTTCGCGCCGTCGGGTGCGGACTGGGACGAGGCCGTGCGGCATTGGCGAGAGCTGGCCAGTGATCCGGACGCGGTGTTCGACGCTGAACTGGCATTTGACGCCTCGCAGGTCGCGCCGATGGTGAGCTGGGGGACCAGCCCGCAGCTTGTCGTGCCGGTCGACGGCGCGGTGCCCGATCCGGCTGCCCCCGGGCCCGGCTCGATGGAGAGCCGCGCCCGCGCGCTGACCTATATGGACCTCGCACCGGGTACGCCGCTGGCCGGTTTGCCGATCGACGCGGCCTTCATCGGCTCGTGCACCAACAGCCGCCTGTCCGATCTGCGGCGCGCTGCTGCGATCCTCGACGGCCGCAAGGTGGCGCCGGGCGTGAAGGCGATCTGCGTACCAGGTTCGACGCAGGTGAAGCGCGCGGCGGAAACCGAGGGGCTGCACGAGATCTTCCTCGCGGCCGGATTCGAATGGCGCGAATCCGGCTGTTCGATGTGCTTCTTCGCCGGCGGCGAGAGCTTCGGGCCCCAGCAGCGGGTGATCTCGTCGACCAACCGCAATTTCGAGAGCCGGCAGGGCCCTGGCACGCGCACCCACATCGCCTCGCCCGAGACGGTCGCCGCTTCGGCGGTCACCGGTGCCATCGCCGACCCGCGCAAGGCCGTGCGCTGATGGAACCGTTCACGACCCTGACCGCCGTTGCGGCGCCGCTGCTGCGCGACAATGTCGATACCGACGCGATCATCCCGTCGCGCGAGATGCGGACCGTTTCGAAGAAGGGGCTCGCCGCCGGGCTGTTCAGCGGCTGGCGCTATCTCGCGATCGGCGGACGGGAGCCGGATCCGGGCTTCGTGCTCAACGACCCGGCCTTTGCGGGTGCGCGTATCCTGCTGGCCGGCGAGAATTTCGGTTGTGGCTCGAGCCGGGAGCATGCCGTCTGGGCGCTGGCCGAATATGGCTTCCGCGCGATCGTGGCGCCGTCCTTCAATCCCATCTTTCGCGGCAATTGCATCGCCAACGGCGTTGTTCCCGTCGTGCTGCCAGGGGAGGTCGTCGGGGAGATCGCCGCGAATGTCGAAGCGACGCCCGACCATCTCCTGACGATCGACCTCACCCGGCAGGCGGTCATCATCGCTTCGGGCAAAGGCTACCCCTTCGCGATCGACGCCGACTCGCGCGACGCATTGCTGGCCGGCCGCGATCCGATTTCCCGGACGTTGGAACAGCTGGCCGCGATATCGGATTTCGTCGAACGCGACAAAGCGCGCAGAGCGTGGGCCTATAGCGGCCTCTCCCGGCGCAGAGCCGGGCCGCCCGACCAGGCCCGGTGAAGCGATCGCTTCAGGCGGAGGCCCGCGACAGGTCGCCGATCACCGATTTCGTCTCGAGGAATTCCTCGAGCCCGAACCGGCCGAACTCGCGGCCGTTGCCCGACTGCTTGTAGCCGCCGAAGGGCATGCCGAAGTCGAGCCGGCCCGAATTGACGAACACGCTGCCGGCCCGGATCCTGCCGACGATCCCGGCCGCCACCTGCGGGTCGCCGGCGATATAGGCGCTGAGGCCGTAGGGTGTGTCGTTGGCGATCGCGACCGCTTCGTCGAGCGTGTCATAGGCAATGACGACCAGGACCGGGCCGAAAATCTCCTCGCGCGCCACGGTCATGTCGTTGGTGACATTGGCAAGGACGGTGGGTTTCACATAATAGCCTTTGGCGAGGCCCTCGGGCCGGCCCGGGCCGCCGATGGCGACCGTCGCGCCTTCGTCGATCCCCGTCTGGATCAGGCCCTGGATCTTGTCGAACTGGGCCTTGTTCACCACCGGGCCGATATGGCCGCCTTCCCGGGACGGATCATCGACCGCCCTGGCGGCGAAGATCGCCGTCAGCGCCGCGACCGCCTCGTCATATTGCGACCGGTGGACGAGGAAACGGGTGGGCGCGATGCAGCTCTGGCCGGAATTCATCAGCAGCCCGGCGACGCCGCCGGGCAGGGCGGTGTCGAGCGGTGTGCCGGGCAGGATGATGTTGGGTGATTTGCCGCCCAGTTCCTGGTGGACGCGCTTCACCGTGTCCGCGGCGTTCCGGGCGACCAGGATGCCGGCGCGGGTCGAACCGGTGAAGCTGATCATGTCGATGCCGGAATGCTTCGCCAGCGCCTCGCCCACGCCCGGCCCGTCGCCCTGGACAAGGTTGAACACGCCCGCGGGCACGCCCGCCGCGTTCATCACCTCGGCGAAGATCGCCGCCGAGCCGGGGGTTTGCTCGGACGGCTTCAGGATCACCGCATTGCCGGCCGCGATCGCCGGGGCGACCTTGGCGACGATCTGGTTCATCGGCCAGTTCCACGGTGTGATCAGCGCGACGACCCCGATCGGCTCGTAGACGACGCGATTCTTGCCAACCGTTTCCTCGAACGCGAAATCCCCGAGTGCCTCCAGCGTCGACAGGAGGTGGCCGAGGCCGGAGCCGGCCTGTCCGGTCGTCGCCAGCGTGATCGGCGCGCCCATCTCCTCGGAGATCGCCTTGGCGATGTCCGCGCTGCGCGCCTTGTACGCCTCGATCATGCGGCCGATCAGGGCGAGCCGCTCCTCCCGGCTCGTCTGCGAGAAGCTCTCGAACGCCCGGCGTGCCGCGGCGACGGCCCTGTCCACGTCCGCCGCGGTGCCGAGCACGACCTCGGACACCACCTCCTCGGTCGCCGGATTGACGACCGCATGGGAGCGGCCGCCCTCGCTGTCGATCCACCGGCCGTCGACATAATGTTGGAGGTAGCGGTTCATGTCGGGGGAGTCCTCTTCAGGGTCTGCTGCCCCGTTTCTGGGAGCGGCGCCCATGCGAGTCCAGCCCGGCCATGTTCGATTTCTGTGAGGAGTGGAGGCCCGAGCCGGAATCGAACCGGCGTGCAAGGATTTGCAGTCCTCTGCGTAACCACTCCGCCATCGGGCCGCCGCCGGGCGAAATGGTCGGCTTTGGCGGGGCTGTCAACCGGCGAGATGCTGTGGCAGGCTTGCGCGATGCCGGCCGCCGATCTTCTGAGCCGTCTGGTGCTGAGGCCCGCGCTCGATTTCGCGCTGCCGCCGCGCTGCCCGGGCTGCGGTGCGGTCACGGCCGACCCGCATCGCTTCTGCCTCGCCTGCTGGTCGGAGCTCGCCTTCCTCGGCGACCCGTGCTGCGCACGGTGCGCCCTGCCGTTCGGCTATGATCCAGGCCCGGATGCGGTGTGCAGCGGCTGCCTCGCCCACCCGCCGCGCTTCGACCGGCTGCGGGCTGCGGTCGCCTATGGCGACATCCCGCGCGCCGTGGCGCTCAAGCTCAAATATGGCGGCCGCCCGGGAGTCGCCGAGACAATGGCCCGGTTCATGGAACGCCACATCGATATGGCGGAACGTGCGGATGCCGTTCTGGTCCCGGTGCCGCTCCACCGCTGGCGGATCTGGCGGCGCGGCTACAATCAGGCCGCACTCGTCGCCTCCGCGCTGGCGACGCGCACCGGCCTCGCCGCCCGGCTCGATCTCGTCGACCGTGTCCGCCGCACGCCGCCGCTCAAGGCCATGCGGCCGCGCGAGCGGCGCGATGCGCTCCGCGGCGCCTTCAAGGTGCCGGCACGGTACAGGGCGGCGGTGAAGGATGGCCGCTTCATCCTGATCGACGATGTCTACACCAGCGGTGCGACCGCCAATGGCTGCGCCCGGGCCCTGAAGCGGGCGGGCGCGGCGCAGGTGGATGTGCTGTGCTGGGCGCGGGTGGTGAAGCCGGAGAGCGATTAGCCTTTATCTGTCGCGATTTCCGAGCCGGCAGGCGAGGCCGCCTGCCTCGAGATCGCTCAATAACCGTAGCGCAGCCGGCGCAACCACAGTTCGTCCTCGCGTCGCGGCGGCGTGCAGCCATAGCCCCGGCTGAAATGTGCGCAATTGAACCAGTAGGGCGTTCGCCGCGCCGCGTCGCTCTGCGGGAAGCGCGCCTGGAGCAGCTCGTAGGCCGCGCGCGACCAGGCGCCATGCCCGCCCTGCCGCTGGCAGCCATAGCGGGTCGAACGGACGGCGAGCGCCAGCGCCTCGTCCTGCGGCCCGCTGCCGCGCCACGCGACGGCGCGTTCGCCGAGCAGGCGCGGCGCGCTCGGGATCGCCGCCAGCGCCTCCTGCTCGGCTGCGCTCTGCGCGCGCCACAGCCAGCTTTCGCGCAGCAGCGGCCCGAGCGCGGCCGGCGCGCCGCCGACCCGCAGCCAGTCGCGCCGGCCGTAGGCCTCGCCGGCGAAGAAGCTGTCATACATCGTCGCGGCGGCGGCGAGGCTGTGCCGGTCCGGCTGCCAGGCGCACCACCAGTTGTTGTCGCTGTGCTGATAGACGTCGATTGCGATCAGGCCCGGATCCTCCTCGTCCGTCGCGGCGTTTTCGGCGCGCGGCTGTCGCTGAGTGTCGGTGATCAGGATATTGAGGCCGGGCGAACGCAGCACGTCGACGAGCAGGCGGCGGTCGCCGGGCCTCGCGCCGGGACGCGAGGTCCAGCTGATGGTGATTTCGGGGTTGAGCGCGCGCATCAGCTGGTCGAGCGCGCGCGGCGCGCGCTGCTGCTGCGCATAAAGGCGTGTCCAGGCGATGCGGGCGAAGCGGGCGCGGCTTTCGGCCGGCAATTCCATGCGCCCGGCAAGGCGGGTCAGCGCGTCGATCGAGAGCAGGTTGACGAGCGCGGGCGCGGCGTCCGGCATCGCCGTCAGCTCGGCGACGAGATGCGCCTCGTCCTCCGCCAGCAGGAGCAAGGCGGCGCCATTGCCGTCATAGCGGCCGCGGCTGATCAGGCCCCGGTCCCTGAGCTGCCGTGCTTCGGCGAGGCGTCCCGAGGTCACCAGATAGTCGAGCGCGTCGGTGGCGAGCTCCTTGAAGTGCCGGCTCTCGCGCCACGGCCAGACCTCCAGATGCGCAAGTGCCGCCTGGAATGCGGCGTCGCGCGCGTCGGCCTCCGGATACATGAGTGCGGTCCGGACCTGATGGTAGAAGCCGGTCGCAACGGCGGCGAGCGCGGGCTCATTGCCGCCCTGGGCCTCGCGGGTCAGGGCCTCCACCGCGGCCCAGCGCCCGGGATCGTAGCGCGACTCCTCGAACGACGTCCGGACGAGCGCCCAGGGCGCGCTGTCCGGCCCTTCCTCCCGGCGGGTGAGGTCCTCGTTCAGCCGCCACCAGGAGTCGATCCGCCCGTCGGTCAGCGCCCAGGGCTCCCGCTCGAACGGGGAGCGCGGGAACAGCAGCCAGGCGGCGAGCGGCCGCTGTCGCGCCTCGGCGGCCATGGCGCGGCTCGCATGCATGCCGTCGGGCGCGCTGCCGTTCAGCCACCAGGCCGGGTCGGGGAAATCGCCGTGCAGCCTGTCGATGTCCGCATTCGCCCGGTCGTAGCGGTCCCGCGCGACCGGATCGGCGCGGAGACGCGCGATCGGCGTCTCCAGCGCGTCGAGCGAGGTCCGGACCTGCGCGGTGCGGGTCTCGGGCGTGCCGGACCAGTAGCCGAGATAGCCGATCATGCCCTGCGCCAGCGGATGGATGTCGGCGAGCGCCGGATCGGCGAGGATCGCGCGTGCCTCGGCGAGCGCGGTCCGGGCCCGTTCGTTCCGGCGCGCGATGCCGGCCGCATCCTCGTCTGTGAGATAGCCGTCGATGCCCTGGGCATCGATCGCGAGCAGCATGTAGCGGGCGATATGCGCGTGCGGGGAAGCGGAGCGGGCGATCGTCCGGAACGCGGCGCGGGCGCCCGGATCGTTCCGGTAGAAGAGCAGGGAGGCAGCCTGATAGGCGCGGTCGTCGCGCTGGAGCCGGGCCAACCCGGTATCCTCGATCGCCAGCGCGCGCGGCAGGGTCACCGGCGGCGGACGGTCCCGTTCCCCGGCCGGGCGCTCCCAGCGTGCGCGGCGACAGGCGGAGAAGACGGCGCGCTGCGTCCGCACCCATTGCTCGACATAGGGATGGGTCTCGCCGAATCGCGCGATCCGCGCGCGGGCCGTCCGCATTGCGTAGTCGACCCGGCAATCGCCCAGCTGCGGATACCACCAGTCCGGCCGCACATCCTGGTCCGGCAGGATGCGGGCGAGAAGTGCCCGGTCGGCGTCGGAGAAGCTGCCGTAAGAGTAGGATTGGCTGTCCGGGCGGTCCGGATCGCCGAGGCCGGCGAGGGCGCGCCAGGTGCCGGGTGCACGCGGGCGATCGCGATAATGGTCGATCCGCTCGGCGATCGGATCGGGTGGCGGCGATGCCGCCTCCTGCGCCCGGACCGGAGGGGCGGCGCAGAGCAGCAGCCCCGTCAGCACGATTTGCCTCAAGCCCATTCCGACACAGCCTCCCGCCGCCTGCCCCGGCGAAGGTCGGAGCCCAGCCACGGATACGCTGGTCGGCTGGACCCCGGCCTTCGCCGGGAGGCGCTTCTCCGTCCCGGCCCGATCTCTCATATGCCTGCGCGTGCCCGGTCGCGAGCGTGAAGGTTGGCCGCTTCCTGCTTGTCGGTTGCGAGCTGGTGCGGCATTGTGCGGATTTGTGCGTACCGGGGAGGAAATTGCGTGACCGAGCCGCTGGCGGAGCGCATCCGCGAGGAACTGGGCCGTCGCCGCGTCACGCGACAGTGGCTCGCGGATGAAGCGCGGATCAGCCTGTCCACGCTGGAAAAATGCCTCGCCGGCCAGCGCCGCTTCACGATCGCGACGATCGTACGGATCGAATCGGCGCTCAGTCTTGCCCTCCGGGAACCTGCCGAGGGCGGCAACAGCAGCGGCATTGCCCCGGCCGAGCTTGGTGCCTATGCGCGCCCGGCGGTGCAATGGCTGGAGGGCGACTATCTGACCGTCCGTCCGGCCTTCGGCGCCGCGGAGGCGATCGTCGCCTATCGCACGGCGATCGCCTGGGACAAGGCGGCGGACCATCTGGTCTTCAGGGAATCGGAGCGGGCCGATGCCGCCTATACGCAATGTGGCGACGTCGCCTTTCCGCACCAGTCCGGCCACGTCTATCTGGTGACCCGCGAGACGGGGCAGTTCCGCATGGCGATCCTTGGCCGGCCGACGATTGCCGGTGCGCTGTACGGTCTGCTCTCGACGCTCCACGCGGCAGGCGGTACCCGGCTGATGCCGGTCGCCTGTCCGATCGCGCTGCTGCCGCTGAACGGCGGTGTCGCGCAGCGCTTCGGCTTGATCGGGTCGGGCGATCCGGACCATCGCGCGCTGGCCGCCGCGCTGGCCCGGATCGAGGTCGAAGGCTTCGCCCGCCTCGTCTCCGGTCATTGACAAGGCGGGGCGGGCACCTCAATTCGGTTGGCAAGGAATGATGATGGCTCAGGTCGAAATCTACACCAAGGCGTTCTGCTCCTACTGTTTCGGCGCCAAGCGGCTGCTCGAGCAGAAGGGGGTCGCCTATGAGGAATATGACATCACCATGGGCGGACCGAAGCGCGGCGAGATGATCGATCGTGCCGGGGGACGCACGACCGTGCCGCAGATCTTCATCGACGGCCGGCATGTCGGCGGCTGCGACGATCTGCACGCGCTCGACGGCTCGGGCCAGCTCGATCCGTTGCTGCACGGCGGATGAGGGTCGCCCTTTACCAGGCGCAGACCGGCATCGATCCGGCCGCCAATGCGCGTGACCTCGTCGGCGCCGTCGAAAGTGCCTCGGCCGGTGGTGCGGCGATGCTGTTCACGCCGGAGATGAGCGGCCTGCTCGATCGCGACCGTTCCCGGGCGATGCAGCATTTGCACTTCGAAGGCGACGACCCGGTGCTGGCAGCGGTGCGCGAGGCCGCGGCGAGGGCCGGCATCTGGGTGCATGTCGGTTCGCTCGCCCTGCTCGATGTCGATGGCGACAAGCTGGTCAATCGCGGCTTCGTGATCGACGGCGCCGGGGAGATTCGTGCACGCTACGACAAGATCCATCTCTTCGACGTCGATTTGCCGACGGGCGAAAGCTGGCGCGAGTCCGCGGCCTATCGCGGCGGAAGTCGCGCAGTGGTGGCGGAAACGCCGCTCGGCCCGCTCGGCCTCTCGATCTGCTACGATCTGCGCTTCGCCGACCTCTATGCGGCGCTCACCAATCATGGCGCCACCATGATCAGCATACCCGCCGCCTTCACCGTTCCGACGGGCGAGGCGCACTGGCATGTGCTGATGCGGGCGCGGGCGATCGAGGCCGGCGTGTTCGTTGTCGCGGCCGCGCAGGTCGGCCAGCACGCGGACGGGCGGGTGACCTATGGCCACAGCCTCGTCGTCGATCCCTGGGGCAAGGTGCTGCTGGATATGGGTGGGGAAGGGCCGGGACTCGGTTTCGCCGAGATCGATCCGGGGCAGGTCGAGGAGGTGCGTTCGCGCCTCCCCGCCATCCTCCACCGCCGTCCGATCCCGCGACCTGAGCGGTTCGCCTCAATCATCGGGTCGGCGGCGTCCCACGCCGCCGAGCCCTATCCGGGGGATAAGGCGACCCGATGATTGTCTTCGATCTCAAATGCGCGGTGCAAGGCCATGTTTTCGAAGGCTGGTTCGGCTCGTCGGAAGACTATGAGTCGCAATCAGCCCGTGGCCTCGTGACCTGCCCGATCTGTGGCGACGCCGACGTCGGCAAGGCGCCGATGGCACCTCGTGTCGGTGCCAAGGGCAATCAGGTGCCCGCCGATCCCGCCGCAATCAAGAAAGCGCTCGCCGAAATGGCGGATCTGCAGAAGCGGATGCTGGAGAACAGCGATTTTGTCGGCGATCGCTTTCCGGACGAGGCACGCGCCATCCATCTCGGCGAGGCCGAGGCGCGCGCCATCCACGGCCGCGCCAGCCGCGACGAGGCGAAAACCCTGGCTGACGAGGGCATCCCGGTTGCGCCGCTGCCATTCCCCGTTGCGGAGCCCGGCAAGAAGCACTGATCGGGCCGGAGTGCCGGCTGTTGACTTCCCTTTGACGTATGTCAGCTTTTCGTCGGGGGGAGCAAAGCCATGCTCGAACAGGCCCATCGGATCGCACGCCGCGTGTTTCTGGGCGCGGCAGCCTTCGCCGCCTGCGTGGCGGCCGTGATTCTCTGGCTCGGGTACCGGCACGATGCCGGGATCGACCGGATCGTCGCCGAAGGCCGGCTGGCGGAGGGCGAATTTCTCCGCGAGAGCGCCGAGACCTGCACCCGGGAGAACGTGTCCTCGTGCTATCGCCAGATCGATGTCGCCTATGTGGTGGACGGCGCGCGATACGAGACCTCGATGACGGTACGCGGCAGCGGCCCCGAGCCGATCTTCGATCAGGAGGTGATCCGGGTGCCGCGGCTCGGCGAGGAGCGGCCCTGGCAGGTTCTCTATCTGCCTTCCGACCCCTCGGTCGCGCGGATGCGGGCGGACCTCCTGAAGTCCGACGTAGCCGTCTACGGCACCGCCGGGGCCTTCTCGGTTATCGCCATCGTCTTCGGCGCCGTGGGCCTATTCGCCTTTCGACGGCGGTCGGTCGCTGGCTAGGGTTGGATACATCACCTGGAAGACAAAACCGTTCGGGCTGAGCTCGTCGAAGCCCTGTCCTTTCTCCTCTGCCTCAAGAAAGAACAGTCCTTCGACAAGCTCAGGACGAACGGCTGTGTGATTCAATCGGGCTGAAACTGATCCCGGCCGGTTATTGCGCGCCCGGCTGCGGCGTCTGGCATTCGCCGAGGCGGCGGGCCCGCACCCGCATGTCGCTGCGCACGGCGGTCTGACCTTCGCCCGCGCTGATGTCCATGTCCATCTCGTAGGCGGTCGGCGAGATCACACCCTGCATCGAGACGCGGGTCGGCACACCGTTCTGCGCGCAGGAGAAGGTCGCCTGGATGCGGCCGTCCGACACGTTGTTGCTTTCGGACACGCACCCCGGCGGCAGTGCACCGCCGGCCATGATGCCCTCGATCGGCTTGTTCGCCTGCTCTGGCGTGATGCACTGGCTGACTGTCGTCGGCGGGGTCTGCGGCATCGGGGCGCCCGGCATGCCGGTCATTTCCATCTTCAGGATCTCGACCCTTGTCTCCCACTGGCCGGGTTGCAGCGCCAGGATCCGCGGCGCGGCGGCCGCGGTCTGGGTGTTGGCCGCCGCTGTCTGGGTGTTGCCCGCGCCCGCGGAGGCGGCTGTATTGTTCCCGGCGCCTTCGCCTTCTTGACCGGAGCAGCCGGCGAGGATCGCCAGCCCCATGATCGCGCACGCAGTTCTCATTCTTGCCCTCCCTCAATCGTTGCGCCCTCGGCGGGGGGATAAAGCCGGCATGGCCGGGATGGTTCCATTGGCCAAGGGGCAACTGTTCGGATGGTCGATACAGGCTGGTTGACCCGCTTTACTCTCTGTGGAAAGGCCCCGGGGCAAGGCACGGCCCCGTAGCTCAGCAGGATAGAGCGACTGATTCCTAATCAGTAGGCCACAGGTTCGAATCCTGTCGGGGTCACCATTTTTCCGAGGCGATACATGGCCGGCGATACCCACGAACCCGATCTTTCCAATGGCGACCTGGTCGACGAGCCCGGCAGGGGCGCGGTTCCCGACGATGTGCAGGAGGCGGTTCGCACGCTGATCCGCTGGGCCGGCGACGATCCCGGACGGGAGGGCCTGGCCGACACCCCCCGGCGGGTGGCCCGGGCGTGGCGCGAATATGCCAGGGGCTATGAGGAAGACCCGGCCCGTCATCTCAGCCGGACCTTCGAGGAGGTGGGCGGCTATGACGAGATCGTGCTCCTCAAGGACATCCCGTTCCAGTCGCATTGCGAGCATCACATGGCGCCGATCATCGGCAGGGCGGCGATCGCCTATCTGCCGAACGACCGGGTCGTCGGAATCTCCAAGCTCGCCCGTGTGCTGCATGGCTTCGCCCGGCGCCTGCAGGTGCAGGAGCGGCTGACCGCGCAGGTCGCCGACTGCATCTGGGACAACCTCCATCCGCAGGGGGTCGCTGTGGTGATCGAGGCGAGCCACAGCTGCATGACCGCGCGGGGCGTGCGCACGCCCGGCGTGATGATGACGACCAGCCGGATGATGGGGGTGTTCCGCGAGGACGAACGCAGCCGCCGCGAGGTGCTGGCCCTGATGGGCTATTGATGCGCACCCGGATGGCGGCCCTGCTGACCCTTCTTGCTGCGGCCTGCGGCGAGAACGGGAACGGCAACGCCTCCCGCGAGCAGATCGAGCGCCTGTCGCGGCCCGCTGAAAACAAGGTCGAGGACGTCAGCCGGACGGCACGGTTGCAGCCGTTGCAGCAAGCCGACGCCGCAAGCCTGCCCCGGGCCTCCTGCCGTTTCGTCCGGGAGAACCGGGTGTACGTGCTTGGCTCCGCCGAAGGCGCTCTCGCCCGGATCGGCGGTGGCCTGCGCACCCTCGTGCCCGCGGGTCCGGTCGGCGAGACCGGCGGCTTCTTCGAGGACCGGCAGCTCAGCCTCAGCGTCGGCGCAGGCACGGCGGTGGGATCGGGCCGGGTGCTGGTCACCAACCGCCGCACCGGCGCGCAGACGATGATTCTGGGCATCTGGAATTGCGGGGGCAGGGGATGAGCGGGGAGCGCACGCCGTTCAAACGGGTGGTGATGTCCAGCATGGTCGGCACCACCATCGAATGGTACGATTTCTTTCTCTACGGCTCGGCCGCCGCTTTGGTGTTCAACCGGCTGTTCTTCCCGTCCTACGACCCGCTGACCGGCACCATCCTCGCCTTCGCGACCTACGCGCTTGGCTTCGTCGCCCGGCCGATCGGCGGCATCGTGTTCGGCCATTATGGCGACCGGATCGGCCGCAAGAAGCTGCTCATGCTGAGTCTCGTCCTGATGGGCGCCGCGACGGTGCTGATCGGTCTGCTCCCGACCTATGCCCAGATCGGGATCTGGGCGCCCGTCGCGTTGATCGTGCTGCGTCTGGTCCAGGGCTTTGCCGTCGGCGGCGAATGGGGCGGCGCGGTGCTGATGGTCGCCGAGCATGGCGATGCCGCCCGGCGCGGCTTCTGGGCAAGCTGGCCGCAGGCGAGCGTCGCCGCCGGAAACCTGCTTGCCGCCGGCGTGCTCGCGCTGATGGCCGGTCTCCAGAGTGAGGGGGATTTCCTCGACTGGGGCTGGCGGGTGCCGTTCCTGCTCTCCGCCGCGATGGTGCTGGTCGGCTGGTACATCCGCACCCGGGTGAGCGAGAGCCGGATGTTCGAAGACGCACTGGCCGAGGCCGAGGCGCCACCGAAGATGCCCGCGATCGACGTCTTTCGCGAGCGGCCGGGGGCGGTGCTGCTCGGCGCCGGCATTCGCTGGGGCGAGAACATCTCCTACTACATCCTGACCGTCTTCTCGCTGACCTTCCTGGTTGACGTTGCCTCGGAGAGCCGCAGCCTCGCGCTCAACGCCCTGCTGATCGGCGCGGCCGTGCAGTTCTTCGCGATCCCTGCCTTCGCTCTCCTTTCGGACAGGATCGGCCGCCGCCCGGTCTATGCGTTCGGCGGGCTGGGCCTGGCCGCGTGGAGCTTCGCCTTCTTTCCGTTGCTGGCCAGCGGTGACAATGGCGGGATCATCCTCGCGATCGTCGTCGGCCTCGTCCTGCACGGTGCGATGTACGGGCCGCAGGCGGCATTCATCACCGAACTGTTCCCGACCCGCATCCGCTATTCGGGCGTGTCGATCGCCTATCAGCTCACTTCGATCCTGGCCGGCTCGCTGGCCCCGATCATCGCGCTGTGGCTCTATCGCACATATGATTCGGCCACGCCGGTCGCGATCTATGTCGGCGCGAGCTGCGCGCTCAGCGGCCTTGCCGCGTTGCTGGCGCGCGAGACCAGGGGGATAGAGCTGGCGGCCATACGCTAGGCCCGCCCCTCGTCCTGGAGCCGGGCGAGAAAGCTGCCGGCCGGCGCGGGCTGGTCCTTGTGCGCCTTGATCAGTTCATTCCACAGATGGACGGCGACGGTGTCCGGGCGGACGACGTCGTCCAGCCGGATCTTCGGGCTCAGGATCCAGCCGGCGCTCTGAAAGCGCGCCGGGTAGAACACGGATTCCGGCAATGCGAGCGACCACAGCCCCGCACGTCCGGCGAGAGCGGTGAGCGCGTTGGGGCCCGCCGTTCCCCACGGCATCAGCGACAGTCCGGTTCGTCCGGTTTCGCGCAGCCGGATGGTGGCAACCTCCCGCTCGGCCGTGCTCAGCCAGAACGGGACCTCCGTCTCATCGAACAACCGGATCAGCGGATCGAGAAGCGGTGAAGCCGGCGGCAGTCGCAGGACCGCGCCGTTGAGGATGGCGGGACTTTGCCGCCCGAAGAGATGGGGTTGCGTGCCGTCGACCGGGCGCAGCAGATAGATGTCGGTATCGATCCATGTCGCTGGCCCGCGTCGCAGCAGCGCGTAGCGAAAGAGGTTCGAGAACAGCGAGACGCTGCCTGCGTGGTGGCGGATGATGCGTGTTTCGGGAAGGATTTCGGCGGCGTCGCACATCTCCACGCCCTCGGGAATGCCGTCCGGCGCGCGATAGCAGTAGAGCGAGACCGGGTGACCCTGCCGCAGGGCCGAGCGCAGGCAGGCGCGTTCGACCGCGCCCAGCGCAGGGCCGACCCAGAGCGTGGAAAGGCGGACAGGCGATGACATCTCCAGCCCCGCGGGTCGATACGCTTGCGGAACGAAGGATAGGCCCGTTGCGGGGGATTTACGAGCCCTGTGTCAGCGGCTCGGCCTTGCGCGGAGCCTTGATCGTGAACAGCGGCAGGAAGACCTGCACCAGCCAGCCGATCGACAGCGCGTAGAGCACCGTGCCGAGCCCCACGGTTCCGCCCAGTAGCCAGCCGATGGCGAGCACCGTCACTTCGATCGTGGTGCGCACGAGGCGGATCGAAAGGCCGGTCCTGCGCACGAACCCGGTCATCAGTCCATCGCGCGGGCCCGGCCCGAGGCCCGCGCCGATATAGGCGCCGCCGGCGATGCCGTTGAGGACGATGCCGGCGACCAGCATCGACAGGCGCGCCGGATAGCCCTCCGGCGCGGCAAGCAGGAACAGGCTGGCGTCGACCGCGAGCCCGATGACGAAGATGTTGCTGATCGTGCCGATTCCCGGCTTCTGGCGAAGCGGGATCCAGAGCAGCAGCACCGCGGCGCCCACAACGATGACGACTGTCCCGAAGCTCCAGCCGGTGCGCTCTGCCAGGCCCTGATGGAAGACGTCCCACGGATCGAGGCCGAGATTGGCGCGCAGCATCAACGCCATGGAGAAACCGTAGAGGACGAGGCCGGCATAGAGCTGGGCGAGGCGGCGGTAGAGCATGCGAAGCCAGTGTCATTTATTGGCATTGAATCAAATATCCAGTTGGAAGATAGTGGACCGATGAACGTGCGAAGCATCGGAACTCCCTCGCTGGTTCGTCAGCTTGGCGTCTGGCGCGGGCAGGGGCGGGAGCCCGCCTATCGGCAGCTGGCCAATGCGGTGCGGCTGCTGATCCTCGACGGCCGGCTCCCGCTCGGAACGCGCCTGCCGGGCGAGCGGGAGCTGGCGGTCGCCCTCGATCTCAGCCGGACGACGGTGACCGCGGCGTTCCTGGCGCTGCGCGACGAAGGCTATCTCGCCAGCCGCCAGGGTTCGGGCAGCGTGACCCGGGTGCCGGACCGGGCCGGGTCACGGCCGGCGGGGGAGGCCGCGGAGGTCGGCGGCGGGATCATCGACTTCGCGACCGCCTCGGTCCCGGCAAGTGAGTCCGTCTACCATGCCTACGATCGGGCGCTGGCGGCGCTGCCGCTGCATCTGCCCGGCCACGGCTATGAGCGGATCGGGCTCGACAGCCTGCGTGCGGCGATCGCGGCGCGCTATACGCGGCAGGGATGCCCGACCAGCCCCGGCGAGATCATGGTCACGAATGGCGCCGTCCACGGCTTTGCGCTGGTGCTGCGACTGCTGGCCGGGCCGGGCGACCGGATCGTGGTCGATCATCCGACCTATCCGCATGCGATCGACGCGGTCCAGCAGGCCGCCTGCCGCGCGGTTCCTGTGGGGCTGGGTGGCGAGGGCTGGGATGCCGACGCGATCGAGACGGCCTTCCGCCAGACTGCACCGCGGCTCGCCTATTTCATCGCCGATTTCCACAATCCGACCGGGCTCCTGATGGACGCGGCGACACGCCTGCGAGTCGCCGAGGCAGCGGCGCGGCTCCGCACGACCGTGGTGGTCGACGAGACCATGGCCGATCTCTGGCTGGGCGCGGCGCCGCCACCCTCGCTCGCCGCCTATGACCGGGCCGGCCGGGTGATCGCGCTCGGTTCGACCGGCAAGAGCTACTGGGGCGGTCTCAGGATCGGCTGGATCCGCGCGAGCGTCGACATGATCGACGCGCTGGTCCGCGCCCGGCCGGTGATCGATCTCGGCACGCCGATCCTGGAGCAGCTGGCGGCCGCGACCCTCGTGAGTGAAGAGGAGCAGGCGCTCGATGCGCGCCGCGCCCAGCTGCGCAGGCAGCGTGATGCAGCCATCGCCTTGCTGGCCCGATACCTGCCCGACTGGCGGGTCGCCGCGCCGCCCGGCGGGCTGTCGCTGTGGGCCGAATTGCCGGCGCCGGTGAGCACCGCGCTCGCCGCGATATCGGAGGGCTATGGCGTCCGCATCGCTGCCGGGCCGCGCTTCGGCGTGGACGGCGCCTTCGAACGCTTTGTGCGCCTGCCTTTCGCACTGCCGGAAGCCGCCCTGGAAACGGGAATCGAACGGCTCGCGGCCGCCTGTCAGGCGACGCGTCTCTCAAGGCATCGCGCCGGCGATGTCCATCGGGCGGCGGGTGCCGCCGAACTGGTCTACTGAGGCGCCGTCGGCGCTCTCGCGGGCAAAAGAAAAGGCCGCAGGTTCGAGGAGAACCGGCGGCCTTTTCATGTCCTGACGGGAAGGCTCAGGCCTCTTCGGCCGTCTCCGCTTCCGCCGCCGGGGCTTCGGTCGGCTCGGGGGCGATCTCGCCGGGCTCGAGGCCCTCGACCCGCTCCTCGATGAAGCCCGAAACGTCCTTCTCGAACATCTCGGCCATCACGTCCTTGCCCTGCAATTGCAGCTCGGCCTCTTCCGGCGAGCGCGCGATGTTGACCTGGATCGTGACCGACACCTCCGGGTGGAGGGCGATCTTCACGTCCTGGAGGCCGATCGCCTTGATCGGCTTGTCGAGCACGATCTGGTTCCTGGCGATCTTGTGGCCCTCGGCTTCCAGCGCCTCGGCGAGGTCGCGGGCGGAAACCGAGCCGTAGAGCTGGCCGGTGTTCGACGCCTGGCGGATGAGCTGAAGCTTCAGCCCGTCGACCTTGCCGGCGTCCTTCTGCGCCTCGGTGCGGCGCTCGGCATTGGTGGCCTCGATCTTCTCGCGATTGGCTTCGAAGACCTTGCGGTTCGATTCGTTGGCGCGAAGGGCCTTGCCGCGCGGAAGGAGGAAGTTGCGGGCATAGCCGTTCTTCACCTTCACCACGTCGCCGATGGTGCCGAGCTTCTCGATGCGTTCGAGCAGGATGACGTCCATGGGTCTGCCCTCCTTACTTCACGACATAGGGAAGCAGGCCGATATGGCGGGCGCGCTTGATCGCCTTCGCCAGCTCGCGCTGCTTCTTGGTGCTGACCGCGGTGATGCGGCTCGGGACGATCTTGCCCCGCTCGGAGACGAAGCCCTGGAGCAGGCGGACGTCCTTGTAATCGATCTTGGGCGCATCCTTGCCGGAAAAGGGGCAAGACTTGCGGCGGCGGAAAAACGGGCGTGCCATCGTCTAGTGCCTCCTCTTAAGCTTCGAAATCGTCGCGGCTGCGACGGGGACGGTCATCGCGATCGCCACGATCGCCGCGGGGGCCACGATCGCCGCGGTCGCCACGATCGTCGCGGTCGCGCTTGTCGCGGTCGCCGCGACGCATCATCACCGACGGGCCCTGCTCATGGGCGTCGACCTTGATGGTCATGTAGCGGATGACGTCTTCGTTGATCTGGGTCTGGCGCTCGAGCTCCGCGACCACGTTCGCCGGCGCTTCGAAGTCGAGCGCGACATAATGGGCCTTGCGGTTCTTCGCGATGCGATAGGCGATGTTGCGAAGACCCCAGGTCTCGGTCCGGACGACCTTGCCGCCATTGTCTTCGACGATCTTGGTGGCGGTTTCCGCCAGCGCGTCAACCTGGGCCTGAGCCAGATCCTGACGCGCGAGAAACACATGCTCGTAGAGAGCCATGCTGTCGCAGTCCTTCTTTTGGCCGATCGCTGACGCCGCCCAATGCGGACGCCCCTCCGGCTGTCGTCATGTCATTCGCCTGTCGCGATGTCCGAGCCGGCGGCTATGCCGCCTCGCAATCGCTCCAAAGCCAAGCCGGGGCGGAGAGCATGGCCCTCGCCCCGGATGGCGGCCCTTTGGCGCAGGCTGCGGAAAAAATCAACCCGTATCTCTGCGGCGGCTCTGCCAATGGCCTGCCCCACAGCGGCAGCGATCCCCGGCAGCCGCTAGTGGGTACAGGCTCTAGTAGCTGCTGTCCGAGCCGCCGCCGCCGCCCGATCCACCGCCGCTGTCGAAGCCGGAGTCGGAGGAAGACGAGCCGCTGTCCCATCCGGAATCGCCGGACGAGGACCAGCTCGACGAGCCGGAGGAGGAGGAACCGGCCTGGCCCTGTCCCGACGCACGCTTCTGAGCCTCCCATTTCTGCCGCTCCTTGAGATCATGGGCGGCCTTGTAGGCGCGGAACGTCGTGTGGGGGGTCGTGCCCTTCGCCTTTTGCCGTTCCCATTTGCGGCGCAAACTGGCCTCTTCTCTTTCGTACAATTCCTTCATTCGGCGTTCTTCTCTGGCCCGCTCATCGTCACGCCTCTGCCGGGCCCGCCCCGTGGGCCCTGGAAACAGGGCGACGAAGGGCGGAAAGGTGAACCAGGGCCACCAGTAGATCATCAGTATCAGGAACCCGGCGACGGGGGTGCCGAGGATCACCCAGAGCCAGGGAAAGCCGCGTTTGCGCGGCGCCCGTTCCGCCGCCAGCGTGAGCGCGGTCGCGTCCGCGGGATCCATCGTCGCCGTCGTCATGATCCGGTCTGCGCCGGCAGAGAGCGCAGCGGCGACGTCGCCGCTGCGCAGTCCGGGCCGGATGGTTTCCTCGATGATCTGGCTGGACAGCGCATCGGTCAGAACCGGCTCCAGACCATAGCCCACCTCGATCCGGACCTGCCGCTCGGCAGGCGCCAGCAGCAGGATGACGCCGTCATTGGCGCCGGCGCGACCAAGACCCCAGGTGCGCAGCAGGGTGTTGGCATAGTCGGCGATGTCCGCACCTTGCAGGCTCGGGATCGTGGCGACGACCAGCTGATGTCCGGTGGCCCGGTTCCAGTCGACGATCCGCTGATTGAGCAACCGCTCCTGCCCGTCGGCAATGACATTGGCCTCGTCGACGACGGCCCGACGCGCCCGGTCCGGTATCTCCTGTGCGGCAGCGGGCGCGGTCCAGGCAAGGATCAGGCTCAGCAGGACCAGCAGCTTGCGCATCGCGATTTCCCCCCGACAATCGCCGGCGGGGAGTTAAGTCACAGCCCGGCGCGCCCGGCAAGGCCCAACCGGTCTGGACGGCCCGGCCCGGCGCCCCTAACGGCTGGTCGGGGTTGGACAGGAGGGAATTGTGCGCGCTTTCATTTTTCCGGGACAGGGCAGCCAGTCCGTCGGCATGGGAAAGGCGCTGGCCGATGCGAGTGCGGCGGCGCGCGAGCTGTTCGACGAGGTCGACGAGGCGCTCGGACAGAATCTGTCGCGTCTGATGGCCGAAGGCCCTCCGGAGGAGCTGACCCTCACCGAGAATGCCCAGCCGGCGATCATGGCGAATGCGATCGCGACGCTGCGGGCCTCGGGTATCGATCTCGCGGGCAAGGCGGACTATGTCGCCGGCCACAGCCTCGGCGAATATACGGCGCTGTGCGCAGCCGGCACGTTCGATCTCGCGACCACCGCGCGGCTCCTGAAGACGCGCGGCCGGGCGATGCAGGCGGCGGTGCCGGTGGGCGAAGGGGCGATGGCGGCCCTGCTCGGCGCCGATCTGGCCGTCGCGCGGGCGGTCGCGGATGCCGCAGCCGAGGGCGAGGTCTGCGCCGTCGCCAATGACAATGATCCCTCGCAGGTCGTGATTTCCGGCAGCCGGGCGGCGGTCGAGCGGGCTCTGGAGATCGCCAAAGAGAAGGGCGCGAAGCGGGCGATCCTGCTCCCGGTTTCCGCACCGTTCCATTGTGCGCTGATGAAGCCGGCGGCCGATGCCATGGCTGACGCGCTGGCCGGCGTCGCGATGACGTCGCCAGCGGTGCCACTCTATGCCAATGTCACCGCCGGACCGGTGGACGATGCGGACACGATCCGGCAATTGCTCGTCGAGCAGGTGACCGGCATGGTCCGCTGGCGCGAGAGCGTGGCCAACATGGCCGCGGCGGGCGTGATCCATTTCGTCGAGTTCGGCGGCAAGGTGCTGGGCCCGATGGTCAAGCGCATCGCGCCGGATGTGCAGGTGACCAGCGTGGTGACGATGGACGACATCGACGCGCTGGTGAAGGAGATCTAGGCATGTTCGATCTTTCTGGAATGACCGCCCTCGTCACCGGCGCTTCGGGCGGCATCGGTTCGGCGATCGCGAAGGGGCTTGCGGCGCAGGGCGCGCGGCTGGCGGTTTCGGGGTCGAACGGCGAGAAGCTGGAGGCGTTCCGCGCGGAGCTCGGCGGTCAGCATGTGGCGCTCGTCTGCAATCTTTCCGATGCTGCCGCGGTCGATGCGCTGGTGCCGCAGGCGGTCGAGGCGCTCGGTCAGATCGACATCCTCGTCAACAACGCCGGCGTCACCCGCGACAATCTCGCGATGCGGATGAAGGACGAGGAGTGGGACACGGTGATCCGGGTCAATCTCGAGGCCGCCTTCCGCCTCGCCCGTGCGGCGCTGAAGCCGATGATGCGGGCCCGTTTCGGGCGGATCATCTCGGTGACCTCGGTGGTCGGCGCGACGGGCAATCCGGGCCAGGCCAATTATGCCGCGTCCAAGGCGGGTCTCGTCGGCATGTCGAAGGCACTTGCCCAGGAGGTCGCCTCGCGCGGCATCACCGTCAACTGCATCGCACCCGGCTTCATCCGCTCGGCGATGACCGATGTGCTGCCCGACGCCCAGAAGGAGGCCTTGCTCGGCCGCATCCCGGTCGGAGACCTTGGTACCGGGGCGGACATCGCCGCGGCGGCCGTCTATCTGGCGAGCCGGGAAGCGGGCTATGTCACCGGCCAGACACTCCACGTGAACGGTGGCATGGCGATGCTCTGACGCGCGCCCCACTTGCGCACCCCCCGGCCAAGCGGCTAGGGCGGTTTCAACGAAAAACGCCTCTAGGGAAAGGTGAACTATGAGCGAGACCGCGGACCGCGTGAAGAAGATCGTCGTCGACCATCTCGGTGTCGAGGCCGACAAGGTCACCGAAGAAGCAAGCTTCATCGACGATCTCGGCGCGGACAGCCTCGACATTGTCGAGCTGGTCATGGCGTTCGAAGAGGAATTCGGGGTCGAGATCCCGGACGACGCCGCCGAGAAGATCACGACGGTGAAGGACGCCATCGACTATATCGATCAGAACAAGGCCTGACCTGTTTGGGGGCCTCCCCGCCGACTGAGGCGGTGTTCGAGCCGATTTGAATGAAAACGGCTCCCCGCCGATGGTCGGGGGGCCGTTTGTCTATCTTGGGAGTATAGAATGCGCCGTGTCGTGGTGACAGGTCTGGGCCTCGTGACGCCTCTGGGTGCCGACGTCGAGACGAGCTGGAAGAACATTCTCGCCGCGAAGAGCGGCGCCGGCACGATCACGCGCTTCGATGCGACCGACTATGCCTGTGACTATGCCTGCGAGGTGAAACCGCCGGAGCACGAATATGGCTTCGATCCGAACCTGCGCGTCGATCACAAGGTGCAGCGCCAGGTCGATCCGTTCATCGTCTACGGCATCGATGCCGCCGGTCAGGCGATCGAGGATGCCGGTCTCACCGACATGAGCGAGGAAGAGCGCTACCGTGCCGGCTGCTCGATCGGCTCCGGCATTGGCGGGCTGCCTGGCATCGAGAGCGAGAGCCTGGTGCTGGAGCACAAGGGGCCGCGGCGCGTCTCGCCGCACTTCGTCCATGGCCGCCTGATCAACCTGATCTCCGGTCAGGTCTCGATCAAATACGGCCTGATGGGGCCGAATCACGCGGTCGTCACGGCGTGCTCGACCGGCGCCCATTCGATCGGCGACGCGGCGCGGATGATCGCCATGGACGATGCCGACGTGATGCTCGCCGGCGGCGCCGAAGGCGCGATCTGCCCGATCGGCATTGCCGGCTTCGCCCAGGCGCGGGCGCTGTCGACCAGTTTCAAGGCCGAGCCGTGGCGCGGGAGTCGCCCCTATGACAAGGACCGCGACGGTTTCGTCATGGGCGAGGGCGCCGGCGTGGTCGTGCTCGAGGAATATGAGCGGGCCAGGGCGCGTGGCGCGAAAATCTATGCGGAAGTGGTGGGCTACGGCCTGTCGGGCGACGCCTATCACGTGACCGCGCCCCATCCTGAAGGCTCGGGTGCGTTCCGGTCGATGGAGATGGCAGTCCGCAAGTCGGGCCTTTCCCTCTCCGACATCGACTATATCAACGCCCACGGCACCTCGACGCCGCTCGGCGACGAGCTGGAGCTGGGCGCCGTCCGCCGCCTGTTCGGCAACAACATCGCCAACCTCTCGATGAGCTCGACCAAGTCGGCGATCGGCCACCTGCTCGGCGGCGCCGGCGCGGTGGAAAGCATCTTCTGCATCCTGGCGCTCCGCGACCAGATCGTCCCGCCGACGCTCAATCTGGACAATCCGAGCGAGGGCGTGGAGGGCGTCGATCTGGTGCCGCATGTCGCCAAGGAACGGCAGGTGCGCGCGGTGCTGAACAACAGCTTCGGCTTCGGCGGTACCAATGCCAGCCTTGTCATGAAGGCGATCTGACCCGATCTCACGCGCCATGAAGCGCGTCTTCCTTCTGCTGCTGATCCTGCCGGCGCTGGCGGTCATCGCCGCCGGCACGGCATTCTGGATCCTGTGGGCGGGCCCGGGACCCTTCGCCGAACCGGAGACGGTCATCATCGAGCAGGGGTCGAGCGTCGCCCGCGTCGCCTACCAGCTCGAGCGCGAGGGGCTGATCCGTGGCAATGCGACCACCTTTCGCGGCTTCGCGCGGCTGTTCGGTGGCGATGCGCCGGTGCAGGCCGGCGAGTTCGAGCTCCGGCCGAAGATGAGCGCGGCCGCGATCCTGACCCATCTTCAATATGGCCGGCCGGTCCAGCGGCTGGTGACCATTCCGGAGGGGATGCCCTCGGTTCTGGTCCATGAGCGGCTGATGCGGGTGCCCTATCTCACCGGGGCGATCGAGGTCCCGGCCGAAGGCTCCGTGCTGCCGGACAGCTACACATATCGTCGCGGCGAGGCCCGTGCCGCGGTGCTGGGCCGGATGCAGCGGGCGATGCGCACCGAGCTGGCCCGGCTCTGGGCGCAGCGCAGCAACAACACGGTCGTGGTGAGCCCCGAAGCGGCGATCATCCTCGCTTCGATCGTCGAGAAGGAGACCGGCAAGCCGTCCGAGCGGCGGACGGTCGCGGGCGTCTACACCAACCGCCTGCGCCGCGGCATGCCGCTCCAGGCCGATCCCACCGTCATCTATCCGATCACCCGTGGCCGTCCGCTCGGCCGGCGGATCCTGCGCTCGGAGCTCAATGCCGACAACGGCTACAACACCTATCGCAGCGCCGGCCTGCCGATCGGGCCGATCGCCAATCCGGGCCGGGAATCGATCGCGGCAGTGCTCAACCCGGCGCAGACCAATGCGCTCTTTTTCGTCGCGGACGGGACAGGCGGCCACATCTTCGCCGACACGCTGGACCAGCACAACGCCAACGTACAGCGCTGGTACGCGATCCGCCGCGCGCGCGGCGAAATGTAGCGCCTAGAAGAGGCGACGGCGCGCCGTGTCCGGGCCATCAAACGCCGCATAGGGTGCGGTGGTGACCTTGCCGGCGGACTTGCTGGCATGGATCAGCATGAGATCATCGATCATCAGTCCGGCCTGCTCGCCGGCGATGACGAGATCGCCTGGCCGCAGCGGAGCGCCGGCCGGCACGGGCGCACCGAGCAGCGCCTGCTGCTCGAGAAAACGCGGGGCCTCCAGACCGCACAGGATGAGCGCCAGCTGGATCAGGCCTGCGGCGTCCACGCCGCCCGGCCCGCGTCCGCCGTCGAGCCAGGGCGCGCCCATCAGCCGTTCGGCGACGGCCACCGGATCGTCGTCATGGTCTGTGATCGGCCGCAAATGGCTCAGCGGAACACAGCCATATTCGGTCGAGAGGCAGGCACCGCATTCCTCGCCGTGCAGTCGCGCGCCCATCGGCAGTCCGGCGAGGACGGGTGCGGTGACGTGCGCGTCGGGCGCGACCGGCGCCCATTTCTCGCAGACGATGTGGGTCCACAGGGTCGGGGCGGCGAGCGCGATCGCCTCGACATAGCCGACGACATGGTCGGCCACGCAATAACCCCAGGCGCAGCCGCCGGCATATTCGAGAACGGCGAAATCCTCGCCCGGCAGAAGCTCCGAGACGACGCGGCTCTCTTCGCCGGCACTTGCACGCACATAGACGGCATGAGCCCCGCAGGCGCGCATCATCGGGCGGGCATAATGAGGGGCGAGAATGCGGCCGGCGAGGCCGATATCGGCGAGGTCGTTGCGATAGGCGTTGATCCGCGCGTCGAGGGGCACGGAGGGGCCGGTCAGGCGAAAGCGCTCATCCGTGCTGGAGGAGGAGGCTGCGCTCCCGGACGGTTCTGCCCTGGGTCCCATCCTGGTCGAGGTTGCGCTGGAAAGAGTCAAGAAAGTCCTGTCCGGTGCTGGTCTTGGCGACGAAGACGTTGCGACGGTCGCTTTCGTCGCGAACCCGTCGCAGATAGCCGAGCGAGCCCAGCGTGTTCAAGGCGCGCGTAATGACCGGTTTCGAGACGCCGAGCACCTGGGCGAGGCCACGGACCGTGTGCGGGCCAGGGGTGAGGTACACGATCATCATCAGCGCCATCTGGCGATTGGTGAGATCGGGCTCTCCCGACCGCACATAGTTGATGAGCGTTTGCATCCAGCTGTTAAGGGCCTGGTCCGCCACGTTACGCACTCCGGAAATGGTCGACGTTTCGGAGCAAGAACCAGCCAGCGGCCGTTTCGTTTCAGAAATCCTGCGGTTCTCCGTCGAAAAACTGATCCGGGTTAGCGGGGATAGCGGGTGCGAAGCACTTCCCACGCGGCCCGCAACCCCAGGGCTTCACCCCCTTTCGGTCGGCCCGGCCTGGCGCCGGATCGCCAGGCGAACGTGTCCAGGTGCGCCCACGGGGTGCCCTCGGGCACGAATTTCTGAAGGAAGAGCGCGGCGGTGACGGCGCCGGCCATCGGCGCTTCCGAGACGTTGCCGAGATCGGCGACGTCCGAGGACAGCATCTCCTCATAGGGCTTCCACAGCGGCATCCGCCACAGGGGGTCGGAAACGGACTCGCCGGCCGCCTGCAGGTCGTTCGCCAGCGAATCGTCGTTGGCGAACAGGGCGGGGAGGTCCGGCCCGAGCGCGACGCGGGCAGCGCCGGTCAGGGTAGCGAAGTCGAGGATCAGCTCCGGGCCTTCGGCGACCGCGTCGGTCAGCGCATCGGCGAGGATCAGTCGCCCTTCCGCGTCGGTGTTGCCGACCTCGACGGTGAGACCCTGACGGCTTTTCAGAATGTCGCCGGGGCGGAACGCCGCGCCGGAGACGGCATTCTCGACCGCCGGGATCAGCAGTCTGAGGCGCACCGGCAGGTTCGCCTTCATCACCAGGCGGGCCAGCGCCAGCGCATGGGCCGCGCCACCCATGTCCTTCTTCATAAGCCGCATGCCCGGGGCCGGCTTCAGGTCGAGGCCGCCGGAATCGAAGCAGACGCCCTTGCCGACGATGGCGATCTTCGGGTGGCGCTGGTCGCCCCATTCGAGCGTGATCAGCCGCGGTGCGCGTTCCGGGATGGCGGCGTTGCCGACCGCGGCGACCATGGGATAGCCTTCGTCCAGCGCCCTGCCGGTCGTGACCGAGAGTTTCGCGCCGCATTCCCCGGCGACGGCTTCGGCCGCGACCTGAAGCTCGGCCGGGCCGAGATCGCCGGCGGGAGTGTTGACGAGATCGCGGACCAGGAAGGTGGAGCCGGCCACGAGCACCGTGTCCTCGATCCGTGCCGGATCGTCGGTGAGCAATATGCGCGGGCCCATTGGCTCGCCCTTCGTGCGGTAGCGGTCGAAGCGATACTGGCCGAGCAGCCAGCCGAGCACGGCCGGCCCGGGACCGCCGGCCGCCATCCTGTAGGTGCCTTCCGGGAGGGTTTCGGCCGCCCTGGCGAGGCACCAGACACCGGGCTTGTCGACGTCGGCGACACCCAGCGCCGCGAACCAGCCGTCGCGCTCCTCCGGCAGGACGGCGAGCTGAAAGCTCTCGCCCTTGAAGCGCTGGGCCTCGGCCGATCGGCGCACCTGCTCGGTCTGCCCCTTCAGCCAGGCCTCGAGGCCTTTCTTGTCGACAAGCTGGAGGGGGGTGGCGGGCTGGCCCTTGTCAGGCTGCAGCAGGGCGGCGAGGTCGATCATAAGTCGGAATTAGGCATTTCGACGGGCGAGCGCCAGATGGGCGCGGTTGAACCCGGTCCCGGCGATCGATGTGACGCTGGTCGTGCGGGTTGGCATTTCATCGTGAAACCCTTTGCCTCCGGGCGCGAATTTTTCACCGCCCGGCCATGTCGAATCCGGCCTCGCTCTCCGCCCGTCTCGAAGTCATCGAGATCGTTCTCGAGGAATTGCTGGCCGGTGGGCTGGCGGCGTTGCCTTCGGACCGGGCGGCGATGCTGACGGGACGCCTGCAGGCACGGGCCGGATACATCTCTGCGGACCCGGGCTATGACCCGGTCGAGCGTCAGGCCCACGAGCTCGCCGTCACCATGGATCGGTTGCTGCGCGCTGCAAGCCAGCGCTCGGCCGATATGGCGGCCGTGCGGCTGGCCGCGCTCAATCTGCGCCCGTTGTGGAGCGAGAGGCAGGGGCGTCCGGCAGCAGGCGGCATCGAGCCGGTCAGCGTCTTCGACTAGCCGGTCGCAATGGGCTTGGGCGCCGCTGGCAGGATCGGTAAGGCCTCGGGCATGACTCGACTCCGGATTCTCCTCGCCGCCCTGCTCCTGCTGCTCGGCGGGCCGCTGACGGCCCAGCCGACCGTCACTGCCTTCGTTCGCGTCAATGTCGTTCCGATGGATCGGGAGCGTGCCCTGCGGAATCAGGTGGTGATCGTATCCGATGGGCGTATCCAGGCGATCGGCCCGCGGTTGGGGATACCGGACGGTGCGCGGATCATCGACGGCGCGGGCACCGCCTGGCTGCTCCCGGGCCTTGCCGACATGCACGTCCACGCTGCGACGCGGGACGAGCTGGCGTTGATGCTGGCGAACGGGATCACGACCGCGCTCGACATGGGTGAAGCGCCCAATGCGATGGTCGGCCGCACGCGCGCCGCGGTGGCGCGTGGCGACGTGCCCGGGCCGCGCGTCTTCGTCGCGCTGGCGGTCGACGGGTCGCCGCGCTACGGCCATCTCGTCGTCGCGACGCCCGAGGCGGCGCGCTGGGCGGTACGGCTCGCACAGGCGAACGGCTACGACTTCATCAAGGTCTACAATGGCCTGAGCCCTGAGGCGTTCGCGGCGTTGGTCGCGGAAGGGCGCGAGGTCGGGCTTCCCGTCGTCGGGCACACCGTCGAAAGCCTGGGGCTGGAGCTGCAGATCGCCGGCGGGCAGGTGATGGTCGCGCATCTCGAGGAGTTCCTCTACTCCTTCTTCCGCCTTCCCGAAGGCGCGGATCCGAATGCAGCGCCGGCCGACAGCGAAATCACCCGCGCCGTCGATTATCTGCGTCGCACCGGAACGGTCGTGACCGCCGATCTCGCCACCTACCAGACCATCGCCGCGCAACGCGGCCGGCAGGATATCGTCGACGCCTGGCTGCGCCAGCCGGAGGCGCGCTACCTCGCGCCGAACGACCGGATCGCGTGGCGAAACAGCGGTTATGTGCGGCGCGAGGGAAGCCTCGCCGCGCGCGCCGCCTTCCTTGCCCGCTTCGTCGATGCGCTGGCGGATGCCGGCATCCCGCTTATCTCCGGCACGGACGCGCCGACGATCCCGGGTCTCGCCTCCGGCTTTGCGCTCCATCGCAACCTCGCCGCGCTCGAGACGGCCGGCCTCAGCCGCTATCAGGTGCTCGCGACCGCGACGCGCGGGCCCGGCGCGTTCATCGCATCGACACACCCCGCGGCCGAGCGCTTCGGCACCATCGCCGCAGGGCAGCGCGCCGATCTCCTGCTCGTGGCGGCCAATCCGCTCGACCACCTTGCGACGCTGCAGCGCCCGCTCGGCGTGATGGCCGGCGGCCGCTGGCACGACGCGGCCGCGCTGCAGGCGCTGCTGGACGGGATCGTCGCCAGATATGCGGGCGCGACCTTCTCGCAATAGCACCGGGTTGCAACCGAAAGACCGCGCGATTGTCGCGAGGCTTTCACATTGCGCGAACATAAAGCCCTTGCGGGGCGCAAGGGGCCCCGCGCGCAGGGAAGAGCGTCGCGATGCAGCAGGCCGCCATCCATCCTCGTCACAGCATGCGCACTGATCAGGTTGCCGGCGCCTATGGCAAATGGGCCCCGGTCTACGATCTCGTCTTCGGCCCGGTCTTCCGCCGTGGCCGCGCCGATTCGATCCGGGTCGCCGAACGGATCGGCGGGCGCATCCTGGAAGTCGGCGTCGGCACCGGCATCTCGCTGCCGGCCTACAGCCGCGCCAGCCGCCTCTACGGCGTCGACATTTCCGAACCGATGCTGGAGAAGGCGCGCCGCCGCGTCGCCGCGCTCGGGCTCGACAATGTCGAGGCGATCGAGGTCATGGATGCGGAGCATCTCGATTTTCCCGACAACGCGTTCGACGTGATCGTCGCGCAATATGTCGTGACCGCCGTGCCCAATCCGGAAAAGGCGCTCGACGAGTTCGCCCGGGTCGTGCGGCCGGGCGGCGAGATCGTGATCGCGACCCGGATCGGCGCCGAAAAGGGCGTGCGCAAGGCGATCGAGAAGACGCTGATGCCGGTGACCACCCGGCTCGGCTTCCGCACCGATTTTCCATGGGCGCGCTACACCGACTGGGCGGCGCGGACGCCCTCGGTCCGGCTGATCGAGCGGCGCGCCTTGCCGCCGCTCGGCCATTTCAGCCTGGTCCGCTTCGAAAAGCTGGCGGACGCCTGACCCTTCCACACCCACTCCACAGGCCGGGGCAGAACATGAACGGTTTCAAGGAATTGCTGAACGAACTTCGCTGGGACGATCATCGCTACTATCACCACAGCCTGATCAACCAGAGCCTGCACTTCCTGAGCGCGAGCACGTTCATCTGCGCCTATATCCTGCTGTTCCACGATCCGGCGCTGGCGAGCCTGCTCGGCTGGCTGATCGCGATGACCAGCCGGCAGGCGGGCCATTTCTTCTTCGAGCCCAAGGGCTACGACCACGTCAATCAGGCCACTCACGAATATAAGGAAGACGTGAAGGTCGGCTACAATCTGTTCCGCAAATGGGTGTTCATGTCGATCTGGGCGCTGACCCCGCTGTTGCTGTGGGCCGATCCGACCGCGCTCGGCCTGTTCGTCGCCCATGAAGGTCCGGTCGGATTTATCCGCCATCTCGGCCTGCTCTGGCTGGGGCTGGGGGTTGCGGGCCTCGTCTTCCGCACCGTCCAGCTCTTCTTCATCCGTGACGTGGAGACCGGTCTCGCCTGGGCGGTGAAGATCGTCACCGACCCGTTCAACGACATCAAGCTCTACCACAAGGCGCCGGTCCGGCTGCTCAAGGGCGAGCGGATCGACGACGAGCTCGCCGCCAGCGCGCATTGAGTTCCAGCCGTCATCCTGACGAAAGTCAGGACCCATGAACACGGACTGCGCGAATTCGCCGGAATCGTGTTCATGGATCCCGGATCGAGTCCGGGATGACGGCTGGGGAAGCTCAGTCGTGTGTCCGTGCACGCCGCGCGGCGAACATCTCCCTGAGGAGGCGGCGGCGGATCGCCCTGTCGGTGAGAGCGGGGTCGTGGGTCCACCATCGGTCGGCCTGCATCGCCCTGGCAGCGCGGACGAACCGTTCAGCCACCTCGGCGAAGTCGGTATCGGAATAGTTCAGGCTGAAGATCAGCCGCCCGGTGCCGACCCAGGACAGATGCAGCCCCTCGGCACGGAGATAATATTGCAGCATCCAGTTGTAGGGCGAGGGGGCAGTGAAGGTCACTGTCCAGATCGTCGAAAGATTGGCGATCGCCACCGGCACGCCCGCTTCGGCGAGCTTCGCGTTGAGATCGGCAGCGCGCCCGTTCCAGCGTTCGTCCAGTCCGTCATACAGGCTCCGGACCTCGTCGCTCTCGAAGCGGCGCAGGAAGGCGTTCATTGCACCCATCACATAGGGATGGCTGTTGAATGTGCCGCGCGCGAAGCAGATGTCTCCGGGACGGTCGTCGCGGTAGCGCTTCATCAGGTCATGCGGGCCGCAGATCACGCCGACCGGCAGGCCGCCGCCCAGCGTCTTGCCCCAGGTCAGCATGTCCGGCCGCACGCCGAAATATTCGGCCGCCCCGCCCGGCGCGAGGCGGAAGCCGGTGAAGACCTCGTCGAAGATCAGCACGATGCCGTTGGCACGGCAGGTCCCGGCGAGACGATGGAGCCAGTCGCCATAGGCGGCGCGGTCGACGCCCGCCCGGCGGCTCGAATCCACCAGCGCGGAATCGGCCGGCGCCCCCTTGTTCGGGTGGAGGGCCTGCAGGGGGTTCACCAGCACGCAGGCAATGTCCTTGCGGCTCGCCAGCGCAGCCAGCGCCTTGTCCGACATGTCGGCCAGCGTCAGCGTCCGGTCGGCCGGGACGGGGTTGCCGATCCCCGGCTGCACCTCACCCCACCAGCCATGATAGGCGCCGGCGAAACGCACGATCCGCTTGCGGCCGGTATGATAACGGGCGAGCCGCACCGCCTGCATCACCGCCTCGGTGCCGGACATGTGGAACGAGACTTCGTCCATGCCGGAAATGGCCAGAAGCCGTTTCGCATTGTCGGCAACGACCGGATGGTAGCTGCCGAGCACCGGACCCAGATCGCCGACCATCGCCGCCGCTTCGGCAATGCAGGCCTTGTAGACGTCGGTGCCGAGCAGGTTCGCGCCATAGGAGCCGGCAAGATCGTAGAACAGGTTGCCGTCGAGGTCGGTGAGCGTGACGCCTTCGGACGCCTGGACGAAGCTGCCCGAGGGCAAGTGCTGACGCACGTAGCGGCTGAACTGGAAGGGCACACGATAGGCGCCTGTGAACTGGAGGTCGGACAGACCCTCGCGCGCCTCGGCGGTCAGCGCCGCCGATCTGGGAAAGCGTTCGGCATAAAGCGTCGACAGCCGCTCGAATCCGGCCTGACGGATGGCGGCGACCTCTTCCGAGGGGTCATCGGCGCGGAAGAAGCGGTGCTCGTCATAGGCATAGAACGGCAGCAGCCCCGCAACCCGCTTCGCCATGCGGACATGGCCGGTCAGCGAGCGGTGCTTGGCCCGCGACAGGATCAGCCGCTTTCGGACCGCGCCGAAGGTGAGGAGGGTGACGGCGCCGCTCACTGCGGCCATGCCCCATGTGGTTCTGTTGCTCATGGGCGGCAGGGTTACGACAGGCTGCGGTACGAAATATGACACTGCGCGAACGCCTGATGGGCCTGCTGTTGCGCGAGGACGTGAACTTCGCGCTGACCAACCGTTTGCCACGCCGCGCCGTGACCCGCCTGATGGGCGATCTCAGCAAGATCGAGAACCCCCTGGTCAGCGCGCCCTCGATCGCGCTCTGGCGCTTCTTCGCCGATCCCGATCTCGAAAATGCGGCGGAAACCCGCTTCCGAAGCCTGCATCACGCCTTCACGCGTGGTCTCAAACCCGGTGCGCGACCCTGTGATCCCGATCCGCAAGTTCTCGCCAGCCCGTGCGACGCGATCGTCGGCGCCTGCGGCCGGATCGAGGCGGGCCGTCTCTATCAGGTGAAGGGCCGGAACTATGCCCTGCGCGACCTGCTCGATGGCGATGCGGGTGATTTCGCCAACGGGGCCTTTGCGACGCTGCGGCTTACCGCCGGCATGTACCACCGTTTCCATGCGCCGCACGACATGGTGGTGGACGAGGTCCGCTACATCCCCGGCGATGCCTGGAACGTGAATCGCGCGGCGCTCAATCGCGTCGAGCGCCTTTACTGCCGCAACGAGCGCGCCGTGATTTCCGCGCATCTCGCCGCGAGCGACCACCGGATCCTCCTCGTCCCCGTCGCGGCGATCCTGGTCGCCGGCATCCGTCTCCATTTCGCAGGCGACGGCGCGCTGCTCCGCGAAGGCGGGGCGCGGACGAGCACGACCGACGCGCGGCTCGCAAAGGGCGCGGAAATGGGCTGGTTCGAGCATGGCTCGACGATCATCGTGATCACCCCGCCGGGCTTCGTGCCGGCCGATGGCATTGGTGACGGTTCCCGCCTGCGCGCCGGGCAGGCGCTGATGCGCCTGCCCTGAGCATTGTCATTCCAGCGAAAGCCGGAAACCCGTGATGACCGTCAAACGCGCGCGCCCAGGTCGACGAGAAGCGCGTCCAGCTGCTCGAACTGCTCGGGCATCGCCTCCGCCGCCCCGGTTCCGGCGGCGTCGAGCGCCTCCTTCGAGGGATGGAGCTCGGACATGACCAGCAGCGTCTTGCCGTCTTTTTCCTCGAAGGTGACCGTGGTGACGGGGCCGTCGTCACCGCCTTCCTCATTGGTCCAGACGATACGCGCATTCGGGATCACTTCGACATATCTGCCGAAGAACTCGTAGGTGTTCGAGGCATCCTCGCCGAACACCAGACGGTAGCCGCCACCCGTGCGGACATCCATCTCGCAGGACCGCAGGATCATGCCCATCGATTTCGGCACCCACCATCGCTTGAACAACTCGGGGTTGGTCCACGCCTCGAACACGATGTGCGCCGGGCCGTTGAAGGTTCGCGTCACGACCAGCTCGCGGTCGGACGTGCGTTCCACGGTGGTGCGATTGTTCGTGGTGGGCTCACTCTCCATCGGATTTCTCCTTGCGTTTCAGTTCCTCGACAATTCTGTCCAGTTCGTTGAAGCGGGCGTCCCAGAGCTGGCGGTAGGTCTCAATCCATGCCGCCTCTTCCTCCAGCCGGCGCAGGCCGAGCCTGCAGGTCCGCACGCGCCCGACCTTCTGGGTGGTGACGAACCCCGCCCGCTCCAGAACGCCGACGTGCTTCTTCATGCCGGTGAGGGTCATGTGGAATTTCTCGGCCAGGTCGGTGATCGAAGCGTCCGCACGCCCGAGTTGCTCCAGTACGCCGCGACGGGTGGCGTCCGCGAGCGCGGCGAACGAGGCATCAAGGCGCGGTGTTATATACTGAACCATATGGTTCAGTATTAGCGTGTGCGTTGGCAGCATGCAAGGGGCGCCGCGTTGCCGGTCGCTCCAAACGACCGCCCTGAGGTCAGAGGCGAAGGTGGATGCCGCGCCGGTGGAGCGGGATCAGCAGCGCCAGCACGGCGAGCAGCACCGCCAGCGCGTAGAGGAAGGATGCGAGCCGGGGGGCGTGCAGGATACCATCGAGCGCTGCGAAGGCGGCCGCCTGGAAGCCGAGCCGCATGCCTGCCAGGGCAATCAGCAGCGAAACGACATAAGCGAGAATCGCGTTCATCCCGAACATGTCGAACGGCAACAATGCGCGGCGCACGGCCGCGCTGCGGCTCGCGACGATGACGCCGGCGAAGAGCAAGGCCGAGAGGCCGGTCGAGAGCAGGGCGTAACTGCTCGTCCAGATCTTCTTGTTGATCGGGAAAGCGGGCGCGAGCGCGAGGCCGAGCAGGACCAGCGCTGTTCCGGCGATGGCGATCCAGAGGGTCGCGCGGTCGGGCGCGCGTTGCCAGGCGAGCGCGGCGAACAGGCCGAACAGCACATTGGCGGTGGCGGGGAGGGTGGAGAACAGCCCCTCGGGATCGTAGACGATATTGCCGGCGGCATCGGTGCCCGACTGCCACATATGGTTCGTACCGACGGTGACCCGGTCGATCCAGCCGGCGAAATTACCTTCGGGCGTGAAATCGCCGCCGATAGCCATCGCCGCCCAATAGCCGAGCAGCAGGGCGAGAATGGTGACGAGGATCGCTGCGGGATTGAGGCCCGCCTTGCCGTCCGGCGCGCGGCGCGCGGTGAGGATCGCGATCGTCGCGGCGAGCCCGAAGCAGAGGCCGAGGCGGGGCAGCACGCCGAAGACGCGGAACGTCTCGATGCCCGGCCGCGCCAGCATCTGCCACGCCCAGCCGACCGCGATCAACGCGAAGACCCGCCATGCGACGCGGCGCCAGAGCTGCGCATCGATGGTGCGCGGGAAGGACAGGCCGAGCGCGACACCCATCGCGCAGAGGAAGGCGGGGAAAACCAGGTCCGTCGGCGTGAAGCCGTGCCATTCGGCATGGCCGAGCGGCCACCAGACATGGTCCCACGATCCCGGCGTGTTGACGAGGATCATTGCGGCGACGGTGATCCCGCGGAAACTGTCGAGCGCGGCGAGGCGGGGACGGGGCGAGGCGTGCATCGCGCCTATCCTAGGCACGATTGCCGTCGTCCGTCATCCCGGTCTTGCCCGGACGTCTATGCGGCGAGCGGCACTCCGAACAGGTCGTGCTCGTCGGCGTCTTCGATCAGGACAGGGACGATATCGCCCTGCGCCAGGTGGCCGGCGTCGCGCAGGTGGACCTCGCCGTCGATCTCCGGCGCGTCGGCCTGCGAGCGGCCGGTGGCGCCGCCGTCCTCGTCGACCGCGTCAATGATGACGTCGAGCGTGCGGCCGACCTTGACCTGCAGCTTTGCGGCGGAGATGGCGGCGCTCTTCGCCATGAAGCGGGCGTAGCGCTCTTCCTTGACCTCTTCCGGCACCGCGCCCGGCAGGCTGTTCGCCGCAGCGCCCTTGACCGGCTCGAAGCGGAAAGCGCCGACGCGGTCGAGCTGCGCCTCGTCGAGCCATTCGAGGAGATACTCGAAATCTTCATCCGTCTCGCCGGGGAAGCCGACGATGAAGGTCGACCGGATCGCGATGTCCGGGCAGATCTCGCGCCAGCCGTGGATGCGTTCCAGCACCTTGGCCTCATTGGCCGGCCGCCGCATCGCCTTGAGGACGCTGCGCGACGCATGCTGGAACGGGATGTCGAGATAGGGGAGGACCAGCCCTTCGGCCATCAGCGGGATGACCTGGTCGACATGCGGGTAGGGGTAGACGTAGTGGAGCCGCACCCAGGGCGCGATCTGCCCCAGCTCGCGGGCGAGATCGGTCATGTGGGGCACGATCTCGCGACCCTGCCACTGACGCGGTTCCTTGCGGATGTCGACGCCATAGGCCGAGGTGTCCTGGCTGATGACCAGCAGCTCCTTCGTCCCCGCCGCGACCAGTTTCTCGGCTTCGCGCAGGATCGCGTCGGGCCGGCGGCTGACGAGATCGCCGCGCAGGCTCGGGATGATGCAGAAGGCGCAGCGGTGATTGCAGCCTTCGGAAATCTTCAGGTAGCTGTAATGGCGCGGCGTCAGCTTCAGCCCGGCATCCGGCACCAGATTGAGATAGGCGCTCGGCGGCATCGGCGCGGCGACATGGACGGCGCCGACCACCTCCTCATATTGATGGGCGCCGGTGACCGCGAGCACGTTCGGAAACCGTTCCCGGATCACCTCCGCTTCCTTGCCCATGCAGCCGGTGACGATCACGCGGCCATTCTCCGCGATCGCCTCGCCGATCGCCTCGAGGCTCTCCTCCTTGGCGCTGTCGAGGAAGCCGCAGGTGTTGACCAGCACCACGTCCGCGCCCGCATAGTCCGCGGACATGGCATAGCCGTCCGAGCGGAGCTTGGTCAGGATGCGCTCGCTGTCGACAAGGTTCTTCGGACAGCCGAGCGAAACCATGCCGACCCTGGGCGGGGCTGGGAGTTCGAGTTCCATGGGAGCGCGCCACATAGTGAAGTCGGACGGATTTTCCTAGGGTCGGCCGCAATTTCGCCAACGGCGGCCCGCTTTGGTCCTTCAGGGCAGCCCCGATCTGGGCTAGCGGCGGTGGCATGAAGATCCTCGCTCCGCTGATCGCCGCCCTTGTCGCACTCGTCGTCGCCACGCCCGCGAGCGCGGCCTGCGCACCCGGCGCCTATGGCGCGGGCGACGGCGATTTCGTCGTTCTCGTACCGGTTCCGAGCCTGCCGCCGCCCGCCCTGCGCTACCAGTTTCGCGACGGGCGGCGGGGCAGCACTGCCGATCCGGATGGTCTTGCGGCCTGTGTCGATGATGCGGCGGCGGTGCGAACGCCAACGGGAACCGTCCGCTGGCCACGACTGGCGACGACGGAAACCGACACCCGCTTCAACAGCCTCGATACCGGGCTGGCAGGTCAATTGATCGAGCCGGCGACCCCGGATCCCCGCCGGCCGCTGGTCGTTCTGGTTCATGGCTCGGAGCGTACGTCGCCGCGCGGCGGTTCCTATGTCTACGCGCTGGTGGCGCAGGGGATCGCGGTGTTCGCCTACGACAAGCGCGGCACCGGCGACTCGCAGGGCGAATATACCCAGAATTTCGAGCTGCTGGCGGACGATGCGGCGGCGGCGCTGGCCGAGGCCCGCCGCATCGCCGCGGGCCGGTTCGGACGCGCCGGTTATTTCGGCGGCAGTCAGGGCGGCTGGGTCGCCCCGCTCGCCGCGACCCGTTCCCGGGCCGATTTCGTGGCGGTCGGCTTCGGCCTCGTTGCCTCGCCGATCGAGGAGGATCGTGACCAGATGCTCTCCGAAGCCCGTGCGCTCGGCCTCGATGAGGCTGCGATGCGGCAGATCGACCGGCTGTCGCAGGCGACGGCGCGGCTGATGACCTCGCATTTCTCCGAGGGCTTCGATGCGCTGGAGGCGCTGCGACGCGAACTGCAAGGCGCCCCCTGGACCGGGCGGATCAACGGCGAACATAGCGGCGCGATGCTGCGCCTCGATGATGCGGAGCTGCGCCGCATCGGCCGCGCCCGCTTCGACAATCTCGAGCTGATCTGGGACTATGATGCGATCGCCGCGCTCAGGCGGGTCAACGTCCCACTGCTCTGGATCCTCGCCGGCGAGGACCGCGAGGCGCCGATCGAGGGCACGCGCCACGCGCTGTCGGGGCTTATCGCCGAAGGCCGGCCGATCGACCTCTATCTCTTCCCCGACACGGATCACGGCATGGTCGAGTTCACCACCGATGCGGATGGCACCCGCCGGACGACGCGGATCACCGACGGCTACGTGCGGCTGCTCGGCGACTGGATCAGGGGCGGGGCGCGTGGGCCCTATGGCCGGGCCGAGCGCCTTCGCTAGGCCTCGGGCGGCGGGCCGGGTTCGCCCGCCGCCGACGCTGGGAGGGCCTATTGCGGACTGGATTGCCGGGCGCCGGCTTCCGCGCCGCTGATCTCGCCATCGCCATTGGTGTCGGCGCGCTGGAATGCGGCAGCGATGTCGGCCTCGCTGGCCGGCGCGCCCTGGGACCGGGCGCGCACCATCGCGGTGAATTCGGCGCGGCTGAGACTGCCATTGTGATCGGCGTCATGAGCCCCGAACGGGCTGCTGTGGCCGCCCGTGCCCGGGGCGGGCTCGGAGGTCGGGGGCTGCGATGGGCCGGGTGCCGGTTCGCTCGGGGGTTGCTGCATGTCCTGGGCCGCGAGCGGGGCGGCAAGGGCGAGGGCAGAGGCGAAAAGAACTGGACGATACATGGGACGCTCCTTTGCGAGACGTGCGAGGTTCGGAAAAAGATGTGGGCGGCGGTCCCCGCAATTTCTGCCGCAGGCGGCGAACCTGTCTCGCCAAGCTGTTGTTCCGGTTTCATTTTCATCTCATCGCGCGATATCCTCGCCGCGAGCATGAACCGTTGCGCGGAGAGGTTCGTCCGCGCCAGGGGGCGTCGCCAGCCCGCGGTCGGCTATCTTCGGGCGAGCCGCCGGTCGAACCCGACCAGGGCGAAGCCGGCGACAAGGAAACCGGCAGCGATCAGGAGGGCGTTGAGGCCCGTGTGCAGCCAGCCGATCTGGCTCACATCCATGAACGGGTAGGGATAGCGTCCGTCGATCGCGCCGCGCGCGATGGCGTAGAGGAAATAGACGAGCGGAACGAGCGCCCACAACCATGGGTCGCGTGGCGCGAGCCGTCCCTTGGGGGCGAACACGAGCCAGTAGAGCGGAACAAGGACGGGCGTCACCTTGTGCAGGATGACATCCGCCACGGCCGCGCCGCCGCTCAGCTCCAGCAGGCCGTTCAGCAGCGCCATGTAGACGATGCCGGCAAGCCCGATGAGCAGGGCGGTGCCGGCAAGCAGCCACGGAGCAGCGGCGCGCCGGATGCCCAGGGCGATCCCGGTGAAGATGGTGGCGACGAACAGGTTGCTGACGATGGTGAAGAAACGGAGCATTGCCGAGAGCGCCGCACCCGTGGAGCCGGTGAGCTCCCGGCTGGCGTCGAATTGCACGACCATGCCGGTCCAGGCGATCAATGCGATCACGCCGGCGGCGGTGCGTGCGGGACCCGACAGATTCTCCATGGATCAGCCCTCCTGCGACCGCCGGTCGAGCACATGGAAATGCACGGCCCGTGCGTCGAAGCGGGACAGGGCCGCCTGCGCGGCGGCCGGGACATGGCTCGTCGCATAATCCTCGCCCATGAAGGCGCGGATCGCGTCCAGATTCTCGAACCACATCAGGGTCTGAAACTCGACCTCGTCGCCGTCGTCGCGCCGCATCAGATCGATGTGGAGGAAGCCGGGAATGCGCCGCGCCTCGATGCCGGGGATGACCTCGCCGCGCACCACCTTCTCATAGGCGGCGGCATTTTCAGGCGTCGTCCAGCCGCGCCACAGCCGGCAGATCATGGCGCCCTCTCCTCGTCCTCCAGATCGCGCTCTGCCCGCGCCGTCGGCAGGATCTCGATGATGCAGTCGCCGGGAACCAGCGACTGGGCCTCCGGCTCCCAGAAGCCATAGGGCTTGCCGCCCCGATAGAGGCGCACGCCAAGTCCGTTGGCGATCGCGGAGATCGGCTTGCCGCACTCCTGCGGGGTCACGTTGCGTTCGTGAAGCTGGACGCGCCCGCTCGAGCTGGCGAGGTCCGCCAGATAATCCGCGATATGCTCGCCATGGGTCGATCCGGCAAGCAGCAGTCCGGCGAAGCTCACCGGATTGATCACCGTGGTGGCGCCGGCCTGGCGGGCGAGCAGCTCGTTGTCCTCGTTGCGCATGGTGACACTGATCGGCACGCGGGGCGCGATGTGGCGGGCGGTCAGCACCATCAGGATCGAGGTGTCGTCGCGCCCGGCCGAGATTATCAGGGCCCTGGCGCGGTCGACATGGACGTCCTTCAACGTCACGTCGCGGGTCGCATCCGCGCAGATCACGGCGCAGCCGAGCCATTCGGGTCGCTCCAGCGCCTTGGGGTCGATATCGATGACGACGATCTCCGAGGCCGGGGTACCGCGCGCGATCAGTTCGTCGACCGCCTCGGAGCCGCTGGTTCCGAAGCCGGCCACGACGATGTGGCCGCTCAATCTTTTCTGAAGCCGGGCCATCTGCCATCTCTCCCATGTCCGGCGGAAAATGAAATTGTAGGCGGTGCCGATGAAGATCAGCACGAAGAAGATACGGATCGGCGTCACCACCAGCGCATCGAACATGCGCGTGTTGTCCGCGATGGGGACGACGTCGCCATAGCCGGTCGTGGTGATCGAGATCATCGTGAAGTAGATCACGTCGAGGAAGCTGACGTGATTGTCGAAATTGTCCCTGAGGCCCTCGCGCTCCAGCCAGTGGACGACCACCGCGAAGACGAGCAGGCCGAGGACGAGCGCGACGCGCCAGCCGATCTGCACCCAGACCGGCAGCGGGCTCTTGCGCCGCAGGGTCACATGATCGGGGCCCCGGCGCGGCGCCATCAGGAATAGAGCGTGCGCAGGCGATCCAGTGACGGATCGTGGGTGAGATCCAGGTGCAGCGGCGTGACGGTGACGTAGCCGTCGGCGATCGCCTCGAGATCGGTCGCGTGGCCGGGGGTATGCAGCACCGGGCCGAGCCCGAACCAGTAGTAATTGTAGCCCCGCGGGTCGGTGCGCTCGACGATGCGGGTGCGGCCATAGTCGCGCAGGCCCTGGCGGACGACGCGGATGCCCTTCACGTCGGTGGGCGGCAGCGCCGGGAAGTTGACGTTGACCAGGGTGCGCGGCGCCATCGGCTCGGCGATCAGCGGGCGCAGCACCTCGTCGGCCCACGCCTCGGCCGCGGCGAAGGGGACGGTGTCGCCCATGCCCTCGCGCGCATAATTCTGGCTGAGCGCGACCGAAGGGATGCCGGCCAGCGCCCCTTCCATCGCCGCGGAGACGGTGCCCGAATAGGTGACGTCCTCGCCGAGGTTCGCGCCGCGGTTGACGCCGGAGAGGATGAGGTCGGGCGGCATGTCCTTCATGACATGGGCGAGGCCCATCATCACCGCGTCAGTCGGCGTGCCGGTGACGCAGAAGCGGCGCTCGCCGAGCTTCCGAAGCCGCACCGGCACGGTAAGGGTGAGCGAATGGCCGGCGCCGGACTGCTCCTCGGCCGGGGCGACGATCCAGATGTCGTCGGAAAATTCGCGGGCGATCTTCTCCAGCACCTTGAGCCCGGTGGCGTTCACGCCGTCGTCGTTGGTGAGAAGAATCCGCATGAGCCCGCTATGCCGGGGTGCGGGCGACGCGGCAACCACGCGCTTGGTCCCCCGCGCCGGTCAGGCAGCCGGCAAGAAAAAGGCCCCGCCCAAAAGGGTAAGGGCGGGGCCGTTTCCCGGCTCGGATGCCAGCAGGGATCAGGCGGAGCGCTTGCCGAGCCTCTTGCGCGCCACCAGGGTTGCCGCCGCAGCGCCGAACAGCAGGATCATCGGCGGTGCCGGGACCGGCGTGCCGCCGGTCGAGGTGGAGCCGTGTCCGCCGCTGGAGCTGGACGTAGACGAAGAGGTCGAGGTCGAACTGCTCGTGCTCGAACTGGTCGAGCTGGAGGTCGACGAGCTCGTGCTCGAACTGGTGCTCGTGCTCGACGAGGTCGACACGTTGCCGCTGGAGGTCGAGGTCGACGTCGAGGTGGACACGCCGCCGGTCGAGGTCGAGACGCCACCCGTCGACGTCGAGACGCCGCCGGTTGAGGTCGAAACACCACCGGTCGAAGTCGAGACGCCGCCGGTCGAGGTGGAGATGGCGCCGCTCGACGTCGAGGTCGAGCTGCCGCCTGTCGAGGTCGACGTGGACCCGGTCGAGGTGATGACGATATTGCCGCCCGACGAACTGCTGCCGCCGAAGAAGCCCCCGGAGAAGAACCCGCCGCCGAAGCCGCCGCCGAAGCCGCCCGAACCGCCGATCACGATCGGAACGCCGCCGCTGCCGCCACCGCTTGCGACCGCCATCGGGGGCGGAGGCGGGGGCACGAACATCGGCGGAATGATGGTGCGGGTGGTGACGGTGCCCGGTGCCGGCGCGGCGCAGGCGACACGGCGCACGGTGCGCCGGATCACACGGCGCTCCTGATGCGCGGCGCGGCGGACCTGCGCGGGCCGTTTCGAATCCTTGAGGACCGCCGGACGGGCCGGCGGATTTTCGGCGACATGGACGGCGCCCCCGCCGACGATCGCGCCGCCCACGGTGCAGGCGCACAATTTTGCCAGAGCCATTCGTACCGACATACCAGTTTCCCGTTCTGGCCGCTGACAGCGGTCGAGGCATGAGCCCGACCCGTCAACCGGCGTGGCAGTGATCGAGCAGATGCAGAGCCTCGGGGCGGGCGCAAGCGTGTTTACCCTGTTGGCGGGGTGAAACGGGGTCCCGCGGCGCCTTCCGTCCCAAAGCTGCACAGCTTCCCTGGCACGATGAACGAACGCCGTGGATCGGGCGGACGCAAACCCTGTCCGGGCGGGCTCCGATTCGGGCCCGGCGTGCCGATTCGGCCGGGCATCGGGTGCCGGCAATTGTTGGCACCAATGCTGAAATGTGACAGATTTTCATCCCGTTTGAGTGACTTGTACTGTCCCTGCGGCGAAGCTATAGGCGCGCTGGGGCGGGAAGTAACGATTGCAGACCATGCGTACGCCCGTTCCCCATGTCGGCCCCCCGGTTTCGGCCGGGAGACGAGGAGTGGAGGGGTAATGGCTACGCTGCACAGTGACGCTTTCGAACCGCAACCCATCGGCGGCGGGTATCGCCCGACCGCCAACGAAGAATTCATGAATTCGGAGCAGCTGGCGTATTTCCGCGCGAAGCTGCTCGGCTGGAAAGACGCGATCGTCCGGGAATCGCGCGAGACCATGGTCGAACTGGCCAGCGGCCCCATCCAGGAAGCGGATCTGACCGACCGCGCATCGAGCGAGACCGACTGGGGCATTCATCTGCGCACCCGCGACCGGCAGCGCAAGCTCATTTCCAAGATCGACGCGGCGCTGCGGCGGATCGAAACCGGTGAATATGGCTTCTGTGAAGTGACCGGCGAGCCGATCAGCCTGGCCCGTCTCGAAGCGCGCCCGATCGCGACGATGACGGTCGAGGCGCAGGAGAGTCACGAGCGGAACGAGCGGATTTCGCGGGACGATTGAGCGATCTGCGGTTGGCCGCTTCGCCTGGTGCCCGGACATCGCGGCCGCGGGTGGCAGAAATGAAAACGCCCCGGCACTGCCGGGGCGTTTTTCATGGGAGAAGAGGGACGGCCTAGTGGAGGCCGACGATCTCCTCCTTGATTCTGAGCTTTTCCTTCTTGAGCCGGTTGAGCGTGCTCGCATCCGGCATGGGGCGCTGGGTTTCTTCGACGATCCGGGCTTCGAGTCCTGCATGCTTGGCTTCAAGAGCCGAAACGTGCGCCTGGTGCATTCCCGTTTCTCCTCTGCTACTCCGCTTTCATCTAAGCACTTATCCCGGTGCTTGTCTCCCCCCGGCCAAACCCGTCCAACGGATATGTACGGCGGACCGTCGAAGGTCTATTCTGCGTCTCGTTAAGATTGGATGTGGAGCGGGGAGTCTCATGGACAGGAACGACTCGGACACCCAATATTTCGGCGCGCAGGACAATGGATCGCGCCTCATGGTCCTGCGCACGGAGCATCGGGATCTCGACACGGCGATCGACGCGCTGCGCAGCATGGCCGCGCCCGACCAGCTGCAGCTCGCCCGCCTCAAGAAACGCAAGCTGCGCCTCAAGGACGAGATCGCGGTCCTCGAGGATCTGCGGGTCCCCGACATCATCGCCTGACGCCGCGCCTGCCGCATCCGGCCGCGACCGATTTCGGGACAGGCTGCTGTCTTTTCGCCGTTTCCGCCATCCGGCCGCTGTGGCAGAAATACCCTCATGTCACAGGTGAATGGCCAGGCGGAGCTGACGCCCAAGCTGATTGACGGTCTCTATGTCGAGGCGATGGTCCTCGCCGATGAGGCGCGCTCCTATTTTGACACCGTCGCCCGCAACGACCGGCTGACACTCGATCCGGTCGACCGGGTGGGCTTTTCCTGCGAGTCGCTGAAGGTCACGACCCGGCTGATGCATGTCATCGCGTGGCTGCTCACCCAGCGCGCGGTGGCGCATGGCGAACTGACCCGTGGCCAGGCGGGGGAGGACGAGCGCCGGCTCGGCACTGCCGCGGACAGCGATCCCATTCTCCTGCCCCGGCTGCCGCACGCGGCGATCGAGCTCGTCCGCGCCAGCGAGGAGTTGTACGATCGCGTTCGCAGGCTCGATCTCGGCGCCTTCTCGGCCCCGCTGGGCAGTCCGGCCCGCAGCCTCCTGAGCCGGCTCGAACGCTCGCTGTGATGCGGCGGGCGGGCGCACTGCCCTCACCCTCGCCGCCGCCGCAACACCGAAACGGTTCGCAGCAATTCTGAGCACATGCTAGGATATCCTTCCTCATAAAGGGAGGATGCGATGAAGACATCAATCGCTCTTGCAGTGGCCATGTCGCTCGCGGGCCTGGGCAGCACGTCGCTGGCCGCGTTCCAGGTGACCACCCAACCGGTCACCCGGCCGGCGCCCGAGCGCCCGGTTCCACTGCCTCAGCCGGTACCCGACCGGCCGGTGATCCAGCCGCCCAGGCCGCAACCGCCCAGACCCCAGCCGCCACGTCCGCCGCGCCCGGAGATTCAGCCGCCGCGCCCGATTCCGCCCCGTCCGATTCCGCCGCGGCCGCCACGCCCGCCGGTGGTGGTCAACCCGGGGTTCGGAGCCGGCATTCTCTATGCGCGCACGGGCTATCGCGGCAACTACCTGACCGTGCGGCGGTCGATCCCCGATCTCAGGCGCTACGGCTTCAACGATCGCGGGGCGAGCCTGCGCGGTCGCGGCCGGTGGCAGGTCTGTGCGCGGACCAACTATCGCGGCCCCTGCATCACGGTGCGGGCGCCGGAGCCGTCGTTCGGCCGGCTCAATGGCGAGATCTCGTCGATCCGCTATCTCGGCCGCTGACGCAGAAGCGTGCAGGTCAGGCGGATCGCCCGATGTCCGGGTGATCCGCCTGCCGCCAATGCTTGCTCCGGGCCGTTTCCGCCGCCAATGACGCGGAGGGCCCAGCCGGAGTGAGAAGACGTGGAACCGACCATCCATCATTTTGCCGCCAGCGACGGTGTCGATCTCGCATGGCGGGAGATGGGGGATGCGGGCGGCCGCCCGCTGGTGCTGATCCACGGCTATTTCTCGAATGCCGGGGTCAACTGGATCCGCTACGGCCACGCCCGGCTGCTCGCCGACGCCGGCTTCCGCGTCATCATGCCGGACCTGCGCGCCCATGGCGACAGCGGCAAACCGCACGATCCCGCCAGCTACCCGCCCGACATCCTCGCCGGGGACGGCTTCGCGCTCGTCCGGCATCTCGGCCTCGCCGACTATGATCTCGCCGGCTATTCGCTCGGCGGCCGCACGGCTGTGCGCATGCTGGTGCAGGGCGCGCGCCCGGCCCGGGCGGTGCTCAGCGGCATGGGGCTCGAAGGCATTCTGAACACGGAAGGGCGGGGCGGCTATTTCCGCAACGTCCTGACCCGCCTCGGCACCTTCGAGCGTGGTTCCTCCGAATGGATGACCGAGGCGTTCCTCAAGACCACCGGCGGCGATCCGCAGGCCCTGCTGCTGATTCTCGACACGTTCGTCGACACGAGCCGCGCCGAGCTGGCGGCGATCGATCTGCCGGTGCTGGTCGTCACCGGCACCGAGGATGACGACAACGGCTCCGGCATGGCCCTCGCGGAGGCCATTCCGGGCGGGCAATTCCAGTCGATCCCCGGCAATCACATGAGCGCCGTCACGAAGCCGGAGCTGGGCCGTGCGATCCGGGATTTTCTGTCCCGTTGACCCTCTGGCGGCGCGGGTCCACAAACCCGCCATAACCAGATTCAGGACGAGGATTCCCAGCCCATGAAACACCGCGTTTCCGCGATCGCCATCGCCATCTGCACCTGCGTCGCCGCGATCGGTGCTTCGGCCGCCGCCACCGGCCAGTCGAACCCGGCGCCGGCCGCGCGCCAGAGCGCCCCGCCGACCAGGGCGGACGCGGAGGCCTTCATCCAGCGCGCCGAGCGCGAGCTTTCCGAATTCTCGGTGATCAGCGCGCGCGCCTCCTGGGTCAACCAGACCTACATCACCCAGGACACCGATGCGCTCGCCGCGTATTTCGGCACGATCGGCACCGAGATGGGCGTGCGCTTCGCCAACGAAGCGGCACGCTATGCCAATGTGCAGGGGCTCGATTACGACACGCGCCGCAAGCTCAATCTCCTGCGCACCGGGCTGACGCTTCCCGCCCCGACGACCGCGGGCGCGGCGGCCGAGCTCAATCGCATCTCCACCGATCTCGGCTCCCAATATGGCCGGGGCCGGGGCACGATGGGCGGCGAACAGCTGACCGGCAACGAGATCGAGGCGCGGATGGGCACCGTCCGCAACCCCGATCAGCTGCGCGAAATGTGGACGAGCTGGAACGACAATGTCGGCGCGCCGATGCGCACCGGCTATGCGCGCATGGCCGAGATTTCCAATGCCGGCGCGCAAGAGCTTGGCTTTCCCGACACCGGCGCGATGTGGCGTTCGCAATATGACATGAGCCCGGACGAGTTCGCGGCGCTCACCGAACGGCTGTGGGGCGAGGTCCGTCCGCTCTACGAGCAGATTCACTGCTTCGCCCGCGCCGGCCTCAACCGCCAGTATGGCGATGCCGTCCAGCCCGCCACCGGCCCGATCCGCGCCGACCTGCTCGGCAATCTCTGGGCGCAGGAGTGGGGCAATATCTACGACGTCGTCGCGCCGCAGGGCCAGGGCGAGGGCGCGCCTTACGACCTCACCGAGCTGCTGACCCGCGCCAACTACACGCCGGAGCGGATCGTGCGGCAGGGCGAGTCCTTCTTCACCTCGCTGGGCTTCGATGCGCTGCCGCAGACCTTCTGGGAACGCTCGATGATCACCCAGCCCAGGGACCGCGAGGTGATCTGCCACGCCTCGGCCTGGGATCTCGACAATGTCGATGATCTCAGGATCAAGATGTGCACCCGCGTGAACGGCGACGATTTCGTCACCGTCCACCACGAGCTCGGCCACAATTTCTACCAGCGCGCGTACAACCGCCAGCCGTTCCTCTATCTGAACAGCGCCAATGACGGTTTCCACGAGGCGATCGGCGACACGATCGCGCTCTCCGTCACGCCCGAATATCTGGTCCAGATCGGCCTCCTCCAGCAGAACCAGATGCCGAACGAGGCGCAGGATCGCTCGCTGCTGTTGCGCCAGGCGCTCGACAAGATCGCCTTCCTGCCGTTCGGCCTGCTGATGGACCGCTACCGCTGGGGCATCTACTCCGGCCAGATCACCCCGGACCGCTATCAGGCGGCCTGGGACGAGATGCGCCTCCAGTATCAGGGCATCGTGCCACCATCCCCGCGCAGCGAGCGCAATTTCGACGCCGGCGGCAAATATCACACCGCCGCCAGCGTCCCCTACACCCGCTACTTCCTCGCCCGCATCCTCCAGTTCCAGTTCTACAAGGCCGCCTGCGATCAGGCCGGCTGGCGCGGGCCGCTCCACCGCTGCTCCTTCTACGGCAATCGCGAGGTCGGCCGGCGCCTCAACGAGATGCTGGCGATGGGCGCCTCGCGCCCCTGGCCCGAAGCGCTCCAGGCCTTCGCCGGCACCCGCGAGATGTCCGCCGAGCCGATGGTCGAATATTTCCGCCCCCTCCTCGGATGGCTCCGCGAGCAGAACCAGGGACGACAGTGCGGCTGGTCGCAGCCCGCCACTCGGCGCGCCGCACGGTAAATCGGCGGTACAGGTGGCGGGCGGCAGGGGCCCGCCACCCATGTTCGGAGAAAGCTATGCGAGCCGCCTGTGCCGCCGCACTCATGATCCTTTCCGCAACCGCCGCGTCGGCGCAGGTGGCGCCGGCGCGCTTCAACCCGGCCTCGCCGGAAAACCGCCAGGTCATTCCGGCCTTCAGCTACCAGAGTGTCGAGGCAGTCCTGACCCAGATCGGCGCCCAGTTCGAACGGCGCGGCACGGCGGAGCGGCCGGCGCTCGCGGTCACCTTTCCGAACAATCGCCGTGCGGCGATCCTGTTCGGCAGCTGCGACCAGCAAGGATGCAAGGCGATCAGCATCCAGGCGGTGTGGACCCGGCCGGACACCCTGCCTGCCGAACGGGTCGCGGCCGGTATCCAGACCTTCAACCAGCGTTATGCCTTCTCGCGCGCCTTCATCACCCAGGATGGGCGGCCGGCGCTGCAGCGCTATCTCACCGCCGACTACGGCTTCATCCGCGGCAATCTCGCGGTTAACCTGCTGGTCTTCGCCAACCAGGCCGAGCGCTTCGCGGTCGAGGTGATGCGGCCCGCGCCGGCAGCGGCGCGCTAGGCGTCGCGGTGCCGGGCGCGCTTTTGGGCGAGCTCGCGGGCGGTCGCCGCGGTCTTCATCACGTTGCTGAGGCGTTCGCCGCAACTGTCACGGTTGCGCTGTGCGATCTCGCGCGTGCTGAAAATGTTTTGCGGCTCTGTTTCAAGGCTTTGGGTCATGACCTCATTCCGGCGCGCCGAGAGTTTCCCTCGACGCGCCGGATAGGTCAGCCTGCCTGAACTAGAGCTGATTGATCAGGAATTCCGCGCTCGACACGCTGAACGCGCCGGGCTCTTCGACGTTCAGCTCCTTGACGGTGCCGTCCTCGACGATCGCCGACCAGCGCTGGCCGCGCTGGCCCATGCCGAACTTGCTGCCGTCCATGGTGAGGCCGGTCGCCCTGGCGAAATCGCCATTGCCGTCGGCGAGCATTGTGACCTTGCCCTCCGCGCCGGCTTGCTTGCCCCAGGCGCCCATCACGAACGCGTCGTTGACCGCGACGCAGGCGATCTCGTCGACGCCCTTCCCCTGGATCTCGCCGGCCCTGTCGACGAAGCCCGGCAGGTGGCGCGCGGAGCAGGTCGGCGTGAACGCGCCCGGCACCGAGAAGAGCGCGACCTTGCGGCCCGCGAAATAATCGTCCGTCTGGACCGGCTGGGGCCCTTCGGCGGTCGCCTTGATGAGTGTGGCGCTGGGGATGCGGTCGCCGACCTGGATCGTCATCGTCATGTCTCCTTGGGCTTGAAGCTGTGGACCGGTGGCGTCTCGCCAGCGCGATTTCCGAGTCGCCGGGCACATGCCCGGCTGGCAATCGCTCTAACAAGCCGGCCCGCCCCGAGATAGGGTGCCGGGGCTGGGCGGCAACCACCGGCGGGATTATACCGGCCGGATGGACACGCCCGGGTTCCTCAATGGCCAGTTCCTGCTCGCCATGCCGGGCATCGGCGATCCGCGCTTCGAAAAGGCGGTGATCGCGATGTGCGTCCATGACGGGGAGGGGGCGCTCGGCATCGGCCTCGGGCGGGTCATCCCGCGGCTCGGCCTGCACGACCTGCTGAAGCAGCTCGACATCGGCCCCGGCGAGGCGCCCAATGTCGCCATCCATCATGGCGGCCCGGTGGAGCCGCAGCGCGGCTTCATCCTCCACACCGCCGACTGGAGCGGCAGCGACAGCGTCCAGGTCGCCGATCGCTGGGTGCTCTCGGCCACGCTCGACATCCTCAAGGCGATCGCGGCGGGGAAGGGGCCGTCGCGCTGGGTGGTCGCGCTCGGCTATGCCGGCTGGGGGCCGGGCCAGCTCGACGACGAACTGGCGCGCCACGGCTGGTTCGTCGCCGAGGGCAATGATCATCTCCTCTACGACTGCCATGTCGACTCGCGCTGGGCCGCTGCCTTCCAGGGCGCCGGCATCGATCCCCGGCTGCTCGCAGCGGAATCGGGGACCGCCTGAATTTTTTCGGGGGTCATGTCACACGGCCGGAGCCTGTCTCGTCTTGTCGGCATCAACCGACACGGACGAAAGGACAAGATGATGACGACCAGACTGAACCCGTTCGAAGCCGACCGCCGCGCGATGGGGGCGTGGCTGACCTGGAGCCAGAATGCCGCCGAGGCTATCGATCCGGTCCTCGCCCACCTCGTGAAGGTCCGCTCCTCGATCCTCAACGGCTGCGCCAATTGCATCAACATGCACACCCGGGAAGCGCGCAAGGACGGCGAGACCGAGCAGCGCCTCTACCTGCTCGCCGCCTGGCAGGAGGCGCCGGTCTACACCGACCGCGAACGCGCGGCGCTCGCCTGGACCGACGCGCTGACCCTCGTGGCGACGAAGGGCGCACCGGATGAGGCCGTCTATACCCGGCTTGCCGGGCAGTTCAGCCCGGAGGAGGTGGTGAAGCTCACCATGGTCATCAACGCCATCAATGGCTGGAACCGGATCGCGGTGGGCTTCGGCCTCTTCGCTCCGGATGCGGCGGCGGTTGCGGCATGACTGCCGGCACGGACGTCTCGCAGGAGGCCGCGGCGGCATTTGCGCCGCTGCGGCCGACGCTCCAGCGCGTCGCCTACCGCATGCTCGGCTCGGTCGCCGATGCCGAGGATGTCGTGCAGGAGGCGTTCGTGCGCTGGCTGCGCACCGACCGCGATGCGGTGCGTGAGCCGGAGGCGTTCCTTCGCCGGATGGTGACCCGGCTCTGCCTCGACCAGCTCAAGTCGGCGCGCCGCCGCCGCGAGCTCTACGTCGGCCCCTGGCTTCCCGAGCCGGTGGTGGCGCCGGAGGCCGAGCGCGACGTCGACGAGGACGTGACCCTGCCGTTGCTGATGGCGCTCGACCGCCTCTCGCCGCTGGAGCGCGCCGCATTCCTGCTCCACGACGTGTTCGGCTTGTCCTTTGACGAGGTCGCCGCGACGCTGGAGCGCGATGCAGCCGCCTGCCGGCAGCTCGCCGCCCGGGCGCGCACCCATGTCCGCGCCGATCGCCCCCGCTTCCCGGTGGCGAAGGCGCGCGGCCTTGAGATCGCCGCGGCCTTCTTCCAGGCCTCGCGCAGCGGCGACACGGACGCCCTGCGCGAGATGCTGGCGGACGATGTCGCGGTCTATTCCGACGGCGGCGGCAAGCGCGTCGCGGCCTACCGGCCGTTCGTCGGCATCAACGAGGCGGTGTCGGTGTTCGCCGCGCTCGCCCGGCTGCTCCGGCGCGGCCGCTACGAGCTGGTCGGCTATCGCATGATCAACGGCCTGCCCGGCTTCATCACCCGCGAAGCCGACGGCATCCTGCAGACCACGGCGCTCCTCATCGAGAACGATCGCATCGCCGGCGTCTATGTGGTGCGCAATCCGGACAAGCTGCGCCATCTGGAGCCGGGTGAAGCGCGATGAAAGTCAGATATAAAGACATCTTTATATTTGCATTTGAGCGCCTGCGCGACTAGGGGAGCGGCAGTATGGCCGCCATATTCCGGGCGGCCTTCAGCCTTTCAGGAGACGCTACGTGGCGACCCAGCCCCAGACTTCGTTCGACGATTATGTGGTTCATGACATTTCGCTTGCCGCCTTCGGCCGCAAGGAGATGGAGATCGCCGAGACCGAGATGCCCGGCCTGATGGCGCTTCGCGCCGAATATGGTGCGTCGAAGCCGCTCGCCGGCGCGCGCATCACCGGCTCGCTCCACATGACCATCCAGACCGCGGTGCTGATCGAGACGCTGACCGCCCTGGGCGCGAACGTCCGTTGGGCATCCTGCAACATCTTTTCGACCCAGGACCATGCCGCCGCCGCAATCGCCGCGTCGGGCGTGCCGGTGTTCGCGATCAAGGGCGAGAGCCTCGAAGATTATTGGGATTATGTGATCCGCATCTTCGACTGGGGCCAGGACGAGACCTGCAACATGATCCTCGACGACGGCGGCGACGCCACCATGTTTGCGCTGTGGGGCGCGCGGGTCGAGGCGGGCGAGACCCTGTTCACGCCGACCAACGAGGAAGAGGAAATCTTCGTCGCGACGCTGAACCGCTTCCTCGCCGAACGTCCGGGCTACCTCACCAAGACCGTCCAGACGATCAAGGGCGTCAGCGAAGAGACCACCACCGGCGTCCACCGCCTGTACGAGCTCGCCAAGCAGGGCAAGCTCCCGTTCCCGGCGATCAACGTCAATGACAGCGTCACCAAGTCGAAGTTCGACAATCTCTACGGCTGCAAGGAAAGCCTCGTCGACGCGATCCGCCGCGCCACCGACGTGATGCTGGCCGGCAAGGTC